>Ga0207422_1000054_pt1 | contig 476802 bp, 420 predicted proteins | sample MarCyaLeptolynsp_FD_187757 | JGI IMG/M metagenome (GOLD analysis project Ga0207422, IMG submission 187757) | Marine cyanobacterial communities from Panama - species 1 Leptolyngbya sp. (SPAdes) | ecosystem: Environmental > Aquatic > Marine > Unclassified | place: Panama: Panama City | collected...
TATTAGTTAACACAACTTGTCCAAAGTCGGTCAAATCTGTAGTGCTCGGCGTAATGTCATTATTAGCGATAACCGTACTATTTCCTTTAACTTCAATTACTGGGGTATTAATAGGACAGGATGGACATCCTAAAATAGTTATAGTATTGCATATCTGAGAAATATTAGCCCCATTAAAAGTGCCTACATCCCTACCAACAGTAACACTTGCTGTTCCACATAAACTAGCATTTGGGCCATCTAATTCAATTTGGTCATTTATTGACAAAGGAATTTGAGTAGTAAAATTTGCATTACTACCTAAAATTAAGTCCGGTGCTCCACCACCGTTTATCTCAAAGTTTGTAGCTGAAGCATTTAAAGTAGTAACACCTGTAATAAATAAGTCTTCTTCACTTTCAAAAGCCCCATCGATTGTAATATCACCAGTTAAAATTATAGGTACGATATTTACATCTAAAGTTCCATCTATTTGTAAATCCCCATTGTGTAAATAACCCAATGTATTACTTCCAGTTACATTGCTATTTATCCCTGCATCTTCTGCATTGTATCCATTATTAAAATCTATTAATACTGTATGTCCTGTATTAATGGTTACATTGTCATCAATATCTGGATAGGTTACTCCAGCAATAGAAGTACATCCACCACCAAATCCCCAAGTTTCACAATCATTCCAATCGCCAGATTGTGTAGAAGTAAACTCAAAACCTGTACCTTGTAAATCAAAAGCGTAGGTGCTTTCATCAGTATCATTATTTATTATGGTAACTCTTGCTGTTTTTGTCCCGGTCGATGAAGGATTAAAAGTGATTTGAAAGCTACTATTACTCGCAGGTGTGATACTACTAGCAGGAAGTATGCTCACAGAGAACTCAGCAGCATCTGCACCACTTATGTCGACTATTGGTACACCAGTGAGACTTAAGTTGTTAGATCCAATATTTTCAATTGTAAAAATATGGGAAAGACTATAGTTTACAACAACATTTTCAAAGTCAGTGAAGTCAAGATTACTTGGTGTAAAATCATTATTCAAAATATTTTGTCCATTACCTGTTATGTTGATTTCTGGGCTGTTAGCCAAAGCTTCACCAGTGATAGAATATGTAAAGGTAGAGTTTACTGGGTCATCATTGATGATTTCTATTTCTGCTGTCTTTACACCTGTAGTACTAGGGTTGAAAATAACCTGATAGAACACAGAATTACCTGCATTAATCGTAGTATTTGGTTGTAGGGCAACAGAAAAGTCAGCGGCATCTGATCCAGTTATATTTACTACAGGAGTACCTGTTAGATTCAATGTGGCAGTACCAGTGTTACTGATAATGAAGGTATTGCTAGTACTATTAGTTAAAACAACTTGTCCAAAGTCGGTTAAATCTGTAGTACTTGGCGTAATGTCATTATTAGCGATAACCGTACTATTTCCTTTAACTTCAATATTTGGATTAAAATTGATAGGGCAAGAAGGACATCCTAAAATGGCAATTGTGCCACATATTTGACTTATATTTGATCCATTAAACGTATCGACATCATCACTAACTGTGACAGTTGCATTTCCACAAACGCTTACATTTGGCCCATCTATTTCAATGATATCTTGTATTGTTATTGGAATATAGGTAGTGAAATTTGCGTTTCCACCGAGTGTTAAATCTCTACCACTATTAGTAATCTCAAAATTAGTAGCAGAAGCACTTACTGTGAAAGCCCCTGTTACTAGTACATGATCTTGACTTTCAAATGTACCATTAACTGTAACATTACCTGTTACAATAATCGGATTATTTTGTACTTGCAACTCTCCATCAACTTGTATGTCACCATTGTGTAAATACCCAATATCAGCACTTCCTGGAACATTAGTATTGAAACCTGCATCTTGTCCATTTAAACCATTATTAAAATCGATTTGTACTGTGTGTCCACTACTTATAATAACATTGTCATTTAAGTCTGGATAAGTTACACCAGCAGTAGATGTACATCCACCACCAAAACCCCATGTTTCACAATTGTCCCAATCTCCAGATTGCGATGAAGTAAATTGTGCATTAACTTCAATTGGAATTAATAAAAGAAGGAATGAATAACAAAGTACAATTGTGCGAATAAGAAAAATAAGCATAATGGTTACAACGCGTTGTTAATTACACATTTATAACGGGTTATTTTTTTAATGCTTATTTTAAGACCTGTTTCAGGGTCGAATAATTTCTTATTAATTGTTATATATTACATATTAATGGTTATTGCTTTACGAAATTTTACGATTACTTCGCCACTTTTAGGAAAATTGAAGGTTTTGAGATGATTATTAAATTGTTATTGCTTTGACAATAAAGAAATTATGTATTCTCTAATAGGGATTTTTTTAAGAAAACTGTTTACTTAGGAATCAAAAGGAGGATTTCTCAAAATATGAATTAGAGTACTTTAATATTTGATAATGGCAATTACAATTATGATTGACTAAGATTATAGCTTTGTCAGTTAAAGTGAACCCTTTTAAACGATAATAAATAAAAAAGTAACCAAATATTTCAATCGCATTGATATACTTCTTCGTTTATTCCAAGCTTATTTCTTGAAATTAATTCTACTGGAAACTCCCACAAATATCGGATATATTCTAGGGTATTTTCTGCGTCTTTTGGTTCCAATCTTTTGTCTTGAGTAATTTGATGAAGTAAGTGTAATTTTTGGTTAGAAAACCTGTCTACCTTGGTTACTTGTATATCGGGTACAAACCTAGACCTTTTGTATTGATTGCTTAAATCTTCCCTTATTTTTCGATAGCCTTTTTCATTGTGAATTGCCGAAATCTCATACTCATCTTCATTTTCATAATCGGCTATAGTAAACAACCGCATATCCCGAATAACTTTAGGTGAAAGGTATTGTAAGATAAAGCTGTCATCCCTGAAATTTTCCATGGCATAATGTACTTCATCTAACCAGTTCTTTCCTATTAAATTAGGGAACCACTCTTTGTCTTCTTTAGTAGGTTCTAGGCAAATCCTTTTAATATCCATAAAAATATTAAAACCCAATGTATAAGGATTGATGCCTGAGAAAAACTTGCTGTTATACTCCGGCTGAAAAATTACGGATGAATGGCTATGCAAAAATTCGAGCATAAAACCATCATCTAAGTATTGCTGCTCAAACATTTCATTAATAATATGATAGTGCATAAAGGTTGCGAAGCCTTCATTCATAACCTTGGTCATTCCTTGCGGATAGAAATATTGAGCTACTTTTCTAATAATTCTTATAATTTCTCTTTTCCAAGTAGCTAATTGAGGCGCATTTTTTTCAAGAAAATATAAAAGATTTTCTTCAGGTTCTTCTAATAATGTTTTTTCTTGAGACTTCTTTTTGTTTTTTGTAATTAGGTCTATTGGTAAAGTACGCCAAAGTTCATTATAGTTTTCTTGTTTAATGTTTGTCAACTTTTTCAAACGCGCCATTTCTTCTTTGGCAGAAAGTTTAGGTGGTTTACGATATTTATCAATACCGTGGTTCATTAGGGCATGGCAAGCATCTAAGACTGTTTCCACTTCATCTAGACTGTATTGTTCTTCACATTCTATAATATAGTTTCTGGCAAAAACCATATAATCGATAATAGAGTCGGCAGAAGTCCAATCTTTAAACATATAATTATTTTTAAAGAAGGCATTATGTCCTTGGCAGGCATGGGCAATCACTAATACCATCATGCAAGTGGTATTGTTTTCCATGTTGTAACTGATGCAAGGATTCGAGTTAATGACCATTTCATAAGAAAGACCTTGTCTTCCTTTACTATAATTCGTTTGATTCATTACAAAGTCTTTCCCGAACTTCCAATGGGGGTAGGAAGTAGGTAGTCCTACTAAGGAGTAGGCATCAATCATTTGTTCGGCAGTTACAATTTCAATCTGGTTTGGGTAGATATCCAATTTGAATTGTTCCTTTCCTATTTTTGATGTTATTTCATCAGCAGCTTTTAAGGTTTCATAATTCCAATTATTCGCACAAAAAAGCTTTCTATATTTTTCATGTTTTTGAGACATATATTTTGTCTTTAACTAAATATACACAATAAACACAGTTGAAGATTACGTGGTTGTTTTAATTGATTTTTTGAACAAACCTTTAAAAACAGGCCAAATTTGATTGACATCATAAATGTTTCTCATTGAAAAACTTTTATTGTCTCTAAATTTTTGATAGACCTGCCACAAGGCGCCATCCATTTCATGGTCATTAATTTCTAGATAAGCCATATACTGAATTAGCGGTAAAATATCATCTTCTAAAATTTTTCCACATTCTATAGCGTCTCTATCAGACCATACATCACCATCTGTGGCTTGGCAGCAGTAAATATTCCATTGGTTGGCATCATAACGCTCTTTAATAATTTTATGCATTAATTCTAAAGATGGAGCTACAACTGTACCACCACTTTCCCTAGAATTAAAAAACTCTTCTTCGTCTACTTCTTTAGCTAAAGTATGATGTCTTATAAATATAATTTCGACGTTTTTATATGACTTGGTTAAGAAAAGATACAATAAGGTAAAAAAGCGCTTGGCTATATCTTTCTCATGATAACCCATTGAGGCTGAGACATCCATAATACAAAACATGGCTGCTGAAGTTGTAGGCAAGGGTACTTGTTCATAGTTGTTATACCTTAAATCTACTTCTTCAAAAAAAGGAATTGTTATAGCTAACTTTTCTAAATTTTTAATTTGCTCTTCTAGAGCAAGTCTTTCTTTTTCGTCTTTAGTTTCTTCTAGTTTTTCCTTTAATTTCTTCAGTTTTTGCATGTAAGCACCTTTTAATGCTATTTGCCTCGCCAAAGATTGCTGGTAACTGGTTTTAATATTTAGCTTAGATGGATTTCCGTACTTAATAAATCCTGCTCTTCTATTTTCAAAACTATCAGTGCTTTGCATGTATTTCTTTACCATGTTTGGCAACTCTAAGTCTTCAAAGAAATACTTCAGGAATTCTTCTCTAGATATCTCTACAAAAAATTCATCTTCACTAATTTCAGGATTATTAGAGCCTTTGCCTCTTCCGCTACCATCACCACCTTTGGGCTTGGGTACACGGTCACCTTCTGTAAATTTATCATTGCCAGGTCGTACAAACTTTTTATTGCCAGTTTTTGGATCATGAGAAAAACTATACTCTTTTATACCTTTTATAGGTACCCTAACTTTTCCTCCTGTATGGCTATCCTTTATGCTTTCTTTACTTATAATATCTGGAATAGCACGTTTGATTTGACCCTCAACCCGTTTTAAAAACTTTTGACGGTTATTGTGAGATTTTCCTTTATTATTCTTACGCCTGTCAACGATTATACTCATACTGTAGCTGGTTAAAACAATATTTTAAAATTGCGATTTATGACATGGTTTTTCTAACCCGCATAAACCAATCTACCAATATGCGAATCTGCCTTTGCGTGTACCCACGTTCTTTCATTCTTTTCAAGAAGTCTTTATGTTTTTTGTCATCTTCTTGTGAAGATTTTACATTAAATGAAATGATTGGCAACAAGTCTTCTGTATTAGTGAATATCTTTTTCTCAATAACATTCTTGATTTTTTCATAAGAATCCCATTTAGGCATTTCACCAGAATTGTTTGCTTTAAACCTTAAAGTGAAATTGGTAACTTCTGCTCTAAAATCTTTTGGATTAGCGATACCTGCAGGTTTTTCTATTTTTTCTAATTCTTCATTGAGAATTCTTCTATCCAGAATTTCACCAGAATCTGGATCTCTGTAATCGTTTCTTTGCATCCAATAGTCTGCATACATTACATATTTTTCAAATAGATTCTGCCCATAAGTTTGGTAAGATTCTATGTATGCTTTTTGAATTTCGTCAGCAATAAATTCTGCATACTTGCTGGCTAAAATAGATTTAATATAATATAGATAGCGATCTTCAGTATCTTTTTCTAATTGCATTTTAACCACTTCTTGCTCTAGCACATAGAGTAAATGTACAGGGTTGGCCGCAATCTCTTCATTGTCATAATTGAATACTTTAGACAGCACTTTAAAAGCAAACCTTGTAGAAGTACCAGTCATGCCTTCATTAATTCCCGCTTCATCTTTATACTCTTGTAAAGATTTCGCATTGGGGTCAGTTTCTTTCAAAGTTTCTCCATTGTATACCCTTAGTTTAGAATATACATTAGAATTTTCGGGCTCTTTAATTCGTGTTAGCACAGAGAATTCTGCCAGCATCCGCAAAGTCTTAGGAGCGCAAGTAGCCTCTTTTAATGAACTTTCACGAATCAATTTTTCATATATTTTTACTTCCTCATCTACTCTTAAACAATAGGGGACCTGAACTTTATAAATTCGATCTAAGAATGCTTCATTCTTTTTATCATTTGTGAATTTTGCCCATTCAGACTCATTCGAATGGGCTAAGATAACACCATCAAATGGAATGGCACCGATGGGTTCTGTTCCTTTATAATTATTCTCTTGGGTTGCAGTTAGCATGGGGTTCAAGACTTTTATGGGTGCCTTAAACATTTCTACAAATTCCATGACACCTTGGTTGGCCAGACATAAACCACCAGTGTAAGAATAGGCATCGGGATCACTTTGTTGAAAGTCTGCTAATTTTCTTATATCAACTTTCCCAACCAGCGTTGAGATATCTTGATTGTTCTCATCACCAGGTTCAGTTTTGGCAACAGCTATCTGGTTTTGTATAGAAGGATATAATTTTACAACCTTAAATTCATTTACATCTCCTTCAAATTCTTTTAGTCTTTTAGAAGCCCAAGGACTCATACATGCAGGAATATATCTTGATGGAATATTATATTCCTCTTCCATTTCATTTCTGTAATCTGCAAATAACCCTAGTGGACTTTCATAAACAGGACTTAGTTGATCATTTGCCTTTAATACATAAATAGGCATTTTTTGAATGAGGTCTTTCAATTTTTCTGCTAGAGAACTTTTGCCGCCTCCAACTGGCCCCATAAGGTAAAGTATCTGTTTCTTTTCTTCTAGACCTTGTGCAGAATGTCTAAAATAAGCTACTATTTGCTCTATGGTACTTTCCATGCCATAAAATTCTTTAAAGGCAGGAAATACTTTTATGGTTTTATTTGAAAAGATACGGCTTAACTTAGGTTCTTCCTTGGTATCAATAATTTCAGGTTTACCAATGGCTTCGAGTATCCTTTCAGCAGGTTTAGCATAACTAATGGGTTCTTTTTTACATAAGTCGAGGTACTCAGAAACAGTTAACTCATTTACTGCTACGCTATAATTAGTTTTAATTTTATCAAATACACTCATATTAAATTCCTTAAATAAAAAAATCTGGTTTATAGAATTTTATTAAATATGTTATATTGTTTACGAAACTTGTAGGTCTAAGATGTAAGTACTTAGCACACAGTGTTATATAATATATTACTTAGCTAAATAAAATAGCTGTTTGTCCACTATACGCACACGGGAAATTAAAATCTCTACTAAAGGACATTTGAAGAGAAACTCTTCAATATTTTCAAAGAACAAAAAAATTATGCTTGATGTATAGCTTCTAATTTTACAGTCAGATTTTAATTGATTGAATTAAAAATGTTGGGTTGTTATTTACCTTTCCTTGTCAGTTATCGAAGTAAAGTTTTATCTGTTGCCATCAGATTTATATTTGAATATAACAATAAAACCTAAAAAAATACTCCATCAAAATGTTAAAATTTATAGAAAACCACCTTTTAAATCCATTCTAAATTGCAATTTTATTTCTTTATTCAAAAAAGAATATTGCCGATTTAAAGGGCAGAATTAATCTTTTTTAAGCCTTGTATTTTACCAAGTTCCTTCGTTTGCTAGTATAAATTAAATTTTAGAGAAGGTAATATGTATGTTATAATAAGAGAAACTATCATCAATTTTTTCAAAGAAAATATTTAATGGATTACCAGATAAAATTGCCAATTGAATCAAGCCAATACCTGCACCTTTACTCAATGGTGCTTGGGGTTCTCTTCTTGTTTCAATTTTTAGTTTCCTTAATTGTTCTTTGCTTAAACTGTTAATTAAAGGGAATTTATTCTTAATGTTTTCGATAAATTTATTTTCTGCCTTGTTTCGGCTTTTGATAATGTATTTGTTGTTGTCGTATTCCACATCAATACTGCCCACACTACACGATTGCCCATTTACATTGGTTTTCTCACAAGAGTAATAAAATATGTTTTGAATTAATTCCATATAAATTGAGAATATCTTTCTCGATTTATGGATATCGGAGTTAAAAAATGTCCTTAACTGATCACCCTTCTCAATAATGATTTTTTCATTGATATAACCGCTATGAGAGATAATTGAAGATTTTACATTCAAAGACATAGTATTAGAAAATAGTTTACCTACTTATAACTCCTTTTAGTGGAAAATCGCTTTTTAGTAATTTCTTAATTTGTGTTTAAGTAAAGTAAAACAATCTCTAACATGAATTATTTAAGTTTTTTTGCATATAATTTTATCTTCAATAGGTAGAATATTACTTTAAAATCATACTACTTAAACTAAAGTGCTTTTTTTTAATCCATAATTACATTTACAATTTTGTTAAATCAAAAAATATTATTTTGATATTATTTAATCAACTAAATAAAAGGAAAGGGTTGAAGTGATAGATCAAGTTGATAATTTAAAATAATTGCTAGAATCGTACATCTATTATTTTTATGAACTTCTATAGATATTTCTTTAAAGATTAAGGGGGCTAATATTAAATTCATTTTCACATATAAAATGGTTTTCTCTCTTCATGTACATTTATCTACTTTTTTCATTGAAATAATCTTTATTTAAGTATTTCCGCACTATTATAGAATGAAAATTAATTTTTATAAACTATAAATCTTTTGAAAATGAAAATCAGATATACATTTATCTTTCTTGGTTTTATCTTCTTTTTTATAAGTTGCCATCAACCAATAAAAACTGATACAGACCCCATTAAAAAGGGCATGGTTAAAGTGTCTATACTTTATCCGAATGAGGAAGGAAAAACATTCGATATGGACTATTATGCTCAAAAGCATATGCCCATGGTAGCTGATTTATTTGGTAATCCGCTAAAACATTATGCTATTGAAAAGGGAATAGCAGGTAGAACTCCAGATGAACCAATTCCTTACCTTGCAATAGGATATTTTTACTTTGATCAACTTTCGGACTATCAGAATGCTATGGGATCAAACGCAGATGAAATATTAAGTGATATTCCAAACTATACCAATATTCGACCGATTGTGCAAATTAGTGAGGTTGTTAAATAAATAATTTGGCTGAATTAAGGTACTAAAATTTAATCTTTCTTTGAATTAATGAATTTGGTTAAAATAAAAGCTGGGAAAAATTTGTATTGAAAAATACCAATTAGTATGTTTGTGTTATGAATAAAGCTGCCAGTACGAGATTACATATTTTAAATAGTGCATTCGATATGGTCTATCAAAATGGTTTTCAGGCAACGAGTATCGATAAAATAATAGAAAAGACGCAGGTTACTAAGGGTGCATTTTATTATCATTTCAAAAATAAAGATGAAATGGGAATTGCAATAATTAGAGAAATTATTAAACCTACTTTACAAAAAGGACTTTTTGCACCTTTAGAAAACTCACATGATCCAGTCGTTGACATCTATGGATCAATAGAACGGAAGATACTGCAAGATACTGATTATCAAATAGAAAATGGTTGTCCAACAAATAATTTAGTACAGGAAATGAGTGCTATTAATCTAAAGTTCCACAAAGCGCTCCGTAATATTTTAGACAGCTGGATTTCTACTATCGAAAAAGCATTAGAGAATGGTAAACTGCATAATAATATTCGAACAGACTTGGATAGTAAAGAGATTGCCCAATTTATAGTTTCAGGTTATGAAGGAATGAAAGGAGTTGGGAAAATATATGGTAAAGATTTATATAAAGCTTATCTGAGTCAATTGAAAATTTATCTTGATACATTAAAGTAATTTTTTTAATTAAAAACATACTAATTAGTATTTTATGAAATTATTAAAGTTTTCAAAATTGATCAGTCATAGATATACTGTTGTGGGGATAATAGCTATAGTTGTGACAAGCTATATCAGTTTCTTTTTAGTAGCATTAAATGCAGGATTTACTGAAAACTTTGTAGCTGTTTGGTTACGATCATGGTCTATAGCATTTCTGCTTGCAGTTCCTTCACTACTTTTTGTAGCTCCCCGTATTAAATATTTTTTTTCAAATTTTAAAGAATAATATATGTCAAATAAAGAATTAGCTTTTGTGATTGGTCGTATTACACTGGGAGTCAACTTTGCTTCTCACGGCATTGTTCGTATGCCCAAATTAAATGAGTTCTGTCAAAGCATGGTGGAACAATTCGAGCATACATTAATTGGGTATGACCCATTAATTTACAGTTATGCCTACCTACTTGTTTTTGTTGAATTATTAGTAGGAATTACACTCATTATCGGGTTTAAAACCAAAGCATCACTTGTATTATTAAGCTTTATAATGATGAGCTTAATATTTGGTGCAAGTATGCAAGAGGAATGGCCTAGAGTCGGATTCCAGATGGTTTATGTAGTTTTTGGCTATTTGATGATAGTGGGTTTTACAGCTACCGATTATTCACTTGATGCAAGAATAAAAAGGACTTGAAATATTTTGATACATTTTTTTTATTCATAAACATACCAATTAGTATGTTTTCTCAAAACTTAAGACTTATGGAAACAACACAGACACCCATTACAGGTAAAGAAAACTACACTTTTAAAACAATACCCTTTGAAGCTTTAGTAGAATTTTATCATGCTTTTAACAATGGCAAAATAGAGATGGTGGCCAAAAATTGGGCAAATAGCCCTCAAATATCTATGGATAATCCCCTTGGTGGAATTATGAGAGGTTGGGAAAAAATTAGAGAAGTATACCAAGGCATTTTCAACGGAAAGGCAAAGGTCTATGTAGAATTTTATGACTATTCTATCCATGAAATGGAAGACACATTTTTTGCAGTAGGACGAGAAAGAGGATATGTAGATATAGGCAGCCAACATATTGAATTAGCCATCAGGACAAGTAGAATTTTTCAGAAAATAAATGGAGAATGGAGACAGGTACATCATCATGGCTCCATTGAAAATCCTGACTTATTAAATACCTATCAACAGCTAATCAAAAATAATTTTCAAACTTTAATTCTTTTAAAAATGGAATCAGCTTATTATGCAGTCACCACAAACTGGGTAATTTTTGTGGATATCGTTATAGCCTTAGTAAGTATTTGGTTATTCAAACTGGGCAGGGCATCTAATCTTACTTTAGGAATTGTTACTTTACTATTTGCACTAAGTATTGTTTTTTTTCATTGGGCTTTTGGAGGACAAAATTTTTTACCAACTGATCTTTCTGGTGAAATTTTTTATGCCATAATCTTAGGGGGTGCGGCTGCAATATTAGCTTTATTGTATTTTACTTCTTCTTCAATTTTCAATAATCTTTCACAAGAACATTTGCAAATAGCTCAAGGCTTCAGGGTATTTATAGGTGGAGGATTTTTAATGGAAGGAGTGTTGGGTGTAATTCCCGGTTGGTTTAGTATTCTTGATGGCTTCTTTCACATTTCATCTGGTTTTTTAGCATTAGTTGCTGCTATAGCCTTTTTAAATAAATGGCGAGGTAACCGTAATTTACTTTGGATGGCTAACTTGGTTGGGCTGACAGATATTATTGTAATTGTAACTGGAATATGCTTTTGGGTTTGGAGTGATCTAGGCCCGCATCACAATATGAATTATGTGGTATTTGGGGTGGGGCCTATGTTACTTTGGATCCACTTTAACTCAATTAAAAAACTTTTACAATCTCCCTTGTCATGATCGTCTATCAAGTTAAAATCATTATAGAGGCAACAGCTCACAAAGAATGGTTGCAATGGATGCAAACAGTTCATGTTCCTGATATGATCGCCACAGGAATGATCAGCTCTTTTCAGATTTGGAAGGCTTCAAACACAGAAGAAATAACATATTACTATAATTATTACTTCTCAACATTGGAGGATTATGAAAGATACCAAAATGAATATGCTCCAAAATTAAAGGCACATCCGAAGAAAAAATTTCCAAATCAATTTAAAGCTAATAGAAAGGTATTCTATCAACTATAAAATCGAATTCATGAAATATGTACTTATTTTTAATTTGACCTTAATTTCATTTTCTATGTCAGCACAAGTTCAGCAAACTTTTCTATATGAGATTACATTGTTAAAACAATTTCAACATCAATCAATGTGGACAGAAAGGGAGCACAGCATCCAAAAAGATCATATTGCTTATTTAGATAGTTTAACGCAAAATGGAGATTTACAAATAGCGGGTATCATTGATCAGAACTTGGAAGATCATAAAGGTATCATTATCTTGAAAACAGATAATTACAAGAAGGCAAAAGAAATTGCAACTAATGATCCTTCTGTTAAAGAAGGGATGATGAGCGTTCAATTAAGGCCTATTCATGTATATTTTAAAGCTAAGAAATAAAAAATTTCATCTGGAATAAGTAAGGAGAAAAGTGATTACCTAGTAGGTACCTGTAAGTAAAAGTACTGTTATGGCATTAAATCATGAGGAGAATATTATAAAATCTTGGAATCAAAATGCAAAAGCATGGGTAGATGCCATTCAAAAAAATGAAATTGAAAGCAGGATTTTAGTTACCAATAAAGTTATAGTTGAAACTGTATTAGCTAAAACTCCTCAGAAAGTGCTGGACATAGGATGTGGCGAAGGATGGTTAGTAAGGGCTTTGGGTAAGCATGAAATTGAGGTTTTAGGAATAGATGTTGTGCCAGAATTAGTAATTGAAGCAAAAAACAAAGGTTTAGGTAGGTTTAAGGTACTCTCTTACCAAAATTTATCATCTGAAGGAATTCGAGAAAAATTCGATGTAATTGTTTGTAATTTTTCATTGTTAGGGGAACAATCGGTATCAGATGTGTTCAGGTCCATTTCAGGTTTATTGAATGACGATGGATTTTTTATTATACAAACCTTGCACCCTGATACAAAATCTGACGAATATGAAGATGGTTGGAAGGAAGGGTCATGGGTAGGATTTAATGATAAATTTACTGATCCTCCACCATGGTACTTTAGAACTTTAGCTTCTTGGAAAGCTTTATTTCTTAACCATGGAATGATACTTACTGAGATTCAAGAGCCCATAAATCCGAAAACTCAAACATTTGCCTCTATTGTTTTTATTAGTCAGTTAGTTTCTGATAATAAATGACCTAATGATGAATAGGATTGACCGGTTAGTCGCTATTTTAACTACTTTGCAATCTAGGAAATATGTTAAAGCAGAGTTCATAGCAGATAAGTTTGAAATCAGTTTACGAACGGTTTACAGAGATTTAAAAGCATTAGGAGAAATTGGTGTTCCTATTTATTTTGAAAATTCTAAAGGATATACAATCCTAAAAGAATTCTTTTTGCCTCCAATTAGCTTAACAAACGAGGAAGCAAATGCCATCATCCTAATATCAGCTTTATCTGAAAAATTTACTGACAGGACTACTAAAAAAAATATAGATACAGCGCTAAGTAAAATCAAAGTCGTTCTTCGTAACACTGTAAAAGAAAAAGCTGATTTATTGCAATCACAAATCAGGGTGTACAAAACTCCTAAAGAAAAAGAACCTTTTAATTTTTTGAATGAGATACAACAAGCAATAACACTTAAGCTAACTTTAGATATATCATATACAAATAATAAAGGTGAGAACAGTAAAAGAGAAGTAGAGCCTATAGGGCTTACATTTTACTCTAATCAATGGCATTTAATTGCTTGGTGTTGGCTGAGAAGAGATTATCGTGATTTTAAGATAAATGAAATAAGAAAGCTAACCTGTCTAGGGAAAGCTTTTAGGAAAAATGATCATTATGATATTAATGAATATATCAAATCTCTTCAATAGAATGAAATTTTTTAAAATTCACTGACATAGGGTTGTCAGTACACGCCATTAGTTTTACCAAAAAAAGAATGGATCAAGAATTTAAAAAATGTCAGAGTTGTGGTATGCCTCTGAAAAAATCACCTAATGGTGGTGGTACAAATGCCAATAAAACAATTAGTAAAATGTATTGTGCTTTTTGCTACGAAAATGGAAAGTTTATAAATCCTGATTGGACAGTAAACGAAATGCAAGCCTTTGTAAAGAATAAGATGAAAGAAATGGGCTTCCCGAATTTTTTAGCAGGTTTTTTTTCAAAAGGTATCTCTAAACTTGAAAGATGGAAAAACAAATGAGTGTATTAGGAAAGTTAGCCTCTTCACTTAACAGAAGAGATGAGGTGCCGAATCTGGAATTAGCTAAGGAAATAGCAGAAAATAAAAACGAAGAAGCAGTTAAAGAGCTTGTCATTAATCTCGGAAATAAAAACAAAAAAATACAAAATGATTGTATTAAGGTTTTATATGAAATAGGCGCTTTGCAACCCAAATTAATTGTAGATTATTTAAACGATTTTATCGCATTATTAGAAAGTAAAAATAACAGATTGCAATGGGGTGTAATGACGGCAATCGATACCATTACTCTTGAAACACCTAAAGAGGTTTATGCTTCGCTAACAAAAATTATTAAGGCTGCAGAAAAAGGTTCGGTAATTACGAAAGATCATGCCATTGGGATTCTTATTAAACTTTGTATGATAAAACAATATGCAGACGATGCTTTTTTATTACTTAATGAACAACTTCAAGTAAGTCCAACAAATCAGCTCCCCATGTATGCTGAAAAAGCGATGCCCATTATTAATAATTCAAACAAAAACCTGTTTATCAAGACACTTACTTCAAGACTTGAAGACATTGAAAAAGATACAAAAAGAAAACGTGTAGAGAAGGTCATCAAGAAATGTAGTTAACGTTATTTCTAACCTCAATATGCTCGCTCAAACAATTAGTTAAAAAGTTATTGAAAGTTGTGAGATATTGAAATCTTGAAAATAGCCACATGGATTGTTGGAAGATTTGCATGATTTTTTTCTTCTTAATGAATGATATTTTTAGTTTAAATGGCAAATTAATTCATCCTAAAGGAAATTTTTCATCTGTTTTAGTCGGCTATACATTTAAATTTTCTTTTCACCTCACTTACTAAAGTTGTTCTTAAGAAAGTACAGTTTGTTATAACTGTTTATTCTCCTTTTTAAGGAAATTAAATGTGTAAATTTTACTGTTAATTGTCTGAATATGTACCCATTGCCCTTCACTTTACTTTGGGTAAGGCATTCTCTTGTAATAAGGTTATAGTATGTACTAAAACCTACAAAATGAAGTTTTTGAGAGAACTATATCTTTGGATAGACTTGAAAATGTAGTACATCTATTAGAAAAATGATAAGGTGCTTTTAGGGATGTTATCATTTTTTTTACCTATATTCCACAGCTATTATTTTTTTATTCTACCTAATTTACTGGCCTTTTTTTATATCGATAAGGTTTATTCGAAGAAACTTTACTAGTAGAATGTAGAATCCAAGTAATATACTTTCCCCTCTTATGCTATTTTCAGCTAAAACCCTCAAAGTCTTTACGATAGTTTGCATCTGTTTTAATACTGCTATTGCGCAAAAAAAAGTAGTAATTGACTCCCTTCTTATATTAGTGGAATCCAATATTTCTAGTAAAGAGAAGGTAAATGTTTATGTAAAAATAGCTCAAGAATATAGCGCATCAGATTCTGTAAATACAAAAAAATATACCAACAAGGCCATCATTCTAGCAAAAGAGTTTTACTATCAGGAAGGGGAAATAGATGCACTATACGAACTGGGCTTGAATTACTTTAATATAAGAAATTATTCTAGAGCTGAGGATACTTTTCTAAAGATTATAGAAAAGGCAGATAGTGCTGATTACCCTAAAGGAATGGCGAATGGTTTGAATGGATTGGGAATCCTTTATTGGCGAAATGGTATATATGATAAGGCATTAATAAGCCATTTCAAATCTCTTGAAATTAGGGAGGAAATTGGGGATAAATTAGCTTACTCTAATAGTCTTAATAACATAGGACTTGTTTATCATGTGCAAGGTAATTATAAAAAAGCTTTAGAATATTATTTAAAAGCCTTAGTAATAAAAAAGGAAATAGGAGATATAAAAGAGCAAGTATCTAACTATAATAATATTGGTGCAATTTATAAGTATCAAGGAAATTATTCTAAAGCGCTAGACTATTATTACCAGGCTCTAAACTTCAATGAGGAATCTGGGGATAATATTAGAATATCTTCTAATTTAATGAATATTGGTAATATTTATTTGGAACAAGGAGATTATAAAAAAGCATTAGATTGTTATTTAAGGTCTTTGCAACATAACAGTGGCTCTGGAGATATATGGAAAGTCGCTAATATTTATAATCTTATCGGGATTGTTTACCAAAGATTAAATAAATATGACAAAGCACTGCATTATCAATTTAAGGCTTTAAAAATCAGAGAAGAGCTAGAAAAGAAAGTTGAAATAATAAATAGTTATAATAATATAGCCAGCATTTATGAAGCAACAAGCAACCATGAAAAGGCGATAGGATATTCATCAAAATCTTTAAGACTTTCAAATGAGATGGGTCTAAAATTTGATAAAATCGCACCCTTGCTCACCTTAGGTAAAATTTATAGAAAACAGGAAAAACGGGAGCTGTCACGAAAAAAGTTAAAGGAATGCTTTAAATACGCAAAGGAAGTAGGGCATGTAGAAATGCTCAGAGATGTAGCAAAAGAGCTTGCACAACTCGAAATGGAAACAGGAGATTATAAGGCAGCTTACGGGCATCAATTATTTTATAAACAAATGGCCGATAGCCTACATAATGAGGAAGTGACCGTAAAGATTACCCGAATGGAAATGGATCACAACTTCGAGCAGGAGAAAGATTCCATTAGTTTTGCTAACACCACACAGCGTATAGCTCTGGAGAAAGATATTGAGCAGCGAAAGCTGGTACAACTCACTACATCTTTAATATTGGTATTATTACTTTTATTATCCATTTTACTGTTCATATTTTTTAGAGAAAAAAGTCGGGCCAATAAATTATTGGCAGAGAAATCTGAAAATCTGGCCGAGGCCAATGAATCATTATCAGAAGCAAATTATGAAGTAATGCAACAGGCAGATAATATTTCGAGTCTTAATCTTTTACTAGAAAAAAACCTCGATGAAGCCTCAAAAGACCTGTTGGTCAAAAATCAGAGATTGGCAGAGTATGCCTTCTATAATTCGCATAGAACTAGGGCTCCATTAGCAAGGGTGTTGGGACTTATTCAATTATTAGATACAAATAAAGTAGATAAAAACACAGCGGATCTCTTGGGTTTAATTCTTCATTGTATTAAAGACTTGGATAATACCATCATAAAGATGAACGATATCTTAAGTGAAGTGGAAGTGATTGATGATGAAGATAAGGAAATGAGCGATATAACAGATATAGAGGAAGCGGATAATATTTAATTGACTTATTATATTGAGAAGTTGGATTTAATTTACAGTCTTTAATGGTGTTATATCTTATTATATTAGTAAAATAATGGAATGAAAAAATTCCTTTATTAGAAAGATTTAGGTGTTTATGAAAAGTAAAAACAAAAAGAAGTTTACCAGAATCGCCTTTATATTAAATGGTTTTTTATTTCTTATGAATGGGATTGTGCTTATCAATGATAACCAACTTGTATTTGGTTTACTTCACCTAGTGGCTGTTATTTTCAATTTCGGCATGCTTTATAACTTCAAAAACTTTAAGGTCAACGAATCATTCGATTATATAATTTTTGTATTGAATATCATCATCTGTATTATAGTTGCGATACAATATATTGAAGCAGGAAAATCATACATTCAATATGCTTGGTTTATTGCAGCGCTATTTTCCACTATTGCTCTAATCCTGAAAATTAAGAAAAGAAAAATAGTTTCAAATTCTTCCATTTAGTTAATTCTGCTACTAAGTTTGATATAAAATTCCATTGTGTCAGTTAAAGAAAAGTAGCATTTATATGAAAAAACATCAATACGAAGTAAAAGTAACATGGAAAGGTAACGAAGGAGAAGGAACACTGAATTATAAAGCCTATAATCGAAATCACGAAATACTTGTAGATGGAAAATATGATAGCATTAATGGTTCTTCTGATGCATCATTTTCGGGCGATAAAACAAGGTATAATCCTGAAGAGCTCTTTCTATCTACATTATCGTCTTGCCATATGCTATGGTATTTACATTTATGTTCTGTTCATAAAATTATAGTGACCGATTATAAAGATAAAGCCAAAGGGGTAATGGAAGAAAAAGAAGATGGAATCGGCAGGTTTACAGAGGTTACACTTTATCCAGAAGTTAAAATTACCGATGAGCGAATGATTGAAAAGGCGACTGCTTTACATGAACAAGCGAATAAAATGTGCTTCATCGCAAATTCTTGTAATTTTAAAATTGGGCATAAACCCAGCACAATAGCAGAATAGTAATTGCTAAACCTAGGTTAAAAAATGAAAATTTGTATTGCTCAAACCAAATCTTTAAAAGGCGAGGTTAGTAAGAACATAGAAAATCATTTACGCATTGTAGAAGCTGCTGTTAAATTAAAGGCAGATTTAATCATTTTTCCAGAATTATCTATCACTGGCTATGAACCAGATTTAGCACAATCACTCGCCACCAATATTGAAAACAATATATTCGACCCCTTCCAAGCCCTATCCGATAAAAGCACAATAACTATTGGAGTGGGCATGCCAATTTATGCAACTGATGGGATAAATATTAGTATGTTGATTTTTCAGCCTAATCAGTCGAGAGTGGTTAATTCAAAACAGTTATTGCATAAAGATGAAATGCCCTATTTTACAAGTGGGAAATCTCAGGTAATTCTTTCAATTAAAAACCATAAAATAGCATTTGGGATTTGTTATGAAAGCCTACAAAGGCCACATTTTTTAAAAGCAAAGCAGAAGGGAGCGGATATATATATAGCTAGTGCAGCGAAACCAAAAGCCGGTATTGAAAAAGCTTATAACTATTACCCGACCATTGCCAAAGAATTCAATACACCTGTTTTATTATCTAATTGTGTAGGCTATTGTGATAACTTTTTAAGCTTAGGCAATAGTGCGATTTGGAATGAGAAAGGTAAATTATTAGAATATCTTAATACAGAAAATCAAGGGATTTTAGTATATGATTTAGATTCAAACTCTACTGAGAAACAATATTTGACAAGTACTTTTTCTGAAAAAGTGGGGTAGGGGATTTTTTTTAAGTGCTCCTTCTCCTCGGGTTGTGGCGCACAACCCGAAAACTGGAGTAGATTGTGTGCTACAATCCACGGAAGATAGATATTATAAATAGCAAATCAATTTCCCATGTTAGTTACGTTTTGATAAAATTCAAGCAGCTTTTTATCAGTCTCTACTCCAATTGCCTCTTTAATATAGTCTTCAATACCTTCAACATCACTCAATAAATACAAGGCTTGAAATGAAGCAGATTTTTGATTAAAGTCATCACTGTTTTCAAAAAGTTCTTTTAAGATAGCTACACCTTGAATTCGAGTTTCTATAGGCCTACTTAGCAGATAGCTACCAAAGTAATTGGTAAGTAATCCTGCGGCTTGTCCACTTTTCTTACGCAGCTTATCTGCAAACCAATCCATTTTGTTGGGCACACTAAAGTATCCATAGAAATCTGCTAAAGTGAGGAGCATGGTCAAATCATTGCTATTTTCAAATTGCTCTACTTTAGCAATTGGGTTTTCGCCGCCTAAATTGGCATATCCATACAATGCAGTAGCATTAACTGTATAAGAACTGTCTTGTAGTGCTTTTTCTATCACACCCATATTTCGGGTACCTAGACTAGAAAGCGTATTCAGTGCTTCTGCCCTTACTAAAGATTTAGGGTCGTTTTCAGCTAAATCTCTAATAGTATTATTGATTTCTTCAAAATCGGCTACATCTTCCGGGTATTCTGCAAAAGCCGCTGCCGCTAATTCACGTATTTTCCAAAAAGGATCTTTTAAAGCATCTTTAAAAACTTTTCTAATAGCCTCGTCGGTAATAATGTCACTCTCTAATTGTTCTAAGGCATCTTTTCTGGCTAATATTTTTTCAGCATTGTAAAATTGAAAGATAAATTCATCTGTGGATTGTATGTAATCTACTTGGCATGGCAAATAAGTCTCAGCATCAAAAAGGACTAAATCTGGTTTTTCCCCTGTTTCAAAAACAAAATCTTTTCTATCGCCTGTAATCACAATTTCATGTCTTTCTTTTTTTCCATCAACCCAAATATCTACAAATACAGGCAGTTCATAAATGGGTGTGAATTCGGCATCTTGTAACTGTCTAATACGAAGTTCTACTTTACCCGAATCGTATTCTGTTACCACATTCAAATCTGGGTGACTTCTCTCTAAAAACCATTGGTTAAAAAACCAATTTAAATCTTGCCCTGTAATTGCTTCAAAAGCCAAACGTAAATCGTGTATTTCTGCACTTTTGTAAGCATACGTCTTCAAAAAGAGATTTAAAGAGGCAAAAAAAGCGTCATCACCAATATGATTTCTCAACATATGCAGTAGCAAGGATCCCTTGGCATAAGAATGATTATCGAACATATCTTCTTTGTCCAAGTAATTGTATCGTATCATCGGTACTCTCTTGCTCTCTGCTTCTAACAAATAAGAATCTCTTTCTTCTAACCAATGTAAATCAGCTTCATCAACACCATATTTGTGTTCTAACCACAGGTATTCTGAATAAGTCGCAAAAGCCTCGTTGAGTGTTAAGTTCGCCCATGATTCTGTAGTTACGAGGTCGCCAAACCAATGGTGAAATAATTCATGCGCAATAATTCCGTCCCAATCTTGGTCAATTAAGTAGCGGTCATCAACCTGCAAAGCATCCATAAAAATAGAGGCAGATGTATTTTCCATAGCACCAGAAACATAATCACGAACTACTATTTGCGCATATTTATCCCAAGGATATGGATAGTCTAAAAGCTCGGAGAAAAACGCTATCATTTCGGGTGTATTACCAAAAATATCTAAGGCATATTTTTCATATTCAGGCTCAACATAGTAAGTGATTGGAATACCATTCCATGGTTCATCTGCCACAAGAGAAAATTTCCCAATTGCCATCATAAATAAATAAGGGGCATGTGGTTTGTCTTGCAACCAATGGTCGGTACGAGTACCATTTTCATTCATTTGCTGGCTCAGTAATTTACCATTGGAAACTGTTTTATAAGCTGTATCCACAGTAATCAACATTTCCTGTGTGCTTTTCATGTTGGGAGAATCGAATGTAGGAAACCATTTCGAATTTGCTTCCGTCTCGCCTTGTGTCCAGATTTGTTGTGGTTTGTAGGGGTTTTTTCCTAAAGGGTTTATAAAATACAAGCCTTTATCAGAAGTAATGGCCAGGCTACCTCCAACAGGTATTTCATTTGGCTTTGCAGTGTAATCAATATTAATGGTTAAAGTATCTTTTCTCGTATATGTTTTATCTAGTGAAATACTTATTTGCAAGCTATCATAGGTGAATTTAAGAGGTGCACTATTCTCTTCATTTTGCATTTCAATACTATGTATATCAAAACCTTTTGCGTCAAAAACCAATATTTCTTGATCGTAAAAATGGGGAGAAACGCTAATTTCCGCTTTGCCCATTACATGCTGTTTTTCCCAATCAAAACGAATATCGAGTTTGGTGTGAACAAGGTCAAAATAAATGGTCTCAGAGGCATTATAATCACCTTCTTCAACAACCCAAACAGGCTGTGCATCTTCTAAAAATTCTTCTTGTAAAGGTTGTTGTATTTGAGGTACACCTGTTAATTCAATGGCTTCTTGAGAGTAATCAGCTACAGTTTTTTCTGAAGGCTTACAAGCATGCATACTCAAAATACCTGCTAATAAAAAAAACTTAAGAAGTATAGGGTAAAAAGGATTTTGTGGATTTATAAGTTTCTGCATGAACAGTAATTAATTAGATGGTTTATTTCAGATTCTCAGGAACATGTAACTAATAAGTTTTAATAAAGATGATGAATTATTTTTCCTTTAATCAAGTGGTTCCACACTGGGGCAAAAACCGGAGTCAATGCTGGGCATTGTCGAGTATTTTTAACGCGGAGTAAAGGGAAAAGAAACTTCATAATATTATAAGTTATTATTTTCTTGTTCCTAAACGAATTAAAGAAGAATCTTTTGCAATTTAACAGAAAAAACAAGCACTTTATGATAGTCAGACCGAAAAAGCCTAATTAACTAGTACAATTTGAAACAAATGACTGTATTGCGAAAATCACTTGCTGTAATTCATCCATTTTGGTTTTTTTCTCAGGGTTTTACCGTTAAATTTGCGCAAATTTTTAGCTCACATTTCATCTTAAAATATACATTATGTCAGCAAGTTATGATCTTATAGTGATTGGAAGTGGACCTGGAGGATATGTAGCGGCGATTAGGGCTTCACAGTTGGGAATGAAAACTGCCGTAGTAGAGAAAGCAGAAATTGGGGGTATTTGCCTTAATTGGGGCTGCATACCAACAAAAGCATTGTTAAAAAGTGCCCAAGTATTTGAATATATCAAGCATGCATCGGATTATGGTGTAGAGGTAGAAGGAGCTTCTATCAATTTTGATGGCATGGTAAAAAGAAGTAGAAATGTTGCTGGTGGCATGAGTAAAGGGATAGAATTTTTATTCAAAAAGAATAAAATAGAAAAACTGCTAGGGCATGGAAAACTCATTGCTAAAAACCAAGTAGAAGTAACTGGTGCTGATGGCTTAAAAAATACATACCATGCAAAAAATGTGATACTAGCTACAGGTGGTCGTGCTCGTGAATTACCAGGTATAAAAATAGACAATGAAAAAATTATAGGTTACCGCAAGGCTATGGTAATGGATAAGCAACCAAAAAGCATGGTTATTATGGGCTCTGGGGCTATAGGGGTTGAGTTTGCTTATTTTTATAATTCTATTGGAACAAAGGTGACAATTGTAGAATACTTGCCGAATATAGTACCTAATGAAGATAAAGATGTATCTAAGCAACTAGAACGTACTTTCAAGAAAAGTGGCATGGATATCCACACCAATGCTGCTGTTCAAGAAGTGGATACTTCTGGAGATGGTTGTATCGTGAAAGTAAAACCTAATAAAAAAGGCGAAGCTTTTAACATAGAGTGTGATGTAGTACTTTCTGCAGTAGGAGTAAGTACCAATTTAGAAAATCTTGGCCTAGAAGAAGTTGGTATCGCACAAGATAAAGGTAAAGTATTAGTTGACGATTACTACAAAACTAATATTCCTGGAGTATATGCCATTGGAGATATAGTACATGGTCCTGCTTTGGCACATGTGGCTTCTGCAGAAGGTATTATCTGTGTAGAAAAAATGGCGGGTCATGATCCACAACCACTTAACTATAATAACATTCCTGGGTGTACTTATTGTTCTCCAGAAATTGCCTCTGTTGGTTATACAGAAGAAGCTGCTAAAGAAGCTGGTTATGATGTAAAGGTGGGTAAATTTCCTTTCTCTGCTTCTGGGAAAGCAAGTGCAGGTGGCACTAAAGAAGGTTTCATAAAAGTAATTTTTGACGCTAAATATGGTGAATGGCTAGGTGCACATATGATTGGTGCCAATGTTACAGAAATGATTGCCGAAGTAGTTGTTGCAAGAAACTTGGAAACAACTGGGCATGAGATCATCAAATCTGTTCATCCTCACCCAACTATGTCTGAAGCAATTATGGAAGCGGCAGCAGATGCTTATGGCGAAGTAATTCACCTGTAAAAATTTAACTCTTAACAAAGTATGGGCGGTTTTTTTAGACCGCCTTTTTTGTCTCTATTGTGATGGAAATTAGAAGCGCAAAAAATGCCGATATTACCCAAATTGGCAACTTATTTAAAGAAACTATTTTACATGTAAATTTAGGTGATTATACACCTGAACAGGTAAAGGTTTGGGCTTCTGGTTCTAATGAAATTGATAAATGGGAAAAAAAAATAGCAGAACAATATTTTATTCTTGTCGAAAAGGATGATAAGCTATGTGGTTTTTCATCAATTACTCCAGAAGGTTACATAGACTATATGTACGTAGGTAAAGATTATCAAGGTAGGGGAGTGGCTAGTCTTTTGTATCAAGAGCTAATAAAAAAAGCCAAAGAATGGAATGTGCAAAGGTTGACTTCTGATGTAAGCATTACTGCCTTGCCTTTTTTTCAGCACAAAGGCTTTGAAGTTGTAAAAAAGCAACAAGTGCTTCTAAAAGGAATGTATTTTACCAACTACCATGTAGCAAAATACCATTGAAAGTTTTAAGTCCTTGCTATGATTGGAACTGCAATAGATGCCTCAACAGCGGCTTGAATTTGTTCTAAGGTATCTGCAATAGAAGAATGTATTTTCTGGGAATCTGCCATAGATTTGATCCATTTACGTGCTTCTTTTAGGTCATTTAAGGCAGGAAAAACTTCTTCGACCAAATCTGCAGTATTCACAAGACCAATCAGCATGATACTGCGCACATCGTAAGGTTTTTGCTTCAAAATGATATCCCTAATTCTCGCTCTAACAAGATATTCAGATTCTCCTTGTTTTGGTAAGTATCTTGGGTTTGAAAATATTTTCAGTAATTTCTTTTCAACTTTATAAAGAACATCTTTTTTTACCAGATTCTCCAACATCTGATTTCTCATGTCTGGTATTTTCTCGCATAATTCTTTGATCCAAAATTGAATGTTTTCGGCCCTATTGCTACTTTGTATTACTTTCAGTGCTAGGTTTAATATTTCATCTTGATGGGGGATATCATTGTTAACTTCAATGTTATTATTATTTACAAAGATTTTATTTTCAAATGAAAGATCAAAAAGCAAGGCACCAGAAAGGCAATAATCAATGGAATAATCGGAAGAAGTAATCAATTTACCTCTTTTGTCGTCAAGTGCAATTAATAAAAGTTCTTCAGCGAGTGTCAGTTCCATACCAAATACAAAAAATCTCTATATTTTCCTGTTTTCCTTTACAGTACTCATAATAATAATTTAACGCGTTTTTTAGCTGCTATGATAACGCGACTAAGTAGTTTTGATTTTAGACTTATAGTAAATAAATATTCAAGCATGTAGAATTTTTTTTAAAACACTAGTCCAGATAAGTTATTTAACTTAATAGCATAGATAGTTTAAAGTGTAGCTTTTTAGATAATTTAATGACACAGAATCATGTCTCAACTAAGAGAAAATGTTCCAATTAAGTCCCCTTCTCTGGGTTTGTTGATGTTAGAAAGCCGTGCCGTATTTGGCTTAACTGGTTTTGTCCTTTCTTATCCTCTTTTAAAATTTTCACCCAAAGGAGATAAACATCCGGTGTTGGTTATACCAGGATTAATGGCAGCAGATTTTACCACAAGCCCGTTGCGATATTTTTTAAAGGATAGGTCATTTTCACCGCATAGATGGCGTTTAGGGACAAACATGGGTAATCCTGATGATCTTGAAAAAGTGAAGGATAGGGTTAAAGAATTATATGAAAGATATGGTCAAAAAGTGAGCTTGGTCGGGTGGAGTTTAGGAGGCGTTTATGCCCGAGCTATCGCACATGATATTCCAGATTATATTAGAATGGTAATTACTTTGGGTTCACCTTATAAAGGATTAATGGAGCCAAGTCATGCAAAGTGGTTATATCAACTTGTAAAAGGGAACGATGCTGATAAAATAGACCCACATCTTTTAGAAAAGCTCAAAGAAACCCCTCCTGTACCTTTTACCTCCATTTACAGTAAATTTGATGGAGTAGTATCTTGGCAATATTGCATAGAAGAAAAAACAGAGGGTTTTGTGGAGAATATAGAAGTTTATGCCAGCCATTTTGGAATGGGACTCAACCCCAGTGTAATGGCATGTTTGGCAGATAGGTTAGCCCAAAAAGAAGGTAGCTGGACGAAGTTTGCCCCTTCGAAGTGGAGCCCTTTTATTTATCCTTAAACGCTATTCAATCCTAGGATAAAAATACAATATGGTTTCTATGTCAGAAGCTTCTTCACTGAGTGTAAAAAAACCTGAGTTGTCAGAAGCAAAGGCAATGGCTTCCCCTTGAGGTTCAATTTGGTAAGTTATGTTTGTAGGGTCTTTTGAAAGTGCTTCTGTGATACTTTCATTAGGTTCTCTTTTCCAATAGAAAACATTTGTATAATTCTTTATTAATATTTCTGTGCCATCTTTAGAAATATCTCCTCCTGTAGCTTGTGTAAAAGGTAAGGTTCCTGTTTTTTCAAGTACAATTGTATCGGTTACAGATTGGGGGTACTTCATGACATAAATATTGATCACTGGTGATTCTCTTTTAGAAATGATGTATATATCTTTCGTAAGGGGATCAACAATGAGTGTTTCTGCATCTCTTGGACCATCAGGGTAACGGTAAGTAATCGTTTCTATATTAGTTATGGTATCAGTTGTTAACGTACCACCTGCTATAGTGGGCTCTTCTATTCTAAATATATTTCGAGTATCAAATTGAGCCCTATTATCACCGATTTGGCCAATGTACAAGTAAGTTTTACCTTGTTCTGGTCCTGGGCCTAGTGCTATGTCTTCCCAATCTATATTGTCAAGATCTTTCAGCCAAACCATCCCTTTGTCTTGCCCATTTTTATCCATTAAAAAAAGCCTATTTTCAGGCTCAGCTCCCCCGTCGTTATGCACCCAAATATAACTATCATTACTTTGGCTATTTACAATTCCAGAGGCTTCAGAAATTAAGTCGTTTTGTACTGGCCCAGAAACAGTTACTGTTCCAAAAATATCCATAGGTTCATCGGGATTTTCAGGGTTTTCACCATTGGATTCTTCTTTACAAGCACTAAATCCTAAAGCAAAAACCAAAAAACAGCTCGAAATAGTGTAAAATATAATTTTTGATAAACGTTTCATTTCTGGTTGATAAAAATTTAGAACTAGTAATCCTCAAAATTATAATATATATTTAAAGAACTGCCACATTATTCATAAACAACAATATATTATCTTTAAGTTAGACATCAGTAAGGGCTGTTGTATTTTGTCGGTGTTGTGCTTCTTATGTTGTGTACTCACTACAAAAGGTGCTGTAACAAAGCGGGCTATATGCCTTACGGATACAACGGGATTAAAAAAAGAAAAGGTTAAAAAGACTTCTTTTGTCGCTTTGCCTGTTGCTTTTTATACCCCAGAGACCAAATTGGCTTTCGGTGGGATTGCTATAAATATGTTTAGGTTAGATCCCATGGATACAACCGTACGGACCAGTAACATTAGAACAGCTGCCATTTACACAACCCGTAACCAATTTATTTTTAGCACAGATTACAACGTATTTTTAAAAGAAGAAAAGTATCAATTGCGGGGTAATGTCGCTTTTTTAAAATTCCCAGATAACTTTTACGGCATTGGTAATGATACCAGACTTCAAGATGAAGAGATATTTGATAATAATATCGTCAACTTTACAAGTAGGTTGATGCGTAAAATGAAGCCTGGGTTGTTTGTCGGGGGTATTTATAATTTTTATTCCATGTTTAATATCTCAGGTTCAGCCGATGATTTACTGAGCACAGAAGATATAGCAGGGAGTGATGGAGTTAGGCTTTCTGGGATTGGCTTTCAAGTAAACTACGATTTAAGAGATAATGTATTAAATGCCACAGAAGGATGTTATCTAGAATTCTCTACCCGTTTTTTTCAAAATTTCTTAGGTAGTAATTACCAATATCAAAGGTATGAACTCGATTTAAGGAAATATTTCAAACTTCATCCCAAACATGTTATAGCTACACAGTTTAGGGGCGAGTTAGTTGAAGGTGATGTGCCATTTCAACAGATGACTTTGCTAGGGGGCGATAAATTATTGCGAGGTTATTACCGAGGCAGGTATAGAGAAAAGAAGATGTTGGCTGTACAAGCAGAGTACCGTTATACTGTTTGCCCAAGATTTGGCTTGGTTGCCTTTGGGGGAGTAGGTGAAGTGGGGGATAAATTTTCTAGCTTTAATATCAATGAGTTTAAACATTCCTATGGCGGAGGCATGCGTTTCACCCTCAATAAAAAAGAAAGACTCAACATTCGGCTCGATTACGGTATTGGTAATGGAGTTAGCAATTTCTATATCAACCTAGCGGAAGCTTTCTAAAAAACGCTTAATTATTTGTAACCAACTACCAATTTTTCCTGTCTAAACTGAAAATTTAAATTAAATAATCAATTTAGTATGGAAAGCATAGTAGCTGTTATCATGGTTTTTGGTGTACCCCTTTCAATCATTTTCAGTATTACATATTTGAAAGCTAAGAGCATGAAGCTTAAAGCCGGAAATGGTGGTGTTGAAAGTCGCATAGTTGCCTCTTTAAAGGAAGAAAATAATAATCTTCGGAGTAGAGTAGAGAATTTAGAAATGATCATGAGTGATTCTGATTTATTGAAATTAAAGGAATTTATGGAGGAAGAAAGATTACAAGAAAGGGCTGAAAAGTATAGAAATAGTTACTGATATTTCAATCGATATACATTACAAAATCATTTTTTTGCCAAGCTTAATATTGGAATTAAAATCATAAAATTCTATATTACTAGAAATAAATGATGAAAATGATGATTGTATATCAAACCCCTTTTGTAAAAATATTTTATGATGATACTGTACCAGCTGTTTATGAAGAATGGTTTGGGCAACTTTCGGGCAAAGAGTTTAGATTAGCACTCAACGAAAAGTTGAAGGCTTATACTAAACTTAAAAAAAATCACGAGCATTTGTATTGGCTCAATGATGTGAGAAAGTTAAGAGGCCTAACTTCAGGAGACCAACAATGGGCAGTAAATGAGTTTCATCCACATTTGTATCCTGCTGGTGTTAGAAAAATTGCTTTTGTAGTTCCTGAACGTACTTACACCCGTTTGTCTGACGAAGAAATTACAGGTAAATTTGACTCGCGTAATGAGGTAGAAATTTGTTACTTCGATGATTTTGAATCGGCATTCGAATGGTTTCATGAAAATGAAAAAGCCCAACACGTAGATTAAGTGTTGCCTGCATTTATTTTCCTAATTACCAACTCCTTTCTTTTACCAGTTTCCAATTGCATTGAAATTCCGCTTTTAAGTTCTTTGCCTAAAAACTTTCCTATTGGATTTTCAATGCCTTGAATTACTTCAACTACTTCGTAAAAGGTGGTATCATCTACAGTAAACCATTCAGGAAACTGATTGATACGTGGGTAGTCCATAGGTAAGTTAAGGTTAATTTTATGCCTTGGTATATCCAAGGCCAATTTTCCTTGCCATGTTTCATTTTCTGCTAACAAAGAAAGTACAATATCATTATCTGTGCTGGAAGCGCCAATGTATACATCTTCTCGCCAAGGGCGTAAATAAGTTCCTTGGGTTTTCCAAAGGCAGTACATAATAGTAGTTCTGGCAAAATTACCATCGCCATGCCACCCTTCAATTATTCCTGAACCTTTCCATTCTTGAGCATTTTCACGGAAGGCACTGTCTTGAATAGACCACATGAGTTGGGTTGATGCATCTATCCAAGTGGCAAGAGAAGGTATTGGTTCTCTGTTGTACAAGTTTATCCCACTTTCAATGGCGTCAGCATAACCATCTGCACTTCCATTTTCCCAATCATAATAGAGGTATTGGCTTTGCATTTGGGAGAGGGCTTTAATCATCACTTCTCTGTATTTTGATATACTATCTAATTGATAAACTGCATAGAAAGTATCGTACAAATAGCCCCAATTATCTACTAATGCTGTATCGATTGGTGTGCCTTTAGCCATATCGACAACATTATAAAAAACGCCATCTTTATTGATTCCTACTTCAAGTATGCGGTCTAGTAACCTTTTTAATTGTGGTTGGTATTGAATTTTCTTTTCTTGGTCTACAAAATGTAAAGTAGCGTATAATTCGCCAAGGCCGCCGATTACTTCGCAACCATGATCGCGTAACCTTAAACTTGAAGCCTGGCTTAAATCATTATCAAGGTTTAGTAAATAATAATCACCAATTTTTAAAGCCCAATCCAAATAAGCTTTATTATCAGTCATCCAATAACAGCGAGTGAGGATTTGCAAAAGCTCGCCATTGATTTCTGTTTCAGCATTTCCACTATAATTCCATTGCACATCTTCGGCTACTTGTACATGTTTACCTAATTCATCGAGCATAGAAAGCATTCTATCACTCCAAGCACTTTCACCTATATATTCTGTAATGGGCAAGATACCATCTTTCATATATTCAGAAGTGCCGAATATTATGCGAGAAGTATCAATAGTTTCTCTTAAAAATGCTTGTTTCTCAAGAGAATAATCATCGGGTAATACACCAATTCTTGCTGTCAGTTTCTGCTCTGTTTCAAGCATTTCCCTCATTTTTCCATGATACAAATTACTGTCTAGCAGATAAGTAGTAAGCACCATAAAAGGATAATTATCTGCTGCCGAATTGTGTCCATTCCACACTGGGGAGTTCAAATTTTCTGGAATCAAACCTGTTTCTGGGTCAGCATATTTCAACCAAGCATCAACAAAACGCAAACATCGGTTATAGCCCTCGTTTACAAGTTTGCTATTTTCCATGGCTTCTGTAAAATCATGAGTAGAGGTTTTTTTAGTGTTACAACCAATGATAAAAATTACTACATAAAAAATGATGATAAAACGCATGAGCCTTAGTTTCAGTTACTTTTAAGAAAGATAGTAATTTCAGACTAACTGCTAAACATTTTCACATCTTTCATTTCCAATGGCCGCGGCTTAGCTACACATGCAAGGCTCCCAAGGCAGGTCCGCCCTGGCTCGATTACTTTTTAATAATTTATAAGTGGATTGTGTGTCACAATCCACGGTGACATTTGGAAAATATATAGTGTGTGAAGGATTTCAGATTACTTTATTTTTGCCAATATCATTTCTTCTCCGTGATATTTAAAATTAAAGACTGGCTCGAAATTCAATTCAGTTTTATAAGATTGATTGAAAATTACCCAATCTCCTGTTACCACATCATCGGATACATGAAGAATTTTATCATTAAAAATTTGGAAATAATAGATAGTTGTGAGCGATATTAGCGTCTCTTTATATAATTTAACAGGCTGTTTATCAGTAATTTCACTCATGGCTCTTGCATCTTCCATATCTACCTTTTGCGAAGAATAGACTGCTTTGTAGGGCAAAACGGTTAAATCGAAACCTATTCTAGCCAAAGCAATGAACATTACAATAGTGAGCATAAAATGAAACTTTCTCTTAAAATGCCAGAAAGAGATGAGCACTCCAATTGCTGCAACAAGTGATAATTGCCACCACAAGCCCTCTATAAATTCTCCTTGAGGAAGAAATATTAGTACAATGGCAGCTACGGGAATTACCACACAAAGTGTATGGGCAATTATGCGAATCACTTTTTCCCAAATCTCTTTCTTTCCTGATACATCAAAATAAAAATAAGTAAGTATGAAAATAAGAAAAGGGAAAAACATATAAGTATACCGGGATCTTGCCCCAGGGGAGATATAATATAATGGCAGGTTAAAAATTAAAAAGTAGAAGGCAAACTGTGCAAAGCGATTCTCCTTGATCTTCTGCATGAAATCTTTTCTGAAAGCAAAAACAACCAGTAAACCTGCAGGCAATATGTTTTTTATTACTTCAAAAGGAAAGGAAAGAAGATGTATGAATAACTTACTGTAACCTTTTTCCAGAACAGTTCGCTCGCTTGAATCTTTCCACATATCACTTAAATACCCTTCTACACCAAATGGATTGTGTTGGATATGAATGTAAAAATAAGCACCTGTAATGAGCAGATAAGTGGCAATGCCTATAAAATGTGCTCCTGAAAATAACCGCTTTAAGTCTTTGTGATAAAAAAGTAAAGCAATTACAGTAAAGCCAAGGAACGCAATTGCAGGTAAAGATTTGGTGAGTGTGCCTACTGCTGCCAGACCATAGCAAACCGTAAACATGACTAGAAATTGCTGCTTTTCATAAAAGTGATACAGCAAATACACCATGGTAGCAATCATAAAGGCAAAGACTAAATCTATTTCACCACCAGTTACACTAAAGTAAAATACAATATCTACACAAGACAGTATGAGTAAGGCATTCCAAATTCCTACTTGTTTATTCACATACTTTCTGCCAGCAATAAAGCCTAGTAATGCCAAACCAATAAATGCTAGTTGAGAAAATAGTCGGGTACTAAACTCGCTTACACCAAATATTTTATATGATAGAGCAATTAACCAATTATATACAGCGGGTTTTTTATAATAATACTCACCAGTAACAGTAGGAGTAAACCACTGTTCGTGTTGTAGCATTTCCCAAGCGATCATGGCTCGGCGAGGTTCTTCATGGTAGAGCGGGTGTAGGCCCATATTTAGGAAAAGCCCAACTAGGATCAATAGAAACGCAAAGATGACATACTTGTTGGGCAGCTGATAGGCTGTTTGCATAGTACTTGGCTATAATTTGTTCAGTTTTGGCAAAGATATACAAGGAAAAATTGACAGCATTGTATAATTTGTATGCTATTAAGATTTTAAATCTAAGTACATAGAAATGTTGAATAGAAAATGGAAAATACTGATAAGTAGTTTATTGCTAATAGGGTTTTTAAATACTACCCTTGAAGCCCAAATTGCAGTAAAAAGAAATAAGCCTGAAAGAGAAGCTTGGTTCTCTGAATTAGGTTTTGGCATGTTTATACATTGGAGTGTAGATGCGCAAATAGGTTCGGTGATAAGTCACTCTATGGTAGGGGCAACCGATGCATATATTGATCGATACATTGCAGAATTACCGACAACATTTAATCCGCATAAGTTTAATCCAGATGATTGGGCAACTTTGGCCAAGTTGGCTGGAATGCGATATGTTGTCTTTACTGCCAAACACCATTCTGGCTTTTGTATGTATGAAACAAAAACTACAGATTTTAATATTATCAATACTCCCTTTGGGAGAGATGCCACTAAGGAAATACTCGATGCATTTAGAAAGCAAGGTATTGCAGTAGGGCTGTACTTCTCTCCAGACGACTTTTATTTTATCCATAATCAAGGAATTCCTGTAAGTCGTAGGGGTGAAGAAGTTTTAATCAGTAATAATAAGGCCTTGATGGATTATGATAGAAAACAGTTAAAAGAACTATTGACTCAATATGGTAAGATAGATATTCTATTTATTGATGGCATGGATGGGGAGAGCAATTTACTAGCGGTACATGCTTGGGACATAGACCCAGATATCGTAGTTACCCGGGGGGGAATGGAGACTCCCGAGCAGTTTTTACCCAATACGCCTATTCCAGGGCCTTGGGAAGCTTGTTTTACCATGGGTACGCAATGGCAGTTTAAGCCAAGTAACGAGGCTTATAAAAGTGGTACCAAAATCATAGAAATGTTGGTTGAAACACGCGCCAAAGGTGGTAACTTACTTTTGAATATTGGCCCAGATCCTTATGGAGAAATTCCCCAAGAACAAGAAAATCGCTTAAGGGAAGTAGCACTTTGGAACTTGGTAAATAGAGAAGCCATTTATGATATTGCTCCTTTTGATATAGTGAAAGAAGGGAAGTTTTGGTTTGTACGAGACAAGGAAAATGCCAATACGGTTTATGCTATTCTTACAGAAGATGTTTTAGCACATGGTGAAAGGAGGGAATACTTTATTAAATGCTTACAAGGAGACGAAAATACAAAAGTGAGTGTATTAGGTCACTCGGGAAAAATCCTTAATTACCAACCAGATAAAGACCCTACTCCTTTTTGTGTGCCTTCTGACAAAGGGTTAATGGTAAGCATCATGCGTGCACAGCGCATCTACAACAATTATAAGTGGCCTAATCCTATTGTCTTGAAAATTGAAAATGTGGGGTATAGAAAATAGAATAAAGAAATTTGACGAAATAAGGTATCAGTTTTTTTAGATTTAGATTCCGTAGGAATCCCATTATTATAGCTCATTTAATAGAAAGCATGAATGACCAACCCCTTTAGGGGTGTAAAATCGGCTTGTCTGCAAGAATAAAAATATCACCTCTACGAGGTTTTACCTACATAAGAGCAAGGTTATTTATAATAGTTTTATTCCTATGGAATGATGAACTAACAAAATGACGGGCATAAAAATAATCTTATGAACAAGGGTGATTATTGGGCAAGTATATGATGGTACGAATTGAGGAATATTTGTTTATGCCTAAATGATATTTTATTTAATCTTAATCACTAAATGAGTCTTTTAAAATATTTTTCCAATAAAGCTAGATTTTATGAAGTTTGAACATTTTGCTCTCAACGTAAAGAATCCGATAGAAATGAAAGACTGGTACTGCGAGAATCTAGGACTTAAGGTAGTTTCGGAAATGAAGGAACATCCTTTTATGCTTTTTTTGGCAGACAGTACCGATAGAGTAGTTTGTGAATTATACTATCGGCCCGATTTTGAGATAATTGATTATAAAAAGCAGCATCAATTGACTTTTCATTTTGCTTTTGAATCTGAAGATGCAGAAGCTGATAAAGATAGATTGCTAGGTGTGGGTGCCTCTTTTGTGGAAGAAGTAAAAAAAGAAGACGGAAGCCTTCTGGTTATGTTAAGAGACCCTTGGGGGCTACCATTACAACTTTGCCAAAGAGCAAATTGGTTTAATAAGGATAGTTGATCAATTCATTTCTGTTACAGCTTTATCTTCATTTCGATATTTATAGTTTATCTAGATATGATTAATAAAAAGAAATTACTGGAATACTATCAATTTGAAAAAATTCCAGAATATGTATCTCATAAATTTTTACAAAATTCAGATTTAACGTACAGCGAAGCAAATTTAATAGAAGAAATACTCCAAGATGTGAAGATGATTGGAAACGCAAAAGTATCTGAGAACTATAAAAATAGAGTCATCGATAAAATTAATTCAAACTTTGATGATACTACTAGAAAAATTCTAATAGATAAAATGAATAATAAAAATATAGTAATTGATATAAGAGAAAGAGGAACTGGACAAAAATCATCAGAAACAAATCATTCTAATTTCAGTATCAAGGATTTTATTAAAAAAATTTTTGAATAATTAATTATTGGGAGTTCTACTTTGATTTATACCTTATAAGGTTGAACAAAAATCTCGTTTAATCGTGATATATAATTAGATTAAAAGCTCAAAGATTGAAAGGATATATTACGATTGCATCTTATGAATTGGAAAAGTACAACTTTAATGGAAATAGTAAGAATTATCTTAATAGCCGTACAAAAAGAATTATAGATATAATTGGAAGTATAATTGGCATATTATTGCTTTTTTCGCTGTTTTTATTGGCTTGTTTTTTTGTTTTATTAATTGATAGAGTTCCTTGTTTATTCAGACAAGAACGAATAGGAATAAATGGTGAACCCTTTACGATGATTAAATTAAGAACTTTAAAGATCATTGAAACCCGAGATAAAGTAAATCATCATAGAATCCAAAAAAAACCAAAATATGAAACAACATTAACTGGTGATTTTTGGAGAAAGACTAGTATAGATGAGATTATTCAATTTTGGTTAGTATTAAAAGGGGAAATGAGCTTGATAGGGCATAGACCCATACCTATGTATTATTTACCACATCTCTGTCAATTAGAAGGTTTGGATGAATCTAAGGCAATTCATTATATAAACATTATTTCTCAGTTTAAACCAGGAATGAGTAGTCTAGCTTCTGTAAATGGAAGAGGAAATTTACTCTTACAAGAAAAATTTGTGTATGATATGAAATACGCTAGTACAGCAAGTCTTTCTTTAGATGTTAAATTGTTACTTAAGACTTTATATGTTGTGATATTGTGCAAAGGTGCAAAATGAATTAATACAAGTTACAACTTTAGCTGGAATCGTTATGATTTATGAATTTTGAAATTAATACAGATAATTACTAGTAAATGGGTTCTATTATTCTAGGATTAATAATTTTTTTAATTCTATCTTTTATTAATGCCTACTTTAAAAGCCGGTCAAAAAAAAAGCAAATTAAAAAGGCAGTTAAGATATTCTATGATCAAAACTTTCCCATCCCAAGAATAGAATCTTCTACCAGTTATGGTTTTCCTAGTTATACAGTTCATTTCAGTACTTATTTTGATTATTTGACTGCTGAAAAGCTAGGTTTAATTAAAAGTTTTAAAGAAGAAATTCAGAAATTACATGCTAGTAGTAGTTCTTTTGATGCTGAAAAAGCTGTTTTTTTTAGTTTTAGAGATTAATAATGATATGAATAAATTTTATATTATTCAAAGTGATAATACTTTGCTCTATTTATGAAGCCAAAGATGTGGATTAATTAATTTTTGGCCATGAATTTAAGAGGAAATGCAAGCTTCAAAATAGGGTTCCTCCTTTGAACGCTAAAATTTAAACTGAAATTTAAACCACCACCTCTTGTTGTGGTGGTGGTTTAAATTTTTAATGTCAATTTTCCTTATTTGCTAATGGGGTTAAAAAGTTAGCATTGGCAAAATCTCCTATTTCGTTTCCTAGACGATGCCCTTCTTCAGAATCGTACCTAAAATGTATTCCCAAATAAACCCTTGACAAAGATGCCTCTAAACCTGCTTCTGAAAATGAGTTAAAAGAGCGAGTTGCAGGTTCCATATTTAATTTCCCCGAAAATGGTCCAGCACTGTCTACAGCATGGGTAGTCATAGTAAAAGCATAATTATCGCCAGTGCCTAAGGTATTAGATAATGCCCTCATGGCTGCCGAACTCGCAGTGCCATGTGCAGATGGGTATGATGGAAAAGCATAGGTATGTTTGTGTAAATTATTCCATTCTTCATCTGGTTCAGTATCTGGGTTTTCATCATTTGCTGCCCAACGAATTGCAGTAAATGGACGCCAATGGTTATAATGGAATTTATTATCAAATACATTAACGTAAGCGTCATAGACGGTCATGTTGAGCAAGGCAAAAGTTCTTGTCGCTTCCCAAAGATTCAATTTCTCTTTTTTTATGAGATATCTAGCTAGTCTATTATGAGAGTTTTCTACAAAGTCTTTCCACCACATAGCAAAATGTGCTTGATCAGCTGATCTTAATTCACTTTCTGAACTTCCGTAAGTTTTCACTTCGTTAAAAGCCTTGGTATACCCATCGCTATTAATTGCAGGTGGTGGGGGAGAACGAAATTGGTCTTGACTTTTGAGCATGAAAGGTGTAGCAGCAGCCCAACCAGCTCCAAAAATAAATCCTTCGGGTGTACCACTATGTTCATTAAATTCTGCATAAACACCTGGTGCCATAGGATGCCAAGTGTAGTCGGATTCTCCATTCCAATTATCATTATTTCTAGCATTTAATACGCTGGTTGCGGTTTCTTTTCCTAGTTGTATGCCTAATTCTTTCCCTTCTCCATCAGGGATATTGGCTAAGTGAGTAGCCAACAATGCTGTTAGTTCTTCTTCCTTTTCAGGAAAGCTTGTCTTAGCTACTTCATAAATTGCTTGTGAAGAGGCTGCAATAGGATTTGCATTTGGTTTCACTCCCGAGTACTCATAAAAATTGTAAACAGGTTTTATCACATTAAGCGCATTGTGTGCTGCGACAAATGCCAATGCTTCGGTTCTAACTCCATTTAAAGTAAGTAAACCATCTTTCTCATTGGCATAATCCATTATTTTTTCATTCCATGAAATAACTATGTCAGCATTGAAATCTTCAATTTTTAACTCTTTGGATTCGCAACTGAATAAACCTAATAATAGAATAATAAAAGAAAGATTTGAACATGGATTCAAAATGATTGGGGTTTTCATGACGCCATTTGTTAAGTTTTTTAGATAATTCGAAAGGAGGAATATCTTCCTTTGTTAGTAAAAGTGATAATAAGTAAGTCAAAAAAATCTAATACTTCAAGTGCTAGCAGGGAGATATGAATGCTAATACTTTTTTGTAAAACAATATAAGAAAAAAATAAGCAAGATGAATTTTCCACCTTAAAATCTATTTAAGATGTGATGAAATATACTGTTTATGCGCTGGTCAATCTTTTTAAATGTAAAATAAATAGAATAGTAGTTTTCATGAATAAGGCCTAGCTCATAAGCTTTATATTTCTATAAGACGTGCAAATACGGTATGTGTACCCTTCTGGTACTTCAAATTTTGCTTGAGAATAGTCCTTCATGTTGTTTTGGTCGAAATTAAACTTTAAACATTTTTCGATATGAAATTAACAACATTAGTATTGCTGATTTTTGCAGCTTTAAATTGTGCAGCACAGACAGGACAGGTCAAATCTTTTAGTTTTAAAAAAGGCGAAGTGATGGATGTGTTTTTATTAACAACCGCCCCTAATTCTGAAGATAAATTTGAAAGATATAAGCAGACAGCTTTTCCAGTGGCGTTTGAATATTCTTATCGCCCTCAAAAAGGTTTTAAAATTACCAAGCTTACACTTGGGACACATACCCCGTCTAGTTTGATATTTGGGAAATGGGAAAGCAAGGAAAAGAGAGAAGGTTTTCTTGCCAATATTGCGCAAAAGGTCCCAGATTTTCATCAACAGCGAAGAGTACTTTTCCCTTATTTCGATTTAACTTATTATGAAATGCAGCATGATACTGATTTCTCTATTGATACTGAAAAGTATAATGTAGCTACCTCCTTTTGGCAGCATGATGCTGAGAGCTCTTTAAAGTTTTTTTCCAAATGGGAAAAGCAAATCAAAAAAGCAGGTGGTAAAATTATCATTCAATTAAATGAAGGGAAATCGCCTCTAGGCTATCATTATAATCCTGATCAATTTTATATTATACAGTGGGATAATGAAACCGTTTTTGAGGAATTTGCCAAGCAAAACCCATTGGCTAGTTATAATGATTTGAAAAATGTGCATCAATTTGTTATCAATTAAAAAAAGCATAAGAAGTATTAGACAATGAAAGCGATACTCAACCAGCTAATTTATTTTGGTTTTCTTCAAACCATACTATTATTACTTGTATACATTTTATCGCCTAAGAAGAGGAAGTACATAAATGGCTTTATGGCATTTTTAATACTTGTAATTTTAATAGGCTTGATGAGTAAAGTGTTGCATAGTATTGGTACATGGAATGGGAATTTCAGGTTCATCGCTTTCTCAGAATTTTCAATACTATTTTTTGGTCCTACAGTTTATTTATTTACACGGTCTGTTCTGCATAGAGAAAAGTATAACTATCAAGACTTAGTGCATTATGTACCCGGAGTGGTGTATTCATTATTTGTCACTTTCTATTATATCATTCCCTCCAACGAAGTAATAATTGCACGGATAAAAACAGGGGAGCTATATAGAGTAGTTCATATTTGCTTAGGTTTCGGTTTAACTGTAAACAGTACATACCTACTACTGGCATGGAATCTATTTAAGCAATTTTCCGATTCTATAAAAAATGAGGTTTCGTATGAGTTACATACCCGCTTTATTGTAAACTTTTTAGGCGTTATAAGTGCTTGTCTGTTTTTTTGGATCATTATCTATTTTTTCAATTTATTTGGTTTTGAAGGATTAGAGTATGCTGTTCGCCCTTATATATGGATATTATTGGTGTTCATTATTCTCTTTATTACCTATTATGGAATGGCTTCTCCTAATGTAATGAGGGTGTTGCCTGAGATTGAATTGAAAAAGTATACACAGTCTAAATTGAGTATGGAAGATTTAGATAGATTGAAAGAACAGCTGGATCAAATTATGATAGATAAAAAGCCATACTTAAATAGTAAGTTGTTAAAAAGTGAACTAGCACAAATGCTTGGGGTCAATGATCCAGAACTTGCCCGATTGCTGAATGAAAAGATAGGAATGAATTTTTTTGAATATGTGAACTACTACCGTATTAAAGAATTTATTGCTCTCGCTAAAACGGATATGGCCAAACAGCTTACTTTCTACGGACTCGCCCAAGAAGCGGGATTTAACTCAAAAACTACTTTTAACAAATCATTCAAAAAATTGATGGGAGATTCACCATCAGCTTATTTCAACAAAAACTTTTAAACGACTCTAATAAAACCGCTTTCCAAGCGGCTTGGAATATCTTTTGGTTTTCATAACCTCCAAGATGTTCCCTTGTCCTCGGTTTATTCCGAAAATGGTGTATAGCATTTGTAAAGAGAACACTGAACAATAGGGAGTTTTCAATTTGAAATTTTATTTCCCTATTTTATTTATAACTAAGCCAATTAGTATTGCTAATTGGTTTTTTTATATTTTTCCTCATTCATATCCCTTTTCAATTTTATCCGTATTTTAAGAGGAATATTTCACTAGAACTTATTTACATAAAATGAAGCATCAAAATTTAACTGCAATTACTATTATTTCACTACTTTTTATTCAACTCACTTCTTGCTTGCCTGCTAAGTTACCTCCTTCAACTACTGTTAAGAAAGAAACTTTTAAAAGCAAGCAATGGACCTTGGCTGTGATTGATTTTGATTATGAATTCGAAGGTTCAGGAAAAGAAGGAGCCAATAGTTATAACAGTGCGGGTAAAGATGGCGGAAAAGTAATCGCCAATATGCTAGCTGCCGAGCTTAATAAAATGGATGATTTGAAAATATTAGAAAGATCAGCCATAGATAAAGTGTTGGAAGAACAAAAAATGCAAGTATCCGGAGTTATTGATGAGTCTACCGCTGTTGAATTGGGTAAATTAGTAGGTGCCGATGCCGTATTACTAGGCGATGTTACCGATTACTTAACTTGGGTAAATGTTACTGGTCTTTCTGGTTCAACTATTTCATTTTCTGCTAGAATGATAGATGTGGCAAGTAGTCAACTTTTATTGAGTACTTCAATTACACGTATTAGAACGGGGGTTCTTCCTGCTCAAAATATTCAATTGACCGCCCAAGAAGTGTATGAATCTATTGAGAAAGAGTTGAAATAGTTACTGTTATTACACAAAAATAAAAAGCCCATGGGTAGAAGCTACTCATGGGCTTTTTAAATGAGGTTGTCTAAAGTAAGGATTTCAAGTCGAAAATAAGGAGATTTCGTTCTAGGCAATACAATTTCGACGAGAATAACAGAGATTATTTGAGGAGAAATTGGAGAAGAATAGGGCGAAATCTATCATTTGCAGACGAAAGGCTTTATTTTAGACAACCTCAATACCTTCAACTTACTTATTGATTATAAAAAAATTGCTCTGAAACTATTTTACCATTTTTTACTTCATAAACACAAATCTCAGAAGTATTTGACCTTTCTTGTCCTTTAAACTTTACATCTTGGCTCATCATAACACTAAAAAAATCATCTGCTACCACAGCATCTGAAACCTCTCCTCCATAAAACTCTTCTATCATTTCTTCGTATTGTTTACCTTTTTGCTGAATAGCTGCCATACCTTCAACTTTGGGTACAGGCCCGCCAGATTCTAAACTTACAGCATTATCAGCATATAGTTCTGTGTGTGCATCTGAATACTTACCTTGGCGACATAATTCTACTAAGCGATTGGCTACTTCTTGAGTTGTCATTTGTAACTAGGGTTTATAGTGAAAAAAAAATTTGCTAAAAGATGTATACTTTAAATGTCTAGTAAAGGTAGGGAAATTATTTATTCAAGCAATAATTTTTGTAAAAAATATTAGCAAAAATAAATCTAATTGACAATATAAATGTCATTTCAGTGAATTTGCATCTAAAAAATAGAAGTTTAATTAACTTTTCAAGATAATTATGCTAATAATATTAGAATTAAAAGGCATTTTGAGGTGTTTTTGAAGTATTAAAACTTTAATGATTGTATAACGAAATGGATATTTAGAAAGAAATTCTATTTAATTTTTTCGATGTATTCGTGGAATGAAAGTTTTAAACCTCAATAGGTTTGTTTCAACTTTTCAAACTCTTTTTTTTAATTTCCAAGCTTAAAAATTACCACTTCTTAAGATAATTTTTAGCTTTGCAGATGACAGAAAAAATACTCATTTTCGACTTTGGATCGCAGTATACCCAACTTATTGCAAGAAGGGTAAGAGAGCTAAATGTTTACTGCGAGATACATCCCTACAACCATCTTCCTGTAATTGATGAAACAGTAAAAGGTATTATTCTTTCTGGTAGTCCTCATTCTGTATTTGATAATGAAGCACCTTCAATTGAGCTAGATTCAATTAGAGGAGAGATGCCACTTTTGGGAGTCTGTTATGGTGCACAACTTACCGCACACGAGGCTGGTGGAATAGTAGCAAAATCTGAGAATCGTGAGTATGGAAGGGCAAAGCTAGAATTTGTAAATGAGCACAATCCTCTATTGCATCTGGTTATGCCAAAATCCCAAGTTTGGATGTCACATGCCGATACCATCAGAGAACTGCCAGAAGACTTTACCATTATTGCCAGTACCAAAGATGTAAGAGCAGCTGCTTTTCAAATTGAAGGCGAGCAAACGTATGGAATTCAATTTCACCCAGAGGTAACACATTCTGTTGATGGAAAACAATTGCTACAAAACTTTTTGGTAGATATTTGTGGCTGTTTACAAGATTGGACGCCAGCACATTTTGTAGAGAATACAGTTGCTGAACTAAAAGAAAAATTAGGGGATGACAAAGTGGTAATGGGGCTTTCTGGTGGAGTCGATTCCTCTGTAGCCGCAATGTTGTTACACAGGGCTATAGGCAAAAATTTGTATTGCATTTTTGTTGATAATGGATTGCTTCGGAAAAATGAGTTTGAAACTGTATTGCATTCCTATGAAGATATGGGCTTGAATGTAAAAGGTGTAGATGCCAAAGCCGCCTTTTATCAAGCTTTAGAAGGAGTAACAGATCCAGAAAAAAAACGAAAAGCCATAGGTCGAGTTTTTATTGAAGTGTTCGATGAAGAAGCACATAAAATAGAAGAAGTAAAATGGTTGGGTCAAGGAACGATTTATCCTGATGTAATTGAATCTGTTTCTGTAAAAGGGCCTTCAGCAACTATCAAATCTCACCATAATGTAGGCGGTTTACCAGATTTTATGAAATTACAAGTGGTTGAACCACTCAATACCTTATTCAAAGATGAAGTAAGGCGTGTTGGGAATGAGATGGGAATCAAACAGATTATTTTAGGTAGACATCCATTTCCAGGACCTGGTTTGGGAATCAGAATTTTGAGTGATATTACACCCGAAAAAGTACGAATTCTTCAAGAAGTAGACTATATTTTCATTCAAGGATTAAAAGACCATAACTTGTATGATGATGTTTGGCAGGCGGGTGCTATGCTGCTTCCTGTACAATCTGTAGGGGTTATGGGCGATGAACGTACTTATGAAAATGTAGTAGCACTAAGGGCTGTTGCCAGTTTAGATGGCATGACCGCCGATTGGGTACACTTACCCTATGAGTTTTTAGCAGAAATAAGTAATAATATTATCAATCGAGTAAAAGGGGTAAATAGGGTAGTATATGATATCAGTTCTAAACCGCCCGCTACCATTGAGTGGGAGTAAACCTTTAAGAGCCCTTCCTAGAGTTTTATGACTGGATGTGTTAATGTTAAAGTCTATTTTAGAAACTCTAGGAAGGGTTTTGTGTTTTAGTAACATGAAAAAATGGCTAAAAAAGCATAAATGGAAAATGATGTTGCTCTTGGGCATCATCATTCTTTTACCAGGAATATTGATTCAAGCAATGGAAACAGAAACAAATGAAGAAGAGGTAAAAAAGGAATTTGAAGGCCTACCTTTTCAACCTGAATTCCATACCCATACTACTTCAGAAAGAGAGGTATATTACATGGCCATTGGCGACACTTCAAAACCTTTGGTTTTTTTTGTACATGGTGCCCCTGGATCATACGATAATTTTAAGGGATTTTTAAAAGATAGTTCCTTGATGACTAACGCTAGATTGGTTTCAGTAGATAGACCGGGTTATGGCAAGTCGGGCAAAAAGGAAAGTGAACCTTCCATTGAGAAACAAAGCCAAATGTTGCTCGAAATCATGAAAGCCAATGATACAGGAAAGGGAGTAGTATTAGTCGGGCATTCATATGGTGGACCAATTATAGCAAGAATGGCGATGGAAACCCCCAATAACATAGATGCATTAGTGATGGCTGCCCCTGCAATTGATCCAGAAAATGAAAAAATATTTTTCGTATCTCGCAAATTCTTTTGGGCATTTTTTAAATGGATTACTCCTAGACCATTGAAAATTGCCAATGATGAAAAAATGGCGCACATAGAAGAACTTAAAAAAATGCTGCCTTTATGGGATCAAATTACGATGCCAGTTACTTTTATACATGGTGAAAAAGATGGGTTAGTTCCTTTTGAAAATGTGGCATTTGGTAAGAAAATGCTTACAAAGGCTCCAGTAGATTATGTTACAAGAAAAAAAATGGGGCATTTAATACCTTGGAAAAATCCTGAATTGATGTACGATGCTATTTACAAACATTTGGAGCAACTTACAGATGTTCAAAATATAGGTGTTAATTAAGCTGATACACAGATATATTCTACAATTTTCTCTTCTTGATTAAGTAAACATTATTTACACGGTATTTTGGGACTTTGTTGAGTTGGTACGCTGAGATACTGAAATATCACTTTACAACTGAACGCGTCAACAAAAAAAGAGTAAATGTTTATGTAGATTATTTTTATCTTTTTAATTAAATATGAGAATAGCCCTAGCAACCTGCCAACAAGTACCAGATCTATACGAATCTGAGCAGTATTTACTAAATGAATTAAGTGCCTATGCAGCCGTAGAAGCTGTAGTATGGAATGATACTTCCATCAACTGGTCTGGTTTTGATATGGTAATAATCCGTTCTACATGGGATTATCATGAGCACTTTACCGATTTTACAAATTGGTTAAATCAATTGGAAACGCTTAAGATTAAAGTACTTAATCCTGTATCTGTCATTAATAACAATATCCATAAGTTTTATTTAAAGCATTTACAAGAAAGTAACTTGCCCATAATTCCTACTTATTTTCTTACCAAAAAGGAGGCTTTACATTTTTCATTGTTGGATTTGGCAAAAGAAAGACATTGGGATGGTATAGTCGTGAAACCGGCTATATCTGCAAGTGCTTGGCATACTTATAAGTTGGCTGATTTAACTCAAATAGAAGCCTTTCAATTTCCTATAGAAAGTGATTGGTTGATACAGCCCTTCATGAAAGAAATTACCACCCATGGAGAAATATCTTTAATGTATTTCAATAAGCAATTCTCTCATGCTGTAGTGAAAAACGCCAAACCAGGCGATTTTAGGATCCAAAAAGAATTTGGTGGAAACGTAGCATTTTTTAAAACTACAGACGAAATAATTTCAACAGCAGATTCAATTATTTCCCACTACAATGCTCCTTTACTTTACAGCCGTATTGATGGCATAATTACGAAAAATGGTTTTAAAATTATGGAAGTAGAATTGATTGAGCCAGAGTTATATTTATTGAATAGGGAATTGCAAGAGAGATTTTTAAATGCTATTATTCACCAAATAAATACTTCTAGCATTTAATGATATTAAAATGGATAGATTTTTAACACTGTTTTTTATTTCCTTTTTTGCTTTACAATCAAAAGGACAGAGTAACTTTGAATTAGTTGTAAAAAACAAGATTGATCATATTACTACACTTGCTAGAGAACCTATGATTGCCGAACACCCAAATGGCAACTTGTTTTTGACAGGATATAGAAATGCTAGCGATATTCCACAATTATGGAAAAGTACTGATTTAGGGAAAAACTGGGTATCGGTAAATGTGGGAACTTATGAGATGGGTGCGCAAGGTAATTCCGATGTTGATCTATACATTGATGAAGAAGGAGATATTTACTTTTTGAGCATGACTTATACTAAAGTTCCTTCGGAGCTTGAAGGTTTTGATTTCTCCAGTATGAAAGGTGAACAGATCACCCTTGGTATCAGTCGTGATGCCGGAGAAACTTGGGATTGGCAAACGATTTCAAAAAGCAATTACGATGATAGACCCTGGATCACTTCCACCTCAAATGGCGATTTACACATTATATGGAATGATGGAAATGGGGTACACCATAAAATCAGTAATGACAAAGGAAGAACTTGGCTGTTGCAACCTAAAATTTACCCAAAGGGTGGTTCTAGTTTTCTTGCTAGTGGTTATAATAATCAACTGGCAGTTCGTGTATCTCCATTGTCTGCTTCAGGGGGTAAATTTGATGAAGGTATAGATTTAATTAGGCTAAGCATTGATAATGGAAAAACTTGGCAAGATGTAAAATTGCCAGGAACTAGGATTTGGACACAAGACTTTAGTAATGTACCTCGTTGGGTAGAGCCATTAGCGTGGAACAAAAAAGATAGAATATATACTTTATGGAGTGAAGGAAAGACATTAAAACTAGGCATTTCACCAGATTTTGGAAAAACTTGGCAGGAACATGTTGTTATCAACGACCAAGACACGCTATACTATCCTTATATGAAAATCGATGAAGATAATATATTGTGCAGTTGGGTTTCTGGGTTTAATAAAAATATAAAACACCATGCAGCCATTCTAAAATTAGATAACAAAGAATTAACGGTACATAGAATAGAACCACAAAAACTTGATATCTGGTCTCGATTTGCAGTTGGAGATTATCAGCGTTCTACGGGAGGTGAATATTTTCCTATTATACAATTGTCCAACGGCAATATTGGTATGGTAACTACTATCCAAAATCAAAGAGCTGACAGATTCGGTTTTACCTGGTGGGAACTAATACTTAATGAATTTTAAAGTCAAGAAAATTTATTGTTTATTGCCAAATAGCCCTTTATCTAAAAATCACATAAAGATAGCCAATAAGGTAATTTCAGGATCCAAAAAGAATTTGGTGGAAACGTAGCACTTTTTAAACCTACAGTCGAAATCATCTCAACTTCAAATTCAATTATTTCTCTCTACAATGCTCCTTTACTTTACAGTCGTATTGATGGCATTATTACAGAAAAGGGTTTTAAAATAATGGAAGTAGAATTGATTGAGCCAGAGTTATTTTTATTGAATGGAGAGTTACAAAACGACTTTAAACAAACGATAAATTGGCCTTGAGTTGAAAGTACCTTAATGAGTTGCATTTCTTACCTTGGCAACTTCGTTTGCTGTAAATGGTTTATCTTGATTGCCCCAACTATTAAATATATAAGTAAGAACATCTGCAGTTTCCTGGTCATCGATATAAATTGCAGGCATATAACCATAATAAGCTTCACCATTGATAACCATTTTGCCACTCACACCAAAAATAGTTTCCTTAATGGCCCTACTGCGATCAGCCAACATATAATCTGCTTTTGCTAGAGGCGGAGTAATACCCACAACACCTTCTCCATTTTCCATATGGCAGGATTGGCAATGTAAAATGTATAAATCTTTACCTCTTTTCATACTTGCTTCAAATGAAGGATCAGGTTGTACAAAAGATGTAAAAATGTAAAACAGTATAAATAATAAAGAAAGTCTAGTAAAAAAGTATTTGGTTTTCATAACCCGACGAATTTAAAGGTGAGACAAATAGTCGGATAGCCAAATTTTTACATAAGGATGTATACTTATAAAATCCTAAATTTTGATCGAAAGTTCAAAAATAAGTTGTGGTTTAACCTTTTAATTAAATTTCAATGACTACAGTATAATCATTAACAAAAAAAGCCGGAGTATATCCGGCAATGTGTTTTGATTTGTAAGTAGTTTGTCTATTCCTCAAACTCCTTTAATACTTTTTCAGTCTTTGCATTATAGACTCTATTGCTTAGTTTTTCTGCTTCGTGGTCGTCTCTAATGGTTTTGGCCAGCGTAAAGCATGAACCAACTGTAAATATGATACCCATTGCCAAATAGCCTTTTATCCAAAATTCACCTGGGATCATAAATATGCCCAGTAAAGTTAGACTGAACGATAAAATGAAAGAGGCCCAAGTTTGAAATTTCCAAGCGGGAGTGTTCTTTTCAATGAGGTTTTGCATAAGATTTCAGTTTGATAACTGTGTTTTTTACGAGTAATACCCCATTTGGTTCATTTTTAAGCTTTTTTAACTTTACATAGCATTGTCAAAAAACAGTCCCTCATTCAACAACTGCAATGCTTTGGTTTTGTATTCACTATGCATCAAAATTGAAATATTGTATTTGCTTCCACCATAAGAAATCATCCTGATAGGAATATCTTTCAAAAGCTGCAAAACTCTAACCGGTACAGTGGCATCTCCTTGCAAAAAGCGACCTACTACACAAATAATTGTTTGATTTTCAGTGAATTCCACCTTTCCGAACTGATTGATTTCTTCCATGATTTTACTTAAATAATCAGTTTCATCTATGGTGAGCGAGACAGCTACTTCTGAGGTAGTAATCATGTCGATTGGTGTTTTATATTTCTCAAAAATCTCAAACACTCTTCTCAAAAAACCATAAGCCAATAACATACGACTTGATCGAATTTTAATAGCAACAATCCCATCTTTGGCAGCTATGGCAGTAATTCGTTTCTCATGAGTTACATCGGCTCGGATCAGTGTTCCTTTCTTTTCTGGCTGCATGGTGTTAAGCAACCTTACAGGAATATTGGCTTTTTGGGCAGGTAAAACCGAAGCAGGGTGCAAAATCTTTGCGCCAAAATACGCTAACTCTGCAGCCTCTTCAAAAGATAGCTCATTTACTGGAAATGTTTTATCTACTATACGTGGATCGTTGTTGTGCATCCCGTCAATATCGGTCCAAATTTGAATTTCATCGGCTTGTATGGCTGCCCCTATTATCGAAGCAGAATAATCGCTGCCACCTCTTTTAAGGTTATCAATTTCTCCATTTTCATTCAAGCAAATATAGCCTTGCGTAATATAGAGTTTGCTTTCTAGATGCTGTTCTAATTTACTTTTTAGGGCTTTGCTTATCGTTTCTTTATCTGGTTCACCCTCTTCAGTGCGCATGAATTCTAAAGCTGGTAAAAGTATGGTACCAATTCCATTGCTTTTTAAATAGAGATGGAACAAAAAGGTAGACATTAATTCGCCTTGCGCCAATATTATTTTCTCTTTTACTTCATCGAAATCACTTTGGAATAAGTCTTGAAAAAGCTGGAAATGAGCATCGATTTTATCATTGGCTTCTTGTTGGAATGCTGTTTCTTCGTACAGTTCATCAATTAGCTGAGCATATTTCTTCCTTAGTTCTAGTAATAGGTTTTGATAGGTATCGGAATCTTTATGATAAGCTGCATTAGTAAGAGCAACAAGGGTATTGGTAGTACCAGAAACTGCCGAAAGCACTATGATTTTAGACTCATTATTAGCGGTAACCAATTTGGCTACATTTTTCATTCTATCTGCACTTCCGACCGAGGTACCTCCAAATTTTAAAATTTTCATAACATGTAAATGTTTGTTGCTTATTAGAATAGCTTTTAACAGTACTATTATTCCAACCTGCTATGCATACAAGTTGTCTTTATATAATAGAAACCACTGATTAGAACTTTATAAAGTTTCTATTAATTTGCTGCAAATATTAGAAAAAAAGAGAGGAATGTGTGGAATGATTATTATTTTTTTAAAATTCTATGGTTAATTCAAGCATATAATTTTAAAGAAACAAAATATGGTGTTTTCGATATTTTGCTTACTTCTTTAGATGAATAGATGTGAATTTAGCATATAATATACTAAATTTAATAAGTAATAGAATTTATAGCTAATCCCATTTGCGTATGAAAGAGATTACTACACGATATATTTTTTTACTAGTTTCATTTTTTTTGATTTTTCACTTAAGCAATGGGCAACCCTTAGCTGATTTAAATTATAGTGAAATTGAAATTAGTGAATACGAGATTCCAAATGCACAAGGCACCATTGCCTTAGAAATGGCCTATGCCAAACATCAAATTTTTAATCCTGAAGTTTGGGAGGCAGTAAGTGACAGGTCAGAAGTATTTGCAGTAGATTTAGTATTTACAAAATATCCTAGAAAAAAACATGATTGGATCACCGATTACGATTATTTACTCAATACACGCATCCAAAATTTAATGGCACTAATTCCTAGCCTGAAAGATAATTCAGAGGTTAATTGGCGTTTTGTCTTGCAAAATAAATGTGTTAAAGAACCAGAGGCAGAAGTTATGTTTCATGGAGCTGTGGTGCATTATAAAAAAGTAGAAGCACAAATAATTACCACTTCGCTCGATTCTCAAGAAATAGTAAAGGAAGAAGATAAAATAGCGCTTCCACCACTAAAGGTGACAAAAAAACAACCTGAACCTACTGATGGCGAAAAATACAGGTACATGGGATTTTACGATGTAGATAAAATGCTTAAGGGCAAGTTACCTATCAAAGATTCACTCATTTTCCACATTTTTAACCGTCATCCACTTTGGGATAATATGTTAGTTGTTAGCGATTGGACAGCAAGTATGTATGTGTATGGAACTCAGGCTGTCATGTGGCAAAAAGAAAATCTAAATGAAAACAAGATAGGCAACTTTGTTTTTTTCAATGATGGGAATAAAAAACATAATGATAAGAAAATGCCTGGAAAAACAGGAGGGATCTATAGTGTGAAGGCCAATAACATGGAAAAGGTTATAAAAACCATGCGCAAGGTAATGGACAAAGGGCAAGGCGGAGATAGGGAAGAAAATGATATTGAAGCACTAAAATATGGCATTAAGAAATATGACAATGCCGAAGAAATAATTTTAATAGCCGATAATAAAAGTGAATTGAGGGATATTGGTTTAGTGAAAGAATTAGATAAGCCTGTTAGAATTATTATTTGCGGTACATCAGCCTTGGCTTCTGTTCATGAAGATTATATAAGGTTGGCCATGGAAACAAAAGGGAGTATTCATACCCTCACATCCGACTATAATGATTTACACAAGCTAAATGAAGGTGAGACTGTGTTTATAGAAGATGTGAAATATAAATTGGAAAATCATCAATTGGTTATGATTTCTGATTTAATGGATTAAAGAAGCTCCTTGATTATAATTTACTGTTTTAATAGCGTTTAAGGAATAGCATTGCATCATTTTTTAAACGCTATTTTTTTATGGGTATCATTGCTATAGCCAACAATAAAGGAGGAATTGGAAAAACAACTTCGGTCATAAACATTGGAGCTGCACTTGCAAATTTTCAAAAAAAAGTCCTGCTGATAGATTTTGATCCGCAAGCCAACTTAAGCAAATCATTAGGTTTTAGAGATTGTGAGCAAACTATTATTGACACTCTCATTGGTGAGCAATTACCAAAGCAATTAGAAGTAAAAAAAAATGTGAGTTTACTTCCTGCCGATTTATCTCTAACCAAAGCAGAACAACAACTAAACCCGGCACAAGGTGACCATCATCTGTTGAAAGAATTATTACAACCTTTATTAAAGGAATACGATTTTATACTCATCGACTGTCCACCTTCTTTGAATATTTTGACAACTAGTGCGCTAACGGCTGCCCATTATATGCTGATACCAGTACAAGCCGAATTTTTAGCTTTAGAAGGATTGGCAAGTTTTTTAGATGCTATAGAAAAGATTCAAAAAAGGATCAACACAGCTTTAGCTATTGCAGGAATTTTTGTGACCCGTTTCGATAAGCGAAAAGTGCTTAACCGTCATGTTTTAGAAACACTTAATGAGAGGTTTCCAGCATATTTACTTCCTTCTTATATAAGAGAAAATATTGCGCTTGCCGAGTCTCCAATTAATAGAAGTGACATTTTTGACTATGCCCCCAAAAGTTATGGGGCTGAAGATTATGCTTTACTTGCAAGAGATATACTTCATAAAGTAGAAAACCTATCGGGCAAAAAAACACAAGATGTAGACGGATTGATGCACAAAAATCCATAAAATTATTACGATTGTAATCAATGGCTTTTTTTTGATTGGTTGAAAAATGACTAATATTGAATGAGATAAATTCAATAGTTATTTACTTCTAATCAACTTCTACATGGGAAAAAAAGCGAAGCAAAAAAACACGCTGCCTAAAGTGGCCTATTTCTGTATGGAATATGGTCTTGACACTCAATTTAAAGCCTATGCGGGAGGTTTAGGTATTCTTGCAGGAGATTATCTAAAAGGAGCAAAAGATCATGAATATCCTGTTATTGGCATCGGTATTAAATGGAAACAAGGTTATACTGATCAGTTGATAGGAAAAAATGACTATCCTTATGATTCTTACCATAATTATCAATACGATTTTTTAAAAGATACAGGGGTTACCGTATCAGTCACCATTAAGGATCAAGAAGTAAAATGTAAAGTATGGGAAGTAGATTGCTTTGGTAATGCTTCAATTTATTTGTTGGATACCGATTTACCAGAAAATCCAGAAGCTTGGACGACAGGGCAACTTTATGGTTGGTTTGGCGAGGAACGAGTAGCACAAGAAATTGTATTAGGTATTGGTGGCATAAAAGCAATAAGGGCGTTAGGGTTAGATATTGATATTTACCATTTCAATGAAGGTCATGCTCTTTTTGCAGGATTTGAGTTGATCAGGGAGAAAATGGAAGAAGGGTTGAGTTATAAAGACGCTAAAAAAGCCACTAGGAAAGAGGTGGTTTTTACAACACATACACCAGTAGTACAGGGAAACGAATCTCATCCTATTGAAAGGTTGATGTACATGGGAGCCAATAATGGATTAAAAGCAAAACAACTTAAAAAATTAGCTGGCGACCCATTTAATATGACTGTTGGCGCTTTAAAGCTTTCTAAAGTAGCCAATGCCGTAGCGCAATTGCATGGTAAAACAGCCAATAAAATGTGGCGAAAAGTAAAAAAACGGGCTGAAATTTTAGCGATAACCAATGCAATCCATTTACCCACATGGGTAGACGATAGAATGATAAAAGCTGCAGAAGGTGAAGGGGACCTATGGGCAATTCATGCAGAAAATAAAAAGGCTTTAGTTGACTTTGTAAAAGAAAGAAATGGGGTTGAATTAAAAGAAAATGCTTTATTAATTGGTTTTTCTCGAAGAGCAGTTGCTTACAAGAGAAGTGATTTCATTTTTTCAGATGAAGAAATAGTAGGGCCATTATTTGAGGAAGGTAAACTTCAAATAGTATTTTCTGGAAGGGCACATCCACTAGATGATGGTGGTAAAGATATAGTGGCAAGATTAGTGGCAATGAGTAGAAAATACCCTGAGTCTGTGGTTTTCTTAGAAAACTATGACATGACCATTGGTAGAATGTTAACTCGAGGCTCAGATATCTGGTTAAATAATCCGCGGAGACCAAAAGAAGCGAGCGGAACTTCTGGCATGAAAGCCGCTATGAACGGTGTCTTGAATTTTAGTACGCTAGATGGTTGGTGGCCAGAAGCTTGTAGACATGGGGAAAATGGCTGGCAGTTTGGGGATGGTTTTGAAAGTAAAAAAGAAAAGAAGTTAGATAAACACGATTTGAAAGCTTTTTATAAAGTTTTAATTGATGAGGTTTTACCCACTTATTATGACAACCGCACAAAATGGGTGACCATGATGCGCCAAAGTATTTTAGATACCAAGGAATATTTTGCAGTTAAAAGAATGCTAGAGGAGTATTATGACTTGTTGTATAGGGCTTGAAACCAATCGTAAGTTGCTTTTATGAATTATTGAATGGGTACAGGTGGTACGCCTATTTATCAAATTTTATCGTATTTATTTTTATTAATAATCGTTCCACCAATATTTTAAAGGACTAAATGTAGATACTCTTTAACACTCTACAAACCTATTTTTTCAATATAAAATATGAGTAAAAAAGGGAAAGGATACATTAAAAAGTTAAGAGAGAAAATAGGACACGATAAATTTATTCATCCAGCGGCAAGAATAATTATCGAAAATAAATATGGACAAATATTATTTATTGAAAGAAAAGATAATGGCAATTTAGGGATTCCAGCAGGAGGAATAGAAGAAGGGGAGACCATTGAGGAATGTATGAAGCGTGAAGTGAGAGAGGAAACAGGTTTAGAAATTTTAAAATTAGAAGTAATTGGCATCAGTTCTAATCCTCAAAGCGAAACAGTCATATATCCTAATGGAGATGTAATCCAGTACTTTACAATTGAATTTTATTCCAACTCTTGGACGGGAAACTTAAAAGTAGAAGATGAAGAGGAAATTGTAAATATAAAATTTATGGATAGAACTTATTTAGATAACTTACCTGATAATGAAAAATCCATAATAGAGAGCCTAGAATATTTTAAAAAAGAAAAAAAGATTCGATTGAATTGAATTCTAATTCCTAAAATTATAAAGTAGATTATAAGACTGAATTGAAGGTTTAATATTTAACTACTTTAACTATAATTCTTTTCTTCTCGCACATCAGCAGATGTTAGTATTTAAAACAATACAGTAACCCTTCTTTTAGGAAATTGAACGAATAACCGAATTTAGAACAATAGTTTCAATGAAAATAGCTTAGAAATAGCTCATTACTTTTATAGTTTCTACTTGCTTTCGCGTATTTTATTACACAAAATATTTTTGTACCTCAACGAACAAAATTGCCCGCCAGCGGACAGTATAGAAAATTATTTCTTTTGTAAATAGCTGTAAATCAGCAAGATAAAAGGTGGCATGGTATTCATATAGCTTATCTTGAATAGTTAAGTTAATCATAAAATCATGCATAGGGAAAATTACAGTATTAGTAAGATGAAATTCCAAGTAAAAGTATTTTTATTCTTCTTGGTATTGAGCAGTTTATTACTGAGTGGTGCTAAAGCACAAGAGGTAATGAAACTGACATTTAATGAAGCCATTAACAGAGCGTTAAAAGAAAATATTACCCTGAAAACAGAAAAAAATAACTTAATTGTTAACCAAGCTGAAAAACTCAATGCTGTAGGACAGTTTTTACCTGAAGTTTCTGCATTTAGTCGACTTGGTTATAATAGAGGTTTGCAATTTATCCCTCAGTTGCAAAGACTTATAGATACTGAGTCTACAGATTTTTATCCATCACTTAACTCAAATATTACTTTATTTAATGGGTTTAGGAATATCAATAATTTAAAGCAATCGAAAATAAATTTTTCGGCTCAGCAGAATCTGATTAAAAGAACTGAACAAGATGTGATGTTTAATGTAGCACAGCAATACCTTACTGTACTATTGGATAAGGAATTAGTGAAGATTGCCCAAGACAATATAGAAGTACAACAAAAACAGCTAGAAAGAATAGCTGCTTTTGTTGAATCTGGCATTACTTTCAAAGGTGATCAATTTAATATAGAAGCTCAAATTAAAGCATTAGAACTGGCAGAAGTACAAGCCATAAACCAATTAGAGAATGATAAATCGATATTGGCTCAAACGCTCATGTTAGATCCAATGACAGAATTTCTCGTTACTGAACCAGCACAAACAGTAGAGAATTATCAAATTGAAACTTACAGTTTAGAAGAATTGTACAATACTGCTATAGACAATAGGGCAGATTTAGCACAATTTAGGCAACTAAAAGAAGCAGGGGACTATGGGGTACAGGTAGCTAAAGCAGCGTATCTTCCAAGGTTAAATGCTTCTATTCGATTTGATTCTTATTTTACTAGCCTAGCACGTGATCCAATATTTAATGAAGCGGGAGACCAAATTGGGGAAGAAAGAATACCATTTGTAGATCAGGTTAGAACAAGAAATAGAAGTACAGCACTAAATTTGGTCCTAAATATTCCTATATTCAGCAGATTTGATAATCGTACTAATGTAGTAAGAGCAAAAGTACAGAGAGAAAATGCCCAGCTGAATATAGAAAACTTGGAAAGTACCATTTTCAGGGACATTCAAACCGCTTTACAAAATTACGAAGCAGCATTGGCAAGTTACGAATCGGCTTCTGCTCAGTATGATGCTACTAAATTATCTATGGATACCCAAACCGAAAGATACAACATAGGCTTAGGGAACATCATAGAATTGACCAACTCATCAAATAGCTTTATACAAGCTTCTGTTGATAAGGCACAAGCGTCCTATACCTTACTATTTCAGAAGATAATATTAGATTATCAGACAGGTTTATTGAGCGTTGAAAATATACCTTTAGATTAACTTGATGCCAATTCAAAAAAAAGAGGCTTTCAAATTTGAAAGCCTCTTTTTTTTAATTTTCTGGAGATTATTCTCCGTGCATCCAAGCTTTCTTATTCAGTAATTCTTCTTCTGTTTCCCTTATGTCTGGATCCTCAACACAACAATCTACAGGGCAAACAGCTGCGCACTGTGGTTCTTCATGGAAACCCATACACTCAGTACATTTATCAGAAACGATATAATAGAATTCATCTGAAACAGGTTCTAGTTCGTCTTCTCCTGTTAGTACAGTGCCATCTTCTAATTCTACTTCAGTGAGATTTGTACCTCCTCCCCAAGTCCACTCTACGCCTCCTTCGTAAATAGCAGTGTTAGGGCATTCTGGTTCGCAAGCCCCACAATTGATGCACTCATCGGTGATCATTATTGCCATAATAAACTCAATTTATGTTATGTCTTAAACTATATTCAACTTTCAACAAAGTTAATTGCCATAATGTTTACTGACAAATACTGTTTACCCAAACCGTAAAAATGGCGCATTAAATTTTGATGAGAGATATTCCTAAAAGCTTATTTTTGCGACAAAAGTAAAGTTTGGAAATTTGATGAATGAGATAAACATAAAAGACCGTATCAATAGTTTTAATGCCCTCGGGAGGCATATTAGTGAATTATTGGAGGACTATGAAAGAAATAAAGAAGACGCTATATTGGCAGAGTTAACACGCCAAGCATTTAATCAAAATACATGGTTTACCTCAGAGAGTGTGGTTGAAGCATTAAAAGGTATCTTAAAATTTTTAGATCAGACTGTTTTAGAGAATTGGCTATCTACTTATTCCATCTCTGAAAATAGAAGCCCGAAAGTAATTGGAACACTCATGGCGGGAAACATTCCTCTAGTAGGTTTTCATGATTTATTATGTGTTTTACTTTCAGGAAATGTGCTGAAAGCTAAATTGAGCTCGCAAGATACAGTTTTGATGAAATATTTAGCCAACCAACTGATTGCGATAGAACCACGTTGGAAAAGCTACCTCATCTTCTCAGAACAGTTAAAAGAAATAGATGCATTGATAGCTACTGGTTCAGATAATACTGCCAGGCATTTCAATTATTATTTCAGGCATATTCCAAGAATCATCAGAAAAAACAGGACGGCTTGTGCCATTCTTGAAGGTAATGAAAGTAAAACTGTTTTAGCAGATCTGGCCAAAGATGTATTTACTTATTTTGGTTTGGGATGCAGAAATGTAACTAAATTATATGTGCCAGAAAATTATAATTTTGAAACGATATTGCATGTATTTGAGGAGAGGGGAAAAACCGCAGCTTTAAACCATAAATATGTAAATAATTACGATTACAATAAATCTATTTTATTGGTAAATGGTGTGCCACACTTAGATAATGGATTTATTCTTTTAAAAGAAGATACTTCTTTATTTTCACCAATATCCATGTTACATTTCGAAAAGTATGAATCTATTGAAGAGCTAGAAAAGAAACTTCAACAGCAAAAAGACCAAATACAATGTATACTGAGTGGGGCATCTTATTTTAATAATAGCATCGCAATCGGAAATGCTCAATCACCAACAGTTTCTGATTACGCCGATGGCGTTGATACAATGGCATTTCTGAAAAGTATTGATTGAATGATTCTAAATTAGATTTTTTGCTAACCATAGATAAGCAAGAAGGTTATTTGATAAAAAAAAACCTAATTTTTTAAATATGAGTAAACCTACTATTTCTCAAAAAATACCAATTGTAAAAGATATGGAGCCAGGCACCTATTACTGGTGTGCATGTGGAGAAAGTAAAGCCCAACCATTTTGTGATGGGTCACACAAGGGAACAGATTTTACCCCTGTTGTAGAAAAAATAGAAGCCAGTAAAAAAGTAGCTTGGTGTGGTTGTAAGCACTCAGCTAATTCACCTTTTTGTGACGGAACGCACAGCAAGCTATAACTAGTAAAATAAAAAAAGCGCTTTAAGCGCTTTTTTTATTTTTTAGTTGTTGTTCTTTTCTTTCTTGTGGTTTTCTTCTTAGGTTTTTCTTCTTCTACTACAACCTCTACATCTGCTAAGATTCTTCCACAATGTTCACAAACTATTAATTTTTTCCTTTCCTTAATATCTGCTTGTCTCTGTGGTGGTACAATATTAAAGCAACCTCCACAAGCATTACGCTTTACACTAACAACAGCAAGACCATTATTGGCATTATCCCTCACTTTTTGATAAGATTTTGCTAACCTTTCGCTGAGATTCTTAAGTGCCTTCTCTCTGTCTTTTAATAGTTTTTCTTCCTCTACCTCATTTTCAGAAATGATGGTAGTAAGTTCGTTCTTTTTCGTATCAAGATCTTTCAATCGCTCGTTAAGAACGGTTTCCGTTTCACCGATACGTTCTTTTACAACTTCAATCTTTTCGTTAAACTCTTTTATTTTCTTATCAAGAATTTGTTTTTCAAGATCCTGAAGCTCAATTTCCTTGGTGATGGCATCATATTCCCTGTTGTTACGAACATTTTGTTGTTGCTCTTCGTATTTCTGAATCAGTTTTTCAGAGTCTTTTATTCCCTGTCTGCTGGCTTTTATGCCCTCATCTAATTCACTGATTTCATTTTTACTTTTTTGTATTCTTGTTTCGTAACCGGCAATTTCATCTTCAAGGTCTTGAACCTCTTCAGGTAAGTCTCCACGAATTTTTTTGATTGCATCGAGTTTTGAATCGATGGTTTGTAGCTTGATAAGAGAATCAAGTCTGCTAGAAACAGAGTTTTCCATATAGTTTTTAAAGGTGTTTATGGTATTTAAACCCTCTGGGATTATAACTGCCCGAGAGAGGGCAATAAAAAATCGAGTGCAATTTTAGTAATTCTATTTTTAAATATTGGTATTTTAACGAATTAATTTAAAGTATTTGTAAAATACACCTTAACATTTAGAGATTTCTTTAAAAACTCACTATAAATTAATCTAAAAATAGTTTACTGGATTAGTATTTACAGTAGATGTAACTAACTGTACATCATTAAATTTACTGTTGAGCATTTCAAATAAAAGCTCTCTCGTAAATTGTTCACTTTCAAAATGTCCAATGTCTGCAATAATTATTTTATTATCAGCATCAAAAAATTGATGGTATTTATAGTCGGCAGTAATGAAAATATCTGCTTTTTTTGATAAAGCTTGTCGCAATAAAAATGAACCTGAACCTCCGCAAACGGCAACTTTTTGAATTGAATTATCTGTCAATGCAGTATGTCTTATTACTTTCAGCTGCATCTTTTCTTTAAGATATTGGAGGAAATCTAAAGCGGGCATCGCCTTTTCTAATTTTCCTATCATTCCGCTACCAACTGTTGGGTTATTATTTTGTAATTGATAGAGGTCATAAGCTACTGCTTCATAAGGATGGTGATGGAGTAATGCATTTAAAACCTTTCCCTTAAGAAAAGTTGGAAAAATAACTTCAACCTTATCTTCATGTACCTTTTCTAATTTATCGGTTTCGCCAATAAATGGATTAGCATTTTTATTGGCTTGAAATCGCCCTTCGCCAGTAACAGAGAAACTACAATTTTGATAATCGCCAATTTGTCCTGCACCCGCTTCACCAAGGGCGTTTAATACAATATCGGTATGAGTTTGAGGTACAAAGGCAGCAAGTTTCAGTAATTTTTCTTTTCCTGGGGCAAGTATGCTTGTATTTTGTAGTTGAAGTTTTTCGCAAATTTTAGCGTTTACCCCTGTTTGAATATTGTCTAAATTTGTATGAATAGCATAAATCGCTATATCGTTTTTTATGGCTTTAATAATTACCCTTTCAATATAACTGCCACCACTTAGTTTTTTCAAACCACTAAAAACGATAGGATGATGGGCCACAACAAGATTACAATTTTTTTCGATAGCTTCTTCAAGTACTGTTTCAATGCAATCTAATGTGCAGAGCACTCCTGTAACTTCATCTTTAAGATTGCCAGTTATCAGACCAGCATTATCGTAGCTTTCTTGTAAACTGAGAGGGGCAATGCTTTCTAGATAGTTACAGATATCTTTTATAATAGGCATTTTATAGATAGGTTATGCTTAAAGTTACAATTTGCTATAATCTAATGTTTGGCACTCATTACAATCATCCACTTCTGTCCAGATTACATTATCATAAGTAATACCATTAAATGTATTGCCAACTGTTGCAAACTCTGTTCTGGTAATACAGAAAATTAATATACGATTATTTGAACCAGGGATAATGCCAGATAAGCATCCAACACTTTCATCTACCACTAAGTCTTCGCAAGCTGTTGAAAAAATGATTGAAAAAAAAATGATTAAAAAATAGAGTTTACGGATCATTAGAGAATAAATATTATTGGGTTCTATATGATTTTATTCGATGCGAAGCATTCGGTGCGAAGCACTTGATAGTTTAGAAAGTTTAGTTTGTTGGTCACAGTTTAAAGGGTTTACAGAAGTTAGAGGCTGGAGGCTAGAAGTTAGAAAAAGTTCTTATTACAAGGCTTTACTTTTTTCTAAATTCTAGTTTCTAATCTCTTGGTTTTCAATAGTAAACTGTTTTAAATCTCGATTTATCGAGTAATTTCATAAAGAGTCTATTGTTGTTTGTTTGAAAGTTATGGGCAGCTTAAAAAGTTGTACAAGCATAAGAAACTATATTGGCCCCCATTTGTAACGCTTTTTGCCTTATTGCCTCAGGGTCGTTGTAGATAATTTGATCTTCCCAACCATTCCCCAGATCACTTTCAAAAGTATAGAAACAAACCAAGCGACCTTCATAAACAATTCCAAAACCTTGTGGTGGTTTATTGTCATGTTCATGTATTTTGGGCAATCCTTTATCAAAGTTAAATTTCTGATGATATATAGGATGATCATAAGGAAGTTCGATGAAATCTAGTTCAGGAAAAACCTTTTTCATTTCTACCCTAATAAATTTATCTAATCCGTAATTATCATCGATATGTAAAAAACCACCTGATATTAAATAATTTCTTAGGTTTTCTGCTTCTTGGTTTGAAAATACGACATTTCCATGTCCTGTCATATGAATAAAAGGATAAGAGAAGATGGCGCTACTTCCTACCTCTACAATGTCTTCTTCTGGCTTAATATTCATATTCATATTTTTATTACAAAACTCAATAAGGTTAGGTAGAGAGGTTTTGTTGGCATACCAATCGCCTCCGCCATTGTATTTTAATTTTGCAATTTTAAAAGAATAATCTTGAGCAGAAACTCCTAAGTTAAGGAGCAAAATACTTAGTACTAAAAAAAGGCCTTTCATGATTTTTAGGCTTTAATTGAAAAATAAGGATTATTACTGTATGATTTATAACTTGTTAATTTGTTACTGCAATAACGCAACATGGTTTCTTTATAAAAAATTTAATTCAACCCTATAAGCTGTACAATCTATAATTTAACCAAAAATCGATTATCGTATTCTATTTTAATTTTAATTGCTTGCTAATTTTGCTACACTATTGTGTTTTACATTCATTGTATAACAAGTAGTAACACCTGCGGTTTCAGTTCTATACCTATTTTCTCCTAGACTTACCAAATTAAATGCTTTTTGTTTTGCCAAAGCTATTTCTTCTTCACTAAAACCGCCTTCTGGGCCAATTAATACAAGATAAGAACTATTTAATGTTGTGCTTAAAAATAAGTTTTCGTTGGTTTGAGTTTGTTCATAAGCCAAAAATTTTTCGTTCTCATCTGTGGCTTCAATGATCTTCTCAAATGGGGTTAACTCAGAAAAAGCTGGTAAAACAGGGTTCCCAGATTGTTTTAAAGCACTTATTGCTCGTCTTATAATTCTTTCTAACCTAATGTTTTTTCTTTCTGAATATCTGCTGGAAATGAAAGTTATGCGATCTATGCCTATTTCAACAGCTTTTTCAACAAACCACTCAATTCTATCTATATTTTTAGTAGGTGCAATGGCAATATGTAGGTAATAGTTTCTTTTTGGTGCGTCTTTTAATTCTTCTAGCGTTACATGTACTTGCTTTTTTTCTTGCTTTATTATAGTGCCTTTAAAAATTTTGCCCTGTCCATTCATTATTTCTACTTGGCCACCATTTTTCAACCTCAATACCTTGGTACAGTGTAATGATTCTGCTTCAGAGAGAATAATTGTATCTTTTAGATTTAAATCACCTTGATAATAAAATGCTGTCATCTTTTCTGTTCTACAGAATCTTATTTACCCGATCCAGCTTCATTTACCGACTCGAAGAAAAGTGTTAGGTCTAGTTCAAATACAGTAGCTTTTATATCATTCAAATCAATTTCAATGGGCTGGGCTACTGGTACCTGTAACTGTGAAATAATCATTTCTCTGTTTATTTGGTTTAATGGAAGTTCATAATCTACAGTTACATTTTCTTTAGATCTAGAAATAACCAATATGGAAGGTTCATCTGAACTGCTTTCGTTTATTTGCCAATTTGCACCTGCATTTTCATAAAATAGGTCATCGCAAATAACATTGCCAGAATCTATGTGCAAACTGTCTTGAAGCGAAAATGTAAACTGGTCGTCATTATAACAAGCAAATTCTTCTTGATTTAAAATATCAACTATAACTGTTTCTGGATTACCAGCAATTTCAAGTGGAATTTCAGCTCGTACCAGCTTCCAAGTTTTACCTTCACCTTCATCTCCCACCAAAAAAAGTATATTTTGGGTTATTTCAAATTCTGGATCGTTTTGACATGAGGTAGCTATACCCAGAAAAAATATCCAGAAAAATAGGTTAGTATATTTCATAGCTAAATAAAAAATTCATTTTGGCAATCTATGCCAAAAAACAAGGGTGGTTTAAGTGATTTTAAAACTTTACTTCTTATTTACTATTACCTAAACTCTTTACAAAAGTATTAAATTTACTTATCTAATGAATTAATGCCTTTTTTAATTCATATCTAAAAATCTCAAAATCAGCTAAGTTGTTATGGTTTCCGCCAGGAATAGTAATGAACTTATCTGTTATTTTCATTTTGGTTGAGAGTTTTTTGGCTGAACTGTAAGGAATAACCCTATCTTTTGTGCCGTGGAAAATGTATATCGGGCAATTAATTTTATGAATAAATTGATCAGACCTAAAACTGTAACGCATCAATAATTTGTATGGGACAAATGGGGCATAGTGCCTGGCAAGATCGTACAAATTATAATAGGGAGTTTCTAAAATCACTTTTTTTACATTGTAATGAGAGGCGCAATACGTAGCTAAACCACTGCCAAGTGACCTACCATATAGTATTATTTGGTCTTCATCATAGAATTGTTTGGCATATTCTACACAGAACTTTGCATCTTTATACATGGCTTTTTCACTTCTCTTACCTGTACTCTTTCCATAAGATCTAAAATCATAAATGAAGAAATCGTAAGGATAAAGCCTAAAATCATATGAAAGCTCTCCCCAGCTTCTCAAACTACCTGCATTGCCGTGAAAGTAAATAATAATGCCTTTTGGATTCCTGTGTTTAAAATGTAATCCGTGTATGGTGGCATTTTTATCTGTTTCCAAAAAAACTTCTTCAAATTCCCAAGAGAATTTAAACTTATAATCGCTAGGAAGTTTTTCTGGGAAAAAGATGATTTTTTCTTGGATAAAAAAGTAGATAATACATACCAAAATGTATCCTATGGTTATAAAAAGAGCAATTCTAAAGAAAATAGCCTGCATATTAATACTAGAATATGGGGGAGATCAGAGATATAAAAAGACCAAAACAATCTGCACTTACAACTTGCGTTAAACTTCTAAATTATTAACTATAAAGTAATCATGACAAGAAAATTAAGCCTATTTGAATATTATTCACTGATACAGCACGAAAACGTAATTATTTCTTACAAAGGTCCTGTTACTCCAGTAATTATGGCTGAAATAAGTGCAGATATCCGTCTTAAGTTATCTGATAACCCAAAGGCTGGAAAGAAGGTCTTCGCTATATTTATGGAGCTTGCTCAAAACATCCTCTATTATTCTGCAGAGAAAGTTACATTTTCTAATAAAAAAGATTCAGTGGGCTTACTCCTGATTACAGAAACAGCTGATGAATATATATTTTCTTGTGGAAATATTGTGCAAAATGATTTTGTTGAAGAACTGGTACAAAGCGGAGATGTGATCAATTCATTAGAACGTGAAGACCTAAGAAAATTAAAGAAAGAACAAAGAAATAAACCTCAAAGTGAAAGAAGTAAAGGTGCTGGCATTGGACTTATCCATGTTGCACTTACCTCTGGAAATCCTTTACAAATGGATGTGAGACAAGTAAATGATAAAGTTTCATTCTTCTCATTATCTGTTAAAGTCAATAAATAAATTTTCAAATCATATGTCAGAACAAATATTGGAAAACTTAGAGATCGAGGGCGAAAAGGGAACATTTTTTACGCCTAAAGTTAATTTTAATGCTGAGACAGGAGCATGTGTATTAGAAGGGGAGTCTTATCTTGAAGATACTTGGGAATTTTATGATAGGCTTTTGTCTTGGATAAGCGATTATACAAAAACAGGAAAGCCATTGTCTTTCGATTTTAAATTGACTTACTTTAATACAAGTTCATCTAAAGGTATATTAGATGTATTAAAGCAAATAAAAAATTACGAAGACCAAGGTGGTGAAGTAACTGTAAAGTGGCATCATCCGGAAGACGACGAAGATAACGTGGAAGAAGCTGAAGATTTTAAGGATGATACTGGTCTAGATATAGAATTGGTACCTTATTAAATACAAACCGGCTTAAGCCGGTTTTTTCATGCCCAAATACTTTTTGCAAGTACAAGTTCTTTCTCATCAGTATTTACAATACTGTGTTTAAATTCAGTATTGCCCTCTTTACTTAAATTAACGGTAAGCCTGTCTTTAAATCTACTTTCATTTTTAAAGACTATATCTAACTTTTGCAAGCTTGCGTTTTGTAAAACTGATGTAGGAATAGATTCAATGATCCATTGTAAGTAGTAAGTATTATTGGTGTGTTGGTTTACATCTAGTTGATGCCAATTTACCTCAACAGCTTGTTGATTAGAAACATTTTTTAAAGCACTAATTTTTCCTGTAGCTCTTGGCATTGGATTTTTATCATGTGTATAGCTTAGTTTGCTCAAGAAATCTGGTACAGGTCTCAATTGTCTCTTGCTTAAACTAATTAATATCCAAGTGGTAGTGATGGTAGCTAAAAGACGTTCTTTTTCATAAATTCTAAAATCTCTATAAAAGTAATACTTGTCACTGCCCGAAGGCCAGGTCTCAACCATTACTTCTTGCCTATGCGAAGCAGTATCGATAAATTCCCATTGCATTCTTGTAAGTACCCAAGCCAAGTCTTGTTTGAGTAGGGCTTCTGTAGGAACTCCTATTTCTTTTACATTTTTCCAGGCAGCTTCTTGCATAAACCCAGCTAAAGCTGGTACAGATAAATACCCGTTGGGTTGTAAATGACTTTGGAGTATGGTGTAGGTTTCTCTACTTACTTGCATGGTAGATTAGAAAAGCTGTCTGGCTTCATGCTTAATAAAACTTAGCGTATTACTGATCAAGTCTTTTTCATTATCTAGCACAACTTGAAATATATTTTTTGACAATTCAAATGAAGGTGCATCTGCATTAAGTGGTTTGGCAGCTTCGTTAATGAGCGCAATAATTTCTTCTTTGGCTTTTCTTGTCATTTCCCATGCTTCATCACTCATATAGATTTGCTGAGAAAGGTTATGGTTGAACTCTTCTCTAATATCATTTACTAATAAAGTTTGAAACTGTGCCACGTTAAATGACTTATCGTTAAGTCTTACAATGAGGTTGTTCGGTGTGATCCTTTCCATGTAAAGGATAATCCGTTCATAGGCCTGTAAACGCAAGGGTAATACTTCTTTACTTAAAGCAACAGATTTTTGTTGACTTTGAAGCGCAATCAGATTTTCGAAACCGGTTTTAAATAAGGCGTAAACACCTATAAGAACTATAGCAGAAGGAATAGTATATTTTAATAATTCGGAGATGAATTCCATGTAGTTTAAAAAATAAGTGCCTTAAAAATGCAATTATAACGAAATATAAACAATTAGGATACATGGTCAAGAATGAATATTTGGTTCTATTTTAAAATCAATCTATCAGGTAATAAAAGTAGGAATTTGAAAAAGATTTGTGGATTCGATATTGTCATAAATGCTTTACATTAATTGAAATACTTTAAGGTATCATCATTTCTTTTAAAAAACTGCTGCTTATATTTAAGAGCATTTTATGAAGAAAGAAGTTCAATACAAATATCGCCCAGAAAACTTGAATGAATCTGAAGCTCCCTTTTACAAGGCAACAGATTTACAATCGCATGAAATGGTGATAAACATAGGTCCCCAACATCCCTCTACTCATGGTGTATTGCGGTTAGAAGTATTGACAGATGGAGAATATATTGTAAACGTAGTACCGCATTTGGGATACCTGCATCGTTGTTTTGAGAAGCATGCTGAGGCTTTGGCTTATAATCAAATTATACCCTATGTAGACAGGATGGATTATGTGGCTGCCATGAATTCAGAACATATTTATGCAATGGGTGTAGAAAAGCTGCTTGGAATTACCAATGACATTCCAAAGAGGGTAGAGTATATACGTGTACTTGTTGCAGAATTAAATCGACTTGCTTCTCATTTTGTAGCGGTGGGAACTTATGCCATTGATATTGGCGCCTTCACTCCATTTTTATGGATGATGCGCGACAGAGAACATATACTCCGCTTACTTGAGTGGACTTGTGGAGCTCGTATGCTATACAATTATATTTGGGTGGGTGGTTTATATTATGATTTACCAGTAGGATTTGAAGAACGATGTGCAGAGTTTATCGCTTATCTTAAACCCAAACTAATAGAGCTGCAAGAATTAGTAATCAATAATAAAATCTTTGTTGAAAGAACAGCGAATGTAGGTGTTTTACCCAGAGATTTGGCCATAAATTATGGCGTTACTGGGCCAGTCTTGAGAGGAAGTGGACTTAAATATGATTTAAGAAAAGTAGACGCCTATTCTGTTTATCCAGAACTTGATTTTGATATACCAATAGGAAAGGGAGAGATGGGGACATTGGGTGATTGTTGGGACCGAACCCATGTTAGGGTGATGGAATGTTACGAATCACTAAAGATTATTGAACAGTGTTTAGCTAAGTTAACTGGAGATTACAAAAGAGACAGAAATTTTGATCCCCAAGCTACAGTACCTAAAAAGAACTGGCCAAAAGAAAACACAGATTTATATTTTAGAGGGGAAGGGCCAAAAGGTGAATTGGGCTTCTATTTCAGAGCACAAAAAAATAAAGACATACCATTAAGAGTGAAAGCACGCTCATGTTGTTTTGTAAATCTTTCAGTATTGCCTGAGATTACCCGTGGAGTAATGTTGGCAGATTTAGTAGCCATTATCGGATCGATTGATATTGTAATGGGCGAGGTAGATAGATAAAGCTGCGCTAGTATTTCTACTAGCACAGCAAATTAAATGGTTTATTCTCCAACAACAATAGAAGCACTTTCCATGGCAGAAACCTGGAAATAACCTAAACCTCCGTTGCTGATATTATTTCTTAAATCTGCGGGAATTGGGCCAAAAATACCTCCATCATTATCTAATAAAATTTGTAGATCAGAGAAAAACAAGAATGCCTTTCTACTTATGCTGTAAGCTTCAATGGTAACAGAATCACCTAATGAATAGAATCTCACAGATTCAAGTCCCTCAATAGCTTCACTCAAAAGTACATCATCGGAATAGTATACTTCTTGATAATCGTCCGTATCTTCTTCTCCATTTGTGTAAAATTTGAAGCGGTAAAAATCTTCAGTCTCTGGAGGTTCTTGAACATACATGAGCACGTCATAAAATTCTCCACTGGTGTCATTGTCCTCTTCAAGTTCAGCCTTTTCTTCTTCATCTATGATCCAAGTAAGGCTATCAAAATTCGTTACCCTAAACATTGTTTCAGAGGCTTCATACAACTGGCCATCAACAGTAACCGATAAATGATATGTCCTACCTATTTCACCAGTAAAATCAGCAGTGTATGATCCTGGTATTTCAGTAGATTCAGAATACTCATACAAGTTTCCAAGGTCATCTTCAACTGTTACTGTTGCATTGCTTATTTTTTCAGTTTCACCAGTATCATAATAACCAGTGGAATAACTGAGATTTACTGTTTGGAGGCTGTTCTCATTGTTTGTGACAAGGCCTTCAACAACAACTTTTGGTGATACTTGCTGTAGATCTGGTGTAACTGTTTGTTCAAGATTGCCACAAGAAACCAGTACACTACCTATAAAAATTGAAAATAAAATATTTTTAAACATCACTTTATTATTTTGAAGTTAGAACCTTATTCTCCAAGCATAAGAAACCAAAATTGGAAAGAGGGAAACCATTCTTAGCTCTTTTTCGCTACCGTCTCCTATAATTTCCCCATCATCGTCTTGTCTTGTTCTTGAATAAATTGTAAAGGGATTTCTTCGATTATATACATTGTAAATACTTAAGCTTTGAGAAGTCTTCCACCTTCGGGTTTTGTTCTTTTTGCTCTCTTTGGTTACCGAAAGATCTAGTCTGTGAAAATCTGGAAGCTTATAACCGTTTCTCTCACTTATTTGATCTACATTATATCCTTCGAAGTTATACCTTCCGGTAGGTAAGGTAATGGGGCGACCTGTGTAATACACAAAATTTCCCCCAAATGTATAATACTCTGAAAGTTGATATGTAGCCGCGATATTGAACACGTTTCTTCTGTCATAATTGGCTAGAAAATCATTGCCATCATTAACATCTGGAACATTGCGCGTAGTTTTGGAAAGTGTATAGCTCATAAAACCTGTGAGCCTACCTTCATTTTTAGTTAGATTTAATTCTACTCCATAAGATTCAGAAGTACCTTGTCTGTATTCTGTAACTAGGTTTTCATTGAAGAAAATCTGGGCGTTGTCTGCAAAGTCGGTAACTTGATCCATGTCTTTATAATAAGCTTCTACAGAAAGTTCGTAAGCATTATTTTGAAAATTCCTAAAATAACCAATGGCTACTTGATCTGCTTTTTGGGGCTCTAGATACAAACTACTAGGTGCCCAAGTATTAAATGGAATAGGAACAGTTGAATTGGCGATCAAGTGAATATTCTGGACCATTCTTTGGTACGAAGCTTTCACTGAGCTCACATTATCCAATTTATATCTCGCTGAGAAACGAGGTTCAAGATTCTGGTAAGTTTTGATAGGTTCAAAGCGGTCAAAATCCCTTACCTCAAGTATATTTATGTCTACATTGTCCTTTGGGTCTTCGTAAATTTTTACAGACTCATTTCCTACGTGTTGGAAAATAGAATACCTCACGCCATATTCTAAGGCGATTTTATCTGTAATTTGTTGAGTATTGCCCAAATAAAAAGCATACTCCATAGCATGCATTTTTGTAAGCTGTACTTCGGCAAAAATCGACCTTTCACCTTTTGGGGTTATCCTACCCGGAGAAAACCTTCTGTAGGTTGCGGAAGCACCGAAACTGATTTCATTTTTAGGATTAAGAAAATAAGTCAGATCTTTCTTTGCAGTAACTTCTTGCATGCTGGCTGTCCACTCAAATCCTTGGGTGTCGTCATCCAAAAATATTTTATAATCAAAATCGCTAAATGCAACAGTAGTATTCGAAAATAACCTTTCATTGAAAAGGTGGTTCCAACGAAAAGTGGCTGTCTTATTACCCCAGCCAATACCACCTTCATCAAAGTTGATCACATCCCTGCCCAAATAAGCTGCTAGGAAGAAGCGGTTCTTATTGTTGGGTTTCCAGTTTACTTTGGCATTTACATCATAAAAATATACAGGTATATTTTCGCCTACAGCTTTGGCGATGATATCGGCGTAAGACCTTCTACCTGAAACTATAAAAGAACTTTTATCATTCGCAATGGGTCCTTCTAACATAAATTTACTTGCCAAAGTACCGATCGATCCTGCTCCAGATAAGCGATTGGTATTTCCGTCTTTCGTGCGAACATCGAGCAATGATGATAACCTACCTCCAAAGCGAGCTGGTATTCCACCCCTGTACAGCTCGGAACTTTTGATTACATCGGCATTGAATACCGAAAACAGTCCGAAGAAATGTGAAGGATCATATACAGGTGCCTCGTCTAGCAAGATCATATTTTGATCGGCACTGCCACCCCTTACAAAAAAAGCAGAAGTACCCTCACCAGCAGTGAGTACGCCAGGCTGCATCTGTACAGCTTTAATGATATCTGGTTCTCCAAAAAGTGCGGGTAGGTTTTTTACTTGGGCAATGTTTATTTCCGACCTACTTATAGAAAGGTCAGTAACATTGTGGTCTTCATCTTCGGCTTCTACCACTACTTCTTCTAGTTGGGTGGTACTTTCTGTTAAACTAAAATTAATAGATAGGTCCTTATCTAGTGTGATGGTCTGTTTATTGGTCTCATAACCAATGAAACTCATAATTAAATTATACTCGCCTTCTGGTAGTGTAATAGAGTAAAATCCATAATGATTACTAACTACTCCATTCCTTATTTCTTCTACATAGATAGTAACCCCGAGTAGTTCTTCACCAGTGGCTGTATCTTTTATATACCCACTGATCGTATGGCTATTTTGTGAAAAGACTAATGAGCTAGTGCACAAGAGCACAGCCATCAATAAATAATGTTTCAATTGACACATAAATGAAAGAATTGTTTTGTACAGTAATACTGCTTTTATCACTATAATGCATAGCGATGTTTTTGTTGATCCGAGAATAAATCTATTTGGTCGGTAGGTTGAAAGATTGGAATTAGGATAAGATCTTAGCGGAATTTAACTGCTAAACGATTGATTTCTTCTTCTAATTGAGAATTCTCATAGTTACGGATTGAATGTGTAAATCCTTTCGAATAGCTATGTACTAACTTTAGCTGATTTTTCTTTCTTTTCCGAAAGAAATTCAGAAGATTGTTTTTGACCATGTTCAAAAGTTTTTTTTATAAAATAAATTAAGATTAATCGAATTTGTAATTCTAAATATTGATCAAAAAAGTGTAGTTCTCTATCCAATACGGATAATTTGAAATCTATGCTGTTATTAGAAAAAATATTTTTTGAATAAATGATGAAAGGCGTTAAGTGGATATAAGTGGTTTAATTCATGGAATTACTAAGGAAAACTTTTGATAAACTCAGTTGAAGAAGAGTATAAACTTTACAAATGAATAATTTTTTTGACTTATTCTTTCTGTAGGCAGTTATAATTGAGCATTAAAAAAGCCACCCGCTTAAAAGTGGGTGACTAGATGTGTTAGGGTTTTGATTGGTAAGTAAATCAAGTAATTATAAAACTGATTGTTTACCAATATTATTTTATAAAGTGTTGATTAAATGTAAGTACAGGTAAAGAGGCATGATTGGCGACTTCTTCTGCAATACTGCCAAATAGCAAGTGTGCAAAGCCCTTTCTACCATGGGTACTCAAGGCTAAAATATCTGCATTTTCTTGCTGTCCAAAAGCCCTGATGCCTTCTTCTTCAGTGTAATAATTAAATACTTTCACTTCAAAGTCTTCAAAATCATGCTTATTGGCAAAGTCGTTAATTAATTTGATGGTATCAGTTGTAGTTTCGAAAGTATTTGGGGTAATAATTTTCACAAAAATTATTTTTGCCATAAAAATTGATTGCATATTCTTTAATGCTTCTACTTGCTTTTCTGAAATATTTCTAAAATTCGAAGCAAAGACTATTTTTCTGGGGTCAAAACTTTCTGAATAATTTTTTACAGTAAGTACTGGTACTTTTGCTGTCCGTATTACTTTTTCAGTATTTGATCCAACAAATATTTCGTCAAGACCACTTATTCCTTTGGATCCTATTACTATTAAATCAGTTTCGTCTTTCACAACAAATTTTGCCATGTGTTTTTGGAAAGAATCAAAGACCACATGTTCTTTAATATTCAATCTTTTGTGTCGGTCTTTTAATTCTTGCATTTTACCTTTTGTAGTGCGCATTAACTGCGCCATATACTGTTTGTAAAAAGCTGGATCATCAGAGTCATTATAGCTATTACCCATAATATCCAAACTATCGTAATGACCTACCACAGGAATGTCTACAATGTGTAGCAATGTAATTTCTGCACTGGTACGTTCTGCTATTTCAGCAGCTACAGCAAGTGCATTATTGGCTTCGTTAGAAAAATCTGTTGGGACGAGTATCTTTTTTATTTTATTCATCATTCAATTGGTTAAGGGTAGCTGACAGTTATCATTTATACTAAATCTAATCTCATATCACGATTTTTCATATGATAATTATCACTTAGAAATAGGGTCAGAAATCAATATATTACAGTTGTTTGCCGAATTTTAGATAACAATAAAGGAAGTATTTTGAAAGCTATACTATTTGGTTACTTTTGTGCCAATCCAGTAAATTGAAAGTGTTTTCTTACAATTTTCAATTGTCTTTTCTTTCAGACTTATTCTAAACACCTTGGAAAAAAATAATCCGATTGCCTTCATCAAAGACAAAAGAACCAATCTCTTTATAGTATTAAGCGGCATATTCCTGACTAATGCAATCATAGCTGAAGTAGTTGGTGTCAAAATTTTTTCATTTGAAACACTAATTGGTGTAGCTCCGGCACAAATAAAGTTATTAGGAGAATTCGTATTGGATTTTAACTTAACTGCTGGTGTTATGATTTGGCCAGTAGTTTTTATCACTACCGATATTATAAATGAATATTTTGGGAAAGCAGGAGTGAGAAGGATTTCTTTTTTAACTGCTGGTTTTATCGCTTATGTATTTGTGGTTATCTGGATAGTAACAGATTTACCACCAGCTGCCTTTTGGATAGATGTAAACGGTACTGATCCAGACGGAAACTACTTCAATATAAACACCGCTTTTTCAACTATTTTTAGGCAAGGCCTTGGTATAATTATCGGTTCTCTCACTGCCTTTTTGTTAGGGCAGCTAGTAGATGTTTTTACTTTTCAGTGGTTGCGTAAAATTACAGGTAGTTCTAAAATCTGGTTAAGAGCGACAGGTTCAACGTTGGTATCTCAGTTTATCGATAGTTTTGTGGTGTTGGGTGTGGCCTTTTATGTTTTTGGTAATTGGAGTTTTAATCAGGTAATTGCTGTTGGTATCATTAACTATATTTATAAGTTTTTTGTAGCCGTATTACTCACTCCCTTAATCTATTTAGCGCATTATCTTATAGATAATTATTTAGGGAAAGAGTTAGCTGAGGAAATGATTGAAGCTGCGTCAAAAAGTCAATTTTTTGCTAAAAAAGACTGACATGCTTTATTGATAAAGCTATATTTCAAATGGCTGAGTAACTATCTTCTTCTTGTTTGCCATTGCTGTTGGCTTTGAGATTTATTTCTTTGCCGTTTAAGGTTGAAAAGTTTTTTCCATTCATTTTATTGTCTATAGTATTATCTTCAATGGGGAAGTTCATCATCTTCCAAGCAGCAAATCCACCCGCCACATTTTTGATATTTTCAAAACCTTTTGCTTTTAAGGCAAGGCTGGCTATGTAGCCTCTTGCACCTCTTTGGCAGTATACAATTATTTCTCTTTGTTTATCAATTAAATCGGTCTTGAGTAACAAAGTTTCTAATGGTTGGTTGATAGCGTCTGGAATTTTACCAAGATTTTTTACTTCATCTTCTTCTCGAATATCTATTAACAATGCATCTTTTAATTCAAGGTTTGAAATTCTTGAATATAGAACAGTTGGATTAATATCGGAAATATGCGCGTCTTGCTCTCTTTCGGCTATGTAACCAGCAATAATAATAGCATCTTTTGCAGGAGAGTAGGGTGGCGCATAAGCCAGGTCTAGGTTCTGCAAATCTTTAGTAGTTAATCCTGCGTAGATAGCTGTACTCAATACATCTATGCGCTTGTCAACTCCTTTTGCGCCAAATATTTCGGCGCCTAAAATTTGCTTGTTTTCCTTATCGAAATATAATTCTACAAATAAATCGCTTGGGTTCTCGTAAAAAGACGGCGTAGCGGTACTTACAAAAAATACTGAGTCAAAACCTATGCGTTTGCTTTTTAGTGCACTGGCATTTAAGCCTGTTCTAGCCAATGTATGGTCAAAAATCTTAACGATTGTAGTTCCATAAGCACCTTTAAATATTTCATCGCCACCTGCTGCATTAGCCCCAGCTACACGGCCTCCTTTATTGGAGTGAGTGCCCATAGGGAAATAACCGTATTCGTCTGTTATAAGATTCTTTATGCTTACGCAATCTCCGGCTGCATAAATATCTTGCAACGAAGTTTCCATTTTTTGATTTACGACTAATGCGCCATTTTTTAAATGCTCTACACCTTCAGAAAGTAATAATTCTGTATTGGGCTTTAATCCTACAGCAACAAATAGATAGTCTGAAGTAATGATTTGTCCATCGCTTAAATGTAATTTTCCGTTATCTGGATTTACCTCTGTAATCTTGACCCCTGTTTTAAGTTGGATGTTATTTTTACTTAAAACAGTTTCTGCCATTTTACTGAATTTAGGATTCCAGATTGGTAGAATATGGTTTTGTAATTCTATAATGGTAACTTGCTTTCCTGCCTTGGCTAGGTTCTCTGCTACTTCAATACCGATAAGACCAGATCCTAAAACGGTAATTTTTTCAGACTTCTCTAATACTCCTTCTTTAAAAACTTTCTTTAAATCGGTTAACGTTTTACAATGTGACCAATTAGAGTATTGGTCTAACCCTTTTACTGGAGGTTTAAAGGCTGAAGCACCAGTAGCAAAAATCAGTTTTGAATATTTATATTTTTTCCCTTTATCTGTTAAGATCACATGTGCCTCAACATCTATATCAATAATAGTTTCATTGAGGTGTACATCTATATCAAATCTATTTTTAAGTAAGTGAGCATCTACTACACTCAATTTATCAGTACTATCCGTATTACTTGCGAGTGCATAGGGGATACCACAAGTCGCCGTACTTATATTACTAGTTTTTTCAAAAAGTAAAATTTCACAATCTGGATTTGTTCTTCTTGCTTTTGTAGCTGCCGACGGCCCTGCTGATAGACCACCGATGATTACAATCCTTACTTTCATGATAAAGGGTTGAACGTTTAGCTGGATTACACAATCGAATAATATAGATTACAAGGCTGTATAAACACTGCGTAATTAAAAATATCCTGTAAATAAATAAAACCAACCCTCCTTTAAGTATGATGGATGTCATGTTATTGAATGACTTTATAGGAAACTTGGTTTTTTGTAGAGAAATTCTACACTTTGGTGTACATGTAAACGATTAAATATTCTTTTAGAATGGGAAATCTGCCTTAGAAGGGTTATTTGCAGCTGGCATTGTTTTGATGCTTTAACAAACAAACAAATAATATAAAAATGAAAACATTCCTTTTATCCGCTTTAGTTTTGTTAGTTTGTTTTACAAATGTAGATGGGCAAGCAAAACTTGTAAAAAATTACCAAATATACCAAATAGAAGAAGTAGCACAAGAGATAGACTCAACAAAGCCTATTAATGACCAACATAAGGCAAGGTTGGCAGGTGAGGGTGCGGCTTACATCAATGATTACGAGCAGTTGAATTCAGGATTAAATTCTTACGGTTATATTACTTGGGGTACGAAAGATGAATTGATAGCAGAAGGTATCATTCAAAAAAACGCTGAATGGTCTTACGATGAGGTACAAAATTATGGAAGAGAAGAAATGGAAAAGTTTATTCAGATAGAAACCGATAGTTTGTCTTCCATTAACATACCAGGTGCTTTACAGTATTTATTGACTTTGCACGATAAAAATTCTTATGAAGTGCAAAACGGGGATATTTCTGAATTGACAATTATAGAAAAAGAAAAATTCTGGGCAAACGGTAATTTTTTAGTGGTAATTACAGAGGAATAATTTTTATAAAAATCATTTGATTGAACCTACTTGTTATTTATCCATAAAGGCAAGTAGGTTTTTTATTTTACTTCATTACGGAATTTGTCTATTACTTTCAGGCTTACCCAGTAAATATTTGAAAATTTAGCATTTTGCCATGTATCCCTTCTCGAAAAGAATAAGTACTGTTCATCTGGTGAGATATATGGGGCAAATTCTCTAAACTCCGTATTTATATCATCACCCAAATTAAATGCTTTAGACCAATTACCATTGGCATCTTTGAAGCTAATAAACAAGTCACTTTGCTGTTTATCTATACTATCTGAAGCCGTGAAAATCAGGTAATCTTCATTTGGTGAAATACAAGGGTCTCTAATATCTGTTTTATTAAAAGGGGCTTCTATTTTAGATGTAGTATTATAATTGCCATTTTCTAAATTAGAGGTAAACAAAGTACCATTGGTGAAATAAAAAGTATTGTTTTTTGAAATGCTTGCATACCAATCATCCTTTTCTGTACTAATGGCTTCCATTTTTACCGGCTTGGCCCAATCTCCGTTCTTTCTCTTTGAATGCCATAAATCTGGTGGATAATCTGCAATAAAATAAAGATTTTGATTATCAGGAGATATCATAGGTTCCCCTATAAACCATTGATTTATATACTTAAAGTTGGTAACGAATTGAGGAGTATCAATTAATATTTCATTTCCTTTATTTCTTATCCTTAGAATTCTTTCGTATCTCCATAATATCGAATCAGTTACAGTAAAAAGATGCTCTTTTCCATCTGGACTCATGGTAAGATTTTGCTGAAACCTGCCATCTATATTAATTATACCTTTTGCATATTTTTTGGGAATTAGACCAGGGAAATCATTATCTAGATAGGTTACTTTTTCAGCGCAAGAGGTAAATAAAAAAGATAGTATTGTTACAATTACTTCAATTCTGTAACGCATAATAGAACAATGGAATAGGAAATCTTATAGTAATTGGTTTGAATTAAAATTAATAAAAACTCTACTCTTGATTTTCCATTTTATTATTTCTCTTCAATTCCTTTCTTTTAAACTTACGCTTTTTTACTTGCCACTTATCTTGTTTCTTTTGTGATTTTCTGCTGAATTTCACCTTCTTAGTTTTCCATTTTCTATTTTTCTTGAGTGCTTTTCTTTTATGCTTTATCTTCTTTTTAATTTTTCTTTTAATGGGCTTTAACTTCCGATAAGTTAAGTCATTGTTAGCACTTGATACTACTAAATTATTTTCATGAAGAACTACGGTATGTGTTCCATCCGGATTTATTTGTGTTGAGGTATTTCCTTGATGATGGATTACCGTATGTGTTCCATCCGGATTTATTTGCGTTGAAGTATTTCCTTGATGGTGAATTACGGTATGCGTTCCATTTGGATTTATTTGTGTTGAGGTATTTCCTTGATGGTGAATTACGGTATGCGTTCCATTTGGATTTATTTGTGTTGAAGTATTTCCTTGATGATGGATTACCGTATGTGTTCCATCCGGATTTACTTGAATAGAGCTTTGCGCTAATCCAATTATTGGAAATAATAAACAGGCAAAAATGACTTTGAGTGCATTCATAGTTGATAATTTTTTTTGACACCTAGATTAAATATATAAAATTTTATTCTATAGCTGTGTATTGACTTTTGGATTATCTTAAAATGATTTATTGCTTTTCATAAAAAGATGTTGCTCTAACTGCCACTCATGGTATTTTAATTCTTACCAAGTAAACTTGACGAAATTAGGTATCACTTTTATTTAGCCCAGATTCCATAGGAATCCCATTATTATAGATAATTTAATATAAAGTATGAATGACCAACCCCTTTAGGGGTGTAAGATCAATCCATATGTACGGATAAAAGTTTCACCTCTACGAGGTTTTGCCTACATAAGATTAAGGAAATTTATAACAGTTTCATTCCTACGGAATAATGAGCTTGCAAAATAGCTGAACATAAAAATAATCATGCGGACAAGGGGGTAGTACTAGGCAAGTTTATGATGTTTCGAATTGAGAAATATTTGTTTATGCCAAAATGATACTTTATTTGATCCTAATCACTAAATGAATATTTTTAAAGAATTCTTGGCATTTGTTTACTGAATTTTTTTGTCTGAAATGTAGGGTTACTTGTCTAACATATAGATTGTCTTGTATCCATTATTTAGTATAAAAGAAAAAGTCAAGCCTATGCGGAAAATCTATCTTTTATGTTGCACTGTAATTATTACTTCAATATCTTTTCATGATGTAGTTGCCCAAAAAAGAGAAACCAATCCCAATAAATATTTCATGCAGCAATCTCTTAAACAAACTGGAGTAGGATATTTAAAGACGATAAAAAAAATTGGTGTGGGAATGAAGCTTGGCTACCAATTTCCTTATTTACATAAAAAACATACAAATCCTCAAAGATCTTTATCAGCTTTTAAGTTTCTATCCTTTCAAGGTTTTACTAGTGATTTACTATTCAATTTTTATACTAATCAGAAGGGGAATATGCATATATTGAGTATGAATTATAACAATATAACTTCTGGTACTTTAATTGACGATCCTGGTCGTCAAGCAGGAACAAATTCAAGCCTTTACCATGAATTTACAGAAGAATTTAATGCTGTTGGTATCAGTTATAATTATTATGTGAAAAAGTCGGATCAAATTTATATGACCTTTCAGATAGGAATTGAGCGAAGAGATATTACTAGAAAATACTCTGTAGAAGGAACATATGGTGATCAAAGACCAAGTAGTAAGATAGAGCACACTTTGCTTAGACCTTTAGTACTTGATTTTGGTTTAATTTTTATTTTCAATAAATAACTATTGCTAACATTTTTGTGTGAGAATAGTGAAGTCTTAAAAATCGAAGTTACTTTCCTCAAGCCATCTTCACATCTTCTTTGTTCATATCAACTAAATGCTGAATTGCTAACTTATAACCATTAAGACCTAGACCTACTAAAATGCCTGCTGCATGGGCACTAATGTAACTGTGGTGTCGGAAAGCCTCTCTTTTGTGTACGTTAGAAATGTGCACTTCTAAAACAGGAGAAGTAATTGCAGCTACCGCATCGCCCAATGCAACAGAACTATGCGTATAGGCACCGGCATTCAATACAATACCATCGCTTTCAAAACCAATTTTATGCATGTAATCAAGCAATCCCCCTTCAGAGTTTGACTGAAAATAATGTAATTGCACACTGGGAAATTCAGCAACTAATACTTTAAAGTAATCTTCAAAAGTTTGACTACCATAAATATGAGGTTCACGTTTACCAAGCAAATTGAGGTTAGGGCCGTTGACGATATGTATCTTCATTCATTTATTTTTTGGTAATGCAATTTAATGATATGATTGCTATAAACCTGTTGATCTTTTAAAGTGAAACTTTGCTGTGTCTGGTGTGATAAAAAAAGTGGAATGCCTTCTCCCAATAAAACTGGGAAAACCGTCATCATCATTTCATCAATTAAGCCAGCTTTTGCTAAAGTCGTATTTAACTGACCACCACCAATAAGCCAAATATCTTTGCCAGGTTTGCTTTTTAAAGCTTGTACAAATTCAGCAGCATTGGTATTGATAGCTTCGGCATGTTCATGACTGAAATCTTGGTCTTTGGTAAAAACAAAGTTTTTTTTATCAGGATAAGGAAATGGGACATCAAAGCCTAATACTTCATCAAAAGTTTTACGACCCATGAGTGTAGTGTCAATCCCATTATAAAATGTTTGATAGCCATAATCCTCATTTTCAATATGTTTTACAGCATTATCTAACCAATCTACTGCGCCATCTTTTCTGGCAATAAAATGGTCGAGACTTACCGCGATATAGAGTATTACTTTTCGCATAAGTATTCAAGAAGAAAATTGATATGAATGGCTTAAAACCCTAATTGTTCCAAAAAGCGTTTCTTTCTCTTTGATTTTACTGTTTTATCTGGGAATTGTTGATTGTATAAATCAATAATGTTTTGTTCGTGTGTATCGAAAAACTCTGGATCAAAATTGGCTTCATGAAGATTTGCAAGTATGTATGGCAAATCTCTGTTAGCTTTGAGCCATTTATCCCATACGTCATGCCTTTGCCTTATTCCAAATAGGTTAATGCCAATTACTTGTTGGTCACTTTCTTGGTAAACAATATGGATACATTTTTTGCCATCTTCGTGTTCCCAATACAAAGACTTTTGTCCTTCGGGATTATTGGCTAGTACAGTACCATAGGTTTGATATTCTATATCGAAAAATTTAGCAGAATTGAACCAAGGACCAGGAGTATATGGAATCCGTTTACCACAAATAGTTTGGGCTACAGTTTCGCCATGCATTCTGCCGGTATACCAAACTTGCTCTATTGGGCGCCTACCAGGTAATGCTTCTTTAAATTGTGCACAATCTCCTATGGCGTAAACATCAGAAATATTGGTCTCTAAAAATTCATTGACCATGATACCTCTTTGTGTTTCTATGGCAGAATCTTTTAAGAAACTGATATTAGGTGTTACACCTGCTGTTAAACCCACGAATTGGCAAGCGATTTCTTCTCCACTTTTTGTGATAACTGCCTTAGCTTTACCATTGGCATCGGGTAAAATTTCTTTTAATTCTTCTCCTAATCTTAAATCAATACCATTGTCGAAAATTTCCCTATTTACCATGGCTGACTCTCCCTCAGGTAAAACTCCATTCCAAAAACTAGATTCTCTTACCAAAAAAGTAACAGGGATATGTCTAGAGTGGAACATCTCTGCCAATTCTATTCCGATTAAGCCTCCTCCAACAATTACCGCATGTTTTAGTCCTTCTGAGTGCTTTTCAATAGCCTGTAAATCTTGGTAACTGTACATACCGGTTACTCCATCTAAATCTTGGCCAGGCCAGCCAAATTTATTAGGTTTTGAGCCACTAGCAATAATGAGTTTGTCATAAGATAGTGAAGTGCCATCGGCAAAATTTAGTTCTTTCTTTTCTGCATCTACTTTTTGCACATAATTATTGATAAGTTCAATTTTATTTTTCTCCCAGAACCAGTTTTCATAAGGTTGTATGTTTTCAAATTTCATATGACCCATGTACACATACATGAGGGCTGTTCTTGAAAAGAAATAATCAGTTTCTGCAGAAATTACTGAAATTTTGTGGTCAGACTTTTTTCTGATGTGGCGGGCAGCGGTAATTCCTGAAATTCCGTTGCCAATGATTGCGATGTGCATGTTGTAAGTTTAAAAAAATTGGAGTTTGTTAAATTATTCTAGAAAACTAACAAAAAGCATTTTGAAAAATTCAATTCGAGTATATTTTATTTTGAATTTAAATAAGAAATAAAAAACCACTTAGCCTTAAACTGATTTTAGGTTAAGTGGTATCAATAGGTAGTGCCCAGTTATACAACCAACATTCTGCTTTCTTTTTCGATCCAACTATACCAATCATTCATTCCCTCTCCAGTAGTGGCAGAAATTGTAATCACTTCCATATTTGGGTTTAGTCTATGTAAGTAATCTTCAGCAGCAGTAATGTCAAAATCAACGTAAGGCAATAAATCAATTTTGTTCAAGATACAGATATGGGCACTATGGAAAATGTCGGGATATTTTAAGGGCTTATCATCACCTTCAGTTACACTCATAATCACCACCCTTTTGTGTTCACCGAGGTCAAACAATGCAGGGCAAACTAAATTTCCCACATTTTCTATCATCAAAAAAGCATTATCTACAGGCTCGAGTTTATGCAAAGCATAGTGTACCATAGCCGAATCCAAATGACAACCCTTACCAGTATTTATTTGCCAAACCTTAGCACCAGTTTTTGCAATTCTATCGGCATCACGACTGCTTTGTTGATCTCCTTCAATTACATAAAAGTCAAAATTATCTCCTATAGAAGTTATGGTTTTCTCTAGCAATGTAGTTTTTCCCGATCCAGGTGAGCTCAATAAATTTATGGCTTTAATATTACGGGCTTCAAAAAAACCTCTGTTCCGTTCTGCTTGCAATTGATTTTTGTGCAGTACATCTTGTTCCATTTTAATGAGTTGTTCTTGCTCGTTATGAGCATGTGTGGTTGGTTCACCACAACCGCAAGTAGTACACATAGTTTTAGGTTAAGGATGATGATAAATGCTAAAGTGGTTATACAATTAGATGATAGTAACCGATAAAATTTTAAAATCCCTACCGCATTGGTAGGTACATCCGAAATACCCACATTTCGGGCATGGGTCATACAAAAAGTCTGTTTGATAATGAGTTTGACACTGATCGCAAACTGCTATGGCTTTTTTTATTTTTAAATTATAAGTTGCTTTTTCAAGAACAGTATCTTTCACCCCTGCATCCCAAGCAAAATTAAGTGCATCAATATCAACTCCTGATAAAGTACCTACTTGTAGTTCAATGGATTTTACCCAATGAGCATCTTTCTCCTGAACAATTTTTTGGCAGGTATCCACTATACTTTTTACAAGAGATAACTCATGCATAATTGTGTTGCTTATTGGAATGAATATAGAGACAAAATGCCTTTTTTTTCATGATAAAAAATGTCGTTTAAAATGATGTCCATCATAGAATAATCCATTGTTTCAAAGTAGTTTCTTCCCATAAAAACCTTAACCATAAAAGCGTATTTGTATGAAAACTGATTCGCTAAAAACACTGGTGCAAACTTTTGATCCAGATCAAGCAAGTTTGCTCAATATTTTAATTGCTGTGCAAGAGAAAGCAGGTTTTATATCTCCTTCTGCCAAAAAATACATTGCAAAGCATCTCAATATTTCAGAAGCAGAGGTATCACAAACCCTTACTTTCTATCACTTCCTTTCTGAAAGACCAAGAGGTAAAAATACCATTTACCTTAACAACTCTGTAGTAGCTACCATGATGGGTGCCGAAAAGGTAAAAGAAGCATTTGAAAAAGCTGCAGGTTGCTCATTTGGGGATGTATCTAAAGACGGTGAAATTGGTTTGTTTGAAACCTCTTGCATAGGTATGAATGATCAAGAACCTGCTGCTTTAATTAATGGGGAAGTATTTACTTGTCTAACTCCCTTAAGGGCTAAAGAAATTATAGAAGGCTTACGCAAAGGGAAAAAAGCAGCCCATCTACACAAACAAGCCTTGGGAGATGGACAAAATCGACACCCATTATTGCATGTTGTGGTTAATAACCACATTAGAAGGAAAGGCCACATTTTAGCAGATAATTATACTTTCGGCAAAACCCTACGTAACTGTCTCTTATTAAAGCCAGATGAAATCGTTGAAGAAATCAAAGCTTCTAACCTGAGAGGAAGGGGAGGCGCTGGATTTCCTACAGGATTTAAGTGGGAGGCCTGTAAGAATGTTCAAGCAGCTCAAAAGTATGTTTTTTGCAATGCAGACGAGGGTGAACCAGGTACTTTCAAAGATCGGGTAATTCTAACAGAAAAGCCTTATTTACTAATTGAAGGGATGCTCCTGGCCGCTAAAGCTATTGGTGCATCTAAGGGCATTATTTATTTAAGGTATGAATATAAATATCTTGAAAAATACCTTGAATCCATTTTGGAATCCTTAAGAGACAAAGGTTTTTTGGGTAATAAAATCTTAGGAGATAGAAATTTTGATTTTGATATAAGCATTCAATTTGGCGCTGGATCTTATGTATGTGGAGAAGAATCTGCATTGATAGAGTCTGCAGAAGGTAAAAGAGGTGAACCTAGAGAGAGGCCTCCATTTCCAGTAGAATGTGGATATCTAAGTTACCCAACCATTGTAAATAATGTAGAAACCTTATGTAGTGTTGTCAAAATAATGGAACATGGCGCTACATGGTATAAAAGTTTGGGCACCCCTTACTCTACTGGTAACAAAGTATTGAGTATTTCTGGAGATTGTAGATTTCCTGGAATTTATGAAATTGAATGGGGATTCAATATCCATCATATATTGGAGATGGCAGGGGCCGATGAAAAAAATGTACTAGCGGTACAAGTAGGCGGGCCATCAGGTTCTTGTATTAGTCCTAAAGAGTTTAGTCGTACATTAGATTATGCCGATCTAGCTACTGGAGGTTCTTTTATCATTATTGGTAAAAAAAGAAATTTGCTGAAAGATGTGATTCTCAACTTCACATCATTTTTTGCTGAAGAGTCATGTGGTTCTTGTGCACCTTGCCGTATTGGTACACTAATGCTCAAGAAAAAATTAGAAAAAATTTTAGCAGGCCAAGCTACCGTAAAAGACCTTACAGCACTAAAAGAATGGGCAAAGCCCTTTAAAACCAGTCGATGTGGACTCGGGCAAACGGCCGCAAATCCTATTCTAAGCAGTCTCCGAAACTTTCCAGGAATTTACGAGATGCATATCAAAAAAGAAGCAGCAAATAATCCTTCTTTCTCACTTGAAAAAGCCTTGCAACCTGCTAGGGAAATGTTTGAAAATAATGTTAAATCTGTCAACCATGAAACCAAGGTCGAAGAGTCTTGACGTATCCATTCGAGTAAATGGAATGAAAATCGATACATCGGAAGGCACTTTGTTGCTCGATGCATTGCAAGAAAATGGATATCATGTTCCTACGCTTTGCCATGTGGAGGGTCTTGTGCCTAGAGGTGCATGTCGGGTGTGTTCTGTCAAAATCGGGAATAGGTTACAAACAGCATGTACTACTCCTGTAAATGATGGTATGGAAGTAATTACTCAAGATGATGAATTGGATGCTTTAAGAAAGCAAATTGTGGAAATGATGTTAGCAGAAGGCAATCATTTTTGCCCATTTTGTGAAATAAGTGGGCAGTGCGAGCTACAAGAATTGGCCTATCAATTTGGCATTACAATAAGCAATTATCCTTATCTCTTTCAGGATAGGGACGTAGAGGCATCACATCCAAAATTATTGAAAGACCATAATCGATGTATTTTGTGTAAAAGATGTATAAGGCTGATTAAAGATGAAGAAGGAAAACGCATATTTGCTTTTAGTAAAAGAGGTTCAAAGCTTTCCATCCAAATAGATACAGAATTAGCCAAGAATATGTCTGATGAATTGGCCAACGAAGCGATAGCATGTTGTCCGGTAGGTGCTATGTTGCCTAGAAATAAAGCGTTTCAGGTACCCATTGGGAAAAGAAAATACGATAATATCTCGCATAACAACTCAACTGAAAATTTAAGAGAAAATAATGGAGAAAAATAAACCTCGTATCGCTACAGCTTCTTTAGCAGGCTGCTTTGGTTGCCACATGTCTCTATTAGATTTAGATGAGAAGCTTTTAGACTTGGTAGAATTAGTAGAATTTGATCAATCTCCCATTGATGATTACAAACACATTACTCAGACATGCCAAATCGGATTAATTGAAGGGGGTTGCTGCAATGTGCACAATGTAGAGGTATTGAAGCAGTTTAGAAAACAATGCGAAATATTGATATCTGTTGGACAATGTGCCTTGATGGGAGGTATCCCTGCAATGCGAAATGCTATACCCATAGAATCTTGTTTTGCTGAAGCTTATCTCAATGGACCTACTGTGTATAATCCCAAAGAGATTTTACCTATAGATAAAGAATTACCCTCTTTACTAGACAAGGTATATCCATGCCATGAAGTAGTACATATAGATTATTTTTTACCTGGTTGCCCACCCGATACGGCACTTTTTAATACAATATTGTTGGCCTTGCTAAAAGGAGATAAAGGTGCTATACCCAAGGAACTTTTGCATTATGACTGAATCTTTTTTTAATCAAAATCATGAGTGATACTATCACAATTTCGCCATTAACTAGGGTAGAAGGTCACGGAAAAGTGACCATTCATTTGGATGATAATCATAAAGTAACAGAAAGTCGCTTACACATTGTAGAGTTTAGAGGGTTTGAGCGCTTTATTCAGGGTAGACCATTTTGGGAAATGCCGGTTATTGTGCAGCGTCTTTGTGGGATATGCCCTGTGAGTCATCATTTGGCGGCGGCAAAAGCACTTGATTCTTTTTTAGGATTATCTCAACATGATTTGCCTATTACAGCATATAAAATGCGTCGACTGATGCATTATGGGCAAATATTGCAATCACATGCCTTGCATTTTTTCTATTTATCTTCTCCAGACCTTCTATTCGGAATAGGGGCAGATCCTTCTATTAGAAATATTATTGGAGTGGCAGGACAATTCCCAGAACTAGCTAAAAAAGGTATTCTATTAAGAAAATATGGACAAGAAGTAATAAGGTTAACTGCTGGTAAACGCATTCATGGTACTGGCGCAATTCCTGGAGGAATTAATAAAAACCTTAGTCTAGAAGAAAAAGCATCCTTACTAGACAAAAAAAATGGCATGCATGTAGACACGATGATTAATTGGGCTGAAGAGACACTCTCATTTTTTCAGGGGTTTCACCAAAAAAACCAAAAGTTAATAGATAATTTTTCAGTGGTACCTTCTGCTTATATGAGCTTAGTAAACAGAGATGGTGGCTTAGAACTATATGATGGAAAATTAAGGGTCATAGATGCCGATGGAAATATGATTGCTGATGGAATTAATGAAAAGCAATATCATACTTTTATTAAAGAAGAAGTGAAGGAATGGTCTTATATGAAGTTCCCGTTTTTAACTCAACTAGGACCAAAGTCAGGATGGTATCGGGTTGGTCCTTTAGCAAGACTCAATTGTGCAGAATTTATAGCAACTCCCAAAGCTCAAAAAGCATTTGAACACTTTAAAGCCTACACTAATGGCAAACCAAATCATATGACCATGCACATGCACTGGGCTAGACTTATTGAATTACTGCATGCGGCAGAAATCATTAAGGAATTATTAGAGGATTCCGATTTGCAAGGAGAGGAACTTATAGCAAAAGGTGAAAAAGGGAAAGAAGGGATAGGAATTATAGAGGCACCGCGGGGTACGCTAATACATCATTATAGAATTGGCGAGGACGACCTTGTAGAAATGGCAAATTTGATAGTTTCTACAACACATAACAATGAGGGAATCAATAGAGCGGTAAATGAAGTGGCCAAAAAATACATGGAAGAACAAACCAATATTACCGAAGAGATGATGAATGCTGTTGAAGTAGCAATTCGTGCTTATGATCCTTGTTTGAGTTGTGCCACCCATGCCCTAGGGCAGATGCCATTAGAAGTGAGTTTGTATGATACAAACAATGATATACTTGAAGAGAAATTTAGATGACAATGCATTAAATTCGGTACTATATGATTTTACTTGAAGGAATCTTTAGATTCTTGGTGGTACGACTACTATAATATTAAAACTAGAAGGCAAGTAGCTGGACCAAGTCGTACCACCAATACTTATCAAGTAATTTCATAAAGAGCCTTTAACTCCATGGTAATAGAATTTTAAATGAAATATTTTGACTAAGATTTTGATATTTGGAATTGGGAATCCGGTAAGAGGAGACGATAGATTGGGTTTATTATTTACTGAGCACATGGAAAAGCTTAAAAATAGTTGGCCTTGTTTACAGATAGATACTACTCAAAATTATCAATTGAATATTGAAGATGTCTTACTGTTATTAAAATACGATTTGGTGATTTTTGCTGATGCCTCCAAGGAGATTTCCTCCCCATATAAATTGGAACAAGTAAAGCCCAAAGAACTTAGCTTTAGTATGCACAGTTTCAGCCCAGGCATGTTACTGCAAATTGCTCAAGAATATTATAATTTTTCAGCACATATCTGGCAATTTCATATTGCAGGCAACCAATGGGACTATAGCGAAGCCATAAGTTCCATTGGAAAGAAAAACCTAAAAACCGCAATAAGCTTTATTTCTTTATGGATGGAAAAACTAAGCCTACATCTTAAATAATTGAAGTTTATCTTCAACTATCTTTATTTCTTTGCTCACATCGGTTTCTTTGAATTCTTGTAACTTATCAAGTGTATTTTTTAAAAAATCCTTGTGTTCTTCAGTAGCAGGGTTAAACGGTCGATGTTCTAATGCTTTCATTATTTTCTCCCATTTAGTAATGAATTGATTGCTTTGTTCTGATAAAAATAAATGACTAAAATGTTCCCATATGTAACTGATAGCAGTAGCATTGGGATGTATCATATCAGGCTCATAAAACCGATAGTCGCGTAGATCATCGAGAAGCATCTCATAAGCAGGAAAATAATGTACATTGGGGTGTTGTTCACATAGATGATGGCATGCTAACCTCAAGACTGATTTACTTACAGAATTAAAAATAAGGGTATCTTTTATATGCCTTACTGGACTTACTGTCAATATTATAGTTGTATTTGGTATTAGTAACTTATACAATTCATTGAAAGCCAAAATTATTTGCTCTGGTGTAAGTAGCTCTTTATTAAATAAGTTAGCTGGCATTTTGTGGCAGTTTGCGACTACCTCTTTATTTTTTAGTAAACGATAAACATGAGCAGTACCAAATGTGAGGATAAGCACCTTGCTTTTTTTTAGAAAACTTCCAGTTGTTTGTAACTTTTGGTCAATATTATCTTTTAGAGAGTTTTTATTTGCAGAAGTTATTTCAGAATGTAAATCATAATGGTAATACATTCCTTGATTTTGAATGATTTTTTCTTCAGATAGAGTATTACCTAACATTGCATTTTGCAATAAGTGCATAGCAGAAATTGGGTTAAAAATAATTCCAAATGGGTTGACCATAACCCCAAACTTATTCTTATTTAACAGATTGCCGATATGGTCTGAAAAACAAGAACCAATGGTGAAGATTTTATCCTGATGGTCAATTTTATAATGAGGTGGATTTAGGCTTATTTCCGTTCTAAAGCTTTTACTCATAATCGTGTGTTTTAGGTAAGGTTAGTAGGATTTGCCAATCCTTTGCTTGGTAAGCTTATGCTAGAAGATGATGACATAAATTTAACGATTTTTTTGAGATTATACTTGGCGAAATAAAACAAAAAAAGGCGTACAATACGCCTCTTAATTTAAAGATACTTTGCAAAAATCTTCATTAATCTCGGTATGAAATATTATAATGAAGGATCATATTTTTGATCAGGAAATCATCGTAAAGATCATTGCCTCCATCTTTTCTTCTTGCGGCTAAAATTTCAATTTCATTTTTTTTGTCTTCAATAATATTATCTAAAATAATGGTTTGCATGTACCAATGCCTCTGGTTTTCATCAGGATAAGCATGAATTTCTCCAATTTTCTTATTGTTCAACCATACTTCTGCACCTTGGTTACTATGCGTGAGGTTCTGAACCATAAAAGAAATATAATAACTATGCCTATTAGCTTTATCTATGCCTATTGCATATGCTCTATCATTGAAGTCAACATCGATTTTGACTTTACCGAAATCACCTAATTGAATAGGATTGCTTTTGATTAAAAATTGATGACCACTGCTGGCCCAAGCTTCAGAGAATAAACCCATCTTAAAAGAATTTAGATTAAAAAATTATTTTATCTCCATACTTTCCAGATGGAACAGGTAAACAAGGTATTTTAAATATTGTCTGATTTTCTTAAAAATACATCACCATTAATAGTATGTAATTTCACTTTTTTATTATTACTATTTCCCAACTGTGCCTTTAAATTGTAACCTACTAAAGGATTTTCTTTTTTATTCAGGAATTTCAAATCTTCAATATCTGAATAGACTTCTCCATTTATGGTTTTAAGCTCAAAATCAGCAGTTACTTTTTCACTCCAATTGGCATCAACAAAACCATTAATAGTTTTAATATCCATACTTTGTAGTAAATTCCTGATTTCCACATCGGCGTTAATGGTGTTTATCTTGATTAAACAGTTTTTGGGCACTTTTAACTCATAATAGACTTCGCTGATTATTACGCCTTGTTCATTGCCAGTCCAATACCTGATGTTTTCATTATCTGAATCATAATATTTTCTACTCATCCAATTATTGAAGCCTTTAGGAATTGACGACTTGATATTAAGTATTTCTCCATCCAAAAATTCATGCTTGAGTGAATCGTTTAATAATCCATTGTTTAGGTCTATACTTGCTTTAAATGCTACTTTATTGCTTTCCCAAGTACTTATTTTAATGAGTTCTCCAAACTTAAGTTCTAAAGAAACTTGTTTTGAAGCGGGTAAATTGAATTCCTTTTCAATAATTTTTTGGGCAAAAAGGGGCGAGGTAAGCAGGGAAAATACCCCTGCTATTAATATATTTTTCATGGAATTAAAATTTATTTTGCTAAACCTTCTGAGGTTTTTGCATTAGACAGATTTTTAAAAAGTTACTGATAAATAAACCAATGAAGGTTTTAAGCTAAGACGATAAAGTAGGGTTAATCAGTAAGGCAAAAAAACCATTCCTTATTCTGCCTTTCTCAGATAGATATTATCGTTAATGGTATTAAGATTTAGTTCAGTACCACCACCATTGATAGCTCCTTCAATTTTACCTCCGCCACCAATTCTTCTAGTATTGTCTTCATTCGCTTTGAAAGTAAGTTCAAAATTGGTGAAGATTTCCCCATTCATGGCCCTCATCTTAATGGCACTTTTTGCATTGGTAGGTAAAGTAACATCTACATAACCATTAATAGATTTGATGGAATTAGGCTTCTCTTGATTCAATGATTTAAAAACAATATTGATATCTCCATTGGTAGTACTGGCTATAATGGGGCCTGCTGCATTGGTGATTTCAATATCTGAAGATTTGGCATTTACTTCTATTTCACCCGCCATATTATCGATCTTAAAATGATCTCCGTGCCAATTGGTCTCAGTGATACTGATGTTCATCTTTTGTGGTACTTTGATCACGTAATCTACATCTTCTCTTGTTGCTTTTTGTATGTTTATATCCCCACTCGATTCTAATACTGAAAGCCCTATGTTGGTATTATCTACTGCGGTGTTGTATAAGGGCTTCAAACCTTGTGCTCTTTCCGGTGGTTTTCTATAGCCTTTGGCAGAGATAACTAAGTCATTGCCGTTATAACCTGTTATTTGTAGTTCAGAGTCGAATAGCTCAATGGATATACTTGTGCTATTTCCTACATTTAATTTATATTCATTTTCAAGAGATTGTGCTTGAATTAGACTAAAACTGAGTGCTAGGAATAAAATCGCTAAAAATATCTTTTTCATTTTATTGCTTTTTATATTGATTTGAAATATCATAATTAACTTAAATTCAAAGGTTTACATTAATTTTCCAATGCCTTCTTGGGCCTTGCTTTTAACTATATCTAGTATTTCTTGGGTGTCTATTAATTCTTGTAATGAGGCTACAGCTCTAGGATCCTCTAATTCAATAAGTGCATCTATAATGAGTACCTGAATACTTGGATCCTCTTGTTCAGCCAAAGTGCTTAGCAAAACCTCTTGTACATCTGGTTTACTTTTGTAGTGAATTAAAGCTTCGCAAGCTGCCATACGTACATTCGGGTTTTCATCGCTCGCTAAAGTTTCTGAAAGTGCTTCGATAATGCGCTTATCTACTTCATGCATTTCGTAAGTATAGTTTACCGCCATGATGCGATCACTGGCAGACTGCTGCTTGAGCAAAGAGAGCATTACCAAGGTTTTTGTAGTGTTCAATTCGTCGCGCAATGTGGCTACTTCTTTGGTTTGCAGTTGCTCTATATTTATTTGCTTATCGATGAAGAAACCAGCTAAGAAAAGCGCTACTGAGGCTGCTATACGCAAAGGCAATGAGCTGTTCCAAGTTGTTTTTATTAAATGGATTACTTTACCTGCTTTGCCAAAGTTCGCCGCGTCTTTTTCAGCTTCTATCTCTTTAGAAAGTAGTGAGTAAAAGTCAGCCGAAATTTCTTCTGGTGCTTCAAATTCCACAGAGTTTTCCATGCTATCGTATATGATGCGCAATTGGTCATACTCGGTAAAATAATCTGCATCTTCAGTCAGTCTTTTCTCAACATCTTTAATTTCTGATGCTGAAAGTGTGCCTTCTAGATAGGCAATCAATTGATCTTTATCAGGTTTATTTTCCATAGTTCTATGGGTTTAATTTTGTTCGGTCATGAAATAGACACCTTTTAATTTTTTTATAGCCCTGTGTACTTTCACTTTTACAGCACTTTCTGTAATGCCAAGTATTTGGGCTATTTCTAAATATTTCATTTTTTGAAACTTGCTCAATACAATCATTTCTCTTTGTTCTTCATCTAATAAGCTCAGGGCTTTATACAATACTTTTTCCCTTTCTTTCTGCGCTTCGTCTTGCATGTTCTCAGCTGCTTTATGGGCTAGCTTTTCAAGGTCATCGAAGCGCGACCTTTTGTTTTTGATATTCTTAATATGATCTAGGTATTGGTTGCGCGCCAACTGAAAAAACCAAGCTTTGAAAGGTTTCTGCTCATTAAAACTGTTTCTGTATTTTATGAGCCGATAAAACACATTTTGTGTCAGGTCTTTGCTCAATTCAGTTTCAAAACTGAGTTTTACAAAAAAGTTATAGAGCATTGCCTGGTACCGTTCAAATAAAATGGCCGCTTTTTCAAGGTCTCCCTTTTTAACCATCGCCATTACTGCTTCATCCGTCATAGTATTGTATGGTATTGCCCTTAGGCGTTATTATTTTCTTTAATTTTTATCGGATTTGGACTGGTTACCTGAAGATGCAGAAAAGGTTACAGAAAAGGTGGATTTTTTTTAGGAATGAAAATTTTATTGATTTTTTGAATTGAAAAAAGGTTTCATAACAGATATTTTTGGGCTCTTTATGAAATTACTTGATAAATCTGGATTTACAACTGCTTACTCTTGAAAGCCAAGAAATTAGAAACTAGAATTTAGAGGTTAGAAAAAAACAAAGTCTTATAATAAAGACCATTCTAACTTCTAGCCTCTAACTTCTCTTAACCCTTTAAACTATGACCTTAAGCTTAGCTTTCTAAACTTTCAAGTGCTTCTCACCGAATGCTTCTCACCGAATGCTTCTCACCGAATGCTTCTCACCGAATGCTTCTCACCGAATGCTTCTCACCGAATACTTCTCACCGAATACTTCTCACCGAATAAAATCATATAGAATCTATTTTTGAATAAATATTATGGGTATAAACCTCTCATTTTACGTTAATCCAAATTCTTTTCAGGTATATTTTGTGAGTTGGAAAGGATGTGGAATTCTCCTTATTGGAGTAGCAATACAATTTATTATTCTCAAAATGAGGAGATTCCCACGCTACGCTGGGAATGACGGGCAATTAGTAAGTTTTGCTTAGAATCAGAAATAAAAAACAAATCGATCTAATTTTAACTCAACCCTCATCCAAAAAGACCTCTTCAATTTTTTTGCTGAATAATTTGGCAATTTTAAAGGCCAAGGGCAAGCTTGGGTCAAATTTGCCCTTTTCAATCGCATTAATGGTTTGCCTCGATACTTCTACTCTTTCAGCCAATTGCGCTTGGGTCATATCGTTTTCTGCCCGCAAAACTTTGATCCTGTTTTTCATTTGTATCGATAATTACCAATTATTACCCCGCCAAGGTAAGTGAGCCCTATAAGAATAACCAAATGTGAAATTTCAGCATCGTAGGCTATTACATTACTTATATCTAAACTAGAATAACCCAAGCCACAGACTACGGCTACACCCAATGCAATAGCCATGGCTTCTAAATGTAGTTTTCTTTGCATTTCGTCCAGCCCGCTCAAGTGGCGTTTGTTAGCCAAAATCATTCCTATGCCTATAAGTACATTCAATAAAATAGCAATGACAGAAAAGATAGTTTGATTATCCCAAAGTAATTTGGGCCCAAATGTTGCCAAAGCCATAGAAAGTAACCACGCCAAGGTCCAATAGGCTAAAAGTTTGGTATTCTTTTTGTTTATAATGGCCCAACTTTTTTTATTTTCCATTATTTAATTTTTTTATTTATGTAAAGCTTACTGTACACAAAGATAGCTTTAACTTTCTATAAGTCAAGTTTATTTTACATTTTATTCAATAGATAATATGGAAGAAGTATAATTGCGATTTATATTTTCATAAAATGTATGTTAAAATCTAACACTATAGATTAATTCTCGTAATAAGATAAAAACCTTGTTAAATAGCTGAAATTAACCCTTATGAAGGCATTATACATTGTTGTTTTACTTGCACTCGTTTTTAATACTAATTTATTTGCTCAGAATTATACTGACGAAAAAGAAGATATTTCTGTATTACCATTTACTGGTTGGCAAGGCTTCGATGCCGAATCTTATCAAAAGATAATTACAGAGAAAATCCTTTCAATGGTAATTGAATCACGAAAATTCAATGTCATTACCTCCGATGATGCCGAACTAAAGAAAATTGCGAACGAATTACGCATACAACTATCGGGTATGGTAGACGAAAGTACTGCTGTAGAGATAGGGAAGAGGAGGGGAATTAAATTATTTATAGTAGGAAATTTTACAGGGAATAGTGTAGATTATCATCGGGCAGAATACAATGATGATGGAGAATTAGAAGAAAATGCCTATTACACTGCCAAAATAAGTGCTACCATCAAATTATTGGATATTGAAACAGGTAAATATACTGCTTCTACTTTGGCTTCAACTTATGGGCGTTCAGGTTCTGAGCAAGGCGCATTAAACGAAGCCTTATATCGATTAGCCATTGAGATTTTTGATGACTTCAAAAAGTACTTCTTGATACAAGCATATATAAGTGGTGTAAATCAAGGGGAAGTATTAATTGATCGTGGTTTTGAATTAGGGATAAAAGAAGGAATGACCTTTGAAATTCTTGATATAAAAAAACAAGAAGGCAAAGTTCGGAAAGATGTAGAAATTCCAGTTGGCACCCCTCGTATTGGCATCATTAAAGTAACAGAAACAGAACCTGGCACTGCCAAAGCCTTATTAATGGGTCCTTTTAAAGAGTTGATGCCCGGTTATTTATTGCGTGAGATGAAAACCACTGCTACTACTACGGCTACTATTACTAAAAAGACTTTAAATAGAATTAGAATTGATAGAGGTAGAAATTTTGAGATTTCACCAGGTCAATACTATACAGTATTAAAAGCCAAAAAAAGTGGAAACCTGACAGGTAAAACTAAAAAAGTAGGGCTTATCTATATTTATGGTACCGAAGAGAATTATGCGATGGGGAAAATCATAAAAGGCAGATATGCTTTTAAAGAAGGTATGGTAGTGGAACAGACTACGGGATCCTCTTACTTAGTAGGTGCTTCTTTCTCTTATGGTATAGGTTTGAATCAACGTACAGTTGTAGCTAATAGACCCACGGGTGTTCAAAATGTAAATAACGGTGAACCGGGTTTAGTTTCTGTAGATACCGATTTTTTGGAAAGATATAACAATCTTTCAAACCTTGATGTCTATACTTTTGATGTACACTTGAGAGATATGCTATATAATTACTCGGTATCTATTGGGGCAGATTTTTACAGTATTAATGATGGTGAACTAAATGGCTGGGCACCTAAAATCGGGGTTTCTTATCAAATTCCACTTATTCCTGAGTTTTTATATGTTTCTCCTGGTGTTGAGGTGGGTTATGGTAATATGCGACAAGAATACAACGAAGTAAATCAAGTCTCTGCCAGTGAAAGTGATTTTGTAAGAGATTGGTCTCCTTTATTAGGAGCTAGTGTAGAAGGTACAATGCGGGTACGAAATGTGTTGTTATTTGCGAAAATGAGTTACAAACACTTGCGATTCAATTCTTGGAAATACAGGGCAGAAACTGGTGAAGTAGATGATGAAGGTGATCCAGAAACCAAGTTTTACAGCATGCCCGACCAATTGGTGCCTTATCCAAATGTAAGAATAGGTCCATTGTTTATGCAAGCCGGTATTAGAATTGAAATTCCCATAAACTATTAAAAAAATACCGTCAACAACTAAGATGTAGTGATTTTTTGAGCAATTTCAATATCAGCTGGTGAAAGTTGAAAGTTTATAATTGCTTCTTTATTGATCCAGGCATATTTATCATGATCTTTAAGCATGATTTCGCCTGAGTGATACGAACATGTATATGCCCAAAGTCTGATGCTTATTGTAGGATAATGATAAGTGGATTGGGAAAAAAAACTTTCTATTGTAATTTCAATGCCCAACTCTTCTGAGATTTCACGGAGTAGGGCTTTTTCTTTACTTTCTCCTTTTTCAAGTTTACCTCCGGGGAACTCCCAATTGCCCGCCTGATGTTTGCCCTCTTTTCTTCTGCATAGAAGAATTTTATCTTGTTTGTAAATCAATCCTGCAACTACATCTATTATATTTTGGGGCATCTTGTATTTCCTAATTGCTACACTTCAAACAAAAAGAAAATTTATCTTCCTTGAAAGAAATGTGAAAAGTAATTGAAGTGGATCACGCACCCATCATTAGGACCAACCTTTCATCTCTATATTATATACATTTATGAAAAATATATCTTTTATAATGATCTAAACCCATAATTTTATATACAAATATGAAATTAATACAATGAAAGGAACATATCTAGGTGAGTTCGAAGAATTAGTGCTCTTGACCATCGGTGCTTTGTTTGAAGGTGCTTATGGAGTAGCTATTAAATCAGAACTTGAAAAACAAACAAACCGAAGAATCAGTATTGGTGCTGTACATGCAGCAGTAAATCGGCTTCAAGACAAAGGTTTTTTAGAAGCCAATTTTGGAAAGCCAACAAGTGAGCGGGGAGGGAAGAGAAAAAAGTTTTATAAAGTTACTACTCACGGGCAACAAGCTTTAAAAGAGGCGATGGAATTGCGGCAAAAAATGTGGCGCCAAATTCCATCTATTGCTTTTGAAATAAAACCGAAGAAATTATGAAAAAAGTAAGACCACCCAGATGGGTTCAGTATTTACTGCAAAAGTTTTGTGATCAATCTTTTTTAGAAGAAATAGAAGGTGACCTAGAAGAGCTGTATTATCAAAATGTTAATGCAAAGGGGAGATTGAAGGCAAATTGGCTTTACTTTTTTGATGCTTTACCACACTTCAGCCCTTATTTTCTTAGACGTATCAAGTTTTCCGAGTCAAACAATTTTTTATCAACTATGGCTATGCTAAAGAATTATTTATTGATTTATGTTCGCAATCTAATCCGCCAAAAAACGCAATCATTTATCAATATATTCGGATTAGCCTTAGGGTTAACCGCTTTTGGCTTGATCTTTATTTGGGTAAACCATGAATTGAGTTATGATGCTTTCCACGCAAAAAAAGATAGGATTTACAGAATAAATGGCACTGTAAAAACGGAAACAGAAATATTTCAGCATGCTGTTACTTCTCTTCCATTGGGTCCTCAACTGATGTCCGATTTTCCTGAAATTGAAAAAATTGTACGTTTCGATTTCAATGATGCTTTAGTGAAAAAAGAAACAACTGTACTCACTGAAGATAAGCTGATGTTTACAGACCCCAGCTATTTCGAAGTATTCGATTTCAATTTGAAAGAAGGAGACATCAATACAGCCTTGTCTAAGCCTTATCAGATAGTGCTTTCAGAAAGTATGGCTAGAAGATATTTTGGTAGTAAAAATCCAATCGGGGAAACACTAACAATATATTTATATGACCCAGGACAAAATGGAGCTGAGTACTTGATCACAGGTATCATGGAAGACTGTCCTGAAAATACTCAATTGCAATATGAGGCAATTGGCTCCTTTAGTACCATAGAATCTGCCCACCCAAATTTACTAACCGAAGAGGGATGGTACTGGAATAGGTATTATACGTATTTGTTACTTAAAGAAGAGAGCAAAGCGGGAAACCTACAAGAAAAATTTCCTGATTTTATTGTAAAATATATGAGTTCCGAAATGGATCTATACAACATATTTTATGAATTTGATCTTCAACCACTTGAAACACTCTACTTATATTCCCACATGAGATACCAACTCAAGACAGGAAGTTTGCAAAATCTTAAGGTATTCACATTGATTGGTTGTATGCTACTAATTTTAGCAATCATCAATTATGTAAATCTTTCAACAGCAGTATCATTAAAAAAAGAAAGATTGAGTGGTATTAGAAAAGTATTGGGGGCTAAACATACTCATTTGATTATTCAACACTTTACCGAATCTATTTTAACAGCTTTAATTGCGCTATTCATAGCTATTTGCTTCATGGATTTGATCAAACCCATATTTTATATGGTGAGTGGAAAACAGGATATTCCCTTCTACACTACAGAAACCCTTTCAATTTTAATAGGTGCTTCATTGATTTCTGGCCTTTTAGCAGGAATTTATCCGGCCATTACTTTCTCAAGAGTTAACCCATTGAATAATCTGAAAAAGACGACCAGTAAATTGAGAGGTAAGTTTTTCAGAAGAGTATTAGTTACGGTTCAATTTATCATTACATTTTTCTTGATAGTAGGAGTATTTGTTATTAATCAGCAATACACATTTATAAGCGAGAAAGATTTAGGGATTGATAAGGAAAATATATTGGTCATAAAAACCAATGGTGATCGAAATATTATTGAAAAGTTTGAAGTATTTAAGAATTCATTGAATGAAAAAGAGGGCATTATTTCAGTTACTGGAGCGAGGACAGTTCCTGTTGGTGGCCTAAGTAACTCATTACTCACTAGCGTAAGTGGTAACGGTAAAAAAATCAATGCGACCATGAATAGGGTAAGGATGGATGCCAATTACCTTAAAACCTATGGGATCGAACTCATTGAAGGGAGAAATCTGAATAATAGTCCTTCAGATACTTCTTCCTTTTTATTAAATGAAGCAGCCGTAAGCTCACTTGGATGGAAAAATAATCTAGAAGCTATTGGGAAAAAAGTTGAGCAAGATGGAATTAAAGGAGAAGTGATTGGGGTGGTAAAAAATTTCCATTACAATTCATTGGAACACCCTTTAGAGCCGGTAAGTATGTATTATAATCAGGGTAATATTTCTTCTATTTCAATTAGATTTAAGGGCGAATACAGAGCATCACTTTTAGAAATAGAGCAAGTTTGGGAGAGTATGTTTCCTGAAGCATATTTCGATTATTACTTTTTCGATGATGCCGTTGAAAATCAATACCAGTCAGTAAAAAGGTTTACAACCTTGTTTCATGCCTTTTCTATTTTATGTTTGGTTATTGCGCTCATGGGGCTTTATGGGCTATTATCTTTTATTACCGAACAGCGTCAAAAAGAAATAGGAATAAGAAAAATTCTCGGTGCTCCTATTAGAGCGATAATTTGGCTTATTAGCGCAGAATTTACAGTGTTAATCGCTTTGGCTATGTTAATAGCTACACCAATAGGTTGGATGGTGATGGAACAATGGCTTTATAGGTTTTCGTACAGGATTTCACTTGATATATGGATTTTTTTAGGTGCAGGTCTTTTTGTTATAACCGTAGCTTTATTTACTGGGCTTACTCAAGTTATAAGAAGTACAAGAGTAAATCCAGTAACAAGTCTAAAACAAGAATAGCATCAATTGCTATTCTTTATACCACCGGTAATGGTTTCTACTAAATTGAAAAAATCCTTTTTTCTTTGGGAGCTGATTTGCCAATCGGCAGGCACGCTTTGGAAACCATTTTCAAATGCTTCATCATTTCTTCTGAAATCGAAAAATCCCCAAGAAGCTCGAACACTGGTGGCAGCAATAAAATTATTCCAATCATTGTCAAAACCGTAATTATCATCTTCGTTATAAACAATGGGTTGCCCTTTATAACCAGCTACCTTTTTGGTTTCTTCAACAAGTTGTACTACTTCGTTAGGATTACTCATGCCATTGCCATGGAGTAAAATAAAGTCGGATACTTCCACTACATTAAACTTTGGTAAGTGCTTACCTGTATAACTGGTACTTACCAAATAGCGGTAACCATTGCGTTCGATAGATTTAGCTAAATTAATTAATTCGTGTACACGATATTGAAAGAGAATTTCATGATCGTAAGCACCATTGCATTCATTGTTTATTTCTATGAGTACATTTTTATAACCTTTGTCAAACAACCAATTAATGGCATTTGTAACCGCATTTTTTACAGCGTCTTCATCAGCGAGAATTTGGTCTTGTCCAAAATAAAAAAGACCTACTATTGGTACCATGCCTAATCTTTCGGCTTCGTTTAGTATCAGTTCTAAACGATTCATGTATGTATCTTTCAGGCTACCATCTGAAGCAAAGGCAGAATTGATCCAACCTTGGTTGCCATAACCCATTGGGCTACCTCCTTGTAAGTTTATTGTGAATGATAATAAACCCTTTTCATACCAACTTTCCATGGCTGCAACAAACTCATTGGTATTTCTATTTGGGTCCCAATCCTTTGTATCTGGGTAATCCCACCTGTCAGATGTTTCTGTATTTTCATCATCGAAAATACCATTTACCATACGGGAATTGGGTAATAAACCTTCTATCTTGTAACCATTCCAAGTTCTTCCTTCAAAAGTTGGTTTACCATTAACAAGGAAATTATCGCCTTCAATACTTACTACAGGTACTAGCGTTTCATTATCCATTCGGTCTTCTGGATCAATGATTTTATCTGCATCAGGTGTAGTTTCACATTGAATGAAGAGGATGAAACTGATAAGAATAAAAAATAATTTTAAAATTTTATCGGGTTGAAACATCATAAAAAAATAAGTACAGTTAAATCTACTGTAATGTATTTCAACAACTATTCCATCAGTATTTATTCTGCTTTAGGAGTAAGTTTGATATAAAAGCCTCCCCCAGGTGCCATTTTATATTCTCTTCTGTCGAAAGGCTTAATATCTTCAGTGGCAATTTTATAAGCTGTACCATCTTTTGCACTATTTTCAGTATCTGTTAAAATAGTAGCCTCATAAGTATTTTCAGTTAAGAAAAAGAAATTAACAGGTACAGTGCGTTCTTCCCAATTTGAGAGTCCTCCGAGGTACCAAGTATCTCCCTTTCTTCTGGCAATAATGGCATATTCGCCTACTTCGCCACCAACAGCCTGTGTTTCATCCCAAACTGTAGGGATTTCTGAAATAATATCTAATACCTTTTTTTCCTTTTGATAAGCCGTAGGCGCATCCGAGAGCATTTGTAGAGGCCCAAAATAGGTTACATACATGGCAATTTGTTGTGCCCTTGTACCCTGACTTACAGGATAATCAAAGTCAACTTTAAAGCTACCTTTATTGACATTTTTCATGGCACCTGGTGTATAATCCATAGGGCCTGCTACCATTCTAATAAAAGGAATTTTAGCAGCATGATCTGGTGTAGTACCATCAGGTTCAGCAAATTTGTTATACTCTAGCCCACGAACTGCTTCTTGATTAACCACATTGGGGAAAGTTCTATTGAGTCCTGTTGGTTTATAAGCTCCATGGTAATTGACAGCAATTTTCTTTTCGGCAGCTGCCTCGGCTATTCGATAATAAAAATCTATCATTTTTTGATCATCCCGATCCATAAAGTCAACCTTGATACCGCTGATGCCCCATGCCTCAAATTGTTCCATGGCTTCCTCAAGTTGTGCATCTAAAGTTCTGGCTATACACCAAAGGATAACCTTTACATTTTTTTGTTTGGCATAATCTACTATGGCTTTAACATCTACCTTCGGGTTTATTTTCAATAAATCGAATTGATCTGACCAGCCTTCATCTAGATTGATATATTCAATGCCATTTTCGGAAGCAAAATCTATGTAGTATTTGTAGGATTCTGTGTTGATTCCAGATTCAAAATCAACGCCATCTAAATGCATGGCATGCCACCAATCCCAAGCTACTTTACCTGGAGTAACCCAACTAAAATCACCCTCAGCTGGTTTGGCAAGTTTATATACAAGCTGATTGTTTAATAACTCACTGTCTTCTTCAGAAAGGATAAAGACCCGCCAAGGAAATGACCTGCTTCCAGCAGTTTTAGCAATGTAATCAGCTCTTTCAGTTACCAATAATTCAAAGTCCATATGTCCGCCTATTTCTTCTTTCAAAGGATAGGCAGGAAGAATGGTTTTCATACTTCTACTTCCATTGTCTCCTTTTACTAAATAAAGTGCTGGATAGTCTTCTAAATCGGCTTCTGTAAAGGTTAATCTTACTCCACTTCGTGCATTGATCATAAAAGGGAGCATTGCCATTTTGTTGGAAGGATAATCTGCTATTTTGCGTGTGGTATAATTACTTTCATAACTATGTATAAAAGCATCTTTATCAACATCTGAGCTAATCAATTCATAATTATCCCTGAAATTGAAAGTTAGCTCTTCAGAATTTACTGTAATCGGTTCTTCAATTCTGGTAATAAATCGATAAGCAAAACCTTCATTATACATTCTAAACTCTATAGAGAATTCACGTTTAAAATCTAGCCTTAGGTAATTATAATTGTCATTTATGCTATCGGCGGTCCAGTAAATGGGTTCAATAAAAGTATTGTAGGTTTCAATAAAATTACCCTTTACTTTGGGTTTTTTACCTAATATTTTTCCATCTGAAAGCGTCATAGAAATCGCTGATGGCTGAATGATTTCTTGTTCTTTTAACTGTAAAGAATAATAGATTCGATCACTTACATCTATTTGGGCAATTATCTCTTCATCGGGAGAAACTAGGGTAAATGTTTTTTCTTTTTGAGCAAAAGCTGCCATTGTTAAGGTGATGAGCGTAGTGGTAATCAGTAATCTTATCTTCATAGTATTAAAAAAATAGAAAAAGTTTTGCTGCCCTAAAATCGTAATAATCCCCGATATGCCCAAAGAAATTGCCATTCAATTAGATTTTGGGTGTTTTAGCAAAATGATGTTAGATTTTTAGCAGGAAGTTTTTTACTTTTTAATTGAATTATGTTTTACAAGCTCAATTAAAAAACATCAGTATGTTGATCAAAAGAATTTTATCGTTTATTGGCATTTTTGCAGCTGTTTTTATCGGAGGATTGGTTACTGTAATTTTGTTTCCTCAGCCTCTATTTTCTCATTCTTATGAATACAAGAATTTTGAAATTTATTCAAATACTCCAATTGATCAAACTGGATTTAATGAAGCAATTGACCAAGCTATTGAAAACTTGCAAGAAAGTGAGTTGTATGATGCTGATTATCAGTACGATGTTTTTATAGCGCACCAATCTATTTTCAATAAAATTGATGATGTTGTACTTGGCAGATGGTCTGTAGCTAGAGCAATAGATAACAATGTAATTATTAAAAGAAAAGTAGAGGTGGAAGGGGGAATAGTTCAAAATGATCAAAACCAATTTAGCTTGGTATATGTCTTAGCCCATGAAATGACGCATTGTCTTCAAGAGAATAAATATGGAAAATGGATGTTCAACCCATTTAACCACCCACCTATGTGGAAATTGGAAGGTTATCCAGAATACTTGGGAAGAAGGGTACAATTAGAAGATGAAGCCTATAGTTTAGTGAAAGGAATCGAGCATTTTTTGTTGCTTACCGATAAAAATAACAATGAAATACTTCAAATTACTGAAAATGAATCTACACCATACATCTATTATAAAGGGAGATTAATGGTTGAATACTTGATGGATATAAAGGGATTGAGTTATGATGAGATAATAGATGAAAGTATTGATGAAGGAATAGTTTATACAGAGATGATTGAATGGTATAAAGAAAATAATAAGTAAGACCAAGAAATAGCCTAAAGAGAACTCAATTTTCTTGAAAGATGAAACCAAATCCTGCACTAAAGAAATTTTTAGCACCTTATGATGATGAAATTCAGCAATTAGCTATGGAACTGAGAAATTTTGTAACAGACTTGGTACCTGAAGCAAATGAATTAATTTGGGACAATTACAATGCAGTTGCCTTAGCTTACTCTAAATCAGAGAAATTAAAAGATGCTTTTTGTCATATTGCAGTGTATGCCAAATATGTGAATTTTGGATTTAATCGAGGGGCAGAGCTTTCTAAAACAACATTGAAATTAAGAGGAAAAGGGAAATTGATCAGGCATATTTCAGTAAAAGATTTTCAGGAATTTCCTCAGGATACAATAAAAGATATGATTTGGGAAGCCGTAGGAATTTCAGAGAGACTTAATAGTGATTTGTTAGGGAAAGAAATAAAGCCAAAAAGCATGGTAATGTCCATATCTGAAAAGAAAATAAGGCCTAGCAAGTAGGCAGTGTATAATGCATTTTGATTAGAAATGGATTAATGAAAGCAATAGGATAATAACCTTCCAGCATTATATTTTTTACATTTATGGAAAATATAGTTAGCTATTCATGAATTTTTATAAATTTAAAGAGATTTATCACTCTATTAAATCATGAATTTTACCTAATGAAAATATTTATCAAACTGCTTTTTGTGATACCAATATTTTCAGCATGTAATCAATATTCTGATAACATAGTATTAATTACAGAAGACTTACCTATTGAAAAAGCTGTTTATCAGCAAAAAATCGTTGGCCAATTATCAGGAGAATATGCGCTAGCAGGTGAAGTTTTTATGAAAAGTCGATGGTCTAAGGAGGAGCGGTTGTTAGCAAAAAATTACTTGAAAGAATTGATTAAAACTTTGGGTATAAATCCTCAAGAAAATAATTACACATCACCGAATTTAAATCCTGCCATTGATTTAATTCTAGATCCATTTAGAGGCACAAATATTTATAGTGTTCTTGAAGCAACGAATGAAAGCAAGGAATATGTAGTATTAGGAGCACATTATGATGCTGGAAAAAGGAATGCTCCAGGAGCGATAGATAATGCTACCGGAATTGCATTGATTTATAGTGTTGTACATGAATTGGCAAAAATTAAAAAAAGAGATAAAAACATAGTTATTGTATTCTTTGATCAAGAGGAAGAAGAATTAATTGGTAGTAAGGCTTTTGCCAAATTTCTTCAAAAAAAGGATTGGGAAATACATTCTATCCATTGTTTTGATATGGTTGGTTGGGATTCGGATAAAGACAAAGCAATGGAAATTTTTTCAGCTTCAGAAGATTTAATTGCTTTATATAAAAGAGAGGCACAGTTACTAGATATTCCTGTAAAGGAGATTTTGATTGATCCTGTAGGTTATGACAATAGTTCTACTGATTTTGATGCTTTTGTACCAGCAAGGTTTAATGTGATTGGTGCTGGTGAGTGTTACTACCATAGAGACTCCACACCATATAAGGATAGTCCTGACGATACTTATGCTACAGTAGATTTTGATTACCTCTTATCTTGTACAAATCTAATTGAAGCGATTATAAAAGAAATTGTGATACAATGATGGATATAAGTAAGCAAGTATCTCAACAGTTTAAATATAGCTGGGCTTATTTACTGTTGTTGGGTCTAACTCTTCTATTTTATTTATTAAAAGGCATTACCTATGCACTAATAGGAAGTTATATACCTTTTATTTTTATAGCAATTATTCTAACACTATTCGCTTATACTTCTAAAAAATCGCCAAAGGCATTAAGACGAATGATTGTTTTTTGGGCTGTTGTATTAATACTTTGGTCTAGTATTAGATTACTATTGAGTATTGTAAATTTTTTCATAATGCCAATTCCCGAAGCCCATGTACATGCTCAACTTGGTATTGGAGGTGCTGTGTTTAGTTTGATTTTTTTAATTATTGCTATCTATTTATTGAAATTTAAGAAAAGGGTATTTGATAAAGTGTAAAAGTTAATTTTAGTTTAGTAGAACATAGTAAAAAGGAAAATGACAATAATTAAAAACTTTAATAGCAGAAACCTTAAAGATTATGAACACGAAATTAAAAGAGGCGGAAAATTTGTGACGTTTCAATATACAATTTCAGTTATATTTTTCACTTTTAAAGAAACATCATCAATTTATCTAATAAAAGGAAGTGAGAGTAGTGTTTTTAAAGGATTAAGATTTACTTTACTCACATTTTTTTTAGGTTGGTGGGGAATTCCATGGGGGCCTATTTATACTATCCAAAGTCTTATAAATAATCTTAAGGGAGGAAATGATATTACTTATGAAGTCATGGATTCAATAAGGAAAGAACTTGACCCTAGGACACAGTATTTCGGTTGAACTTATAACTGTATTTTCTAATTCTTTAGAATTTAATTATACTACTATACAAAACACAAGATAACCGTCGATTGTGTCGCACAATCCATACTGATTTCGGTGATGGACTGTGTGCCACAACCCATGGGTAAAAAATGTATATTGGTATGTAATTTAATATTAAATATGCCACCTACCTACAAACTCGAAATTAAAGGACAACATGAACACACTATTCGGTTTCGACTTAAAAAAGACGATACCTATTTGAGTTTTGAAGAAGTATTCAATTTATGGGTGCAAAGCAATGATTTTGTAGCATTTTATATAAGTGAATTGATAAAGCTAGATTATCAGGCTTTTTACTGGGAGCATCCTGCGCTAAACAATGCTTTTTTAAGCAAAAAATACGAATGTATCTTGCAAAGAAGCAAGCCCTTAGAACATTTAAAGAGTAATGAGGAAGCTTTTAAAGAACATCTTTTTAGCGAAACAGAAGTAACCGATTTCATGAATTTAGGAAGAAATGCCAGATTAGTTGTGCCCATAAAAAAAACTGAAAAAGAGATTTACAACCATATGGGTAGATTTATTAGGTTGGCAGATGAGCCTCAAGTTTTAGCACTTTTTAAAAGAGTGGGAAAAGTAGTGAAGGAAGAAATAGCAAAGCAAAAATTAATTTGGTTGAATACTGCAGGACTTGGTGTTATTTGGCTACATGTGAGAATGGATACCCGACCAAAATATTACAAAACAAAAAGATATAAAGATCCCAATTTCTTGAATGAAGTGAAGTAAATAGAAATTGACTTTAAATGTAATCCCAAGAAAATAAATAATTGACACGAAATTAATGCCTCAAATAGAATTTAAGCTGAACAGTCTTGAAACACAAAAAGTTGAAGTTTAAAAAATATTAAAACCTCAGTTTTACCAATATTCTTCAGCAGATGAGAATACTTTTCATATCAATAGGCATAATCGTCTTAATTTTCTTAATTATACAATTTTTTGCCATGGGTCAGCAAAATACTATTGAAACCTATCCTTATAAAGTTTTAAAAAAGTACGATTCGTTTGAAGTGCGCAGTTATGAGGCTAGCTTGTTTACTGCCGTAAAACTTCCCTCCAATCAATATAAAAGGGCATCTAGTAGGGGATTTTCCATTTTAGCAGGCTATATTTTTGGAGACAATGAAAAGAATGAAAAAATAGCGATGACCTCGCCAGTAGCCATGTCACTAGAAGACTCCATGACTATGATGTTTATGGTGCCTAAGAAATACAACAAAGAAAACCTACCACAACCCAACCAAAAGCAGATAGAATTTAGAGAAGAGCCTGCAAAAACAGTGGCTGCCATTACCTTTGGTGGCTGGTCAGATGATCATATAATAGCCAAATACAAAGCTAAACTAGAAGCAGCATTAAAAGCCGAAGGTATAGCCTATACCGACCAATTTTACTTTTTAGGCTACAACCCACCTTATGAAGTGATTAACCGCAGAAATGAAATTATAGTGGAGTTAGAAAGTGAGAGTGAGTGAGTTAGGATAAATTTGCAATAGCTCTTTTCTTAAGTTCATAATAGTTTATTACCCATTAAGTTTTTAAAATTGATTTATTTATTGTTAGAAATAAATAATGAATTGTAGCTTACTTGTTAGCAATTGAGTTTTTGAGGAAATATGCAAAGGTTGACTACTTATTTATCGATAATTATACTTATAAGCAGTTGTAATATATTTTTAAAAAGAGGGAAGGATATGGTTTTTGAAAATCCTTATTCAGGGTTTGACCCAGATAATCAATTGAGACCTAGGATAAAAAGGGTAGATTTTTATACCCAATCGGGATTTGACCTCGGATGGCTTTTATTAGAACCGATTAATATCGCAAAATCAGACACTCATGAAATTGAATTAGCGAAGCAGTTCTCACCCGGTCAAAAAGCGTTATATTTTTGGTGGTTTGTTGATGCTCAGGTGACAAACGGTGGATTTGTCCAATTTTACTATAATGGATATGAGAAATATGTAAATGCAATTATCTCTGGATTAGAATATATTGGTGATAAGGAAATGAAAGCACTCATCACTGAAGCCAACGAAATTTATCTGTCCAATAAAAAAATAATTGATGAGGCTCGCGAAGAAGATTCATTTGGAAGTGAACTATATGAACAGTTACATGCCTTGAGTGAATTAGACGATAGATATTATGATATCAATTTCCAAACAATGTCATTTATTGAGAAATATGCAAGACTGAACCCAAATGAATTTTGTGTTGACGAAAACGGAAAACCTTATGATAGGGATTTCTCAGGTAAAGTAGAATCTACATTCGATAATGGAACAATCAAAGAAGAATTTTTTCTGACAAAAGGTGTAATCGACAAAGAATTTAAGACCTATTACGAAACAGGGCAAATTAAATCACTGAATGCATATGTAATGGGAGAACTGTTGGGAGAACAGAAATACTGGTACGATAACGGAAACCTTGAACGCGTGATAACCATTAATCCTTACACAAAGAATCGGAAAAAGGAATATTATTTTGAAAATGGTCAGCTTTCGAAGCTTGAGAACCTGGATGGAGATGATAAGAGGAAAGGAGAATATAAAAAGTGGTACCAGAATGGTCAATTAAAGGAAGAGTCGACTTATTTAAATAATACAGACAGAATAGGTGAATGGGTAAAATATTGGGAAAACGGGAGTAAAAAATTTGAAGCTGAATTCAAAAATGGTGATGTCTATTATCGCAATTATTGGAATAAAAAAGGAGAGCAGCTCCTGAAGGAAGGTAATGGTTTATATATCAATAAATTTATTTCACTTGGACAGGTTTGGCTGATCAAAACTGAATACAAAAATTATAAAAAGAATGGCAAGTCAAAAACTTTTATTGATGGAAATTTAACTTTGGAAGCCGAATACAAAGATGGCCAACAACACGGTAAAGGTTTATCTTACTATGATAATGGGGTTATTGAAGAAGAAACGGTATATGAAAATGGAGTCAAAGTATCACAAAAAAAATTTGATAAATTTCAAGACCCTAAAATCATAACTTCAATAGTTTGTGAAATGGAGGATGATTGGTTATTGAACCGTAATTTAGAAATAGCCGATACATACCCTGTTCCAAAAAATTCTGAAGATATTGCGTCTTCATTCGATATCGATATTTCATTTTTTGAAGGTTACGACCAAGATCGAGAATTCACATACCACTATTTTGTTCAAATAAATTCTAAAGGAGAGGTTACGGATTTGAGATTTAAAATGGCAGATAACAAAAAGATTATTTCAAATGTAGAAAATAGCCTTAAAATGCTTTTGTTTGAACCTGCAAGAAAAGATGGGAAACGGGTTGATTCTTATTTATATGTAAGATACAAGTTTAAATTAGGGGAAAGATAAGTTTTTGTTGGAATAGGTATTTCAAATATTATTAAATTATCTACCTCTTAAATTCGTAATACACAAAATTGAATGCAAAATCCCGAAAATTTATAATTACTTCCTCTACTGTTTGTCAAGTTCTTAATAAATACAATCAATTTCGCTTTCACTATTAATATTTTTTTGCCTACTAAGAAAAAATATGTAAAGCTATCAACAAATTTGGGGTCATTTATAATTTATAACCAATTCATCTAAAATATAATGACTAAAATTTCCTAAAATTCTAAAGTGATAAATATTTGAAGCGCTCATTTTCTTTTGTTTTTTTGTTGCCTTGTTCATCAAATAACAAATCTGGATGCGTATAATTTTAGGATCTCAATCACCTAGAAGGAAAGAATTATTGGCACATATTATCAAAGAGTTTGAGATAATAGTAAAACCTGTAGAAGAAAACTATCCTGATGATTTACCTAAGCAAAAAATAGCTGGTTATTTGGCCGAAAAAAAAGCAAAAGTTTTTAATGCAGAAGAGTTTGCAGATGCCCTAATAATTACTGCAGATACTACCGTAGTACTCGATAATACTTTGTTAGAAAAAGCAGCCGATAAGCAAGAAGCCATTGAAATGTTAGAAAAACTATCTGGTAGAGAACATGCTGTTATTTCTGCAGCCTGTATACTATTTAAAGGTGAATGTTATTTGGTAGAAGATGAGACCAAAGTGTTCTTCAAGACGCTTTCTGAAAAAGAAATTAATTATTATATCGATCAATATCGACCTTACGATAAAGCAGGAGCCTATGGCATACAAGAGTGGATAGGTATGATTGGAATTGAGAAGATTGAAGGTTCTTATTTTAATGTGGTGGGCATGCCTGTTCATAAATTATATGCTCAATTAGTTGAGTTAGGATTACTTTGAAAAAATACTACTCAAATAGTATTGGTTTAAAAGATTCAACTTAATATAGCTTTGTAATATTTCGAGATCAATCATGACTTATAAATTTAAAATAGCGTATCATGGTTTTTCGATTTTTTCAATTCATATCTAATATTTTTACTCCTATTTTTAATCTGTTTTCACTTTTCAAAAAACATCGGAATACTACTTTTGAAATGGACACAGAAAAGATAAAGCTTGTTTTGTCTCCTCGAATAACCAAAGATGAACTTAAAGAAATAGCCAAAAAATTGAAGGTAAAAGAAATTGTAATGGATTTTAGCCAATCAAAATTTTATCATAACGGCTTCATTAAAACCATTCATCTTCAATTGAAGGGGAAAGATCTTGGTGGAAATTATTTCAAAACTTCTATGCAATTGCCCGCCTTATTCCTTTTTTTTGCCAATTTTGGATTTCAAATGAATAACTCTCCAACCGTACTTGAGCATTTCAAAATAGGGATATTGTAACAACCATGTGGTGCTTTATGATTTTACTTGAAAAGTATGATAACTTTCAAAAAAAAGCTATTCACTCCGATGTCGGTGTCGACACCAACATCTGCTAAATATATGTATATGTAGCATCAAATTTCAGGTTCAATTGCTTCGCACCGAGTACTTCGCACCGAGTACTTCGTACCGAAAAATTTCATATAGAAACAATCATATTTTCTATCCCCAATTGTTGAAAATAATATCTGCCAATACTTGAGGTTTCCAGAAAGAGAATTCTGCAAACTCATAAAAAGTAAGCTGTTTTACAGTAATGGCATCTTCTTCATTATCAGCATCTACCGTAATGCCTAAGTAATCGCTGTTCAATACTTCAAAGTTTTCTTTAAAATATTGCTTCAGCAAATCATCGTCAATAAATTCATTATTAGGGAGCTGCAAGTCCGCTTTGTCTATATTGGCAACATCTTCTACTTTACTAAAAGCAACCAAGGGATAATAGCGATTGCAGAATACAAGAAAATAACCATTGGTAGTATGTTTAAATATGGCCAAATGGTAACTTTTGGTAGCCGATTCACTAAAATCGTAAAAATTATATAATTGATAGTTGGAATTTTCGGCCAGTTGTTCACAACACCTGCGAAATAAGTACACATCTGCTTTAGCAGGAGTCGCCTTATTTTCTTCGTAAAACCCCGATACACCAGGAGGTAATTGATATAATAGGTTAGTGTTCATATAGATAATACTTATGTTATAAGTAGAGGTTATGCCATTAGTAGTTATAAACAGACAAATTTAATTACGCTATTGTTGGATTCTAATTGGAGCTGTGGTTTGGAAAAAAGTACCACCATTTTTTAAAGCGACTCTTACCGTAAAAGTTCTTAAAGAGTCTCGAATTATGGGAACTTCACTAGAAGTAAAAGGGATTAGTTCAAACCCCTCATCAATTACATTAGATTGTTTGCCAAATTCGTCTGGAAAGTTTTCTAAAGTGAATATAATATCTGGTTCATTAATGAATGCAGCCCTGAACACATCGTTAAGTAATTCCCCACTAGCATTTTCATCGTTATAATCTTGATTACTGGTAATTTCAATGCTTGTTATTTCATCGTTTGCTTGAAAACCATCTGATGCATTGACCCAATCACTAGACCTAACAGTAATAGTATTTTCAGGATTGAGGGAAACTAAAATAGCAAAGTCATCGATATCGATATTTGTAGCGTCTTCCAAGGTATCTCTTGTATCAGTGTTGAGTAAAAACAAATCCATGTTTTCCCACTCGTATAACTGCAATTCTACCCCGCAACTGGCGCAAAAAATAGTTATTATACTTATTGCAAAAGTTGGCTTACATTTCACTAAAACCTTACTCAAGTGAATTTTCATGATTTATACTTTCGTAATGAAGTACAAAAATAATGAAGCGGCATTCTACTAAAAAACAATGCTTAGTTTTCTTCTTCTGTTTCAGGATTTAGCTCAGAACTTATTTGATCTAATTTTTCCCAATCAACCGTATCGATAGTACCAACTTTCGGGATTATGTAAATGAGAAACCTTTGATTGAGTCGCTCGTTATTTGCTACACGGCCTATACCTCCAGTACCGCTACCTGATATGATTACCTGTATTTTGTTTTGATCAAACTCAATACCTTGTCTGGTCCATAATTTTTCTAGTTGAAGTGCTCGCTCATAACTCAGTTCATAATTACGGGTATAATTGTCTTTAGAAGCACTTCCTTCAATCACCAATAAGTATTTGATATTAAGTTCACTATTTAGACTATCCATCAAAGTTTTAAGTGCTTTACCAGCATTTTCGAGCATTCCATGATATTCTTGCCTGATAATAGCAGATCCTGTGGCAAATTGCACATCGGATTTTAACACGTGTCTTTTAAACTGAGGTTGGTAAGTAAAATAACGTGAATCTAACTTAGAGATGGCTTCTTCTATTTCTTTTAATTTCCTAAACTCTTCTTCCATTACCAATAACCTACCTCGCTCATTTTCTAGTTGTTTTACAAGTGAATCTGCCAAGTTTTTTTCAGAAATAAGATAGCTGCTGATCCGCTCCAATTCCTTTTCTTGCTCAGCAATTTGGTCACTTCTAAGTAATAATTCAGCTTGTAATACTTCCAAACCTGCTTCTTTATTTTTGAATAACTTATAACTTAAAATAAAGAGGGTAAGGGTGATGATGAAAAGGGCAGTCATTAAATCTGCATAACTTGCCCAGAAAATATTTTTAGAACTGTTTTTCATTGTGATATGAATACATTGTTAGCAATTCATTTTTAATCTTTTCTAGCACATGGCATAAGCACTATTATCAAAAATAGAGAGGAATAATCTCATTGGTGATATACCAAATGCCTATAGTAATGCCTAAAATGGAAAGCACAGTACCCAAAAAAGTGAATAATTTAAAGGAAAATGAATTTAAAAAGCTGCCTTCATTACTTTCGGCACTATCTAAGGATTTTTGTAAAAATGAATACAAATTGCTGACCTGCGCCAACATTTGTTTATTAGAAATATCACTTTCTTCTAGTTTGCTAAGAATTCCTTTGTTGACTTCTCTAGTCTCAGCATAGATATCAGATTGATCACCATTTTCACTACTTGCCAATTGTTGGATTTTACCATCTACTTTTATTAAATGGTCATCAATTTCACGAGTCATTCCAGCAGTGCGTTGGGTAATATTTCCGATAGTTTCGGCTTGCTTCACAACTAAATCGTTGTTATCCCTAATACTTTGGGCAATATGTTTCAGGCCTGGTTCCAATCCTTTTATGCCTTCCATTACTTCTTGTAATTCTTCAAAACGCTTTAAAGTATTGCCAAGGGAAACACTTAGATCATTTTGGTAATTTGTAAATTCTTGGGTAAAAGAAGCCAATTGATATTGTACCTTTTTCATATCGGTAGGCAATGCTTTGTAGGAGCGGGAAACGATATTCATTCGAACGAAATTAAGGTATTCGAATAAGTCTCCGTCTCTACGTTTTTTAGCTTCTTTGTATAATTGGTTACTTCTAACAGTAAGTAATAAGCCAAATGCTGAGGCGATCATACCGATTAACACGCCACCAATAAAAGATTGTATCGCAGGATCACTCACCCCATCGCTGGCAATTTTAATTAAACCGATAATTACCCCAGTGAAAGTACCTAATAGACCTAAATAAAGCGGGAAAGCGATAGTAGTATCAATCGTATCTTCCATAGACTTAGATTTGCGTTCGGCTAAATCTTGTAAGTCTTCAATATTGGCAGCACCCTTATTACGGATTAAATAGTTGTTGGTAGATTCAACTATCTCGTTGAATGTTTCGCTGTAAGCACTGTCTTTTTTGAGCAATGCTATTTTATTGGCTTCTGTTATAGCAGTATCTTCATCAGTGGCACTGCCTTCAGTTTTATGTTGATTCGTAAACTCGAATCCTAGTTTATGACCAGCAGGAAATATCTTTTTGATTTTTCTAATAGTCAGGTTATTGCTAAAAAATGCACCTAACTGCGCTAGAATAATGATGATAATTACTACTGCTTCAATGATGAAATATATATCACCCGAAATCATGGTGTTCTGTTTAGTTGAAAAAGTGTTACAAAAAATTAATATCGTTCAATTAATAGCTTTTGTTGGAAATAAGCAAAAATTATTCTGAAAATAAGCCAAATACTGAATATAATTTACGGAAAAATGGCAAAAAAGATAAGAACTTTATTGTAGACCTGTAAAATCACAAAAATTGTTGAAACTTTTTAATTTAAAGGGATTAATTTCGTATTTAAATTTTTTTAATTACAAAAGGATATTGTTTCAATAATCCTCAAAATGTGGTGAATCTACACTAATGCCTCGGTTTTCTTTATCTGATAAGTATGTTAAGAATTTATTATGGTTATTATTTGACTACTCTTTGAGATTAGTTGGGGGCTATTTTATTGCTATATGGTTAGCAAGAGAATTAGGCCCAAAGTATTATGGTATTTATAATTATGCAATAGCCAATGCTTCCATTCTTGCAGCCATAGCAGTTGCAGGTTTACAAGGTGTTGCTATTAAATTTTTAGTTGAAAATAAAGAGGAACATCATACGTATATGGGCACCATATTTTGGATAAGAATAATGGCTGCTTTTATAAGTTACGTTTTTCTATTTGCTTACTTGTTTTTTAATGAACCTACACTTTCAACAAAAGCAATATTAAGTCTATTCATAGGATTAAAAGTTTTTTTTACTCCGCTAAGCGTTGTAGAACTTTATTTTGAATCTATAGTAAAGTCAAAATTTAAAGTTATATCGAGAAATATAGCTTATGCTATTAGATCAGTTTTAATTGTTCTTTTTATAGTTTTAGAGTGGCCGTTTTTAGCGCTAGGTTTCATAGTATTAATAGAAGAGTTACTTGGTGTATTTTGGCTGCTATTTTATTATAAAAAAGATAAAAAATCAGTATTAAAGTGGCAGTTTAACTTGGGGTTTGCAAAAGCTATGATGCATGAAGCTTGGCCGATGGTAATATCATCTGCAGGAGCAATATTATATATGAAGATAGACCAAGTAATGGTGGTAGAATTACTAAGCGAAAAAGAAGGTGGATATTATTCAGCTGCTGTAAAAATTTCAGAACTATTTTCATTTATTCCAGGATTAATAGTGGGTACTTTCTTTCCTGCTATTATTGAGAGTAAGATGAAAAATGAAATTGATTATAAATCAAAGATGAGGAAATTGATATTGTTAATGCTAACAATTGCGGGGATTTTGGGTTTAGGAATTTATTTATTTGCTTATGAATTTGTGTTTTATTCGTTTGGTGAAGACTATATAAGTTCAGTTTCAATTATACGAATACATATTTGGACACTTTTATTAACTTTTACTGCGGCTGTATTAAGTAGATGGCTAATTGTTGAAAAGCTAACTCGTTTTTCTATCTTGAGACATTCAATTGGTGTTGTTATTAATATAGTTTTGAATTTTTTATTAATTCCAAAATTTGGTGGAGAAGGAGCAGCATATGCTAGTATTGTTTCATTGCTATTCGCCGTAGTAATATTTACAGTTTTTGATAAAAGAACCTTTTCTTTTCTACAATTACTTTTGTCTTCGCTCTTTATAATACCTTTGATAAAAAAAAGATAAATAAGACTTAAGCTAGCATTTTTTAAACTAATATTCTATGAATATGAAATTTTTCAGCCGTGCTTTTTTTAAAGCAATTGCTTTAGCTAATAAAATTAGTTACCGTTTTTTTAGACTAATAGGGCTTGGTTATTTTTATTGGTTAATACAAACTTTTTTTAAACTAAGATTTAAGATAAAGGCACTTTACAAGGGTACTGAGAAAAATAGAAGAGAAAGATATAACCTATATAATTTTAGAAGAAATATCCATAGAATTGAGAAAGGGCTATCCTATGCTACTTTAAAGCCAGTATTCGCAGAAGATTACATTGGTGAAACAGTAAAATATCTTAATGATGGGGAACAATCACAAGCCTTTGATAAAGAAAGTATTGGTTGGGGTAAAGCTGTATTGAATGAATATTTTAATAAAGTAAACCACACAAAGACTATTATAAAAGCTTACAAGATATTTGAATTAACGGCTCAAAAAAACAGCTTCCCGAAAAATGAAATACCCTATGAAGAAATAGAAAGACCGAAATCTGATATTACTTATGATCAATTGTTGAATTTGTCAATTCGCAGAAGGAGTGTAAGACATTACAAAGATCGAACAGTTGAAGAAAATATAGTAAAAAAAGCTTATGAGATAGCCAAAATGTCTCCAAGTGCCTGCAATCGTCAGTCTTTTCAATACTATTTTTTTAATGAAAAAGAAGTTGTTACTCAACTTTCCCAAGTACCAGGTGGTGTGGCAGGTTATCAAATCCCAGCAGTGGTTGTATTAGTTGGTAACTATAATGGATATTTCGATGAAAGAGACATTAATGCGCCTATTATAGATGCCTCTTTATCTGCCATGTCTTTTTTATTTGCGCTAGAAACATTGGGTTTAGCAAGCGTTTGTATTAATTGGCCTAATTTGCCAGATAGAGAAAAGAAAATCAGAAAGATTCTTGACCTTAAAAAGCATGAATTTGTGATTATGATGATAGGCTTAGGATACCCTGATTCAACTGGAAAAGTACCTTATTCTAAAAAACGGAATTCACAAGAAGTAGTAAAGGTAAATGCAATTTTGAAGTAAAAAGATTTAAATGAAGATATTGATTATTGGTGGGCAGTTTCATAATAAGGGGGCATATTTAATGGTTGTTACGGTTGTCAGAAAATTAAAAGAATTATTTAAGGATAGTGAGATTGTAATGAGCAACTATTTGGAACTTCCAGATGTCTTAAAAGAAGAAAATGTGAAACTGCTTAAAAGCCCCTTATTACACGTCGGTTATGATCATAAACAACTGAAAAGATATCTAAGATATAGTTCATTGGTTAATCTGTATAAAGGGTTTAATAGAGGCGAGGTTTCCTTAAAAGAGATAGATGTAATTATAGATATTGCGGGTTTTGCTTATGGTGATTTATGGGGAATCAATCCCTTAATTAATCTCAATTATCTCCTGAACGTAGTATTTGAAAATAAAGTAAAATACATAGTATTACCGCAAGCTTTTGGTCCTTTTGAAAAAGAAGGAATGGCGACAGAGGTTCAAAAAATGCTTGAAAATGCAAATTTAGTGTATGCTAGGGATCGAATATCTAAATCTTACCTGGAAGCGCATAGTGGAAATAATAAAGATAAAATAAAACAAGCACCAGATATTACTTTGAGCTTTAAAGATGAAGTAGTTACAGATAATAATACCGAAAATTATTGTTGCATAGTACCCAACGAAAGAATGCTTGATAAAGGAGATGTTTCTTGGCAAGATACCTATTCTAATCTGCTTCAAAATATTATAAAGAATATACAAAAGCCTGATTTAAAAGTGTTTTTAATGGTTCACGATACTACCAGTGGCGATGGCAAAATTGCCAAAGCTTTACATGAAAAAGTAGATGCTGAGCATTGCGAATTACTAGAAATTGCCGATCCATTGGAAATAAAAAAGGTAATTGCAAATAGCCAATTTTTAATTGGTTCTAGGTTTCACTCGCTTGCTTCTGCATTATCTTGTAATGTACCCTCCTTAGCAATGGGTTGGTCGCATAAATATCAAATGTTATTTGAAGAGTACGGTATGGAAGGGTATGTTTTTGATAAGCCAGATGAAGCTCAGATCATTGAAAAAGCGAAAACTTTAACTGAGGAAAAGATAAACCAAAAGATTAGGATGGATTTGAAGAATAAAAATGAAGAAATTAAGGAGAGGAATAAGGAAATGTGGGATGAAATTAAATCTTTAATTGGTTAGAAAGTTTTAATTTATCACAGAATGAAATAGGTTAAAAACTAGATGTAATAGAAAGATATTAAAGTTATGATATTAAGGAAAAGTTTTTTCTATAAAATTGAGTCTTATAATACTTTTGGACTTACGCATCTTTATTATAAAACTTTGTCTTTGAGGCCACAGTTGATAGTAACTTTTGAAACTGTATTGAAAAATCAAATTCTATCTTTTGATGTTAAGTATCATAAAGAATGAAATTGAAATTAATAAAAAACTGTTTTGACAGTCCTAGTTTTAATTACTTATTTGGCTCTTATATCTTTCTTCTAGCTTGAAGTTTTTCAAATTTTATCAATATTTATTTCTATATCACTTCTATTAAACTTTTAATAATGAAAGACATCTCGGTAATTATTCGAGCATATAATGAGGAAGTACATATTGAAAAACTACTACAAAAAATAAATGAGCAGAGTGTAATTGATAATGTAGAAGTAATTCTAGTAGACTCTGGGTCTACTGATTTAACGGTAGTGAAAGCCCAGAAATACAATGTGAAATTAATAAAAATAGAATCAGAGGTATTTACATTTGGAAGAGCACTTAATGTTGGAATAAAAAATGCTTCGGGAAAGTATCTGGTTTTTGCCAGTGCTCATGTCTATCCTACAGATGGTAATTGGCTTGAAAACCTTGTTAAGCCTTTAAAAAGAGAAAAGACAGCCCTATCATATGGCAGACAAATAGGTATGCGAACCACTAAATATTCTGAGCATCAGATTTTTAAGAAGTGGTTTCCTGAAGAGAGTTGTTCAAACCAAAACCATCCATTTTGTAATAACGCCAATGCTGCTATCAAAAAAGAATTATGGCTTGATCAACCCTATGACGAAACAATTACTGGATTAGAAGATTTACATTGGGCTAATAAGATTATGGATAAGGGTTATCAAATAGCATATGTTGCAGAGGCTAACATAGTTCATGTTCATGATGAGACTTATTCACAGGTTTATAACAGATATTTTAGAGAGGCAATTGCTTATAAAAAAATTTTCCCTGAAGCAGTTTTTAGCTTTTTGGATTTCTTAGTTTTGGTTTCTTCCAATATATTGTTTGATTTAGCAAGATCTGTTTATGACAAAAAAACTTTTTTAGTTTTTTTATCAATTTTTAATTTTAGAATTAACCAATTTTGGGGTACATTTAAGGGCTATAAACACAAAGGCCCAGTCGGTAAAGTGCTAAAAAAGCGTTTTTATTACCCTAAAAGATTTAAACGATTATAAATTTCATAGATTTGCTAGTAATTTTTTAGACTACAATTATATTTTTGATGAGAATATCTGCCTTAGTGCCCATGAGGCATGACAGTGAAAGGGTAAAAGGTAAAAATTACAGATTTTTTAACGATAAGCCCTTATTTCATTACATAATAGAAACATTGAGTAATGCTGTATTAGTAAATGAAGTGGTAATTGATACCGATAGTAATGTAATCAAAGAGTATGCAGATAAGAATTTTCCCAAAGTTAGGGTATTGGAGCGACCTAAACACTTAAGAGACGGTTCTATACCCATGAATAATGTACTTTCTAATGCCATTAATCAGATTGATGCAGATTATTATTTGCAGACACATAGCACCAATCCTTTACTTAAACCCTCGACAATTGATAGTGCTATAGATTTGTTCGTATCTAACTTCCCTGTGTATGATTCCCTTTTTTCAGTAACCAAGGTACAAACACGACTTTGGGATCAGTTGGGTAGAGCGATTAATCATAATCAAAATATATTACTTAGGACTCAGGATCTTCCTCCTGTATATGAGGAAAACTCCTGTATATACATTTTTAACAAAGAAATATTACAGGAAAAACAAAATAGAATTGGTAATAGACCTTATCTCTTTGAAATCGATACCAAAGAAGCTATGGATATTGATGAAGAAATTGATTTTAAGATTGCCGAATTCCTTCAAAGAGAACATTGATTTACAAAAGCATTGATATATATATTATGAAAGAAAAAGTTTTAATCTCAGCTCCATATCTACTGCCTTTTATAGATAGGTTTATGCCCATTTTTGAGAGACATAATTTTGAAGTGATAGTACCAGAAGTAAATGAAAGGCTGGAAGAAGAAGATTTATTAGAGGTAATATCTGATATAGATGGTGTAATTTGTGGAGATGATAGATTTACAGAAAAAGTATTAGATGCTGCAAAGAATCTTAAGGTAATTTCTAAATGGGGTACAGGTATAGATTCAATTAATAAGGAAGCTTGTATTGAAAGAGGGATAGCTGTTTGTAATACTTTAAATGCTTTCACGGTACCTGTATCAGATTCTATAATGTCATATATGCTAAGTTTTGCAAGAAAAACTCCATGGATGGATAAAGCTATGCACGGAGGCAATTGGGAGAAAATACCTGGCAGGGCATTGAGTGAATGTACACTTGGAATAATTGGAATAGGTAATATAGGTTCAATGCTAGCCAAAAAAGCCAGTGCATTTGATATGGAAATATTGGGAAATGATATTAAAAATATTGATGGTAAACTAATCTCTCATACTGGTTTAAAAGTATCCACTTTTGAAGAACTCTTGAAAAAAAGTGATTTTGTAAGTGTTTGTTGTGATTTAAACCAAACTAGTGAACATCTTTTAAATGGTATTGCTTTTAGCAATATGAAAAAGGGAGCGATTCTTATCAATACCGCTAGAGGTCCTATTGTTGATGAAAGCGCATTGATAGAAGCTCTACGGAGTGGAAAACTTGCAGGTGCAGGTCTTGATGTATTTGAACATGAACCCCTTCCACTAAACAGCCCTTTGCTAAGTATGGATAATGTTTTAATGGCGCCTCATAATTCTAACAGTAGTCCCAAAGCTTGGGAAAAGGTACATCATAACACCATCAATAATTTATTAAGGGTTTTAGGTAAAATTGATTAACCATGCAAAAACGAGTTTTAATTACTGGCGCTTTAGGAGGAATAGGTCAAGCCTTATGTAAAATTTTCAAAGAAAATGATTGGTGGGTTATTGGGATGGATAAAAGGATTGATGGGAATGCACCGTATTGTGATATGGCATTGAGTAAGGATATTAATCTTTTTTGTATTGACGAAGAGTACAGAAATACTCAACTTGAGTTATTGAAAGACTATTCTGGTAATGAACTTCATGCTTTAGTTAATAATGCAGCAATACAGCTATTAGATAAGACCGATGATATTAAAATCAATGATTGGCAAGAAACAATGAATGTGAACCTTACTGGGCCTATGTTATTAAGTCAAGCTATGCTTCCTTTACTAGAAAAAAATAATGGTGCAGTAGTTAATATTGCCAGTATTCATCAGCAACTTACCAAACCACGATTTGTATCTTATGCTACCAGTAAAAGTGCTTTGGTTGGTTTAACAAAAGCCATGGCAGTAGATGTAGCAGGAAGGATAAATATCAATTGTATTAGTCCAGCAGCCATAGAGACAGATATGTTACGGGCAGGTTTCAATAACGATGAAAATGCCATAATGGCTTTAAAAAAGCTACATCCAGCCCAAAGAATCGGCTACCCAGAAGAGGTAGCTAAACTTGCAGTGTTTCTTACTACCGATGAAGCTAAGTTTATAAATGGGGCCAATCTTCAACTAGATGGAGGTATTAGTTCAGTGCTCCATGATTTGTAAATCCAAAAGTTAAGGATAAAATAATATTTATGCAGGAACATCTAAAAAAAGTAATTGAATGCATTAAACAGGCTCAAGAGCATGGGGCTTTAAAAACAAGAGAAGATGTGCTAACGGGGTATTCTGGAAAGGCGTTATACGGTACGTTACAATTATTGGCAAAAAATGTACTTGCCGAAGATGAATGTTATTTAGAAATCGGTGTTTTTCAGGGACTTACGCTACTTTCTAGTGCAATGGCAGCTCCTGAAAAAACTTTTTATGGCATAGATAATTTTGCATTTTTTGATCCTGAGGGTAGAAATGAAAAAATAGTTAAAGAAAGGAAAGAGAAATTAGGACTTGCTAATGCTCATTTGATAAATAGTGACTATGAAAAAGCACTTGAAAATTTAGAGAAATACATTGGGGCCAAAAAAGTAGGTCTATATTTTATTGATGGCCCTCATGATTATAGAAGCCAACTTATATGTTTGCTCCTTATTAAACCATATCTTTCTAACAATGCTGTGATTTTGATAGACGATTCAAATTATAGGCATGTAAGACAAGCAAATAGGGATTTTCTTTTTACTCATCCTGAGTTTAAGTTGCTATATCAGTCTTACACACCAGCGCACCCCATTAATATGACAGAAACACAAAAAAAAGCAGCTATTGAAGGCTGGTGGGATGGAATAAATATTATCTATAAAGACCCAAATAACGAATTAAATCAGTTTTTCCCAGAAACTGTAGAAGACAGATCACTCTACGAGAATGAGCATATTTTACACGCTAGTAAATATCCTGAACATTTACTTTTTGTATCTGACCTTTTAAAAAGATTTAACTTTTATTTTTTACTAAGTTTACTTAGAAAACCTAGGGAACTTTTTACAGGTAAGTTTAGAAGCACTAACACCTATAGTGAAGATTTACCGGTAAATGATTTTAATGGAAGTATAAGCTGATCAACTGGCATTAGTCTTATACTTAAAAAATTAAACATAAAGGATAATTTTTGAACAACAGAGCGAAAAATATAAGCTTCTATTTACTTAAGCTCTGGGAGTCTCCAACTTTAATGACATGGGGTAGTCTTGCCATAAATTCAAGTAAATTGATACTGGTTTTACCACTTGTTCTTAATAAACTCTCTGCTGAGGAGACCTCAGTGTGGCTTATTTTTCAAACTATTATAGGCTTACAGATTGTGATTGATATGGGTTTCAATACTTCAGTAGGCCGTTCAATTTCTATGGGTTTTGGAGGTTTGAGGACATTGTCAACGTCATTTGACAAAAAAGTTAGGGAATCGGAAGGGACTAATTGGCAGTTAATTAGTGAAGTTTTTTTTACTTCGAGATTTGTCTACTTTAGGTTGGCTTTATTGTATGTTTTTTTGTTAGCAAGTGCTGGTACAGCATTAATAATAAGACCAATAAGTACTTTAGGTAGTCAATTAGAAATTGGATATTATGCTTGGTTAATTGTAGTATTGACCAATCCAATAGTTCTTTACGGTAATATATACAATGCCTATTTAGTGGGTTTAGATAAAATTGCCCTTCTGAGGCGCTGGGACATGCTGATAGGTTTAGGTAATATAATAGGTAGCGTCTTTGTACTACTCTTTCAGCCTAATTTAATTTTTTTAGTTATCAATAATCAATTTTGGCAATTGGTTAAGTGTGCAAGAAACTATTTTTTAAGTAGGCAAGTAGAGGATAAAAAGATGATTCAATTCAAAAAATTACCTTTCAACAGATCTATATTTAAACAGATTTGGTCACCTACTTGGCGTAGTGGTATAGGTGTACTGATGAGTTATGGACTCACTCAATTATCAGGATTATTTTACGCACAATTTGGTAAAGCTATAGAAATATCTTCCTATTTATTAAGCCTTAGGATAGTACAAGTTTTGTCAGATTTTTCTCGAGCACCATTTTACAGTAAAATTTCTACTCTTACTATTTTAAGGGCAAGAGGAGAGTTCGATAACCAATTAACTTTGGCAAAAAAGGGTATGACTCTAACTTATTGGATATTTGTGCTGGGATTTATATCTGTAAGTGTTTCTGCGGATTTTTTACTTTCTTTCATTAATAGCAAGACACCATTTGTAGATGATTTTTTATGGATATTAATGGGGCTTGGTGTATTTATGGAACGGTTTGGAGCTATGCATATACAACTATATTCCACAACCAATCGCATTGTATGGCATATATCTAATAGTATATCAGGTCTAATTTATATCGTTGTTTGTTTAATGACTTTTAATAGTATGGGTGTTTATACATTTCCTATAGCTTTGCTAACTAGTAACTTATTATTTTACTCATGGTATTGCTCCAATAAATCTTATAAATTATTCCAAACAAACTTTTTTAGTTTCGAAAGAAAAACTTTTATACCACCATTTATATCTATAATTATATTTTCATTTATGCTTTATTTCAATAGCTATGTTTAATTACAAGATGAAAGGAAATTATAATTTTTTTATAATAAAAGAGTTATTTGGCTTTTATATAATAATTTGCTGTTTCTCATCTTGCTCTTGGAATAATTACGAAGACCTTAGCCATAAAAGGAATAATAGTGCTGACAATAGAAATGTATTAAACGGTATAGAAATACCTGATGAAGGTTATTGTGATCAACCCTATTTGGTAAAAAACTTTCAAGGCGATTGGGTTTGTGTTTTAACAACCTCCATGGCTGAAGAAGAAGGAGCCATTGGTCAATTTGTAGCTTCTACCATTAGTAAAGATTTCGGTAAAAATTGGTCTCCTTTAAATCCAATAGAAAGCCCTTTTGGTAGAGAATCATCATGGGCAGTACCTTACATCAATGATTTTGGTAGAATCTATGTTTTTTATAATTATAATACAGTTCCAGCAAATCCACTAGATACGCTTAGAGGAGATACACAGGGTGCTTATATGTTTAGGTTCTCTGATGATGGGGGTTACACTTGGAGTAATAGAAGGTACGAGGTGCCAATACCAACAAAAAATATTGATAAAAGGAATGCTTATCAAGGAGAGTATTTAATGTTTTGGTCTATTGATAAGCCACAAAGGATTGACAATGGGGTGATATGGGGCTTTTCAAAAGTGAAAGATCATTTTTTTTCAGAAACTAACGGTTGGGTGCTTTTTTCTGATAACTTACAGAATGAAAGGGACCCAGAAAAGATAAACTTTTCTTTTTTGCCAGATATCGAAAAATCTATATTTACTTCACCTGGAAACTCATCTGTTGCCGAAGAACATAATTTAATAAGGCTTAATAATGGTGATTTATATATGGTTTACAGAACCATAGATGGTGGAATTGCCGAAACTTATAGTAGAGATTTAGGAAAAACTTGGACAACTCCTCAATTTGCAAAATACGCCTTCAATAATAAAGGTATAAAAAACAGTAGGGCATGCCCAAACATTACAAAATTTAGCAATGGTAAATATGTTTTATGGTTTCATAATCATTCAGAAGGTAATTTTTGGAATAGAAACCCAGTTTGGATAAGTGGAGGTGTAGAAGTAAATGGAGAAATTCAATGGTCGCAGCCTGAGATATTACTTTATGATGATAACCTTGTAAGTAGAATGAGTTATCCTGACTGGATAGAAGAGAATGGTAGATATTGGGTTACTCAAACCAACAAATACGTTGCTAAAATACATGAAGTAGATCCTGCTTTATTAGAAGGCATGTGGAATCAAGCTGCTAATAATATTTCGACTGCAGTTGATAGGCAATACTATGTAAAGCAAGCTCTAAGTGATACAACAAATTCAATAGATTTACCACAAATATTTACTAAGCATAATAATCAGTCAGGTATTTCCATAGATTTTTGGTTGTACCTTCCCCAAAGTATTAGTGAAGATGCAATTTTATTAAACTATGATTCCCAAGGTATAAAGATAATTTTAAGAAAATCCGCTGATGATGAACTTGTAATTATTCTTGGTGATGAACAGCTTTTAGAAGCTTATACTACCGAAAAAATAGTTTTTGATTTAGGAACGAACAACCATGTGAGTCTTAATATTGATTTTTTTAGTGGCATCAAAACAATTTTTGTTAATGGGTCATTGATGGATGGCGGGAGTAATAAAAAACAAGGATGGTTAAGAACAGAATTTATGAGCATGGTACCTACAAATAATCAGAATAGTGGTAACATTATCAATTTTGATTTAGCTAATGGTATGCAGTTACGTAATTTACGTATTTTTGACAGATATTTGAGAACTAGCGAAGTGATTGGTAATTTTAAGGCAGGTTTATGATTTTTTTCTATGAATGAGACAGACATTCCTTTATTAGACGAGAGAGAAGACAACAACCCTTACTACGAAGGTTTTAGGATGATTTACCACAGGTTAAAATGGGATGTGACCCCTACAGCATGGAAATCTAAAAATTCTTTGAAAAGAAAATTAAACGAATATGAAGGGCAAAAAGCTGTAATTCTTTGTAACGGACCATCCTTATTAAAAACAGATTTCTCATTATTAAAAAACACCTTTACATTCGGGTTGAATAAAATTAACCTTTTGTTTGATAAACATGACTTTAGACCTTCTTGTATAGTCTCCGTAAACAAATTTGTTATTGAACAAAACAAAGATTTTTTTAACAAAACTAACTTAGATCTTTATTTGGCTTCTAAAGCAATAGATTATATTAAGCCAAGATCTAATGTTGTATTTTTACATAGCACTCCTCAATTACAAAAATTTGCTAGAGATTGTAGTGTTAGCATTAATGAAGGTGCCACAGTAACTTATGTGGCTATGCAACTAGCTTTCCATTATGGTTTTGAGAAAATAGCTTTAGTAGGTTGTGACCACAATTTTAAAGCAAAAGGAGTAGCTAATGAAACAGTTGTATCAGGTAAAGAAGATGTAGACCATTTTGATCCTAATTATTTTGCTGGGGGGGTTAAATGGCAATTACCAGATTTGTTTAAAAGTGAAGTATCTTACCAAACAGCTAAGGATATTTATGAAGCCTCAGGCAGAAAAATCTATAACTGTACAGATGGTGGAAAGCTTGAGATTTATGAGAGGATGAGCTTAAAAGAATTTCTAGAGTTATAATTTTTTAGTGAACTGAAACCAAGTTTTATAATAGATTTTTTTTAACCTTGATGTATTTTGCTCTTAATGCGATTTACCAAATTTATTTTTTTAAATTCTATCAGTGGAAAGTGAATACCCTAAGATATCGATTGTAACTCCATCTTTTAATAGTGTAGAAACTATAGAACAGACCATACTATCAGTTTTAGGGCAAGGCTATAATAATATAGAGTATTTAGTAATAGATGGTGATTCTAATGATGGAACTATAGAATTATTAAAGAAATATAAAAATGATATTGACTACTGTGTTAGCGAAAAGGATAATGGAATATATCATGCAATGAACAAAGGCATAGCAGCAGCCTCAGGTGATTTTATAGGTATTATTAATGCTGATGATTGTTACGAAGAGGGTGCAATTTTTAAAGTGGCAAATCTTATTAAAAGCTCTAGTAGTATTGAGGCAGTTTATGCGAACTCAAAGTACTTGATTCCAAATAGACCACCAATAATAATACAAGGCCGTAACCCTCTTAAAAGAGACGATTTTTTTAATATGCCTATGGCACATACTACGGTTTTCATCAAAAAAAAATGTTTTGATCTTTACGGTGGATTCGATGAGAGTTTTAAGGCATCTGGCGACTTTGACCTACTATTTAGATTTTTTGATAGTGGGGTTCAGTTCACTTACCTAGATACTGTTTTAACAGAAATAAAATTTGGTGGACTTACCTCTACTTCTTTTATAAGTAACCAAGAAAATAAGTTGGTAATAAAGAAGAGAGGAGCTTCACTTAATATGCGTTTAAAATCTAATTTATTTGCAATAAAGAGGTATTTAGCAGTACAATCTCAACATAATCTTTTTCTAAAACCCTTTTTTAAGATTTATCACTTTTTTAAAGATTCAATGGCAAGTGCATGAAGCAAAAAGAGAGGGTCATAGTGGCATCACATGGATTTTCTAATAGTCCTTTTAAGGTAGGTAGTTTGCATCTCTCAAAGTATATGGTAAGAGGTGGTTTTCAAGTTTTGCTTATTACTGTTCCTGTATCGCTATTTCATTTTGCAAATGTTTTGTTGAAGAGGCCATCTTCTAAAGAAATAGTTGCCAAGTTTAAAGGAGTTTTTAGAGGTATATGTAAAACAGAACATGGGTTTTTTGAATGGGTACCATTTACAATTTTACCATTTAGTGCAGGTAACAATAAACTATTTAGGTTTACTGTAGAAAATGCTATATTAATTTTACCTTTTCTAAAAAAAAGATTGCACAATTGGGTAAATGCAAAGGTGCTTATTATAGAAAATCCAAGATTTATATGGCTTACTAAAATTGTTAAATATGAAATTTTAATTTATAGGGTAACCGATATATATAGCGAAATGGAGCCAGTAGGAGAGGCTTTTATAGAATTTGAAAGGAAAATGATTGAAAAAGCTGATTATATAATTGCTACATCCTCTGTTATAAAATCAAGTTTAACAAGAAAATATAGTCTTAAAAAAGAAATATCAGTCATAGAAAACGGAGTTGAATTAGAAAATTTTTTAAGAAATAGTAATGAAGAAGAATTACTTCCTTATTTAAATTTGGTTAAAAAAGATAAAATAAACCTTGTGTTTGTAGGTGCTATGGACTCTAGATTTGATTTTGAAATTCTAAAATTACTAGCAGATTCAATACTAGAAGTAGAAATTTTTTTATTCGGCCCAGCTGATTCTAAAATAATTAAGAGTTTAAAAAAAGATAATGTCCACTTTATGGGTGTAGTGGAGTACGAAAAATTAGGTGGCTTACTTAAATATTTTGATATTGGCCTGCTTCCCTTTATAAAATCAAAGGCTAATGATGGCCGAAGCCCAATGAAGCTTTTCGAATACGGTATATGTGGTTTGCCCGTGGTTGCTCGAAAAACTCAAGACTTAGCAATCAAATCAAAATATTATAATTTTATTTTCCTGTTTGAAGATTTAGCAGAACTAATAAAAATGATTCATGAAGCATATGAGAAAAAGAATGCAATCTATTCTGAGGCAGTGAATTCTTCAAAGCTTAATTCTTGGGAGTTAATCACCGAACGTTTGCTAAAAACTATCAATTTAAAATGAGGCTACTTTTTTCTCCAAGGAATACTACTCAGAAACTTATAAACTCTGTATTGACACCTCAATGGATTGTGTTAATTCCTGCATTTTTAAGTGCCTTCGCTTGGTTTTTACCTGAAAGTTTTGGGTTTTATAAGGGATTTGACAATCCTGAAAAAGTGAATGTACTTTCACTTGGAATGGTTATAATCTGGTATTTTTCAATTGCACTATTTACTTATACAGCCTATAATTCAGGAAAAAAAGTAAAAATCTTAGAAGATATAAACCGTTATAGTAAGCTAGATAATGTATGGTTATATAGATTTTATTCTTGGGTATCTATTATTGGGTTGGTCTCTACAATATACTCGACTATATCTTACTTGGGTTTCAATAATTTTTTTGATGCAGTTTTTAAATTTACAACCAACACAATAGCAAAAGCAATTTATAATCAGGGTTATTCTGTGGGACTTTATTCCTTAAGATACATTATTATTATATCTTTTGCTCTTGCTTGCTATAGATTATACAAGAGGGAGAAATTTTTGTTTTTTGATTTGGTAAACATCCTACTTTTTTTGATTTACATTATATTTTGGGGTAGAAGATTACAGCTAGTATGTAGCATATTTGTATTTCTATGCTTAGCAAATAGTCATAAAAACATGATGCAAAACATCAATATTAGAAAGTTCTATACTTTTATTCTATTTGGATTAGGTATGCTAATAATAGCTACAGTATTAAGAAATTATGGAACATACTTAGACCGAGGCTATTCAAATCCAATTGTAGTTACTTTTGCCAATATTATTGAATATCTTTCTGCACCATTTCAAGTTTCTTTGTCTATAGGGAATAATATCGATCAAGCGTTTAATGGAATTCATTACAGAAGGTTTACCGATATTAGTGTTACACTCACAACAAACTCTGCCTTTGCAGATTTGACACCAAAATATGGCTTTTTTGTTTTCTTATATTTTATAATTGTTTCTATTGTATTTGGCTTTTTAGCTGGTCTCTTTCAAAAGAATAAAAACAACTATTTATTTTTAGGATATCCTGTTATTCTATATGCTTTTTTTGAGGTTTGGAGAATAGAGCTCTTTTTCAAAGGAATTTTTTTGACCTTACTTATTACAAGTATTGGTGCTGTTTTAATACATACTACTTTATGTAATCTTTCAAAAAGAAGAATTTCTTGAAAAAAAAAATTACTATAGACGCACGTATGCTCTATTCTTCAGGAATTGGAACATATATTTTTAATGTACTTTCAGGGCTAATTGAAACTATGCCTGAAATATCTTTTGAGGTTTTGTTGTCTAGTGCAGATATCAATTCACTGAGGGGAGCAAAGCTTCTAGGTTACTCCAATGTAAAGGCTATTGAGATTATTGCTAACATTTACACAATTTCTGAACAATTTGAATTATATTATAAGGTTCGAAATACTAATCTTTTTTGGAGTCCACATTACAATGTTCCCTTGTTTTTATCAAAAAATATAAAACGCTTGGTAACTATACATGATGTTTACCACCTTGCTTTTAAAAATGAGTTGAGTTTGGCAAAAAGAATTTATGCAAAGGTGCTCATGCAAAAAGCAGTAAGATCAGATATGATAATTACAGTTTCAAAATTTTCGAAAGAAGAAATAATTAAATACACAAATAGCGAATCAGGCAAGATTGAAGTGATTTATAATGGTATAGAAAAAGACTTAGGGAAAGAAACAAAAACTGTAAGCGATACAAATAAATTTAGTAACTCAATAGTCAAAGAAAGGTATCTGATTTATGTAGGAAATGTAAAGCCTCATAAAAACCTTAAAATACTGGTTGACGCATTTACTTTTCTAAAACATGAGAAAGATTACCAAGCTTTAAAACTAGTGATTGTTGGTAAAAAGGAAGGCTTTATAACAAATGATAAAGAACTTTTTGAAAAATTAGATAATATGCCGCAAATATTAGATGATATCTTATTTACAGGTTGGATTGAGGATAGTATGTTGAAAGAATTATATAATCATGCGGAAATCTTGGTTTTCCCATCAATTTATGAAGGCTTTGGCCTTCCTCCTCTTGAGGCTATGTCGATGTCTTGTCCAGTAATTTCATCTGATGCAGCTTGTATGAAAGAGATTAATGGAGAGGCAGTCTTATATTTTAATCCCAAGTCTGTTGAGCAGTTAAAAGTTGCAATAGCTTCCATTCTAAATAACAATGGTTTGAAGAATAAATTAATAGAAAAAGGCAAAAAAAGAACGGAGTTTTTTACTTGGGAGAATTCTGTTATGGCGCATAAAAAGCTCATTTCATCTTTAATTTGATAAAACAAAATTTTCCTATTTAATGAAACCGAGTTACTTCGAGAAAATAGAGTTTTTTTTACTTGCTGTTTTTCTACCTTCTTTAGTATTTACTGTTCGGCTTAATGCCATAATTTTATTTTTACTAGCTTTAAACTGGTTTGTTTATTCATTACTTATAGGAAAATTTAAGGTAAGTAAGAACAAAAAATACTTATGGTTTATTATAGCCTTTTTTTGCTTATATCTGCTACAACTTTTTAGGGCTGAAGACCTTGGCCGAGGATGGTTGAGTGTAGAAAAACGTTTATCTATATTAGGTTTACCTGTAATATTTTGCTATTCAATCACAGACAAAAGGGAGTTAAAAGATATTTTCTTATTTGGGTTTGTAGGTTCTATTTTTATTGCGTCTTTATTGTCATTTTATAAAACTTCCAGTATATATTTTGTAGGACTTCCCCATTTGGGCGTTGTTTTTGAAAGTTTAGTAATGCACAAAGCGTATTTTGCCCTCTACTGCCTTTCCTCAATATATATTTTGTTTTATTATAGCTTTAGAAAGAATACTATCGTTATTTGGGTAATATGTGTTTTATTAAGTGTTCATTTCTTTTTGTTTTCTGTATTAACAGTGGCAAAAATGGCTTTAATTGCTTTTGTACTTTCACTTTTTGTGCTTTTACTTTTTTTGCTCTACAATAAAAAAAGCTATTATATTTTTTATTTATTGACTTTTCTTTGCTTTATCTTTTCTATAACTTTTTTTTGGTTCTTTCCTCAGATAGAGGATTATGTATTTGACGCTGCCAAAAATAGATCCCACACATTCAATGAATACTTTGTTAACATATTTATCAGTACCTCACAAAGGGTTATTATGTGGGAATGTAGTATTCAAGGTTTAAAAGAAAATTATAATTGGTTATTGGGAATGGGTCTTGGAGATAACATAAATAATTATCTAAACAGTTGTTATATAGCAAATGGAAAAGAGTCAATGGCTTCAATTGGTTATAATTCTCATAATCAATTTTTGCATACATGGCTACTAAATGGTATTTTAGGAATATTCTTATTGCTTATAAATCTATTAATAGTGCCTGTATTAGCTGTAAAAAAGAAAGATTTGCTTAGCTTCGCATTATTCATTTTTTTTATTATTTGCCTTTTTACAGAATCAATGTTTGCTGTTCAGAAAGGAGTCGTTTATTTCTCTTTTTTTTATTCAATGTTGCTTTATACAAACGACTAATTTTTGCTAATTTTTTAAATGTATGAGATGAAAATAGCAATTGTGCACGAATGGTTAGTAGATCATTCTGGCTCAGAAAAAGTGTTGGAAGAAATGCTTAATGTTTTTCCAGATGCCGACCTTTTTGCTGTGGTTGAATTTCTGCCAAAAAAGCTAAAATTTTTTATAAAAAATAAACAAGTCAAAACAACATTTATACAAAAATTACCATTTGCAAGAAAATACTATCGTAATTACTTACCACTTATGCCATTTGCAATAGAGCAATTAGATGTTTCAAAATACGACTTGATAATCTCTAATAGCCATGCAGTAGCAAAAGGAGTAATTACACACAGTGATCAATTACATATTTGCTATTGTCATTCTCCAATAAGGTATGCATGGGATTTATACCATGAGTACTTAAGAGAAGCAGGCCTTGATAAAGGTATAAAAGGATTAGTTGCTAAGTTCTTCTTACATTATTTGAGGCAGTGGGATTTAGCCACCTCTAATAGAATTGATTATTTTATTGCAAATTCAAAATATATAGCAAAACGGATTTCTAAAGTATATAAGCGTAAGGCAGAAGTAATATATCCTCCAGTTAATGTGACCGACTTTAGTTTAATAGAAGATAAGGAAGAGTACTATTTAACAGCTTCTAGGATGGTATCTTACAAGCGACTTGATATTATTGTACAATCCTTTGTTACCCTTCCAGAAAAAAAACTCCTTGTGATAGGGGACGGCCCAGAATTTGAAAAAATAAAAAAGATAGCTCCTCCTAATGTAGAATTGTTAGGCTTTCAACCTTTTGAGATACTTAAAGAAAAGATGCAAAAGGCCAAGGCATTTATATTTGCGGCCAATGAAGACTTTGGTATTATACCCGTAGAAGCACAAGCCTGTGGCACACCAGTTATATTTTTTTCAAAAGGAGGAGCAAAGGAAACTGTACTTCCTTACAAATCTGGAATACCTTTTTTTGAACAAACACCATTAGCTATTTTAAAAGCAATTAAAGAATTTGAGTTATCTGAGAAATTTGAGGCTAAAAAAATTAGGCAACAAGCTATAAAATTTAGTAGAGAAAATTTTAGAAATACTTTTGAGCATTTTATTTCACAAAAAGTTAAAGAATCGGTATAAGAATGAAGGAAGACAAGAAAATAAATCATAATGATGAGGTAGACTTGATATCATTGTTTAATTATTTAATAAATGGCATTAAATCATTAGCTTTCAGCTTGTTTAATGTTACGATAAAAGCTTTAGTAATCATTAGGGCTTTTTTAATTAGTAATGTTTATTTCTTGATTGGCTTTTTGGTTGTAGGATGCATTTGCGGTTTTTTCTACTCAAAATTAAAACCTCCAGTTTATGAAACCAGCCTAACTATAAAATCTGAGTTTTTAAGAGGATTTGATTTTTTATATGAAATAGAAAAGTTAAATGATTATGTTGTTGAAAAGAACTATGGCGTGGTATCAGAGTTATTTGAAACAGCACCACGAAATGTAGAAGTCTTAAAAGGTTTTTCAGCATATTCCTATTTTAATTACCATAATATTTTTGAGAGATATGGTGAAATAGAAAAGTTGGATTCATTATCTGTTGCATCAGAAATGAATTCTACACTATTTGTAGTAACGATTAAAATGAATAGTGACTCAATTGTTTTAGAGAATGTTGAGAATTGGCTTGTGAATTTCTTTGATAAAAATGAATTACTTACTAGAAATTACGAAATTAGAAAAGCCAACCTTGCACAAATGAAAGATCAGCTTATTAAAGATGTAGATAAATTAGACTCCTTGAAAGTAGGTATCAATAATAGCGTTTTTTTTAAAGCTGATCAGGAAGTTACTAGGTTAGATATCAGTATAAAAGAGAGTGATAATTTATTAGAAAATACTGTGAATGTTTATGATAAAGGTTGGGAGGCATTCAATAAGCTTCAAGATGTAGAAAAACAAAAATCACTTATAGAAAAGATTACAATTGTTAACGGTATAAAACTTATTAAAGAAAATCAAAAAGTATTTATAGCAGGAAATATAATAAACGGTGGATTTTTAGGCATTATAATGTTTGTAATTATTTATCTTTTAATAGTATTTAACCGCTTTTTAATTAATTATGATAATTTTAATAAAAAGAATTAACTACTTTTGCAGCATACCTATCCATAATTACGTTACGCTAATAATAAAAACCTTGTCTTCTAAGTAAATATGATTTGAATCACTTCAATTCTTACAATGTAAGTATTTGTTAAAAGTGATATTTTTTTAACTTCTGTCTAAGACTAAGTTTGTTAATGTTGATTAACACGTATCATTTTTCAGTGGTCTTTTTAAAAATAAAGCAGTGTCAGAAAGATATATTCGGTATTCACGGTATTTTAACCATATTCATATATTTTTTGATACCCTATTATTAAATATCTCGTTTTTATTAGCATATAATATAAAATTTGCTAGTGAAAATTATTTGGTTGATAATAGTGAGTATCTGAGATTATTGCTGTTTTTTAATATCGTATGGCTGCTTTTACTTTACATAACAAAACCATATAATAAAACTCGAATAGAATCCAATCTGATTTCAGGTGTATTTGCTTCCTCATTGATGGTAGTTTTTTTACACGGATTTTTTATTACATCTTTTTGGGTAGTTTTTAAAGCCTATTTCTATTCTAGGGAACAGCTACTTTTTACTTATCTATTATTCATTGGCTTTCTATTAGTTTGGAAAGTAATATTTGTATCCTTTTTAAAGTATTATAGGCTAAAAGGTTATAATTCTAGAAATATATTAATTGTAGGTCATGGACAGTTGGCAGATGAACTTAAAGTTTTTTTTAATAAACACCCAGAACTTGGTTATAGGCTGCATCAACCACTTTATGAATCTGAGACACTAGATAAAGAAAAAATAACTTCAATTAGAAAGTACTCTGAGAGTAATGAAATTCATGAAATCTATTGCTGCTTACCACAAATGTCTCCAGATTTAGTACAAAATATTATTACTTATGGAGAAGATTATGAAGTAAAGATTAAGTTAATTTCTGACTTTAGAGGCTTTATTTCTAAGGGAGTTGATCTTGAGTATTTAGATTACATACCAGTATTAAATATTGGTAGAAAATCGATAGAGGATGTAAAAGCAAAAATTGTAAAAAGGACATTTGATATTACCTTTTCATTGGGTGTTTTAATCTTAGGTTTACCAGTATATTTAATTGTAGGTTTGGTTACAAAATTGACTTCCGATGGTCCGATGTTCTATTCTCAAGAAAGAATAGGAAGATGGGGCAATCCTTTTAAGATTTACAAATTCAGGAGTATGTATATTAATGCTGAATCAAAAGGACCTGCATTGTGTAAGGACTATGACCCAAGAGTTACACCTTGGGGGAGGTTTATGAGAAAAACAAGACTCGATGAAATACCACAGTTTTATAATGTGTTAATAGGGGATATGTCTGTTGTAGGTCCTAGACCAGAGAGGCAGCATTTTATAGATCAAATTGTTGAATTAGCACCACACTACAGAAAGTTACATACAGTAAAACCAGGCATTACCTCTATTGGGCAAATAATGTTTGGTTATGCTGAAAATGTTGAAGAAATGGTGAAAAGACTGAGATACGATATATTATATTTAAATAATATTTCTATAGCTTTTGATATGAAACTAGTGATGCTAACTGTAAAAGTAATGGTTCAAGGAAAAGGTAAGTAAAACTTAATCTTTATTATGTTCTGGTCTACTCTATTTGAGTAGACCTTTTTTTGTGAAAATTTAATTTCAACATAGATACTATTATGTATAGAATAGAGGTTTAAACTGTAGAAATCAATTAACCTCTCATTAGCAAATGAATAGTTTATTTTTTGTTTTTATTTTTTCATTTTGCCTATCAATTATCGCCTATCCTTACTTAATTAAACTTTTAGTTCTACAAAGAATAGTTGATAAACCTGACTTAAGAAAAGTACATAATATAGAAAAACCTTCTATAGGAGGCATATTATTCTTACCTACAACTTTAGTATGTATTTGGATTGTACATTTGGAAAATGTATTTGAAACTAAAGAAATCTATTTGTTAGTTTCTTGTATTTTAATTATTGCTATAGGGCTATTAGATGATTTAGTGAATTTGAGGGCAAGATATAAATTGCTTTTGTTTATACCAGCTATTAGTTGCGTTGTATTTGGTGCAGATATCCAACTAACCTCATTTCAAGGGCTGTTTTGGTTAAATGAAATCTATTATCCTTTTGCGATATTACTAACAGTTTTTACCATAGTAAGCATGACCAATGCGTTTAATTTGATTGATGGCATAGATGGGCTTGCTGGAATAATTGGATTTTTGGCATGTACAATATTAGGAGTGTTAATTAATTTACAAGGTCATTACTTTCATGGAGTTTTATTGATTGGAGTAGCTGGGAGCATACTTGCTTTTCTAAGATTCAATTGGATGCCTTCCAAAATTTTTATGGGTGATACTGGCTCTCTATTTCTTGGATTCTTGATTACCATATCTCTTATTAGGTTTATTGAAGGCAGGCATTTATTAGCAGATACTTTTTCTTTTCAAAACCCAATTTCATTCTCTATTGCAATAATAGTAATTCCTTTTTTTGATACTATTAGAGTTTTTTCTGTACGAATTTTTAGTGGTAAATCTCCATTTGATCCAGATAAAAACCATTTACATCATCTTTTGCTAAAGCTAGGTTTTAATCATGCTTCTGCTAGCTTCATACTTTTATCTGTAACATGTACTTTTATTTTAATAGCATTCTTATTTAGGGAGTTTTCAGATAATAGTTTTTTTTATTGGATGTTTTTAGTGGGTTTATGCTTAAGTGTATTTACTCATTATTTAACTTACGGAAAGTCATTTGCGAGAAAACGTAAGCTTGTAATGAAAAAATCGAATCATAAAGTAAGTGATACGAATGATAGCTTTCCATCGATCAAACCAGAAAAGGTACCAGTTTCTTAATTCGATATTAATTCTTTATTTCTTTCTGTTTTAACCCTTTTTGTAGCTTTTTTTCTAGGTTTATACTAGGGTCATTAATAATTACTTCAGGAGTTTGTATTGTATTTTCATCATCTTCAATTGTTTCTTCTACGATTACTTTCTTTTTACGAGAAGTAAAAATGGTTTTCTCTGGTATTTCATCGAATCTTAATCGAAATCCTTTTAATCTTGTTTCTGGTTCTTCAATTTCATGTGGTGGAATAAATTTAGCATCAACCGTTTTTTTGAATGACATTTTTTCTAGCTTACTTGAGTCGGCAAAATACATGACCATTTTACTACAATCGACTTTATTCATACCCATGGTAAGCGTATCTGCTTCTAAAGCAAAGTAAATTGTTTGGCAATTACCATCAACATCAAGTTTTTTAATTTCCTTATCTGAGAAAAATGCCTTCATATTTTTTCCTTTTATCTGATTGTAATTTCCTAAGGTGTCTTCCTGTATCAAAAAGGAATTATCTGTTAAAATCAAAGAGTCTACCTCGTTATTAGAAATAAAGGCTTTAATATGATCGGCTTTTATTTGTTGTTCGTTATTCCAAAGAATTGGATCCATAAACATAGTGATAGATGAATCATTATAGTCATATACCAATGAGTCGCATTTACCTAGTAACTGTTGTGAGAATATTTTTACATTGTAATAAGCATGTAATTGCCTTACATTATTGATGGTATCGTTTATGGTAAGCAATGTATCTGAAGCTAAAAACAAAGAATCTGAATCACCAAAAGGTCTTTTCATAATTGCGTATTTATCTTCAGTAGCAAATACTTTAGAATTACCATAATTCTTTCGATAAATCAACTCGTCTCCTAGAACTATTGCATTCTCTTCTTTGCTTAAAAGGTATACATCGCCCTTAACTATATTTACATCTTTTTCGCGATCACTATACATTTTTTCACCAATTAATGTGTACTCCTCAGACTCAACTTGTGCTTGTCCTTCAAAATTGGTTACCCCCGTATTTGTATTATAGCTCCCTCTTTCAGCTACTAATTCACCATCTTGTGTTTCTATTCTTGTAGTGGTGTGAAAAAATGCATCTTTTGTGGGGGTGAAATAAGTTAAGGTATCTGTGTAAAGATTCTGTTGCTTTACGGTATCTCTTAATACTACATCGCCTTTAAATGTTAATGCTTGAGAAACCGAATAGTAGTTTCCTTTTTCACTAGTTAGAATACTACCATTTTCGATTACTTTTCCCCCACTTACATAAAAGGCATTTCTTGTAGTAAGGTTATAGAAAAGTTCATTAGAATAAAGTGTGGTAGTACTATCAATCAATACAACATTTCCTCTCATCTCTGCAATATTTTCATCGTTGTTGTAGTAAAGCGTATCGCCAGTAAGTAAAGCACCACCTTTTTCTTTGATTATAATATCTCCGAAAGCTTCTACATTTTTATTGGCTGGGTTTTGAATAGCAAGGTTACAATACATGTATGTACTATCACGCATGAAAACGACCCTAGGAAAATTTTTACCTGAATAAATATATCTCAACCCATTTTTACCCTCTAATCTTTCAGATTTTATCAATGCAATTTGCCCTTCACCTGGTGTTTCTTGTGCTTTTAAATTGCTGCATAACATGAAAAGTATTACAACGAAAGGCAGTTTTAATTTTGATATTATCAAGTCTTTATTGTTTGTATCCAAAAAGCTTATGATTTTTTTTCAAATTTACAGATTATTGATGGCTACATAATTAATTTAACAATTTTTGTAACAGTTTATGTCATTACTTAATTCAATCGAATATTTTTTTGAAGAACATCAGTTTATAAAAGATGAGAAAATATTATTGGCTGTTAGTGGTGGAATAGATTCTGTTGTGTTGGCTTCACTTCTAAAACAATTTGCAATGGATTTCGACATTGCACATTGTAACTTTCAATTAAGAGGAAAGGATTCAGACGATGACGAATCTTTTGTGAAGAATATAGCAGCTAAATATGAAGTGTTGACTTTTACTAAAAAATTTGATACTGTAAATTACGCAAAGGAAAAAGGAGTTTCTACACAAATTGCTGCAAGAGAATTGCGTTATGAGTGGTTTGGAAAATTAGCTAAAGAACATGGCTTTAAGTTTATTGCTACGGCACATCATGCAAATGATCAGTTAGAAACCATCATTTTTAATTTAACAAAAGGTACCGGTATTAAAGGCCTGAGAGGGATTTTACCTATAAATGGAAACATTATAAGACCGCTCATTTATGCAAAAAGAGAGGAAATAGAGCAATATGCTTCAGAAAATAGTTTAAAATGGAGGGATGATGTTTCGAATCAATCATTAAAATATAAAAGAAACCTAATTAGACATAATGTAATTCCTGTGCTTGAACAAATTAACCCTTCTTTAATTTCAAACCTACATTTCACAACAGAAAGATTGGCAGAAACAGCATACTTATTAAAAAGTACTTGCGAAGAGTTTAATCAAAAATATATTCGAAAAACAAAAAATGGGGCATTTGAATTAGATTTAACGACATTGCAAAATTCTGCGTTTAAGAATTTAATTTTATCTGAAATTTTATCTCCTTATGGTTTTAATTATAGACAGACAAAGCAAGTTGTACAGAATTTAAATGCTCAGTCAGGAAAAATCTATAAAAGTACAAGTCATGAACTTTTAATTAACCGTAAATCTTTAATAGTGAGGCCAATAAGCCAAATACCTAAGTGGCAACAAGTTGAAATTAAAGATGATACACAAGAAATAAAATTTTCAGATATAACTCTTAAATGTAATTTTATAGATAATCCAAGTACTAATAATTTGGTGTTTAAACCAAACAAATTGTATTTAGATGCAGCACTTATTTCTTTTCCGTTAATTGTTAGATATTGGAAATCTGGTGATTCTTTTATACCATTTGGCATGCAAGGGAATAAAAAAGTAAGTGATTTTTTAACTGATAAAAAACTTAGCATTTTTGAAAAACAAAGTGTAAAAGTACTTTGCTATGAAAATACTATTGTTTGGGTAATTGGCTTAAGACCCGATAATAGATTTAGAGTGACCGATAAAACTAAAAAAATTTATACAGTTGAAGCTATTTGATATGCTTAACCCGCTTAAAAAGACTTACTCTGCTGGTGATAAACAATTATTCCGCTTTTTACAGAAAAATTCTCTTTTTGAAACGTTAGAAGATAACGAACTTGTAGAATTTATCCCTTTTTTACACTTGAGAGCTTATAAGCGAGATGAAGCCATCTTTTTTAGAAAAGATCCAAGCCAAGCCATATATATTATTAAAAGTGGTGAAGTATCGTTAAATCTAGATATTGAAGATAAGTTTGAGGAACTGACAAGAATAGGAGTAGCACAATCTTTTGGCGATAATGCATTGCTTGAAGGTACTCGGCGAATTTATAATGCCATTTGTACTTCTGAAGTAAGTGAAATATATGTTCTGGCTACTACCAACGTCATGGAAATTTTCGAGAATAACATGAATATTAAAGCCAAAATAATGACAGCCATGGCAGAGAATTATGAAAAGCAAAATGTAAATTTATTTAGGGCTTATCAGGAATCCTTTGGCTTTTTTGATTTAGGAAGGGCATTCATAAAAAATTAGTCTCTATAGGAAACAGTAATCCTATATAGATTAATTCTAGACGCTTTTAGGCTGAAAATATGGGTGATTATCGCAGTTATCATTAATTACTACAGTGCCTTATATTTACTTAAGTCTACTTCAGCAAGTTCAGTAAAGACACTTTCTGGGAGCTCTTCAAAAACTTTTATTTCAGATAACTCTCTTACTCCTCTATTACCAGAAAGAAGGATATCTCCATGTTTTTTATAGTCTTGCCATGGCAAAGTAAATCCGGGCTCTTCATCATCGATTTTTCTATAAAATGCCCATTGGTTTACGAGATTTGTATTTTTGTCAACAGAAACTAAATACTTATTTTCAGGAGTAACTCCTACTTCTTCAAAAGTGAGTTGCAATACATGCGAAGGTACATCCATTACAGTATCTTCACTTAAATATTTAAGCGTAACCCCACTATCTTTTAATTTAAAAGGCATCACCAACCAGTAAGAATCATTTATCCATATATTTTTTCCTCTGGTTAAGTATTTTTTTAATGAATCTGGCTGTGAAAGCTCTTCTCCATTTTTAAATACTTTTCCTTCTAATGTGTGGACATTGACAAGGACTTTAAAATCATTTTCAACATTCTCTACCCGCACATTCCCTGTAAATTTATCCCAAATTAATTTTCTGCTTCCGAAAAAATTCCAGGCTATATATCTGGTTTTATCCCATGATTCTCTTCCTCCCATTGCATTCATTACACTATCTGCAAGTGCTATGGCTTTTGTATCAGACGCTTGCTCATTAAATCCATCTGCTGCAGGGTTGCTCTCAGCAACATCTATAGTTGCTTGTTGATTTTCAGTTTGCTCAGGTAAGTTCTTTTTTCCACCGCAACTGATTACTATTAAGCTTAGAAAAGGGATAAGTAGTAGGTTAAATCCAATCTTCATAGTTTGGTACTTTTTCAAAATTTCATGTTCATTGTAAAGAACAAAATATAATGGTAAAAGTACAACAAAACTTATTTAAAACTGTAATATGGAACTAAACTAGATTGATTATTTACTAGCTCGTACTTTTAAAATTTCTAGATTAAGCATTTTTAGTTCTTTAAGCTCCTCATTTTTCTCTTGGAGCCACTTATCTTTAGGATAATCCCCATTTTTATGAATAGTTGCATAACTAACATATTTAGTACCTAACTCTTCAAACTCTAGTTGCATGATATCTTCTATGATTATAAAGTTAGTTTCTATATTGGTCTGTAGGTTTTGTAGAATGGGAGATTCATTAAGAATATGATCTTCCACTTGTTTGTGGAAAATTTTATATTCTAAATCCATTTGAACTTTCTGTTGGGAATTATAATGGTGGTCTTCTGCTATTTCCATCCAAGTGTCTTCTGGCAATTGATGCAAGCCAAAGTTTGCTTTAATACTGCTACACCATTTTACTATTTTTTGTTCTTCTTCATCTGAAAGAGAATTTAGATCTTTTCCTACATAAGCAGCCCAAAGACGCATATCTTGCGGGTTTTTAACTATCTGATTCCATATTTCAGGTTTTTTTAATGGATCATTGATAGTAGATTGTGAATAAGAAAAAGTAGATGTAACAATTAGTAAAGAGAGGCTTAATAGTAGCAGTTTGTTAGTAACGATAATCATAATGTATAGTTGGTTAAGTAAATATTTGGTTTTTCTAATTGATACAAAAATAACTATTTTTCTCTTCACAAAATACTCAATAAATATTGCTGAGTTCTGCCTTTTTTATATAAAATCTGCATTTTTATACAAATAAAGATTAGTTATTGTTAAAAACATTACAGTTAAAAAAATACCCTTTTAAAGGTATGAATGGCTATTGAGAGGCAATAAGAATTTGTTTTACTTTATTTTATTTTTGAAAGACTTGTTTTTTCTTTGTTTGTAATCAATCTTACGCTTAAGAATAAAATCAAGTCAATTCAAATAAGAATTTAACCATTGTTCACACAAACAAAACTTCTTAGTAAGTAAACCTGTATAAATTTTTATCCGATGTTAGATAGAATTAAAGATATACTAAAGGCCGAACTTAATGATAAGCTACATCAATTCACTAACTTTAAAAGTCTTGAAGACCTAGAAATTGATGAGATACTCAGTAAGTTAAAAAAAGAATATGAAGAAAAAGGGAATAAGAAAACCTCTACTTCTTCTGAAGATGATTATACCTATGAACAACAATATAGGGAGAGTAATCAAAATCAAAAAAATGATAATAACAAAGAGAAAGAGTATTATAAGGCCTTGGAGTTACCCCAAGGAGCTGATTTCGCTACTATAAAAAAATCTTACAGAAAATTGATGAAAGTCTATCATCCAGATTTATATCACAACGACAATGAGAAGTTTGAAATGGCGAAAGAGGTTTCTCAAAAGCTAAATGAAGCGTATGTTTACTTTAAAAACAAATACGAAAAATAATTGGCGTGGAAACTTATATACTTTAATTTTACTGAGTTGGACAAATACATCGCATATTTAAATTATACAAGAGAAAAATGTTTGGTTGGTTAAAAAGATTATTTGGAATTGCCTCAGCTGAGGCTAATGCTGCAATGAACAAACTTGAGGATCCCGTTAAAATGACAGAACAAGGAATTCGGGATTTAAAGAAAGACTTAAATAAAAGTTTACAAAGCTTGGCTGAAGTTAAGGCTATGCATATTCGTTCTAAAAAGGAATTAGAAGCGGCGGTTAGAAGAGAATCAGAATATGAAAATAAGGCTATATTGCTTTTAAAAAAGGCGGAAGCAGGCGAAATCGATGCTTCTGAAGCTGATCGTTTAGCAAGTCAAGCACTTGAATTAAAGCAGAAGACTGCAAATCAAGTAGCGACTCATAGAAAAAATGTAAATCAATACGAACCGATGGTCAAGAAAATGGAGACCAACGTTCAGCAATTGAAAAGTCAAGTAAGTGGATGGGAAAATGAGCTCAAAACACTTAAAGCCCGTTCTAGGGTAAGTCAAGCTACTAGTAAACTCAATAAGCAAATTGCTCGTGTAGATTCTTCAGATACCATTGCTAGGTTAGAAAGAATGAGAGAGAAAGTGGCTGAACAAGAAGCGCTAGCGGAATCTTATGGTGATATTGCAGATACTGTAAATACATCGATTGATGATGAAATCGATAAAGTTTTAGGACCATCTTCTGCAAGTCAATCAGAAGCCTTGGCAAAATTAAAGGCTAAAATGGCCGAATCTTCGAAAATAGAGCAGGGGGGAGACTCATCTGTGGAATCTACAAAAGAAGCTAAAACTAATACTGCCCCAAGTGGAAGTAGTGACCTAGATAAGCTTAAAGAAAAATTAAAGAACTCTTCTAGTGATTCTTGATTAGTAGAAAAGCCCTGAGTAGGGCTTTTTTATTTTTGCGCTATGCTTATATTCTTTGAAAGAAAAACCAAATTGTAATGCTTGATATCTCTCATAGGGCTCTTAACCCTGAAGAAATGGCCTTATTAGTGGCAGATATCGAAAAAGTAGAAAAAAAGAAACGCTTTCATTTTAGGTTTACGGCTGCGTCTATCGTTTTTCTATTACTTGCGCTAATATTATTACTTATATTTTTTTGGGGAAAAGAATCAATAGGACTATTACTTATTGCCTTTGTTTTAATTGTTATTTATGGATTTTCAGTTGTTTGGGGTTACAAGCAGAATAGTAAAATGTTTAATAGCTCTATTAATGAAATTCGGGAAACAATTCAATTCAATCATGTAGAGGTATATAAATGTTTTGCAGAAGCTTGTACCTCATTTCAGAATAAATCGCTTGATGAACCTGCTCACTTTCTTCAAGTTGAAGAAAGTAAAATTCTATTTCTAAGTGGTTTTGATTTTTACAGTACAGAAAACTTCCCAAATACAGATTTCGAAGTTGTTGTAATTAAGGCAAACAATGAAAAGGATTTACAATATGAGTTACTCTGTAAAGGTATTTATCTTAAGCCGAGTGCTATTCTATCTGATGTATTAAAGAAAAAACTCCGCGATGAAAAAAAATACCCGAATAATCTTTCAATTATTTCGGGTAAACTAACATCTTTAGAAAGCATTTTACTTAATTAAATTCGCAATTAGGATTCCGCAACTTAAATGCTTTTATTTCCTCTTCGCCAATTTTGGTATCGCTACAGTCTATATATTCAATTTTCTTTAGTTTTTCAAAAGATTTTAAAGTGGAGACTTCAGTAAAAGCCATCCAAATAGATTTTAATCTGAATTTCTCTGAAAGGGGATCCAAATCAGTAACATTTGTATCAGAAATATCTAGAGTCTCTAAATATTTCATATCACTTAGTTCGTAAATGTTTTTAATATCTGTAGATGCTATATTAAGATCCTTTAGTCTGTTTAGTTTTAGAATATCTTTTAAAGAACTAACATTTGTTGAGGAAACACTAAGTACCCTCATGAGTGAAGCGTTTTGTATTGGCTGTAAATCAGATACTTGTGTGCCATACACCTTCAATTCCATTAAATTTTTATGGTTTTTCAGGGCATTAAGGTTTGTAATTTGAGTATTTCCACAATGCAATTTTTTAAGTGAAGAAAACCCTCCTAATATGTTTATCTCATTTACTTTTGTATCAGATATGTATAATTCTTCCAGAGACTTAAAATCTTTTAAGGCTTCGATCGAACTGATTTTTGTTTCATAAAGCGTTAACCGCTTCATTTTATGCATCAATTTAATTGGCTCTATACTTTCAATTCCAGTATATGAGCAGTCTAATTCTTCTAATTCTGTTAGATTTTTAATTGGCTCTAAGCTATTGATTTTTGTACTAGCACAATGTAATACTTTAAGATTGCTTAGGTTTTTAATAGGTTCTAAACTTTCTATGTTTGAATTAGTGATATAGAGAATCCTTAAATTTTTTAATGAACTTACAGGCTCTAGATGCGTAAGCTCAAATTCGTTAATGCCATTTCCGGTACAAATAAGTCTACCCATATCGTAAATACGATTTAAATCTAATGGACTTGGTTCCTTTTTAAATTTGGCAGAAGTTCTGAAAACATTTTTCCAAGGAGCATCTAATGCGTCCCACCAATCTTTATAAAGAACAGGATAGATAGTTACTTCTTCGTTTTCTTCTCTAAATTTTTCTATTTTCTCTCTGCTTACTTTAGAGAAGGTACAATTTACTTTTTGAAGAGTTTTTATCTGGGATAGTAAACTTATGTCTTCAATGGTACTTCCCATTAAATTGAGCTTTTCTAGGCTATCAAGTTTAAGAAGCGGCTCAAGTGAAGTAATACGACTTTTTATGCAGTTTAAAGACTTTAATTTAGAGATTTTTGGTAGATGAGGAGTGATATCTACACTATCGTTCAATTCAAGTGTGCTTAGAAATATATTCTTCCATTCATTGTCTAGATTTTGCCACCAAGACATATCTAAGGGTTCTTTTAATGTAGATGAATGGGTTGCTGCATTACAATTTGGTACGGATAAAAATATTCCTGAACTTAATAAGAATGATATACCGACCACAAATGATATTGTTATTTTCCTTTTCATTCAATATGCAATTTTAAAAAAATGCTTAAAGTCTGTTTTTAATAGAATAGGAGGAATTACACTACCATGACAATTAGTAGTGGTTTTTAAGGATTGGTTTTATCCTTACTTTACGAAGAGAAGCTAAAAATTGTATACTTCACGCACTCAAAATGTGTATCTAACTACTATTAAAGGCACATATCAATTGTTTTGTTGAGATGCACTTGAAATGAATGATATAATCTAAAAAAATTGTTAAAGTGAAAATGCGACCCTTATCCTATTTTCACAGGATAAGAAGTATATCTTTCAAGGCTTTCTTTTACTTCCTCCAATGATATGGGTTGGTCAAAGTTGGCTTTACCCGTCGTTGCAAGTAAACTGGCACTAATTACACCGTTGGTATTTTTTTTATCTTGGAGTGTAAGTGGTAAAATCTTTTCAATATCATCTGCAGTTATTTCTACAGGTTTATAAATTTTCAGTAGGTACGTTTTTATTTCATTAAAAGTAGCTTCATTGATAAAGCCTTTTAGGTACGAAATATAGGCTTCGCATATCATTCCGATAGCTATAGCTTCACCGTGCAAAAGCTTATTTTCTTTATTTTCCAAAAAGTAGCTTTCAATAGCATGACCAATTGTATGTCCAAAGTTCAGAATTTTCCTTAATCCTTTTTCGAATGGATCTTCTTCTACTACAAAAGATTTAATTTCTATTGAATGATGAATGATTTGATGCCAATCTAATGTATCAATTTCATTTACTCTTTTTAATATATCCCAATGAGTTACATCTCTGATCAAGGCATGTTTTATTACTTCTGCATAGCCAGAAATTAACTCCCGCTTGGTTAAAGTTTTAATAAAGGAAGGATAAATCATTACCTTTCTGGGCATTTTAAAAACACCGATATGGTTTTTAAACCCATTAAAATCTATACCTAATTTTCCTCCCACACTGGCATCTACTTGTGCTAATAAAGTAGTTGGCATTTGTACAAAATCGATTCCTCGTTTGTAGGTAGAAGCACAAAAACCACCCATATCGCCAATAACTCCACCACCTAAGTTCACCACAATTGATTTTCTATCGAATTTATTTTCAGTGAGGAACTGCCATATTAAGGTACAAGTATTCAGGGTTTTGTGTTCTTCACCTGATGTAATGGTAAAAGTAATATGGTGGGCAGGTAGGATATCTTTTATTAAAGGATAGCAATGTTCATGCGTATTATCATCGGTTAATATGCATATACTTGAATACTTCTCTAAAAAATGAAAATCTTTTTTTTCAAAAGATTTATATACGAGTACATTGCGTGATGCTTCTTTCGCATTCATGATACATGTATTAAATTACTAGTTAGGCAAGGTTTAAATTTAAAAAAAGTACTACCTAAAGGCAGTACTTTTTTTAATTAATGCAAAAAATATCTTTCTACTTAGATACTTTTTCTTTATCGTTATTTAAAATTTTACTTTGAATTCTAATAGATTCATCATGAATGAGTTTAAATAGCTTACCTACAAATTCTTTTTGCAAATTAAGTTGACTGCCCCATTCAGCTCTTGTTTTAAAAACTTCTAACCAACGATTAGATTGAAATACAGTTACGTTATTTTCTTTTTTGTATTCACCTAGTTTGTCAACTAATGACTTTCTAGCGGCCATACTCTCAAGAATCTCTCTATCAATATTATCAATCTGGTTTCTCATGGTTTCGAGAATACTATTGAATTCCTGGTTATCAGAAGTAGTTTGTCTGATTTTGATAGCTTCTAGTATTTCACCTAGTCTATGAGGGGTAACTTGTTGTTTCGCATCACTCAAAGCTTTGTCTGGATCATAATGTGTTTCTATCATTAAACCGTCATAGTTTAAGTCAATGGCTTTTTGTGAAACAGGTAAAATCAAATCTCTTGTTCCAGCTATATGACTAGGATCGCAAAGTAAAGGAAGATTAGGCATATCACTTTTTAATGCGATGGCTATTTGCCACATTGGTACGTTCCTGTATTTAGTTTTTTCAAATGATGAGAAACCTCTGTGTAAAGCAGCTATTTGCTTAATGCCAGACATATAAATACGCTCAATAGCCCCTTTCCACAATGCCAAATCAGGATTGATTGGATTTTTAACAATTACTGGTATGTCAACTCCTTTTAGTGCATCAGCAATTTCTTGTACAGTAAACGGGTTTACCGTACTTCTTGCACCAATCCAAAGTACATCCATATTGTATTTCAGTGCCAGTTCTACGTGTTTTGCATTGGCTACTTCTACAGCTGCAGGCATTTCAAGCTCGGTTTTTACCTTCTCCATCCACTCTAAACCAATTTCGCCAACACCTTCAAAGGTACCAGGTCTTGTTCTTGGTTTCCAAATACCTGCTCTGAGCATGGTAATATCTTGTGCTTTAATCCCTTTACAAGTGGTATATAATTGTTCCTCAGTTTCTGCACTACATGGCCCTGCAATAGCAAATGGAACATCGTTAATTACTTTCCAACTTTTAATAGACTGAATGTCTTCCATAAGAGTATTCTGTATCTTAATTCAATAAAATCTTATTTTAAATGTAAATATATTAAGATTTTCTTTCAAAAATATAAGTATTAACAATTAAGAAACAATAATTGAGTAGCACTCCTATTAATAACTTTTTGAAAACATTAGCTATGAATTGAATGTATATCTTATTGCTAAGTGAAATTGAAAGGGTAGGTTAGATATTGCCAAACTTTTATACTTTTGCATAAAAATTATTGAGCTACTAAACAAAGCGGTTTATATAAAAAGAACCGAAAGCAATTAGTGTCCGAAAGCATTAAAAAATTTTTTAATGGACAGCTAATTTTAATCAAAAATTGAATTATGAGCCTCGAAACCCTAAAACTGGATAAAACTGGTGGTATAGTTACTATTACGCTGAATAGAGCTGATAAATTGAACGCACTAAACCAGCAGACTATAAAAGATTTAGATACAGCTTTTCAAGAGGTATACGATGACCCAGAAATAAAGGCGGTAATACTAACTGGAGCTGGGGACAAAGCTTTTGCTGCCGGTGCAGATATAAGTGAGTTTAAAGAACTGAATTATATGAACGGGCGTAAATTTGCTGAGTATGGGCAGGAAGTATTTGAGAAAATTGAAGATTGTCCGAAGCCAGTAATAGCTGCCATAAAAGGTTTTGCTTTAGGAGGCGGTTGTGAATTAGCCATGGCCTGTCATATGCGTATAGCTGCCGAGGAGGCAAAGTTTGGGCAACCAGAAGTAAATTTAGGTATCATTCCTGGTTATGGTGGAACGCAAAGATTACCATTACTTATTGGCAAAGCAAAAGCAATTGAACTTATATTAACTGGAGAAATGATTACAGCTGAAACAGCTCATAGACTTGGTTTAGTTAATTATATAGTTCCCAAAGAAGAGGTAATACTAAAAGCAGAAGAAATTCTTAATAAGATACTTAATAAAGCCGGGCTTGCTGTATCACAAACCATAGAATGTGTTAATGCATTTTACAGAGAAGGGGATGGTTACCAAACTGAGGCAAATGCTTTTGGCAATTGTTGTAAAACTGAAGATTTTAAAGAGGGCGTAGCGGCTTTTGTAGAGAAAAGAAAACCTAATTTTACTGGTAAGTAAATTTTAAATACCTACCTAGCTAACCTAATCAAATTGATTTTGGTAAATGATACGTAAACTGGTATCCGAAACAGTGCTTTATGGGGGTACAACCATTTTGGTACGGCTTATCAGTTATGCGCTTACTCCTCTGCATACAAGCGTATTTGCTCCAGAAAGTTTTGGTATAGTCTCAGAATTTTATGCTTATGCAGTTGCTGCCAATGTAATTTATACTTATGGCATGGAGACCGCTTTTTTCAGGTTTGCCACAAAAGAAAAAGACCAATTACATTTTCATTTTTCTAATGCCCTTTCAACCCTCATATTTAGCAGTATCATCTTATCTTTTTGCTTATATGTCTTTTCAGAAGATATTTCTATAGCACTTGGACATGGGGAAGAAGGCGCAAAATACGTGACATGGTTTGCCATATTGTTTGCTGTAGATGCCATTGTGGCAATTCCTTTTGCAAGGCTCAGGTTATTGCACAAAGCCAAAAAATTTGCACTGATTAAAATTATCAATGCAGTATTGATATTAGCACTTAATGCCTTTTTCCTATTTTTCTGTAAGGACGTTTATGAAGGCAAGTATCTACAAGATTTACAACCTCATATTTCAAAAATTTATGATCCTACACTCGGGCTTGGGTATACTTTTCTAGCTAATTTAATAGCTAACTTATTGTTGATACCCATGCATGCAGATGCTTTTTTCAATTTTAAACTGAGACTAAATTTTACTTTTCTAAAACCAGCTTATATTTATGGTTATCCAATTATGTTGGCAGGGTTAGCTTTTGCCATCAATGAGGCTGCAGACAGAATTTTCATAAAATATTTGCTGCCTGATAATTTTTACGATGGTGAAACCAGTGAATGGGCAGTAGGCGTTTATGCTGCTTGTTATAAATTATCGATATTCATTACCATGGCAATTCAAGCATTTAAATATGCTGCAGAGCCTTTTTTCTTTTCTAGGGCAAAAGATAAAAATGCACCTGCTACTTATGCACTCATTCTAGATTACTTTATTGTTTTTTGCTGTTTGGTTATTTTACTGGTAATGGCTAACATATCTTTTTTAAGTAGTATACTTATCCCTAATGAAGCTTATTGGGTAGGATTACCCATCGTGCCCTTCCTTCTTTTTGCTAACTTGTTTTTAGGGGTATATTACAACTTATCAGTATGGTTTAAACTCACCGATCGCACCATTTATGGTGCGTATATGTCAATGATTGGTGCTGTTGTTACTATTAGTCTTAATATTTTACTCATTCCTTTAGTGGGTTATTTTGGAAGTGCTATTGCTACGTTTGCATGTTATTTCTCAATAGCCACTATTAGCTATTTATGGGGTAAAAAATATTTTAAAGTCCCTTATAACTTGGGGTCGGCCTTAGTTAATCTTACAGTTACGGTAGCATTGGTTATGGGTGTATTTATTCTAGAATTATCGAATACGTTACTAGAATTACTTATTAAAAACTTATTGGTTTTAGTATTTCTCCTTTTTCTGTATTTTAAATACAAGGGCAAAATTTCTTCTTTAATGTCTAAAGTTGAGAAAAGATAATTTCAATCTAAGTTTTCAAATTTATTCTACACTTATCTTTAGATAATTCATGACTGCTTCATCGCCCATTAGTAAATTTTTAGGCCTTGGGTGTTCTTCATTGAAAACAGATAATTGCTCACTTTGCAATATGGTTACAAAATCCTCTTGAAAACCTTCTTCATAAGGCACATTATTGATTTTTAAATTTAAATGATGGGCAAAAAAATTATAGGCCGCAGTTCTTTTGGAGTAACCATAATCATGTTTTTCACTTGGTAAGTGTACATTTTCTACTTTGTGTTCCGCATCGTATAACGAATACACTTTTTTTATGTATGGATATTCAATATTGGGTGTATTCCTTGTCCAATCTGCACCATTTGAGATAAGTAACATAGGGCGAGGGGCACAAAGGGCTGCAATTTCTACATTATTGGTTTGTAAATTTTCATTCTTATGTACTGGCATGCCACTTTCACAAACGCAACCGCCAAAAAAATGGGCAGATACTTGTACTACAGGCACTGATACTTTTATTCTTTCGTCAATAGCAGTTAGCATAAAGGTTTGTGTACCTCCTCCAGATCCACCTGTCATGCCTATTCGGTTGGCGTCAACATCTGGGCGTGATAACAGATATTCTAATACTCTTTTGCTGTTCCATGTTTGTAGGAGTAAGGCAATGGGCATTTTATGATTTACTTGGGTGTTTTCACCATATCCTATCATGTCATATGCAAATACAATAGCCCCCATTCTTGCCAGTACAGCTGATCTTTTTTGAATATAATGAGTGAAGCGTTTGTCTTTTAAATGTCCATGTGGACTCAAAATAGCGGCATATTTTTCTTGTTTTTCCAATGGGCGGTATAAGTTTCCAGTAATATAAAAACCTGGAAAACTCTCAATAGCAATATTTTCTACAATATATCCATCCATTTCTTTCCTCTAATAATTGCCTTAAAATCTCCAGAAATATGAGGCATTTTATCTAATTGCATCCCTTCAATGATGTTTGCTTTAATATTGTTGGCCCTCTTTTCCCAAGATACTTTGTCATTCCATGTTGCATCAAAGGATTTCATCTTTAAATTCGCTTCATCTTCACTCCAATGCCTTCCTACGCATAGCATCGTATTTTGAGCATAAAGTGTGAGAAACAAAGAATTGAGAAGGACAAGTGTTAGTAAAATTCTCATATGATTTACTATTAATAAGTTTGTATTGGTTCTTATTAAAGATCAATTAAATAAATATAAAAGGCAAGTGGGCATTTAGTTTCTATAGTGATAAACTATCTCAGAGTTAGCTCTTATGATTATTTTTCAGTCTAGTAAAATCCTTTAAGTGTTTATTTCCCAGTTACTTTATGAGAACTTTTTATTTTAATCGTTAACTAAGAATAACTATCTTAAAAGAAGGCCATGAAACATCTATTGTCTTAAACAAGACCTATTATTTTTAGGTGGGTTTCTGTATTTACTTTACAAGGTTTACTTTTACTTTAAATACACATTTCTAACTCTAATAGCATATTTAACTTTTTTAACTTTAATGTATATATTGGCACTTTATGAAATGCCCTAAACACCATGAAAGTACTACTACTTATTAGTAACAGACAAACAAGTTCTGTGGTACATAAGAATCAAACACCAGTTACACTCACAAAATGTGGTGGTAAGTATTTAATGGAATACCTACTAACAGAATTGTTATTGTTTACAGAAGATGATATAGATGAGCTGGTATTTATCACTTCTCCTGCAATTTCCCGTTATCATGAAGTACTGAAACAAATAGCTACTAAATTTGGTCTTAAAACCAATATTTACACATGTCTAAAAGATAATTCACCTATAGAAGCTTTAGATTGTGCTAAAGATGCGCTAAAAGGGCCTGTTCTTATTTTGCCAGCGAATGCATGGTTTAAAAGTGGGGTAAAGTTGAATGTCGATGGAGAAAATATGGTAGTGGTTAAAAAGGTGGAAGACCCCTCGGTTAATAATGTAGTTAAAGTAGAGTTAAATAATTCTGTATCAGGATTTTATGATAAATCTTTAGAATATGTTTCTGATCTTTCGCCTGTTGGTTGTTATTTTTTTAAAAACGGGCAAGATTTATTACCAGATATTCAAAAACTTATTAAACAGCAGCAAAAGAACAATGAACTGTTTAAGTTGCAACAATTAGTAATACAACGCATTAAAAATGGAGATAGGTTTTTACCAATCATTGTTGAAAGTTGGGTTACTTGTGTTCACAGCGAAGACTTATTAGAAATACATCATAAAATTATTGCTGGTTTTGCAACCCATAAGCACATTGCAGATTCCGCAAAAATTTTAAACTCTGTCATTATAAGTCCTGTTTTTATAGGTGAAGGTGCTACAATTAAAAATAGTGTAGTAGGGCCAAATGTTTCTATTGGTGAAGAAGCACAGATTGAAAATACATTAATTGAAAACTCAATAATAGCGGATCATGTTTCTATAAAAAACGTGCGTTTAGCCAATTCAATTTTTGGCACACATGCCGTTTATGCTGGAAAAGAGAAGCATGTAAATTTAGGAGAATACAGTTACTTAAAAGAATAAATAGTTTTTGATCTCTTTTTTACGTTATCTTGTTATACACTTTAATTAATCACCTAAGTTCAATGCTTTTAACAGATTTGTAGAACTAGGTAATATTAAATTTTTTATATGTTAAAGAATTCGTTTTTAGCGTTTGTTTTTCTCTTAGCTCAACTGTTTTCTGTACAATTTCTATTTGCTCAAAAAAAGAAAAACAAAGAAAAAAATAAAAAAGAGGCAGTTGCAGAAGAACAACGCTCTCAACAAAAAGAACAGCTAAGTTTTGACCAAGCCGAATACCTTTTTTCTGAAGGGATGAAGCATTTCATTTTGGAAGATTATAAAAAGGCACTCATTTTATTTGAGGAAAGTGATCGGTTGAAGCCAAACAATCATGCTACTGCCTTTAAGCTTGCCGATACCTATTATAAACTTGAGAATTACACAGAGGCTGAGATTCTTGCAAAAAAAGCACTTAATATAAATGATCAAAATCCTTATTACCATTTGCTATTGGCAGACATTTATGAGCGTAATAAAGATTATAAGTCGCTGGCGACAACTTTAGAAAAGTTAGTTGAAGTTAAGCCTTCTGAAGAATATTATTTTGATTTAGCCTCAGCTTATTTGTATTTGCCAGATTTAGATAAAGCCATTGAAGCTTATAACCAGTCTGAAGAGAAGTTCGGCTTAAGTGAAATGGTTATCAGGCAAAAGCAAAGAATATATCTAAAACAAGGTAAGATTGAAGAGGCATTAGTTGAAGGGAAAAAATTGATTGAAAATTTCCCAGGTGAAATTAGGTTCATAGCCTCACAAGCACAATTGTTATTGGCTAATGACAAAACTGATGAAGCTGCTTTATTACTTGAAAAAGTATTGGCTCAAAACCCAGAAGACGAAGAAACAAGACTAACCTTGGCACGTGTATACAAAGTACAAGGGAAACATGAAAAAGCAGATGAAATGATTTTAACTGCTTTTGGGAGTCCTTTGGTAGATGTAAACCAAAAAATAGAAATATTACAGATTTACCAGCAAGAAGCAATCAAAGAAAACAATACAGATAAGGTTAAAAAATTAGCTGGTATTTTAGTAGAAACCCATCCAAATTCAAGTACTGCTCTTAGCATTTACGGCGATTTTTTAATGTATGATCAAAAGCGAGAAGAAGCGCGTGAACATTTTCTTGCAGCCTTAAAAATTGATGGAAATGCTTTTGATACTTGGCAAAAAGTGTTGAACATCGATTGGGAGTTACAAGAATATGAAGCAGTAATTGACCATGCTGAAGATGCCCAAGAATATTTTCCGAATCAACCGAGACTTTACTTCTTTGGAGGTTTGGGTTATGTAATGAAAAAAGATTATGATACTGCCAAAGATATGTTGGAAACAGGAAGGATGTATGCAAATACACCTCAACTGATTGCACAATTTGATGCTCAATTAGGTGATGTATTTCATTATTTAGAAGATTATGAAAAGTCTGATGAGCATTACGAAAAAGCATTGGCCATTGACCCAGATAATATACAAGTATTAAATAATTATGCTTACTATTTGTCTCTTCGAAAAGAAAATATTGATAAGGCATTGAAGATGGGTAAAAAGTTAATGGAAAAAGCCCCTGAAAATCCTACCTATCTCGATACCTATGGTTGGATCCTTTATGCCGATGGACAGTACAAAGAGGCATTGAAATATCTTGAAAAAGCTGCATTAAACTCTGACGATGGCACTATTGCTGAACATTACGGAGATGTATTATACAGAACTGGTGATAAAGAAAAAGCGCTTATTCAATGGAAGAAAGCATTGGATGCTGGTGGAAGTGAAAACGAAGATGTTCTAAAGAAAAAAATCGCTAGTGGAGATTTAATCGAGTAAGAAAAACTAATACTGAGATTGTGTAAAATAAGTATTTCAAGTCGAAAATGAAGAAAATTAGGGCGAAATCTATCATTTGAAGACGAAAGTTTTACACTATCTAAAAAACTAAAAGCAGCTATTTAGCTGCTTTTAATATTGCCTTTATATGCCCAGCGGCATCAAACATACTGTCGAATACTGCTTCTATTTTATGCGCTTCATTTAAAAGATAAGTAATCCGTTTCGGAACCTTAATAATAGGTATTAAAGCATCATAAGCTTTGCAAACTTTTCCTTTTGTATCAGATAATAGTTCAAATGGTAATTGATGCTCCTTTTTAAATTTATGATGTGTTTCTATGCTGTCTTTACTAATCCCAAAAACTGGGATATCTAAGTTGCTAAGCACATGGTGTGAGTCTCTAAAAGAACAAGCCTCTTTTGTACAACCTGGAGTAAAATCCTTAGGATAAAAATAAATTACACAAGATTTACCTGCCATGTCTTCGCTCAAAGTAAATGAATTACCTGAAGTTGATGGAAGCGTAAAATCTGGTGCTTTACTTTTTAATGCTAATGCCATAATGAATTACATTTTTTGTTCTCCACCTATAAGTAAAATTTAAGCCAACTTGTTTAAATATCTTCTAGTGGAATGTTGTCCATAATTTCTAAGCCATAACCATTTAACCCAACCATTTTTTTGGGTGCATTGGTAATTAGTCGCATTTTGGTGACACCTAATTCCCTGAGTATTTGGGCACCAATACCAAAGTCTCTAAAATCCATTGTTTTGGTATTTTTCTTATTTATGTCATCCAATGCTTGTTGTTTAATTTGAGTAATTTGTTCAGAAAGGGCATCGTGTTGATCATCGGGGTGGTTGATATATAAAACTACGCCTTTACCGATTTTTTCTATCATTTGCATGGCATGTTGTAATAATCCTCCTCTTTTATTTAAAGTAAATCCGAAAAGATCATCTAAAATATTAGACGCATGTACCCTTACTGGAATTGCTTCTCCTTCTTCCCAATCACCTTTTACAACGGCAATGTGTAAATTTTCAGAATTTATTTGTTTGAAGGTATGCAAGGTAAAATTGCCAAATTTACTAGGGAAAGGGGTAGATGCTACTTTTGAAACCAAAGAGTCGTGGTGTAGTCTATATTCTATTAAGTCTTTAATAGTAACTAATTTTAAACCAAATTTATCGGCTACTTTTCTTAGGTTTGGTAAACGAGCCATAGAACCATCTTCGTTCATGATTTCTACCAAAACTCCAGCGGGAGTAAGTCCGGCTAATCTGGCTAAATCTACAGCTGCTTCTGTATGCCCAGTTCTTCTCAATACACCTCCCTTTCTAGCAATTAGTGGGAAAATATGACCTGGCCTGCCTAGCTCTTCCGATTTTATATTGGGATCTACCAATGCCCTTACTGTTTTAGACCTGTCTGAAGCAGAAATACCTGTTGTACAATCATAGCCTATTAAATCGACAGATACGGTAAAAGGAGTTTCATATACCGCTGTATTACTACTTACCATGGGTGTTAGTCCCAATTCGTTACATCTGGTTTCAAGCAATGGACAGCAAATCAAACCCCTTCCTTCTTTGGCCATAAAATTGATAATCTCTGGAGTTACTTTTTCAGCAGCACAGATAAAATCACCCTCATTTTCACGATTTTCATCATCTACTACAATTATAATCTCTCCATTTTTAATTGCTTCTATTGCCTCTTCTATTGTATCTAATTTTATTTCTTGCGTCATTGTGTTCATGTGAATCTTAATGGTTCTATTCAATCGGTAAACTTATTGTTTAAATTCTTTACTGAAAAAAATTAATGATTAAATAATGGTCAAGTAGCTATTATCTTTTTAAGGGGTTATTAAATGAATTTTTTCTATGAGGACAAAAGTTGATTCAGGTCAAGATTTTTCTTGATTACATTCAATACCTTAGACAAAAAAAATAGTAGACATGCCCAAATTTGATAGCCAAGTCCTTTTGAATGAATTAAAAGAAGTTACTGAGCGATATGAAAAAGATTTTGAGTTTTTAATTGAAAATTATGAACCCGAGCTTTTGCAATCCAGACCTGAAGAAAACAAATGGAGTGCTATAGAATGTATTGAACATTTGAATATGACAGGAAGGTACTATTTGCCTAAAATACAAGATGTATTAGAAAGGGGCATAAGTGATGGGATTACAAGTACTCAATTGTTTAAATCTGGTTTAATAGGCAATCACATGTACAACTCTATGAAACCTGTAAGTGGAGAAATAAAAAATAAAATAAATACTTTTAAATCTGTAAATCCCCATGTAAAGTATGAGAAATCTACTTTAGATATCGAAAAAGTATCTGAGAATTTCAGAAAGCAATTACAAACTATTATTTCCCATATTGAAAAATCAAAAGAGACAGATATTAATAAATTGAAAGTGCCTTCATTATTAGGACCAATAATTATGTTTAAGCTTGGTGATGTGTTTAGGTTTTTATTGGCGCATATTGAAAGGCATCTTATACAGGCAAAAAATGCTTTACCAGAAACGGTTTCATAAAAAAAGCTCCTCTATTGAGGAGCCGTTGTTTAAGGGTCTTGGTAAAAAGGAATTTGTTGAAAATTTGTAAGTTGGTTGGATTCGTACAATTTACATGCTAGTTGATCTTTTCGAGTCTTTCATCAATAAGTTTTTCAATATGTGTTTTGAAAGCTTCAGCATTTATTCTTGAAATAACATCGGCTGCGAAGGCATTCATTAATAAAGCACGGGCCTTATTTTCCCCAATACCTCTAGAGCGTAGGTAAAACAAAGGTTCTTCATCCAAAGCGCCAGTAGTTGCTCCATGAGAACATTTTACATCATCGGCCCAAATTTCAAGCTGGGGCTTGGTATCTACTGTGGCATTTTCTGATAGTAATATGTTTTTATTTTCCTGAAATGCATTGGTTTTTTGTGCATACTTGCGCACAAATATTTTTCCATTAAAAACACCTGTAGAGCTACCATCTAGAATTCCTTTATATAATTCGTTACTATAAGAATTAGGTTTAATATGATCTACCATAGTATGGTTATCTACATGGTTTTTGTCTTTGAGCATGAACAAACCATTCATAAAAGTCTCACAGTGTTCGCCATCTAGCAAGATGTTTAGGTTATTGCGAATGAGCCCTCCACCCAATGTAATTACAGAATTGTTGTAATTGCTATTGTCTGATTGGTGAACTTGAGTAGTGCCCACATAGAAATTATCGTCAGCTTTATTCTGGAGTTTATAATGATCTACCTTGGCGTATTTTTCAACTTTAAATTCAGAAACGTAATTGAGGAATGCAGGCTTGTTACCCACACTTACAAAATCCTCAATAATTGTAATCTGCGCATTTTCTTGGGCGATTACCAAGTTTCTTGGTTGAGCTATAACAGGATAATCACTGGTATCGGTAACATTGAGAATGAAAACTGGCTTTTGAGCAACAGCACTTTTCTCTGCAAGAATAAAAACACCATTAAAAGCAAAAGCAGTACTTAGTGCTGTAAAAGGTTCATCTGCAATTGAAGCATATTCACTAAAATGAGCTTCTACTAAATCTGGATGGTTTTTATAACCATCTTTTAGACTCATGATATGAATTCCTTGCTCATTGCTGAAATTTGAGAATTGGGCCTTAAATTCACCATTCACAAAAACCAATTTATGGGCATCTAATTCTTTTAATGAGAATTTATCAATCTCTTCTTTGCTTAAGTCTGAAGGTGCGTTAAAGGCATATTCATTGGCCAATACTTTGGCAACATTGGTATATTTCCACTCCTCATGCTTTAAAGTTGGATAAACTAGAGATTTGAGTTGTGAAAGCGCTTCCTTTCTTTTTTGATGCCATGCAGTAGATTTTTCACCATTTAATTGTGTTTCAAAATGCTGGAAAGCTGGCTCTATATTTTCTTTCAGGTTTGCCTGAATGATTTGCTGCATTGTAGTAATTTTTAAGTTCGATGTTGATAAAAAAAAAGCGATGATTATATAACTCCTTCTTCTACTTCTTTTTTAATCCAATCATATCCTTTCTCTTCAAGTTCTAAAGCAAGTTCTTTACTACCAGACTTTACTATTCTACCTTGGTATAAAACATGTACAAAATCTGGAACGATGTAATCTAACAAGCGTTGGTAATGTGTTACAACTATAGTAGCATTATCTGGACTTTTAAGGGCATTTACACCATTCGCTACAATTCTTAATGCATCTATATCTAAACCAGAGTCAGTTTCATCTAATATGGCCAACTTAGGCTCTAGCATAGCCATGTGGAATATTTCATTTCTTTTTTTCTCCCCACCTGAAAAGCCTTCGTTTAAAGAGCGAGACATAAGCGATTGGTCTATATTTACCAATTGCATTTTCTCTTTCATCTTTTTAAGGAAAGCCACTGCATCTAAAGGATCTTCGCCTCTGTATTTCCTTACTTCGTTTAGAGCAGTTTTTAAAAAATTAGTATTGCTAACTCCTGGAATTTCAACTGGATATTGAAAAGCTAAAAAAATGCCTTCTCTAGCTCTGTCTTCTGGGCTCATTTCCATTAAATCGTTCCCATCAAAATCAACAGAACCTTCTGAAACTTCAAAGTCTTCTTTGCCAGCTAGTACAGAAGCCAAAGTACTTTTCCCTGAACCATTAGGCCCCATGATGGCATGTACTTCTCCTGCATTCACTTTTAAGCTAATACCATTTAATATCTTCTTATCTTCTATGGAAGCATGTAAATTTTTAATTTCTAGCATCTTTGTATGTCTTGTTTGAGCGCCGCAAAATTCGTTAAAAATGTGCTATTATTTTAATATTTTTAAATATTTCTTTAGAACTAATCTAAATAAGCTTTGTTCGAAAAATTGTTGCTAAAGTTGGTTTTATAACAACTAGAAAGAGACTGGGGTTTTTAAAACGTAAAATTCATTTGAAATAAAGTTTGTCAACTTCGAAAAGGTTTGAATATAAAGTCTAAAAAGAACTAATCTTTACATTTTTAATCCATTTGTATATAAATCTATGATATTAGATTCTGACTTTATTTTTTCTTAAAAATTTTTGGCTAAAAGTTAAATGCAACATTATTGCATTTGTAAAAAAACACTTACTTTACAGAATCAATAGTGAAGCGCTTATTTCATGCTGCAAATACCACAATATCTAAATACCTTGAATGAAGCACTCGATTATTTTCTGGGCTTTTAACAATTTCTAAGTCACGGTATAAGTGCCACATTGGATTTAACCAGATCTTTACATTGTGAACAGTAGGGATTTGCTTTAAAAGTGGAGAAGATTTGAGCTATAAATTGCTGGTATGATGGACTAATGATACGTGTAAAAAATTAATCTTAAATTAAATTTGAAATGAAACGTACCCGTTTTCTTAAGAATGTCCTTGGCTTAGGTTTATTTTCAATTTGGGGCTGTCAAACAGAGAGTAATACGGCATCGATTGCTGGGCTCAAAGTTGCTGATAAAAAGAAAGAAGAACAGGATTTTACAGACAAACTCAGACAAGAACTAAAAGCTGCATGGCTTCGGTCCGAAACTATGACCATGACCAATGTGGAGCAAATGCCTCCTGAATTTTTTACTTTCAAATATACAGATGAAGCAATGACTTTTACTGAGCAATGGCGGCACTGTGTTGTGTATACTTGTGGGCAATTGGCAAAACATACGGGTATAAAAAACCCTTATGAAAATGTAAAACTTCCTGTGCAAATGCCAAAAGAAGATATTATTAAGGAATTAAAAAACATGTATACTTTTGTGCGACAGTCCATTGATGCACTATCTATGGAAAAACTCCTTTCTGATTGTGAGTTCGCAGGTGATACCATTCCCATTTGGAGATTATTTTATGCCATGGAAAATCATATTATCCATCATCGGGGGCAATGTATAGTATACTTACGGCTTGAGGGAGTAGTGCCAAGAGGCTATTATGGTTGGTAAGATAAGTACCTTGCTAAATTAATGTAAAAAGGGAATTTTTCAATTAAAGCAAATGACAAAAAAGGGAACACTTTTTATGCTGTTTTTCTTAATGAATTTTGGGTTTTTAAAAGCGCAGTCGATTGAAAATCTTCAAAAGAAAATCGGAAAAGTATTAAAAAATAAATCTGCCACGGTTGGGGTTGCCATTAGCGGGATGGATCCTTCAGATACACTTTCTATTAATGGAGATAAGCACTTACCCATGCAGAGCGTATTTAAATATCACCTCGCTTTGGCAGTTCTACATGAGGTTGATCAAGGAAAGTTTGGTTTAGAAGATAACATAACTATTGATAAAAAATTGGTTGATGCTTATAGTCATTTATGGAGCCCTCTTCGAAAAAAATATCCTGAAGGGGCGGTGGTAACCTTATCGGAAATACTTGAGTATACTGTCTCTCTAAGTGATAATCTGGGCTGTGATATATTATTCGATTTGATAGGAGGGCCTAAAGTAGTTGAAGCATATTTACATAAAATAGGAATCAAAGAAATTACCATTGTCCATAAAGAAATTGAAATGCAAGCCAAATGGGAACGCCAGTATGAAAATTGGACGACCGCAAATACAGCTAACTTATCGCTAAAATTGTTCTTCGAAAACACTGGGGACCTATTGACTGACAAAAGTTATAGTTTTCTTTTGGGGATATTGAAAGGTACTAAAACAGGTGTAAAAAGTATTAGAGGTTTATTACCCAAAGAGACGGTAGTAGCTCATAAAACAGGTTCTTCGGGAAAGAATAGCGAAGGTTTGACCGGTGCTTTGAATAATATAGGAATAGTTTTTCTACCGGATAATAGCTATTTCTATATAAGTGTATTTGTAAGCGATTCTAAAGAAAGCAATGATACCAATCAAAAAATAATTGCTGATATAGCAAAATTAGCTTGGGATTATTTTATGAATACATAGGTTGTTTATCATTGTATTCTAAACATAAACCCTTTTAAGAATTTACTTTTTCATAAAATAAAAAATAGTACAAAAAGCCCTTGCTTTAGTTGGCAAGGGCTTTATTTATTACTGAATGTTTAAAACAAACGGTAAATTAAAATCAGTATCTCCAGTAGTTGCTGTAGAAGTAGAAGTTTTTACATCTGGTTGGTGTTGTAACCTTACCGTAAAAGAACCTCCAGTTAAAGCATTAGAAGAGGTTGTCCAAGTAGTAGACAAACCTACTGGATTTCCATCATCATCAGTATCATTATAATTGATTGCATCTGATGCAGTATCAATATTTCCATCACCTGCAGGGTTGGTAAAAGCGTCATTTGAGAAGCTAAAAAAGAATTGGTGCTCATCATCTTCATCTTCAATTTCTTCTCCTATATCCTCACCAGGTGTTTCAAGATTGTTGAAGATTTCAAAAGTTAACGTATATGTTTGGTCAACTTCAAGTGTGATTTCATCCAATATAGCTAGCTCTTGAACCCCTTCACCATCAGGATCTTGTGCTCTTGCTTCAACTGCTGCTCCACCCCCTTGTGGAGTAAAAACAAGCTTCACATCGGTAATTACCTCTAATTCCTCTTCTGGTTCTGGCTCATCATCATCATCACAAGCAGTAAAAATAACACCTAAAATAAGAATAGCATAAAGACTGTATTTCTTTAAATAGTCCATAATTTGCATTTTTAATTTGAGTTTGAATTGAAAAAATAATTAATTGTAAAAAGAAAGTTTCTACCAGGTTCATCAGCGAAATACCGCATCTCATTGAGGTAGTTCCTGTAACGGGCATTGAAAACATTTTGAATGGACAGGCTTCCTCCAAATCGTTTCAACTTGAATTGCCAAGCAACATCAAGTAGGAAGTATCCATCAGGAGCATCTTTAAAATCAAAGTCTTCTGAATCTGGAGTAATAATTACTGAGCCCTCAATCAATTCTTCGGGTCGAACTGTTCTAGGTGCTTGAAATTGTTCAAAAGTATAGCTTGGTTTTATTGAAAACTGGGAGGATTCAAGCTTAAATAACTCTTCAGTATTCCAAGCAATTATGTAACTTGTTGTAATTGGGGGCTGATTAATTAGTGCTCCATTAGATTCCAAATCTGTTGACCACAAATAACTGACACCAAAAGTACCATCAATTGAATTAGTCCATTTCCGTTGCCAAGTTAAATCAGTACCAACAAAAAGTGCATCTACTTGGTCATAGATAAATACTGGCATAGGACCTCTAATTGTACCAATTACAGCATATGGTCGGTCATATATGAAATTTTGTATGTAGTTGGCGTAAGCTGTAACCGTAAAAGTATTTTGCTTTTTTTGGATTTTCCACTCATTGATCCATTTATAACCCCTTTCTGGAGTAACATCACTATCATCCAATTCTGTTACCCTATTTGTTCTTAGGTTACCCTCTTCATTGGTATAATAGCGAAGAAGACCAAAGGTTGTTTGAAATCCATGTTGTCCAAAACTAAACAATTCTGCCATGTTTGGAGTACGCCAAGCAGTTCCAATATTTGTTCGGAAGGTTGTGTTTTCTGAGATTTGACGAATGAAACCAAATGAAGAGGTAAGGTTTGTAAAACTGAACTCGTCTCTAAACACATCTTGATTGGTTTCTCTACCTCTAGCATTGTTGTGTTCATGATCAATACGTAGACCTAGCTCATAGGTGTTCTTTCCTCTCGTTAAATTTTCAATAATGAAACCACTGAATCGAGCAGTATTATAATTTGGGATAAAAGGCGTTGTTTGTGTTCCAGGATTATTGTCATTATTTTGGGTAAATACTTGTAAACCCACCAGTCCATCTAAGTTGAACCAACTTGGATGTTTCCATTCCAATTGAAAATCGTTTGTGATTAAGTCTAGGTCTATAATGGGTCTGTCAATATTTCTTCTTACATCATATTCTTCTCTTTTATTCAATTGACTGCCTATCCTGAAAGTCAATTTAGCATCGTCTGAATATCTCCAGTTCACCTCTAATTTTCCTAAATGATGTTGAGTGAGTTGATTGGGTGCGTTAATGTCATAAGAAAATGGCCTTATAAAGACGGGTTCAGTAGCATTAAAGTTCCTTACTATAGCTATCCCACTTTCTGCTATTGATGATCTTAATAGTGCTAAATTTTGATCAATAAAGCTGTAGTAAACTTTAAAGTCCCAAGCATTTAGATTGTATCGCAACCCAGCATTGATTGATTTTTCTTCTTTGCCTGAATTGGTTAATGAATAATCTGGAGTATGCCTATCTCCAATTCGTGTGTAATTAGCCCCCACATGATAGCTCCAGTTTTCAAACCCTTGGCTAATTTCAGAATTGACAAAATACCCTCTACCGTTTGTTTGATACCCAGTACCTAGCTGTGCTTTAAATGAATCATTGAGGTACAAGGGGTTTCCTTCTACGATAATAGCTCCTGCTAAGGCTTCAGGTCCATATCTTACTCCAGTAGCACCTTTAACTACTGTTATTCTATTTGCTGAGGAAATATCAATTTCGGGTGCATGGTCGGAGCCCCAGTTTTGAAAACCATGTTTAAGTCCGTTATTAAGAATTAAGATTCGATTGCCATATAGACCGTGTATCACAGGTAATTGTACATTGTTACCAGTTGAAGTAAATGTAACTCCCTCAATGCTTGATAGAGCAGCCGCTAATGATTGTGTTACATCAGCAGATAATTCAGCTTTATTGATAGTTTGCTGCGAAATAGATACCGTACCGTCTTCTTTATTTTTTTCTCCTATAATCGTAACTGCATCTAGTGATTTTACTTCTTTTTTGAGATAAATAGGAGAACTTATATCGTGTTGATGAGAATGTGTGCAGGTCGTATCACCATAACCGATACAGGAGAATAGAAACGTATTTGTTTCATTGCATAATTCTTTTATATGGAACTCTCCGTTAATATCAGTAACAGCATAACTCTGGGTCTCACTAACCTTAATCTGTACATAAGGCAATGCTTCTTTGGTTTCGGCATCAAGTACCCTACCTTTTAGCTCAAAATTACAAGCCTCTTCTATTTGGGCAAAAGCGGTAATGTTAAGAGTTAGGAGAAAGGATATTAAGAAGATGCTTTTTATATGTACATTTGGTATTTTGTATTGCTCTAGCACTCTTAGCAAATGCACCAATATCAAGTAGGCACTTTGGCTTAGTTTTTTTGTTGTGCTTTTTAGGATTGTCAAGAAAAAAGTTAAAAGTCCGTCCATCATTTAAATTATTATTTGTCGACAATTCAACTTAATTTTAGACTAATTATAAATAATAATCCATTTATAAATGATGACAAACCTCTCATAATACATTCTTAACAGTTTCAGTTTTCTTTTGTTGATTTGTGCAAATGAGATGCAAAACTAGTAAAATTATTTTTTTTTATGCAACTATGTTGCATTTAATATTTTTTCCATGTTCTAGCTCTTATTATGCAATTTGAAGCCTTAAGAGGCTTGAGATAAAAAAGGTAGGAGAAATACTTTAATAGAGAAAATCTAGATTTGTAATTGTTCTTAATTAACTTTGGAAGGTGTTAATTACCATCTTAGGGGTTGTTATTAAATTTCCATTTTCCAAAATAAGCTTGGAAAATCTTAGCTATATTTCTTGCATCATCAATGCCTCTGTGGTGCGTGCCTTCAAGGGTTAAGTGTTCGATTTTAAGTGCCCTGTCCATACCAACTGGTTTCTTTAAATTTGTAATTTGGGCATATTGATGTTTAACACTTATATGATTTTTTAACCAGCCTTTATCGAGTTGATACAAATCACAGTCTTTTTCAAATTGCGTTTTATCATAAAAGCCCCAACTTCCTAAAGCATAGGGTTGGTCAATTCCAATCCAATCTATAAACTTGCTGATAACCTTATCGAATGTATCAGCAGCATCTATCTCAGCTTGTGTAATGGTGGTTAATTCCTTACAGAAATCAGATAAAATAGGATGCAATTTTGGCTTAACAAACTCGGCAAACTCACTTTCGATATTACCACTTTCATCTATCTTAACTGCTCCAATTTCAATGATTTCATGTTGTTTATTAATGTTTCTATCTTTCCAACAAGTGGCTTCTAAATCTAATATGATGTATTTCATCTTTTTATTCTATTGCCAATGTTGTTAGAGAGACTGACATCGACATTGCCTTTATTTTATAAAAATCTTTAAAATCCTCACTCTTTTACTACCCTGAATCCAGCTTTACTTTTATCTTCGCTACTATTATTTTAATGGCTGTTAGCAAAATCTGTAGTCCCTTAACCAATAAGAGAGCCATCATTAGCCCATTCAGTCACATTTCCACCGATATCGTAAATGGTAGGGCTTCCCATTTTACGCCTTTAAACGAACCCACAGTTTTAGTGAGTTCAGCATCATTTTCAGCTTCTTTTATGGCCAATGTTGGTGTCCTCACCAACATATTCTAAGCTTCCTACTTTTGTCAAAATCTTTCTTTATAATGCGTTAGAAATCCAAATTCATCTTTGTTTTCTTCGTAAAACATTGCTGATGAATAAAAGTAATCGACATAGTCATTTGCTAGAGCCCAGTGACCATTCACAGGATTGTAATGAATATAATCTAATTTTTGTTCTACTACTTCAATACTATATAAATGTACAGGTAAACTGTTTCTTTGCCAAAATTGATATTTTCTATCGGCTTCTTTAGCAATGAAATGTGACAAGAAATTTGGATTATTCATTTTTAAATCTTCCTGAAACTTGTGTGCGGTAAATTTCATAAAGCTGGCATACGGTAACTCTTTACCATTTTTTTCAAGCATCTCCCAAATCAAGTGAATGTGATTTGGCATGATTACAAAGGCATATACTGCAATTTTTTTCTTTTCAACTAAAAACCTTAAGCTATCTATAATTATTTTCTTGTATTTATTAGAAATCAATAAATGTTTCCAATGAAGGATAGTAGCTGTAAAAAAATATACTTGATTAAGTGCTAAAGGCTGTTGTGGCACAATTATAAATTTGCTTAAAATATTGGAAGTGAACGCCATGTGCTCTTATTTATTTCTATTAGTTTTCTTTATGTTGGTGGAGACACCAACAAAGGCGTAATATGATGTATTTCATAGTAATAAGTTCATTTACATTTTATAAAATGGAAAAGGGTAAATATTTTACTTGCTAATTATTCCCAAATACTTTTTTTATTTTATTACGGATTTGCACTAATTCATCTTCAGATAACCAGATTCCTCTAACCATCATTCCTTTTCGTTTACTCAGATGATAAATACTTTCTAATGGATTTTCATCAAGCAATAGCAAGTCTGCACGCTTACCGATGGCTATACTACCAAATATCTTTTCTTTTCCCATTGCTGAAGCGGCACTAATCGTAGCCATTTTCAATGCATCATAAGGAGATACTCCGACATTGGATAAAGCCATGAGTTCTTCATGGAGTGAAATTCCTGGTATTAAAAAGGGTATACTACCCGCATCGGTTCCTGCTATTAATTTTGCTTTGGCATCATAAAGCTTACGAACAATTTCATTGAATAAAGCGCTGTTTTCTTTACCGTATCTTTGCAATAATACTTCTTTCGTGGCGGTGTTTCTAGATAGCATCGTTTCCCACTTGTTTAAAAGCTTATTGGGTAGCAAGCTAATGATAGTCTCATCATTTAGTAATTTTAGCCCCATTGCTTTATCCCAATTTAATAAAAGTTGATACAATGTTGGACAGTTCCAAGTGGTAGATTTAGCAGTAGTTTCGGCATAATTTTCTGCTGTTAAATAATCTGCTTCCTTATTTTTCCATCCAAAATATCCTCTTAGGTGCTCAATAGTAATTTGCTTATTCAAGGCGTCTTCAATTTTTATTTTCTTAGGAAGATGTCCTGTTACTAGTATTTCCTGTTTCTTTGCCTCGTCAATTATTGCCCAATATGTTGCTGTATCGAGGTCATCGTATACTTTAATAAAATCATATCCAAGCTCTTTTTGTGATCTTACTTGTTCACGGCCTTCTTCTGGTGTAGTAGCTAATACGGCAATTGGAGGGTTAGGAAGCCCATTAATGATTGGACCTGCTTGATAGATATTAGGGGCAAGTAGTTCATTATTGTTGATTTTATCTCTCAACATTAACTTGTTTGGCTCACCGGCCATATCTCGTACAGTGGTAACCCCATTTAACAAGAGTAAAAGTATCCATGTATTTTTCATTTGATGTTGATCAAATAAATGGATATGCATATCTGTAAGGCCAGGTATTATATACTTGTCCTTCCCATCAATAACAATTGCTTGTTCATAATTAATATCAGATTCAATTTGTTTAATCAATCCATTTCCAATTAAAACATCTTGATTTTCAATTATAGTAGAATCTAGCATAGTCAATAAATTGACATTTTTGATGAGATATGTCTTTGGTTTATGTTTTTCAGACAACTCCATCAATAATTCATCTATGGCTAAGCTTTCTTTCTTAGACATAAACTGCGCCTTAGATGGGTAATACCATAATGTTGAAGACAAAATAAGAATAAGATATTTTATGTGTCTTATCGAGTTGCTATTGAAACTGTTTGAATATTGCAAAATACTCATAGTATGACAATTTGATAAATACCTAATAATTGATATATTTATTTTATGTTCTGCATTCCAGAAAAACCCTTTTTTAAACAGTTGTTTAAGCTTGATTTAAGGTAGTATGAAACCACTGATTCAAAAAATTAAGATAGCAATGAATTTGAAAAGGTTGGTATTTATAGTATTGGTATTCTTATTTTTTGATGCAAAAGCCCAGAATAAAAGTACCTTAACGGTTCATTTTAAGACAGGTAGCTCAGTTATTACAGAAGATGACCAGTTACGGATTAAAAATTTCATAGCACAAATTAGAAGTGAGCACCAGATTTTAGGAATATGGGTTGTTACTTTCTGTGACGATGTTGGCAATGAAACTTACAACAGGCAATTATCAAATAAGCGAGCTGATGCAATTACTCATCAATTAAGTGAAGTAATAACCCTTGAAAATATAAAATTTAAAAAAGAAGGTAAAGGGCAGCTACCTGTTGACACGCTTAAAAATTTAGAGATTTCCCAGCAACGATATAGAAATAGGAGAGGTTCTATCAGGGTATTTTATAAGGAAAAGAAAGTGAGTTTTGAAAGCTTACAAAAAGGTGAAAAAGTTATACTTGATAATGTTTTATTTAAAGGAGGCACTTCCCATCTATTGAGTGAATCTTATCCTTCGCTTAGAAAGCTCCTCATGGTCATGCAAAGAAAGAAAGAATGGAAAATAGAGATAATTGGCCATGTATGGAACAATAGTGAAGAAGATGCTATTGATGTTGAAACTGGCAAAAAAAATCTCTCTGTTAAAAGAGCTCAACGAATATATAGTTATTTGATTGATAATGGAATAGAAGATCAAAGATTAATCTATAAAGGTGTAGGAGGTAAGTATCCTACAGGAAAGAGGCCAAAATATGATAGAAGAGTTGAAGTGAAATTAATTGAAAATTAACACTTCAACTAGTAAAGTTATTCCTGTGCTAAAAGTCGGCTAGTGAAATAATTAATCCGCAACTAAAAATCCTCACTCTTTCATTACCCTAAATCCAGCTTTACTTTTATCTGCACTACTATTGTTTTCATGTCTGTCAGCAAAGTCTGTAGCGCCATAACCAATAAGTGAGCCATCATTAGCCCATTCAGTCACATTTCCACCGATATCGTAAATGGTAGCACTGCCCATTTTCACCCCTTTAAATGAACCAACAGTTTTAGTGAGTTCTGCATCACTTTCAGCTATTTTACTTTTTAAATCAGATGCATCATCATACGTCAACTCGTAACCTGCCAAATAATTCAAAGTATTCTCTTTGGCAGCAGCTTTTATCGCTTTTTTATGCAAAGTCATAGCTTCTTCAGTATTGGGTAAGCGATAGGTTGAACCTGTTTTTTCACTTAACCACTGTGTATAAGCTTTGGCGTTTTCCAAAGTAATTCCTTGCGCTGGATGGTTGGCATGGGCAGGAGCAAAGTCCCAATTGTTATCATAAGCATGATATTGAGCATTGGTAACTTCAAAAATTCCAATAGCTATGCTGTCTTTTTTCACTTCTTGGGTTTGCGGTATTAATACTTCATTTTTTGTTCCCCCGTAATTGCCTTCAGATTTTTCCATTTTTGCCAAAGCAAGAACGTGCGCTAAAGGACTTTCTGATTTAAATGCTTCGTTCTTCTCTTTTTCTTTTTCAAAGAGATATTTATCGAACCAAGCAATTTCTTCATTCATTTTTCTCAACTGATGGGTGATTTTTCTTAACCCATGTGGTTGGCCTGGAAACCATAAAAAACGGACTGGAGCTTCATCAATTTGTTGTAATGCGCGGTAATATTCCCAGCCTTGGTCTCGAGGTACAGCTCTGTCTTCACTTCCATGAAAAATAATAGTTGGTGTTTTTACTTTTTCTAACTCGAATAAAGGCGATTTAATAATGTATTGCTCGTTGTAAAATTTGCCTTCTACATCATCCCAAGGTGCACCTCCAAAATAACTTTGATCAAATGAAACGCCAAAGCGGCAAGTTCCAAAATCAGATGTCCAGTTTACATCGCCTGCACCCGGAGCAGCAGCTTTGAACATATCAGGATAGCGAACAGTAAGCATAGTAGTAATAATAGCTCCATTTGACCAACCCATTACTCCCATTTGGCTTTTGTCTACCATTCCTTTTTCAACAAGAACATCTATCCCTGCGAGTATATCTTCCATTTCAGGCTCGTAGTAATTTTTCTTGATGGACTCTACAAAGGTCAACCCATGATTGGAAGAACCATGATAATTAGGTTTGAGAATAAAAGCACCTTTTTGTGCATAAATTTGTGGGTATGTAGACCAGCGTTCAGACCAAGCATCGGTATCTACACCAGATGGCCCACCGTGAATAGAAAGAATGAGTGGATATTTTTTTCCTTCTTCATAATTTTCTGGGTAGTATAAAATACCATTCACTTCGTCTTGGTTCCAACCTGTCCAAGTAAAAACCTCAGAACGAGTGATAGGTAATTTTTTTAGCTTTTCATTCAGTTCAACAGCTTCTTGTACATTTTGGAATACTATGCCACTTTTCTTCAAAGTTTTGGCAGATTGATCAATAGTTGCTACATAATACTCAGGGATAGTGGAGGCAGTTGAATAATTATATAATGCTTTGGCGCCATCTTCAGATACAGTTAACATTCGGCTATGCTCATTGCTTTTTCCTGTATTTACCGCATATCGTGCCCAAGTTGTTACCCCCGTCTTTTTCATGAAAATGTTTTGATTAGTAGCGCCGTTGGCCAGAGAAACCAATACATCATTACCAACCATTTCATAACCTCTGCCCAATCCCCAATCCCATTCTATGGGTACTTTTGTAATGGCTTTAGTAGTTAAATCAAAATAGTAAAGTTCTTCAATACCAGCGCCGTTCCATTCTGAATCAGAAGAAGTGGAAGCATCAAAATAGAAACCCATGTTATCTGCAGTAAAATTGAAACTACCTGGTGTTTGATAACCTTGTAATATTTCTTCTTTGTTGCCTGATTGTAAATTGTATAAATAAAACTTGGGGTCAGGATTGGCATCGGCAGGGTAGTGTCTGCTTTGACTTTCTCCTATTAATAACCAATTGCCATTTTTTGATCCTTTGTAAGTGAAAGCAGGTTTTTCATTATCGCTGAGGCGGGTAATCTTTTTATCACTTAAAGAAAAACTGTAAACTCGTGTTGTTGTCCAATGCTCCTCGTCTTCAACAACCACTGTATTATCCTTCTTTTCTTTCAATTGTTGCTCATATAAAGATTTTCCTTCATTGGAGGTAAACCAGAATAGGCTGTCTTTAATCCACGTTATGTTGGAAATGCCATTTTTAAATTCATGTACCTCTTTGGCCTCACCGCCATAAATACTAAGTTGCCACAATTTTTTGCCTTCATCTCTAGATGATAAGAAGTAGATTGACTCCCCATCTTTTGAGAATTGTGGTGCATAATCATTTTCTTTCCCATTGGTCAATTGAAAGGTGCGGAATTTTCCCTCTTTTTGTAAATCGAATCGGGTGAGGTAAATATCACTGACAAATTTATCTTCCTTTTTGATTCCCTTTCTTTTTGTCCACACCAACATTTGTTTGTTAGGTGAAAATTGTGGGCTGCTGAGAGATTCCGTATTGATGATGTGTTCAGGTGTCCATTTTTTTTCTTGAGCAAGTACCAAAAAAGGTAACAAAATAGTATAGCAAATAGCCAGTATAATCTTCTTCATGGTGTAGTTTAACGATATAAAGGGCAAATATATGAATTTCTGTAAGCTAGGGAATGCTTGTGTTTTTCTAATTAATGTAGACTGAAAAATAGGGTATAAATTATCACCTTTACAGGGTTTTTATTAACATATTAATAATAGCTACATGAATAACATCCCTAAGGGATTTTGATAACAAAGCTTTGGTAATTTAAACAGTTAGTCGAATTACATTACATTTTCAATCCCTTTAGGGATGAAAATATTATAGCATATAAAACGGATAGAACATAAACCCCGTTAGTGGTGACATCAAAGATGCTAAAATGTTCTTTATGCCAGGAAAATGAGATTTCAGGGAAAATCAACGCAAAATATCACCCTTACAGGGTTTATGTTAATGTATTATGATTAGTTAAAATAGTACCATCCCTATGGGATTTTCATTATAAGATTAAGGTAATTCAAAGATTAGGCTGAAATACAAAATTTTTCTACCCCTTTAGGGATGAAAATATTATAGAATGTAAAATAGATAGAATATAAACCCCGCTAGGGGTGACATCAAAGATTCGAAATAATTTATTCTTCTAGGGAGATGAAATTTCGAGGAAAACCAAATGAAATATCACCCTTACAGGTTATATGTTAATGTATTATGATTATTTAAAATAGTACCATCCCTATAGGATTTTCATTATAAGATTATGGTAATTCAAAGATTAGGCTGAAATACAAAATTTTTCAATCCCTTTAGGATGAAAATATTATAGCATGTAAAATAGATAGAATATAAACCCCGCTAGGGGTGATACCGAGAAATTTGGATGGAAAGTGTAATTATGATCAATTAATCATCGTTCATTTTATGTTTACCAAAAAATTAGTAATTGGCAAATACATATTCACAAATTTATATTCAGGTAGTTTTTGCTGTAAAAGGAAGAAAAAACCTTTTGCAAAAATCATGGCGTGAAAAAGTATTTATGTATATGTCGGGAATTATTAAGGAGAAAGGACAAAAAGCGATTATTGTAAATGGTGTAGCCGATCATGTACATATTTTTGTTGGAATTAAGCCCTCAGTTAGCCTCTCTGATTTAGTGAGAGATATTAAAAATAATTCCAGCAGGTTTATTAATGAGCAAGGTTGGACAAGAGAAAAGTTTGCTTGGCAATCAGGTTATGGTGCATTTTCATATAGTCATTCTCAAATTGAAGAAGTGTATCAATATATATTAAACCAAGAGAAACATCATCTTAAAAAGACCTTTAGGCAAGAGTATTATGATTTCTTGGAAAAATTCAATATTGATTATCAAAAAGCTTACACTTTTGACTTTTTAGATTGAATAGGTAATTCCCTTTCTTATTTAATATAATTCTTTCTATGTGTGTTCAGATTGAAAAGAAGCTTTAAATTAAAAAAGTCAAAAATCAAACTAACCACCCCTCAAAAACTCAATAAAAACAAAAATAATTTAACTCATTACTCAAACACAAAAGAAATGGTATCGCTGCTGTAGGTGGCAATGATTCCCAATCCATTTTCAATATTACTGGCTATTTGTACAGGTTCTGCGAAAGGATTTCCATCAGTAAATTGAAAGTTTTCATAGGATAAAAGGTAATTGTAATAATCTTCACTAATGTGTTTAAAAACATAAATAAACCCTTGTGAATTAAAATAATCGATTTTAAAATTTAGATTGTACTCACTGCCATTGGAAAGGTTATCATTGATCAATAAAAAACTAGTCGCAAAGTCAGCATCACTATTTACTACAGAAGGATCAGGGGAGGAAACTGATATTTGGAAATAGTCGGTTATTGTATCAGAACTAATGATTTCGCCAGTATCTGGATCAACATTATCGATGGTGTATGCAACAATGCTGTACACCTCAAATGTATAGAAGTTTCTTTCGTTCGGATTGTCTTGAAAAGTAATATTGCCATCAACTTCATTTTCTGAAAAATCTCCTGTGTTTATTGTAACTACTTCGCCAATTTCTGCTGATTTGATTGGCACTTTTTCTGGAATCAAAAACTGACTAGTAACGGAAGGAAAACCGTTGGCATTTACTTGTAAAGTATAATTCATGCCAGCTTTCGCCGCACTAGGATTCACGAAATATCCATATGCATCACAGTTTTCAAATTCACAATCTACAAATTCAGGAATATCTTCACTATATGTTAAATTAATAATATTGCCTTCATTATCAGTAATGACCACTTCTGCATTTTTGATGGGAGTGAAAATAGAAGTAAAAAAATCCACTGATTCTAAAGGATCTTTTGATTGTGTAATACGCATGATCCAGCTACTGTCTGAAGGCACTAATCCATTGACTACAATCCTGTTTCCCTCATCTGGTAGATCAATTTCCACTACGGTTTCGCAAGCTGATGTTAAAAGGCTTATCAATAATAGAAAATAACAAAATCGCATGACACTAAAATTTAAAGCTGTATGAGACATTAGGGATAATAGGGAATAGACTATATTGTAAAAACTCCTCCTCATCGGTTTCATAGTCATACCCTTGGTCTATAAAAAAAGGATTCAATCGGCTGTAAACGTTGTACACTCCTAATGCCCATGTTCGCTCCCCCCATTTTTTTTCTTTTTTAAACCTGAAATTAATATCCAATCGATGGTAGGCGCGCATTCTAAAACTATTGCGCTCGCCATAATAATTAAGCGTTGGTCTAGAATTAAACCTTCCGGTACGTCGACCAATATCAACATTGTTGCTTGGTAATCCTTCGTATTCAGCTATGGGTAAAGTCACCGTATTTCCACTGCCATAAACCCAAGCTACTGAAAGATCTATTTTTGGTTTCCATTCATGTACGACAGCGACACTGATATCATGTCTTCGGTCAAATTTATAAGGATATTCTTTGGCAAAGTTTAGATCCTGAAACTGCCTATTGGCCCAAGAAAGAGTATAGCCAATCCATCCTGTGGTTTTCCCTCTTTTCTTTTGAACCAATAACTCTACACCATAACTCTTGCCATTACCTTGCGTAACTTGATCTTGCCAATCTGTATCTACTTCTAAAAAGCTTGCCCCTTCAAGATACTCTACAAGGTTTGTCATCTCTTTATAGTACCCTTCCAAACTAATTTCAAAACCATTATCAAGTGTTTTGGCTGCTCCTAGAGCTACTTGCCATGCTTCTTGTGGTCTAATATTATCCGTAGCGGGAACCCAAAGGTCGGTTGGTAAACCAATACCTGAGTTGGCCAATAGATTAATAAACTGCGCCATTTGTGCATAAGAGGCCTTGATGGAAAGCTTCTTATTTAGTAGATATCTCGCTGCTAATCTGGGTTGTAGGGATATATAAATTTCATCATTCACACTAAAGGCCGAAGCGTGTAAACCTACATTCACATTTAACTTGGGGCTTATTTTTATATCATCTTCTGCATATAAAGCATATTCTAAAGCGTATGTATCTTGTGTAATATCAATATCATCAATTTCATTGCTTTTTACGGTAAATGCTCCAGGTTGAAAAGTGTGGTAAATGGCACTGCTCCCAAATCGAATTGAATGGTTAGGACTAGGATAATATTCAAAATCAATTTTACCAGCTACATCTTTAATACCAGATAGATAGCGCGAATTATAGATTTCGGTTTCCAAAGAATCTCTTCTTCTGTAAACATCTTCTATGTCAGAAAAAATATCGAATTGGTAATTACTGTAGGTAAAGGTGACATTACTGAACAGTTTAGGATTAAATATATGGTTCCACCGTAAAGCAGATATTATATTTCCCCATCGTAATCCAAAATTTTCATCACCAGAGACATAAGTATTACTTGGGTCATTTGATTCAAAACTATAATCAGAAAATGCTTTATCCCTGCCTGTGTATACTGAAAGGTAGAGTCTGTCTTTTTCAGAGAATTTGTAATTGAACTTGGCATTCACATCATGAAAGTGATAACCGACCGAAATATCTTCACCTTCTCTACTTGCTGCATTTCTAATAATGGGCCGTGCCAAAAAGTCTATATAAGTTCTACGGCCAGAGACCATAAAAGAGGCTTTATCTTTAATGATAGGTCCTTCTAAAGTTAGTTTTGAAGCTATCAAACCTACCGCTCCCTCTCCATGAAACTCTTTCATATTCCCCTCTTTCAAACTGATATCTACTACAGAAGAAAGTCGACCTCCATAGCGAGCAGGAAAGCCACCTTTTGTCAATTCTACCCTTTTTACGGCGTCTGGATTAAAAATGGAGAAAAAGCCAAATAAGTGAGACACATTATAAATGGGCACACCATCTAGTAAGATAAGATTTTGATCAGGTCCGCCACCTCTTACATAAAGTCCACTTCCACCTTCATTACCAGATTGTACTCCTGGCATTAATTGCAATGCTTTGAGCACATCGGCTTCTCCCATAAATGCCGGCAATAATTTGAGTTGTTTTACAGGAATGGAAACTGTACTCATGCGTGTGCTCTCCTCTAATCTTTCTCCTTGTTCAGCAGCAATAACTTCTATTTCTTTGAGCATTTTCTCACCATTGAGCACAAAATTGATAACCGTATCCTGCTTGGCTATGAAATTAATGTTTTGTGCGCTGTAACCGACATAGGTACAAAATAGCTTTGCGGAATCTCCTTGGTCTAGGGATAAACTATAAAAACCGTATGCATTACTCACAATACCAGCTCCACTCATTTGGTCGATAATGGCGGCACCGATTAAAGTTTCACTACTAAGTTCATCTTTGATGTAGCCGCTAATGGTAATTTTTTGTGCTTGTAGGGTTAGAAAAGAAAAAAGCAGTAGGGTAGTAAAAAATATTTTCATGCATTAGAATGAATGACATTAATAAAGCTTTGATCGTGAGTGGGTTGCTTTGGTTGAGTTATTAGGGAAAATATCCTTCTGCATAACGTATATGATTTAGGATATGCTGCAATTAGATAAAAATTAATGATTAAAAATTAGCATTAAAAAGCAATTAATAGAATATATGTAATCTATTTATCTAATAATGGATAGAAAATATATTCAGTTGCCTAAAGGATTAAAAAGAAAAAATACGCTCCATTTTATTTAAGATCGATCTTTTTCCGATTTACCTACATCTTTATTTTTAAAATTAGATTTTCTGAGTTTTCCAAAATTATAGCTAAATGAAACTCGGATATAGTTTGTGTTAAACTGTCGAGCAAATAAAATATCGGTATCTCCCAAAGTATATTCACCAGCAGCGCGTACCTTGTGAAAAATATCGTTGAAATCTAGATTAACTGTGGTTGAATTATTAAATAGTTTACTTTCAAGTCCCAAATTCACTGAAGATTGGTCTTTTCTAAAGTAAATTCCATCTCGCTTATTGCTTCTGTACCAAGCTGTTAAATAGATTTTAAAGTTTTGGCTAAGCGGGAAACTATTTTGGGAGTAAAGATAGAAATAGGGTTGTCTGTTATTATCAATTTCAAAGGCTTCTCTACTGTCTAATAGATGGTTCCAACTAATACTTGCCGTATTGGTAGATTGCCACCAAGACATATTGATATTTCTAGAAAGTGAAGCCAAGTAAATATGTTCTTCACTCATATTATAGCGCTGTAAAATGTATCTTTTTGGATTATCTTCCGATTGGAAAGCACCACCATACATGGGGTCGATTGCATAGGTGTAAGCCAATTTTAAGCGCCATTCTTTATAATTACCACCTAGTTCTAATGCGTGGAAACGGGCAGGTAGAATATCTGTGTTCCCTTGTATAGAAGTAAAAGCATCTTGGTAAATTACGAAGGGATTGAGTACGCTATAAGGCACTCTCCGAATCCTAGAGGTATAACTCAAATACATATTACTTTCCTCTGTTATTTTTCTCTTAATGGAAGCATTGGTAAAAAAATTAAGGTAATGATCTTCAATGGGTAATGCAGTGGCCAAACTTGTTTTTAATTGGTAATCAGTCAATTCTGCCCTTAAACCGAAGCTATAATTTGTACTTGTATTAATTTTTCCTTTAAAGTTGAGATAACTTGCTACTATCTTCTCTTCATAAGTAAAGCTGTTTGAAAGCGTTTCATTTCTTTGAGGGACTTCACCATCTTGAAGGTCAAAAAAAGCAGTATTTGCATCCACATTTACGGCACTTACCTTAGCCCCAAATTCTGCCATAAAATGGGAGCTTAGAGGTTTGGTATAATCTGCTTGTGCACTCAAAATTTCTATATCATTCTTCCCTGAGTTCTGTTGTTGAGAATTGGCTTGTGTTTCTTCTATTTGTATAGATTCATCTATTAGATTATCAAAGTCTGTTTGGTAATTGGCCAATTGCACGCCTAAAAATAAGCTACTTCCAATACTATCTAGCTTATTGAAATAATTGAGGTTATATGTATTTTTCCTAGTAAGTTCATCCATGGCAAGTTGACTGAAATACTGCTCTACATTATCGTTGATAATTGTATTCTTACTCAACTGTTGTCCTCCTAATTGTTCGTAAGCTCCAGTATATTGAAAGGAAAGATAACTCTGTGGGGTAAAATTGTATTGAATGCCTAATAGGTAATTAGAAAAGTTTTCATAGTCGTAGGGCCATTCGGTTACCAAATCAGAACTAAAAAAATCACCTTCTATATTTCTAACTCGTGTTGTACGTAAAATCTGTCTGTAATTACCTACAGTTAAACCGTAATTACCATTGAGTATCCATTTTCCTTTTGAGAAACTGTAATCAAAATTGCTTCTATTTTCTAATCCAGCGAAATCTGAATAGCTCAAATAATTCTTTAACATCCCTTTTGCTCCCTCGTCCATATTCCTTTTGGTAATGATATTGATGACAGCATTTCCCTCTGCATCATATCTTGGTCCGGGATTGCTAATGATTTCTATCGATTCAATTTCTGTAGGTGAAAGCGTAGAAAGCCTTTCAGTACTGATTTTTATACCGTTCAAGAAAATAACAGCAGCTCCTTTTCCGAAAACCTCAATCTCACCGTCTGAATTAAAAATTATGTTGGGAGAACGACTCAAAATTTCATTCACTGAAATGCTTGTTGAAAGTGCGGTGTTTTTCACTTTTACAACCAAAGAGCCATCCGTTCTTTCTTGAATTAAAGGTGCTTCTGAAATAATATCAAGTGCTTCTAACAATTGCTCAGTTGTTTGGACCTTGATTTCCCCTAAATCTAGTGCTAGTTTATCTTCAAAAGAGATATGAATTATAGTATCTTCGAAAGATAGTGAGCTTAGTTTTAATAGTATTTTTTGAGCTTTGATGTCAGCAAATGAAAAGTACCCATCGAAAAATCCCATTCCTTTTATGAGAGTTGAGTCATTAGTTAAAATCATGGCATTACCAAACATGGGTTCTTCTTGCTGGCTCACGACGAATCCTTGTATACTATATGAAGATTGTGCTTGAATTGAGATTTGAAAAAAAATGAGTAGTATAGCAAAGAGGCCTACTTTATTTCCAATAAATAATTTCCGATTTAAAAGCATAGTTTATTTTTGTTTTACCCAAACGTATGCAACTAAATCACCTGTTTTTCTAAAAGTAGACGAACTAAGGTTCTATGAAAATGAAGAGTTGAAAAGTGATAATTACTGGTTTTGTCTACCAAAAATTCTTTTCCGCCTTCTTTCTCTACCTATTAAGCTACCAAACTATTTTACTTGCTTGGCAAATGATAAATTTGCTAGCTATGATAGAGGTTCTTCGAAAGAAAATAGCTGTTTTAAATACTCCTGTAGTAAGACACATTTTATTTTGGTTAGCAGTTTATGGTTCCTACTTTATTACTGCCAATTGGACATTCTACCAAAATATTACCCAAGTTGCAGAGACGTATTTTATGATGACTTGCCTGCAAATTATTGTAGCTTACATCTCATTAAATCTGCTGATTCCAAAGCTTTTAAATCAGAAGAAATATGTAGCTTTTGCTATTTCTGAGTTGATTTTGTTAGTCTGCATTGTGGCTTGTTATAACTATGCAAAAACACTGTATTTTTATCCTGAGTATCCAGATTTGTATGCTGAACAAATTCGCACTTTTGGTTATTTGCCTTTGTGGGAGCGCGTGGCAAATATTCCAGTAACATTAAGTAAATCGGTATTTTATTTTTCTCCCACACTTGTACTTTTATTATTTCGATACTTTAAAAATCAACAGGAATTACTTCAATTAAACGAACAGAAAAAAACGGCTGAACTTACCGCCCTAAAACATCAATTAAATCCTCATTTTCTATTTAATACCTTAAATAATCTATATGCGCTTGCTATTAAGAAATCTGACCAAACGCCAGAAGTAATAGAAAAGCTATCTTACATCTTAGACTACATGCTTTATAGATGTAATGAAAAATTTGTTTCCTTAAAGCAAGAGATTGAGTTGATAGAAAATTATTTAGCCTTAGAGAAAGTAAGGTACGGAACACGTGTGAAAATTTCCTTTCATAAAAAGATGGACCATCCAGTAAAAATTGGACCTTTATTGCTACTTACTTTCCTAGAAAATGCATTCAAACATGGTGTGAGTCAAGAGTTGAATGAAGCGTGCATTGCCATCCAATTAGTTGTAGAGGCAGATTTTATTCATTTTGAAATAAAAAATTCTAAAGCAAAGAATGCAGTTGTAAAAGAAAAAGCAAGGAGTATTGGATTAAAAAATATTCATCAACAACTAGATTTATTGTATGCCAGTGATTACACTTTGCAAATAGCAGAAGGAAAAAATGATTACCTGGTTTCACTCAAATTACCCAGTAAATGAGCTATAAATGTGTCATTGTAGATGACGAAGCCCTTGCTCGTGAGCTCATCGAGACTCACCTCTCCCAGTTAGATGATTTTGAACTAGTAGGCTCTTGTGCAAGTGCTATTGAGGCAAGCAAGCTTTTGCAACAACACACTATAGATTTGTTATTTCTTGACATTGAAATGCCAGTTTTAAAAGGCACCGATTTTTTTAAAAATCTACTCCAAAAACCAAAAGTAATATTTACTACAGCCTACAGAGACTATGCGTTGGAAGGATTTGAATTAGATGCTGTCGATTATCTGCTAAAACCCATTGTTTTTCATCGGTTTTTTAAAGCCATAGAAAAATTTCTAGCCACACAAAAAGAAACTCAGTCTCCACAAGTTCAAGTAGAAAAACAATCCACGAAAGAGATTCAACCCTATATTTTTATTCGAGAAAATAGAAAACAGGTAAAAATCAATCTAAGTGATATTCTCTATATCGAAAGTTTAAAAGATTATATCAAAATTCATTTTCAAAATAAGGTTCACCTCACAAAAACTACCCTCTCTTCCTTTGAGCGAGAGTTAGATAATCGCTTTATAAGAGTGCATCGCTCATTTATCGTAAACCAGCAAAAAGTAACGGCCTTTACCAAACAAGATGTAGAAATTGGCGATATAGAAATACCAATCGGCGAAAATTATAAAGAGAATTTGAAGCTGTTATGATTGTAGGTTTTGGTACAGATTTCGGTTTCTTTGGAATAGAAAAAATAACCCTGTAATTGGTATGATAGATACACATGCTAATTAATCCACATTATAAAATACTGAATGTGGATGGTGGAGATTATTTACTTAATTAATTCAAGTTGCGAGTTATTCTATTATCTTTTTTAAAGAAAAAGTAAAAAGTAAGAGAAATATTTTCAATATGAAACCTTCGGGTGTCACTGCATGAATATTTTTAGGGAACCCTGCAGTGACCTCACTGAAAGTGGTCTCTATCCTTTTTCTCATATACTTTTTGATGAATGCCAAGGCAGGTGTATCCTTCCTAAGGGCATTGCTTTTTCTTTCGATAAATAAATGTATCTCTTCACATTCTTTATAGAGGTCTTCTATCTCATATTCAGTATAGCCACTGTCGCCATATAATGTACTACCCTCGGGCAAATCGATGTTCATCCCTTTAAATGCCGTAATATCTGCTAACGAGCCCGTAGCTATGAAATAGTCTACTGGAACACCATCAGCGGTAGTGATGACCTGTACCTTAAAGCCATAGTTTGCAACCGCAAAATACTCTCTTTTAGAAACATTCTTACCCCGGTAGGCCTCTCCTCGAAGGATACGGCATCGAGGGATCCTGATGTTCTTACATACCGCCACAGGAAAGCTGTCTATTAAATATTCTGACCCTGTATTGAGTTCTTTCAAGCTATTGCCCAATCCTATGAAAATCCAGTTGAGTTGGTAGCTCAGGGCATGCAAATGTCTATTGAACCCTGACTTATCTATCATCTTGACCCCATGATGGGAAGCCATGTATTTCATAGCAGAATGTTGGTTCCCATAAAAGAAGCGACCTGCTATCAAAGCAGTGGCCATAATCTCTGCATCGTTCATTTTTTTCCCTTAGGCTTCTTTATGTCTCGAAAGTTTCAGGAAGTCATCAAGAAAACAGTAAATTGCTACTACATAATCTGTCATGGTATATCTGGTTTGTTTTGGTCGTACTTATATGAACCGATATACTTCTGACAGGTTGTGATATGCCGCAAACTGAATTAATTAGACATAATATTTTGTGTATGGTTTGTATCCCAAATGGTATGAACTAAGCACCTTAATTTGGTGTCGTATTTTTTATTTTTTCAATTAGTTCTTTTCCGAAATCTGAACTTAATTCATCTAACAACCCTGAATAATAGCAGTAATACAATTTTCCAGTTTTCTCGCCTTCTTTAATCGCAAAAATACCATCGTCAAATTCTGCTAAGTGATAATAGTTGCCATCATCAAGTCCAGTTGCATAGATTTCCGAAATGCCTAAAATTTTGTATTGCTCAAATTCTAGACCTTCTGTTTGCTCAACTAATTCCAAATATCCGTCAGGAAGTTTTGAGTTAATTCGTTTCGTGTAATTTTCGAGAAATTCTGAACCGATTGGATGCCAAGATTCCTTGATGTTATCAATCTGAGTCAGTTTGGACAGCCAACCAGTGAAGGTTGGAACTTCTTTTTGTTTTTCCTTTTTGAAAGAAGGTTGAGCAAAAGAGTTTGGATCAGTATTGATTTTCTTGCTTGTTACTTGAAATGAATCCACCTTCATTATCGACTTGGGATTAGGTCTTATTTTCCAGCCCCAAAGTCTACCATCATAGTTGTCGAATTCAACTGAATACTTTTCGTTATTTACCTTAAATCGAATCGTTGCAAGTTTGCTTTCGTCTCTTCTATTATATCGAAGTTCGTCCGATAGAGGATTGTCATTGTCTCCATAAAGTTCAATTGACATGCTCTTTTCCCAATATTGTCTCCATTTTCGTTGAGGTTCGAAATATTCAACTTGCTTTATAAGCTTGTTAGACACATCTGATTCAAAGAGGTCAAAAAATTCTTTTAAGAGATTCTTTTCGAGTAGAGTAAATCCTTTGTTATTGAATTTTGGTCGTCTTCTATTTGCGGCAATGACAAATCCCAGAATAATCAATCCGATTATTCCGCCAATTACTGCCAATATGATTAGAAGAGTTTTCATTTTTCTTTGTGTACTATAAGGAGATGGTTAAAATGCAGTAAAGCTGCTCTTTAGGTTTTGGTTATGTACTGGTTTTTTAAGTGTCATACTCGCCATCCCAAGGTTCATGAAAGGAAATAGTTGAACTTGGCTGAAGTTCAATCATTTGAATCTCATCATCGGGGATAAGGCCAAATTCAATTCCGTCAATTATTGTCGAGAATGATTTAACCTCAATATCCTTGAAATTCAAACTCCCAAACGGTTCCAATAGCCTTTTCAAAACTTGCCCGGCCCTTCCAATTTCTATTTCAGCTGTTTTGCCTACCAGTTCATAATGTGTGTCAATATGATTCCCGTCAAGGTCAAAAATGTAAACAACTGCATATTCCAAGCGCTCATTCTGCCAATTTTCTCCTTTATAGCCATTCGGAAAGACAAAGGTTTCATAACCAAAAAAGAATCGTCCATCATTTAATTCACCTAAATAGTGGGTATGATAATCCTCTTCTCGTATAATTGGAATTCTTTCTGGATACCAGTTACTCATGTCCTTTATTTATTTGCACACTATGTACTATTAAACATATCCTTGGTATGCTTACTTGCAATTTAGATATAAAAATAAACCATTAAGAAATGCTTCTATTATCGGAAGGTTAAAAATTTATACAGCGTAAATTAAACATTCACATAAACTCAGAAAACCTACATTTCGCATCACGGGTGCACATGCTTAGTTTTATCATCATGAATTAGTGCTAATTGCGGATGTTAGATAAAAATAGAATCTTCCCTTTACTTCTTTTTAAGAAATTGCCTAAATTGTGTCTATGGAGGCTAAACGTTTAAATAAAGTATCCGTACAGGAATACATTGCCATAGAAAAAGAAAGTCAGCAAAAGTATGAATATCAAGATGGGTTCATCTATGCCATGGCGGGAGGCACCTATAACCATGGGTTAATTTGTGGTAATATTTTTGGCGAGTTGCGTACTGGATTGAAAAAAGGCGATCAAGATTGTAGGGCCATGACCAGTGAAATAAAACTTCATGTCGAGTCTGAGAATAGTTTTTTATACCCTGATGCTATGGTAGTTTGTGGTGAGGTCAGTAAGTCAAAAAAAGATTCAAATGCTGTTACTAATCCCAAAATTGTAGTGGAAGTACTTTCAAAATCAACCGCTACTTATGATCGTGGAGATAAATTTTTTATGTATAGACAAATACCATCCCTACAAGAATATGTATTGATTGAGCAAGAAAAGCCACAAGTTGAAATATATAAACGGGAAGGTGACCTTTGGCAAATTACCCGTATAACAGGCTTAGATAATTCATTAATACTGCCTTCAATTCAACTTGAAGTTCCTCTTGCTGATATTTATGATGAAGTGGTCTTTGAACTGGAAAATTAAATACTAGTCCTTCATATTTATTAAACCCGAATAGCAGTCTTAAAGTCTAATACAACTCAGCTTCCATTTCTATAGTCACGTCAGAATCGCTACAAATTGTTTTTTGGAGACCTTTACATCGAGACATTTCATATTTATAAAAATAGTCTAGTGTGTACAGTTTACTTTGTTTGAAAGAAGCATCTGAGTGGTCTACAGCGCCTAAGCCTATTTTCAGCCATTGCCATCCAATTACTACTGTTCCAAATAAATCCATAAAAATAGTAGCATCTGCTAAGAACTTTTCGTGGTTTCCTTCAGCTGCAAAAGGCATTAGGTGTGCTAATGTTTGCTCTATGAGTTTAATATTGGTTCCAAGACTGGCTGCATAAACCTTCAACTCATCTTTACCCATAGCTTCTGTAATAGTCGTAGCCATTTCTTCGGCGAGGAGTTTAAGGGCTACTCCATTAGCCATTGTGATTTTTCTACCCAATAAATCAAGTGATTGAATACCCGTAGTCCCTTCATAAATTGAAATAATTCGGATATCGCGATAGTATTGTTGGAGGATAAAGTCCATGGTAAATCCATAACCACCTAATACTTGTAAGCCTGTATCTACAGCATTTTTCCCTGCTTCTGATGGATACGTTTTCGCAATTGGAGTTAATAATTCAGCCAACAAATGGTAATTTTTTTTCTCAACTCCATCTGAGGTCATTTGCTTATCGATGTAATAAGAACATTGAAGAATCAAACTCAAGCTACCTTCTACAATTGCTTTCTGGTGTAATAACATACGTTTCACATCAGGGTGGTTAATAATAAGAGTTTGCTCTTGTGAAGGGTCTTTCTTACCTGTGCTTTGTAGTTTTCTACCTTGTGGTCGTTCTTTTGCATATTGAAGCGAGGTATAATAAGCTGCAGAGGCAATTCCTACTCCCATTCTACCTGTAGCAATACGTGCTTCATTCATCATCTGGAACATGTAGTTTAAACCCTTGTTTTCTTGCCCTACAAGGTAACCTATACTCTCCCCACTATCACCAAACGCTAGGTGATTAGTACAATAACCGCGTTGACCCAATTTCTCAAATTCTCCAACAACATCAACATGGTTGTAATTGCCTATTGAACCATCATCATTCACTAAATACTGAGGTACTAAAAATAAAGAAACGCCTTTAGTTCCTGCCGGAGCACCATCTACACGTGCCAATACTAAATGAATAAAGTTGTCGGCAAACTGGTGATCGCTTGCCGAAATAAATATCTTTTGTCCTTTAATTGAGTAAGTACCATCTTCACGTGGAGTTGCTGAAGAGGCAATGTCTGAAAGTGAGCTTCCAGCTTGAGGTTCTGTTAAGCACATGGTTCCTCCCCATTTCATTTCCAACATTTTAGGGATAAATTTGGCTTTCAGTTCTTCAGAAGCAAATGAAATGATAAGGTTAGCGGCACCTGCGGTTAAACCTAAATAGCCTGGTGCATGGTTATTCGCTGCCTCCATAATGAAATACATCGCATTGAACACCAAATTTGGTAACTGTAAGCCTCCGTCTTTTTCGTCCATAAAGGCGCCTATTAGTCCCATCTCTCCTGACTTCTCGAAAATAGGTCCAAACTGCTCATGAACCGAAACTCTTCCATCTTTAAAAACGCAAGGCTTCTCATCCATTTCTTTAATGTAAGGGAAGAGTGCTGTGTCACTAAAGTCTTTAACAGCATCTAGCAACATATCTATTGACTCATGGTCGTAGGCGGCGAATCTTTCTAGTGCTAGTAATTCATCCAATTTATGAATGTCAGACAAAAGGAAGGTTAATGTTTTATGGTCGTAATATTTCATTTTCTATTGGTTAAGTGATTTGTGTCTATTTATATGCCTCAAAATTGATTGAAAAACTTCGTTGATAACTAGGTTTCTCAATGATGTAAGCCTCTGACATGTGACCTACTATTTAATGGCAAAATTGAAAGGAGCCACAAGACTCCTTTTCATTTGTTTTATATGCAAATTAGCTATGGCCAGCAATCTGGTGGCCGGCAACCCCGATTTCGGTATACCCGAAGTCAGGAAATTTCTTTAGGTTTAGTTCATATTGTTTGGTACAGATTAAATTAAAATCCATGATATCGGTAATGAAAATTGAGAGATTAATATCTCTCAATTTTATTATTCCTCACACCTAGAAGTATCTGGTCCATCTGCTGTACCTTCCCAGTCTAAATCTGCCATGCCAGTCCACTGACCTGTTTCTGGATTTCTAGCGATTGCATGTACCCTGGCAAAAGCTCCAAAGCGAGTAATTGCTTCAATTTCAAAACCTTGTGCTTGCCAATAGACTGAATCTGCAGCAGCCCACCCATTTTCTTCCGTAAATTCTGCACTAAACTTTAATGGAAATACTTCGCGTTTGCCATCATTCAAGCCTGCTTCGGGGTGAACCCTAGGCGCGGCCACAGCTTCTTCAATGGTTTTGCCTTGATCTATATACCTTGAAATGGTTTGTACAATCCCTGATAAGATTCTTAAGCCTCCAGCTGCGCCTAATACCATAACGGTTTCCCCGTCTTTAGTTACCACGGTAGGGGCGATGGTAGTTCTAGGGCGTGAGCCTGGCGCTTGGTCTGCTCCTGATAAATAAGCTCCCATGGTAGAAGCATACACAAAGCCTAAACCTGGTGTAATTACTTTTGAGCCAAAAAGCGGCCCAACAGTTTGGGTAATTGAAACGACCATACCTGAACAATCGGCAGTTACAAAATGGGTGGTATGATGACTTTCAGCGCCCCAAGTGTCACCTGTCCAATCAGTATTGTCAGCAAGCAATTGAGAAGATGGATTATGAAAAGCAGTAGTTTCCTCAGGAATACTTTCTGGAACAACTACGAGATCTGCTTTCTCCTTGGCCCAATCTTTACTTTGCACCACTGCTAGGTCTTCTTCTTTGTAATCATAGCCCATGCTTTCTATAGAATATGCCAGCGCTTGGTTCATTACTGCCGCCCATTGTACATCAGACATAGTCGATAAATCGAATTGTTCTAAAATATTGAGGGCTTTTACCACCAAACCACCACCAGCAGGCGCTGGAATGGAATGAATTTCATAATCCCTATACTTAGTGGTCACATATCTGGCGTCAGGAACTTTGTAATTTTTTAAGTCTTGTTCTGTAACAAATCCACCATTGGCAGCCATATCTTCGGCTATCTTTTTTGCAGTTTCTCCTTCGTAAAAATCTTTGCCACTGGTTTCAGCAATTCGCTGAAGAGTTTTTGCTAGGTCGGGCTGTTTTAATATATCTCCAGCTAAGTAGGTAGCTGTGTCGTTTTTAAGCATTTGACTTTGAAAACCAGGATTCTCTTTTATGTCTTCTAAACCATAAGCATGTCGCTTAGCTTCTCCTTCTAACATTTCAAAGCCTTCACTCGCATATTGAATGGCCGGCTTCATCAGTTCGGCGAGCGGCATAGTTCCATGCTCAGCATGAAGTCTCATCAATCCTGCCACTACACCTGGTATAGCCACCGTACCATGGCCAGAGTTAGGTGGTTCTTCTGCAGGCACAAAACTCGCAGGCACTTCTGTCATTCCGTTGTATCCCATAAAACTGCCATCGGCTTTGCGAACTAAAATTTGGTTTCTACCTCCAATGCCATTCATGGTTGGTTCTACAACTGCAATTACAAAGGCAGTGGCTAAAGCAGCATCAGCGGCATTTCCGCCAGCTTCTAAAATGCTATTGCCTGCAGCGGTAGCGAGTGGTTGTGCTGCAGCTACCATGCCTAAACTTGATTGTGCCAATTTGGTTGTTGCAGGTGATTTATCAACTTCTTGTAATTCTTTTACTTGTTCTTTTGGGGCCTCACAAGCAAAAAAAAGTATAGTCAGTATAATGTGGGGTAATATCTTCTTCATTCGTGATAGGTTTTGTGAGCATTGAAATTAGGAAATTCATTTCAATTGTACCAGAGCAAGACCAGATATTCGGATTTTATAAATCTGAACGAGCAATCATCTATCATTCAAAATGGCTGAGGGGTAAATTGTATAGTTTAGCCTTTATGGATTAAGATACATTGTTGGGCATCCAATCATGCAAATGATGCATTAGTATGGGTAAATAAAACAATTAAAGATTTAGTATGAAAAACCTAAGAATTACAGTAAGCTTTTTGTGTTTGATATTCATTCCTATAATTGGAATCGCTCAGCATAATAATGATTTTGAAACTAAAGCAATTATACATGTATATAGACCAAGTAAAGTAGCTGGATTTGGCTGGGCTTTTAAATTAAAAGCGAATGGAAATAAAATAGCTAAGATAAAAAATGGGAAACATGTAGTGCTAGCAGTTGAACCTGGTAATACCAATTTAGAAATGAATAAGAATAAAATAAAAATGGATTTAAAAGCTGGGCATGTTTATTATTTCAGGGTCTCCATTACTAGAAACTTATTAATTGGAAAACCTGAATTGTTAGAGGTAACCGAAACATTTGCAAAAACTGAAATTAGTGATTAGATAGAAATCATATGTTATATCATAAGAATTTCAATTTTGATACTCAAATACAGGTTTCAGAAGATTATCTCAAGGGAGTGTAGGATAAGACTAAACAATATTTGAAGAGTCAGGAATATAATTCTTTAACTTTAACCTTTTAATAATTCAATGAAAATATCTTTAAATAAAGTTTCTCCAATTTTTCGAGCAGATTTTCCATTGTTATTTTTTATTTCAATATCTGCTCCTGCTCTTATTAGTTTATGAACTATTGAAAAGTCGCCTTTAGAATTAATTATTGCAGTATAGACAGGAGTATTACCATATTTATCACAAACATTGACATCAGCATCGTTTTCAATTAGCAAATCAGTAAGCTCTAAATATTTGTAGATTGCACAAAAGTGCAATGAAGTATAACCCGATTGATCTTGAAAATTAACATTAGCTCCATTTTCTGTAGCAAACCTCGCTATTTCGATATTTCCTAATGCTACAGAATTAATCAAAATCGTCCTTTTGTCACCGTCATATGCATCTATACCATGTTTATCAATCAATTTTTTAAGGGCTACTGTATCCTTTTTAATGATTAGGTTGTCAAAATACTCAAGGTCAGGGTGTACTTTTAATGGTCTACCAGGTCTTGCCATATATTTAAAGTTTTTTCGAATCAAGAATTTAATTATGTTCTAATTTTTATTCTTTTTTTCGTTTAATGCCAGTCATATCTACAATATTTACATTGCTTAGCAAAAGGTGTCCTTGCTAACTTGTCACATCTTGGGCATTTGTTTAATACAATCTTATCATAGTGTTTTTCCATCAATCTATTAAAAAGTTCTTTTTCTAACTCAATAGGTGTCAGTAGTATGAGGTCATCAATTTCTTCTTTGGTGTATTCTCCTGACGTAACAACAGATTCAATATCTAGCTTCCCCAAGATACCTTCTCGAATGTGTAATTCCTCTGCTTTCCAATAATTGTTCCTTAACCATTGGTACTGTGTTATGTGCCAAGCATATACAAGTCCGAAAAAATGTTTTTTAATATATTCTTCTTCTTCCATACTTCTTGAACTTCTGAATATAAATTATATCCCTTTGTTTTTATATATTTTGATAAGTCAATATTCATCTTCATTGAAAATGAATTTATCTGGATCATCAAATACATATTCCCTCAAACTTTTTTCTCCTTTTTCAAAGTTTACCCCCAATTGTTCAAGCATAGATAAAGCCTTGTTAAAGTTATCTTTTGCAGCAAGTGCATTTTTTTCGTTTTTAATTGGTTTGCCGATATTTGAGATTATATTACCTGAATAATCTACTTCATATTTTCTTATTAAATTTCCCTTTTCGTTAAGTATTATTTTAAAAGCATACAGGCTGACATCATCAATATAACAAAATATGAAATCATGTTTATCCTTGAGAGCTAACTCAAATTCACGGATATATTTATCTAAGTGACTAGGAAAAGTATCATCTAATATATGAATCCATTCTGAATCTTCACCTATAATTATTTTTGAGGCGTCTATTTCAACATTGGAATCTTTTTCAACCAATTCAGCATTTTCGATATGCAGCATCTCAAGTAAGTAGCTATCTGTTAAAACTTCTTTTTCTTTTTTGATGAATAAGAAAAAACAAGTCCGTGTATAGTATTCTGAAGGAAAAAATGCATCCATTGCTTCAATTTATGCAAATACGTAGGCTATATAAATTTTTCCAACGATATAACTGAAAACACCCATGAGATACTAAAACCCCATAGGTGTTTTTTTTAGTTATTCGCTGTTCTGTACTTATCAAACCAGGCTACTGTATGGACAATTTTGCTAATTAAATTACTTGGTTTGTTGGCAATGCCATGGTATGCTTCTGGGATTTCTACAAGAACTGTTTCAATCTTTCTTAGTTTGAGGGCGTGGTAATACTGTTTGGCTTCACTAGGTGGAGTTCTTAAATCTTTCATTCCCACCATAACCATAGTAGGCGTTTCTACATTACCTACCAAAGAGAGTGGCGAGAATTTCCAATAGGTTTCAAAACTTTCCCATGGTTGACCGGGATAACGCGAATTGGCATAACCATAATAGTTGTCAGCAACTAGTGTTTTACTAATCCAGTTTACAACAGGTTTAGTAACTACCGCTGATTCAAATCGATTGTTTTTCCCTATCATCCATGCAGTCATAATTCCACCTGCACTTCCACCCGTTACAAATAATTGGTCTTCATGGGCAATTCCTTTTTTAATACAGAAATCTACTCCATCCATTACATCGTTGTAATCTTGGCCAGGATAATTATTATACAATAGATTTCCGAATTCTTCACCGTAACCGGTACTTCCCCTAGGGTTAGGATAGAATACAATATACCCTGCTGATGCATACAATTGCATTTCTGCTGAAAAGCGGTCGCCATAGTTCGAAACAGGCCCTCCATGGTTTTCTACCATAAATGGATATTTCTTAGAAGCATCGTAGTTTGGAGGGTAAACCACCCAACCTTGGATATCGCGCAGGTCATAAGTTGATTTATAATTGATTTCTTCCACTTTACCTAGCGTTCTATAGCCTAAAAGTCCATCATTTAAAGTTGTGATTTTATTAGGCGCTTTTGCTTTTGGAGCTAAGTAGGCCATTTCGGCAGGATATTCTGGTCGACTGTGTGTATAAGCAATGGCTCCATTTTTAGCAACGCTAAAAGAACCTCCACCATAAGGTCTACCAATAGATGTTCCTCCCAAATTATCTGCTAGCTTTGTTACTTTTCCTTTGGTTGTAATGTGTGCTACTTTACTATTTCCTTTGTCATCATAAGAAAAATAGAGCCCTGTACTTTCAGCATCCCACTTAATTTGAGAAACACTTCGATCTAAGTCATCGGAAATAGATTGCTGTCCAGAACCATCTGCATTCATGATGTGTAGTTTCCGTACTTGATATGTCTGTACTTTGTCATCAAAGCTGATATAGGCAATGTATTTACCATCGGGAGACATTATAGGATTAGCATCAGGCCCTTTTCGATTTGTTAGTTTCGCATAATTACCTGTTTTAACATTAACTGAATAAATTTCTGAGTTGCGGAAATCATATTCCCAATCTGCATTGCGATTACCAGAAAAATAAATTTTAGAACCATCTGTAGCCCAGCTTAGCTGTCCTCTATGATGGAAATCTCCTGAAGAAACTTGATGTGGAGCACCACCCAAAGAGGGCATCACAAATATATGATTGAAGCCTGTTGGAATATATCCGCTGCCATCAGCTTCGTGTTTTAAGCGGTCGGTAATTCTTGGTAAACCTGCCCATTCAGCTCCTTTGGGTTTAGGAGGCATTTTCGCAATAACTGGTGGCGCTTTGGGTACTCTCATTGAAAAAGCAATATGCGATCCATCTGGAGACCAAGTTAAGCTGCTCGGCCCGAAGGGAAGTTGGGTAAGTTTGGCAACTTTTCCACTAGCAACCCAATACATAAATATTTCTGAGCCTTCCTCAGTACTGCTCGAAAATACTATTCTATCACCAGAAGGAGACCATCTTGGACTCGACTCGCTACCCTCTCTTGAAGTCAACTTCTGATGCTGAGAACCATCAGCTTTAATCATCCATAAATTTCCAGACGAACGATCCTTCATCACGTCAAAACCCATTCGGCGATAAACAATCCAATCGCCATTTGGTGAAATTTGCGGGTCAGAGACATATTGTAAATCGAATACATCGAGATAAGAAAAATTTTCTTTTTGAGCCAATAGTGAAGTTAAACTCAATAATGATAGCAGTAGAAATGTAACGAGTTGTTTCATAGTAGTAAGTTGATGTTGATATATAATCTATGGTTATATTCTTTTAAATGAATATGAAGTTAATTTTAAATCAAAGGATTTTACGCATGATAAACTTGGGTTTTACAATTGCTTCTTAAAGCCTGGTAATAATTTCATTACCACTTAAATCTAAAAGTTTAAAAGACCACCTTTCTTTCTTGTAAAACTTCCCCGTTTTCAGTACTGAACATTTTCATGGTCAGGCTAAGCGGTTGGGAATTCCAATCAATTTCTATAAATCCAAAACTTTTTGCAATAGTCAAATCTCCAACTCTGTGTTGGTTCTCTTCTTTCCAAATACTACCCCAAGTATGGGTTAAGCCACTAGAAGTAAATTCATATAAAGGTTTTTCTTTGCCCTCAATTTCTAGTTGAGAAAACTCAGAAATATGTCTGTCACCACTCATTAAAATTACATTTTCTTGCCCACTAGCAGCAATAATATCAAACAGTCTTTTTCTTGCTTTTGGAAAGTTGGCCCATTTTTCAAAGCGGTGTTCTTCAGGTATAATCTGAATGCCAGAGCCGATTAAATGTACTTGGGCATCTGAAGTTATTAATTCTTTTTCTAACCAATTCCACTGCTCTTCGCCTAAAATATCACCTTCTTCGTTGGGGGCATATTGATATTTGTTCGGTTCTACTAATACTTTTCCAATTGAATCTCTAAAATAGCGAGCATCCAATAAAATTACTTTTACCTTTTTGTCACTTTCTCCAAAAGTATATGCTGTGTGGCCACCTTCTCTTTGCCAAGCTGGGTGAGTATTGGGTACATCCAGAAAATCAAACATTAAATCTCTTGATGCTTTTTTCATTGGATAATCCTTTCCGCCATCGTTTACACCAAAATCATGATCGTCCCAAATACCAATGATCGGATACACTGCTTCAAAAGCTTTGTAATTACTATCTGTTTTTAGTTTGGTATATTTTTCTTTTAATATGCCCATATCCTCAGAATCTCCATAGATATTATCTCCTAACCAAATCCATAAGTCTGGGTTTTGCTGCGCTATGTGCTTCCAATAAGACTGGTCGTCGTCTTGGTGACTGCAAGAACCTAGGGCAATTCTAGTAAGGGGTATTGATGGGTTGTTCTTTTCTATAGTTGATGGTTCATCAACTTTTTCAGAAATATTTTCTTGTTGCTGTGTACAACTTAAAATTGAAATGAGTACAAAAAAAATGGCAGTCGATCGCATAGTTTCAGGGGGTTTTCAAAATCGAAACTACATTTAGAAAGCCAAATCACCAATGAAAGAAGCTTAATTTTTCCATTCATCAAATAACTTTGTGATAATCTAATTAGTTGTTATTACTTTGGAAGATAAAGTTAATGTAACCACAAAGTTTACCCTACAATCATGAAAAACTCTTTTATAGTTTTATTACTATTGGTGGCATACAGTACCAGCTATGCCCAACAAAAAAAACATACCGAAAAATTTGAGCAGCTAGAATACGAGCTGCGCGATCCCAATGAATATAGAACAGCTTCTGGTGCTCCAGGGCATAAGTATTGGCAAAATGAAGCCAATTACCAAATGGATATCGTTTTAGATGACAATACTCAATCCATTTCAGGTGAAGAGACCATTACCTATAAAAATAATTCACCGGATGTATTAAAATATCTTTGGTTACAACTAGACCAAAATGTAAGGGCCAAAGATTCCCATTCTTATAATACTAAGACCAATTCCATTGAGCATAATATGGCTTCAGGTGGTAGAGGCAATTCTATACAAAGTGTACTTGATCCTACCTTCGAAGGCGGATTTAAAATTGCCGAAGTAACCGATGCAGGTGGAGAAGCTTTGCCTTACATCATTAACAAAACCATGATGTCTGTCGATATGCCGAAGCCTTTAAATCCAGGGGAAAGCTATTCATTCAAAGTAAAATGGTCTTACAACATCAACAATCGGATGAAAATAGGCGGTCGTTCAGGCTTGGAATACTTTCAAGAAGAAGACAACTATTTATACACCATTGCGCAGTTTTTCCCACGTATGTGTGTATATAACGACTATGCTGGATGGCAAAACAAGCAATTCTTAGGTTCTGGAGAGTTTACACTCCCTTTTGGAGATTACGATGTGAAAATTACTGTACCTGCTGACCATGTTTTAGGTGCTACAGGAAAATTATCGAATGCCAGTGAAGTATTGACTGAGCAACAAATAAAAAGATTGAAAGAAGCAGAGACTGCTACAGAGCCTGTAATGATTGTGACCCAAAAAGAAGCAGAGAAAGCTGAAAAGAAAAAAGTAAAAGAAACCAAGACTTGGCACTTTAAAGCTGAAATGGTAAGAGACTTTGCTTTTGCTACTTCCCGTAAATTTATTTGGGATGCCATGGGGGTGAAGATAGGTGACGAAACGGTAATGGCCATGTCATACTATCCAAAAGAAGGCAACCCACTTTGGGAAGAATACTCAACCCGTGTAGTGGCGCAGACTTTAAAAAGCTTTTCACATTATACTGTGGATTATCCTTACCATAAAGCTATATCTGTACATACAGCTAGAATTGGTATGGAATATCCTATGATTTGTTTCAACTTTGGCCGCCCTGATCCAGATGGTACTTATTCAGATAGGATAAAGTATGGCATGATTGGCGTAATTATCCATGAGGTAGGACATAATTTCTTTCCTATGATCATTAATTCAGATGAGCGCCAATGGACTTGGATGGACGAAGGTTTGACCACTTTCACACAATACTTAACTGAAGTAGATTGGGCTGCCAACAATCCTAAAGAAAAAGATTTTCCTTTTAGAAGAGGCCCTGCAAAGAAAATCGTGCCTTACATGAGCATGGAGAAAACACAGATCAGTCCTATAATGACTAACTCTGAGCAGGTATTGAATCTAGGCCCTAATGCTTATGCTAAGCCTGCAACTGCTTTAAATATTTTGAGGGAAACTGTTTTAGGCCCTGAGCTTTTTGACCGCGCGTTTAAAGAATATGCCGAACGTTGGGCATTTAAGCATCCAACTCCTGCTGACTTTTTTAGAAGTATGGAAGATGCCTCGGGCACAGATTTAGATTGGTTCTGGAGAGGTTGGTTTTATGGGGTAGATCATGTAGATGTAGCGATGACAGGTATCAAGAAATTTAAAATTGGTGAGCAAAGCTCAGAAACTTTTAAAGAGGCTATTACTGCAGATGACGAGTTTAATGAGTTTGCAGCAAGTTTGTCTGAAGAGCAAAAAGCGCAAGTTGAAGAAAAACCTTTCTTTTATGAAGTGAGCTTAGAAAATAAAGGAGGTTTGGTAATGCCTGTTATTTTAGAATTTACTTATGCTGATGGCTCAAGAGAAGTGAAACGTATTCCAGCTGAAATTTGGAGAAAAAATGCTGAGAAGATTTCTAAAGTTTTCAATACTGAAAAAGAAGTTACTTCTATTGTATTAGATCCATTTGAAGAAACAGCAGATATAGATATCAGTAATAATTATTGGCCTAAGCAAGAGCTACCTTCAAGGTTTCAATTATATAAAGAGAAGGGTAGTGGTGAAAGAAGGTAATCAAATGAATTAATAAATGACTATTAACTATATCCGGGGCAATGCCATTGCTGCCGGATATTTTTTATAGTATCGAGATAAAAATAAATATATAAAATCCCTTACTAGGATTTCATGTAATAAACTCACAATGAGCATTTTGTGATTAGTCCTAGCAAGGGCTAAAGTTAATTTATTTCTGTTCACCTACTTAACTGAAATTATTTCTATGAAAAAGACTATACTATTTTTTTTGTTGAGTTTTTTAGCCGTGCTCGCAGCACTAGGGCAAGAAAAAAAACATACAGAAAAGTTTGAGCAGTTGGAATATGAACTGCGAGATCCCAATGAATACCGTACTGCCTCTGGTGCACCAGGTCATAAGTACTGGCAAAATGAAGCTGACTACCAAATGGAAATTGTACTGGATGATAACAACCAAACCATTTCTGGAGTAGAAACCATTACCTACAAAAACAACTCACCCGATGTATTAAAATACCTTTGGTTGCAACTAGATCAAAATGTAAGGGCCAAAGATTCCCATTCATACAACACCAATACGAATCAGATTGAGCACAATATGCTTTCGAATAGTAGAGGTGGAAATACTGTCAATAATGTCCTAGATCCTTCTTTTGATGGTGGATTCAAAATTGCCGAAGTAACCGGTGTTGATGGGAATGATTTACCTTTCATTATCAATAAAACGATGATGTCGGTAGACATGCCTGAGCCATTGCAACCTGGTGGTTCGTATTCCTTCAAAGTAAAATGGTCTTACAATATCAATAATAGGATGGAACTTTGGGGGCGTTCTGGTTATGAGTATTTTCCAGAGGAAGACAATTATTTGTATACCATTGCCCAGTTTTTTCCACGTATGTGTGTGTATAGTGATTATGCAGGTTGGATTAATAAGCAATTCCTAGGTGCTGGTGAGTTTACATTGCCCTTTGGTGATTACGATGTAAAGATTACAGTGCCAGCCGATCATATTTTGGGTGCCACTGGTAAATTATCTAATTCCGATGATGTGTTGACAGAGAAGCAGATGGAGCTTTTGAAGAAAGCAGAAACTGCCTCAGAACCTGTTATCATCGTAACTCAGAAAGAAGCAATAAAGGCAGAAAAGAAAAAGGTGAAAGAAACCAAGACATGGCATTTTAAAGCTGAAAATGTAAGGGATTTTGCTTTTGCTACTTCCCGTAAATTTATTTGGGATGCTATGGGTGTAGAAATTGGAGGTAAAACTGTAATGGCCATGTCTTATTATCCTAAAGAAGGCAATCCACTTTGGGAAGAGTATTCCACTCGTGCAGTAGCACAAACCTTAGAAAGTTTTTCGAAGTATACGGTCGATTATCCTTATCATAAAGCCATTTCAGTGCATACTGATAGAATTGGCATGGAGTATCCTATGATTTGTTTTAATGGAAGAAGGCCTGAACCAGATGGCACTTATTCCGATAGGTTAAAATTCGGGCTGATCAGTCTGATTATCCACGAGGTAGGGCATAACTTCTTTCCTATGATCATAAACTCAGATGAGCGCCAATGGACTTGGATGGACGAGGGTATGACTTCTTTCACCCAATATTTAGCTGAGGTTGATTGGAGTGCTAAAAACCCAAAAGAAGCCGATTATCCACATAGAAGAGGACCTGCAAAAAATATAGTGCCTTATATGAGTATGGAAAAAGATCTGATCAGTCCTATTATGACCAACTCAGAGCAGGTACAACAAAAGGGTAATAATGCCTATGCCAAGCCTGCAACCGCTTTAAATATTTTGAGAGAAACCGTTTTGGGACCAGAACTATTCGATAGGGCCTTTAAAGAATATTCGGAACGCTGGGCATTTAAACATCCTACTCCTGCCGATTTTTTTAGAACCATAGAAGATGCTTCAGGTACAGACTTAGATTGGTTTTGGAGAGGTTGGTTTTATACAGTTGACCATGTGGATATCGCTATGACAGGGATCAAAAAATTCAAAATAGGTGAAAGTGATTCTGAAACTTTTAAAGATGCCGTAGACGCAGAAGACGAATTCAATGAGTTTTCTGCTGCATTGAGCGAAGAACAAAAAGCCCAAGTAGAAAAGAAGCCATTCTTTTATGAAGTAAATTTAGAAAATAAAGGTGGTTTGGTAATGCCCGTTATTTTAGAATTTACTTATGCTGATGGTTCTTCAGAAATTAAAAGGATACCTGCAGAGATTTGGAGAAAGAATGCAGAAAAAATCTCCAAAGTATTCAATACTGAAAAAGAGGTTACTTCTATAGTATTAGATCCATTTGAAGAAACGGCTGACATAGATCTCGGTAATAATTATTGGCCTAGAAAAGAATTGCCATCAAGATTTCAGCTTTACAAAGAAAAGGGAAGCGGTGAAAGAAAATAGTCAATAAGATAACTAAGCTATTTATTATTTAAGGTAAGCATCTTGCTTTCAAATATTTTTATGAATTCAACAATAACTTTTATGATGAAGAAAACAAAGTTGATTTTTTTATTAACCATTTGTATAGCTTCTACAACTTTCGCACAACAGCGAAAACACACCGAGAAGTTTGAACAGTTAGAATACGAACTGCGCGACCCAAATGAATATCGCACAGCTTCTGGTGCACCTGGTCATAAATACTGGCAAAATGAGGCAGATTACACCATAGATGTAATCTTGAATGATGATAATCAATCCATAACTGGTGAAGAAACTATTACTTACCATAATAACTCACCAGATATACTTAAATATTTATGGGTACAATTGGATCAAAATGTAAGGGCAAAAGATTCACATTCTTACAATACTGCCACCAATTCAGTGCAGCATAATATGCCCTCTAATGGTTATGGGGCAAGCATGAAAGATATTCTGGATCCTACCTTCGAAGGTGGTTTTAATATAGCTTCAGTAACTGACCAATCAGGAGAAGCCTTGCCTTACATCATCAATAAAACCATGATGTCGATTGATTTACCGAAGCCATTAAAACCAGGAGAAAACTTTTCCTTTAATATTAAATGGTCTTTCAATATTAACGACCGTATGGCCATTGGTGGTAGGTCTGGTTATGAGTACTTTTCAGAAGATGGAAATTACCTTTATACAATTGCTCAATTTTATCCACGGATGTGTGTGTATAACGATACTGATGGTTGGCAAAATAAGCAATTCTTAGGTGACGGTGAGTTTACCTTGCCGTTTGGAGATTACAAAGTAAGCATTACAGTGCCTGCTGATCATATTCTAGGTGCTACTGGTAAATTGCAAAATCCAAATGATGTATTAACCAAAAAACAATTAGAAAGGTGGGAACAAGCTAAAACGGCTACAGAACCTGTAATGATTGTGACCCAAAAAGAAGCGGAAAAAGCCGAAAAAAGTAAATCTACAGAAAATAAGACTTGGGTATTTGAGGCAGATAGTGTACGCGATTTTGCATTTGCATCGTCTCGTAAACTTATTTGGGATGCCATGGGGGTAAAATTTGGTGATAGAACAGTGATGGCTGTATCTTATTATCCGAAGGAAGGCAATCCACTATGGGAAGAATATTCAACGCGGGTAGTAGCCCATACTTTAAAGGTATATTCAAAGCATACCATAGAATATCCTTACCACAAGGCTATCTCAGTCCATGCCAAAGCCATTGGTATGGAGTACCCTATGATTTGTTTCAATTTTGGGAGACCCAATAAAGATGGAAGTTATGCAGATTACATCAAGTATGGAATGATTATGGTAATTATCCATGAAGTAGGGCATAATTTCTTCCCAATGATTATCAATTCAGATGAAAGACAATGGACTTGGATGGATGAAGGTTTGAATACTTTTATGCAGTACCTTTCTGAGGTAGAATGGGCAGCCAATAATCCAAAAGAGAAAAACTATCCTTTTAGAGAAGGTCCCCCCAATAAAATTGTTCCTTACATGAGTATGAACAAAACACAGATCAGTCCGATCATGACCAATTCTGAACAAGTGTTGAATTTAGGGCCCAATGCTTATGGCAAACCAGCTACAGCATTAAATATTTTAAGAGAAACTGTTTTAGGTAAAGAGCTATTTGATAAAGCATTTAAAGAATATTCAGAGCGTTGGGCTTTTAAACATCCAACTCCTGCAGACTTCTTTAGAACCATGGAAGATGCTTCAGGTACAGATTTAGATTGGTTTTGGCGAGGCTGGTTTTATGGGGTAGATCACGTAGATATTGCCATGACGGGCATTAAGAAATTTAAAATTGGTGAAAGCGAATCAGAAACTTTTAAAGAAGCAATTAATGCCAACGATGAATTTAATGAATTCTCGGCGCAGTTGTCAGAAGAGCAAAAGAGCCAAGTGGCAGAAAAGCCTTTCTTTTATGAAGTGAGTTTAGAAAACAAAGGTGGTTTGGTGATGCCAGTTATCTTAGAGTTTACTTATGCCGATGGGTCAAGAGAAGTGAGACGTATTCCTGCAGAAATTTGGAGAAAAAATGCAGAGAAAATCTCTAAGGTTTTCAATACAGAAAAGGAAGTTACTTCTATTGTGCTAGATCCCTTTGAGGAAACAGCAGATATTAACCTAACCAACAATTACTGGCCTAAACAGGAAACGCCCTCAAGATTCCAATTGTACAAAGAAGGAAAGAACTAAATCGGTATAATTTTATTTTTTTTAGAAGATTATTTATATATTTTGCCTTAAATCCAGCATATTCTATTGTTGGATTTTTTTTATTCAAAAATAAACATGTCTTTTACTTGTAAATAAAACCTGATTAAAACCATCTACAATGAAAAACCAAATAATAAACTACATAGCTTTTTTTGCTTTTACTAGCTTACTAATAGCCTGTAATAAAAAACAAACCGAAGAAGCAAAGGAGACAGTTGAATCCTCTGCTGAAAATGTGATTCCGAAAGCTGATATTGCGGCATTTACTTCTGATCAATCTGGTTTTAAACCAATTGTTCCTAAATTGGCAAATAAAGATATTGCTACTTATCTAGAAAATGAATCTCTTAATGAGACCACTTTAGCTTATTACATCGGTAAAGTAGAAGCGAGCCCTGATTCTTCTTTCTTGTCAATTTTCGATAGTTTATCGGTAAGTTCTACTTTAAATCCACTGCGTTGGCATTTACTCAATAAAGTAGTTTTAAATGCCGATGGCGTATTGGCAGAATCACTTAGTGAGATAGCAGCGCAAAAAATTGTAGATAACCCGAATGAATTTACGACCATGTTACTCGATACTGCCTACAAAGGTAGAATGGAAGTAGCAAAAAATTATGCTTTCCTGTTAGCACATAATATTCAACAAGAACAAGAAGAGCAACAAGCCGAAGACAAGATGGTAATTAGGGCAATGCTTGCTTGTTCTACCTGTTCCGATAAGCAAAAAGCGGTTTTAGGTTATTTTTTTGAAATGGTAGATGGCTTAAAAGATTATTAAAGTTTTATCAATGAATGATTGATACTTTTCAAAAAAATAGATACATCCCAAAAGATATAGAGATTTTAGGACTGAAAAAACTCAGGTATTAATTTTTAAAAACAAGATTGATGATTTATTTCTTATTAGGGAAAAAGAGATAAATAATGAAATGGACTTTAATCTTTTGCGGATTATTTTTTTGCCAATCTGTTAAAATAATTGCCCAAACTGATTCTATTTACACACAAGCCTATCTAGAAAAAAGTACCAAGTTTGCTTGGCTTACTTTTGGAGGAGATATCAATTGGAATACTGGTGGAAGTACTAATCATTTAATTGGTGAAATACCTGAAGCTTTAAATTTTGGTGCTACAATATTACCTCGCTTGACTATTGGTGGTATTCATTTTTGGGGTCATGCAGATTTTTACGTCACCTTTCCACTTTCATTTATTTCTTATCAACAAGTACCTGAAGGTTTAGCAGACCTAGAGGTATACCAAGGTGTTGAGACTGGAGCAAGGATTTACCCTTTTAAAATACAATCCAATAGTTTAAGACCATTTGCTGGAATTAGTTTTAGACGAATTCGTTTTGCCCAAGAAGCTGATGCCAGTGGGTTTGAAAATGGTGTGCCTAGTTTTGGTAGATTTATCCATCCCATTCAATTAGGCATAACCTATTCTTCTGAAAAGTGGCATATCTCAGCTTCAAGTTATATCAACTATCAGAATGAATTTGATTATTATATTTCACCCAATCAAGTAACTGATGTGACTCTAGACCCTGTTTCTTTTAATATCAGTTTTTTACGATATCTCGACTCAGATAAGGGGTTAAGAGACCCTAAAGTAGTAAAGCAAGTGAATAAGGATTATGGAACATTAAACGCAAAAAACTTATTAAATGCATGGTTTATCGGTATAGGACCTTCTGCTGCACTCCAAATTTCCAAGTCACCTTTTTTAAAGAACAATTACCCTTATTTTTTTGATGATTTCTCTGCTGCTTTACTGCCCGATGTTTCTTTTGGGCGCTATTTTTCAAATACAGATTTAAATGTTGGCCTCTCTTATCGAACTTATGGAGAAAAATACGAAGGTTTCGATAATGAAATAACCACAAGAAGACATTCGATTGGGGTAGAGTCTATAAAATTTTTATTTAATTACCTCGGTTTCGTTCCTTTTGTGGGAACGGCTTTTACCTATGAAAATATGCGTGCTTCAGTGAATGGTGTAAACTTTACTGAAAGTAAACCAGCAATAGGCTTTGTATTTGGCTGGGATATTAGAGTAACCAAAACAAGTACTGGCGTTCTAAGAACTAACTTAAGGTATTTCCCAGATTTGCACATGGATATTGAGGGCGATAAAATGATGTTCGACCATCTTGAGTTTAACTTTATTCAGTGGGTGCAGTTTTTGGGAAGAAAAAAAGCATTAAGAGAGGCAAGAATGAGGTAAACGACTTATTTTACTGAATGATTTAATCTAAATTGATAGTTCAACTTGACATAATAGTTAAAAGATATATTTCTGTAAATTAAATCTTTATGTAATTAATACTTTAGATTCAATTATTTATCAAAACTTGAAATGGCCCTCACAAACAAAAAGATACAAACAGACTACCAAATAAGGATCAACCGCGTTTTCCAATACATTGACGAGCACCTTGATGCAGATTTATCACTAAATACTTTAGCCAATATCGCCTTTTTCTCGCCATTTCATTTCCATCGCATATTTAAGTTTGTAACAGGCGAAACTTTAAACGAGTATGTAACAAGGCGTAAGATAGAGAAGGCTGCTTCGGATTTAATGCATAAAGAAATGAGTATGACCGAAATAGCTTTAAAATATGGTTTTAGTGAAAATGCTGCTTTTACAAGGACATTCAAAAAATATTATAAATTAAGCCCAACCGAATTTAAGAAAGAAAACCCCCAACGATTTAGCAAGATACGTCAATTGAAAAGCAAGAATGGTCAAGCGTATCCTGATACTGAGCAATACATTTGTATCATTAACAATCTTAAAAACTGGATTAATATGAATGCAAATATTGAAATTAAGGAAATACAAAAAATGGATTTGGCTTATGTTTCATGCATAGGCTCTCAAAATTTGGGAACGGCTTTTCAGAAACTAATGAGATGGGCAACACCACAGGGTTTAATGCATGAAAAAACTAAAATGGCTACTATTTATTACGATAGTTTTAAAGTGACTGAAGCAGCTAAGGTTAGAATGAGTGCCTGTTTACTTTTAGATAAACCTATTGAAACTGAAGGAGAAATTGGGTTGACAAGTATTGAAAAAGGTAAGTTTATTGTTGGCCATTTTGAAATTGGAGTTGAAGCCTTTGAAAAATCATGGACAGGATTATTTTTATGGATGAATGAAAATGGTTATAAAAAAGCAGATAGAAATCCATTCGAGATTTATCATAATAACTTCAATGAACATCCTGAAAAAATGGCGATTGTTGATTTTTATATTCCAATTGAATAAAGTAGATGAATACTAAAACCATTTTTGTTATTACCATCATTCTTTTCGCTTGTACAAATGCAAATAAGATCGATCAAACTGAAAATAGAATACTCATTTCTGAAACAGAGAAAATCAATAGTAACAAGTCAGGATTTGAAATGGTATTTATTCAGGGAGGAAATTTTATGATGGGAGGTAATGACAAAATTGATGACGGAGGAAACCCAGCATCGAGAATTGCCGATGAATGCCCCCATAATGTTACAGTTAAAGACTTTGCAATTGGCAAGTACGAAGTAACCCAACTAGACTGGTTTAAAGTGATGGGAACTAGGCCAAGTAAACAAAAAGATTGTGATAACTGCCCTGTAGAACAAGTTTCTTGGGATGATATTCAGGAGTTTATCTTAAAGGTTAATTCATTACAAGGTGAAAATTATCGATTACCTTCAGAAGAAGAATGGGAGTTTGCGGCTAAAGGTGGAGTAAAAAGTAAAGATTACATTTACGCTGGTAGTAATCATGCAAATGAAGTAGCATGGTTTAAAGATAATTCGAGCAATAATCCTCATCCTGTTGGAGAACTTCAACCGAATGAGTTAGGACTTTACGACATGAGTGGTAACATATGGGAGTGGTTGAGTGATAAAAAGACGCCTTATCCTTGTGATTCAATAGGAAAAATATTTGAATCAAAATTATTAAGGGGTGGATCATTTAGTCATCGAGCAAGTAGTGTACGAGTAATTGATAGAAATGCTAGAGACTCAACAATGCGTTTAGCAACACTAGGATTTCGTTTGGCAAAATGAAATTGTGATATCAAATCATTACAAAGCATTTAATAATTATTGAAAATCATGGACATTATTCAAAACTCAATAAAAGCTTTTAATACATAATTATAAAACTTTGCTTTATCTACATCAATGGCAATATGGGCATATTTTCCAGTACCTTTTTCTATTGATGTTCTACCCGCAGAAGGGCCGCTACTTTCAATAACACATTCCATGTTTTCTTGTACTTCAAAAGCATCGGGGATACCTAAGTAACTGGTAGCTAGCACATCCCACATGAAATAAGTGTATTCATAACTTGGTACAGTATCTAAGGTAGTGGCCCAAAATTGACAAGCCAATCGTGCCCAAAGTATATCATTGAATTTGGCCAGTTCCTTTAAAAAATCTAAAGTAACAGGTACATGGTTTGTAACATCTAAAGGAATAAATGTTAGTGGTAGATTAAAATCTAACATTTTGGCAGCTGCTTTTGGGTCCCAAAATACATTCCATTCTGCCGAGTTATCGTGGTTATAAGTAACAACATTTCCTCTTACTCGAAAAGCGCCTCCCATCCAAACTACTTCATTAATTTTTTCTTTGATTGATGGTCTTTTTGTTAATGCATCAGTAAGGTTGGTACAAGGTCCAGTCATCAAAATCTTGGCTTTATCATCAGATGCTATTAAAGTTTCAATGATTAAATCAACTGCATTTTTATGATTGGCTAAGGTTGAGGTTACTTCAACATTGATGAGGTCTGGCAAAGCGTTCAATATTTTAGGCTTGGCTCGCCAATCGGCTGGGAAGCTATTTTCACCACGGCAATAACTAATGCCTACAGGTATATCATTTCTTCCTGCTTTTTTTAATATTTTTAGTGTGGTCTCTAAGGCATTTTCAATGTAACAATCGGCTGGAGTGATGGTAATGGCCTTTACATCGTATTGTTCCATGCTTAATAACAATACCAATGATAGAAAGTCATCGGCAGAACCATCGTGATCTATAATTACTGGTATTTTTGTATCTTTCATTTTAATAACGTATTTTGAACGCTAATATAACGTAAATTATACGTTAAATAAAAATTGACCTTATGATTTATTCAAAAATAGCGATTGATTGTGTGGTAATTGGGTACAGTGTTCAAGAGAATCGCTTCAAGATTCTGCTTATTCAGCGTAATAATGAACCACAAAAAGGGGCTTGGGCGCTACCTGGTGGCTTTGTAAAGCAAACAGAAGAATTTGAAACTACTGCCAAGCATATCCTTAAAAAAGAAACGGGAATTAGAAATATTTTTATGGATCAATTAAAAGCTTATAGCCTTACAGGTTGCGAAGATGCTGATAGAATTATTTCGATTGCATTCTTTTCAATCATAAACATGGAAAAGGTTAAATCTGATGAGGCAGAGCAATATTCTAAATGGTTTGATTTACATAAAATTCCCAAATTACCATTCGATCATAAGAACAAAGTAAAAGATACGGTGGACTATCTAAAAATGCATGTCAACACCCAACCTTATCTTTTTAAATTACTTCCTGCCAAATTCACGCTTAACCAATTACAAAGAATTTATGAATGCCTTTTTAATGTAAGTATAGACAATAGAAATTTCAGAAAGAAAGCAAAACAGATGGCATATATAGAAAAATTAGACGAACTTGAAGTGAATACTTCACGAAGGCCTGCCTATTTGTACAAGTTCAATCCTTCTAAATATAAGCAAGCTTTTAAGTTGTTCTAGGTGTGCGTTATACTGCGTTAGTCATGATTAATAAAAAAAAGATTTTAATAGTAATAATCGGAATTATAATTATTCTATTTGGTTATTTCGGACTTGCAATGTATCACTTTGCAAGAGGACTTCAGTCAAATGCTGATAATGGAAATTTAGATGCTAAATTATATGAATTAGAAAAATCTTTTGATTATCCAAGCTCAGATAAAGTTGAATTCATTATTGAAGTAAGAAAAGTATATTATTATAATAAACCAATTGAAATAAAACTCATCTGGAAAAATAATTCTAATCAGTCTGAGAAAATAATGATTAAAGATTATTTGGGATATCCAATTGGAACTGGGGTCTCAATTCTAGATTCAAATAATACTGAGCTGACAAGTGCACCTTCAAAGCATATTTTAAGTTCACAAATCTTTACCTCAGAAGAATTAAAAGAATATGAAATCAATCTACAGCCAAATGAAACAAAAGAATATTCTGTCGATTTATTAAAAACCCCAATTTTAAAAGAAAATGATTTTACTTTAAAAAAAAATATATTACCGAAAGGGAAATATAAAATTCGAGCGTTTTATTATTTAAGAATGTCAAACAGTATTGAAATAGAAATAATATAATGAAAATTGACTAAGTAATGAGACAAAAATAAATATTATAAAACCCTCCCTAGGGTTTTACTTAATAAGCTCAAAATGAAAGTATTATAATGAACCCTAGGGAGGGCCACCCTGGAAGGGATAAAGTTAATTTAATTATGTTCAACTACTTATAGTTTTTGAATGCAAAAAATCACTGAGATAAATTTTTGTAATGAAAACCGTAGTATTTATTCCATAATTTAAACAAAGGTAGATCTCCAGTGAGTTTTAAACTAACATGTTCTATATACTCAATCAAAAATATCCAGCTCCAAAGCCAGAAGTAAGAAGTGTAATTACTGCAATACTTTTCGGATCATTTATTGGATTGTTTTTGCTTTTTTTTGAGCCATTTGACATCAACTTATCTACCCATGATAATAAGACTTTTGAGGTGCTCTTCTTCGGTATAATCACAACAACTGTTCTCTTAGTCTTTCTTTATTTTCTTCCTTTGCTTTTTCCTAAGGTGTTTTCTGATAAGTATTGGAAAGTTAAGCACCAGATTATTTTTTATCTAATTGTACTTTTTGTAATTGCTACATGCAATGGTATTTATACGAATTACATTAATAATTTGAGTTTTAGTTGGGCTAACTATTGGTGGATCATTAATCGAACTTATGTATTGGGTGGAATCCCCTTGGCTTTTATAACGCTTATTGATCAGCAAAGAAAAGCCAAAATGAATGCAGGACAGGCTCAAACTATGCTGAATTCAATAAAAGAATTTACAAAAGATACCACCGAGACGTTACACCAAATTGACACAGATTTAAAAAATGAAACAATCAGTTTTTCGGAAGATGACTTTTATTTTGCAGTAGCTACAGGCAATTATATTGACCTTTATATTTCAGAAAAGGATGTATTTAAAAAAGACACCTACAGGCTTACCCTTTCTTCATTTGAAGCACAATTAGATACATCTACTTTAGTAAGATGTCATCGATCCTATTTAGTGAATTTAAAAAAAGTAAAAAATATTACTGGAAATGCCCAAGGCTTAAAACTCACCTTAAACGATCAATTAGAAACAGTTCCTGTATCAAGAAAATACATGCCAATAGTCAAACAATTTTTTCTGAATGAAAAAGAATTACATTAGAAAAATTATTTTTAGTTGAAGCGCGACTCAAAAATTTTCGATGCTAGCTTGACACTCAAATCATATCCTTGTCATTCGCCCCATTCTTCTTCTTAGCACCAAATACACACATACATTTGGGTTATGCGAAAATTTATACTTATCACATTTTTTTTAATTGGAGCCTTATCCATGCTTATCATGTCATTCCACTATCTACAGGTAGATAGCACAGGTATTCTTAAAAGAAAAGAAGTTGCCTATCAGTTATGGTATCTTTTTACATTTCGAATACATATTATTTCAGGACTTATCGCCATTTCTATTGGTCCCTTTCAGTTTTTAGAGAAGCTAAGAATGAAGTATGCACTTTTACACAAAGTAATGGGCTATGTGTACACTTTGAGTGTAATGTTAAGTGGTTATGCAGGGCTTGTTATAGCACAATTCGCTATGGGTGGTTGGATTACTTCAGTTGGTTTCACTTTACTTTCAATTTTATGGTTATCTACTACCATTATTGCGGTGCGACATATAGTACTCGGTGCAATTTCGAAACACAAAAAGTGGATGTTTTATAGCTATGCACTTACTTTCGCAGCCATTACACAAAGGACCCTGCTACTAGTTCCTCTTCTTACCACAATACCATTTATGCCTATTTATCAACTCTCTGCATGGCTTCCTTGGATATTCAATCTATTCATGGTTAACCTTCTCTTCAAACGAACACATGATAACATATTACAGTCTTAGCTTGATTTGCTTTTTACCTTTTTAAATCAGTATAGAATGCTTAAATTAATGTCATAAATAATCATTTATAATCAAGGTATTTAGCTTTTAACCAAGGTAAATTAAGTGGAGGATACGATTTTTCAGGACGAAAAATTTATGAGACTAACTTACCAAGTGGCAAGGCAATCTGCTAAAAGTGGATTTGACCCATTTGGTGCCATACTGGTAAAAGACAATAGAGTAGTTGCAACCTCAATAGATAAATGCATTCAATATTCCGATCCCACCTCACATGCAGAGCTAGTTTTAATAAGTGAATATTGTAGGGAAAATCAACTGATTAGCCTTGAAGGATACACGATGTATTGCAATGTAGAACCTTGTGTAATGTGCAGTGGAGCTATTCATTGGTCTAGGATTTCTAGGTTAGTTTATGGCGTTAGCCAAGCAGACTTGCAAAAAGTGAGTAAAGGGAAATTAAAACCTAGATGTAAAGATCTAATCAATATCGGCCATAAGAAAATTGAAATTTTAGAGGGCGTTTTAGTCGAAGAGGGATTGAGGATTTTGAAAGAATATCCTTTTAAATCAAAAAAAGAAAGACATTTAGCCTACCATCTAAAAAAGAAAGGCTAGCATTCTTCAGAAATTCATCTTAAATAAATTAAGTTAACATCAATGAGAAAAGCAGTAGTACATTTTGAAATTGGTTGTAATAATTTACCCGCCACCGCAGATTTTTATAAAAACGTTTTTGATTGGGAAGTAGATGTAAAAGGAAACTCTGCTGTGATTGATACAGGACAGGAAGATTCAATTTCTGGACACATTAATAAATTAGGCCCCAATGATCCTGAAAAGTATATAACCATCTATATAGAAACTGATACATTAAAAGAAGATTTAACGGCAATTGAATCTAATGGAGGAAAAGTCTTGGTGCAACCCACAAAGTTACCCGATGGTAGATCTTTTGCTTGGTTTGAAGATGTTGCTAAAAATATAGTGGGTTTAATAACCCCACAGGTATAAACTTAAATTGGTAAACACTGTCTGTTAATGAGACTATTTTTTGGATTTTTAACTTCCATGATTATTCATGCTTTTACGATCAATGCACAAGATGTAGCATTGCAAGAATTAATTGAAAATGAATTGGCTGCATTCCCCGATTGTGAAATTGCCATTGGCATAATAGATAAGCAAGAAGCACTAAAATTAGGATATAAAAAAGAAAATAATGATTGGGTGTCTGTGAAAAATAGCGGAACCTTATTTGAAATAGCCTCCATTAGCAAAATATTCACTGCCGCTTTGTTGGCTAGAGAAGTTGAAAAAGGATTGATATCTATTGAAGATTCCCTACAAAAACACTTAGGTTTTAATATCAAAAATGATACTTATGAAAATCAGACTTTGAAAATAAAACACCTAATAACACATACTTCTGGCCTAAAAAAGAATCCTTTAACCAATTACAAGAGATACAGTAACTATCTCAAAGGTTTTCAACTTGATTATGTACCTGGCACTAATTGGGAATACAACAACCTTACTATCGGACTTTTAGCACAAATTACTGCTGAGAAAAATGAAACTACCTGGACTAACATGTTGAAGGAAGGTATTCTTCAACCATTGGGAATGAACAATACTTATGTAAATCTACAAGAAACCCCTGAAGCTAATCGAGTTCAATGTGTTAATAAAAATGGAGATATAAAAGATTGTTACTTTCACAAAATAGGCGCGTTTCAATGGCCTTCTGGTGGTATGATTTCTAATATAGATGATATGTTGAAATGGTTAGAAGCAAATATGAATGAAACCGTAGATGAACTTAAATTTTTAAATGAAGCACATCAAACCATGGGTGATAGTATAAGTATTCCTTGGTTTGAAAAATATAAAGCTACCCAAGGATTTATCTGGTGGCATTATAGAACGGAAAAAGGTCAACGAATTATTTGCCATGGTGGTAACTCACCTGCCCAAACTTCTTTTCTCGCATTTGATAAAGCCAGAAAAAAAGGGATTGTAGTTTTGGTCAATATTGACGGCAGGTCACTTTTAAATGAAGAACAAATCTTGAAATCTACAGCCCTTGCCATGAAAGTACTTGAACAGTAGAAGAAATGAAGGTGAAGTAAATGCTGAAATTTATTAATTGTATTTCACTACAGAAATCTTATCTTGGCATTATCAGTACTAAATAACCAAGCTAGAAATAATTTTTTTAACTCAGCAAAATATGCCGAATTTAAATAAATGGGTAATAACATTGACCTACCTCATTTTTTTAGCCAATTATTCGATGGGGCAAGCCAATAACAATACTTTGTCTATAGGTTATTTTGCACCCTATGGCATTCAGTTTGGGTTAAAGTTAGGTGCTTCTTTCACCCTTAAAAACTGGGATAAAGCATCAGAATCTTCTCGGGTATCAAAATTGAGCATCCAACCTCAAATCAGCTATTTTGTGTTCCCCGATGTGCAAAACAATGTATTACTCAATAATGAAATTGTCTATAGCTTGCATAAAGTTGATAAGCGTTTTTTTCCAATGGTATCTGTTGGTACTGGTTATCTCTTAGCCTTTCAAAATACAGATGGCAGTGTGAATTTAGCTACAGGCGATATTTCCAATAATACAGAAACTTTACACTACTTTTTGCCTACATTTAATTTAGGATTTGGCATTGCCCCTAAAAAAAGTATAGGCTTTTACACCAAGGCTTTTTATGGGCATAAGATTGGTTCAAATTCAGAAGATGAAGCCTTTTTTGGTATTGATTTAGGAATTTTAATTAAGTTACAGAAAAGAGATCAATGACACGAGAAGAATTTTTAAAGAAAGGGCTTGCCTTAGGAATAGGTTTCCCTTTGTTATCACTCTTTCATAAATCTTGCGACGATGCCATTGAGTTTCCTCAATTTCAGACTAATTTTTCGGGAAAGGTCATCGTAATTGGTGCAGGAGCGGCAGGAATGGCAGCAGGCTATTTACTCAATAGGTATGGTATTGATTTTCAAATTATTGAAGCGTCTCCTAATTTGGGTGGTAGGGTAAAAAGAAGTGCTGATTTTACTAATTTCCCTATAGATTTAGGAGCAGAATGGATCCATACTTCACCCTCGGTTTTAGCAGATATTTTAAATGATCCTGAGCAAAATGCCAATATCGATTTTATCACTTACAATCCACAAACATTTCAATTGTGGAATAATGGGAAATTGAAAGACCGCAACTTTGCTAGAAATTTTTACAGTGAATACAAATTCAAAAATACAACTTGGTATGGTTTCTTTGAAAAATACATTGTGCCAGATTTCCAAGAAAAAATTATTGTTGATACGCCCATTATTGAGATAGATTATTCAACAGATAAAGTAAAACTGACCTCGGTTGATGATGAAGTATTTGAAGCGGATAAAATAGTGGTCACTATCCCAATTAAAGTACTGCAAAGTAATGTTGTTAGCTTCAATCCCGCTATGCCTAGTGCCAAATCAGAGGCAATCAATAGTATTTACATGGGAGATGGTTTAAAAGCATTTATTGAGTTTAAGGAGCGATTTTACCCAGATATACTCTTGTTTGGCGGTTTGATCAATGCCATTTCTTCAGACGATAAAACGTATTATGATGCCGCTTTTAGAAAAGATACAGATAAAAATATATTGGGATTGTTTACCATCAATGAAAAAGCAGCAGAATACGCAACACTCAATTCTGATGAAGAAATTATCGCTAAAATATTAGCGGAACTTGATGAAATATTCGATGGCCAAGCCTCGCAACATTATGTAAAACATGTCATCCAAAACTGGTCAAAAGAGCCATATATTCAAGGAGCTTATTCTTACAGTTTTGCAAACGACCAAGAAGATACAGTAAATGAGCTTTTAAAGCCGCTAGATAACAAGGTGTTTTTTGCTGGGGAAGCACTTTCTATTGATAACCAAGCTACGGTGCATGGTGCCTGTGAATCTGCTTATGAAGTAGTGGAAAACCTGCTAAAGGCTTAGGTTATGTAAATAAGAGAATGAATTATTATCGATTTACTGAAACTAAAATTAAATTATGATTAAATCAATCTTAACCTTTACTATCCTCTTTATTTTTTTGATGGGTTGTAAAGCTATACCAGAATCGAATTATGAAATTACTGGTGTACAGAGCAAAATTATTGCTGATATGATTCAGGCAGTTAATGAGAAAAATGCGGAAAAATATGTGGCAGGTTTTGCAGAAAGTGTACAAGTATATCTGGAATCAGAAATGAAAGTGGATGGCAGAGAAGCATTGAAAAAGAATAGAGCCAATCATTTTAAGAATCATCCCCAAGTTCGTTCAGAAATTCAACATTTGGTTGAAATTGATAACAGAGTAATTTTACATGATAAAGTATGGCTTGAAGAAACGGATAAATCTGGTCATAACATAGTTGAAATATTTACTTTTGAAAATGGCAAGGTTGCAAGGGTAGATGTAATTCAACCTAAAGATTTATTCTAAAAACCAATCAGAGAAGTTGGGCACTATCAAAAAGGTAGTTCTCTTTTAATTAACAAAGACAACAGAGAATGATAGCAAGAATTTGGCATGGTAGAACCAAAGTAGAACATTGTGAAGCTTATACTGAGTTTATGAAAACTGTGGCAATTCCAGATTATAAAAAAACAGAAGGCTTTGTGAAATTATCTTTTTTAAGAAGGATTGAGCAAGAAGTGGCACATTTCGATTTAATCACTTATTGGGAAAACTTAGAGGTGATAAAGAACTTTGCAGGAGAGGATTATGAAGTAGCCAAATACTACCCAAAAGACAAAGATTACTTACTTGAATTTGAAGAAAAAGTAAAGCACTATGAAGTGTTTGCTGAGTGAAATGAATTAACTTTTTTGATTTATTTCCTTTAAAAGTTAGATTAATCGATTTTATTAGTGAATTATAATTACTACCTCTAACTAGATAAAGTCTTTTAAGACGAATTTAATCTATTATTTACTAGCAGCTATAAATTAACCAATGAGCTTAACATTTACAGACAACTTTTTAGGTACTACTTCTGGACAACTTACAACTGAAAGCTTCAAAGTATCAGTGGTTGACTATACACAAAAGGTATCAGAAGATTGGCATTGGCATGAAAAGATACATATCTCTTCAATTATTCGAGGAGGAAACCTTGAGTCTAGAAAAGATCAGGAAATTCAAGTAGTGCCTAGTAAAATCTTGGTTTATCAACAGGGGGAAATTCACCGCAATAGATTTACAGTACATCCTTCAAAGAATATAAATATCGAATTCGAAGAAAATTTCTTCAATCATGATATTTGTTTTTCAAACCTAACTTTAGATGAAAATTCAACAATAGACTTTTTTAGGATTTACTTAGAAATACAATTGAATGATCGGTCCTCCCAGCAAAGTATAGGTCAAATATTGCAATCTTTATTCTGGAAAGATAATTATGAGAACAAAGGTGAATGGATACAAAAACTAAAAGAGTTACTAAATGATCGCTGGGATGAATTTCCTTCCCTAAATGATCTTTCAAAAGAACTTAATGTACATCCCATTACAATTTCTAAATACTTTGCAAAAGAAAATGGGATGACATTATCTGAATACATGCGTAAAATTAAGGTAAGAAGAGCAGTAGGTTTCCTTATGAATTCTTCAAGCTCATTGGCCGAAATAGCCTTTACATGCGGGTTTTCAGATCAAAGCCATATGAGTAGACTTATTAAAAACTACACTGGATATACCCCAGGTACTATTAGAACTTTGAGTTAGGCTAATTTCATTCTATACAAAAACCTTTTCATATCAGAGATTTGAAATAAAATTAATTTCTATATGAAAAAGGGCCTAATATTCTTTTTAATTGCTTTTGTATCAATCCATTGTTTGCAGGCACAAAAGCCTTCTAAACAAATGGTAGATCAAATGGCAAACACCATTGCTAACCTTATTAAAGAAAATTACATACTTCCCGATAAAGGAGATTCGATTGTTGATTGTTTCATCAATGACCATAAAAATGGAAGGTTTTACCAAGCCACCACCTTAAAACAATTAGACTCAATTATGACCAAAAGTCTGCGGGAAGTTAGCAACGATTATCATTTATATACTTGGAATAATGTAGAAATTGTGCAACAACTTCAATCTGAAAAGGCTGAAAATCAAGAATCGGAGTCTAGTAATTTCTTCAACAATAAAGCTGCCTACAATGCCAATTTTGGATTCGAAAAGGTAGAGGTGTTACCAGACAACATAGGCTATATAAAACTTACCCAAATTAATATCTCTGCACTTAGCTTAAAGAAGCTTTATGCTGCTATGAATCTGGTTGAAAATACCAATGCCTTAATAATAGATCTTCGAGACAACGCCGGCGGGGGAAGTACGATAGGTTCAGTATTGGAAACATTCTTTTTTGATAAATATGTTGATTTAATAGAGTTTCGGACAAGAAAGGGACAGAAAGAAATGAATAGTACAGTGCAATGGTTGTTGGAAAAAAGATACCTAAAACCCTTGTATTTGCTAATAAATAAAGGCACTGCATCCGCTGCTGAAGCATTTACTTTTGCGCTAAAAAATCAGGAGAGATGTACATTGGTAGGAAGCCCAACCTCGGGTGGTGCTTACATGAATGATTACTTTCTGGTTAATCAGGATTTTATAGTAGCCATATCTACAGGCGCTCCTTTTTTGCCAGGCACTACAAAAAGTTGGCAAGGAACAGGGATACAACCAGACTATACAGTGGAAGATGAGGAAGCCCTTAAAAAGGCATTGGAACTCATAAAATCAGGAGAGATGACCAACAAATAGTAGCGCAATGCGTAGACTTAGTTATTTGTAAGTTTAGAAGGGAGAGAGCTATTTTTAAACCCATTCTTTTGCTTATAAATTTGAACAAAACTTCGTCTAAATTTCCAATCTATGAAGATTTCATTGATAACTTTTTTTATTATTTCAATTCTATTTTCTTGTCAACCAAAAAAAGAAATTGCTGACTCGCCAAGCTTTGAAAAAGACCTAAAATACCTGCAATCCTATTTTCATATTCCCGGTATGGCTGCGGTAGTTACGAAAAATAATAAAATCATTTATGAGCAAAATTTCGGTACTGCTGACTTAAAAAATAATGTTTCGGTTGATTCATCTACAATTTTTCCTATAGCCTCGGTTACCAAGATTTTTGCTACTACATTGATCATGAAGCTGGTTCAAGATAATAAGCTGAGTTTGGACGAACCAATCAATAATTATTTAGATAACTCCAATTTATCCGACTCAATAAAAGTCAAACATATTCTTTCCCATACTTCTGAAGGAGTTCCGGGAAGTTTTTTTAATTATAGCCCAAGGTATTCAATTTTAACAAGTGTCATTGAAAAGGCGAGCAATATGCCCTTTGATGAAATGCTAAAAGAAGAAATTCTTGATCCATTATCGCTTAAAAATACACACCCAATTAGTAATGAGGATGTACAAGTATCTTTAGCTGGACAAATGGCTAAACCCTACTATTTTTATGGAGAAGTAGAAGACGGTCATTATGATATTGGTGTAAGTGCTGCCAGTGGCTTAGCATCTACTACAAGAGACATTTCAAAATTTATGAATGCACTTTATACTGGTAAATTAATTTCAGTAGAAAATTTCAATAAGATAGCTACCCCGTTTAACACTACCCACGAAAAGAGCCCTTATGGTTTAGGGATTTTTTCACAGCAATTTTTAGGAAAGAAAATTCTATGGGGCTATGGACAAGAAGATTGTTTCGCAAGTTTGGTCATCATCATTCCTGAAGATGAACTTACACTCACACTTTTGGCCAATAATAACTTAATGAGTGACCCACCCAGACTAATTAATGGAGATTTAACTTATTCTCTTTTTGCGATGAGCTTTCTTAAAAATTATGCTTTTGATTTACCTCATAAATTCGAAATGAAAGATTGGGATTCTCCTGAAGAAATAAGCTATGATTTTTCATCAAGTGAGTATGGTGTATTTTACCGACAAGAAATGTTAGCGAATGCCTTGGCTGCAAGTTTTATGAGTCAGGCAGATGAAAAGGAATTAGATCGAAGCAGTAAGTTGCTTAGTATGGCTTTTAAAAATTTCCCCAATTACACTGAATATGGTAATCTCAGTTTAATGAGAGCTCTTAGTGTCAATTCAGAATCAGACGCAAATAAATACGGAAGCAATCTTGAAACTTTAGGAACTAATTTGCTCGAAAAATATGAATATAATCCTTATGCGAATATTTATATGGCCTATTATTATCAATCGCAAGGTTTAGGAGATAAAGCATTAAGTTACTATCAGAAAATTGCAGAAGCACCTAATTTCAGGCCTTTTTGGTATACACTAGAAGCACTTAATTTTCTTGGACTATACTATAAAGAAAACAATCCTGAGTTAGCAAAAGCCAACTTTCAAAAAATTGTTGATATTGGATGGAATATGGGAGGCGTAGTTGATAGAGCAAAAACAGAGCTTGAAAAACTAGAAGCATCTAACTAGCTATCAACGGAGTAGAAAGATTACTTTAAAACTTTTTTTACTCCAATCTCTTTCAATTATTAGAGATTATTTTTAATTCTAAATACTTAGACTTTTTATGAAAAAATTACTGTTCTTAGTGTGTGTCATATTTACTATCCAATACAATGCATCTGCCCAGGCTATATTTGATTTAGATCCTTCCCAAAGTATGTCTATTACTGGAAAGGGAATTGGGCAAGATGCTGCCGAAAATCCTTATTCGGGCTCTGATTGTTACGCCATTGTAGAAAACATAGGAAAGAATGAATTTTCTGTGAGAATTCAAGAAAAAGGGAAAATTGTAGAAACAGTTTCTATTAAAAAAGGCAAGGCGGAAAAGATAAAGTTACTGAAGAGTTATGAGTTGTATTTAGACAGTGAGCAAAAAGGGAAAGCTAAAATTGAATTTGAAAAAATGGATTGATATTCAAAATTCAGATTTCCATAATATGGCAAATGATGTATAAATACAGTTAATCTGAAAACTTATTGCAATATTATAGTCAAGAAACCGAAAGATTGATTTTAAGGAAAATGAGTAAAGATGACATCGAAGATTGGATGGAATTCTTTATAGATAACCCTTTAGAAAAGTATCTAGGTATTGATATTACTTTGCCTTCTAAAACAAAAGCAAGCAATTGGATTGAAATACAATTGAAAAGATATGCATCCAACAACTTTGGGCATTTAACTGCCATAGAGAAAGATGGTGGACATTTGATAGGAGTAGGAGGATTGATAAAAAGAGAATTGAATGCAAAAAAAGAGTTTGAAATAGCTTATTCAATCATTCCGAGGTTTTGGGGCAATGGATATGCCACTGAGATTGCAAAGCAAATGAAGCAATTTGCCATTCAAAATAACCTGCATGATTCCCTCATTTCTATCATCGCTGTTGGAAACGTGGCTTCCAAAAAAGTAGCTTCTAAAAATGGTATGCACATAGCCGAAACTACTATTTATAAAGGCATGCAAGTAAATATATTTAGGGTAAAATGTGATTAGTGTTGTATATTTATCTGAACATCTATTCTAATTTTTGAAATTTAACATTGATTCAAAAATTTCTATTAGACCCCAAATGAACCTCTCAACAGATTTAAGGCAACTGTATATGCCCATACAGCCTTCTGTAAAGCAAAGAGCGGCTGATGTTCGTTATTTGGAGATTTTGCCAGATGAAAAACTCCAACCTTTTATCTATTGTTATTGGGAATTAAAAACAACTCAAGTCTTGCAGTCTCAATTCAATTATCGGGTAGTGTCCGATGGTTGTATCGATATTTTTTTCTCACTTTTAAAGCCACAAGAAAACTTTGTAATGGGCTTTTGTAAGAAACATACTGAGTTTCCATTGGCAAATGAGTTTCACTACATTGGTGTGCGTTTTTTGCCCACCATGTTCCCGCAAATATTTAACATTAGCGCTGCCGATTTAAGCAACCGATACGAAAATTTAGATGTAGTTTTACCCAAAACGGCAAACTTTATAACCGAACAGTTTCATGCGCAGCAAAGGACAGAAGAGATAAAATCCTCATTTGATCAGTATTTTATGACCTTGCTTGCCAATACCACGTTTAATGATGATAGCAGGTTGTATAATGCCATCAATATTATTCTACAAAACTTTGGGGTGCTCAATGTAGAAACCGATATCGATACTGGTATTAGTCCTAGGCAACTGCGCAGGTTGTTTAAATTTTACATTGGTGAAACCACCAAAACTTTTAGCAAAGTAGTACGCTTCCAAAATATTTTACGGGCAAAACCATCTTCGCAAAGCTTAAGAGAAAATAAACTGTTTTTTGATGCTGGGTACTATGATCAGGCGCATTTCATTAAAGAATTTAAAAACTTCTATGGCGTAACACCCAGTAAAGCATTTGGGAGGTAAATGTCCGTTTTTTACAATGTTAGCATTGCTTTTTATTGAATTTTTGAATCGTAATCAAACATAAAAAAAATGATACGATTCGCTAAACAGCTCTTTTTAATTCAAACTATTGTCTGCTTCTCACTAGCAGCATTCTCTCAAACAAATGCTAACATGAAAAACGCAAGAAAAATGAAACTGAACGCAGGAATCATCACCAGCAAAATGGCAGAAACAAAAGCTTTTTACACTGATGTTTTAGGCTTTGGTGTAACTTTCGAAAATGAATTTTATCTTTTATTACACACGCCTAACCATGAGGCAGAAATAAGCTTTCTATTGCCAGAGCATCCCAGTCAGCAACCTTTGTTCCATCCTGCTTTTCAGGGGCAAGGTATGTATTTAACCATAGAGGTAGATGAAGTAGATAAAATCTATAACGAATTGAAAACTAAGGGGGTAGATATTAAGATTGACATCCGTGACGAGCCTTGGGGCGATAGGCATTTTGCCATTCAAGACCCCAATGGCATAGGTATCGATATTGTGAAATATTCTCCGCAGCCTACCAATTGAAAACGATGAGAAATCAAATTTCTAATAGCTTGCAGGGAGCAAAGAATATTGGTCCGACCATTAGAAAACGCCTACATGAAATAGGCGTTTTTTCCCTCGCCGATCTAGCAGCCATTACTCCAGTGAAAGCTTACCAAACCATTTGTGCCCAAAATCCTGCTCAAACATTTCCAGTTTGTTATTATTTGTACTCCTTGCAAGGCGCACTGCTCAATACCCATTGGGATGAGTTACCAAATGAAGTAAAAGCAGATTTAAGGAAACAAGTGGGGAAAGGATAATTTTGCTTTCAGGCAATGCATAGTTAGACTTCTCTTATGAAACTTGACGAAATTAGGTATCACTTCTATTTAATTCAGATTTCGTGGAATCCTATTTTGATAGATATTTTAATAGAAACCATGAATGCCCAACCTCATTAGGAGTGTAAGATTAGCTCATATGCATAAATAAAAATGTCAACTCTAAGAGGTTTTACTTAGATTGAGAAGGAGGTTAATTATAAGAGTTACTTTCCTAAGATATGATGACCTTGTAAAATAGGTGAACATAAAAATAATCATGTAAACAAGATAGGATTACTACGCAAGTCTATCATAAATTGAAAATGATATTTTATTTAATCAAAATCACTTAACCTCTAAGTTGCAACAAATTTTGAATCTTAACGGGCTTCTAGTATCTTGAAATTTAAAACTATAAAAAAATAGACCTTAGTTACTTCGCATCATTTAATCAACACAGAATAAATCAGTGAATAGATTCAAATTTTGGTTCTTCCTATTTTACACATTATTTCTGTCTCGTTTTGTAGCAGGGCAAGATCAAAAAATTATTGGTTATTTACCTACTTATCGTTTCTCATTACTTGAAGAAATTCAATTAGAAAGGTTGACGCACCTTAATATCGCTTTTGCCAATCCTGATAATTCTGGCAATTTAGTAACCAATGATATTCCCATTGATGCAGTAGTTCAAAAGGCTCATGAAGAGGAATTACAAGTATTCATTTCTTTGGCTGGGGGTGCCTCTCAGTTGGCCACTTGGGAGTTTTGGTTAATGCCAGAAAATCGTCCTGAGTTCATTAGTAACATTATAAATTATACCAAAGAGCATAATTTGCAAGGGGTAGATGTAGATTTGGAATGGGGCACCGTAAATGACGATTACAGTGGCTTTGTATTAGAACTCAAAGATTCTTTAAGCCAATACGATTTTTTAATGACTGCAGCACTTCCAGGAACTTACCGTTACCCAGAAGTTTCAGATGAAGCATTGGCTGCTTTTGAGTGGGTCAATTTAATGGTATATGATCTAACAGGCCCTTGGCAGCCTTCCAATCCGGGTCCTCATTCTCCTTATTCCTTTGCTGTCAACTCTATTGATTATTGGCTACAACAAGGACTAGAAAAAGAAAAAATGACCCTTGGTGTTCCATTTTACGGCTATGATTTTACCGACCAATCTAATGTTAAATCGGTTAAATATTCGCAAATGGTAGAGGAAAATACAGCCAATGCACAATTAGATAAAGTAGGTGAAATTTATTACAATGGCTTGCCTACTATTACTGAAAAAACTTTGCTGGCAAAAAATGAACTGTCGGGTATCATGATTTGGGAATTGGGTCAAGACCATTTCAGTAAGTATTCTTTGTTGAGAAGAATAGACGAAACAATGAATGACTTTCAAGTAACTGCTACTGCGGAAAGTAATGATTTGAATGCGATAAGTGTATACCCAAATCCAGTTTCTGACCAATTAAAAATTGATTTGGGTTCATTACAAGATGTTAAAATTACCTTGTATTCCCCAACTTCTAAAGCTCTTCTAACTTCTCAATTCGAATATCAAGATTTTATATCCATTGATATGAATGATTATACGAATGGCATGTATTTGCTAGCTATTGAAAGTATTACTACTAAGAAGGTATTTAAGTTGGTAAAGTATTAAAAGATAAAAATAGAATATGGTAAGGGGCATTTTGGTATGTATCGGATTAATGATGAGTATCCAAATAAGCTATGGACAGCAATCAAACAAGGCATTGGAGGATACAAAACTTCAAACTATTCCTTTCGAATTAATGGATCATAATAATTTAGTTATCCAAGTTATTTTGAATGATAAAGATTCATTGCGTTTCATGTTTCATACTGCAACTAGTTCCTTAACTGTAATTAGTGATCATGCTGAAAGTATTGTTTGGGATAAAGAAGAATCGGTAGAAAGTTGGGGAGGGGCAAGTAATGCAAAATACAGTTCAAATAATAGTTTAAGCATTGGAGATTATCAATGGGATAGTTTGGCTATTTGGGGGAATAAAAACTCTGGACCAACAACCGATGGCAAGTTTGGTCCAAACCTTTTTGAAGATAAAGTTATAGAAATTGATTTTGATAATAGTGTGATAAATATCCATCAATCTCTTCCCAATAAGGCAAAAAGCTATCAGAAATTAGCAATTAAGTTTGAGAATGGTTTTATGTTTATTGAAGGATCTAGTGAGATAGGGACGACTCATTTTACCAATCAATTTCTAATTCATTCAGGTTTTGGAGGAACGATATTATTCGATGACGAAACTGTAAAAAATCAACAATTGAATAAGCTACTAAAAGTGACCAAAGAAGACGAACTGAAAGATTCTTATGGTAATGTGATAAAAACAAAAAAGGCAGTACTGCCTCTTTTATCTATCGGAGATAAAAAATTCAAGAAATTGACTGTAGGTTTTTTTGAGGGGGCAGTAGGTAGACAGAAAATGAGTGTAATTGGCAGCGAGTTACTCAAACGCTTTAATATTATTATTGATGCCAAAAGAGAATACATCTATCTAAAAGCCAATGGTTTAGCGAAAATTGCTTTTAATGAGTGATAAAGCTATCACCATGGATAGTGACACGCAATCCACTTTTGTACTAAGTGCTTTGAGCCATAGCTCAAGGATTTGGGTGAAGAAAATCTAAAAATATATTGTGGTCTGAATTTTATCTCCTCAAGCTCTTAAAGCGTTGGATTCTGAAAAGATAGCCTAAAGAAAAGGTAAAAGTTCTGGTCTGGAATTTAAGAGATTGCCTTTTAAAAGGGCTAATTATCTCGCTAAATGCAGTAGATTCACTCTTAAATGAAACCTCTTGTTGCACTGTACTTTGCTGCATGCGTGTTTCAAAAAAGAGTACTCCATCATTTAAATGATAACGGATACCTACGCCACCTAAATAATGTAAGTTGATTGGTGTGTTGTGCTCAGCATCCTGTGCTTCTGCAATACTAATGGCGCTTTCTAAAGGGAAGTTAGCTTGAAGCCTTCCATTATCGTCTGTATATTCAATTTGCCAAAAGTATATCTCGCCATTGTCAAATGTAGTCTCAATCAAATAATTTAAAGCAAGACCACCCATTACAAATAGCTCAAAATTTTTGTACTTGACAATATTCCATTGTAAACCAGAGGCAACTTCAATAAATGATGGATAGGTATCTCCTGAGAGGTGATAAACTTCTGTTGGAAAATTTTTGGGGTTTACATCATACGTTTCAGCCGTACTTTTATCCAAATCAGTTTGCCCTATAAAAGTGCCTGGTAAATTGTACCTGCCTGTTCTACTATTTAATGTTTGGTGTCTTTCTGTATAAATAAAATTAGTAAAAAGGGAAAGCTTGCGATTTAGTAATTGATTATGCACCAAACCTAGACTAAATCCTTTATTAACTCTTGATGCATCTACTATTCCTCTGTGCCTATTCTGCCCAACCATAATGCCTATTTCCTTTGGCCTGGCTTGAAATCTTTGATAGAAGTAACGAAATTTTTCATCTTCGTTCTTAGGATTAATCTCTGGATTTTCTCGCAGTAGTTTTTGCATGCTCACTAGCGCCATTGAATCTTGCAGGGTGTATACATAACTATTGAATAGTAGGTAGTAAGCTTCATCCTGTAAATAGCTGGGCAGTTTTTCAGCATAATCTTCTAATTTCAAAACTTTGAACAATTTGCCATTTTTATAATCCATCTTCGCTTGTTCAAAAGCTTGTACATAGTTCTGTTGCTTTTGGGCTGTTACACTACTTAGCCCTACCAATAGACTTAGTACAGTAAAGTACAAAATGTGTAAATGGGGAAGAGTGATTTTATTCACAAATTTTGATTGTCTCATAGTCTAAATTCTTTAAGCCAAACTTTTTCCATTCGTCAGCGGTGAAGACTTTTCTTTCTAGCTTTTCACAAAGGTTTTCTGCTATCATATCCATATCTACAGGATATGCCCTTATCTTAGATTGACTACTTACCAATAAAAAATTACTATTCGGACTGAAAGCAATGGCATGAGCATAGCTAAAATCGTCTTGCATTTCTCGAGGTTTGTTGTCTAATGCAGCTAAATGGCGTAGCAATACTTTCCCATCTAAACTTACTGAAGCCAAAAATTGTCCATCTTCAGAAAAGGTGATGTCTTTGACAATCCCTTTATGTCCGAATAGGTATTGAATTGGTTCTTTTTTATTCTCAAGATTGATGAAAACAATTTTACCACTTGCAAATCCTGCTGCTACTAAACTACCCTCTTTGTTTGTGGTAAGACTGGTTCCAATATCTGCTTTTATATCAGCATAAAGTAATTCAGGTTTTATACTACCAGGAGTTTTTGAATAGAGTCTTCCCTTTTTATCTAAAAACAATATTTGCCCATCGGGAAGGGTAGTTAAGGCACTAATTCCTGTATTTTGCTCATATAGAAGTTTAGGCACTTTAGTTTCTACATCCCATTGATAAATCTTACCTCCTAAAGAAGCTGAATAAAGCACATCATTCTTATATGAAAAAGCGATACTGCTTACTTTGGTAGTATGCTTTTGTAATTGACTTTCTTGCTTTCTGCCAATTCTGTAAAGAAAAATACTATTTTCATTTTCATTGGCCAATGCCGTCCATTCTTGATTAGAAGAGACACTTAGCGTATTGTTAAAAAACTTCTGAGTAATGCGTATTGTAGGTCCTTTACCAGAAAATAAAGTAGGTCGGGTGTAGAAAGTTTGCTTATTCCTACCCAATCTATTACTTGTGGTATCCCATGCCCAAATACCCATGCTACCATTGTAACCTGTGATATAGCAATTGTCGCCAACAGTTTTAAGACTGGTAATGGTAGTACGTTCATCAAAAACGGTAAAAGAATTGTATTCAAGTTTATTTACTGCTTTTGTGGCATCATATAAAGCATTATAAATATCTGGATCAAAGGCAGGCCCTTGGTAATCTTGGTGAATTTTTCTAGCATGTAAAGCAATTAAGCTTTTTGACGTAGGATCATCTATTGTTAAACTCTTTTCTGCCATATATGAAACCAATGAAAGAGCCTCTGATACTTCACCAAGTCGATTGGCATAATCCTTTGCTTCTTTGGCATTTTTTTCTGCCAATAAACGCTGTGCATTGGCTTCTTCACTGTTTTTAAAGGCTTGGTCTTTTAGTGACTCTGCTTCTTTTCTCTTAATTTCTGCCATCTGCCTTAGAGAGTCGGCTGCCTCTCGCTGAGTTTCAGCTATATTGAACTGTTCTAAAGCTACATTCAATGCTGAATCCACTTTTACTTTTTGTAATTCAGCAAAATGTCTTTGTTTCTCTGCTTCTAGTCTTTGTTTTTCAGCTTCTAGGCGCTCCTTCTCTGCTTCTTCTTTTCTTTTTTGCGCTTCTGCTGCAGCTTGTTCAGCAATTTCAGCTTCTTTGGCCGCTTCTTCACTTTTATAATAAGCAAAAATACTAAGGCCTACCGTAGCTAAAAATAGAAACAAGAGTAGATAATTTAGCCTTCGTTGTTTGCGAGCAGCTTTCTCTTTCTCTATTCTTTTAATTTCCTCTTCTCGCTTTTCTTGTAGGATGCGCTCCATTTCTTGTTTGCGCTGTTCCTCCTTTTTTAAAATAGCTAATCTGGCTTCTTCACTCGCATGAATATAATGTTGATGAAGGCCATTAGGGGCAGGTTGTTTTTGTTCTTCAAGTGCACTTTCTAGCCAAGTTCTTGCAACTTCTAACTCCTTTCCTCGCAGTAGTAAATCTTCACTTTTCTCTCTGTCTACCCATTCAGATGCTCTCCTTTGCCATTTTGTATGAAATTGAATATAGTCTCTATCTGTATCTAAGGTGAATACTAATTTACCAAAAGTGGCTTCAAAATCTTTACTCTCAAAGTCTATCCATTGTACTTTTTTTAAGGCTTCTGGAATTATTTCCTCATCCGTTTTTCTCCAAACTATGGGTATAAATCGCTTATTGAGCTCATCGGCAAAAAGTACTTCCTTTTCGCAGTATTCAGATTCAATGGAGTCTGGAGAGATAATAAAAAGAAAGTTGTCAGAACTTTCAATACCTTTTAATATCTCCTTGGCAAAGTCTGATCCTTCGGCTATACTTTCTTGATCGAACCAAGTGGTTTTACCATACACTTGCAATTTATTATTCAACTTTCTGGCAAAATCTGCATCTTTTCTAGAATAAGAGACAAATACCTCTGTCTTAAGCTGACCAATTTTTGCCTTACTTGCCCCAATAAATTCTTGGTGTAATTCGGTAGGTAAATTTTCCCTTCTTTTCAGCCCTGTCTTGAGCCAAGAATCGGCTTCTTCCAAATTAAAGCCTCTCAGTAAAATACTGTCAGTTCTATCAAGACTTTGCCAGCGAAGAGCCTGCACCAAAAATTGTTTGTGTTTGAGTATGTAATTTTCATCCTCACGAAGCTGTAGAATGAGTTCATCTATATCTTTCTCATAATCAGATTTATCTTTTTTGGCTTTTAGTACCCTGGTATCGTCATTATCGGTAAAGTCTATATGTTGAATGAACCTTATGCTTTCCGGTATTTCTTCATCTGGTATTTTTTGTACCATTAAAGGAATTACCCTTTTGTTTAGGGCCAGTGCATGGTTTAATTCCTTGAGGCAATATTCTGAGGAAACCGAGTATTTTGAAATTAAAAAAATAAAGTTGTTGGCTTGCTCAATCCCTTCAAAAATGGCTTCTTCAAAAGAGTCTCCTACTTTAATATCAGATTGGTCTACCCAAGTGGTAAAGCCATGTCGCATTAAAGATAAGTTGATTCTCTTTCGGTAGTTTTGATCGCGTTTATCGTAAGCAATAAACACGTCTGTCATCATATTCTCACCATTCTTTCGGGCTTCCGAAATATAGGTGAGGTGTAAATTAGACGGTTGGCAAGGAACTTCTTCTTTCAGGGTAGCAAGTAACCATTTCTGTACTTTCTCGCGTTCTTTCCCTACTGGTAAATAAAGGGGGCTTCGCTGATTTTTTTCCCACTCTAATGCCTGATTTAATAATTGGGTGTGATCTTTTATAAAAGAATCTCCTTTGTCTATGATTGAAGTTAGTTTTTCTGTCCCTTTTTCAAAATCATCAATTTGTTTCCAAGCTTCTAATGGTAAGTCAGGTGATTCTTTCTCGCGCATGTATAACCAATTTAACTCGGCTATTTTTGGATGTAGCAAGGCCAAATCTCTTTCAACATGCAAAATGGGTATAATTCGCTTACTATAATGTAATGCTAATTCAATTTCCTTTTTACAGTATTGAGAATTAATTGCATGGGGTGCTATTATGAAAATGAAATTATGGGATTGGGCAATGCCTTCATCGATGCGTTCCTGAAAATCTACACCTAGTTCTATATCATCTTGATCCAACCAAACATTATAGTTTTGTGATTCAAGTGTTTTTTTAAGCCGAATTGCCAACGCTTTACTTTCACTTCTACCGTAAGAGATAAAGGCGTCGTGAGTTTCTACTTTTATGCTGGTTTTCATACAGTGATTGCTGGCTTAATTTGTTTACCTACAGTACTGCGTTTATTGTGGTAAAAACGTGTAGTACAACAGAGATTTTATTATAATTCCCACCAATAATTAACAAATGTTTTCAAATTCTATTGTTGAAAATGCACTTATATGCACCTGAAAAAAATATGCTGAGTTTTAACAATGTGTATTGTATCTTAAGTGCTTATTTTTGTTTTTATGAATGCAAAAAGAGAAAAGACCATTAGCAAGTTTTTAAGCTATGTTTTAAGGCATAAACCAGAGGAAATTGATTTAGAACTTAATCATGAAGGTTGGGCAGATGTAAAGTTGCTACTTGCTAAGGCTGAAAAAAAGGGTAGGATTTTTACCATGGAAGAATTGGAGTATGTAGTGGCAAATAATGCTAAGCAAAGATTTATTTTTAATAATGATAAAACAAAAATACGTGCCAATCAGGGACATTCAATTGAGGTAGATTTAGCATTAAAACCTGTGTTGCCTCCAGATTTACTTTACCACGGAACAGTTGCTAAATTTTTAGATTCAATAAAAGAAAATGGTTTGCAAAAAATGAACAGGCAACATGTACATTTGAGTCCTGATGTTGAAACTGCGCTGAATGTTGGCAGTAGGAGAGGTAAGCCTATTATTTTAACTATAAAAGCTATTGCGATGCATGAAGCAGGATATCTTTTTTATAAATCTGCCAATGGAGTCTGGTTAACAGACCTAGTACCTCCTGAGTTTATTGAAGTAGAAGAATAAGTAAGAAGTAGAAGTTATTATTATTAAACCTAACAAGGTTTTAGAAACCTTATGACGTTTGATAATAATTTATTCAAAATCTACTTTAAATTTTTTATCTGGCGTATTGATATGGTAATCGGTAAATTCTTTTTTGCCTCCAAACCATTCTAAAACTTCATTTCTTGAGAGTTGGCTCCCTTTATTACTTAAAAAAGCATGATAAGAAGAGAAATGCCAATCAGTAGCTTTTTTGCAAAAGCCATGATGTACTGGATTGTAATGGATATAATGAATGAGTTTGCTAAAATAATCTTCGTTATCTACTTTTTTCAATTTTAAAAAATGTAAAAAGAGTCCTCCCCTTCGCTTGTACATTTTATTGTAAGCTTTTGCATAACCATTTAAAAAATGTTGGAATTGTAACATCACGAATTTGTGAAGGTCAAACCAACCTTGAGGGTTAAAAACCTTAGGATTTTGTTTTTTTTCTGAAATCAAATATTTGTAATAGGCTAAAAGTACCTGCTCAGATTTAATTTTTACAAGTAAATGAAAGTGATTGGGCATTAGACAATAAGCCAATGTATCTGCTACTGGTGAGATATATTGTGCATATTTCTTTAAAAAATAGTAGTAGTTTTCAGTAGAATGAAAAAGATTTTCTTTACCAATTGCATGATTATATACATGATAATATGTCTCTTCTTCAAATATATCTTTCATTTTTACATCAAAAATTAACTAATTATGATTAGACAATTCAATGTAAAAAAGTAAGAAAAATTATGCGGTGATTTATTTATTTTAAGACGTCCTAAGAGTTTATAAACCCTTAGGACGTCTGTAAAAAATCTTACTGATCTTTTAAACACTTGGCTGGGTTCACCCTTGCTGCTCTTAAGGCTTGGGAGCCTACGGTTAACCATGCGATTACCATGGCCAATGCACCCGCAATAATAAAGAACCACAATTCAAGGTCTATACTAAAAGTGAACTTATCTAACCAAATAGAAATGGCCCAATAGCTAACAGGTAAAGCAAAACAAATAGCAATTAGTACCATTTTGGTAAAATCGCCTGTTAGTAGTAATAGGATATTAAATGAACTAGAACCTAATGCCTTTCTGATACCAATTTCTTTCACACGTCTTTCAGCAGTAAAGGCAGCTAAACCAAGCAAACCTAGGCAAGAAATGATAATGGCTAAACCAGCAAAATATTTACTTAAAGCCGACACTCTTAATTCTGCTGTATACATGCGTTGGTAACTATCATCTAAAAATTGGTAATCGAAAGTAAATCCAGGATTATAAGCTTGGTAAAAATCAGTTATCCTTGCAATTGTTTCTTTTTCTCTTCCAGCTTCTAATCGTGCCATTATAAACCATGTATTTCTAGGATTAACTACAAAAAATAATGGATTAACTGGTGCATGTAAAGATTGGAAATGAAAATCCTTAGCAATACCAATTATCTCTAAATCGTATTCATCCCATAACTTAATGGTTTTGCCAATTGGGTCTTCTAATCCCATTACTTTAAGTGCAGCTTCATTAATGATAATTTTGGAAGTATCAGTACTGAATTCCCTTGAAAATGAACGCCCTTCTTTTATCTGAATGTCTAGGGTTTCGAGCATGTCAAAATTTACCCTTACATTTTCAAATAATATGTTTGCATCCGGATCTTTTCCTTCCCAATCAAGCCCCATGGTATTGTTGTTCCTGCCGTTTAGAGTATGTCCTATGGAAGAGGCACTTACTACACCTGGTTGCTTGTTTAGTTCTTGTAAAAATGTTTCTAGGTTTTCTTCCACTCTACCTTCTGTCTCAAAATAAATGACATTTTCTTTATCGTACCCTAAGTTTTTATTTTGTACGAATTCAATTTGGGTGTAAATGACCAATACAGAAACAATAAGTATAACAGAAAGAAAAAACTGAACAATTACTAAGCCTCTTCTTACCCAAAGCTCCCCAAGAGAGGTTCTTAATTGTCCTTTCAATACTTTTACCGGATTAAAACCAGATAAATAAAGTGCTGGATAACTGCCTGCTATAAAGCCAGTAAATAGGGTAATACCCAAGAAAAATGAAATTTGTATTAAATTAAAATCTAATACAATTTTTTTGTCGGTAATTGTATTGAATTCGGGTAAAACTAACCATACTATTAAAATCGCTATAATAAGAGATAATAAAGCCACAAGGATAGATTCGCTCATGAACTGTGCTATTAAACCACTCCTTTTAATTCCCAAGGCTTTTTTGATGCCGACTTCTTTTGTTCTTCTTGAAGCGCGAGCAGTAGAAAGATTCATGAAGTTGATACAAGCAATGGCTAAAATAAAAATGGCGATGACCGAAAATAGTTGAACATACTCTATTCTTCCACCTGATAATTTGCCATTCTCATACCTTCCATACAAATAGTTGTCGGCATACTTTTTTAGAAAAAGTGTTACGTGAGAGTCCTCTTCTTTAGTTTTTATAAAATCGGCAATTTTTTCATCTACTTCGGCAGCATTGGTTCCCTCTTTCAAAGTGAGAAATGTTCTTGGCCCATTATTTCCCCAATTAAGTACCCAATCATTATCATCTTTAAAATCTTCAAATGACAACACAAATTCAAATTGATAAGATGAGTTATTCGGAATATTTTCAAATACACCACTTACTAGAAAGGTTTTAGCATGTTGGTACTCTACTTGTTTGCCCACGGCTTCTTCTACATTCCCAAAAAGACTTATAGCTAAGCTTTCAGAAATTACAATTGAGCTTTTATCTGCTAAAACTTGACTTGGGTCACCTTCAATGAGTGGGAAAGAAAAGATATTAAAATAATCTTCCCCTACATGAAATCCTTCTGCTTTCACATTTTTTTCTCCTACTGAAATCGTGCTGTTATTAATCCAGGTAGTTGTTGCTGAATATTCTACTTCAGGGATTTCATCTTTTAAAGCTTCGGCCAATATGCCAGGGGTTGAGGTGGTCGTCATAATTTCCTCAGCATATTGTTGATGTTCCCTTACTTGAAATAGACGATCGGTCTTTTTGTGGAAACTATCGATACTCAGTTCATCATTTACCCATAAAAAAATGAGCATAGTACAAGCTAGCCCCGTAGATAGTCCTGCTAGGTTGATTAAAAATGCATTTTTGAATCTATTAAAGTTTCTGAAGGTAAGCAATAGGTGATGTTTCAGCATAATAATTTTAGTATGGGTTACTTTGAAATGACATAAAAAAAACTTGAAAGTTGCCTTCTCAAGTAATTTACTTCAATAAATACCAATCGTTACATCAGAACCCAAATAAATTAATCATTTTTTATGAACGGTTATAATTGATTACAAACAGTAATATTTTCCACCAATTTTAAAATGCATTAATAATCACTGATTTAAAGATATTTAGGGCCAAAAATTGAATAATTTCTATCGAATTAAAAAATGAGTTTTATCATAGATAAAAGCTGCTCTTTTAATTGCACTTGCCTTTATGCTTATATATTTTAGCAGTAAAACAATTCAAAACTAAACACTAAAAAAAATATGAAAGTAACGGTAGTAGGTGCCGGAGCGGTAGGTGCCAGTTGTGCAGAATATATTGCAATTAAGAACTTTGCCTCAGAGGTGGTTTTAATTGATATTAAAGAAGGTTTTGCAGAAGGTAAGGCCATGGATTTGATGCAGACTGCATCTTTAAACGGGTTTGATACAACTATCACTGGTACTACCAATGATTATAGTAAAACTGCAGGTAGTGATGTTGCAGTTATAACCTCTGGGATACCACGTAAACCGGGCATGACACGTGAGGAACTGATCAGTACCAATGCAGGAATTGTAAAATCTGTTGCTGAAAGCCTCATAAAAGCATCTCCAGATGTAATCATTATTGTAGTGTCTAATCCAATGGATACCATGACCTACTTAACACACCAAGCTACAGGGTTACCAAAAAATCGTATTATCGGTATGGGTGGTGCTCTAGATTCTGCTCGCTTTAAATATAGACTTGCCGAAGCGCTCGATGCGCCTATTTCTGATATTGATGGAATGGTGATTGGAGGCCATAGCGATACCGGTATGATTCCATTAACGCGTTTAGCTACTCGCAATAGTGTACCTGCTTCTGCTTTTATTAGTGATGATAGAATGGAAGAAGTAAAACAAGCAACGAAAGTTGGAGGGGCTACCTTAACTAAATTATTGGGTACTTCTGCCTGGTATGCACCAGGTGCAGCTGTTTCTGCTTTAGTTCATGCCATCGCTAACGATTCTCATAAAATGTTCCCTTGTTCTTGCCTATTAGAAGGAGAATATGGCTTAGAAGATATTTGTATAGGAGTACCAGCATTAATTGGTGCCAATGGTATAGAAAAATTGGTGGAGATAGAATTGAATGATCAAGAAAAAGAAGATCTGGCAAATAGCGCCGCTGCCGTGAAAAAGACGAATGGTTTATTATAAACCAACTGATTTCTGATTTTCAGCCCGACTAGAAATAGTTGGGCTTTTTTGTTTGTTTATTTCTAGCCATGCTCTTATCAAAGATGAGTGCGATTGGGGTTATTTAATTGTAAATTGTCTTGATGAAGGTCAACTTTTTAATATATATTTTTTGTATTATTTATTAGCCGCTCTTGAGCAAACCGATTTACCTTTTCCTATAGAAGCAAAGCACCAATAACCTAATTTATTTGTAAATTGGCGCACCTTAAAATATCAAAAATAAACCAACACTAGTGTTTTGTGTCATTAACCAATCTTGCTAGCAAAATTAGTTTTAAAACCAATCATGAAGATAAATGAAGAAATTATTATTATTAATCTTTAGCTCTATTTTTATAGCTCCTGTGTTTGGGCAGATTAATGCCAAGCTCATGCGCTACATGGATGTTTCTGAAACACAAATTGTATTTGTGTACGGAGGAGATATATGGGTAATGCCTAAAAACGGAGGTACAGCTATGCAGGTTACTCATTCTCCTGGCGAGGAGTCTTGGCCAAAGTTTTCACCTAATGGTTCTGAAATTGGTTACACAGCCAGTTATAATGGCAACCAAGATGTGTATGTCATCCCAACTACAGGAGGTGTACCGCATCGGGTAACCTATCAGTCTCATGCAGACCGTATGGTAGATTGGCATCCAGATGGAGATAAAATTCTCTTTGCCTCTCGTCGTATGCAAGGACAGCGTAGTGGCAACCAATTATTTTTGGTATCGAAAGAGGGAGGACTACCTGAAAAATTGCCTCTTCCCTATGGAGAATTGGCAAGTTATTCTCCTGATGGTAGTCAGTTAGCCTACATCACAAAAATTGCAGAGAACTATCCCTTTAAACGCTATCGTGGTGGACTTACATCAGATATTCTAATTTTTGATACTAAAACTGAAAAAGTAACTAGGGTAACCGATGATCCTGCAAATGATGGTAAACCAGCATGGGCAGGTAATAAAGTTTATTTCTTATCAGACCAAGGAGAAAATATGCGCCTCAACATTTGGTCATACAATACCCAAAATGAAGAAATCAAACAAGTTACTCAGTTTACAGATTTCGATATTTCTTTTCTATCGGCAGGACCTAAGGAGCTAGTATTTGAAATGGGTGGTGTATTGTACTTAATGGATGTAAGCACCGAAAAATACAAAACAGTAGAAGTCAATGTAATCTCTGATCTTTCTGCAGAAATGCCAAGAAAAAAAGATGTGAGCAAAAGTATATCGAGCATGACAGCCGCACCAGGCAGCAAACGTGTGGTATTTGAAGCAAGGGGTGAGCTATTTAATGTACCCGTAAAAGAAGGATATACCTTAAATATGACCCATTCTAGTGGAGATTTTGACCGACAGCCGTCTTGGTCGCCAGATGGTAAACATATTGCTTTTTGGAGCGACCAGAGTGGGGAATTTGAAATTTATCTGCAAGATAGTGAGGTGAAAGATGCTGCACGCAAACTAACCAACCGAGGTATGGGGTTTGGCTACAATCTATTCTGGTCGCCCGATAGTAAAAAGATTGCTTTTATTGATGAGAAGAATGATATTTCTGTAGTTGATGTGGCAAGTGGAAACATCACTATCGCAAGTAATACAAGATGGAATGTAGGTCACGGAGGTAGATTTGGTTATCCTATCGCTTGGTCTCCCGATTCACAATGGATTGCATTTACAAGAGGTATGGACAATGCCTACAATGCTATTTTTATTTACAATGTGGAAAGCAAAGCATTACAACAAGCTACTAATGCTTTTTATGAAGATAGCGATCCTGTTTTCAGTAAGGATGGTAAATACCTTTTTTACTTAACCAATCGAAACCTTTCTTCGGTTTATTCAGATTTTGATGGCACATGGGTATATCCGAATGCGACACAAATTGCTGCGATTGCTTTAACTAAAGATGCACCATCACTTTTAGCACCCAAAAACGATGCAGTAGAAATTAAAGAAGAAGATGGGCAAGATGATAAAGGAAAATCTGATGATAAGAAAGACGAAAAGAAGGAAGATGAAGAAAGCAAATTAGCGATTGATTTTGATGGATTAGAAACCCGTTTGGTGCTCTTGCCGCCCAAGGCAGGTAATATTGGTGCTTTAATGCCTTTTGAGGGTAAATTGGTATACTTACGCTACCCAAACTCGGGTTCAGGCGAAAGAAATGCCTCTTTAATGTTTTATGATTTTAAAGAAAGGGAAGATAAAGAAATTATATCTGGTGTAAACCGAGCAGTACTTACTGCCGATGGGAAAGAAATTTTGGTAGAAAGTAGTGGAAAATATGGTATTTTAAAACCAGCACCGAAGCAAAAAATTGACAAGCCAATTCCTACTTCGGGTCTAACCATGGACTTAGTACCAAGGGAAGAATGGAGACAAATTTTCACAGATACTTGGAGAAGACACCGTGATTTCTTCTATGACCCTAATATGCACGGTGTAGATTGGAATGAGCTAAAAGAGCGTTATGGTGCTTTAATTGAAGATGCTCGAACCCGTTGGGATGTAACCAATATCCAATCCAACTTAGTTTCAGAGTTGAGTGCAGGACATACCTATTCTAGAAATGGCGATGTGGAAAGAGTAAGTCCAAGAATAACAGGTTTCTTGGGTATTGATTGGGAACTCGATGGCAATCAATACAAAATTAAGCGAATCATAAAACCAGCAGTTTGGGATACAGAGGTACGTTCTCCTTTTGATCAGCCCGGTGTCGAAGTAAAAGAAGGAGACTACATACTAGCAGTAAATGGCATGTCACTAAATGCTAAAAAAGACCCTTATGCACCATTCGAAGGACTTTCTGGGCATACGGTTTCTTTAACAATTAGTCGTACTGGCAAAACAGAGGATGCCAAACAACAATTAGTGAAGTGTCTGTCTCAATTTGAAGAGACTCGTTTGCGCTATTTGGAGTGGATAGAGAACAATCGCAAAATGGTAGATAAATTATCTGATGGTAAATTGGGTTATGTCTATATGTCCAACACAGCTGGAAGGGGACAGCTTGAACTAGTAAGAATGTATTATGGGCAATTGGATAAACAAGGATTTGTGATAGATGAGCGATTTAATGGAGGTGGTCAGTTAGCAGACCGTTTCTTAGAATTATTGAAAAGACCAGTAGTTTATAACCTACATTGGCGCCATGGAAAAGATCATACTCATCCTATAAAAACCAATACGGGTCCAGTCGGAATGTTGATCAATGGTTGGGCAGGATCAGGAGGAGATGGTTTACCTTGGGCTTTTCAAGAGTTAGAAGCAGGTCCTATTGTGGGTGAACGTACTTTAGGAATCTTAGTTGGGCCAGCCACAGGACATCGATTGATTGATGGGGGAGGGATTACTGTTCCAGGTGCACGTTTGTATGATAATGATGGACATTGGTTTTGGGAAGGAGAGGGAGTAGCCCCAGATTATAAAGTTTGGGATGATCCTAACTTATTAATGCAAGGTAGAGATCCTCAAATGGAAAAAGTGGTGGAAGAGGTATTGAAATTGATGGATGTAAATAATCCAAATATGACACCAGCTCCCGCCTTAGAAAAACGTACTGCAGCTGAATTGAATAAAAAATAAATTTTATTCGAACGATTTAACTTTAGACCTATTAGGTTTCTGACCTGATAGGTTTTTTATTTTATAAAAACCTCCTTCTAAAAAGCTATACATAAAACAATATTTCCACTTAAGTAATATTGTGCAGTTTTATGCGACCAACCTTTTAGTTTAGCGGAGTAAGATTAAATACTTCGGTCAATTATTTATAAATTTTATATGAATTTCAAGAAGATAAGTACACTGTTTCTTTCAATCCTCCTTTTTGCAGCTGTACAAGCACAGGAAACCCAATGGACACTTCAACAGTGTGTTGATTATGCATTGCAAAATAACATAGACGTTAAATTGCAACAATTGAACATTGATGATAATAAGGCACTTTTTGATCAATCTAAATTTGCCCGTATGCCAAACCTAAATGGCTTTGTAAATCACAACTACAATTGGGGACGTTCTTTTGATGTTTTTACCAATGCACCAGTTACCCAGCGAGTACGATCAAATAATTTTGCGCTTAGTGCTGGAGTGACATTATTTAACGGGATGCAAAACCAAAATACGCTTGTGCAAAGTAGACAAAACTTTCAAGCCAGCCAAGCTGATTTTGAAAAGGCTAAAAATGATTTAATGCTGAATGTAGTTTCTTCCTATCTACAAATACTTTTTGATACAGAGAATCTAAACAATGCGCAGCGATTATTATTGAATACTGAAGAGCAAATTATTCAAACGGAAAAATTGGTGAAAGGTGGTGTTTTAGCAGAAACTAATTTATTGGATTTGCTTTCCCAGAAGGCTTCTGATGAAGTACAAGTGGTAAACAGTGAAAATGCTTTATCATTCTCAATATTAAGGCTAAAGCAATTATTGCAATTGAATGATGAAGATGCTTTCGATATAGTTATTCCAGATATTGATGATCCTGCTACAGATTTATTGATAGAAGATGCCAATACGATTTACCAAACTGCTGAAGCTACATTACCTGAAATAAAAAGTGCTGACCTAAATGAACAAAGTGCAAAGACGGGAATTAAAATAGCCCAAGGAAATTATTATCCTACTTTAAGCATGTCTGCGGGCATCAATACATTTTTCTCAAGTGCACAAGCTATTCAAGTTTCAAGAGAGGTAACTGGTACTGAGACTCAGGCTATTGGTTTTATTAACCTGCCGCCAGACTTAGTGCCAGATGGTACACCTTTGCAGTATCCAGTTTTTAGCGAATTACCAGTTCAAGAGTTAGTAACCAGTGAATTTCCTTTCTGGGATCAATTAGATGAATCTTTAAGACAAAGTATAGGGTTTAGTTTAAATATACCTATCTATAATCGCCACCAAGTAAAAACGGGTGTAAACCGTTCAAAAATACAGTATGAACGTGCAAGATTAAATTCGCAACAAATTAGAAATCAGTTAAGGCAAAATATTGAAACGGCAAGGCAAGATGTATTGGCTGCCAGTAAAACATTTGGAGCTAATACACGCAGGCTGGAAGCATTACAAGAAACATTCAGGGTAACAGAAACACAATTTAATATAGGTGCAGCCAATATTACTGATTACAACGTGGCTAGAAATAATTTGATCAATGCGCAGTCAGATTTATTGCGCGCCAAATTTGACTATATTTTTAAAATGAAAGTATTGGATTTCTATCTTGGAAAAGAACTGAAATTATAGCTTAATACCAGATTTTAAAAAAATAGAAAGCCAGCATTTTAAGCTGGCTTTCTTGTTATCAATAAAACTGTTTATTCAATTTCTAATAATTTAAGCCTTAGTAAATCTAATACGGCACTGTAAGTTAGCCGAATATTTACTTGTCTGTCATCACTTAGGTTTAATAACTTTACTTCTGTACCATTAGCTGAAGCTACAGCAATATAAACAGTACCTACAGGTTTTTCAGGGGTTCCGCCTCCAGGACCAGCTATGCCAGTAGTCGAGATACCAAAGTTGGCCTTGTATTTTACACGTACATTTTCGGCCATTTCTTTTGCAGTTTGTTCACTTACTGCTCCAAATTTTTCAAGTGTTGCTTTTTGTACACCGAGCTGTGTTTCCTTTACTAGGTTGTTGTAAGCTACTATTCCTCCCATGTAATAGGCTGAGCAGCCTGCAATATCAGTAATTTTATCGGCTACCCTGCCGCCCGTACAACTTTCAGCAGTAGCTAAAGTGAGACCCTTTTCTAGTAATAATTTACCTACTGTAGTTTCTACTTCCTCATCATCATAAGCATATACATACTGTTTTACAATCTTGACGAGTTGGGAAGCGAACTCATTTACTTCTTTAATGATAGCGTCTTTATTATTACCGATTCCTGTAAGTCTTAACCTTACTTGACCTAATCTAGGTAAATAGGCTAATTTTATATGAGAGGGCAAACTATTTTCTAAATTTTCAATCATCGGGGCAATGCGGGTTTCGCCAATGCCTATTGTTTTAATCATCACATGGTGAATATAAGGAGTGTCATAACTGTCATTGAGTTTCGGAAGGGCATAATCCACCATAATTTTTTTCATTTCGTGTGGTACGCCCGGCAATGAAATTATGATACAGTCATTATGTGAAATCCACATTCCTGGTGCCGTTCCTAAAGTATTCATTAAGACTTCAGCATTTTGAGGAATATATGCTTGACTTTTATTTAAGTCGTTCATTTGCCGATTTCTTTTCTTAAATATGCGTTCAACATTTTCAAGCACATCTGCATTGAGTACTAAAGGAGTTTTAACGTATTCGGCAATTGTTTTCTTGGTAATATCATCTTTAGTAGGTCCTAATCCACCTGTTAAAATAATTACACTTGCCCTTTTCTCTGCTTCTTCTAAAGCATTTACAATTTCTCCTCTTTTATCTCCAATTGAAACTTTTCTACTTACCCTAAAACCAATTTTATCTAACTCTTTTCCAATCCACTGACTATTGGTGTCAGTTATTTGGCCATAAAGTATCTCATCTCCTATGGTAATTATTTCTGCATATATGTCATTCATATTTTTTCATTTACTTTTCTGAAATAGTTTTGCAGTCAGATTCTAAATTAATTAACCATTTAATCCTTTTGTTTTTGATATTTTTAAAGCATGCTGAAGTATTTTGCTTTTTTAGCCCTCATATTACAATTTTCGCTACAAGATGTTTTTGGTCAATCTGTAAATTCTAATAATTTTCCTGCGCAAGACATTCAAACTTACTTTGCTTGGAAACCAAATAAAAAACCGATTTACAGTGCGCATAGGGGAGGTCCACAAAAAGGCTTGCCCGAAAACGCTTTAGAAACACTAAAGTATAGTCAAGAGCTGGGAGTTGAAATTTTAGAAATAGACGTGAATATGACAAAAGATAGTGTATTAGTACTATTACACGATAATTCTTTGGACAGGACAACGACAGGCACTGGAATGATTTGTGAAAAAATGTATAATGAGATACAGGACTTTACTTTAGTTGATGGTGATGGAAATAAAACCACCTACTTTATACCTAAGCTTGATAGCGTTTTATCTTGGGCAAAAGGAAAAGTAATATTGAGTGTAGACATAAAGAAAAATGTACCATTTGAAAAGGTGGCTGAATCGGTTAAAAAATTTAATATGGAAAACAATGTCATCATTATTGCTTATAGTATTGAAGCCTTAAAAAATATTGATGAGATTGCTCCAGAATTGATGATTTCAGCAAATATCAGAAACTTAAAAGAACTTGATTCCGTGATAAATAGTAAGGTCTCATTTTCAAAGATTGTAGCCTTTACTGGTACTATAGTTTCAGATAAGTTGCTTTATAAGAAGATTCATGATTTAGGAAGTAGCTGTATTATTGGAACTATGGGTAATTTGGATCGACAGGCTAAAGTGAAGGGAATTTCGGTATATCATTCCTTATTTGAAATGGGAATCGATATAATTGCCGGAGATGAATCTGACTTGATTTTAGAGGCGATAGAACACTATAAAAACTAAGTGTATTTTTTAATCTGTATTTAATTTACTAATTTTTTAATAAGGAAATCAATCATAAACTATAACCTTAAAATTATGAGTAATAAAGGAGAATCATTTTTTGCAGGAGTAATTTTAGGAGCAATAGTAGGTGCTGTTACAGCATTATTAATGGCTCCAGATAAAGGTAAGAGAACACGAAAAAAATTAAATAGAAAAGTAAGGGAATTGAATGAATCTATTGACGATCTCTATTCTCGAAGCAAAGATTCTATTAATCACTTTACCGAAAATGTAGAAGAGAATATTAATGATCTTGCAAAAAAAGGCAAGCAAATGGTCTCAAAGAAATAATTGAGGTACAGGGGGGTTAGCCCTCCTGTTTGTTTTTTAAAGCTTCATTTTCCTCCTGTAATTGTTTTACTTCGAGGGTCAACTTTTTCTCTCTTCTGTCTAGTTCTTCGTGAGTAGCTTCTAGTTCTTCTAAAGTTTGTCTCATTTCCTCTTCTTGAGCGCGAGACATCTCAGTCATCTGTTGTGTTTTTTCTAATAGACCTTTTGTTTTCTCATTGGTTTTTGCTGAGGCTAAGGTAGAGGCTATTCCTTCTGCTATTGCATCGGCAAATTTGATTTGATAATCTTTTAATTTATTGAACGAAGCAATCTCTATAACACCTAATACTTCGTCGTTCAATTTAAGTGGTAAAATCAAAGCCATCCTCGGATTGCCCTCACCTAAGCCAGAAGTTATATTCACATACTCTTCAGGAATGTTTTCAATGTAAACATATTCCTTTTCTAACCATACTTGTCCCACTTGTCCTTCTCCTGGAAGTATTTCTTGCTTTAAATATTTTTTTTTGCCCCAGGCATAGTAGGCCATTAATACAAGTTTTTCATTCTCTGTTTCAATACCATTTACAACATAAAATGCTCCTTGGTTGGCATTGAGATACTTGATGATATTTTTCAACACTTCTTCTGTCATAGTCTCAAGGTCTGATCCTATCTCTCGTAAAATATCATTAAACTGAGCAATACCGTTATTGTACCATTCCCTTTGTTCCCTTTCTTCTTTTGCTAGCTGCAATTTGTTTTTCATATTTACCAATGCATTGCCTAAGATATCCTCTTCACTAAGAGGCGTAAATGGTGTGTCGTAATTTTCTTTCCCTATTTCGTTGGCAAATTGAGAAGCGGCATTAAAACTATTGATTACCTTTTCTACAGAATTAGAAATATCACCCATCTCATCTTTTCTTTCTATTACTTCAGAATTAACTATTTTACCTAGCGCTAAAGCTTGTAATTTTTCATTTATTATGTCTATTGGATTAGTTATGGTTTTAACAAGGAGGTAAATGCCTGAAATACAGATCAGTAAGGCGATGAATAAACCAATAAAAATGATATTTCTTACTTTGGCCAATGGTTTATCTAAAAACTCTGCTTCATCAACAGAAGTTGAAACAAACAAGTCGTAGGGTTCATAATACTCATAGTACATCCTTTTCCAGAAACGCTCACCATCCTTTTCGTGTAAATACCTTAGTTTGTCTGGCCCTTCTTTTTTAAGAGCATTTATATCTGTGATGTGTTTTATGCTATCACCTCTTAAGTATGGATGGATCATATACTTACGATCCGAATTAAATGCATATGGATAACCTGTATTGAAATAACGGATTTCATTAAAAATATCCTGTGCCCTGTCCACTATATTTTCGGGTATTCCTATATATAAAATTCCTTTGTTTTCATTATTGATTACAATAGGTTTATACAAAGATTGTGTCCACTCTTGATCCACTCTTACCCTTTCAATAAATTCTTCTCCTTTAAATGCCCTGGTTAAGATTTCTTCATTCACAAGCACATTTTCTGAGCGTACCTCGCCTCCAAAAAATACATTTGACTGTAAAACCAATGAACCTCTATCGGTCTGCTGAAAAAAAGTGATCAATCCACCAAGGGTTTCTCCTTGAACATCTACAAAAGCGTGATTTCCATTTTGTAATTGTTCTCCTTGATATAGCCACTGTTTAACCTGTACATCTACGACTTTTTTATAATTTATTGGGTCTGCTTTATTAAAAGATTTAGCTGAAATAGTAATTACTGAGTCAGTTTCAATTAAACCTCCATTACTTTGGTTCAGCATTCTGCTTAATCCATTGCCTGCTCTTTCAATAATATTTAATTTCTCTTCGTGGTATATATTGATTGTATTGATGAGATCATCTAAATGCGCATTCATTCTTGTCTCATTAGAAGAAATTATGTGCTGCTTTTGATTTTGGTAAATCACTATAGCTAAAATGACAAAAATAAATGTGAATGTGAGGCTGGTAAAAAGGATAAATTGGGTTTGCAGACTTACCCTGTATTTTTGGAGTATTTGTTTCATTTTAAAAAATAGAATGGCCTTAAATGTCGATTAAACTTTAAAGTCAGTTTTTCTACATTATAATTGCAAAATCTGAAGTTTAGTGTGTAAATGCAGTAATTAAAATTTAGTATTGATATTAAAGGTTGATATTCTTTAATTTTTATATGAAAGCCTTATAACTAGTAGAAAAGAATTATCAAGAAAACTTACTTGTAATTTGTTTAAAGAAGAGGTGAAGAAAGCATGAGAATTCATTTTTTAGATGGTTGGCAATATGCAAGAAAACTCAGTTTTAAGAAAGTTATCAATATCTTAAAACTTATTATTAGTTACCTGTTATCGAAGAAGTATGGGAAGGTTATGCACAAAGGTCTTCCAATGAGTATTTCTTTCGAGCCTACTACATCTTGCAATTTAAGGTGCCCTGAATGCCCAAGCGGCTTAAGAGCATTTACCAGACCCACGGGTATGCTTGGTAATTCACTTTTTAAAAAAACAATAGATGAACTTTCTTCAACACTAACTTATCTTATTTTTTATTTTCAAGGAGAACCCTACTTAAATCCTGATTTCCTTGAAATGGTCAAGTATGCTTCCAAAAAAAAAATATATACGGCCACTTCAACAAATGCCCATTATTTAAAAGATGAAATCGCGAAAAAAACAGTAGAATCTGGGCTAGACCGACTTATTATTTCAATTGATGGTACTACGCAAGAAACCTATGAATCGTACAGAATAGGCGGTAAGCTCGATAAGGTGATAGCAGGGACTAAAAATATTATTAAATGGAAGAAAAAGCTTAAGTCTCATACTCCTCATGTAATGTTTCAATTTTTGGTTGTAAAACCCAATGAGCATCAAATTAATGAAGTAGAATTATTAGCAAAAGAATTAGGTGTAAATGAAGTAGTGCTTAAAAGTGCTCAAATTTATGACTATAAAAATGGTTCTGAATTAATCCCTACCCAAGAAAAGTATTCACGTTATAAAAAAATGCCCGATGGTACTTACAAAATCAAAAATAAATTGGTGAATAGTTGCTGGAAAATGTGGCACTCTTGCGTGATTACATGGGATGGACTGGTTGTGCCCTGTTGCTTTGATAAAGATGCACATCACCAACTGGGTAGTGTGAAACAGACCACTTTTTATGACTTGTGGAACGGTGAAAAATACCTAAATTTTAGAGGAGCACTTTTAAAAGGGAGAAGTCAGATAGAAATTTGTAAAAATTGTACTGAAGGAACGAAGGTTTGGGTGTAAAAGGAACATTTCTATTAAAGAGACAGATTATATCCAATTAAAAAATAAGGTACTATATGATTTTACTTGAAGGAATCTTTAGATTCTTGGTGGTACTGCTACTATAATATTAATACTAGAAGGCAAGTAAATGGACCAAGTCGTACCACCAAAACCTATCAAGTAATTTCATAAAGAGCCAAAAATAATAATGATATAATCATGTTTTAAGCTAAATCAAAGTGTTTTTATTGTTTTGAATTTTATGGACAAGTCAAATATTAAATTGATAATTTTTACTTGCGAAGTTGAATGAAATTCTACAAAAATGAACTTTTAGCCACATTTAAACTTTTTGGCTAAGTATTGGCATAAAACAAGCTTAAGGTAGGATGTTAAAATATACCTTGAAAATGATTTTTAAATGCTGCAAAGAATAATAAATATCTAATACTAAGTACAGATTTATTTACTAAATTATTTCAACTATGATCATGCAATTACTCAAATCGGCTACGAAAGCTAATCATGATAGGGTGGAAGACTTAGCTTATTCAAATAAAATAATGGATGGGAGTATAAGTAAAGAGCAATATGCAGATTTAATCTTGAAGCAGTATTATTTTCATAAGAAGATAGAGTCACAATTAAGAAAAATTTTTAGTGAGGAAGAAGCCAAAGGCTTGGAGTTAAATAAGCGTACAAAAACGCATTTTTTGAAATATGACATGCTAGAATTAGGCTTAGATGAACATATGCTTGATGTTGGAAAAATAGGCACTTTGAAAATCAATTCTTCAGAAGAGGCACTTGGTTCTATGTATGTTTTAGAGGGAGCTTCTTTAGGAGGAGCCGTTATAAAAAGGAAATTAGAGAAAAATAGGCAAATCAATCAAGTAAGTAGTATTCATTATTTTGGCTGTTATGGAGAGGCCACTGGAGAATTTTGGAAGAAATTTGTGATGCAAGCTACCATTATGGCCAATACAGAAAAGAAACGGAAAATTATTGTTAAAAAAGCTGTAGAAACCTTTACTTACTTTGAGAAAATACTAACTGTGGGTAAAACTCAACCAAACACTGTAAGAACAGCTATTTAGATTGGACTTCAAAGTATGCTGTTTTTTTTTAGCCATATCTTAGCTTATCAAGAAAAGTTATTACAAACATGAGTCATCCCGAAATTAAGATAAAGCCTCAAAATACTTGAAGTAAATAGGATACGGCAAGTCTGAGTCGGTAAATTTGGTGTACAAGCATTTCAATATCGGTTTTATTTTCTAGGGCACCATTCCATGGAAGCTATTGTTTTTATTAACTGATTACGCCTCATGAACCAGCAAATCATTAATGAGAACAAGAAAGCGATGACCAACTCTAAGATAGTCCTAAGTTTTAATCTGTTCTCCTTGAACCAATTCTTGACTAACATAGTCTGGGCGATTCCATCCCAATTTCAGTCTTATTAAAAACGGGCACATGTTCGCTACCCCAGTTTCATATATGAAAAATACATTTCCCATGCTTGTCGCTTGTTTTATATCTCAAGTGATGTAAGTAGATAAATATCTGTTTATCGGCTATTTGTATCTTGAATAAGGATCAAGTGGAATGTATTTTTTGAAAGTTTCTTAGCTTTATATTAGCTCAAGCAATTAATAATTTTTCAGCTTTTTCCTTTATTTCTCTTACTGCAAACATTGGGATTTTTCATTATAGGAACAGGCTAGTAAATACTAAATTTCTAAATGAAATTGAAAGTTATAATTTGTTTAATAAAGAAATTACTATCGGGCAAACTGTTTAAGGAATAATAGGTATTACTAAGTCTGACTTTGGGCAAATTTCCTTAAAACTAAAACCTAATGTAAGAGAATGAATTCAACTGTATAAAGTAAGAATTTATGAGAATAGCCTTAAATATCCATTTTTTACTTTTATCACTGCAACTCAAATAATCTACTTTTCGAAAACTAATTCTTATAAGTTATAACAAGAATAATTTTAGAAATTACCAGTATTTAGGTTTTTTATACTAGTTTTACTAACTAATTTTATTGAGTATTTGTCTGCTTGAGATTTACTATTCTAAACATCCAAACTCAAAATAATATGAGAGTTACAATACTGATATTTTCTTTTATTGTATTTACCGAACTTTGTTGTGCTCAAGAAGGAAGCTTCCATATAAAAGCAGGATACAATATATCTTCTATTAGTAATAATTCAATAAACTTCCAAAATGGCTCTGGTTATCAAATAGGGCTTACTAGAATATTTTCTGTAAGTGAGAAATTTTCATTTGAAAGCGGTTTAATGTTTATCAAAAGAGGTGTTTCAGCACCAGAAGAATTAATCTATTTAGGTGATTCTTATGGGTTGTTTGAAGACCCGAGCGGTTCAGCTTATGTTCAAAACAAAATCAATCTAAACTCATTGCAAATACCTATATCCGTAAATTTCAATCTCACTCAAAGTTTAAGTATATCATTTGGTGGGAACCTTGATTATATATTTAATTCAGATGCTCAATACTTTACTGGTGGTTTTGTACAGCCGTTTGATTGGGACAAGCAATTAGCCGTTGAAGATATGATTTACGGTCCTTCATTAGGCTTGGAATATAATTTTAGAAAATTGCTAGTAGAACTTAATTATACATACTATGTAAATAATTTAAGTCCAGAGCTTGAGCGTGATTATGGCCAGAATAAGATTAGCTCTTTCTCTATCAATTTAGGTTATATGTTTTAGAAATAATACCTAAAGAAGGTTTCTATAATCCAGCTTATGGTAAAACCATAGGCTGGATTATTTTCATAGGCCTAATTTTTTCTTTAAATCATCTAAAGCTTCTTGATCCTTCAGTTTTTTTACTGTTTTTTCCATCTCCTGTTCATTCTTAATTTGTTTTGCTTCTTCTATAGGATCTACCGTCTCTTGAACAACTTCCTTTACTTCAGGAGCAGGAGGGTTTTCAGCAATATCTTCATATAAATCACTGATAATTTCCTTGGCACTCACTTTTTGCTGCATTCTATTCAGCATGGCTACTGTCCTCTTTTCAAGCTCAGAAATAAACTCAGGAGTATGAGTAGCTTGCTTGTCCATATCTTCCAGCTCATTAATTAAAGCTTGGTTGGCCTCAACTTGCTTCCTAGTTGCCGATTCATGCTCGTTAATTTTTTTGCTAATATTTGGATTAACATTTTCTTTTTTGTCTAAGAAAGTATTAAGCGCCTTCAAATCATTTTTGAGTGCATGTGTTTGTTCTTCTAAAGTGCTAATGCTTTGTTCCAGTCGTTTTTTTATCGCTGCTATCTCTTCTGCTGTCATATATTATTTACTTTTTTAAGCTTGAAAATGCCTTTTTAATATGTTCAAATGCTTCCTTAAGTTCCGCAGTAAAATGCTCGAATCGCTCTTCGGCTACATCCTTGTTTTTATCTATTTTTTCCTTTACTTCACTAACTTCTTTTTTTAGATTATCACGCCATTTTTCCAAGTCTTCCCCTTTTTTATCAGCATAGGCTTTTTGAACCGAAAATTCCATTTCCATTTTTTCTAAAAGATGGCTGTATCTTTCTTTTGCTTCTTTTTTTAATTCCTTACCTGCATCTTTATATAAGTCCTCTAGGTTTTCCTTCATGTTTTTGGTATGGGCTTCGGCACTATCGAATTCTTTGTAAGAAAAGTCATAATCTGCATTCAGTAAATCTATGAGTGATTTTCCTTCATTTTCTAATTTTTCTAAATGTACAGAGCCTTCTTTGCCCATTTCTTTGGCATGCTCCCGTACTTTTTCAATATTTTGGTTTAGTTCGTCACGCTTTTTTTCAAATGTGTCTCTCGCTTCCTTAGACCCTAAATTAAGTTGTACCTCTAAGGTTTCTAAATTTCTTTTTACACGTTCCAGTAAATCTTCTAAAGTTTTATTTTTCATGATTTTATACTTATAAAAGTTAATTTTTTTTGATGCATCGTTTACTGATTTGCTTGCAAAAGATACATAAATTTTATGGAGTATAAAACTACTTCATTGCTTATTTGCAAGGCATTGGGAAGTTACTGATGGGGAATACAGCAGCATTGTAGGAGTAATGCCACCACTCCGATGTTATGCTTTTAAAACCAGCATTTTCCATGGTGTTTTTAAGCAATAATCGATTAGCAAGAACCTGTTTAGGCAGTTGCTTGTAAGCATGGTGGGCTTCTTTTCCAAAGAAATCGAAATCTGTTCCCATATCAAGCAATTCACCCGTTTTGAGGTTATATAAGGATATGTCAACCGCATTGCCTCGATTATGCATCGATCCTTTTGCCGGATTAGCCACATAAATAGGATTTGGTACCAACTCCCACATCTTTTGTTGTGCAGATAAAGGACGGTAACAATCGAAAAGTACGATACCTAAGTCTTGTTCATTCAACTGCTCAAGGGCTTTTGCTAAAGCATCGGCTACTACTTTTCTTAATAGACAATTGGCACAATCGTAGAGGGGTTTGCTTGTAAAGTTTTCTTCAGTAGCATACTTTATTTGAAGTTTATAATTTGATGAATAGGTTTTAGGCGTAACAAATGCCGAGTCGGGTAAGTGATTAAATGGATATTTGATTGGTTTTTGAGGAATGGGTTTAATGGGTGTTGTAGTGACAGTATCTTTTGGAATTTCCTTTATTTCTTCATTTTTTATGGCCTGATTTCTTTCTTTTTCTTGGCAAGCAAAAAAGGGAAACGAAAGCGAAAGCAATAAAAAAAGTAAGCGTATTTTAAATACTCTGGATTGCATTGATAGTGTGATTCAGCATGTCGTCAGTAAAATCTAAATGCGTTACTATGCGTACGTGAACAGGGCTAAAAGTAATGCAATGTACGCCTCTTGCTGCAAGCTTATCTACAATTTCTTGGGCATCTTTTACTTTAAAAATTACAATATTGGTTTCAGTAGGATAGACCTCTTCAACATAAGATACCTTTTTTAATACCTCTGCTAATGTCCTTGCCCGTTGGTGATCTTCCTTTAATCGATTGATATGATTTTCTAAGGCATATTTACCTGCTGCTGCTAAAAAACCAGCTTGTCGCATGCCCCCGCCCATTACTTTTCTTAAACGCAAAACCTTCTGTCTAGAAAAGCCATTAAATAGCAACAATGATCCTACTGGTGCACCTAAACCTTTAGAAAGGCAAAGAGAAATTGTATCGAAGTAATTTCCGTATTCTTTAGGGTTTTCAGCTGTCTCTACCAATGCATTAAAAAGTCGAGCACCATCTAAGTGTAAATACAAACTATGTGATTTACAGAGTGATGAGATTTCCTTGATTTCATCCAATGTATAAATAGCACCACCACCTTTGTTCATGGTATTTTCTATAGCCACCAGTTTACTTATTGGCTGGTGGATATCATCTGGATTGATAGCTGCTTTTATACTTGCCACATCAATTTTACCTCTTTCCCCTTTCAACAATTTACTGCTAACGAATGAGTTATATGCCAATCCTCCCCCTTCGTAAAGATAAACATGGGCATTTTCATGGCAAATTACCTCGTCTTGGGGTTGTGTGAGTAAACGGATGCCAATTTGATTGGTCATGGTACCAGAAGGGCAAAAAACAGCTTCATCCATGCCTAGCATTTCTGCTGCTTTTTTTTCCAAAGAATTAATGCTAGGATCTTCTCCAAAAACATCATCACCTACTTCTGCTTGCATCATACAAGCGAGCATCTCTGGTGTAGGTTTTGTTACAGTGTCGCTTCTCAGGTCTGCAGTAATCATTAAAGTTTTGAGGTTATTGCGCTCTTAAATGATAGGCTTTAGGTTGAACAAAGGCACGTATTCCTTGGTGAGAAAGAGTACTACCAAGTCCTGAATTCTTTCTGCCAGACCAAGGAGAAGTAGGAGATACCCTGTCACAGCAATTCCAATAGACAGTACCGGCATTAATTCTATCTAAAATGGCTTTGGCTCTTTTCTCATTAGAAGAAAATACCGCAGCAGTTAAGCCAAATGTCGTATTGTTCATCAATGCGATAGCTTCTTCATCATCCTCCACTTTTTGTATGCCTACCAAAGGGCCAAAAGTTTCGTCTACCATTAAACTCATTTGGTGGCTTACATCGGTTAGCACAGTGGGTTCAAAATAATAACCTTTAGAATCTAGAACTTCATCGCCAGTAAGTAACCTTGCACCTTTATCAAGGGCATCGTTCACTTGAAATAATAAGAATTTTAAATGCTCTTTTCTGGCCAGAGGACCCATATCAGTATCTTCCCTAGTAGGATCACCCACACGTAACATCTCGACTACTTTTACAAATTCATCAACAAATTTGTCATAAATTTTTTCATGTACATAAATGCGTTCCACTGCGCAACAACTTTGGCCAGCATTGTAGAATTTTCCTTCTACGGCCATTGCAGCATTTTTAGCAATATCTTTTACATCATCTGTCACATAAAGTGGGTCTTTACCGCCTAATTCCATTTGTAAGGGGACCATTTTAGGGGCTACTTCAGAAGCTATTTTTTGCCCAGTATGGTAAGAACCCGTAAAGAAGTAGGCGTTCAAAGGAATTTTTAGCAAGGCTTCACCCGTAGTTTTTCCACCGGTTACTGTTCTGAATACATTTTCAGGTACTCCCGCTTCATGCATCAATGCCTCTATTTTTAGTCCTGTTAATGATGCATGCTCAGAAGGTTTATAAAACACCGAATTACCGCAAATCAAAGCCGGAATAAATACATTATATCCGACATTGTACGGATAATTCCAAGCCGAAATATTGCCCACGACACCCAAAGGTTCGTAAGCAGTCATTTCTTTTGTTTTACTTTTCTTGCTTTGCCATTCATCAGCTAACCATTTTTCGGTTTCACTGGCAAAAAAATCTATGCGATTATGTGCCCCTAAAATCTCATTTCGCGATTGTTTCACGGGTTTTCCCATTTCTGAAGTTAAGGTGGCTGCTAAATCGTCAATTGAGGCTTTTACCAACTCTCCAAATTTTTTAATAATCTCTATTCTATCAGCTAAAGGCTTATCTTGCCACAATTTCTGGCCATTTAATAATTCAAGGTAAATACTTCTTATTTCAGCTAAAGTGAACTCCTTTACTTGGCCTATAACTTCTTCGGTAGCGGGGTTAATGATTTTCATCTTGTTATCAAAAAAATAGTTATGAATAGGATAAAAAATTTGGCTAGTTGGCTAGAGATTTTTAGAAAGCCGAAAATAATCACCTAATTGGGTAAATAAAAATTTGCTCCATGAAAGCTTACCAATATTTTGGAAATGTCTGGTGAATACAAAAGTATGATAAAAATGAGAGCTTCACTAATTTATAATTGTGTGGCTTTTTGTTTTTTTACTGTTAAAAGTTATTCGCAAATGAGTATTTTGATTTTTATTTTTGATGCTGATTGATGTATTGATTATGACAGAACAAGAAGCAAAAAACGAGATTAAGAATTTATCTACTAGGATTCGTCATCTTAATGAGCAATATTACTTGCATGACACCTCAGAGGTATCTGATTATGAATTTGATATGATGCTAGAAAAATTGATAGCATTAGAACATCAATTTCCTGCACTAGTGTTGCCAGATTCTCCATCGCAAAGAGTAGGAGGGACAATAACCAAAAATTTCAATACAATCAAGCATCGCTATCCTATGCTTTCACTAGGCAATACTTATAGTGAAGAGGAATTAATAGAGTTTGATAATCGTGTTGCTAAGTTATTACCAGAAGAACAGTTTGAATATACTTGTGAGTTAAAGTTTGATGGGGTTGCATTGAGTCTGACTTATGAAAATGGTACTTTACTGAGAGCAGTAACCCGAGGAGATGGGGTACAAGGGGACGAAATTACCCAAAATGCCAAAACTATTAGGGATGTACCGCTAAGTATTAAAGGTGAAAATATTCCCGCTCTATTTGAAGTAAGGGGAGAAGTATTTTTAACAAGACAACGTTTTGATGAACTCAATCAAGAGATAGCAGCGGATAATATTAAGAGGGAAGAAGCAGGTAAAAAACCAATAAAACTCTTGGCAAATCCAAGAAATGCCGCTTCGGGTACTTTAAAAATGCAAGACTCAGCTGTGGTAGCAAAACGGAAACTTGGTTTTTTTGCTTATTCACTCGTCTGGGATGATATGGAAATAACCACCCATGCAGATGCACTCAATCAATTGGAACAATGGAAATTTAATGTATCCGATACCTATAGGCAGTGTGCTGATATTCAAGACGTAATCGCTTTTATTAAAGATTTTGAAAGTAAGAGGCCAGCCTTTCCGGTAGAAACAGATGGCATTGTAGTGAAAGTAAATAGTTTTGCCCAACAAGAGACTTTAGGTTTTACCGCAAAGAGTCCACGATGGGCCATAGCCTATAAATACAAAGCTGAAAGTGCCAGTACAATTTTAGAAGAAGTGACTTACCAAGTAGGAAGAACGGGAGCTGTTACACCTGTCGCCAACCTAAAGCCTGTACAATTAGCGGGTACTGTGGTTAAAAGAGCCAGTCTGCACAATGCCAATGAGATAGAGCGATTAGATTTATACTTAGGCGATACAGTTTATATTGAAAAAGGAGGGGAAATTATTCCTAAGATTACTGGAGTAAATAAAGCCGCAAGAAAAGCAAATGCCGTAAAAGTTGAATTTATAACTCACTGTCCAGATTGTGGAACGCGGCTAGTAAGAAAAGAAGGAGAAGCTGCTTATTATTGTCCTAATGAAACTGGCTGCCCACCACAAATAAAAGGACGAATCGAACATTTCATTCAAAGAAAAGCCATGAATGTAGATTCATTAGGGCCTGAAACTATTGAGCAATTATTTGAAAAAGGTTTTTTGAATAATCCTGGCGATTTATACAAGCTAACCAAAGAACAGCTTCTTTCTCTAGAGCGATTTGGGGAAAAATCAGCGGATAATATATTGGATGGTTTGGAAAAGTCTAAAGAGATTGCTTTTCCAAGGGTACTATTTGCATTGGGAATTAGATATGTGGGAGCGACTGTAGCTGAAAAATTGGCTATGCATTTCAAAAATATAGATGCCATTATTGCAGCAGATTTGGAAACATTGGTTGCCGTACATGAAATTGGAGAAAGAATAGCTGAAAGTGTCGTAAATTATTTAGCTAATGAACAAAATCTACAAGTAATCGAATCTTTAAAAACAGCCGGTCTCCAATTTGAAATGGCAGATGACGCATTACCAGCAGAAGGTGAGGCTGTACTCGAAGGTAAATCTTTCTTGGTTTCAGGGGTATTTGCCAATTTTGAAAGAGATGAATTAAAGCAATTGATAAAAAGTAAAGGTGGAAAAGTAGTTTCAGCAGTTTCTGGAAAATTAGATTATCTCATTGCTGGAGAAAAAGCGGGTGGTAGTAAGCTTCAAAAAGCGGAAGCACTGGCTGTAAAAGTGATTTCAGAAGAAGAATTTCTATCTTTGCTCACAGAATAGACAAATTAATCTTTATTCACGTTTCCTTACAGAAGTTTATTAATTAAATAGACTTTAGTAATTATTGAAAACACGTTTACAGAAGTATAGGCTTCTATAATTTTTAAGTCTTACAAGAGATGAGTTCAATCAAAACAAGCATCAGAGAATTTTTTCTAAATCAAAAAATAGCAAAAGCTTCAAATAATACACTCATTAAGAGATATTCAATACCTTTTGAATCTGCGAAAAGTTTTGGTGTTTTTTTTAATGCAAGTGAAGAAAAATATAGCAGGCAAATCAATGAGTTTATAAAAGGGCTCAAAAAAGATGGAAAAAAAGCAGAGGCTATAACGTATTTAAATGCAAGCCAAGATAATCCATATAATTTCCCTTACCATGTATTGAAAGATGAAGACATTGACTTATTTGGAAAAATAAAGTCTGATAAAGTGAATAATTTTATCAGCACCAAATTCGATTATCTTTTTTGTATTTGTTCTGAATTACAAACCCCAGTAAAGTATATTTTAGCGGCAAGTCAAGCAAAGTGTAGAGTAGGTCTTTATACTACAGATAGTGAGGAGTTATTTGACTTTATGGTGAGTAATAATAAGAAAGAAGATTTGAATGAATTAATTCGAAATATGCTTTATTATACGAAGCACATTAAAGCAGAGGTAGCATAAAAAAGGGGCTAAATTAATTAGCCCTTTTTTATTACCCGTTTTTCTTAGATTGTATTTCAACTCTGATATCTTGCGCCAAAGTTTTTAAATCTTGCATGCCTTTTCTTACACGGGTTCCAGCTGCTTGATTCCCTTTGTCATAAAACTTTGAAATATCTTCTTCTAATGAAGAAACAAGTTCTTTAAGCTTCGTGTATTTTTCCATTTGGTACCTGATTATATGATTTATACTTGATTTACCTTATGCAAAATAGAAAAATATCGAATAACAATAAAAGCAAAAAACTATATTTTACAGCTTGTAAGAGGTATTTATTTTTTGATTAGTATTTATGCAAGAAATAATGTAATTAAAATAAGTTTACTTTATATCGAATTATTACATCATGCTCTGTGCTATTTTTTGTCTATAGAAAGTGCGGGCAATTTTCGAAGTTGAAATAATATATAGGTATGAAAAAATTTAAAATAAATAAGTTTAACACTCCCATTGTAATGCGAGTTAAATAAAAGATTTACATAAAAGTTTAATACACCAGAACTTAGTATGGAAAGTGATTATCGCTTACAACCAATTATTAATATTGCTGAGATATGTGCTAGACATGGAGTAAGAAATGCGATTATTTCTCCAGGTTCTAGGTGTGCTCCTTTACTAATTGCTTTCACTTCACATACTGATATTAAATGTCAATCAATATCCGATGAACGTTCAGCTGGCTACATTGCCATGGGGATTGCCCAAGCAACTCAAAAAACAGTAGTTTTGGTTTGTACATCGGGTACTGCTGCTGCGAATTATTTACCTGCTATCACCGAAGCTTTTTATCAACAAATTCCTTTATTGGTGCTTACGGCAGATCGGCCAGAAGAGTGGATTGATCAACAAGACGGACAAGCCATTAAACAGCAGCAATTATTTGGCTCTTTTGTAAAGAAGCGTTATCAGTTTCCTGTAAGCTATGAGCATCAAGATGCTATTTGGCATTCAGAGCGGATGGTAAATGAAGCAATGTTATTGGCTGAACGTCATGTAAAAGGTCCTGTGCACATTAACATACCAATTCGAGAACCTTTTTACCCACAGAAGGATAGTGAAATTCGATTTGGTAATCCAAAAATTATACAGGAGAGCATAACTGATTTACAATTACAAAAACATGATATCGAAAAGTTACTATCAGAAATAGCTCAATTTAAAAAAATATTAATTGTAAAGGGACAAGACCAACATGATGAATATTTAAGCGAACTGCTGAATCATTTTAATGTACCTGTGGTAACAGATATAATTTCAAATGAACATTTATTGAATGAAGGCATAAAGCACCAAGATGCTTTTTTAGGTATTGATTTTAAAGGAAAATCAGATTTAAAGCCTGATTTACTCATTACTTTTGGTAAATCTGTAATTTCTAAACAGCTAAAACTATTTCTTAGGAAGCATAAAGATTTAATACATTGGCATATACAACCTTATGGGGAAGTGGCTGATACTTTTCAGTCATTACAAAGAATAGTTAGGACATCCCCATTTCGTTTTTTCATGTACTGTTCAGAATACTTGTCCAATGTTTCAGATTCTTTTCTAAGTAAATGGCAAAAAATAAATAATCTTACGGCATCATTTATTGAGAACTATTTTACACAAGATACTTTTACTGAATTTGGTGCTATTCAGTCTTTTTTAAAAGAAATCCCTGAAGATTCTGTACTTCATTTAGCCAATAGCATGGCAATTCGTTATGCGAATTTTATTGGTTTAGATAAAGATGTTAGTGTGTATGCTAATAGAGGAACAAGTGGTATAGATGGATGTTTGAGTACCGCAGTAGGGCATAATATCACAAATGATGATTTACATTTTGTGATAATTGGGGACTTGGCCTTTTTTTATGATAATAATGCACTTTGGAACAACTTGCCAAAAGATAATCTTCGCATTCTGTTGATCAATAATGGTGGTGGAGCTATATTTGGTATGATTCCCGGTCCAAATCGCAGCGCTGCCTATAAAGAATTTTTTGTGACTGATCAGAACAGGCAAGCACAGCAAATAGCTTCTATGCATGGTATTACTTATGAACAGGTAAAAGATAAGCAAGAATTTGAAGCGGTACTGCCTACTTTTTTAGATGAGAACCATAAAAATCCTATGATCATAGAGTTGATAAGTGATGAACCAACTGCTGTGAACACGATGCAGCATTTTCGTTCAAAGCTCGGTGCTTTTCTTAAAAAATCGGCTTTAGAGCAATAATCTACAAAAAGTTAGCTAGTTAGGACTAACTTTATAATTTTGCATCACCTGAATGGCCGCGTAGTACAATGGATAGTATATGGGTTTCCGGAGCCTAGGATGCAGGTTCGATTCCTGCCGCGGCTACTATCATAATATTTGAGTTTGCATAAAGCCTCTATGAATTATTTGAAACTCATATATCTTCGAACATTTTTAATTTTTGCACTTTCTTATCTAGCTGTTTTTGAAACAAATGCTCAAGAACTTGCGGATTTTATTCAATATCCTTGTTTAGGTCAAGTGAGAGCTCCCGCAAAAATTAGAAGTATAACAGAATCTGAAGGGCAGGTCACCATTTACCTACAAACATTTGACAATTGCGACAAAGAATTTGCAGCGGGTATTGAATTACGAGGAGATACTTTGGATTTGAAGTATTGGGAAGAACTAATAGATGGTGTAACAATATGTGATTGCTCTTACTTGTTTGATTTTGTAATTCAAGATATTTCTATTGACTCCATAAAAGCATTCTTAGTTAATGGTAAAACTTTTCAAGAAATTAATGAATTATACATGTACATGTATGAAGGAATCGAAGTAGAGATTGAAGAAAATGATTCTATGTACCTTGAAAAGATTCTTAATGATATTGATCAAATACTTGTTGATGATGCACTAGATTCTTTAGGTAATGACAAATATTGATAGAAATGAAAACTCTAAAAGGAGACTTGATCCAATTAGCATTAGAAGGAGCGTTTGATGTAATTATACATGGCTGTAATTGCTTTTGTGTCATGGGTGCTGGAATAGCTAAAGGTATTAAAGCTAATTTCCCTGAAGCTTATCAAGCAGATTTACAGACCCAAAAAGGAGATAAAACCAAACTTGGTACTATCACTTTTGCCGAAGTAGCAACCAAGCATGGTAGTCTGGTTGTTGTCAATGCCTATACCCAATACAATTACAAAGGCAAAGGAAGAAAGGTAGACTATAAAGCGGTTAGGAGTGCCTTTGAAAAAATAAAACAACATTTTTCAGACAAAAGGATTGGTTATCCAGCCATAGGAGCGGGCTTGGCAGGAGGAGACTGGAATATCATTTCCGATATAATTGAAGAAGTACTTTCTGGAAGAGGCCATTCTGTCGACCATACTTTTGTGGAGTTTAAAAATTGATTTTTTACTAGAAATGTTATTAAAAAACTTGTATTTGGTCTTGCTATTATTAACATCAATATGTTATGGGCAGGTGATATCAAATAAAAAAGAAATCTTAATATTAGATGGATTTCAAGATATAAAAACTCATTTTGATACTGTGGGCAAAGGTTGGCAAGAATTCGATATTATTCTACAAAGAGAGCTGCTTCTAGATTTCTGGGAATATTTAATAAATCTACGAGCATTTAGGATAATCAATGAAGAAACCAAAGAGCATTATATACATAATTATAAATTGAAGTTTTTAGCTACTAATAATAGGGTTTTTTATTATAATGTGTATGAGATTGTTTACAATGGAAATAATTCAAACATAATCCCTTTAGATAGCAATCGAAATGAAGAAATATATAATCAATTCAAATCAAGTTATTTTAAAAGCTATGGTTTGGATCTTGATGAAAAAGAATTGTTTCTGCCAATCATTTATGGTGAATCTTGTGGAATAGGCGGAATAAAACCTGCTTATAGAAAATTATTGGATAGTATAGTTATAAATAAAGATTTAGAGACATTACAATTATGGCTAACTTCTGCAAATACTGAAAAACAGATATATGCGCTCAAAGGGATAAAATTACTTTCAAAAGTTGGATTTAAGCCAAATAAAAAACAAGAACAAATAATTGATATAATTAAAAACAAAGAGGGTTATGTTTATACTTGTTCAGGTTGTATTTATTTTAAAGACAGTGTGAAATCAGTAATAGATGCAATCGAAGTTGATAAATCCCAAAATGCAAATAATCCTTCAAAGAAAGATATTGAAAAAGATTATATACTTTATTTATTCTTAGCGCTTTTCACTTTTTTTATTTCACGAAATCTTTTTTTAAAACTTAAAAATAAGTGATATTGTAGACTCTTATAGATTTAATAGACAAAACATAATTAGGATTTGGTTATCTTATTCTATTATTAATAGCTCTCATAATCACCTCATAATTTGTGATGATTAGTAATTTATACCGTTAGAAGAAGTACTAATCAAAATTACCCCAATCCTCCAATCCAAACTGATTTTTCTTGAGTATATAAGTCAATAGCACTCTTTCCCATTTCTTTGCCAATACCGCTTGCTTTGTAGCCGCCAAAAGGGACAGCAGCATCGAAGTAATCGTAACCATTTACCCAAACAGTACCAGCTTGCACAGCATTTACATATTTAAAAGCTTTTTGAATGTCTTGCGTCCAAACGGCGGCGGCTAAACCGTATGCTGTATCATTGGCTTTCTCAATCACTTCTTCTATGCTTTCAAAAGAACTGACAGCTACAACAGGACCAAAGATTTCTTCCTGTACTATGCGTAAATTATTATTTTGATGGGTAAAAATTGTAGGGCTTAAGAAATAGCCTTTATCTAATTCACCTTCAATTCTTTTCCCCCCAGTAACAATTTCGGCTCCTTCTTCTTTTCCAATTTGCATATACTCCATTACTCGGTTGAGTTGAGATGCTGAAATCATGGGGCCTAAATCGGGGTTGGTCATTCCTTCTCCAATAGTTAATTTTTCAGCACTTTTTGCCAAGCTTTCAACCACTTGCTCATAAACAGGTTGCTGTACATACAAGCGAGAGCCCAGCGTGCATTCTTGCCCAGAGTTGTAAAAGCTGGACCAATGCACACCTGCTAATACATTTTCCATATTAGCATCCGCAAAAACAACATTGGGTGACTTGCCTCCCAATTCCAAACTCACTTTTTTGAGATTGCTTTTAGCAGCTGCTTCCATAATTTTTCTACCAACTGCTGTTGAGCCTGTAAAACTAACCTTATCGATATCTGGGTGCATGGTAATGGCTTCTCCAGTAGGTAAACCGGGACCCGTAATTATATTGACTACACCTGCTGGAAAACCTGCTTCTTTGATCAGTTTACCCAGATACAGTGCAGTTAAGGGTGTTTGCTCAGCAGGTTTGAGTATAACAGCATTTCCGCATGCCAAAGCAGGCGCCAGTTTCCACATGGCAATCATTAAAGGAAAATTCCAGGGAACGATTAAGCCGACTACACCCAAAGGTTCGCGTTTGGTATAAGCAAAAGTATTGGGGAAGTTAACTGGAATCGTGCTGCCTTCAATTTTGGTAGCCCAGCCTGCATAATAGCGCAAATGATTGATAGCTCCTGCTACATCGTACTCGGCTTTGCCCAAGGGTTTGCCATTGTCTAATGTTTCCAATTCAATCAATACCTTCTTGTCCCTTTCCATCAAATCAGATAGTTTCCAAAGAAGGGCACTTCTTCGAGCAGGAGGAAAATCAGCCCATATGTTTTGAAAAGCCTTTCTCGCAGCTACTACAGCATCATTTACATCCCTTTCTGAAGCCAAGGGGATATCGGTTAATACACTTCCATTAGAAGGATTTATTGTTTGGAAGGTTTTTTTGGCATCACACCATTCTTCCCCAATTAACATTTTTTGAGGTTGGTTGAGAAACTGTTGGGTTTTGGTTTGAAGGGTATAGTTCATAGCTTATTTGCTCTAATTATTATATCGTCAAGTTGTCCACATTCAAAACTGCATGCAGCAATACATTCGCTCCAGCCATTACATCTGCTTGTTCAGCATGTTCCAATTCATTATGGCTCAGGCCATCTTCACAAGGTATAAAAATCATACTGGTAGGCATTTTACGGGCTACATACACCGAGTCATGTCCTGCACCACTCACCATTTTTCTAGCTGAAATATCGAGCTGTTGTGTGGCTTTCTCTACAGCTACAATACAATTTTCATCAAAAATCACAGGAGGTGAATACCAAATTTCATTTAAACTTACAGTAATTCCATCAGGCTGTTTTTCTTGGGTAATAGCATGCAATCTTTCGTCCATTTGCTTCAAAGTGGCTTCATTGGGATGGCGTAGATCTAAAGAAATATCTAATTTGCCTGGCACAGTATTTCTCACACCAGGGCTTGCATTAGCGTAGCCCACGGTAACTCTTGCTTCTGGAGAAAATTCATCGGCAATGGCATAAACCTTTAGGAGTAATGGCAAGGCAGCCTTCATAGGGTCTTTTCTGTACGACATAGGTGAAGGTCCTGCATGGGTTTCCTTTCCCAAAATTTCCAAATCATACCAACGTATTCCCTGTACACCAGTAACAATACCTACTTGTTTTTCTTCTGCTTCCAAAATCGGCCCTTGTTCAATGTGCACTTCAAAAGATGCTTTGTACTTTTTCAGATTTGCTTGGTCATTTCCTTTATAACCTATGCGTTCTAGCTCATTCCCTAATGTTTTTCCATCATTATCTTCACGGTTGTAGGCATACTCCAAGGTAAAAACTCCAGCAAATACACCAGAGCCGATCATGGCAGGGGCAAAACGAGCTCCTTCTTCGTTTGTCCAAGAGACAATTTCTAATGGGGCATGGGTTAAGATGTCTTGGTCATTAAGCGTTTCAACCACTTCTAAAGCAGCTAAAACTCCATACACACCATCGTATTTACCACCAGTGGGCTGGCTGTCTAAATGACTCCCTATCAATATAGCAGGTAAGGTATTATCTTTTCCTTGTCTTCTGGCGAAAAGGTTGCCCATATTATCAATTTCAATGTTGCAGTTGGCCGCTTTACACCATTCAATAAATAAATCTCTTCCAATTTTATCTTCATCAGATAAAGCCACTCTGTTAACACCGCCTTTTTGGGTCGCACCTATTTTTGCCATATTCATCATACGGCGCCAAAGTCTCTTTTCATTTATATTGATCATCCTTTTTGCGCTTTAATATTTTCTGAATTTACCAGTGCTTTTTTTGAAAATACTTCACTTACATTGTGTGATGCCCATTTCAAAACTTTCAAATAAATCGTAGTTTGTGTTTCATATACACCTTGAATTTTGTGTATTTTATCGTGCATCACTTCCAATAAATCTTGATTGTCTTTGCACAAAAGGTTGATTTCTAAATCGTAGTTGCCCGATGTCATCCCTAAAAAGGTTACTTCAGGTATGGCAACTAATTGATTTGCCACTTTATTGATCATTTCTGTAGGCCTTATGGCTATGTTGACCCTGCTGTAAGAATTAAAGCCGGCTTTTACAGGATCTGTCCAACCAATTATGTGTAATACATTTTCTTGTAATAGTTTATTGTATCGATTGCGAATAGCACCTACAGACATTCCTGTTTCTTGAGAAATATCGGTAAATGATTTTCTGCCATCATCTTGTAAATGGGCGAGAATGGTAAAATCTAATTGGTCTAGTTCTATTTTTTGAGAAGAATTATTCAGAATAAAAATATTTTAGTGAAAAATTATAAATGTAATTAACTGATATGCAATTTGTTAATTAAATATATGATTAAAATTTAATGCTTTTAATTACTTAAATAAGAATTTAAATGAAAATAATGTATCATTGTATTGCAATTATAAAATATTTATAAATTTTATTGTGAATAATTAAATATTTATTTATAAATGAGCGCTAAATCAAAAAGTACCCAAGATATTTGGGAAAAAGACCAACAATACTACATACATAATTACGCTAATTTTAAGACTTTTAAAGAGGAAGGTTCGGTCATTTATGCAAAAGGTGACAAGCATTTTGTGTATGATAATGATGGAAAAAAATATTTAGATGGCATTGCTGGACTTTGGTGCGTGAATATTGGACATGGTAATCAAGAAATTGCACAATGTATGTCAGAACAGGCCCAGAAATTAGCCTATTACAATACTTTTGATGATGCCAGTACTCAACCTGCTGCCGAGTTAGCCTCCAAATTGGCTTCTTTAGCTCCTACTAAACTCAATCATACTTTTTATGGAACGGGCGGCTCTATGGCGAATGATTCTGCTATCAAAATCATTCATTATTATTTCAACATGTTGGGAAAACCTAATAAGAAAAAGGTGATTTCTCGTAATCTTGGCTACCATGGAAGCACATTTTTAGCGCATACATTAACGGGCATACAAGCTACGCACGACCATTTCGATTTGGTAAAAGACTTAGTGCATTATGTAACTGCTCCGTATGCTTACCACGAGGCTGGTGCAAGAACAGAAACGGAATTTTGTGACTTTTTGGTAAAAGAGCTAGAAGATAAAATACTGGAATTAGGTGCTGATAATGTAGCTTGTTTTATTGCCGAACCAATTTTGGGGGCAGGAGGCGTAATTGTTCCACCAGAAGGGTATCATAAAAAGACTTGGGAAATTTGTAAAAAATATGAAGTGCTCTACATTTCCGATGAAGTAGTGACTGCTTTCGGAAGACTAGGTCATATGATAACTTCTTACGAGAAGTTTGGCATTGAACCTGATGTGTTGGTTTTGGCCAAAGGGCTTTCTTCTGGTTACATTCCTATCGGGGCTACAATGGTATCAGATGATATCTACGAAGTAATTAGCCAGCCTAAATCGGATAACCCTTATTTTTCTCATGGTTTTACCTATGGGGGACACGCTTTGGCTTGTGCCGTAGCCTTGAAAAATATTGAGATATTAGAAAAAGAAAAGCTATGTGAAAATGTGTTAGAGTATTCTCCTGCTTTTTGGGAAGGTATGAAAGCCCTAGAAGATTTACCTATTGTGGGAGAAGTACGTGGTAGTAATTACATGTTAGGAATTGAGTTTGTAGCCGATAAAAGAACTAAAGCGCATTTTAATTCAGAAGTTAATATCACGAAGCGAATATACCAGCATTGTAAAGAAAGGGGCTTGATTTTACGACCTATTGATTCGGTTTGCATTATTTCTCCACCATTAACTTATGATCAAGAAGCAATAGATATGACCATTGATATTGTGAAAAATAGTATTTTGGCAGCCATTGAGGAGGTGGAAGTGAAGGCTTGAAGAGAAATATTAATAGTCATTTGGTCTGAAAAAATGGATAGAAAAGAAATAATAGAAAAGTTTGTAAAGTCTTTTATTAGAAAAGATAAAAGAGAAAGAGCCTTACTAGAATTATTGAATTATAAAAAAAGAGATAAATTTTTAGACAAACTCAATCATAAATGGAATTCATATTTTAATATGAATTTACTTGAAAGAATTCCAAAGGGACCTAATACGTTCGAGTTTGTTATGAAAGAATTAAATATAGCTGAAAATGAAACTTGCTATGTAATTTCTAATTATGATGATATTGATAATCAATTCCTTCCATTCAAAGAAGCTTTTGATAACTCTTATTCTAGGGGGTTTGCTTCTTTGATAATCAATAAAACTTGTGATAAGTTATTTCTTGAAACAGAAATTTCTATTAGAGATATTAATAGATTCATAGGAAAAAAATAAAACTTATCTATAAGATGAGATAATTACGCATATCAAATAGTTGTAAGTAATGTATTGAATAATGAAACTACTATCGTTAATAATAATTTTATTCAGCTTAACGAAATCCTTTTCTCAGGTCAATATCAATAAGATTATCGGTACATGGGATGGTGGACAAGCTTTTGCAGGTGAATATGAAGAAAAAAGATTTGAAATATCTTTTTATGAGGATAGTGTTGTTTTACATTATGGCCCAAATTATTACCATCAGTACAAGATTTGGAAAATTGAGGGTGATACGTTAATAATAGTTCGGAAAGATAAGGATGCTACCCATTATCCTAGATTTAAGATTAAGAAAATAGATGATTATGAATTGCAAATTTTAGCAATTAATTGGCCTGCTGTATATATAACAAACACACTCTCTACTCCCTATCAGAATATAAAAGAGGATGATTATTGGAATAATTCAGAAAGTGATTTAACGCAGGGTGGAGTTTTAAATATTGAATTGGATTTTAAAAAGAATGAAAATTAAAAACACAGTATATGAGATCATAGTACTCTTTAGGTTGCCTCACTTCATATACTGAACGTCATTGAGAAAGTATTAAATATTTTGTAGTATGAATTGGTCTTAAATGCTTAGAAAAATGAAGCCTGAAATTCTCAACAGAAAAGGAGCTAGAAAGGAAGATGAGGTCCCCAGCGAGATTTTGGATCTATTGAATAGGGGAGAGATTGAAACCGTAAACCTTACGGAATGGGCAGTAGACGGAGATGAGAATATACGTCGATTTACCACTGAAGCAGCCAGACCTAGAGGTGTTTGTTGTAAACACATTGATCAACTAAAAGAGCAGCCTGAACTAGCTTTGCCACTATTAGAAAAGCTGAAGTCTGACCCTTCTAAATATGTTCAAGATAGTGTAGGGAATTGGTTGAATGATGCGAGTAAATCCCAACCTCAATTTGTAATAGATTTATGTGAAAGATGGGAAAAAGAATCTGCTGCTAAAGAGACTCAAAAAATAATAAAAAGGGCAAGAAGGACAATTGATAAAAAATAGAGGATGAAAAGATTAAAATGATGAAACAAACCTTATTCTTATGTTTCTTTCTAGTGAATCAAATAATACTAGCTGCTAACCCAAAGCTTTCTTTTTTTAATGAGCAAGAAAGTAAAGATTTGAAAGAGCTTTTCTCAGATTCTACGATTATTCCTATGCTTCAAAAGATGGATGCAGCAATAAGAATGGGCATGTTAGATTTAACTGACGAAAGGGCTACCATAATTAAAAAGCTAAATGAAGCGGAAATACCAGTAGTTGCTTGGCTTCTTTTACCTAAAGAAGAAGGTTATTGGTTTCATAGCGGAAATTGGGAAAGGGCTTTTGAGCGCTATGAGGAAATAAAAAAATGGGGCGAAGAATCGGGAGTCCAATTTAGTGGGATTGGGATTGATATTGAGATAGATTATACTGAAGCAGCACTTTTTAAAACCAATAAGTTAAAACTATTGGGAAACATAATAGGTCGATTGTATGATCAAGAAGGATTTCTAGCATCAAAAGAAAAGTACAAAGAATTAATTGAAAAAGTCAGGGATGATGGCTACACCATTGAAAGTTACTACATTCCTTTTTTTAGGAAAGAAACTGAATTAGGCAGAACATCTTTGCAACAAGCTACAAGGTTTATGGATTTAACTACCGACAAAGATATTCCTATGCTGTATACATCTTTTATCGGGAATCCTTATGGTACCTTAAAAGTATTAGCCTTAGATGAAAAATTAGAATATGTAGCCATTGGAAGTACAGGAGGTGGAATTGACCCGACATTACCAAGTATGACATGGGATGATTTAGCTTACGATTTAAGAGTTATTGCTAAAACCACGAAAGAGATTCATATTTTTTGTTTGGAAGCTTCGGTGGAAAAAGGCTTCTTTCCACAATTGGTTGATTTCGATTTTGAAGTTCCCATCACTGAATATCCAGAACAAGAAAAAGTAGTACAATCACAAATTGAGAGAGTAATGCTGATCTCAAAAGTTTTAAGTTATCCGACCTTAATCCTATTAACTACTATATTTTTATTATTCCTCATAGTTTGGCTCATTTTCAAAATATTGAAAAAAGCTTATACCAGCTTTGCATAGTCAATAAACATTGTGAGGAAAATAATGAGGTACAATCAATATTATTTGTTCATCGCAAATAGCAATCAAAAACTTTTAAATGAAACCAACTTTCTTATTACTAATTCCCCTTTTCATTTTCTCTTGCGCAAAAAAAACAGAGCAGGTTTCAAACAAAGAAGAAAAACCTGCTGCAGAACTCATAGTACAAAGACAGGCAGCAGAATATGAGCCACAATCTGCAGTGTGGTTGATTTGGTCTCCCGCAGACCATTTAGCAGATTTTTCTAATGAAGAAGTAGACTTATCAATTATTGAGGCACTTGTGCCTTATGTAAAAGTACATGTAACCACTGCCGATTCTTCACTGTTTATCAAAGCAAAATCACAAATTCCAGCAACATATCTAGAAAGCGGAGAGGTAGAAGTGCATCAAATCCCTTCTGTGGAAATTTGGGCAAGAGATATGGGACCCAATTTTGTGGAAACCAATCAAGGTTTAGCCATTGCCGACTTTAATTTTAATGCTTGGGGCTATTCAGATACCCTTGATGCCAGTACGCAAATTGAGGAAAAGTATGATGAAAATATTGCTAAGCTTTTAGGCTTACCAGTTATATCTACTTCTCTGATCAGTGAAGGGGGCGATCGAGAAGTAAATGGAGAAGGTACTTTAATAGTTGTAGAAGCTGTTGAGGCAGGAAGAAACCCAAACATGACCAAAGAAGAAATGAACGCTGAATTTCAGCGAGTGCTAGGTGTAACGAATGTGATTTGGCTAAAAGAGGGTTTGCATGAAGATGACCATACTTTCCGAGGTACTTTAGAGTTGGAAGCAGGTGAGAAGGCTTACACAGTAATAACCACCAACGGGCATATCGATGAATTTGCTCGATTTGTAAACGACTCTACTATTCTACTTGGGCAAGTTGATGAATCTGATATGGATGATCCTATCGCTCTAGAGAACCACAGGCGAATGGAAGAGAATTATACAATTTTAAAGCATGCAAGTGATCAAGATGGTAAACCTTTCAATATTGTTCGCATGCCATTGCCCAAAACTATTTTAGGTAAAATGAAACCCGGCGATTCTGTGTATGATTACATTAGCACGCTTACATATCAAGATGGTTCAACTTTCCCAAAAGGCGAGGAAATAACAGTAGTGGCAGCAGCCAGTTACCTCAATTTTTTAATTTCTAATGAAGTAGTTATTGGTCAGAAATATTGGCGAGAAGGATGGGATGATGATATTCGAGAAAGAGATGAGCAAGCAAAAGCTGTTTTACAATCCGTCTTTCCGAATCGCAAAATAGTCATGATTGATGCTTTAGCGGTAAACTTTGGCGGAGGTGGCGTACATTGTATCACCATGCATCAACCAGCTTTTTAATCCTTTAAATATACTACAGCAGAACAAACTATCATAATGGAACATTTTGGCTTTTGGAGCATAATACCCACCATTAGCGTTTTAATTATCGCGCTATTTACCCGTAAAACCTTTGAGGCACTTCTTGGTGGAACAATCATAGGTTATATTATAGTGGAGCAAACCAATTTCTTCACAGGATTTACGACTTCCTTACTTTCTGTGATGCAAGATGCTACCATTGGGTGGATTATTTTAGTATGTGGTTTGTTTGGGTCACTAATTCAGTTAGTGGTTCATTCAGGAGGTGCTATGGCTTTTGCTAATTATCTTTCGAAGTATATAAAAAATAGAAAACAAGCCTTGGTGACTACTTGGCTATTAGGCTTGCTTATTTTCATAGATGACTATCTAAATGCACTAACCATTGGTTCTACTATGAAAAAAATCACTGATAAGTTCAATGTTTCGAGAGAGATGTTGGCTTATATTGTCGATTCTACAGCAGCCCCTATTTGTGTATTGATTCCGCTTTCTACTTGGGCTATTTATTTGTCTGGTTTGTTAGAGTCTAATCAAATTGCTGCAACTGGTGAGGGACTTCAAACATATATTTCAATTATTCCTTATATGACTTATGGTTGGGTGGCTGCCATTATTGTCCCTTTGGTAACATTGGGAATTGTTCCGAAATTTGGAGCGATGAAAAAAGCAGAACAGCGTGCTGCTTCGGGGCAAGTTGTTCCTCCAAACTCAGATGCCATTGCTCTAAAAATGAATGCTGAGGAAGAAAGTACGCATGCTAAATTCAGCTATTTCCTTTTACCTATTATCGTGCTTATCGGAGCGACTATTTTCTTTGAAATAGATGCCTTAAAAGGAGTGATGACCAGTATCGTATTTACAGCTACTTATTTTATAGTGGCTAAAGTGATGGATTTTAAGCAAACTATGCAATGTGCTTTTGACGGTTTCAAAACAATGATTTATGCACTATCTATTATAGTAATGTCCTTTGTGCTAAAAAATGTCAATGATCAATTAGGGCTCACCCAATTCATTATAGAAACGGTTTCACCATTAATGGATAAAGCTTTGCTGCCCGCTATTGCATTTGTGGCGCTATCTTTTGTTACATTTTCAACAGGTTCTTTTTGGGGCGTTTATGCCATTTCCTTTCCTATCATTATTCCACTTGCCCAATCGCTAGACATGCATATGGGACTGGCCATAGGTTCGGTAATTAGTGCTGGTGCTTTTGGCAGTCATGCCTGTTTTTATGGTGATGCCACGGTGTTATCTTCTTCTGCTACAGGTTGCAATAACATGGCGCATGTAGTCACTCAATTTCCCTATGCGCTTTTGGCTGGAGTTATTTCAGTAATTATTTATTTGGTATTAGGGTTTAGTATGTAATTTCCCTATCGGGATGAGTTCTCTTTTAACTGAGCGTATAAATTTTTCATTACCTCGATTTTTCCTTCATCTTTTGCAACTGCAGTAGTTGTAAACATCATAACTCCAGTAGATGCTCCTGACAATCCTCCTTTTAATACAGTTTCAAATTCTTTTGGATCAATAACCCCAGGATTATTATAGGCTTGTACAATAGGCCATATTTTTAGACGGGTTTCACTATTCATATTAATTTTATTGCTGAACCATTCTATATTCTTTTGCACCCACTGTGGTTTTCTTCCCATTCTTTTATGATAAACCATGGGCGAAAAAACATCGATTGTTTCCACCAACATATCATAGTCTAGGCCTAAATTTTTACGTCTTGCGCTATCAAATTCAACATCATTCCACGGACAATGGTAAAGTCCAAGTAATGTCTTAGGTTTTTCTTCTTTAATGATTTTTTTAAATTCTGAAGTCCACTCGAAAATTACTTTGCAGCGCCAATCCCTCCAGCTTTTATCATGGTTATTTAGGATCCATTGAGCTTTTTTTGGAATGGCTGTATCAATAATTTCTATTCCTGTATCTTTTGAAAAGTTATTGGTGCAATTGTCGCAAAAACATGTTTCAGGTAAAATAGGTTTGGGTTCTTCAAATTGTGCATGCCAATGTACGTAATCCATCCAAACACCATCTAAATCATAGGTATTGAGTAATGTGCGCAATTGATCAAAACGATACTTACGAAAGCCAGGATTTGTAGGACAAACCCCCATAAACCAAGAAGCTGCTTGCACTTTTTCACCTTTTTCATTGATAGCCCAAGCCTCAGGGTGGTTTTCTACATAATTTTTACCATTTAAAGTAGCGAATTCAGCAAATACCAACAGACCTTCTGCCTTGGCTTTTTCCATCATAACTTGATCAATAGAACCGCTATGTACGAATATAGCATTTACACCAAGTTTACTGAGGCTTATACCTTTATTCCAAAATGGTTTGGGGTGCCCATAAATACCTCTTATTTCTACAGTTTTTATAGGTTTCGTTTGACAAGAAATAAAAAGTAAACCAATGAATAGAATGATATTTCGAATGTATAATATAAACTTTGAGTGCATATTTTTAGGTGGAAAATTTTGGATTAGACATTATTGCACTAAATAGATTTGATGAGCTGAAGATAGTCATTTCAAGAAAATAGATTCGCTTTTATTAATTACAGATTAGAATTTGTAGGCGTTTTTTAATAAACACTGCTTAAATGGAATAGAAAAGTGGTAAAATCTAAAGAATTTTCTGATCGAGTAATTCTTAAATCTTTAGCTGAGGCTTAATTTTTTCTTTATAAAAAGTTATTTTGAGTAGCTATTCATAAATTTTGGGCACTCTGCTTACCACGAAAATATTGATAGAAGGCTTTTAGAAATATAATTAATAGCTTATGAACCAACGTATAAAGTGGTATGGAGTAAAGGAGTAAAGGAAAAGTGTATTTATTTGTATAGATGTATTTGAAAGTAAATTAAGATACTGATAGCATGGCTGAAAGAATAAAGGTTTCTGACAATTTTTTCCTAGATGAATTTATCGACCCAATTACTTATAGAGATTTTGGGGCACAATCTATATGGTTCATAGATAAGCGGATCATTATGATTGCCCAAAAATTAAGAGAGCTGGGAAATAACCCCATTATAATTAATAATTGGCTAATAGGTGGCAGTTTTAAAGCTTCGGGCTTTAGAAGGCCTTCTTCACGGATAGGAGCCTATTTAAGCCAGCATAAGTTTGGTAGGGCTATAGATGTAAAAGTTAAAGGAAAAACACCTGAAGAAGTATTGGAGATTATTAATCAGCATTGGAGTGTGTTTAAAGCTCTTGGCTTAAGCACAGTAGAAGATATATCTTTCACGACAACTTGGAATCACTTAGATATAAGGCAGACAAATATGGAAGATTTATTAATTGTGAAACCAATTAAAGTAACTGATACACCAGAAGAAGACGAGTAGTTTTTTAGTTTTTTTCTTTATTTAAAGTTAACCTACTTTTTTCTGTTTAATTTACTTACAAACCTATTATTAATAGTAATTTGCGGCATTATTAAAATTTCTTGAATGCTCTCAAATTACATTATTCTCGCCGTTTATTTTTCTGTTCTTTTTTTATTAGGAAAGCTTGCTTCAGGTAAAATCAATAATATAAAAGATTATTTTATTGGTGGTAGTAAGTTAGGTTATTGGGTCGTTGCTTTCTCTTCTAGGGCAACAGGTGCTTCGGCATGGGTGCTTTTAGGACTTACAGGCATGGGAGCTATTTACGGAATTAGTGCATACTGGGTAGCAGTTGGGACTACTTTAGGTGTAGTGATTTCATGGTTTTTTATGGCCCCAAAGTTTAAAAGGATGGCTACTGCATACGGTTCTATCACAATACCAGACTTTTTAGTATCTCGCTTCAAATCTTCAGGAAATTTACTTAGAGGGCTTTCTGCGACAGTTTTATCGGTATTTGTAGTAATTTATGTAAGCTCACAAATAGATGCTACAGGTACTGCGTTTGAGACCTTTTTGGAGTGGGATTATTTTACAGGTGCAATTGTCGGATTTCTAATAGTAGTAATTTATACTTTTTCTGGTGGATTTGTTGCCGTAGCTTGGTCAGATGTTTTTCAAGGAGGCATCATGCTTACAGGCTTGGTTTTACTACCTGTTATCGCCTTTATTGGTTTGGGAAGTGATATAAGCATCTCAGGGGCTCTACAAAGTATCGATCCAGCGCTTACCAATGTTTGGGGCAGGGGAGGATTCAACTTAGAAAACTTCACGAAGATTACAGGATTTATCATGATTGGTCTCGGGTATCTTGGTGCACCGCAGTTATTTGTTAGGTTCCTTTCAATAAAAGATGAAGCAGAGATAGAAAAAGGAAGATGGGTAGCTGTAATTCTACAATTTTTAATGAATATTTCTGCCGTTAGTATAGGTATTTTAGGCAGGATAATCTTAACTACCATTGCAGACGAAGTTACAACAGTATTAGGAAATGGTGGACAGGAAGTTTTGATTAAACTAACGGAATATACAATGCCATTTTTCTTAGGGGTTTACATTGCTGCAGTATTAGCGGCTATTATGTCTACAGTAGATTCTTTATTGGTGCTAGCTTCTAGCGCAGTAACCCGAGATTTTTATCAGAAGATATTTCATCCTGAATTAGAAGACGGCAAATTGGTAAAGCGTTCTAAAATAGTTACACTTATATTAGCTGCTATAGCATTGTCAGTAGCGATAATTGTGGCTGTTTTAGTGCCAGGCAGGACAATTTTTTGGTTTGTGATTTTTGGTTGGTCAGGTTTGGCGGCTTCTTTTTGTCCTGTAATAATACTCTCTCTTTTTTGGAAAAACTTTAATGAAAGGGGAGCTATAGCTACCATTATTACTGGTTTTTTATGCGTTCCATTCTTTAAGTTTTATGTAAGCAGCCTTCCGACTATTGGAGGTTATTTTTCTAACATAGCAGAGTTGTTCCCCTCATTTTTACTGGCGATGCTTGCTGGTCTCTTATTCAATAAAAAAGGATAAGTTCCTGAATCTACTAGTGTGAATATATCTTAATACAGCTAAGCTTAATATTTTAATTAAAATAATAAAGTAATCATATTACGTTTCTATGTCAAAAGATTGTGAGACTTCACCTAACAAACTATTAAGTTGACTATGAAATTTCTTCTACAACCTATCTATATGTTAAAGCAGAAAAACATCCTTAAATCTCTGATTATTGGATTTTTTGTTGTTTCGATGACTTCTTGCTATGCGCCATTAAGTTCTAGTAAAATGCCTAAAAGTGCTAGAAAAAAGCTGCATACTTATGACCATAGAAAAGTAAATGCTGCTAAATATGGAGTGCAGGATAGGTCAGTAGACTGTCCTTCAAGTTCTAGAAGAAGAGAAAAATACTAATTATAAAATATATAAAGTAGAAAGGCCATAAAGGCCTTTTTTTATGCATTTAATTTTGAATAGTGCTTACTTCTTTTTTTTCAGTTCTTTTTAAACTTACTTTTTCAATATCATTTTTTGTATCAAATTTTTTATAAGCCGAAATAATATTTTTTACCAACCTATGCCTAATAACATCTCTGCTGGTTAATTCTACAATACTTATTCCTTCTATATTATTTAATACGTGTAAAGCATCTAATAAACCAGATTGCTGATTACGGGGTAAATCAATTTGTGATTTATCTCCTGTAACAATCATCTTGGAGTCAGGTCCCATTCTTGTCAAGAACATTTTCATCTGCATTTTGGTAGTATTTTGGGCCTCATCAAGTAAGATAAAAGCGCCATTTAACGTTCTACCACGCATGTAGGCAAGAGGAGCTATTTCTATTATTCCATTTTCTAAATAGTACTTTAACTTTTCTGCGGGAATCATATCATACAAGGCATCATAAATAGGCCGTAGATATGGATCTATTTTTTCCTTTAAGTCTCCTGGTAAAAAACCAAGGTTTTCTCCTGCCTCAACAGCAGGTCTTGTAATAATGATTTTTTTAACCTGCTTATTTTTTAATGCTTTAACTGCCAATGCTACTGAAATATAAGTCTTACCCGTACCAGCAGGTCCTATAGCAAATGTTAGGTCATCTGTTGTAGCACAGTTCACCAACTTTCGTTGATTTTCAGTTTTTGGCCTAATTGCTAGACCTTTAGCACCATAAATAAGCGTGTCTTCTTTTAATTGAACTTGTACATCACGACTGTCTCTTTCTATGTAACTTACTACATTTTCAGCGGTTACTTTTCCAAATTTTTTATAATGTTCAAGTAAGTTATTGAATGTATCGTTAATCTTTAGAATCTCAGGAGAGGAGCCTTGAATTCTTATTTCGTTACCTCTTGATATAATTTTACTTTTTGGGAATGCACTAGCGATTTCTTTTATATTAGCATTTTCGACACCTAGAAAATCTACAAGAGATACATCTTCAAGTTTGATTATTTTTTCTACCAAATGTTTGAGTTTAAGTGATATAAATATGTAATAATTCGCAAGTCTATTATATGCTGTTAATTACAAACTGTATTCTAAGCTACACATTTTTTTAAAAAAATGTTTCGTTTTTGTCAACTTAAAAAAAAGAAGATTTTCAATTAATGCCTTTTTAATTTTAAAGCAAATTTATTGATTCTTTAATTATGTCCCCTCAATCTGTTTAAAGCAATAGATTTCAATAAATAATTCAATCAATCAACCTTAAAAAAGGATTGTGTACTTTGTCTATCTGTGAATTTGATTAGCCTTAAATTTTTTCATAGTAATAAAATAAAGCCCCAATAATGTAGGTAAGAGTATATTTAATAACCAAAGTAATAGGGTAGAACTAATGATAATAGCAGGAGATAAGCCAAACTTAGAAAAAAATAATAATGCAGAAAATTCCCTTATGCCTAAGTCGCTCAGAAAGCTTATTCTTGGTATGGCCGACTTAAAAAGTAACATTAAAGCTATACCGGTGAAGAAATTAATGAAAGGTAAGGGACTCTTAAGTGCTAAGAGGATAATATAATATTGAGTTAGTATAATAGCATACCTTGTTAATGAAATAAGTAAGATGCTTGTTTTTTGTTTGTTGCTATGAAACTTTAATGCATAAACAAATCTAGATAACTTGCTAAACCTCTGTAGTAGATGGGCGTGAAATAATAAGAACGCAATGGCAAAAAAAGCAATTAAGAGTATCAGCCAGGGTATAAAAAAATAACTTCTAGTAAGTTCGCTGAACAGAATAAATGCGATCCCTCCGGCAGTGTAAGTAATGAGGTTTTGATAGATGCCTCCTGCCAATGTGATCCCAATTAAAGCTTTTTGATCTTTCGTGTTGCTGTGAAGGGCTCTACCTAAGTAATCGCCAACTCCACCTATTGTCATGAAAGACAAGGTAATGCCCGAAACTACAGCTTTAATGGCAGTAGAAATATTTATTTTTTGTATTGGAAATATCAATAATCGCCATTTGTAAGCTTCTAGATACCAGTTAGCTAACATTAAAATACATACAATTGAAATGTAGCCCGTACTGCTTTGTAATAACTGCTGCCATATTTTAAAAAATTCTTTATTAAAATCTTGATGGTTGTATATCACAGAAAAAATATAACAACTTGCAGCAGCTAGGAATAAAACTTTTATAGCTAGTATAGCTCTCCTACTAAGGTTTAATTCATTAAATTTGAATGAACTCACAGATAATTTCATGCAGCAAAAGCCAGTTCAAGAAAAGATTATACTAGGTGTTGATCCTGGTACAAATGTAATGGGTTATGGTTTAATCATGATAAAAAAGAACCAGCCAAGCTTACTTCAATTTGGAGTAATACATTTATCTAAGTATGAGTCGCATGCATTGAAACTAAAGAAGATTTTTGAAAAGATTACTCAATTGATAAATGAGTATCACCCAGATGAAATGGCGTTAGAAGCCCCTTTTTATGGTAAAAATGTACAGGCTATGTTGAAGTTGGGTAGGGCACAAGGTGTAGCAATGTCTGCTGCGTTGGCGCTTGAAATCCCTATAGTGGAATACGCGCCTAAAAAAGTGAAACAATCTGTAACGGGTAATGGCAATGCTACCAAAGAGCAAGTGGCAGCCATGCTAATGAATATCCTGCATTTTAAGGCAAATGATAATAACTTATTAGATGCGACAGATGCCTTAGGAGTGGCTATATGTCATTTTTACCAAAAAGGGAATAATGAACGTAAGTCTAAATCTTGGAAAGCTTTTTTAAATGAAAACCCAGGAAGGATAAAAAAATAAAAATGGGTCTGTGAATACTCACAGACCCCAAAAAATTATTTTCCAGTATTTATCTAAAACCAATTGGTTTTAACATTCCCATGCTATACTGGTATAAGCTAAAAAAATAAAGTAAACTTCTACCATATGGTAAATTCTGTGTTCAACAGGACTAACCCTACAAGTAGTAAAGCTCCCACTACAATCATACCTGATATTAAAGTATCGTACTTCTTAGGTAAAGCTGGCTCTATGCCAAAATCTTTACTTTTCTTTTCTTTAACTTGTGCATTTTGTGCCATAATAATCAAAATTTTATTTGTGATTTTTTAAAAAGGGTCTGCGTTATTTTTTTAGTTTATATATATAATATGATATTTATTACATTGCTTACCTTTAATTACCTTACAAAGGTATATATGATTTTAGCCCTTATTCGTGTTTTTGATGTTAATCAAATTAAACACTAACAATTGTTTAGCTTTCATTTCAAGCAAATCTTACATGTGTAATAAATGACAAGAAATATCCACTAAGAATCATGTTTGATAAATCTCGAAAGTTGATGAAGTTTTTCGTTCGACTTGATTAAATTATAAAAAATATAAAAAAGTAAAACTTTGTTAGCCAGTTTATTCTTCAAACGAAGCTATAGTTCAATATTGTTTGGGGAGATAAAATATTTAATGACTTCACTATTGCTTGGAGTGGAATTCTTAGCTAAGGATTACTGCAAAATGCTAAAAGATGAGACAAAAAAATCCCCGATAAAGTTATCGGGGATAGGTGTTTGTTATATGTATTTGTTAAAGGAAGAATTATGCTTTCTCAGCTATAACAGCCATTTCATTTTCTTCTTCTTCGGCAGAATTTTTAGATCTCTCCCTTAACTTACTTATGATAAATGGTAATGCCCCACAAGAGATGAGTATAAAACCAAGTGCATAAAGGTTAAGTGGCGAAGAGAAAAACGCACCACCAATTGAACAAATAGATAGAATTATCATTGTTGAAAAAGGCAATGAAAAAGCTAAGATAGCTAAAGCTAAATCTCGGTTAAAAGTATAGCCGTCTGTCGGAAGATTAGTTTGTTCTAATGTGCTTACAGCTGAAATATGGGCAAAAGGCCAAAAACTAGCTGAACTTTGTGGAAAAGCGACTGCAAGTAAAAGTACTGCTACAGGAGTGCTTTCCGGTAGTAAGATAATTAGTGTGGCACTTGCAACAAATGCTACTCCTGAACGCCACACCAGTAAACCTAAAATTGTTTTGAGTTGTCCCTTTTCAACTTTTACTGCTAAACCAATAAATAAAAGTATAAGTGGGGTCATCATCGCGCTTAGCCTGCCAGCTGCGTTTTGCATAAATAAAGGCAAAGCATTTAAATTTAAACCTAAACCTAGTAATACTAAGGCAGTAATAATTACCATATTAACAGGCTCTTTGACTAGGGAAATAGCTAATGATTTTAACTTTTCATTTCTAGATACTTCCACTTTTCCAGGCTGCCTTTTGTAAAACCAGCTCATGGCTATCATATATAATATGATAAGTACAAATATTTTATTTCCTACATCTGCAAGCGCTGCCCAGGCAAACATATCTTCTCCTAAATATTCTAAAAGGTAGGGAAAACACGATAATCCTGGTGCTAATGAAGGCATTAACATGGTTAATGTCCTATTGGTAGGAGAGTTTTTCTCAATACCAAATACAGGTAAAATGTACTTTGTAGCGAAAAACATTATAAAATTAAACGTCAACGCTAATACTGGTAAGTACAGTAAACTTATCTCTATTTTAATGTTAAGTAGTGCAACAAAAATCATTGCTGGTAAAGCCACACTCAAAATAAGTAGCTTAATACCACCCACTTGTTCTTTAGCTGGAAGTTTTTTTCTTAGTAAATAACCTAAAGCTATTAAAAACAAAAAGGCAATTGTTTTATGAAGAGCTAAATTCATATTAGGGGATTTTATGTAAAAAAGAGCAGGGACAGTATATCCCTGCCTTTTGTGCTGATTGTATCAAGTATATAGTGTATGGTTAACCAATTGTGTTTTCAAATGCACCAGTAAATATTTTCATAGCATCTAAAGTGCCCATACTTACCCTACACCAGTTTTTGTCCCAGAAGTTAAAAGCTCTTACTCCAACTTTCTGCTCGTACATTTTCTTCAAGAATGCTTCGCCTTCCATTTCTATAGGGAAAATAATAAAGTTGGTTTGGGAAGGCATGTAGTCAATACCTTTAGACTTAAGCATGTTAAATGTATATTCTCTAGATTCAGCAATTTTTGCTTTACTCATTTCAAGAAAATCTGCATCGTCCATACTAGCAGAGGCTGCCATAATTGAAGGACCAGTAATTCCCATACCTCCACGAGTAATTTTTTGAATCTTCTCTAAAGTTTCTTGAAGACCAACCATGTATCCGACTCTAATACCTGCCATACCATGTATTTTAGAGAATGTTCTTGATACTAATACGTTTTTGCCTTTGTTTACTAAAGAAACCATACTAGAATCAATTCCTTTGTCTGAGAGTTCAATATATGCCTCATCAACAAAAACTAGAACTTTCTCAGAAACCCTTTCTACAAATTTGTAAAGCTCATCAGCATCTGTTATAGTGCCTGTAGGATTATTAGGGTTAGTAATGTAAACTATCTTGGTATTTTCATCTATGGCCTCTTCCATTTTTTTGAGGTCATGCTGGTAATCATCTAGTAATTTCACAGCTTTCCATTCTCCACCCATAGCCTTGGTTACGTTTACCAACGACATATATGCTGGATCTCCAGAAACTATATTACCTCCTTTTACAAAAGTAACAATAGCGGTTTTTTCAAGTAGGTCCGATGAACCTGGGCCCATCATCACATTTTCTTTTTTAACTCCTTCTTTCTCAGCAATTTTATCAATAAAATCCATTAGGATATTCCATGAATAATAATTGCCTTTTGGTGCTTGCTTTACGAAAGCTTCTAATGCTTTTGGTGAAGGACCAAAAGGATTTTCATTTGCATTGAGTTTCGCTTTTAGTTTAGACATATCAGGGAAGAAAGGTGTTTTAAACTCTTTGAACCCGTTGCTGTAATGGATAAACTTATTATCTTCCCTAAGTGCTACGCCCATTGCATTCATAGGTAGAGCAGCACCAAAAGTAAGCGCTCCACCTGCAAAAAGCCCTTTTTTTAACCATGCTCTTCTTGATAAAGTTGCAGACATCTTTTAAATCAGTTTAAATGAAAAATATTACCTATTTGTATCGGTTGAAGAAATTGATATCAGTTACAAGCGCTGACACATTCTTTTGTTAATTAGTCGTCTTGTGTGATTAAGGTATGAGGAAAGAAACGGCTTTATTAGAGTTAAAACCATATCAATATGGATACTAAATTAAAGTATAATTTGCCCAAAACAAAAGTTTTATATCGCCGTAAACTGCTTTTAAAATAAGGTAAATAGGGTATTTGTGCTATACAACAGGGTACAAGTATCATTCAGGAAGAAAATACTGCAATTCGTCTTAGAAAAAAATATCTAATTATTTTAAGATTTTAATTTAAACCAAGCTTAGTATGATGAGATTTACAGTTTTTACCCCATTTTATTGAAAATATTTCGTAAATCTTATTGAATAAAAAGGATATTTTCAATAATAAACGCTTTATGTTCATTTGTTCTGCCTCATTTTTTCTGCTGAACATACAGTATTCATAAATTAATCTTAAAGTATGAAACCACTTTTTGTTAAAAAAAAATGAATGGAAAAGTATAACTGCAGAACTTTCTAAAATGGCATGAATGCAAAAATTATATCGGTAAACAGGCCTTATTTTACTGTAAATACATAATTATATTATAAAAACTTAATAAGATTTATCAATTAAAATCCCTATTTTTTTTATTAGTTATCATAAAATCCCTTTATGAAGCATTGTTTTATTACATCGATTACTAACAAAGCGTAAAAACTAGAAAAGACATAAAAAAATATTGTAATCTAAGCCATAAGTATAATAAAAAATATTGGCGTAATATGCTTTGCAAAATTATATATTGCTAGAATTTCTATTCTGCAAAATATAAACACTGTAATAACTGTATATACATGTTTTAAAAGAGATAACTATATATCATTATATTTTCATTTACTTCAGTTTTTAAAGTCGCTAATATGTAGACCTTTATCAAGTATTTTTATTAAAAGGGTTATAAAGGCATTTAACAAAAGAGAAATCAATAATAATTAAGTATTGATATTAAAAAATATTGAAGTGTATTAAGCGTGAATAGAAAAAAAAATTATATGCTTAATTATATAAAATGATGAAATTTACTTCAATAACATTTTTTATTGTGTGTATCTTTTTTGCTTTTACATCTACGGCACAGCAGCAGCTCTCCCATGAAAAAAAAGTAATTAGGAATAATGACGGTACTATTTACTGGCAAGGCGATTTACCTGTATATTTCTTTATTTCCACAGATCCAGATGGAAAGAATCCGATAAGATTATCGAAAGGAAACGCAGAAAAATATACTAACCCATATTTTTTTGATACCGAGGGCACAAACTTTATCAGGACTCGTTATGCAGTTGATCCAACAACTAAACAACCAGTAACACCACAATTAGAAGTCGAGTTTGAAATAGAGAGGGATAAATTTACGCCCAATACAAAACTGACTTTATCGGGCGCGCCCAAATTTGTAAATAAGGGAAAAGTATTTTTTGGTAAAGGTTTAAGTGGCTCTTTGACTTCTACAGATCAATTATCAGGAATTGAAAAAACATTCTACTCAATTAATAAGGCAGCCTATTCAGATTACACATCAAATATCGATTTTGGTACAGAGGGTGATTACACATTGAGCTACTATGCAGTTGACAAAGTTGGAAATTCAGAAGAACCTGGCTCTAAAATATTTACTGTCGATACCAAGTCACCAGTTACAAGTCATACAATTTCTGGCGACCATCTAGAAGGCATCTTATCGCCTCGTTCTTTGGTAACTATAACTGGAGAAGATAATGCCTCTGGTTTAAAGTATATATTTTATCAGTTTGATGGAAATACACAATCGGTATATGGCAAGCCATTAAATATGTACAATTTACAAGATGGAGAGCATGAGTTAACTTACCAATCGGTAGATGAGGTGAAGAATGAGGAAAGCATGCATAGCTATAAATTTTATTTAGATAAAATAGCCCCAAGGGTTAGATCAGAGTTTATAGGCGCTAGATATAGTGCAGGAGGAAAAGTTTTTGTTGCAGGGCAGACTAAAATTAAGTTAACAGCACAAGACAATAAATCTGGAGTACAGAGTATTCATTATTCGATAGATGGAAAGGAGTTTACAGAGTTTTCTTCGCCATTTGTTTTAGATCGAAACCAAGGTGCTAGTAAAGTTAATTTCTATGCCATCGACAAAGTGAACAATAAGGGGAAGGCAACTACTAACGATGAGCTTGGAAATCTGTATTTAGATTTAACTGCACCAAAATTAAGCTACTCTTACAAAGGTGCACAGTTTTTTGATCGTGATACTATGTTTATCACCAGCGAAACCGATGTAATTTTAAAGGCAACGGATTATGAATCTGGTGTTGAAAAAATAGGTTATACACTTAATAATGGTACAGAAGAAACCTATAATGCTCCTTTTAAAATAAATAAAGAAGGTGTTCAGCAATTAAGTTATTTTGGGGTTGATAATGTGAAGAATAAGAAAAAAGATAACTTTTATGTGGTGGTAGATAATAAAGGACCTGAAATCTTTTATCATTTAAGTATGGATGCTATTGGTTCGATGTCATTAAAAGATCATGATAAACCAATACCGGTTTTTGCTTCTCATACAGTGCTATACTTAGCAGCTACTGATGAATTGGTAGGAACAGATAAAATTTATTACTCGCTAGATGGTGGTAAAGAAGTTTTATATACTGCTCCTTTAAAAACCAATGGAAAAAAAGGCTTACGTTCATTAAAAGTAAGAGCGGTAGATAAACTTGGAAATGAGGCCACAAGTGATTTAATAGAAATTGTTATTCAATAAGATTTGGACACACAAATAAAAAATCCCGATGAAATTAGCTCATCGGGATTTTTTTTTCATAGGTTGTTTAAAATAAAGCCTTTCGTCTGCAAATGATAGATTTCGCCCTATTCTTCTCCAACTTCTCCTCAAATAATCCCTGTTATTCTCGTCGAAATTGTATTGCCTAGAACGAAATTTCTTTATTTTCGACTTGAAATCCTTAATTTAGACAACCTCTCATTGAAATGCTGGTATGCCAGTAATATCATGCCCCATAATTAAAAGATGTATGTCATGGGTGCCTTCATAAGTGATTACTGATTCAAGATTCATCATATGGCGCATAATCGGATATTCTTGTGTTATGCCCATACCACCTAGAATTTGCCTGGCTTCTCTTGCTATCTGTAGTGCAATTTCTACATTATTACGTTTAGCCATTGAAATTTGAGCGGTAGTAGCTTTACCCTCATTTTTAAGTTTTCCTAAACGCCAGTTGATTAACTGAGCTTTAGTAATCTCGGTCAGCATCTCAGTTAGTTTCTTCTGTATCAATTGAAAACCTGCTATAGGTTTACCAAATTGTATGCGCTCAGAAGCATACTTTCGGGCCGTTTCATAGCAAGACATAGCTGCACCTACTGCTCCCCAAGCAATGCCATACCTGGCAGAATCTAAACACATAAGTGGAGCACCTAGTCCGTCTTTACCAGGGAGGATATTTTCTTTCGGTATTTTAACATTATCAAAAGATAATTCACCAGTAATACTTGCCCTAAGAGACCATTTGCCATGAATCTCAGGTGTTGTAAATCCTTCCATGCCTCTTTCAACTATTACTCCTTTAATGCGGCCTGCCTCATTTTTTGCCCAAACGACGGCAACATCAGCTTTTGGTGAATTTGAGATCCACATTTTTGACCCATTTAAAATGAAATGATCTCCCGCATCTGTAATTTTTGTAAGCATACCACTTGGGTTAGAACCAAAATCGGGTTCGGTGAGTCCGAAACAACCTAACATATCGCCAGAGGCTAGTTTAGGTAGATATTTTTTTCTCTGTTCCTCAGAACCAAATTTATATATGGGGTACATAACAAGCGAACTTTGTACAGATACTGTTGAGCGCATGCCAGAGTCTCCTCTTTCAATTTCTTGCATAATCAACCCATAAGAAATTTCATCAAGTCCACCACCGCCGTAAGTTTCTGGTATACTAGGCCCAAATGCACCTAATTCTCCAAAAGCTTTTACAATATGCTCGGGAAAAACAGCCTGCTCACAGCAATCTTCAATAATTGGAGAGATTTCCTTTTTTACAAATTGCCTTACACTGTCCCTGATCATTAATTGTTCTTCAGTCAGTAAAGCATCTATATCATAGAAGTCAGGTGATTCAAAATCATCAGCAACAACCTTCTTTTTTATATTTTCTTTAGTAAGCATGTTCATTTTTTTTTATGTGTAATTATTTAGTGTTAATTAGTGGTTAAAGAGAGCCTTTTGTAAAGTATAAGATTAATAGATAAGTGTTTTATTTTTTATGTATAATTCAATGAAAATATTTTTTTATTAATAATTTATTATTTAAAGGTTTAAAAATTTTGATTTATCGCAATTTTGATTTTCTCTTAATTATTGATTAAAGTAACTACTAATCGATGATTTCGCCAACGAAAATAACAGATATTTGCAGATAAAATAGTATTTGTTTCTTTTAATAAATTGTAAATTGTTTTAGAATTTTTATATTTGGAATAGAAAAAATATTTAATATGATTATTGTTACAATTCACAATCGATTTTCACCTTAGTCTTTTAAATATGAAAATGAATTTTTACTAGTTCAAAATTACCAACTTACTATCTTTAAAAAATTTAAAGTGGATATATCTTTTGATGTATCCACTTTTTTATTTTTTATCTATTCAATACCATCTTGGTATTATATATTTGCATCTTTTAAAAACACCATTCTAGTATATGTTGCTGAACGATTTTTTTATTTCTATACTTTCTTCAATCAATTGGGGGCCTGATCCTGAAATCTTTGCTTTAGGCCCATTGTCAATAAGATGGTATGGACTCTTATTTGCGTCGGGGTTTTTAGTGGGGCAATTTATTCTTACAAAAATTTTTAAAGCAGAGGGTAAACCAGAGCAAGATGTAGAAACATTAACGCTATATATGGTGATTGCCACAATACTAGGTGCAAGGCTAGGGCATTGCCTTTTCTATGATCCGGTGTATTACTTAAGTAACCCACTCGAAATTTTAAGAATATGGAAAGGAGGACTGGCGAGTCATGGAGCCGCTTTCGGTATTCTTTTTTCATTGTATTTATATGCTAATTACGATATTAAGGCCAAGTATTTCCTTGGGTTAATTCCTTATTCATTTTCCTCTAAAAAAATAAAAAGAGAAGGGCAAAGCTATTTATGGATAGTAGACCGAATTGTAATTACAGTGGCATTAGCAGGTTGCTTTATCAGATTCGGTAATCTAATGAACTCTGAAATTTTAGGTGTACCAACCGATTTACCTTGGGGATTTATATTTACCGAAAGTCAATTATATGGTGATGTAGCAAGGCATCCTGCCCAATTATATGAATCGATAAGTTGCTTAATTATCTTCTTCATTTTACTAGCCATATGGAATAAGAAAAAAGAAAAAACACCAGAAGGGCTATTACTTGGGCTATTCCTAGTTTTGATATTTGGGCTTAGGTTCTTTTATGAATTTATAAAAATAGTACAAGAAGACTTTGAAAGCGACCTCCCTTTAAAAATGGGTCAAATATTAAGTATACCACTGGTTTTGGCGGGAATTTACTTGCTGTACAGGGTATTCACAGGAAAAGCAAAAATTCCAAGTACATAAGTAATTAATCTTTGTTTATCACCAGCCCTTGTACTTTTGCAAGGGCTTTTTTTATGGTAAAATTTTATATTTAATGCGCGCAATTCAATAACAATAGAAATATTATTTAAAGTACTGTAAGTCAAATACTTAAATCTAAACTTTTATAGAAAAAAAGTTGTTGTTAAAATAGGAAGAAACTGTTTAAATTAAACCACGAACACTATGAAAACGCTAGTCATTTATATAGTATTAGGTTTACTTTTAATAGGTGTTGTAGCAGGCTTATTTGCACCTGAATTTGCTCGTGAAGAAGTGGTGTTTACATCAGGACCACTATTGGGTTTGATTATTTGGTCATTTACCAAATAAATTATATTGCAACAAGATGAGCATCCAGTTTTCAAATGCCTAATTACAGTATTTTTCAAGCTGTTTAATACTGTTCTGAGAGCTTTTTTGTTTTCCTAAATTCCATGAAGCACACGCTTCCTCTTTTTCATTATTATCAATTTGTGCATTTCCTAAATAATAGAAACCCTCTTTTACTTCATTATCAACTTCTAAGGCTTTTTTAAGAAAGTTTATGGCTTTTTTTGCATCATTTGTCTTTAGATAATAAATACCCATATTTCTTAAAGCCAATGGGTTGCTTCCATTGTACAATAGTGATTTTTCTAAATCTTTAAAAGCATTATTATATTGCTCTAATTGAATAAAAGTAAAACCCCTGTTATTTAAATAATAAGGGGCTGCTGGATTAAGATCTAGTGCCTTGTTGTAATAAGCCAATGCTTTTTCATGGTCGTTGTTTTCTGCAAATACAAGTCCTAGGTTATTAAAAGCAAAATGTTGTTCAGGGTCAATTTGGAGTGCTTCTTCAAATAATTGTTGGGCTTCTTTTATTTTTTTAAGATTAAAAAGTGCAGCTCCTTTGTTTACTAAAGCAATGGCATTGTTAGGTTCTAATTCCATTACTTTCTCAAAATCTTTTATGGCATCATCATACTTGCCCATTGCTTGTAAAATAGTGCCCCTGTTGGTGTAAACTACGGCAGAATCTTTCTTATTAGGTATTACTTTGTTTAAGTCAACAATGGCTTTCTCATAATTTCCGATTTCGAAATAAGCATTAGCCCTGTTGAAATAAGCATCCCAAAAAGCAGTATCAATTTCTATTGCTTGGGTATAGTCTGAAATAGCCTTTTGATATTCATTAATACCAAAAAGTGAGACGCCCCTGTTGTTCCAAGCAGCTCCAAAAGTACTGTCTTCTTGTATAGCTTGGTCGAAATACCTAATGGCATTCACATATTCTTTGTTTTCTAAAGCAACTTTTCCACGCCTAAAAAAACGAATGGTGCTATCTTTTCTACCTCCTTCTTCGCTACATGCTATTAGTTGGAACATCATGCTCATGAAGATAAGCCCTATTGTTGTCCTCATAAATTAGATATGTTATTCTTGAACCTCAATCAGAAATAGATAATAGAACGTTAAGCAAAAAGTTTGTTGGGTTCTAGCAATCTTTTACAGGACAAGGAATAGGTTTTCCTTTTTTTATGGTTTTTTTCTTAGGTTGGCAGGCCGAAAAGCTTATTGTGATAGCCATTAAAATCAAAAAAGTCCGAAAAAATAATTTCATAGAAAAATGTAGCTAATAAATACTTTCAATAGCTGTAAAAGTATAAAATAAAAAAAAGCAAACCCAACATATTGCAATAGTTGAATTTGCTTTATACACCAATAGGTTTCAATCACAAAATTTATTATCCAAACAAGCCGAATAATCCAAATAAAAATCTCATTATAGTAAATGTTTGATGTTTCATCTTTTTTTGATTTAATTGTTTGAAAATAATTTAAATGATTTGAAAAACATACAAGCAAATTTAGTTGATATTCCTAACCGTAAAATTCAACCTGTTACGCTTACTGTCTCAGGTAATGTTATTGAAGAAATTTTACCAGAAAAGAGTGGGGAAGGCTTACCCTATCTAATACCAGGGTTTATAGATGCTCATATCCATATAGAGAGTTCTATGTTGGTACCATCAGAATTTGCTAAGCTTGCAGTGGTTCATGGTACGGTAGGCACGGTTTCAGATCCGCATGAAATTGCTAATGTACTGGGTGAAGATGGAGTAATATTTATGGTAGAAAATGCTAAAAAAGTACCTTTTTATTTCAACTTTGGTGCTCCATCTTGTGTACCTGCCACTAATTTTGAAACTGCTGGAGCTACTATTGATGCCAAAGGTATTGCAAAACTGCTTTCTATGCCTGAAATAAATTACCTGGCCGAAATGATGAATTGGCCTGGAGTAATAAACAATGACCTGGAGGTATTGAAGAAAATTGAAATAGCACATAACCTTGGCAAACCTGTTGATGGCCATGCACCAGGTCTTAAAGGAGAAGACGCTGTTAAATATATAAATGCTGGTATTAGTACTGATCATGAGTGTTTTACTTATGAAGAAGCACTACATAAGCTAGAGCATGGTATGAAAGTGATCATAAGGGAAGGCAGTGCTGCTAGAAATTTTGAAGCACTACACCCATTGATAGATGAACATTACGAAAAAATGATGTTTTGTTCAGACGACAAACACCCCGATGAGTTAGTGCTTGGGCATATAAATCTTTTAGTAAAAAGGGCAGTAATGGCTGGGCATGATATTTTTAAAGTTTTACAAATGGCTTGTATAAATCCAGTAAAGCATTACAATTTGAAAACAGGATTATTACAAAAAGGGGATGTTGCAGATTTTATTTTAGTTGATAATTTAAAGGAATTTAATGTTCTAGAAACATGGATACAAGGAAAGTCTGTTGCTAAAAATGGCAAAACATTTATCAATTCTGTGGAAGTTGCCCCAGTGAATCAATTCAATATAAAAAAAATTAATGCTGCAAGTTTGAAGCTTCCAGCTATTCCAAATGAGCAAAAAATAAGAGTAATTGTTCCTGCCGATGGAGAATTAGTTACTAGTGAAGAATTGCTTGAGGCTAAAGTTGTTGAAAATGCATATGTAAGCGATACAACAAGAGATATCTTGAAGCTAGTGGTTGTTAACCGATATACCGAGTCTGATCCTGCGATAGCTTTTATTAAAAATTTCGGTTTTAAAGCAGGAGCTATCGCGTCAAGCGTTGCGCATGATTCACATAACATTATTGCTGTAGGAAGTTCTGATCAGCTTATAACAAAAGCAGTAAATGCAGTAATTGCCCAAAAGGGAGGAGTAGTAGCAGTAAATGAGGTAATAGAAAAAGTATTGCCATTACCCATTGCAGGTTTAATGAGTGCGGAGGATGGTAATAAAATAGCCCAAGGTTATGCAGAAATAGATGCATTTGCCAAAGAAATGGGTTGCCAACTAAGGGCACCATTTATGACATTATCTTTTATGGCCTTATTGGTAATTCCTTCTCTGAAATTATCTGATAAAGGGCTTTTTGATGGTAATCGTTTTAGATTTGTACCACTAACACTATAATTTATTTTAGATGGATGAAAAAAGACCGATTATAGGTGTAATAGGTAGTGGAAGCTGGGCTACAGCTTTAATAAAGATTTTAACTGAAAACGATTGTGTGGTTAAGTGGTGGGTGCGCAATGAAGAAGATGTAGCACATATTCTCAAATATAAACACAATCCCGCTTACCTCAGGGCAGTTGAGATTCATTTAGACAAAGTTGAGCCTAGTAGCGATATAGCCAAGGTTGTAGAAGCTTCTGACTGGATTTTATTGGTAGTACCAGCCGTATTTGTTAAAGGTGCCTTGGCAGACTTACCACAAGGTATTTTTAAGGATAAGAAAATAATTTCTGCAATAAAAGGAATGATTCCAGAAGAAAACCTGCTTATTTCTGATTATGTTGAAAAATATTATGACGTAAAACCGAGTGATGTAGCTGTAATTGCTGGCCCTTGTCATGCTGAAGAAGTTGCCATGGAAAAGCAATCTTATCTTACTGTAGCCTCAGAAAATAAAGCTTTTGGGGCATTATTAAGCGATTTACTTCATTGCCATTTTATAAATGTAAATATTGTAGAAGATTTATATGGGGTAGAATACAGTGCTGTTATTAAAAATATTATAGCTATAGCTTGTGGGGTAGCGCATGGTTTAAATTATGGAGATAATTTTCAAGCTGTGTTGGTTTCAAACGCTTTGCAAGAAATAGAAGTTTTTGTAAATAAAATCGCTCCTATAAGTAGAAAAATTAGTGCTACAGCTTATTTAGGTGACCTATTGGTTACTACTTATTCTCAGTTTAGTAGAAATAGAACTTTTGGCAACATGATAGGGCGGGGATATTCTGTAAGATCTGCCCAGTTAGAAATGGAAATGATTGCAGAGGGTTACTATGCCATCAAATGTATTTTTGAGCTTAATAAAACTTTAGGGTTGCAACTTCCTATAATTGAGGCGGTATATCATATTGTTTACGAAAAAATCTCACCAATTATAGAATTTAAATTGTTGCAAGATAACCTAAAATAAAACCCAGCATTTGCTGGGTTTCAAAATTATTCTCTTTGGCTGTAGATATGATTTTGGCGTTCCCTTTTACTTACGCAATTACTTTGCATAATGTTTAAAATAAAAGAGCTGACATTTCGGTCAGCTCTTTTTGCTATTGTATAACATGTAGATAATAGTCGAAGTTAATTGGTATGTATATGTTACACTATTTGGTTATTGTATCTTTTTCATTTCTAATTATACACTATACTAATGTAATTTTCTCAATTTTGAGAATATGCATATTTACTAGCCTGTAATATTTTACGCTATATGCAAGTATTATTGTCTTTTGCTATAAAAAAAAGTTAATTATTGTTGTAAAAGTTACATAACCAATACCTGTAATTCATAATAAATCTAAACAAACAAACAAAATAATATTTTGTATAAATTATTATTTTATAACTTATTTTACAATATAAAATAGAATATAAAACTATTGTTTGGAATTTTTATTGATTTTAATATATGTGTATACATATTTTTAGCTGAAAGTACATCTAGCTATGCATGTCATTGATCGAGATATATTTTATGTGTTTATACATCATTTTTTAGATTAATTGTTAAACCTGCAAGTCGAAATTTTTCATCCTATTCATGCCAAATTTGTACTGGATTTGATTTGTGCTGTTTTCAAGTATTTATTGAGATAAGAGATAGCCTGTGCTGATCCTACATTTAGAATTTATTAAAACAATTGTTAGCTTTGATTTATTCTACTGTATTTTAATATGGCAAGGAAAACAAAAAAGACGAAGCAGGGTGTAACACCTGTTCAAAAAACTGTAAAGCACCATTTTACTGTTTTAATGCAGGTGCCGAATAGCGATGTGAAAGATTGGTTGCTACAAAAAGTAGAGACTGAGCATTTAGACATAATTATTGTTGGGGAAAATACTGAAGCAAGCGACAACCAAAAAGTAAGTTTTTTACCCGAAAATGCTAGTGAGGCATATGAACAACTACAAGGAAACTATGATGAAGAAACAGTTTTCTTAACTGTAAATTCGCAAACAACAAAAGAGGATTTAGAAGTATTTTTTCAAAATAAGGGTAAATCAAGCCAGGACAAAATTGTAACCCAGTTTTTTTCAACACCATTAGCTACAGGTTTTTTACAAAAAATGTGGCTGTTCTTCCTGAATTTTATCTACAGTTTAAATCTAAATGGTCTGCCATTAAATCTTGCTTTAATCCCCAATAAAGAATTATCTGTAGATGATTTTTATACGGTACCTAGGGGCAGATTTACTTGGATTGCCAGGTTATTAAAAAATCACCCAAATGCAAAAGAAGCTTTATTAGGTTCGGCCACAGATAAGCTAACAATTCAAGACTTTATAAAAGCAAAAACTGCTTTTTTATATTTTTTCTTTTTCGAAAAATTTATTCTCCCCCTTAAGCAATTAAAAGATAAAGCGAATTTTATAAGAAGTGTAGGGCAGGGGAATCACCCTATTTATAAGCTACTTTATCACACACTTTTTTTATGCTTACTGGTATTATTCCCATTGTTAAGTTTTGATTATGGTATTACATGGGATGAACCGGTACTTTCAGATTATGCAGATGATATATTAAAATATTATGCATCAGATGGGGAGAATAAAGAAGTGTTTGACATGCAAAAACATGCAAGAAATGCTACCATGCATTATAGTGCTTCTTTCGATGTAATTGCCGCTTTATTGCATAAATACATTTCTCCTTTTGGCATTTATGAAACCCGCCATTTATTAAATGCGCTAATGGGCGTATTGGCCATATTATTTTCCGCCCGTATAGGACGGGAGTTGGGTTCATGGCGTACTGGCTTTTTAGTAATGGTTTTTATGCTGTTATCTCCTAGGTATTTTGGACATAGCATGAATAATCCTAAAGATATTCCCTTTTTATTGGGTTATGCTGCGGGCTTGTATTATATGATCCGCTTTTTTAAACAATTGCCTTCTCCTTCACCTACTACTGTCTTTTGGGTCACTATCAGTATGGCATTTATGATTAGTGTTAAAATAGGGGGCTTAATAATAATAGGCCTCTTCGGCTTATTTAGTGGGGTATATTGGTTATATGAAGGTTTCAAAAATTCTTGGAAGGAAGCGCTCGGCCATTTGCCAAAGTATCTAATTTATTTAGGGGCTATTATTTTTGTCAGCTATTTATTGGGAATTTGGTTTTGGCCTTGGGGTTATGAAAAACCATTTGAAAACCCTTTCGTTTCCCTCACAGAATTTACAAATTTCCGGTTCCTTATTACCTATGAATTATTTGAAGGCGAACGTATCAATATGGAGACTCCGCCTTGGTATTATACATTTAAATGGATAGGTATTACAGCACCTCTATTTGTGTTGCTTGGATTTGTGTTTTCAATAACCAATTTGATATTGGACAAAGGTATTTCTAAAAAAGCTATTGTATTACTGCTTTTATTTGCCTTTTTCTTTCCTGTAGTCTACACTATTGTACAAAACTCTACACTTTATAGTGGTTGGCGACACCTTATGTTTGTGTATGTTCCTTTGGTAGCTTTGGCCGCAAGCGGATGGGAACTGCTATTCGAGACTAAGCAAAAATGGATGCCTATTACTGCTTCTGTTATATTGCTTATACTTTCAGTATCTCCATTGTTTTGGATTGTAAAAAACCACCCAAATCAATATGTGTATTTTAATGAATTTACTGGTGGAATAAATGGTGCATATAAAGAGTATGAAACGGAATATTGGTGTAATTCAATGAAGCAAGCTGTTGATTGGATTGTAGAACATGAAGAAATAGGCGAGGAAAAAATCAGGATTGCAGCAAACTTTGAAATAACAACAGCCCAATATTTTGCTAATAAATACCCTGAAAAAATTCAAATGCTTTGGACAAGGGAAAACGAAAAGTACAAGCAAAATTGGGATTATGCTTTTTTCGGTACTAGGGGCATGCCTAAAAGTCTTATTGAAGCTAGCTTTCCACCTAAAGGTACTATTCATACTATAAAAGCCGATACAGTTCCTTTACTGGCAATTGTGAAAAGTGAGAATAATTTTGTGGCACAAGCCTTCAAGTTACGTGAGCAAAATAAAAGAAATGAGGCTTTAGAAGTAGCCAATAAAGCCGTTGCATTTGAGTCTAATAATGTTGAAGCTCAAAGGATCAAGGGAATGTTACAAATTGACCTGAATCAAAATGATCAGGCAATTAGAACATTAAGTAAGGTAATTTCTCTGAACCCTGATGATTTCGTGGCTTATACTTTGGCGGGAATTGCTTACAACAGAAAGAAACAGTATGAAGATGCCATTAGGCTATTTAATAAAGCCATCGATTTAAAAATCAACAATACAAGTGGTTATTTGAATAGAGGAAGGGCTTATATGGCACTTAAAAATTTTAATTTGGCCTTAGAAAACTTTCAAGAAGCCGCAAAGTACGATAATGGCAGAAACCCTAGGATTTTTGTAGAAGCTTCTATTGCACTTTTACAACAGGGAATGGCGAACCCTCAAATAAAACGCAATAGATTTGAATTGGCTATAAAAAATATGCAAGTCGCTCTCGAGATGAATCCAAACCAACAAGATGTATATAAAAACTTGGTTTTTGCTTATCAGGAATTGGGTGATAAAACCAATGCTTTAAAATACCAAAATATGTTAATGGGGAAATGAATAAGAAATAGCAATAGTAATTTATAATGACTATGTTGCCATAAAACAGGTTTAATACAAGTAAAACTGCCCTTTTAATAATTTTGAAATCGTAAATTAAAAATAAATATATTATTAGTAATTTTGGATAATAATAACCTAGTAACTTTATTTGATTGAAGTAAATACAATATTCGTAATGAGTAAATCTAACACATATACTAATTTGTTTAACTTGATTATTCTTGTAGTTGTCGTCCTAATTAGGTGTTAGGAGGAAGGTCTATTATTATATATACTGTAGCCTTTCTCATATTCGGAGAAGGGCTTTTTTGTTAAAGCAACATGTAAACTATTTAGGTTTATGTATTTCACTAAAAAGACGATAGTATTTCATAATGGTAATTTTGTAAAGGCAACTGAGGCGAATACAGACTTATTCTCTCAAACATTGCACTATGGAAGTGGCGTGTTTGATGGCATAAGGGCATATGGTACAGTAGCAGGCACACAAGCCTTCAAAATAAAAACGCACTATGATAGGTTGATAGGTTCTGCTGCGAGAATTCATATAAAATTACCCTACACTTCTGAAGAACTGGTAAATATTACCTATAGGCTTCTTGAAGAGAATAAACTAGAAAATGCTTACATAAGACCATTGGTATACTTAGGGCCTAATATGAGGCTAACAAAGACCAATGAAATAAATATATTTATCTCTGCTTGGAAGTGGTCGCGCTACCAATCTAACGACCAACTAGATGTAATGCTTTCTTCTTTTCAAAGACCGAACCCTCGGGCATCTTACATCGATGCGAAAATAACGGGCAACTACATTAACAGCATTTTGGCTACACAAGAGGCAAAGATGAAGAAATTTGATGAAGCCCTTTTGTTAGATGGAGGAGGATTTGTGGCTCAGGGACCAGGAGATAACTTTTTTATGGAAAAAGATGGTGTATTATATACGCCACCTGAAGGACACATCTTGCCAGGTATTACACGAAGAACAATATTACAATTAGCCCATGAGCTTGATTTCGAGGTAGTGGAAAAGCTGTTTACGATTAAAGAAGTTGAAGAAGCAGATGGTGCTTTTTTCACAGGAACTGCCACAGAGGTAGCAGGCATAAAGTCATTAAATCATCAGCCTTTTAAAAAGCAATGGAAAGATACCATGGGCTTTCAGCTTTTTACAAAGTACAAACAAATTGTAACCCATGGGGAGTATGATTCCTATTCTATTATTTAAAAAATTAAACTGAATTATCTCATTAACAAAACAAATGAAAGGAGCACTAAATAAATACAGTAGTACTATCACCCAAGACCCCGGTCAACCAGCTTCACAAGCCATGCTTTATGGGGTAGGACTCACAGATGAAGACATGAAGAAGGCGCAAGTTGGGGTTGTGAGTACAGGTTATGAGGGGAATACTTGCAATATGCATTTAAATGATTTGGCATTAGAAGTAAAAAAGGGGGTGATTGAGGCTGGATTAGTAGGCTTGATATTCAATACTATTGGCGTAAGTGATGGTATTTCTAATGGTACTACTGGCATGATGTATTCGCTACCTTCGCGCGATATTATTGCCGATTCTATTGAAACAGTAGCAGGTGCACAATTTTATGATGCCATAGCAGCAGTAGTAGGTTGCGATAAAAATATGCCTGGTGCTGTAATGGCTATGGGAAGATTGAACAGGCCTTCTATTATGATATATGGAGGTACAATTGCCTCTGGCTGTTGGAAAGATAAAAAATTAAATATTGTATCTGCTTTTGAAGCACTAGGCGAAAAGTTTCAAGGCAATATTTCTGATGAGGACTATAAAGGAATTATAAAAAATTCTTGCCCAGGGGCAGGTGCTTGTGGAGGGATGTATACGGCCAATACGATGGCTTCGGCGATAGAGGCCTTAGGCTTAAGTTTACCTTACAGTTCTTCTAATCCTGCAGTAAGTGCAGAAAAGAAGGCGGAGTGTGTACAAGCTGGGAAAGCGTTTTATCACCTACTTGCTAATGATATAAAACCTAAAGACATTGTGAGTAGAGAGTCATTTGAAAATGCGCTTAGACTTATTACTGTTTTAGGAGGATCTACCAATGCGGTATTGCACCTTATTGCCATAGCCCATGCTTTTGATATTCCTTTATCAATAGACGATTTTCAAAAAATTAGTGACAAAACACCTTTACTTGGCGATATGAAGCCAAGCGGAAAATACCTCATGGAAGATATTCATGAAGTTGGAGGTATTCCTGCGGTAATGAAAATGATGCTTGAAGAAGATCTTTTAACAGGTGATTGCCTGACTGTAACAGGAAAAACTCTAGCAGAAAATCTAGCGGAGCTTCCTGGTTTGAAAGAGGGGCAGGACGTAGTAAGACCCAAGAATGATCCTATAAAAGTAACAGGCCATCTTCGCATACTTTACGGAAATTTGGCAGAAAAAGGAGCAGTGGCAAAAATAACTGGAAAAGAAGGAGAACGGTTTTCAGGACCTGCCAAAGTATTCAATGATGAATTTGATACAATTAAAGGAATAGAATCTGGGAAAGTACAAGAGGGAGATGTAGTTGTTATCAGGTATTCTGGGCCTAAAGGAGGACCAGGTATGCCAGAGATGCTCAAAATTACATCGGCTATTATGGGTGCTGGACTCGGTAAAAGTGTAGCACTAATAACAGATGGTAGGTTTTCTGGTGGATCTCATGGCTTTGTAATTGGCCATGTTACACCTGAAGCACAAGAGGGTGGTAATATTGCCTTATTGCAAGATGGTGATATAATTACCATAGATGCAGTGGCTAATACCCTGTCTGTAGATGTGAGCGATACTGAGCTAGCATCGCGAAAGACTTCATGGAATGCTCCTGCTCTTAAAGTTAACAAAGGAATTTTATACAAATATGCAAAAAGTGTTGCTTCAGCTTCTGAAGGCTGTGTAACAGATAAATAGACTTTTCACCCCTAATCAGTGCCAAAAGGCCGTAGTTATGGAACAAATTAATTCAGAAATGACAACTTTATTAGATCACTCAATGATGTATCAGCCTTCGGGCAAAACCCTTGTAACAAAAAAGAATATCAATGGTGCTGAGGCTGTCATTTTATCTTTACTAGCGGAAGGAGTGGATACTATTTTTGGTTATCCGGGTGGTGCTATTATGCCGATTTACGATGAATTATATCATTATACAGATAAAATCAGACACTTACTAGTGAGGCATGAACAAGGAGCTACACATGCAGCACAAGGTTATGCTAGGGTATCAAATAAAATAGGTGTATGTTTTGCCACTTCGGGTCCGGGAGCTACCAACCTAATTACTGGAATTGCCGATGCTATGATAGATTCTACACCCATGGTATGCATTACAGGTCAGGTACCTAAGCATTTATTGGGTACAGATGCTTTTCAAGAAACAGATGTAGTGGGTATATCTATGCCAGTAACCAAATGGAATTACCAAGTGACTTCTCCAGAAGAAATTCCAGAGGCAATTGCTAAGGCATTTTACATTGCAAAAAGTGGTAGACCAGGTCCTGTATTGATCGATATAACAAAGAACGCACAAATTGAATCCTTTGATTTTGAGTATAAAAAATGTGAAAAAGTAAGAAGTTATCATCCTTACCGTAAGCTTGATAATAAAAGGCTGGAACAAGCTGCAGATTTGTTAAATAACGCTCAAAAACCTTATATGCTCATTGGGCATGGTATCCTTATTTCGGAAGCTCAACAAGCATTAAAGACATTTGTAGAAAAATCAGGAATACCAGTGGCAAGTACTTTAATGGGACTATCTGCTTTTCCTAATGACCATGCTCAATATGTTGGTTATTTAGGTATGCATGGTAATTATGGTCCAAATATCAAGACCAATGAATGTGATGTACTTATTGCAGTGGGCATGCGCTTTGATGACAGGGTTACAGGAGATTTGGATCGATATGCTAAACAAGCAAAAGTAATTCACATTGAAATCGACCCTTCTGAAATAGATAAAAATGTAAAAACAGATGTAGCCATATTAGGAGATGCCAAAGATGCACTAAATGCTTTATTGCCATTGGTAAAGGAAAAAAAATATCCTGAATGGATGGCAGAGTTTAAAGCTTGTAGTGATGAAGAACAGACAAAAGTTATAGCCAAAGACTTTGCGCCAAGTACCGAAAAGTTGAAAATGGCAGAAGTAATCCACAGATTATCTGAGAAGACAGAAGGAAAAGCGATTACAGTGAGCGATGTAGGGCAGCATCAAATGGTGGTATCAAGATATTACAATTATCTCGAAACCAATAGTAATGTTACTTCAGGAGGCTTGGGTACTATGGGTTTTGCCTTGCCTGCTGCTATAGGGGCAAAAATTGCACAGCCTAAAAGAGAGGTTGTTGCCATAATCGGAGATGGAGGTTTTCAGATGACATTACAAGAGTTAGGTACAATCATGCAAGAAAAAGTACCGGTTAAAATCCTGATTTTGAACAATAGCTTTTTAGGTATGGTGAGACAATGGCAACAATTGTTCTTTGATAAAAGGTACTCTTTTGTTGATATAGAAAGCCCCGACTACATCATGTTAGCAAAAAGTTTTGGTGTTAATGCTGAGCGTGTTTCAGTAAGAGAAGAATTAGAGGAAGGTTTATCTCGAATGCTTTCTTCAGAGGATTCATTCTTACTTGAAGTAATAGTTGAGAAAGAAAATAATGTATTCCCAATGATACCTTCAGGTGCTTCGGTGACCGAGATTAGATTAGAATAAAGAAAATAAGTAGATACCAATGAAACCGTAATGTTGGGTAAGCACTTTAAGATCAATACATCATGCAAGAAGAAGAAGAGAAAAGATATACATTATCGATTTTTACAGAAAATAAAATAGGTTTAGTAAATAGAATTACCATCATATTTACTAGGCGGAAAATGAATATATTAAGTTTAACTACCTCAGAGTCAGAGCTAAAAGGTATTTATCGTTTTACAATAGTTATCCAAACTACTGCATCACAAGCTGTAAAAGTTGTCCGTCAAATTGAGAAACAAATAGGCGTTTTGAAAGCATTTCATTATGAAGAAGACCAGACTATTTATCAGGAAATAGCACTATACAAGATTCCTACTAAAGCACTATTTGGAGGTGAAACGATAGAACATATCATTAGACATCATTATGCTCGGATACTTACGGTGGAGGAAGATTTTGTGGTAATAGAAAAAACAGGGCACGAGCATGAGACGCAAGACCTTTTCGAAGCATTAAAACCTTACGGCGTGTTGGGGTTTGTCAGATCTGGGAGAGTAGCTATACCTAAACCTATGCGGAAGGTGACTTCTTATTTAAAAGAATTGGAAGATTTGACTTATTATTCAGTGGACGAGTAAATGTTACCAGTATTAGAAAAATAAACATAATAGAGATTTTTTAACTAAATATTTTCAGAACATCAACTTTTAATTTTTATGGCTAAAATAAACTTTGGAGGAGTCGAAGAAGAAGTAGTAACAAGAGAAGAGTTTCCTCTAAGCAAGGCGCAGGAAGTGCTCAAAGATGAAACAATTGCAGTAATAGGCTATGGGGTACAAGGTCCTGGTCAAGCACTTAACCAAAAAGAAAATGGGATCAACGTAATTGTTGGTCAAAGAAAACCATCAAGATCTTGGGATAAGGCAGTAGCAGATGGGTTTGTTCCTGGGGAAACGCTTTTTGAAATTGAGGAGGCACTTGAGAAAGGTACCATCATTTGTTATTTATTATCAGATGCGGCCCAAATTGAACTGTGGCCTACAGTAAAAAAATACTTAACGCCAGGAAAGGCACTTTACTTCTCTCATGGTTTCGGTATAACCTATAAAGACAGAACAGGTATTATTCCTCCAGATGATGTAGATGTCATATTAGTTGCTCCTAAAGGTTCAGGAACTAGTTTAAGGAGAATGTTCTTAGAAGGAAGGGGCTTAAATTCAAGTTATGCCATTTTTCAAGACGCTACTGGAAAAGCAAAAGAAAGGGTAGTTTCTTTAGGAATAGCTGTTGGCTCAGGGTATTTATTCCCAACTACTTTCCAAAATGAAGTATACAGTGACCTTACAGGTGAAAGAGGTACATTAATGGGTGCTATACAAGGTATATTTTCTGCACAATATGAAGTATTGAGAAGCAAAGGACATTCTCCTTCTGAAGCATTCAATGAAACGGTTGAAGAACTGACTCAAAGTTTAATGCCTTTAGTAGCAGAAAATGGTATGGATTGGATGTATGCAAATTGCTCTACTACAGCTCAAAGAGGTGCACTTGACTGGAAAGATAAATTCAAGGATGCAGTTAAGCCAGTTTTTGAAGAGTTATATGAAAGTGTCGCATCAGGAAATGAAGCCCAAAAGTCTATTGATTCAAATAGCCAAACTGATTATAGAGAAAAGCTAGAAGTAGAATTAAAAGAGCTTAGAGATTCTGAGATGTGGCAAGCAGGAAGAGAAGTAAGAAAACTCAGACCTGAAAATGATAATGTTTGATATTATCAGTTTTAAATGAACTAACAAAAAAAGGAACTCATATGAGTTCCTTTTTTTGTTTTAATATCTATCTAGAACTTTAGTTCTTAAAAAACTTATGCGCTAAGCTATTTGTAGCATGTGTTAATTTTAGAATGTAGATACCTCTATTTAGAAAGTCTAATTCTAATTTAAAACTATCTCTACCATTAGCTTTACGGACAGTTTCATTATAAAGTATTTTTCCAGAAATATCCATTATTTCGAAAAGGTACTCACCCGTTCTTGGGTTATCCATATTAATGACCATATCTTGGCTTACCGGATTCGGATATACTTCAATGCCTTCTGCCTTTAAAGCTTCATTTAGACCAAGAGGTTCATCAATTTCATCAATAATTTCTATTTCAAATACTTTTGAAACTTTACCACCTTGCCTATCATTAGCTTCTAGTTCTAAAGTGTAGCTATTCTGTAATTCATAATCGAAAATCCTTAATGCTGTTAATTTGTTGCCTTCGATCCTGAAAATATCTGAATTTAATATCTTATTAACTATGGAATAAGTATGGGTATTATTATCTATATCTTCTACACTAATAGTGGCTATTTCAGCACCTAAGATATTGTTTTCCTCTATAGATTCACTACTAAGCGAAAGATTAAATGGGGCGTCATTTACAGGACTTACAGATAAAGTTATAGTCCTAGCTGTTTCGCACTCAACAATGCCGTCAGATACTTTATACATAAAGGAGGTTTCACCAAACCAATTATCTATAGGCTTGAATTCAAGTTTCGCAATATCTTCTACCATGATAGATTGATTCAAAGTAACAGGACTTCCGTTTAATTCTAAAACGCCTGTATCTGGTAATGATACTATAAATATTGAAACCAAAGAATCTACCAAATCTCCATCTATAAAGTTGCTCTTAAAATCATCTTTACTAAATGTGAAAGCATTATCCTCATTAGTAGAAACACTGAAATCTTTTGCTATAGGTAATTGGTTGGTAATAACCTTAATAACATCTGAGTAATCAGATGATAGATTACCAAATTCTGCTTTTATTCTGTAGTAATAGTCTGGTCCTCTTACGGGAATTTTGTGCTCATAAATATTTGAATTTTTAATATTGGCCAATTCAGTAAATGGACCATCAACATTTTCAGCAACCTCTAATTGATAGATAACATTACCAGGTATAGTTTCCCAGCTTAAAGAAATTCCATTATAATCTGCAGAAATATTTCCACTGAAACCACTAGGAACACTCAAAGCATTGGCTGCATTGAATGTAATGGTATCAGAAGCTTCACTATTGGGAAATAATTGATGCTGGATTTTTGCCATATGCGCAACAAGGGTATTAGCACCTTCACTAATATTCTTTAAAGTGAATGTTCCATCTACACTATAATCTGCTTGGTAAGCTAAATCGTTTAGATAGAAATGAATATGGTCTAAATCATCTGTTTCTCCACTTATTTCATATTTAATTTCCATCTCATTCCCATAAATAAAACCATTATTTGTTGGATCGGTAATGGTTATACGTGGTGCATCAGAACTATTTTTAACAGTGAATGTAACCGTAGCATTTGATTGTGGATAATGCAATGGTGCATGATGTGAATCAACTAAGTACATTTGTAATGTATGCTGACCTAGTGCTAATCCCTCTAATAAATAGGTGCCAGTCATATTATATACAGGTATATAATCTTGGTCATCTAGCTTTAAATGGAGATGCTCAAATAGTGTGTTGTTTCCCGAAATAGTATATTCTACAAGTACATCATTATTGAAAATAGATTCATTATTTCCTGGAGAATTGATTTCAATTGTTGGAATATCTGATTCTTCAAAAACTTTGAATGCTACTGATGTGCTGGCTTCTGGGTTAGTTAATGGCTCGTCAGCATCATCAAGGAGCCTGATCATTATTTCATGACTACCTACTGATAAATTTTCTAATGTATAGCTGCCTGTTAAATCGGTAACTTTTAGTGGGGGCATTTGGTCTACCGTAATTTGTAAGGCGCTAAACGTGCTCTGATCTCCATAGAGCGTATAATCAATATCTACTGTATTGGTGAAAATTCTATCTTGATTTTTTGGTGATGTAATTACAACACCTGCATTTTCACCTACATTTTGTGAATATACGACTTCAAATGTCACGGTTTTTAGTGCTTCTTCAGTTTGAAGGGACGTACCATGTCCCATTGAAATGAAGGCAGTGACTTCGTGGATACCAGGAGGTACATTTGTGAATAAAAATATCCCTCCATCTAAATCGTGCGCATATTTAATCGGATTATCATCAAGTTGAAAGATGACATGATCATAGCTTGTAGGATCACCAAAGACTGAATAAGCAATTTCTACATCTGGTCCAGTTACTTCCTCGCCTGAATCTGGGGAAGTGATAATTATGCCTGCCTCCATAGGTGCAGCTGTAGTTACCGATAAAACATTACTTAATTCTGATGGGGACCCAGCTCTGTCTACTGCTCTTACAGTAAAATCATAAGCTGTTCCAGGGAATAGTTGATCTATTGTATACTTTGTTTTTATTGTACTTTCAATGAGTGCACCGTCTTGATAAATTTCGTAGAAATCTATTCCATCGGCGTCGGTAGATTCTAACCAACTTATTGTTACTGTACGGTCTGTATTGCTTGACAAAGATAATTCTGGTGTACTAGGAATATCATTGGAAACTTTAACAAGTTCAACATAATCTACTACGCCAAAACCATTTACGGCTTCTACTTCTAAGTAGTGTATTCCCTCACTCAATGTAACTTCATCTGAAATCATGGTTCCCCAATGGGCACCTCCAACATCTCCACTTGGGCCAGCAATAGAATTAGGGTCACCTATTAGGGTAATTGGTTCTGAATTAAGCCTAAATTTATAACCATCTGGCCAGAAGGTATCATTAACTGTTTGGGATCCCGACCTGACCCTTACATTAATGATGTATTTGCCTGCAGTAGATGTTGAATTTTCTGCAGATAGATCTATGGGTACTCTTATAATGTCGCCTGGATTAAATATACCTATAGCTCTTGACTGACTTACAAAATCAGAAAAAACGATTCTTATATCTAAATCAGCAACATCAGCAACTACTTCATAATTATCTTCTACTTCAAGAAAAGAAGACTCAACCTCTTCAAAAATTGCAGTTAGGGTAGAATTAGTTTCTGGATTTTTATAAAGTTGGGTCCTAGTCCCACCATTTGACCATTCTTTAAACACATATTTTTTGTTATCTAATGCCTGAGGGGAAATAGCTGTAATTTCAGCTTCAAATCCTATCAACTCACCTACTACATAAGGTGTTGTTCTAGGCTGGTTCGCGACATTTAAAACCAAACCGGAAGGTTCCGAATTTAGTGTTATGTTGGATTTTTGGGGAAAAATTGTAATTGATTCAGTAGTTGAGATACCGTCGGCATCTGTAACAGTTAAACTAAATATAAAACCAGTATTATCTTGAAAACTGTGCCCGTCTATGGGTATATTAAAAATGCCCGTAGAGCTGTTAAAATCACTAATGCCAGGGTGAGTATGGTCATTATGTAAGAATACGATATTCCATGAATAACTATCTTCATTGAGAGGGTCATCATCTTCGGCTGTGCCTGAGAAGGTAATTTGTTCACCAGCTAAGAATGTTGATCCGTCAGTCGGTGATGTGATATTTACTATAGGTGGCTCGCCGACCACAATGTTTATCTCATCTGAAAATGCATTGAGCCCATCTGAGTTAGAGACCGTCAATCGTGCTTTGTACGCACCTTTTTCATTATAAGTATAATTTACATTTTGAGTATCACTTGAGTTTCCATCTCCAAAATCCCATGAAAAAGTTAGCGGCGAACCATTTTCAATAAAAGCATCTCCTTCGAAGCTTACTTCAAGGGGTGCTTTACCAGTAATTATGCCTTCTTGATTTGTACTTCCATTTATTGGAGTAGCACTAGCTTGAGTGATAATTGGTACTTCAGGACCTATATACTTGATTTTAAAAAGTTTGCCATCAGTAAAATCATTGATATCTAAATAATAAATAGCACCATCGTCGCCTTGAATCATGGCTACATTTCCTTTTAGTCCAGTAGCTGGTTTAAAGTCTATTTGATTACCAATAGGCATCATATTTTGATCTAACTTCAGGTATCTGATCCAGCTTTGGGCATAATCTGTATAAAAGTATACACCCTGATATTCTGTTGGGAAATTACCATTTCTATATATAAAGCCACCTGTTATAGAGTGACCTCGACCAACTATATGAGGATATGTAAATATAGGGTCTTCTAATGTTGGGTCTTGACAAGAACCATCTTCATTTCTACCTGATTCGCCGCAATCTGGCCATCCGTAATTTGCTCTCTTTTTTCCAAAATGAATATCTTCCCAAGAACTACTTGCGTCATTACCACCTACTTCAGCTATAATAAATGTATCTGATAACTTGTCATAATAGCCTTTAAATGGATTACGTAAACCCCATGCATAAATTTCTGGTAGTTCACCATTAGGACCTAAAGCTGCTCCATCATTATAAAATGGATTATCAATAGGTATACTACCATCTTTATTGATTCGCATTAATTTTCCGTGCTCTTCTTGTAAGTCCTGAGTTTTATTTTCTTCTAGCATATCTCCTGTGCAGAAAAATAAAGTACCATCGTTAGCAAAGTCCATGGCACCTCCATAATGGTAAAGATGTTGTCCTGGTACATACACATGGTCGCTTTCCCATATAATGGTTTCAGAATTTAAATCGCCTATTTCATCTAAGATTGTAAATCTCGAAATTCTGATTTTATTAGCAGTGGTAGTGTAAAAAAGATAAAAATGATTATTACTTTCAAAGTCTGGATCTAGAAGAATGGAAAGTAAACCTCTTTCAAAACCTGATTCAACATTATTCAATTCCATAAAGTCGGCCCTTGACACATTGTTAGGGTCAACCAAATAAAGCTTTCCAGATTTTTCAGTAACTATTATTTTTCCATTCGGGAGTTGTTTTAAATCAGTTGCAGTACCTAAACCAGATACCACAAGTTCTTCGTTGAAGTCTTCAGGCAGGCCTTGCGCGAAAGATTTGAATAAGCAAGACTGATATAAAATTAAACAAATTAAAACTGATAACTGCAGTTTAGATAGTTTCATCTGTCTTAAAAATTTAGTAAATAAAGTATAGTTTTTAAATAGCTGGTTTTTATCTAGTAAAATATATTTCCACTCTTAGGTATGGTTGCAAAACAATTAATCTTTTTACTTGTGCTTTGAATATAAATCTTGTAAAAACATCTGCTTCAGCTCTATATTATTTGATGCGTCAGTACGATGTTTTTTTACTTACAGATAACTAATTTTTTAACCATACAAAATGAGTCGAATATAGATTGAAGTGTTTATATTTCAACCATTACTTGACTAGATAGTTTGTAAATTCATTACATATGTAATGTTTTAGATGGGCTTTACATATAAAATATGCGGGTCATTAACTTTTATTAAAACAGGCTATGCTATTGAAAAGAGTTTTAAAACTTTAAGATGGTTTGAAAAAATAACTTTTTCTGTTTACTATTTAGGTTGTTTTTAGGAAAAATATAGAGTTTTGTAATCAAATAATAGGATTGTCTTGAACTTTCATTGCCTTAATTTCTGATTATGGTATTAACAATCATTTAGATTTACTTTTCGAAGAGGATTATCCAAAAAAATAAATTGTCATGTATGAAAATGAATACTAAAAAAGCGTATTACTTTTTATAATTACCCTTTTTTTGTCTTTTGTATAGCCACATTCACTTAAGTCATTTGCGAAATAATTTTGAATAAGTGTAATTGTTTCAGATATGTTATTTCAAACCTAATGGCGTATTTAATATTGAATTTATTCTAAAATTTTAATACATAATGCCTTAAATTATCCATATTCCTTTGGATAATTTTTGAAAAAAACTTCTGGGCAAAGTATAATAGGCGGATTACTGTTAAGTACTTCTTTGAATCATTTGCTTAAATATGTAATATAATACCATGTTGAGTTATTTTTTGGCATGGTATTTCTCATAGTTCAAGTAGTTTTTACCATATTTTTTGAACTATGAAATCCTTTAGCAAACTGACTTACCTTACTTTTGAAAGATATATTGTTTGGCTGGCTACATTTAGTATCTTCCTAATACTTTATCTTACTTTTATTTAAGACAACTACAGGAGAAGACGTCACTTTTTATAGAATTTAGCTGTATAATTTAAGCAGTAATACCTGTTTCTATTAGAAAATTTTAAACTTCAAAATAAGCATTGTCTCTGAATGTGAGATGCTCATCTAAAGAGACATAGCCAAATTGATTCGTAACCAATTTTGTATCTTTTAAGTCTATTTCAGGCATATTTCTATGGCTATGTCCATAGATCCAGTATTTCGCATCTGTGTCTAATATCCTTTGCGTAAGGTCTACACAAAACGCCTCATTGTTTACGCTATTTTTAAATTCTTCGGCATTACAAAGAGGGCTAGGTAAGTGATGGGTAACTACAATTTTATTTTTATGGGTTTCATTCAAGGCCCTATCTAAAAACTGCAATGATCTTTGATGCAATAAATTGTAATCGGCTATGTCTAGGATTTTATTGTTTACTTTAATAAACCTAAAATCAGACATATAGTGTTTGATTTGGAGACTATTTCGCATACTGATCATAGACCAAAGAGTGGTAAGAATAAACTTCACATCTTTATACTCTACAATTTCATTATTACACAACCATACATTATGGCGTATTTTGTGAATGAAAGGTTCATCTGTTATGCTTATATCTTTACCTCCATAAAACTCATGGTTGCCAGGTATAAGCAAAACTAGCTTGAATTGCTTACTTACAAGATCGAAAAAAGGTAATTTAAAAGCATAGTCACTAAAATGGCAAGTATCTCCTGCAATGATCAAGACTTCACCAATTGGTTGTAAAGGAGTTAATTCTAAATATCTTTTATTTTGGAAAAACTCGAGGTGCAAATCTGAACAGTACTGAATTTTCATGAAAGTAACTTTTCATATACGAACTGTGCTGCAAACTAAACAAAAAAAATGATTATCCAACCATGATGTTTCCTTCGGGATAGCGATAAGAATTGGTAATGACTTTACTGCTAAGAGCAAGTGCTAAAGTAAGCGTACCAACTCTACCAATAAACATAGATAGGATGATTACTATTTTACCCATCCAACTTAAATCTGCTGTAATGCCCATGCTCAAACCTACTGTAGAGAAAGCAGAAATCTGTTCGAAAACCAATGCCAATATATTTGAAATAGCAGGATTGTTACCCTCAGTGATTGAAAGAATAAAGATTGCCAACAAATTATAAGAAGTCGCAAACATAAAAATGGAAAAGGCTTTTCTGATAAGTTCGTTGGGGATAGTTCTTCTATCCAATTCAATACGGTTTTGCCCTTTTATGTTGGCGATAGCTGCCAATACTAACACTAAGAAAGTAGTGCTCTTTATACCTCCACCGGTTGAACCTGGAGAGGCACCCACAAACATTAAAAAAATTACAAGAATTAATGTTGGATTGGCTAAGGGTAATCCACTTTCGGAACCGCCAAAATTCATTGTGTGAAACCCTGCCGTACGTGTGGTTACCGATTGAAAAAATGAAGTAATCAAAGCTTCTATAATTGTTCTATCGGTAAGCTGGTGTGCTTCCAGTAACATAAAGCCGAGCGTACCAGCTACAATTAGAAAAAATGAAGAATATATGGCTACTTTCGTACCTATTTTCCATTCATTAATGGGTTTTATTTTTCTTCCTTTGCGACTTTTGGCAGTGAAGTCTTCTATAGTACTAAAACCAATGCTACCCAAAATAATCATAATAGCGATTACAAAATGTAGCGGATACATTTGCCTAAGATTTATATCGACCTCTCTGGCAAAAACTGTATTTCCTTGGCTAATATCATTGGTAAATAACCCGTCGGAAAATAAACTAAAGCCCGCATTACAAAATGCAGAAACCCCATGAAAGATTGAATAAAATATCTTATAGCCTATACTATTAAATTTTAGTTCTTCATCCCACAAAAAGAATATGAACGTAGCACCCACAATCTCTATGGCTATGGTCATGATAATTACCTTTTTGAGTAAACCCTTTGCCGAATCTAGCGACTCACTACTTAAAAAATCTTTGATAATAGATTGATGTTTGAGGCTAACGCCTTTTGACAGAAAAGAAGCAAAAAAAGTAGCAAAAGAGACAATGCCTATACCCCCCAATTGAAATAAGAAAAGGAGTACCAAATGGCCTTTAAAAGTAAAAAATGAACTGATATCTACTACTGTTAATCCTGTTACACAAGAAGCACTTACAGAAATAAACAGTGCGTCTAAAAAATCCATCCCGCCTTTTTCGTGTGTCATGGCAGGCAACATGAGCAAAAGTGTACCGATTAATATGAGTAAAATGAAACTGTTGATAAAGGTTGAGGCAGGCTTAAGCTCAAGCTCTGATATCTTTGTACTAAATTTAGTAAGCTCAAGAAAGACAAGAACAAGGAGGAAAATACTTAATATATGATGATAAGTAAGTGTAGGATTCCCAATATCGAGACTTTCTAAAGTTACTGCCAAAAGGTTATATCCTTCTGATAAATAAAAGATTAAGCCATGAATGAAGATTATCAAATTGAGCGCACTCTCGAACCAAGATTTTATTATGAAAGTTTTTTTCTCTAAAGCGAGCAGCCATCGAATAATAAAGAAGAGTAGGTTAGTGGCAAATAGCACATCAAAAAAGAACAGTATCTGTTGCATGTTCTCTTCTGCAGGTAGAAAACCATAGCGGTATACAAGTAAACCTACACCAAGCACAACCATGACACCCGAGGCCATCCTTACCAGTCCTAGTACTTTTTCTCTTTGATTGTATAGTAGGTTGTTTATATGTTCACCTAGCTTCTGCATACCTGTGTTAGTCGAAAAAATCTATTTGCACTTTGCTAACGCAAGCTTCATTAAACTGGTATTTTTAACACTTTATATAATCACTTTATTTATATTTTGGAAAAAGTAAAAATGGGCTAAATAGTTATTATTTATAGTATCTTGACAACTAATTAAAAAGAAATAAGCTATGAAGTCAACTTTGTCTATACTACTTCTATTCATACTTCCTATGTATTTATCGGCTCAAGAAACCGATATTATTGAGGTAGATGTATTCGATTATAATAGGGAAGCCGCTGGTTATAATGATAAAGGATATAATTTGTTACAAGAAAAGAAATATAAGGAAGCAGTATCCTACTTTGAAAAAGCCATAGCAGTGGATAAAACCAATATTACTTATTTTGAAAATTTAGGGATTGCATTGAAAAAAATAGGGGCTTTTCAAGAAATGCTAGCTAATTATAAACTAGCCATCAAGTTTTTCCCTGATGAACCTGATTTATATTATTACTGTGGTGATGCTTACAACGAGATGAAACAGTATGATGCCGCAATAGAATCTTATACTAAAGCTATAAAAGTGGCCAACGATGATGATGCAGTAGAATATTTATATCTGTATTATTTTAATAGGGGGAATGTGTACTTAAAAATGAAAAAGTACAAAACAGCTTTAGGTGACTTGAATAGGACTATAGCGTTAGAGCCATATTTTCATGGGGCATTTAACAACAGAGGGTACATAAAATTTAATTTACAGGATAAGCGGGGTGCTTGTGACGATTGGCGCAAAGCATTAGAATTAGGCAACAAAACGGTAGGCAAGTATATTGCCAAGTATTGTAAATAAAAAAGGGATAAGTTATAACCTATCCCTCTTAAAAAATGTATTGAAGATATTATTTAGAAAACACTATTGAATAGCTCCTGCATTTTGTTCCAGCTCGCCTCATCGGCTTCTTTTTGGTAAGCCAGTGGTAATTCGAACTTTTTGCCTAATTCAGTAGCACCAGGGTTAGTAAAAGCGTGAACGGCGCTGGGGTAGTCAATGTATTCGTAATCTACTCCTGCACTCTCCATACTGCTTTTGAAAGCATCTACACTTTCTGGAGATATAAATGGATCATCAGCTCCGTTTTGTACCAATACTTTAGAGGTTACTTGATCGGTAGGTTGGATCGGTAACTGTACCCCTGAATGGAAAGCTGCCACCGCATCTAAATCATAGCCTGCATTGGCCATGGTCAACACAACTGATCCACCAAAGCAATAACCTATGGCGGCAATTTTATCTGTATCTACATTAGGATTATTTTTTAATACTTCCATAGCAGACTCAAAACGTGCCTTGGCTTCATCCATATTTGCAATAACCTGTGATGAAAATTTACCAGCATCTTCTGGATGTGCAGCTTGCTTTCCATCTCCGTACATATCTACTGCTAATGCCACATAACCTAATTCTGCCAGCATATCTGCACGTTTTCTGACATAATCATTATGTCCCCACCATTCATGTACCACTAATACACCAGGGCGTTTACCTTCTTTATTGGCATCAAAGGCGATATATCCATTCATTTGTGTACTATCGGTTGCATAACTTACTTCATTGCCTTCTACCTTGGGGCCTGAGGGAGTAGCTACCTCATTTTCAGTACTTTTTTCTTCTTGTTTTTGCCCACTATTGCATGCTGTAATAATCAGTAGCATAGTTAGGAGCTTAATTAAACTTGATGTTTTTTTCATCATTCGAGATTTTTATATGATAAAGTTTGGTATGTATTGTTCCGTAAAAATCTCTAGTTTTAGTCAAAACTAAAAATAAGGAGTAGTAAAGGTTTTTGAGGGACTTTATTAAAAGCTATGTAATGCTGTTTCTAGATGTATTTAATAGCTTTGAATGTTGGATGTAGTGGATAGTTTTTTATGACATTTATTCAATATAGGTGTAGTATAAACCAAGTTTTTATGTTTTTTAGCTACTTTGTTTTGTTAAGTTATTTAGTTGCGAAGCTGTGAAGTTGATGAATACTTCAATCTCACAACTCAGCAAAATACAACTGCACTATCAGCAATAACAAATAGTTTTTGACATATTATAAGATAGGTATTTTCAAAAAGTATGAGTAAGCAAAAGGTAAAGGTGGTGGAATTATTTGCAGGAGTAGGAGGCTTCCGTTTGGGTTTAGAAAAACAAAATTACAAAGTGGTTTGGAGTAACCAATGGGAACCAGCTACTAAAGTACAGCATGCTTCTATGGTTTACGAAGCACGATTTGGAAAGGAAAATCACTCAAACCAAGATATTGCTACAGTGCCCATACATGAAATACCTGACCATGATGTATTGGTAGGTGGTTTTCCTTGTCAAGATTATTCTGTCGCAACCACATTGAATAATTCGAAGGGCTTGATCGGAAAAAAAGGAGTATTGTGGTGGTCAATTTATAATATACTGAAAGAAAAGGGGAATGACAGGCCAAAGTACCTGTTTTTAGAAAATGTAGATAGGCTGCTCAAGTCTCCGGCCCAGCAAAGGGGGCGGGATTTTGCGGTTATGCTCCAATGCTTAAATGAACTGGGCTATGCGGTAGAGTGGCGGGTAATCAATGCGGCCGATTATGGTATGCCACAGAGAAGGAGAAGGGTTTTCTTTATAGGTTATCATCAAACGACAAAAACATATAAAACCATTACCAAGGCCAATACAGCAGATTGGCTCACCCAAAGAGGTACAATCGCCACGGTATTTCCTGTGCAACAAGCAAATAATTTCCATGAAATGATACTGCCCAACGATTTGGTAGACATTACCGATAATTTTAATAAGGGTGGAAAAAAATCCCCTTTTGGCAATACGGGTTTAATGATAGAAGGTAAAGTTTTTACATCTGATACTGTTCCCAGTTATGAAGGTGAAAAGACTGTATTAGGAGATATTTTACAAAATGGCGAGGTGCCTGATGCTTTTTTTATAGCAGAAGAAGACCAAGAAAAGTGGCAATATTTAAAAGGGGCAAAAACCATAGAAAGAAAATCTAAAGAGGGTTTTGTGTATAAGTATTCAGAAGGTGGAATGATCTATCCTGATGCTTTGGATAATGCTTCACGAACAATTATCACAGGCGAAGGAGGTAAGTCTCCCTCTAGGTTTAAACATGTAGTAATGTCTGATAGAGGGCTAAGAAGACTTACTCCAATTGAATTGGAACGTTTAAATATGTTTCCAGATGACCATACTAAATTAGAGGGGATTACAGATACAAAGCGGGCTTTTTTTATGGGAAATGCTTTAGTAGTTGGCATCATTGAAAAAATAGGAGCTTCACTGTATAAAAAAATTTTAGAAAGATAATGGATGCCAAATTTTGAACAAGACCTTAATCGTGAAAAAATATTAGCTGCTTATTTAGACCGTATTTACAAGCTAAAGGGCTATTCTGTAGAGCGGACAACCAATATAAATAAGCAATACCGAGGTGTTGATTTGATATTGCAAAAAGATGGCAAAGTGCTTTTTGTAGATGAGAAAGCCCAGCTGCATTATCTCAATTCGGACCTTCCCACTTTTACTTTTGAATTGTCTTACTTAAACAAAAGCGGTTTTATAAATACAGGTTGGTTTTTAGATGAATCAAAAGAGACTAACTTCTACTTCTTAGTTACTAATATTATGCTAAGGGATAACTTGAAGGTTTTGCGCATGCCTGAAGACATCGATACTTTAAAAATTACTGCTGTTTCAAGGGAATTATTAAAAGAATATTTATCAAAGAAGGGTTTGACCACAAGACAGTTAAGTGAGTATGATGCTGCGATTAGGCATAAGACTCAATATGGTAGAAATAGTATTAAAGAGTTGGATAGCAAAAAGGAAGGCTTAATGTTTTACACAGCACATCTGCAAGAAAAACCAATGAATCTACAGTTAAGATTAGATTTTCTGATTGAAGCGAAAGTAGGTAAGCGGATATTTCCGTGAATTAAGTATATAAAAATTATTTTCGGATCATAAAGTATTAGTCTAAGATCTAAAGCAGTATATATGATATTATTGAAAAAACTCAGTTTTCACTATCAGTACAGCATAGCGCTAGATTTTGATAAAAACTTAAGATATTCCTTCCTGCACAGATTATATTAAAAGGCATTCAACTTTGGGGAAAAGCCACCCTGAACCCATATACTTCAAAAGCATTTTCAGGACTATTAAAAACCCTATCGTAAACCCTGTTGTATTCTTCCCCAAATAGCCAAGAACCGCCTCTTAAAATCTTTTCTTCTCCGAATGCAGGTCCTAGTGGGTTTAAAACCCGTGCAGTCTCATAGTAGTCTTTATTGTACCAGTCATCGCACCATTCCCATACATTCCCACTCATATCATAAATGCCTAGTTCATTGGGTGCTTTTAAACCAACAGCTTGAGTTCCCTTTGCTTTTGAACTCACTTTATTCCAAGCTACCTTATTGGAAAATTGCCCGCCACTATATATAAAACCTTGGCTATAAATGCCTCCTCTTGCTGCAAACTCCCATTCTGCTTCTGTAGGTAATCTTCCTCCTAACCATTCAGCATATGCCCTAGCTCCATACCAACTTACATAGATGACTGGGTGGTTTTCATAATGCTTATCTACAACAAACTTCCCACTTTTATATTTGATATGGCATTCTTCACCATTATCCTTGCCATTTAGCTTTATCCATTTTTTGGTCTTATGCTTATCAATATTTATACTGTTAAGAAATTGGCAATATTCTTTGTTGGTTACTTCATATTTCGATAACAAAAAAGGAGAGATTTGGACCGGATGTACAGGTTTCTCGTAATAAAATGCCTCATCGAGATTCGAGCCCATTAAAAAATTGCCAGCTTCTACCAGCACAGTATTTACATTTAAAGGCTTAAAAGTCAACAACTCACGTGTATCAATACCTTTTTTTTGTAAATATCTTTTGTTCATGCTTAACAGGTTATGAAGCGCTCCTTCTTGATCTTCCAATTTTAAATAGGCGAGAAACAATAGGTGTCTTGTTTCTTGAGTCATTCCTGTAGTCCCATACTTTTCAAGTATATTTCCGGCGGTTTTTACACATTCAATATAGTTTCCTGAGTAGTACTGCCCGAGAGCTATATTGTAATCAATAAATGCCCCATTCAATTTAATCAAGTCAAAATTACCTGCCAATTCGCTAGCCTTTTCAATAAAATCTTTAACCTCACTATTAGGGGAATTATTTGCTGTATACTTATCCGCCGCTACGAGCATCATTAGTTTGGCACTATCGAGTTCCGAATCAAGACAGTATTCTACTTCTTGGTAAGTAATGGCAGAGGAGCAATCAGTCTTATCGCTTATAAAAGCAAATGGTAGCAAACAGATTAAAATAGCCAATAATGCCCTAATATGGAATGCTAAACCTGTAAAGGAAAAATAATCTGAGAAAAGATAGTTCTTTATATTTTTTGGTATAATCTTTAAAAAGGGGTGTTCTAAAGATTCCATTAGCGCCCATACCTTCCGGTCTTTCATTGGTGCGGACTTGAACAGGTGTTTCAACTGTTTTGATAGACCTATTTTTTCTTGCTTTGTGGCTAGTAATAATTTACTAACCAATATATTCATTCTTTCACGGTTCTTAAACCCTGGTAAAGGAGAGTATTTTATGCTATCTTCAACTACTTTAAATATTGCAGAGGCAATACTTCTTTGTTCTTTTTTTGATAATATGGAGGTATCATTCAGAAAAGCTGAACGTATGTCTGCTGGTATTTGACCTTCTGCGAACCATTTCAGCCCCATGAGTTTGTTAAGGTTATCAACAGTGAGCAGGTTGTTACCTGGTGAAGAAAGGTGTTTCCCAATAAATATGGTCAGGTCCCAGTAAATTTCAGGATATAGGCAGCAAGCTGCCATCCATGAAATAATATCATGATTCCCTTTGTCTTCTTTGCCCAGTTCTTGATAATAGAGCTTTAATTTTTCAATAATAACCAGAGGATTCTCATTGTAATCGATGACTACATTTTCTTTAACAGCTGGTACATCTTCATAAATTTGCGAAGTATGTAGCATTTCAAAATTCTCTGCCAGCTTTGTTATACCGTTTACATTTGCAGGAAGTATGGAAAAATACTCTTTCAGCAATTTTTCCTTTTGATTCCACAGTACTTCTTCATTAGGCGTGAAAATAACCTTAAGGTCCCAATTGTTGAATATGGTTACCCATTCCAAAAGACTGTTTGTGTTTTTATTGACAAAACCTGCACCATCAGTAAAAAGTATTAGTCTGTATTTAGAATAATGGTTGAGTAGATAGAATAGATCCACCTTTTGATGTGTCCTTTCATTCCAGCATACCCTTGGGTCTTTATTAAAATAAAATCTTCTTATGCGCACATTTTGTTTTATGAGGCTGCTACTGTAGAACTCAAATAGCTTTGATCTTTGGTTCTTTCTAGAGTCTTGATCTATAAGTATGAGGTATTCAGGTACTCTTTCTTTTTGTTCATAAACTAGATTGAGAATGCCGCCTTGTTTTGCTGTAGACAGTATTGTTTTATTCATATGCAACTGCCTTTCACCATATACCTTTTTTTTGTTCCACTTTTTGGAAGCAAGATAAAATTCATTAGGGTACTCTACGGGAAAATGCTGGTTTAACTTTACCTCATAGTTATCCATATCTGCAGCTTGTCGCGAACTTGTGCGACCAATTTTTCTTTGCTTATATAGATATCTTTCATATAGGAGATAAATAAAAATTAGTGAAATGCATATCCACCATTTTAAAATGTTTATGTTTTCATACCAATAGACAATCCTTGAGTCTACACTTCCCATATCGGGTTTTTCTAAGGATTTATAATCAAGGTTATACGCCAAGATATTTTCGATTGCCCGGTCTTTTTGAAAATAAAGGTGGGCAACGGTTTTATTACTAGGATGGATGCTGTCTAGTCCATTTATAACCACAGCTACCTCAGTTGTAGCTTTATTTTCATTGCCCAAACTTAATGCAGGTTTTTCTTTTGATTTGGGTACTTCCGATTTAGGTGTTTCTGATTTGGATACTTCCTCAGTTGTTTCAGCAACTACTTCTGCCGATTTTTCAATCCTTGGGCTAGAAATATTGATATCTTTTTGGCTTGTTTCTTCCTTATTGGCAGTAATGGGTTTATTTGGAGTTTGCTTTTGATCAGGCTTTTTATTGCTGCTAATATCTTTTGTATTTGCCTTTTGCTCTACCTGCGGGACTTTTTTTAATTCGAATTTTTGTACAAATGCATCTTCTAAATATCTTAAAGAAAGCCCAACCATAACGATAAACACACAGGCCGCCACTGCATACTTTATAAATAAGACTTGCTTTTGCTTAAGATATATCTTGGGAGCAGAAGGTGTTTTACTAAAACGCTTATTATTGGAATCTTTATAAAACCTTGGCCTTTGGCCTTTATATTTCATGAAATACTTATCAAAAGCACGGGAAAATAGCTTTACTTGTTCCTCATTCTTTGCAAGTAATGGCAGCAATGCATCTTTGATAATTGTTTTATCCGCTCCTGCAGGTAGTTTTTCAATTACTTTTTTTATATCGATATAAGTCTCTACTCCTATGAAGAATCCTTCTCTCTTCAGTTCTGCTAAAAGTTCGCTAAGGGGAAGATATTCGTATGTTAGCAGTGGTTTCTTCATGATTATTTGATGGTTAAAATTTCTTCTAGCATTTTTACGTCGTCTTCTGTCTTGGCCAGAACAGTATGTGTAATACGTAGTTTATCCTTATCCTCGGGAGACAATTTATCCACCTTGCCGAGTTTAGTCGGGTGGAATTCTAACTTTTCGAGGAGGCTAACCCAATAGATAAGTTCTGCTGTACTTGGTTTTTTCCTTTTCAGATTTTTCCTCACTTTCAAAAAATAAGGAATAACATAAGAAGAAAGCTCGCTTCTACTAAACTTATTGCTACTAAACTTTGCAGATACAATATCGAGTAATTCTTTTTCAGCGGGAAAGTCTAAATGATGGTAGACACATCGCCTAAGAAATGCATCTGGTAGATTCTTTTCAGAATTACTCGTAAAGATTACTATTGGCCTCTTTGCCTCAGGAGAAGTGAACTGTTTATCAATCTCGGGCACTTTAAAAGACATTTCTTCTATTATATTTAATATATCGTTAGGCAGATCTCTTGGGGCTTTATCTATTTCATCTATGAGTACTACTTTCCTTTCTCCTGAAATAATTGCTTCTCCCATAGCCTGGTACGTAATAAATTTTTCTTCGATTTCGTCATTAGAAAGAGGGGCTGAGTTTTGTGAATGGACATACTGTAAGTGTTTGAGTGCATCGTATCGATAAAATAGATCTGTTGCCGAAGAAGTTGTTCTTGTATTGAATACCAATGGCGTACCTAGGTTGAAGTCAAATGAGATACTATATGCCAATTGAGTTTTTCCCGTTCCTGGTTCTCCTGTGATAAGCAATGGTTTTCCTAGTGTGATGGCAACATTTACAGCACTTTTTACTCTTTTTGAAGGCCTGTAGGTCTTTGGGTCAGTTATATTCTTTTCGACATCAAAATCAGGGAGGAAATTTCCCTGTTCTCCTGTATATAGATTGAATGGTCCTTTCATAGCATCGTCTAAATGTAGCCAAAATTAATGATTTGCACATTGTTTTACAATGATGAATTTTAGCTTATTGAGTATCTAAAATTTTTTAAGTGTAATTACTATTGAATCGAGAACGTTAGCTTATTTTCAGTTATTGATACCACTGCTCAAGTATTTAGCTAAAGCCTGAAATTTACCAACCAAACACTTCATGAGATAGCATGATTGATACCAAAGTTTTGACTTCATTTCTGCTGATCAAATTATTTATAGCAAGGCCTACTTGCAGGCTATTTCCTCACAATTTGTAGAATGGGAAATACTAAATTTGTGAAAAAAATTTTGAGGTTTTGAATCACCTCTGTGAAAAATTTGTGTGGGCAAAATGGAGGGTGATAAATCTATTTATCTAATTTGTTTAATATTTAATCGAAAAAATTATATTAACGTTTAATTAATTAGCAATATAGAGTTTATTCAGAGTAAAATTGATTATTGTTCAATTAATTAACAAAAATGACATTAGTACCATTAAAACCTAACGAGTTTTTTAATGAAAAAACAGATTGTAAAATTCCCTTTTTTGTGACCCCAATTATGGCGGGATTTCCTTCTCCTGCCGATGATTTCCTAGAGCAGCGGGTCAGTGCAGATGAACTCCTGATTGAAAACCCAGCTTCGACCTATTTTTTTAAAGTGCAAGGCGATAGTATGGAGAAATCAGGAATTATGCATAATGATATAATCGTGGTAGATAGTGCTATGAAAGCGTTCAATAATGCGGTTGTGGTGGCAAGTATAGATAATGAATTCACCTTAAAAAGAATCATAAAAAAGGGAGGGAGGTATTTTTTAAAAGCAGAAAGTTTTGATGACCGGTATAAAACTATCCAAAACACTAATTTTAGAGTATGGGGAGTGTGTACTTATGTGATACATACCTTGAAGAAAAAATGAAATGTTTGCATTAGTTGACTGCAATAGTTTTTACGCTTCATGCGAGAAGGTATTTCGCCCAGACTTGACACAAAAACCAGTAGTTGTTTTAAGTAATAATGATGGTTGTATTATAGCCAGGTCACAAGAGGCAAAATCTCTGGGGGTGAAAATGGGGGAGCCTTATTTTAAAAGGAAGAATTTTTTTACTAAGAATAATATTTCGGTATTTTCTGCCAACTTTACCTTATATGGCGACTTATCTAACCGGGTAATGCAGGTACTTTCCGATTTTTCGCCAGATATAGAAATATATAGTATAGATGAAGCTTTCTTAGACTTATCTGGGTTTGAAAACCTGGCAGATTATGCCAAACAGATAAAAATAAGTGTAGAGAAAAGAACACATATCCCGATAAGTATAGGTTTAGGGCCAACAAAAACACTGGCAAAACTGGCAAATTACTTGGCTAAAAAAAGTAAAGTATATCATGGTAGCTATTTTTTAGAAGATATACAGCAAGCTGTGAAAAATCATGGCTCTATCCTCGTTAACGAAGTTTGGGGCATTGGCAATAGGTATGCAAAGAAACTGAACCGAAGAGGGGTGTATACTGTAGAAGATTTTATGAAGTTGCCTGAAAAATGGGTTTATAAAGAAATGACGGTGGTAGGCTTACGTACTTACAGGGAATTACACGGAAAACCGTGTATTCCATTAGAGGGAAATGTGCCAGATAAAAAAGCGATTATGACGAGTAGGTCTTTTGGTAAGCCTTTAGAGAAATTATCAGATATAGAGGATGCACTTTGTACATTTGGTGCAAATGCCATGGCAAAACTGCGGAAGCAAAACTCCTGTACCTCTATGATTTCAGTATTTCTCGAAACTAATATCTTTAAAGTCTATACACCACAATATCGGAATAGCATTACTATCAAGCTTCCAATGCCTACCGATAGTACCTTAATTGTTAATAAGTATGCGTCCTATGCCCTGAAAAAAATTTATAAGGAAGGCTTTTTTTATAAAAAGACAGGCATATTGCTTACAGATTTAACGCCCAAGAGCAAACAACAATTAGAATTATTTGCCGCGTTTGATACCGCAAAGCATAGTAGAATCATGGAAGCTTGTGATAGACTTAATGGGAAATACCATAAAAGTCTAGTAAAAACGGCTTTAGAAGGAACAAAAAAAGAATTTAGCATGCGGCAAGAAAGTAAATCTAAGGCATTTACTACCCAGTGGGCTGATATTCCCGTTGTAAAAGCTGTTTAATTTTGGTGCTTTATGATTTTACTCGATAATTAGTGCAACATTCTAAAAGATTGACCACTTTCCCTGATGTGAGCATCGACATTAAAATAGGCAGAAATTAGTCTGAATTAGAAACAAAAAAGACTTTTCATTCAATGGAAAGCTTTCTGAAAGAGGCGCTAAAAGTTTCGATCAATGATTTTATTGAAAACACAGATTATTTTTTGCTTCACAAATTTGTGAAGCAAAAAGGAAGTGGTGGTCACAATGCAAAAGAATATGCCCTGATCATCAATATGGCCAAGGAATTGGCCATGGTCGAGAACAACGAAAAAGGTAAGCAAGCGCGAAGGTATTTCATAGAAGCTGAGAAATTACTCACCGAATTAAGGCAAAATAAAAGACTTGAAGCTTTTACTAAACTAGTAGCAACCAAAGAAAAATTCAAGAATAATGTGACCGGTTTAGGTGGAAATGAAAATGATTATATTCAGATTGATTATGAAGCTAGAAAAGTGTTGTTCAATAGTGAACCATTAGAAGATGATGTTTTGAATATAGTCTTATTAAAAGGCAGGGATTTCGCTATTGAAATGACAAATGGAGGAATAATTAAAGGAGAAATTACCGATTTAAATCAGGTTGAAAAACTTGCCAAAGAATCACATAATGATGTTAGGGAGGCCATTATTAAAAATATGAATATTAAGCCCGAAGAAATACCGACTGAGGGTGATATAAAGAAGTTAGAAGAATAGTGACTGACCCTATAGCAATAATATGCCTTATCCTTTTTTCTTGAAATTCTTGTTTTTCCTTATCATTACCCTTTTTATTATTTTAAGTTTAGTATTAGGTAAGTTTTGAATGGAACAGTGGGTGTTTACACACTGAAAGGAGATAACAAAATGTGTAAAAAATCTGAAAATGGATGGGTTGATTGCCTAAATATAGGTGCACTTTAGGATTTAAGTCAAAAAAAAGCCTCTCCAGCTACTAGAGAGGCAATCTATTTGTTTTTGTGGGCCCTACTGGATTCGAACCAGTGACCCCCTGCTTGTAAGGCAGGTGCTCTGAACCAGCTGAGCTAAGAGCCCCAATTAACCTTTTTTGAAAAGCGTTTTTCTAAAAGGTGATGCAAAAGTAAACAGCTTTTTTTTATGTGCAAACTTTACATTTAAAAAATCCTAAAATTATTTGAATATTAATCTGCGATTCAAAGCACGCTGGTATTTTCTTGCATTATTAATATGCTGGCGGTAGTTACTGGCAAACCTATGATAACCTGAAAAATCTTCTTTGGCACACATGTAAATAAAATTATGCCTTTTATAATTGAGCACTGCTTCTATGGTAGAAGGTTCGGGTAAATTTATTGGGCCAGGTGGTAAACCAGTGTATTTGTAAGTATTGTAGGGAGAGTCAGTTTTAAGATGTCTTTTTAGAACGCGTTTCATGCCAAAGCCCCGCAGCGCAAAAACCACTGTAGGATCCGACTCTAGTAACATCTCTTTTTCTAATCGGTTAATGTAAAGGCCTGCTACAATAGGCTTTTCTTCATTTTTTACGGTTTCTGCTTGCACAATAGAAGCTAAAATAGAAACTTCGGTAGGGGTAAGCTGCAGGGAATCTGCTTTGGCTTTACGGGTTTCATTCCAAAACCTATCATATTCATACTTCATTCTTTCAAATACTTCTTCTGCACTGCTAGTCCAGTACATTTCATAGGTATTTGGAATGAACATAGAAATAATGGTAGTAGTGTCGAATCCGAATTTGGTCACATAATCAGGATCATTTAGCAATGACAAGAAATCTTTAGGCTCGGTTTGTAAGTTTCTGCAAATTTTATTGGCAAGGTCTTCTTTTAATCGAATATTGTTGAAAGTAACCCTTACAGGCGCTTGTACACCTGATCGTAGGTGCTTTATTGCTTGCAGGTTGGTCATCCTTTTTGTAAGCATATACCTGCCTGCTTTTACATTTTCATGATAACTCAGGGCTTTACTTACGAACATAAAAGAGACTACATCCTCTAAGTATTTTCTATTCTTCATGCTGTCTACGACCTGTTGTATGCTGGCATTTTTCGGTATCAATAAAATAGCTCTTTCTTTGTTTATTAAAACATTAGGATTGAAAAATACTTGATAAAAATAGACAGACATCATAATAATCAAGAGGGATAAACCTATGAAGATGGCTACTTTAATATTTTGTTTTTTCATTGCTTATCAAGCTATTAGGTAAATATTGAGGGTAACATTTCCCACTTACAAAAGTTCAAAGGTAAAAATAACAAAAACAACTCCTTTAAAATCTTGGGCTAAGCTAGCAAATATGATACTTTTGCACGGCATAAAAGGAAATAGTACTTCAAGGATTTCGTTGAACTACTGGTCGTTTGCAACTGACTATTTTTTAATCTTTTTAAGTGTTCATGACACATTATTTTTTTTGGAAAAATTGGTCTATTGGCAATCAGTTTCTCTACATTTTACTCCTAATTACACTTTTTGCATTATTAGGCCTATCTGCTTATTTGTTTGAAGTGGGCAATGGCAATGTAATTCATTGGGAGAAACAAGGAGAGCTAGAGGTAGTAGATGTGGTAATAGACAGGTTTGATAAACATTTTTTTGAGTTTACCCAAGAAGCAGATGCCTATCTGCTGAAAGAAAAATATGTAGCTTCTGATGTACAGGTGCCACTTTATGTATACTATGCTTATTTGTTACTGTTGGCACTTGGCTCGGTAGTAATACTGGCTGCATTGCCCGCGCTTACTCGTATCGCCTTTTTGGTTGGCATGGGAGTAATGATACTTACGTGGGCTACTATGGGTTTTGAAAGTCTTCGTATTTTCTTTGAAGTATACGATAAGCTATTTGCCATGTGTTTCATATTGGCATTTTCACTATTGGCTTTCTTCTTCCATTATATTAAGAAAAATGTACCTATTTACTTACGGTTTTTGGCATTTTCTATCCTATTTGTAATAGGGTATTATGCCATGATGCAACTGACCCAAGTTGTTTATCCAGTCGTGCATTTATCTGTTTATGGCATCGCTTTTCCTATTGTTATTACGGTAATATTTGTACTTTTTAATGGACATGAGGTATATAGATTTTTCTTGTTCCTAACCACCAATAAGTCTTTAAACTCAGGTAGGAGTAATGCACAGCGATACTGGTTTATTTCTCTAGTGTATTTAGCACATGCTATTTATATCTATTTTCATTTTGCTGGCGAAATAGATTTTGATATCTACTACATTCATCCAGTATATTTATTTATTGTTATTACCTTATTGGGAATCTGGGGTTTTAAAGCACGAGAAGTACAGTATGAAGGAATGTTCTCTTTCAATGCTGAAGGTGCATTTTTATACTTGGGTGTAGCCATTATTGCGGTTACGGCTATGGCTTATCCCTTGGCTACAGCCAATAATCCGCTAAATGAAGTTTATGAAGATTTGATTATATACAGTCAAATAGGCTTTGGAGCAGGAGTCTTACTGTATGTATATGCTAATTTTAAAGATATATTACCCTCTGGACAGCCAGTTTACAAAATCTATTACAAACCCCTTCAGTTCGATTATTTGTACAAACTTTTTACTGTTGGGCTCTTGATTGGTTCACTTCTTTTGTACAAAGATTTCTTTCCATACAGACAGGCATTTGCAGGTTACTTTAACGGTTTGGGTGATTTGAGTAAGCTATTGGATGATACCTTTTCCAGCAAGCAATATTATAATATTGCCACTGGTTACGATGCCCGTAACCATAGGTCTTATTACGCTTTGGGACAACTTGCCTTACAGGCTAATGACGATGCAGCAGCAACTATTTTTTTAGAAGATGCTTTAATGAAGAAGCCAAGCCCTTTTGGTTATTCACTTTTGGGTGATATCCAATTTAGAAGGAAAGAATACTTAAAGGCAATACTTACTTATCAGGAAGGAATAGAACGCTGTGAGGAAAATAGCGAACTATACAATAACCTAGCATTGATTTTAAATGAGCGTGAAATGCTGCCCGATAGTGTATTGCTGTACTTTGAGGAAGGAATGCAACGTGCAGGTAATCCGGAAGTATTTCAGAGTAATACCTTTACCCTTTGGACAAAGTATAAAATTTTTGAAACGCTAGATTCTGTTTATGGTGATCAGGCGCGTTTGCCTTATATCGGTACGGCTAGCAATGAGCTGGCATTTTTAAATGCTTATGAAAGAACCATAGAAGTGCCATTCAATTATGAGTATATTTCAGATACCGTAATTAATACACCTCAATTATGTTATGTGTATAATTATGCCTTGAATGCAAAAGGAGCAGCCACGCCAACACTCATCGAGTTATTAGAAAAGTTGATCAAAGTCCAAGAAAATTTTCTATTTATCGACTACCTGAAGTTTGCCCTGGCAAATTGTTATTATTACCAAGGTAAGATAGGAGCAGCCCTAGAACAGATGCAAGATGTTTATTTCTCTTCTAGTCGTACCAATCCTGACTTTGCTCATTTTTTAGGTGGTTGGATGCTGGAGATGGGAGAATATGAAAAAGCGGCAGACTATTACCATACGGCTTACATACGTGGCAAGAGAGGAGCGAGATTGAACGAAGCTGTTGCCAGTTCGGAGTTAAGAGATAAATCGCAGGCCATTGCGATATGGGAAGAATTAAAAAATGGCGATTCAGCCGATGAAGTTGCTATAGCCAAAGATATGCTCCGTTTTTTAGTTAAAGATAGCCTCTCGGTGAAAATGGTAGAAAAAGCGAGTGACGTAGTAAAATACCGCTACTTGCACTACAACCAGCAATTGGCTGATGTTGATTTCGAGCAGATATGGAACAAAATAGGTGCTCCGAAAGTGAAGTCTATCGTTGTTACAGAACGCGTTCATTTTGCCTTAGACCAGCAAGATGAAACGTTAGCAGGGAAATACATGACACTGGCTGTGGCAGGTGATGTCTCGGAAGAGGTTGAACCTCTTTTCCAACAAGCTTACTTACGGTATGTAGCTTTCCAACAAAAATTTGATAAAGACTTTATTAACAAAGTACAAGAAGCGGAGTATAACTTAGCAAACCAAAGCGATAAATATTTTTATACGGCATTGTATGAGGCTTCAGTGTTGAATGAAGCAGCTGCTGTGAAGGCATTTGAAGAAGCAACTACTATTAATCCTATAAAGGAAGCGTATTATTTGGAATGGGCAGATTATTACAATGAATTACAAAAACCTAATGAAGCCTATGAAGTGCTACTAAAGGGGGTAGAAAAGAATCCAGCTTCTGTTGTATTAATTGAAAACTACGTCTTGCAAGCACTCGATTTACGGTATAATTCTTTTGCCGAAAGCATGTTAGAGGAGTTAAAGCTCCGCACCAGTGCTACCCATTATCAGGAATTTATGGAAGTTTACAGGGCTAAGTTAACGGAAGTGGAAAAAAGTTTTGAACAGTGGGATAACTAGGATTAACTTCGACAGTAGGGAGAAGGCTTTTTTACTATTAACCCTGAACCAGTAATAAAAAGGTTTAGATCATAATTGTTATAAAAATGATTAATTTAGGGAAGTGTTCCTGTAATAACTAAAGAAAAATTTCGACCAACTTTTACAAGCAGACAACAAAACTGAAACAGATGGCAGAAGAAGTAATTCGCACTAAAGAAATTTCGAAAATATATCGCATGGGCAGCGAAACTATAAAAGCCCTACAATCAATCAGCATTTCAATAAATCGTGGTGAATATGTAGCTTTTATGGGTCCTTCGGGTTCTGGAAAATCTACACTCATGAATATTGTAGGCTGCTTAGATACACCTTCTGGCGGTAATTATTATTTGGCTGGTAAAGATGTAAGTAACCTTACAGAAAATGAATTAGCTGAAATCAGGAATAAGGAAATAGGATTTGTTTTCCAGACTTTTAACCTTTTGCCACGATCTACCTCTTTAGAAAATGTAGCCCTCCCATTGGTTTATGCAGGATATAGAAGGGCCGAAAGAGAAGAAAAAGCCATGCAAGCCCTCTCAAATGTTGGTCTGGGCGATAGAGCAAGCCATAAACCCAACGAGCTTTCTGGTGGACAACGCCAACGTGTTGCCATTGCACGGGCATTGGTGAACTCCCCAAGTATTATTTTGGCAGATGAACCTACGGGTAACCTAGACTCAAAAACCTCTTACGAGATCATGGATTTATTTGAGGAATTGCACAATAGGGGCAATACTATTATTATGGTGACCCACGAAGACGACATTGCTGAATATGCCCACCGTATTATCCGACTTAGGGATGGTCTAATTGAAACAGATAAGATCAATGAGAATATAAGACAGGTGAAGCACGAGGTTTAAAAAATACATTCTCGGTTAAAAATATTCCAAGTTGCTTGTCTATGGATTAGACTTGCTTACAAGTATATAGTTCTTTCTAATCAAAAAATATTTAATAAAAATTGAGATTCTGTTGTGGGCGAAGTTTACAATAAAACAATGAGTTTAATTGTAGCCAGTAAACCCAATCAATGAAATGAAAAAACTTGTACTGTTTCTTCTTTTGTTAACTGTTTCACAAAATGGTCAAGCCCAAATAACAGGGGCTTGGTTAGCAGTCGATTCAAAGCAAGTTACCACGAATTTCATTTCACCAATAAACGGAACAATCTTTCACTTTAAGGATGATATATTGAAAATTCGGAATGTATTTTCAGATACGACCATTCAGTATCAATATCAACTTGTTAATAACGCTATTTTCATCGAAGATTCGTTGTTTGCATCTGTTAAACATCTTTCAGCTGATAGCCTGAAATTACAATTTGGAGAATGGATGTCGACCATATTTTTTCCATTGAAATTAAATGCAACAAGCAATCAATTAAATCAAGATTTTTTAGTAGGTAATTCATGGATTTTGGAAGAGCAGGAATGGAATGAAAGTATTTATTTCTTCGAAGGTCCCCAAGAGCTACATGAATATGGCAGTTCTAAACAATGCCTTATAAGAAGACCAGGCATTAGCAGAGGGGGAGAAGTAGGGAGATGGCACTTATTTCAAGTAGAAGGGGCTCAGTTTCTGGCCTTATCCTACAGTCGATTTAGACCATTCGATTTAGTGGTTTACAACATAAATGCATTCAATGGGACAGAAGTGGCAATGTCTAGAATTACTAGTCTACGAAATAATAGTTCTACTTTGCTTAGTAAGCAACCGAGAAAATCACCTGCCGAAATTGGAAAAGTTAAAAATTTACTATGTGCAAAGAAATGGAAAAGTAAAGAGTTGCTTGATCTTCAAACGTCTAACTCAATGAATGATTCTCTCTGGATAGATTTGGGAGCTACGGGCTTTTATCTTAGGGATACTATACTCATTACAGAGAAAGAATTAAAGAATAATAAGATAGCCTTCAGTTTTAAAGACGATAATACATATACAATCTATACCTCTAAAGTGTCCATTGCTTCTGGTAAATGGCAACTAATTAATGATGGTGAAATAATTTATATTAACACTGGCAGCGTACCTGAAGATTACTACAATATAATTTCAATTTCAAAGAATGAACTTGTTATTGCTTCATCTGACCAATTTACGCTTGAAAAAGGTAGTAGAGATTGGGTAAGGTACTACTACACATTGAAATTAAAATAAGAACAAGGCACAAGCATATTATTTAAAAATCAAGAGATATTTGAATAGATTATTGGTAGTTCTTTTTCGTTTTTAGCTGTTTTAAACTAGTTTACGGTAAGATTTCAACTATCAATGCTAATTTAAGCTAGAAACTATAACAATGATGAAACGAAGATTAAACTATCTATTTATACCCTTAGTAATATTTATATGCCTTGCTTTATCTAATCAACCACTCAGCGAAAAACTCCAAAGGACCATAGAGAGAGATTATGCTTACCTAGACACTTTCTACACCGATTTGCATCAAAATCCGGAACTTTCACTTTTTGAAAAAGAAACTTCTAAAAAGTTAGCTTCAGCATTGCGAGACATAGGTTTTGAGGTTACGGAAAATTTTGGTGGTTACGGAGTAGTAGGAGTATTAGAAAATGGAGAAGGCCCTACTATTTTATACCGCACCGATATGGATGCCTTGCCTATGAGTGAAAAAACGAATTTGCCATATGCAAGTACAAAGAAGGTAGAAAATGCTAATGGCGATTTGGTTGATGCGATGCACTCTTGTGGGCATGACATGCACATGGCTGTATGGCTTGGTACGGCAAGAGCTCTTAAAGAATTATCTTCAGATTGGAAGGGAAGAGTAGTATTCATAGGGCAACAGGCGGAAGAAATTGGACGAGGTGCTCGGATGTTATTAGAAGCAGGTTTGTATGAAAAATTTGGTGTGCCCGATTATGGCATTGCCCTGCATTGTAGTCCTAGTATTTTAGCGGGACGAGTAGGGTATGGCAAAGGCAATACCATGGCAAATGTAGAATCTGTAGATATTACAATAAAAGGCCAAGGAGCACATGGGGCATCGCCACATAAATCAATTGATCCGGTGGTATTGGCATCTTTAATAGTAATGGATTTACAGACAATTGTAAGCAGAAATATTGATCCAATTGATCCAGCAGTATTAACAGTAGGTTCTATCCAAGGAGGAACGAAACATAATATAATTCCAGATGAAGTTAAACTTCAACTTACCTTGCGTTCCTATTCTGAAAAAACGAGACTACAGTTAGTAGAAGGTATTAAACGAGTTTGCAACGGGCAGGCTATGGCAGCAGGTTTACCTGAAGCTATGTACCCCGAAGTAAAAGTATCGAAGGGGTATACACCTGCTAACTACAACGACCCAGCTTTAGTAGATAAAATGATAGCATCATCTACAAACGCAATAGGGAAGGAAAATGTAGTAGAATCGATGCCATTAATGGTAGGCGAAGATTTTTCTCGATACGGTAAAACAAAAGAAGATGTGCCTACTGTACTGCTTTGGTTAGGAACGGTTACCCCAGAACGAGTAGCAGAATTTGAGGCAAAAGGGGCTGACTTACCTGGACTACATTCTCCATTTTATTATCCTAACAAAGAAAAGTCGATTAAAACCGGAGTTACTGTCATGACTTCTGCCATAATAGATTTAATTGAAGGAGATAAGCAGTGATGTTTATTTTGTATGATTATCATGTTTGCTCAACCTTTTACTTTCTTGTATAAAAGATTTAGAAAATAATCTAAGTGTGCCTTTTTTGATGCTTTTTCTTTTTGGGGAATACTACTATAGCTTGACCAAAATATTTTTTTTACCGACAAATTTGTAATCCACCCGTGTCTCACTTTCAATGAGTTGACCCATATCTTCAGAAGGTTGAATTATATTGCCAGTAAAAATATCTGTGTTTTTATGGGTTACTATAAAGCATCCTTCTGAATTATTCAGCGGTCGTATGAACTGTTCAATTTCTTCAATATCTGCGATGAGAAATAATTGCCCAGTAAGATTCCTATCAAATTCAATCTCTCTAAGAAAGACTGCTTGAAAACTTTTACCAATGGTAATTTTATCTGAAAACTCATAATCTTCTGTTTTCATGGTTCCAGATAGCTTTTGTACCTCCTCAAAATTGATAGCTTCTATGTCTTTTTTACTATCCTCAGATGCTTGCAAGATAACTTCTTGTGTTTCTTTAATAATAAGAATAAAGTGAGAGAAAATTTGCTTCGATATTAAAAGGCTCTTAATGATAGATGTCATACGAGCTACCCACTGCCCAAAGGTAGAGTTCCCTTCCTTATCAAATTTTTCCGGATTCATGGCCCTCCTCATACCGGAAATAGGAGGAGTATTGGAAAGAAAGTAAACTTCACTTTTGCCTTCTTTTAAGAAAGACTTAATGAAAGTATTTACTTGAATAATCTTATTACTGAGTTGTTGTTGTTTATTCTCATCGATTTGCTTTCTCAGGTGTGCTTCACTATCTGAGAGCTCTTTGTGGAAAGTAGTGATTTCCTTTAGTTTCTCTTCTAATTCTTGCTCTCTTCTTTTTAGTAATGAAGTCTTTCTAGAACTTTCATCTAGTAATTCTTTGATTGTTTGTTCCTCTTTCAATGAATTTAATACTGCGGCACATTGTTTGGCCAATCGTTCAATATTTTGAATTTGGGTTGCTTCTATTTTATACAATGAAGCAAGCTCAAAAATACCTGTAACCACTTCATTAAAGATGAGTGGAATAATAAGTACGCTCTTAGGAACAGTTGCGCCAAGTCCCGAACTTATTTTAATGAAATCATCTGGCACATCATTTAAAACAATGATTTTTTTATCAAGGTAACATTGACCTACTAAACCTTCTCCAGGTTCATAAGTGACTCTGTTGGCATTATCAGAAGCATGTTGAGCAGCAATTTCCAAGGTAACCTTTGTATTGTCAAGATATGATCCACTGATTGTAAGGTATAATGAACCCTTGGCTATTTTAAATTTTTGACAAGTGAAGTCGAGTAATTTTTTACCAAAATTTTCATGATCCTTATATTCCCAGACCAAATCGTTAAAACTACTTTCTATATCGCTCATGAAAGAATTGTGTTCTTGTAGTTCCTTTAGTTCAACAAACTTTTTTGTATTTAAATCGAGCGTATCCTTCAAATCATTGGAATGTATTTTAAGATCATGATTGGCTCGTGCAAGTTTTTTGGTCTTTTTATGCGTCTCTTTGTTTGCAAGGAATCCTGATGTTATAGAAACTACTAGAGGGACAAGATAGTTGGTCAACCAAGAAATCTCAAATACTCCTAGTAGCAATTTATCAAAATGATTCATGCTAAGGAGTATACTTCCGACCAAAATGGAAGTAATAATGCCCCGGATTATCACGGATTTGATATTGAGTGAGTTCTTGTTTATTTGAATTTCTTCATCCATTTAGTTGTAAGATTGAATATTATAGACGAGAAATGCATCATTACTATAAAGGTTGTTAAACTCCTAAAGCATCTATTTGCTGACAAGCTTAAAAATGTGATTTCACTGAATCTTTTGCTTAAGTTTATTTTTAAATGATTTCCCTATTTAGAATAATATCAAAAAGTTTTAAAAATTACTTAAACTGAAAGCCGCCCTTTTTTGGGTCGAAGAAATAACGTGTTCTGAGATATTTAATTTGAAAATTACATGAAAAACCAAAATGGGTTTTATCAAAAACAAATTTTAAAGATTAATGTGGGAAGAAAGGTTATTTAGGATATATAGATTAGCAAATATGGAAGATATTAGCATGCTAAATGTGAAATAAGAAAGTGACTAAACCTCTACTTTTTCTTCTGGTTTTAGAACTAGTGGCATTTCTATGTAAAAAGTAGTGCCTGTTTCTACTTCAGATTCAAACCATATATTTCCTCCAGAATGCTCTATACCTCTTTTTGCAATGGCTAAACCTATGCCTGATCCGGTAGACTTAGTACTAAAGTTGGGGATAAATATTTTATTTTGAATTTGTTCAGGTATACCTACACCATTGTCTTTAAATTCAATTACAATTCTATTGGGTGAGATATTTTGCATTTTAATTTTTATTTCTGGAGTAACACCCGCTGGCACGGCTTGTATACCATTCAAAATTAAGTTGGTAAATATCCTTCCCATAAGTTTAGAGTCACCATTTACATAAAACTCACCAGTTGGAATAATGGTCTCTATCTTAGATTTAGTTGTATTGCCATGTAAAGCAATGGTTTGTTTCAGCACAGCAGAAAGTTCAAAAAGCTCTTCTTGTGGTAAAGGCATTTTAGCAAAAGAAGAAAAGGAAGTGGTGATATCATTGAGCGTTTCCATTTGATCCAAAAGCATCTTAATTACTCTTTTGGTTTTCTCGTCATTACCGTTGAGTACCCTATCTAGTTGCTGTAACGATAATTTCATTGGAGTTAGCGGATTTTTAATTTCATGCGCTACTTGTTTTGCCATTTCCCGCCAAGCTGTTTCTTTTTCACTTCTTGCCAACGCTGCTCTACTTTCTTCCAATTTCTGGATCATCTTATTGTATTCACCTACTAGTAAACCAATTTCATCATCAGAATGGTAATCGAGAGGGTCGTTCATTCCTGTTAAACTTACCTTTCTAATCTTCTGCGTAATCAGTACCAATGGCCTAGTCAGTGATTTTACAGAGAAAAACGATAAGGCGAAAAGGACTATAAAGATTGAAGTAAATACTTTTAAAATATTAGAGATTACTTCAATAATTTGTTGCTCTAATTTATCTTTTGAGCCGAAGAAAGGTACGCCAACTATACCCAATGTTTCACCACTTTCGGGAGACTTGATACTTACATATGCGGAGTTAAAATTGAAATCGCCCACTTTTTCCTCCAACATCATTTTAGCCTGGTTCTTTTCTAGGATATTGGCATAAGCCCTAGGGTTTACCAAATTGGCAAGTAAGTGATTGTCGTAAATATATCCTTGGCTAGGAGCAAGTAACCTACCCGAAGGATCATACAAGTTAATATCTGATTGGGTCAACCTAGCAATTTCTATCAATCGGTCTTTTAATACATCGTTGTCAATCTGACCCCGATTAAACTCCATAATATCTTCTACTATATTGGTACTTACTGTCTGTGCTCTTTCTATGTAAAAACTTTCAGTTTCACTTTGGTTACCACTACTTAAAATACTGATAATGACAGCACTTACAATTATTAATGGCAAGAAAAAGGCGATGTTAAGATATAGTTGGATCCTTGTTGAAAAATTAAGACTAAAATTATCTTGCTTATTAGGTTCATAACTGATGTACAATATCAAGAACATCATTACAAACACTAATAACAGGAATAAAAATGAAAAATTTGAAAAGATATTTTTAGGCGGATACTTCTCTGAAGAAATAATGATATTCTTATTTTTTTCGCCTGGAACCCTATAATGTTTGTGATCTTCTGTTTCTAGTTCTTTCTGTAAGAATCCTTTTTTATGCTTAAAAAGACTAAAGAATTTGTTATCGTAATTATAATCCCCGTAGCTATACATGAGTCGGTCATCTAAGAAAATAGCATAGCTATAATCTTTATACTTTCTAAGGGCTTCAAATTTTTTATCTACAAAAGGAGGGTAAATACTATTGGGAATACTTTTTTTAAGTTCAAGATCAAGGACTAATCTACCTACTAAAGTATCTTGTATCTCCATAGGGATAAGACAAATGTATTTGTTGTTGCCATTTGCCAAATCATTGGCAAAGTATACATTTTCATATTCAGTTAAGTATCTGTTTTTGTCGTAAAACCTACTTAACACATCGTAATTGACCCTTCCCGAAACTGGTATCCCCAAACTATCGAACAGTCTAATTTCTAAATCATACTTATCAAAATAACGGGTAATAAAATCCCTTTTTACTTTTCTTCTAATGAAATCATCGTCAATGGGAATGGTATCAAAGCTCTGTTGAAGTATAGTATCTTGTTTGATTCTTTCTACTACTTGACTTAAAGAGTATTCTCCTATTGGATCATTTTCTATCAAGAGTAAATTAGCATATTTGCTTTTGTTTTCTAGATCTCTAGACTGATCAAAGTGATAAATAGCGTAAGCACCTATAATTGCTGTCCAGAACGAACAGTAGAATAAATATATGAAGGTATTGTAATTGGTCCTGCCCAAAAATGTAGGGAAACTGAAATAGGTGATGCTGGCAAAATAGATAGCATTTACATTGAAAATAAGGATATTTTCAATTTCGAGTACAAGTGAGAAAAAGTAAAATAACAGACTGCCTATTACAAATACTATGGTAATCTTATAAAGGCTTTGACCTAGTTTGAGTAATAGCTTTGAAAAAATGTTACACAGTAAAAAGTAGATAATTACCGTGATAATAAATATAGCGAGGCAAAGCAGTTTAACTGGCTCTAGGTAATTGAACTCAGTAGTAATGTCTAAGGTAATTTCTGAGTTGAAGTAAATGTTTTGTATTACCAAAAAGACACTGTAACAAGTGAAATAAGTAAATACTACTAACAGTACTGAGATGAAATCTTTGATTAACTCTGGTAACTCAAGTAGGTATTTTACATTAATTAGCCTTCTAATATGAGTGGTTACGAAGCCAATGATAATACTCAATGAGAGCAAATTTAAAAAGAGATCACCCAAACTCGGATTGAATAAGTTGTAGGCATAATTTTCACCAGAAAATACATTAAGTTCTATAATTCCGTCAGGCAAATTATAAGTAAGCATGATGGCTCTTATGCCTAGAATTGTAAAAATTAAGAAGAAGAGAGCAGTGCGGTAATGATTGTTTTCTTTGAAATAGATGGCTTGTTCTCTTATATACAGCAGTAAAAAAAAGGAGATAACAGCTACAATAAAAAAGATAATCCACTCTTTTTCAGCAAAATACGAAAAATCATCATTAAAAATAATGGAGAATAAATAGGTATTGTAACTATTGAAAACCCTATTTTCATTCAGTGTTTCTTCAAGGCTGATTTCTATTTCTTGCGAAGGGAAAATATTAGGGTTCAGCTCTGATTTTAGATATTTGTTTTCAATGTCAAAGGTGAAATTGATGGGGATAAGCGATACAATTTCATACTCTTTGTCATTAATGTTATCAATAGATTTTTTGGCGACATAAATAGCGTTTTCGGTTTGAATACACTTCTCTAGAAAATACCCATCTATTTGCGCATAATTGATATCAAATTGGTGATCTGACCAATAGATCAGCTCGCCATCGCTATAAAGAAATACTGGATATTTATCGTCTGAAATTAAATTGGCAAAAGCTACCTGCCCGTCAGAAGATAACTTACTTTTGAGGTTAAAAATGGCTTCGTCGGCTATGCCGGATTCTCTCGTATAATTCTCTTTTATCCTTTCTAAGTAGAGTTCCTTATCACCAGAGGTCAAATAAAGAAATTTAAATGAAAGTGCGAGTAAGAGAGAAAAGCCGGCCAATAAAAGATAAATGAATCTTTTGGCTGGCATAAATATCTAACTTATTAATAACTGTCTAGCTGTTTCTAAAACTAAATATACATCAAAAATTGTACGCTAAGACAATTTTGACTTTAATATATTTTCAAGTTTCATTCGCTGAGTAGTTTCCTTCTTGCTTTGCTTAAACCAAAAATAAGCGATTACTGCCAACATAAGGTAAGGCATGATCATTAAATATAAGATGCCTGTATTCAATCCTGAGCCTAAAGAAGTTTCGCCTGCAGCAATGTTGTTTTCCACAGAAACCCGACACATGGCACATTGTGCCCAAGCCTGGTTGCCTACATTGATTAAAACAAACAATATGATTACAATAAGTTTTTTCATTTGGTTTATTTTACTTAAAAATTCAGTTTAAAACTGATAGTAAGGGCTAATCATTAAATAAACGATAACACCGGTTACCGAAACATACAGCCAAATAGGAAAAGTATATTTAACAATTTTTTTATGCTTTTCAAAATTACCACTCCATGCGTAATAAACAGCAAGTAGCACAAAAGGAACTACAATAATAGCTAAAAGAATATGTGTTAAAAGCAGGGTGAAATAAATATATCTAATAGCCCCCTCACCACCAAAAGAGGTAGCCTCCACAGAAGCATGATATATTATATAAGAAATTAAAAAAATACTGCCAAGAGAAAATGCAACTGTCATGCACATTTCGTGTACAGTCTTGTTGCCCTTTTTTATAAATACTACCCCTAATATTAAAAATACACTTGTTACCGTATTTATTATTCCGTTGATATGTGGTAGCATGTAAACCCAATTCCCGTTGAATTCGAGTAGTGAACTAGGTTTAAATAATAAAATGGCTACAGCTATGGGTATTACTACCGATAATACGCCTATAAGCCAAAGGTATTTACTTTCAGTTTTTTTTGTAAGTGACTCCATAGTGATTGGTTGAGATATATTAAAATCAAGAGAATGTATATTCCTGTATGAGTACTTGAATTTCGGTAATAAGCCTATCTATTTCCTCTCTTTCTGTGGCATTGTAATAGCCTCTTATATTTCTTTCCTTATCTATCAAAACTACTTTATCGGTATGGATAAAGCCATAAGGATCAGAATCGTCTGGTCTGGCAACCACGTAGTAACCACATTGGGCTATGTCATAAATATCTTCTTTGTTTCCAGTAAGTAATTTCCAGAAATTGGTATCGATTCCGTAATTAGTTGCATATTCTTTAAGCACTTTGGGTGTATCATGCGTGGGATTCACCGAGTGGAAAATTACTTTAACATTTTGGTTATCAGCAAAATATTCTTGTAGTCTTAATATTTCGGACGTCATCTGCACACAAGTAGTAGGGCAAGTTGAAAAGAAAAAACCTGCTACATAAATCTTATCTTCAATATCACTTTCTGTAAAAGTAGTACTGTCTTGTGTGAGCATAGAAAACGAGGGTATTTGATGCTCGGTAGCATTACTATTTTCGCAACCAGCCACCTCTGGTAACTCTACAGGTGCCAATTGGTAGTAATTTTTACCAGTATATTTCATCGTGATAAAAATCAATGCTGGGAGTACGATTAGAATGCCTAAAATTGCTAGCTTTTTCATATTGTTCAATACTAGGTATCTATTTTCAAAGTGATAATTCAACCAATATGTTTTATGTTTTGCTATTTAATTGCAAAGGTAAATTCAAATAGGTTAAAAACAGGTATTGGTACTTAGTGAAGTGTTGTAAAACAACTAAAATATAGTAACATAATTTAATTTGAAGGATTAAAAAGTTGCTGCCATAATAAATGATATACATCAGGTGCTTCAATCGCTTTACTTTGGGTTGAATGATTGAAATCTCCAATAATGAGTGGTTGATCTTCTGGGTTTTCTGTTAGCCTACCATGTGATCCTTGAATTAGTTCTGGGGTAAGGGGAATCACATCCATTAAATACCTGAACCCTAATTTCTTTTTTACTAATTTGCCACCTACCTTAAGCAGCGGAAATTTGATTTTTGGGTCTAAGAACATTTCTACAGGATCGTACCCCGGTTTCCGATGGATATCCACCGTTCGGGCAAAATCGGGTGCTTTGGCATCATCCAACCAATAATAATAAGTAAACCAAGAGTTATTGTCTGCTACAACCACTAAATCGCCACTTCTTTCATGGTCAATATGGTATTCTTTTTTTCCAGCTTCATCGAGTACTAATTCAATGCCCCTAGTACTTTGCAATAATGACTTTACTTCGTTTAACAATGATTTATCATTGAGGTAAACATGGGCTATTTGATGGTCTGCCACTGCAAATACTTTCGAGGTTCCTGCATCCAAGTATTCTAGCCCTAGATCTTCTTTTATAGATAAATAACCTTTTTCTCTAAATATTCTATTGATGTTGATTGGATAATTGGCATTGGTAATACCATATTCTGAAAGGATGAGGACATTTGCTCCTTTATTTTCATAATAGGTTATCAAGTCATTACAAACAGCATCTATCTCTTGTAAATCTTTTTGAATAACAGCATCATGTTGCCCATAACGTTGCATATTATAATCTAAATGGGGCAGATATATTAATGTTAGTGTAGGATCATGCCATTCATCTACTTTCTTAGAAGCTTCTGCTATCCATTTGCTAGAATTAATGGTTGTTTTCGGTCCCCAAAATTCAAATAAAGGAAATTGCCCTAATTCAGCCTGTAGTTTATTTCGCAAGTCCATCGGTTGGCTGTATACATCGGGTAACTTTCTGCCATCGGCAGGATATAAGGGCCTTGGTGTTACGCAATAATCTACGGATGCGTACATATTATACCACCAAAACATATTGGCACAAGTAAAATCTTGGTTTTCCTCTTTAGCAAATTCCCAAATTTTTTTGGACTGTACCAAATGGTTAGATTGTCGCCAAAATTTTATTTCACATTCATCTTTAAAATACCAACCATTTCCTACAATGCCATGGTCTTTGGGCCACTTACCAGTTAAATAGGTGTATTGAGCGGTACAGGTTACAGCTGGTAAAACTGGTTTAATATTGATCAGCTTTTTTTCCTTTAACCAATTACTAAGAAAAGGTGTATTCTCACCAATCAACCCAGAAGTTAAGCCTACTACATCTATTACTACTGTTTTATTCACAATAACTATTTAAAGTAATTTATTCGACAGGTGTTAAATATTTCAAGTTTTTTGTTGATGCAAAAATACTATTCAAATCATGATTATCAATATTTATAAAAAGTTCATTTTCAGTGTATTATGTATTTTTAATTTTGTGACCGCTAAAAATCACTTTTCGCTTCATTAACATTTGTTTGCAGCGATATCGTGTAAGATTTTTAAACCTAATGGAAACATCTCCGTAAAACCGCCTAACAACATTTTTTCAGAAAAGAATAAAGAAATGAAAAAGATTTTAATTATAGCTTTTGGACTTTTATTGTCGAATTATGCATTTAGTCAATTCACTATTAATCCACAAGCAGGCCTAACTGCCTCGATGCTTACCACTGATCCAGAGGGTACTGAAACAAGCGGCAGAATAGGTTATACATTTGGAGCAAGCGCCCGAATGGGAGATAAAATTTACTTTAACCCTGGAATATTTTGGGTAAGATCTAGTAATGAACTTACTACAAGAACGCAATTAGAAGATGAAGGAACAAGTTTTGGTGAAATAAGGGATAATGCATCTATCAATATGATACATATTCCAATGCAAGTAGGTTTAAAAGTGATCAATACAGATCCATTTGCTCTTCGTTTGGCTGCTGGTCCCTCGTTATCGTGGGTTACCAATGTGCAAGATAATGACTTAGGCTTAACACAAGATAGTTACAATGAGCGCATTTGGGGTGCCAAAGTAGGAGCGGGTATCGATATACTTTTCCTTACAGTAGACTTAAACTACGAATTAGGAATAACTGAACTATATCAAAATTCTGATGCCAAGAATAACATACTTAGCTTAACTGCAGGTATTAAATTCTAAAGATAAATTTAACTGAAATTTCTCTGTGTACAATTCAATATCGAAAAGCCCTGTCAAAAAACTGACAGGGTTTTTTTATTACCCTAAGTTTTCGAGTACCCATCTCATTTCACGAGTAATAGATTCTGCCAAAGGCAATTGATGTTTCTCTGGTAACACTTCCCATGTATATGTTTCTATTTCTAAGTGGTTCACTAAATTTTTATCCTTGATGTAGTCAAGTGTTTTCACAATTTCATTTCTGGTAGAACGCAAAGGCTCATAGTTTTCTAGAAAAAGTGGTACGTGGAAGTGAATCCGCCAAGTTTTTTCATGCTCAGTAAATTGGCTAATGGCATCTGGCAAATCGTTGTATTGTGTTAAGCCAGCCTCATCTTTTGAAATGACTTGGTGTAAGTAAGTCGATTCTTGAAATTTCTTTAATGAATCTAGTTTTAACTGATTGCTTTCTTCATTTAGATTGAAATCTGCCTGAAGGGCGGCACTTATTTGTATTTTCCCAACTTTAATCCCTACTGCCTCCATTTTTTCAAATGCTTCTCTGGGTTCTTCGAACTCAATGGCATAATGGCACACATCGTAACAGATTCTTAAATGATTACGAATAATTTGTTCGGCTTTTTCATTGTTACAAGCAAAATGTGCAGCTATTATTTTGCTTCCATAGGGAAGCAATGTATTGGTAAAGTAGTCGATTACCTCATGTGTATTTTCAAGTATACCGTCAGGCTCTGGTTCTAAATCTAAATGGAGTAACTTACCAGTTTCTTGTTTTACTCGATATAGATACTTAACAACTTCTATAAGGTTTTTAGTGGCAGCAATAATTACCTCTTCATTGTTTTGATCCCAATACTTATAAGATAGAGGAGAAGTGGAGATACTGCCTTCTGTTACATGTGAAGGTAATAATGTTTCAAGTATTTCAAACAATCTAATGGTATAATCTACCCTGTCTTTTGTTGTCCAATCAGGTGCGTGTACTTGATCTTTAACAACAGTTCGATGAAAGGCACCATACGGAAAACCATTCATGGTAAAAACATATAAGTTTTCCTTGTTAAGCCACTCTTTAAAATCTGAAAGCTGATGGTTCTCTAAAATTTCTAAGCTTGCTTGGTTCGATAATCTTAAACCAATGCCCATGGCACCGTCATTAGCACATTCCTTTTTTATTTGAGGCAAGAAGTTTTTGAGTTGCTCAAAAGTAGCCTGCCAACTTTCTCCAGGATGGATATTGCTACAGTAAGTTAAGTGAAAGGGGGAATTGGATATTTTCATAATTAGAAAAGACCAGTTTAAACTGCGGTAGTCGTACTGGCCTAGGTTAAATCTAATAATTACTTGAATTATACTGTTATATACATATTTTCTAGATAATTGACAGATTTTTCTATTATATCATTATCCATTTCGTGTACTTCTATACCTTTCCCAATTTGCTCTATCAGCATAATTGTAAGTTGCCCACCTAAGTGTTCCCGAAACTCGTAAAGACCTGCAATAATTTTTAATATACCTTCTTGATTTCTTTCAGATAATACAGGGTGGTGTAATTTAAAACCTAAGTCTTTAAATAATTTCACAACTCGTTCAAGATCTTTTAAAGAAATTAAGCCTTTATAATAAGAGTATGTAACATCTAGAGCAATTCCTATAGCAACAGCTTCCCCATGTCTTAATTCATAGTTACTAAGTTGCTCCATTTTATGTGCCGCCCAATGTCCAAAATCTAAAGGTCTAGAGGAACCTAATTCAAATGGATCGCCGCCAGCAATATGTTCCATATGCAGTTTGGCGCATTTAAAAATTAGTTTTTCCATCGGTGGCATTTTTCTTTCAGCTAGTAATTGAGCATCTTGCTCAACTTCTTCAAAAAATGGGGCATCTTTGATCAATGCCACTTTAATAGCTTCGGAAATTCCAGCTCGCCAATCTCGGTTATCTAAAGTGGTTAAAAAATGCGTATCGTTAAAGACTGCTACTGGTGGTACAAATGCGCCTAAGTAATTCTTTTTACCAAAAGCATTTATGCCATTTTTTACCCCTATGCCAGAATCGTTTTGTGACAATACTGTGGTTGGAATTCGAATATGTCTAATACCGCGGTGTGCAATAGCTGCTGCAAACCCTGCCATATCCAGGACGGCCCCACCACCAATAGCTACAATATATGAATGCCTATCTATATGGAAATCATTGGTTGCTTTTAAAATCGCTTCAAGATATTTATTCTCATTTTTAGAAGTTTCCCCACCTGCCACAATTAAAGGAGTTCCCAATAATTGTAGTTGTTCTTCATGAAGCGTAAAATAAGATTCTATATCTTCAATTAAGTATTTATGTAAATCTGCTACACCCTTATCTATTACAAAGAATACTTTAGTCCTTCCCGCTTTTTTATTAAAGAAATCGACGAAAGTGCTGTTCTCGGAACTAAATAAATGCTTTGTGAAAAAGACTTTATAGGTAAAAGGTACTTCAAATTTTTGTGTTATTTCTTTCATAGATTGCTATACACTTATCAACTGGTACAAATCTACAATAAATAACGCTTGTGTTAGGGATGTGTTCCTCTGTACAAAAACTTTATATGGCTAAATAGTTATCTTTTCAAATCAAACAAAAAAACCGACTTGCAAAGTCGGTTTTTTTATGATTATTTCTGACATGTATTACTCATCGAAAACAATGGTGTAACCTCTAATGCCATGTTCGTGACTATCTAGTCCTTCCTTTTCATGTTCAGGAGTTACCCTTAATCCTAAAGTTTTGTGAATTACATAGAATATAATTAATGCTGAACCAAATGCGGCAGCCCCACATGTAAGCACACTTACCAACTGAATAACAAGTTGTTCCATTCCTGCTTGTGCACCAAACATACCCACTGCGAGTGTTCCAAATATACCACAAGTTAAATGTACAGAAACCGCGCCTACACAATCGTCGAGTTTTAGTTTATCGAGCCCTACAGCTGAGATTACAACGAGCATTCCACTTATACCACCTATAATTAATGCTTCTAAGAAATTCATTTGGTCTGCACCTGCCGTAATACCAACCAAACCAGCAAGAATTCCGTTTAGTGCCATCCCTAGATCAAGTCTTCTAAAAGTAACATAACCCATTAATGTACCACCTAGTGCACCAGCGGCGGCGGCTAAAGAAGTAGTAACCAACACTAAAGAAACAGCTGCAGGATCAGCAGAAAGTACTGAGCCCCCATTGAAACCAAACCAACCTAACCAAAGTAAGAATACGCCTATTACTGCCAAAGGTACACTAGAGCCAGGGAAGTCATTTACTCGATTGTTATCATATTTACCAAGCCTTGGGCCAAGTATAATGATACCTGCTAAGGCTCCCCATCCACCTACTGAATGCACTAAGGTAGAACCAGCAAAATCGATAAAGCCATAAGCGTGTAGTGCCCCTTCACCCCATTTCCAACTGCCAATTACAGGATAAACAAGACCTACAAAGAAAACCGTAAAAATAAAATAGCCCGAAATTTTAATACGCTCAGCTACAGCACCAGATACAATAGTAGCAGCAGTGGCGGCAAACATACCTTGGAAAAGAAAATCTGTCCAGTAGGTATAACTTGCGTTGTAGCTTAAATCAAGACCTCCTTCAGATAATAAGGGAGCAGGAAGTCCGAATCCAGCAAAAGCGAACCATCCAGGTTGTTCAAAACCAGGGTACATTAAGTTAAATCCAAATAAAGCATAGGTTATTAAACCAATAGCTGGTGTCAATGTATTTTTAAAAAGGATATTTACGGTATTTTTTGCTTGTGTAAAACCTGCTTCAACTCCTGCAAAGCCAAGGTGCATGATAAAAACCAGCGCGGTTGATACCATCATCCAAATATTATTTGCCATTAGAGAAAGGGCATTGATTTGTTGAGCCGCGTCAACAGCAGCTTCTGTGTTGAGTTCTTTAACTGTGGTATTGGTGATAAGCTCTACACCCACACCAGCGTCAAGTAATAGACCTGATAAAATAGCATCCATAGATGTTTGAAAATTTACTTTAAAATAATTGTAGGGATAGTCAGAAAACTGAGTAAGTATCAGTTTAATAATGACATGCGGGTGCTTATTGGAACTTCAAATATAAAATGAAAATCTCAATTTCAATTGATTTGGTTTTGAAATTTGTAAGAGGAAAATGTTAATGGTGCATTATAGAATACTTAACCACCAAAATAGTTGGGGGCTTATGGATAGTTTTAAATCATTTTTTTTTTGCAGCAGTGCTTTGTTGTAGTTGAATTCAAAAAATCAGCTTGTCACTCTTTTATACTTGCAAGGGGCAACTCTTCAAAATTGGCTTTAAAAGTAAAGACTTTTATATTTCCATTAATGTAATTACATACCCAAGCTTCAATAATGGAATCTTGTTGAAAAACATCTACACCGACAGGTTTCCCTTTAGATTCCCAAGAACCCAAAAGGTTGAGGCTGTCTTTGCCAAAAACTTGTATCTGATCGTCTGCATAGCAGGTAGTAACAATCATGCTGCTGTCATTGGTGAATGACATGGTTCTGGGGTCATCTAGTGTTTTTGTACTTTTTTGTTGTACTAGACTGTCTATCGAAAGTTTGACTATTTTCTCAGGGCTACTCAACGTTACGTAAAGGAAGTTTTTATCTGCCAATAAATGTCTGGGTGTAGCGCCCACATACTTCTTTTGTTTTAATTCTAAACTTGGTATATCGAATACGGAAATAAATCCATTGCCCATGTGCGCCACAAAAAGTGATTTACCGTCTAAAGAGAGTGTCATTCCTCTAGGTACTCCTTTGGTTTCAAGGTTTTTGATTACTTTCCAATTATTGGGGTTTGTATCGCGGGTGTCAATAACAGATACATTATGATCATGCCAGTTCGAAACAAAAACATAATTATTATTTGGGGCAGTAACAATGAATTTGGGTGTCTTCCCTGTTTCGATAAATGGTAAAGAAACTTGGTAAGCAGTATCCATTTCGTGGTTGGTAATCTTTGCCGCTACAACTTTGTTTTCTGTGGCTTGCTGTGGCTTTTTCAAATCCCAAAATATAACTCCTCCTGCATTATGTAATGAAACCCAAAGGTATCGGTCATTGTGTGATAAACAGGCTTCAACAGGTTTTTCAGCGAATGATGAAAACCATTTTTTTTCTTGGTAGTCGAATCCTTGAGCTTTGGTCGCTTTAAATTTTAATGTTCTGAAAGGTGTTTTTTCGGCACGTTTAAAAACCTTAATGCTCATAGATTCTAGATTCATGGCATAAAGAAAATCTTTCTTAGTATCAAACAAGACTGATTTTGTACCAATACCCGTTGCTAATTTAGTGCTCTTCTGTAATGCTAATTCTTTCGGTATTTTTAAAGTTGCTTTTTTTTTTACTACAGGTGTTGAATTTGGTGCCTCACTAATTTCTGCGTATAAAATGGGTTTTGCCTTTTTTTCTTTTTGTCGTTCTATCTTTTGTATAAAAAGAGTAGTAATCAGAAAAGCTGAATTAATGAACCAAAATATTAAAATATACTTGGTAAAAGTTACTCTGCGTAAAAATGTGGTATGCATCTTAGTAAGTTGAAAAAGTATGAATTGGATTCCCCCATATCTCAGGGCTTTGTTCTCTACTGTGCAATCTTCTTGCCCAATACGGTACTTCTTCCAATAAATATGTTCCCAATTCTTTTAATGCTATTTTTTGGTCATTATTTTGATCTGCTTCTCCTTGCATCCCTTTCATTAGAAAATAACTAAAAAGCGAATGCTGTTTCTCTGGATACCAAGAAGCCACTTGGTTATTTGCTGAAGCAGTTAAGACGATAGCATTTTCATCTAATTTAATTTTATTTTCGGTATTTATGAAAATAGGTGACATGTTTTTTAACAATGCCCCACCTTCTGAAACACCGCTAAAACATGCATCGATTACAACAGTAATTGTTTTATAAGGCAATTGGGCGAGGTTATTATAAAATGTATTAAGTGCATAACCATTTAAAGATAGTTGTGAAGGATCGCAATCGCTGGGTACAAAGTAAGCCTCTTTAGTTTCAGGACTTGGGCCTCCATGCCCGTTGTAGTAGATAAAAACATCTGATTCATTGGGTTTTACATAATTGTATAACTTTCCTTTGTGATTGGCCTCATTACCAAAAATACTAAAGAAAGTGGCTTGGGTGGCATCTTCTGCATAAATGATATTTCCTTCTTTATAGCCTAATGAATTGATCAAATAGTTTTTAAAAGTATTTGCGTCGCGGTGTGCGTAACTCACTTCTGGCACATCTTGGTTCAGATAATTTTTATTGCCGATAATAACAGCAATGGCATTATTGTTTTGCTTTGTAGTTGAAGGAATATTGGTTTCTATATCGCTTGAAAAACGCTGAATATCAGTAGTGACAGTGGTGGTGGTATTTACAGGCGTTTTTGGTGTTGAGTTTACAGTAGTTCCATTTTTAATGATAGAATCGGGAATTTTCTTTGTTTCTTTAAAAGCAAGGTTTTGCTCCTTCATTAATTGTCGAAGTAGTGTTTCTGATATGCCAAACTTTCTAGCAACCAAACTAGGAGTATCACCTTTTTGTAATTGATACTTTCTTATATTTTGTTTTAATTGTTTCCTGCTCACATACCTTACCAAGAGCTTGGTATTAGGTTTTAACTTGTTGGATGTTAAAGGTCTATTAAGTTGTAAAATTTCTCTAGGGGTAGTTTTATACTTAGAGGCTATTCCTCTCAGAGTCTCGCCCCTTTTTACAATATGGTAAACAGGGAACTGATTTTGAGCCAATAAATGCGACTGTAGAATAATTATAAAAAGAACTACTAATGTATATACTTTCATAATCAATATAATTTAAACAAAGCTTATTTCACTTTATAATACGTCTTAGACAACATAAAGTATAAGAAGGTTTAATGCCATTATATTTTTGGTGCATAAAAGAGCTTGGCATTAGTAAGGGGAAGGATCAGTTCTTGTGGAACATTCAACATTCTTTTTGCTCTGAGGAATCTATTCAATTCATATTCATTATAGTTAGAAGCATTAGAATCAAATGAATTGATACGTACCCTGCCAGAAGCGTGGATAAACTCATTGTTTCCCAACCACATGGCAACATGTACTACTTTTTCAGAGTTTTCGCTGGTAGCTTTTCTACCGAAGAATAGTAAATCACCGGGAAGTAAGTTATCAAATCCATTTGAAGTATCTACAGGTTTGCCAGCATGTACTTGTTGCGAGGCATCTCTTGGAATTACCATGCCATTCATAAAGTAAATGGTTTTGGTAAAACCGCTACAATCTACTCCTTTAAATGAAGTACCACCCCACAAATAAGGAATACCGAGCATTTGTTTGCTTACTTTTGTTAGGCTTTCTGCAGAAGGAATTAAAGCGGCCAGCCAATCTTCATAAAGCTGCGCAGCCTCTTTTTCAATAAATCCTTGCCTTCCATCTGGGAAAGCTATCTCATAGAAATTATTATTTTGATTTTGCAACACTAAGATATTACCACCTGCCAAATCAGAAATTACTTGGCTTTTTGTATTCGTACTCTCGTAAACTTTATCAATAGGTTTGATTACAATCAATTTTGGCTTGCCTAACCAAGCGTTGTACTCAGTTTCATTTAATAATACAATGCCACCTAGATCTACCCATGCAATGTATTTATCTGGTGTTTGAACCCTATACCAATTGTCTTTTTTTTCAAATACTTTCAGTGGTGTACCTAAAGTTGACTGTGTTGCTAATTCTGCTGAATGTTTGGGCAATGACCTTAAATTGGCAACAGAAATATTTACAACTGCATAAATTTTATTATCTAGTGCTTCTCTGTTAGGAAGAAGGGTGAAAATCGTATCTACACTGTAGGGTAAAGTATTTACATAATTTCTAATACTATCTAACAGCGAAGGAAAATTAGATTTAGTCGTGATTTTTAAGGTTTTATCGACTTCTTCAATGGTTATATCTTTTATGCCCACTCTTTTGTCTGGGATAATGCCCTTAGAAATTCCCCCAATTTTATCTTCAATTTCTTGTAAGTCATAATTACTTTTTTGAGTACAATTGAAAAAGCTAAAAATTGCAATTAATGACAGCGTAACTAGCAAAGATTTCATAAAAAGAACAGAAGCTTGAAAAATGAAAAATCAAAAATAGGAATGATTTAGTATTCAAGACTAAATTCATTTCCTTTTTAAAGGATGCATCTCGCATATTTTTTACTTAAACGGCAGGTATTTTATTTAAAAGGTGCAGCCTAGTAAAAAAAAGCGTGTCTCTATAGATGTATTTAAAATCTTATAAAAATGAAAAATAAATTATTAGGCTCTTTGATTTTGGCAGTTTTGTGTTTTTTTCAAACTTATGCGCAAGAACAAAAAAGTTTTAGCACCCAGAAGGGTAAAAAATTAGATTTGGTATCTAGAGTAGGTGGCAATGTTATTATAAAGGGATGGGACAAAATGGAAGTTGATGTAAGCATAGACCATAATTTCGATGAATCTGATGTTACGTTTACTATTACAGAATCGAATGGTAACGTAACAGTGAAAGGAGAAAAAAATGGTGGTGGAAATAATTGGGGTTGGGGAAATAAAAGGACAACCTATGAAGTATATGTACCTAATGAATTTGATCTTGAATTAAAAACTTCTGGAGGAAACCTAGACATAGATGGCGTAAATGGTGAAATAGAGGGAAGGACCTCTGGTGGAAATGTTGATGTATCCAATCTTGCTGGACAGCTTAAATTAGGTACCAGTGGTGGTAATATTGGTGTGAATAATGTGACAGGTGATGGTAGAGTTTCTACTAGTGGTGGCAACGTTACAGTAAAATCTATGAATGGTAAATTTGATTTATCTACCAGTGGTGGAAATATAACTATTTCTGATTCTGAAATTGAAGGAAAAGCATCTACCAGTGGTGGAGGTATTAATGTAAGTAGGACGAAAGGAGCGCTAAGCGTGGCAACTAGTGGCGGAAATATTTCTTTTAATGATTCAGAAACCAGTGGAACAGCCAGAACTAGTGGAGGAAATATCAAAGTAGACCAAGCCAATGAAGGTTCTAACGTTTCTACTAGTGGTGGAAATATTACGATTAATTCTGCAAGAAAATTTGCCATAGCCAAAACAAGCGGTGGGAACATTACAATTAAAGAAATTGATGGTAAAGTTGAAGCTAAAACCAGTGGTGGTAATATTGATGTGAAAATGAGGAACAGTTATGACGGTGCCCATGATGCCGAATTGGTTACCTCAGGGGGAGAAGTTACCCTTTACGTGCCTGCTAACATGGGTATGGACTTCGATGTTACTTTGGAGATAACCAAGAATTCGAATAAAGATTATAAAATCAATAGTGATTTTCCTATGAATGTATCAGAAGGAGAGATGGAGACTTCTGAAAATAGTAGATATAGCAGAAAGAAAATTACTGGTACAGGCAGTGTGGGTAATGGAAAAAATAGGATAATGATTAAGACTGTAAATGGAGATATTAATATTAAGAAGATTTAAATCCTAACTGATAAGTAATTAGACTAATCATAAAAGTCCTTAAGATATTTTTCTTAAGGACTTTTATGATTTACTTAAAACTAAGGCAATCTTCCTTCAGTCTCTTGGGCAAAATCTTCCAACATTTTTTGCATTTTCTCCACTTCTTCAGGGTGTCTATCAAAAATATTATACATTTCTGAAGGGTCATTTTCTAAATCGAACAATTCGGGATTTTCTTTTTGTTTGATGGAGTATTTTAAGTTACCCACTCGTACTGCTTCTAACTTATCTCCTACAAAATAATACATTGTATTACTTGGAGTGGTGCTACTATTGCCATTTAAAAAGCTTCTGGCACTTTTACCATCTAAAGGATTTTCTTGTGCTATTTCTGCACCAGCCACATCGGCTAGGGTAGCAAAAAGATCCATGGTCGTCATCATTTGCTCACTCACAAAATTTGTTTGAAATTCTGCAGGCCAGCTAATAATGGCGGGTACTCTAAATCCCCCTTCAAAAGAAGTTGCCTTAGCTCCTCTGAGTGTACCTGTAGATCCAGTATGCCAGCGTTCATTCCCCCTTTGTAACATTCTATCTGGTAAATTATGCCACGGTCCATTATCACTTGTAAAAATGAAGAGTGTGTTCTCCGTTAAATTAAGCGCATCGAGTTTTCCTTTGATTTTTCCTACACCTTCATCAATATTTTCAATTACAGCCCTGTACAAATTCTGATTCGCTTTTTCAAGGTAACTATCTGGGGCTGCTACTGGCAAATGTGGCATACTGTAAGGCAAGTAAATAAAGAAAGGTTCATCTTTATGATTATCGATAAAATTTAGTGCCTTTTGGGTAAATTCATTGGTAAGTTCTTTTTGTTCATAATTCACTTCTTTTACCGTTTTTTCATTTTCATACATCATAAGGGATACATCAGTTTGTACCCAGGGTTTGATCATGTCATTACTGTAAGGCAAACCGTAATATTCGTCAAATCCCCTGCCTGTGGGTAATAATTCAGGAGTAGCATGACCCAAATGCCATTTTCCATATGCTGCGGTAGCATAGCCCTGCTCTTTCAATAAATTGGCAATGGTTACTTCTCTTTCAGGCAAACCATGCGTAGATTCTGGACCTGTATTTCTCCAAATATGTCTAATAGGGTATCTGCCTGTTAATAATGCTGCTCTGGAAGGCGTACACACAGAGGCCGCTACATAAAAAGAAGTTAATCGGATACCTTCATATGCGAGTTTATCCAGGTTTGGTGTTTTATTCACAGGACTACCATAGCAAGATAAATCACCATACCCTAGGTCATCGGCAAAGATGAGGATAATATTAGGCTTATTTAAAGGCTTTTGGTTATTATTTGTGGTACATGTTGTTGCTATAAAAAATAGGGTGATAAAGAATAGGATTTGCCTCATTAGTAGTTATTGTTTGTTTAACTTGTATCGGTTTTGAGTTTCTAACTTACAAAATAATCGACTTAAAAGTATATGCTTTTTTTAGTTACTGGCTCAATGATATTTTGAGGATTTTAAACTTTTTGATTATCCCCAAATAGTCTTATCTTTTGTTTCGAAAATATTAAAAATACGATTAATGAAAATAGTTGAATGTCCTAGGGATGCGATGCAGGGTTTGGAAGGTTTTGTACCTACCAGCGATAAAATCAAGTATATCAATGCCTTGTTAAAAGTGGGTTTCAATACCATTGATTTTGGTAGCTTTGTATCTCCGAAGGCCATTCCCCAAATGAGGGATACTGCAGAAGTTTTGGCAGGATTAGATTTATCTAGTACTTATTCTCAGCTGCTTGCTATTATTGCCAATGTAAGAGGAGCGCGAGAAGCATTGCATCATCATCAAATAGATTTTCTAGGTTTCCCACTTTCAATTTCAGAAACTTTTCAGCAAAGAAATACTAATAAAAGTATTGGGGAAGCTTTGATTGCACTAACTGAAATCTATAAACTTGTAAATGAAGCTGAGAAGCAATTAGTGGTGTACATTTCTATGGGTTTCGGCAATCCCTATGGCGAACAGTATAATGCTGAAACTGTATCTGAATTTGTAGCTAAACTTCAAGACATGGGAGTAAAAATAATTTCCTTAGCCGATACCATTGGTAGTGCTTCAACTGATTTAATCGATGCTGTTTTCTCGAAGGTGTTAGCTACTTTCCCTAACCTAGAAATTGGCGCTCATTTCCATTCAACAAGGCAAACGGCAAAAGAGAAAATAGATGCTGCTTGGCAAGCTGGTTGCAGACGAATAGATAGTGCCATAGGAGGGATGGGTGGTTGCCCCATGGCCAAAGAAGATTTGACAGGAAATATTGATACAAATGTTTTAATAGATTTTTGTATTGAAAATGAATTGAACCATGGTTTAAATCTAGAAGCTTACAAGAAAGCTGTTAAAATCAAAGAATCTCTTTTTAATTGATTCTTTTAGAGCCAACAAATAGAGTAGAGGCTTTAGGGAAAACAATCACCAGTTATCTTAAAAAAAGAAAGACTTCTTTAAGAAGCCTCTTTGTTATAATATCATTTCGATTATGATGTATTAGGTTTTTTGTTTCTTTTTCTTAGCAGCTGGGAACAGAATATTGTTTAATATCAATCTGTAACCAGGAGAATTCGGATGTAGATTTAAGTCAGTTGGTTCTTCACCTACAAAATGTCTATAATCTTCTGGGTCATGTCCGCCAAAAAATGTCCAAGTGCCTTTACCAAATGTACCGTGAATATACCTGGCTTCGTTGGCCTCTTTGGTTTCACCCATCACTATTACATCAGATTTGATCAGTGGCTTTTTAAAAGCGGTGGTTTGTCCCATAAAACCTTTTATCAATAATTCGTGGTTTTGGCTCAACATGGTAGGAATAGGATCCCATTTTGCAGAAAACTGAAATAACTTAAAGAAGTCATTGCTTTCATTGAGCCCTCTTTCATGCGATTGGTTATCTATATTAGAATACTCATACTCATACGCATTGAGTTTCAATTTAAAATCTTTGAAAGCAAAAGTATTTTCATAATTCAATTTACTCTGTGCATTTCTATCGAATGCATCACCATCGTACATTTCATCAGCAATATCTACACCTTCTGCGGAAAGGGCTATATCATATGTATCGGTAGCAGAGCACATGGCAAAAAGGAAACCGCCACCAGCGCAGAAATCTCTAATCTTTTTTACTACTGCCAATTTTAACTCCGAAACCTTGTTAAAACCATGGTTACGGGCAGATTTCTCAAATTCTCTTTGTTGTTCTATATACCATTGTTGCCTACCATAAGTGGCATAAAATTTACCATATTGTCCTGTAAAATCTTCGTGGTGTAAATGCAACCAATCGTATTCGGGAAGTTTACCAAGCATCACCTCATCATCAAAAACTACATCATATGGTATTTCTGCATAGGTGAGTACTAGCGTTACTGCGTCGTCCCAAGGTTGCTTAGATTTTGGGGAATAAACGGCAATTTTAGGTGCTACTTCAAGTTTCATCACATCCATATTTGCTTCTGGACTCGCAATGGCTTGTTTAATTTGTAAAGCTTCTGCATCGGAAATTACACTATAGCTTATGCCTCTTATAATTAGTTCATTTTCAAAAGATTGCAAGTATTTAAACATGAAGCTGCCACCTTTGTAGTTGAGTAGCCACTCGGCTTCAACTTCTTGCTGTAATACCCAAAAAGTAACCCCGTAAGCCTTTAAATGGTTGGCTTGGGTTTCATCCATGGGTAGAAGTAAGTAGGCTGCTTTTAAGGTACTGGTTGCTGCAAATAAGCTTATGATCAAAAAGAACGTTCTCATATAAATTATTAGAGTTTAAAAAGTATGTTCAGTTGAAAGTATTTTGAAGTAATTTAAAAAAAGTGGGCTAGAATTAGAAGTATAAAAGTATAAACTTGATGTATAGCTATTAAGTTTCAGTCTTTGGCCCTACTGAATAAACTTTTAGAAGAGGTTTTTATTGAAGTGGTGATTTATTCTTCAATATAAATATCTAGAAATTCTAAAAATTTGTCATGGATTTGGTCTTATACAAAAAAAATGCTGGCTATTGTAGCCAACATTTTAAAATTAGTTCAACTCTAAATTAATAATTTATAAAACAATGGCTACTTTCTTTAGCTGACTCGCTACTTTTAACCCTCTGTTACTAAGTTCATCAATACTAATCTCGAATCTTAACTTATTATTTACTTCTTTAAAGTTGATTCCGCTCCCTCTAGTAGAAAGTCCATTTTTATCTGTAACTAATAAAAGATTGTGCTTTGCTGATTTATCCCTCAGTTCTTTCAACATTTTACTTTTAGACCTTGGCAAATAAAGTACTTGGAAATCTTCTAAAGACGATGTTATATCAATTTTTTCTACTACGATAGGTTTTCCTTTTCTCTTGGCTCCATCTAGTCGTGTTTTAAGAACATCAAACATTTTATCTTCTTCAAAAACAGCAATTTTAAAATTAGAACTTGATGCTTCTTGGGGCCATTCAATGTACTTGATGAAATTATAGATGAACATCCTCTTTACATCGTTTATGTCGCTATTTTGTGCAAAAAGGAAACTAGCTGATGGTAATAAAATGGTAAGCAATAATAATTTTCTGAAGTGTTTCATTCTCTAGAAAGTTTAGTTTAGCCGCTAATATTTAATAAGCTGGTAAGAATTGACTTTATTGCAGCCAAAACTTACCTAGTATGATAAATAAACTAAACTGTTCTATTTTTAGTATGCGGGTTTATTTTTTCTTAGATAAATCGTATCACCGGGTTTAATGACTGAAGCATACCACATTCTGTTTTTCCGCAATAACTTTTCGTATTGAATACCATATTTCTGTGATATGCTGTACATGGTATCGCCTTCAATTACAGTGTGAAAATCATTTCCTCTAACAGCACGGCCTCTTTTGTTTTGCAAGTATATTAATTGATTGGGGTATAATTCATCGCCAGTACCTAGCTCATTATATTTTTCTATTTGTTTTACTTTTATATCTAAGGTAGTAGCAATACTTAATTTCGTTTCTCCAGGGTGTACTACAATAGATTTTAACTTATTTGTTTTTTCAATATCAAAAGATCTGCTAGAGGCAACTCCTCCACTACCACCTTTGCCTGAATCATATTTAAATAATTTATATCTTTCTATAATGGTAATGAGTTTGTTGGCATAAGTAGGGCTAGTTGCATAACCAGCTTTTTTTAATCCTTTCGCCCAACCTTTATAATCTGTAGTTTTGAGTGAAAAGAGTGATGCATAACGTTGTCTATTACTGAGAAAGTTGGCATGATCACGGTATGAATCAAGCACTCTGTCATACTTTCTAAAACATTCATTTCTTCGGTCATCATTCATTCTTACAGACTTCCCTTTCCAATCGTTATGACATTTTATACCGAAGTGATTATTGGCTTTTGTTGCCAGTTTACTATTTCCGTTTCCAGACTCTAGCATACCTTGAGCAAGCGTGATACTAGCAGGTATTCTCTTTTCATTCATGTTCTGGATTGCTGCATCTTTATACATATTGATGTAATCTTCCGCCGATAGATTTCTTTGAGGGCGTTGAGCGGATACAGTAAATGAAAAAAATACTATTATATAAAAAAGCAACTTGCTTTTAAGCAAAATCGATGATTTGAAGTTCATGCGTGATATTTTAATTATTTGGTATCGTAAAATCAGTTTTTACTGAACTTTTTACTTCAAACGTAAAACTGCTAGTAAGGGATATTATTTTCTGGAGATTTAGTGTGGAGCAAGGGAAAATATACCTTGCTCAACTATTGATTTATTTCTGAATTGTCTTTGTTTATAATAACTCTTTTATAATGTCTTCTAATGAAATATTCTCAGCTTCTGCTTTAAAATTTCTAACAATTCTGTGTCTTAGAACAGGGATTGCCATAGATTGAATATCTTCTATATCAGGAGAGTATTTTCCATTGAGTAAAGCGTTGCATTTTGCTCCTAAAACCAAGTATTGTGATGCTCTAGGACCAGCGCCCCATTCTAAATAATTATTAGTAATCTCAGCAGCTTGGTCTGTAAATGGACGTGTTTTCCTCACTAATTTCACTGCATATTCTACAACATTATCTGCAATAGGTACTTTTCTTACTAGGTTTTGGAAATAAAGAATCTCTTCTGCTGAAGTAATTTTTTCAACCGTTGCTTTTTTATCACTTGTTGTCCCTTTTACTACTTCTACTTCAGAATCATAAGAAGGATAATCTAATAGTATATTGAACATGAACCTGTCTAACTGAGCTTCTGGTAGTGGATAAGTACCTTCTTGTTCAATAGGGTTCTGTGTTGCAAGTACAAAAAATGGCTTCTCTAAATTGTAATGTTTACCTCCAATTGTTACTGAAAACTCTTGCATAGACTCTAGTAAGGCTGCTTGAGTTTTAGGAGGAGTACGGTTTATTTCATCTGCTAAGATAATATTGGCGAAAATAGGACCTTTTATGAATTTAAAATTCCTGTCTTTATCCATGGTTTCAGAACCTACAATATCGGAAGGCATTAAATCCGGAGTAAATTGAATCCTATTAAAATTAAGGTTTAGTACTGCTGCTGTATTTTGTATCAATAGGGTTTTTGCTAAACCTGGCACACCAACTAATAAGCAGTGTCCTTGACAAAATATTGAGGTTAAAATCAGTCTTACTACTTCTTTTTGACCTATAATTACTTTTGCAATTTCTTGCGAAAGATTATCATAGGTTGTTTTCATGGCGTCTGCTGCTTCTTTGTCTGAACTGAAATTGATCGACATTATTTACTAGATTAAAAAATTGAAAAAATTTCTTGAGAAATGATTAAAAATAATGTTGTATTTAATAATAGTTATAGAACAAACGATGTAATTGTTTATTCGTTCGTAAGTTAATGGAAAAAATGGCATCTTTTATAAAGAAAGGGCACATAATTGTGCCCTTTCTAGTAATTATCTTTTTGTGCTTTATAAGTTCTTAACAATATTGCATTTATCATACTCAGGGTCAATCTCTATAAAAACTTGCTGTTTAGCTAATTTTAGCCATTCTTCTATCGCTTCCCCTTTTTTGCTATTCATTGTAGCAGCATAAAGTTTTTGATAATCGGTTTTTAAGTTGGCATAATGGGGCGGTACATAATCATTATAAAAAATAACCCTAACTGCCGTTTTACCATCTTCTGTCCTAAATTTTTGAGGAGTGGTTATGTTACCAGTTTTCATAGTATCGATAGTAAAGAAAATTACTGGATCGAGCGTTTCTGTAGACACATAGCTACTTCCTGTTGTATTGTCTTTAAAATAACCAGCATTAGACCGGGTTTCTTGATCATCTGAATGTTCTTTTGCGGCTGCTTCGAAGGTGAGACTATCCATTAAAACCCTAGAACGGATACTATCCATAAAAGAGATGGTATTTGTAAGATCATCTGAATTAGATTTTGGCCTAATTAAAATGTGTCTTGCTCTAAATCTATTCCCTCTTCTTTCTAATAGTTGAATCAAGTGGAAACCAAATTCAGACTCAACAGGATCAGCAATTTCTCCAGGTTCTATTCTTAAAGCTGTTGCTTCGAACTCTGGTACCAATTCACCTCTTCCGTGCCAACCTAAATCGCCACCACTTTTAGCTGAGCCAAAGTCTTCAGAGTTTTTTCTAGCCAATTCTGCGAAATCAGCTTCTTCAGCCATTACTTTTGTCTTAAAACCTAGCAACTTATTTCTAGCTTCATCTTTCGATTTTGTATTAACGTCGGGAAATTTAATGATTTGTCCAACTTTTACTTCTGCAGGCAAAAAAGGAATACTATCTTTTGGTAAACTATTGTAGAATTTTTTAACCTGAGAAGGTGTCACACTAATTCCTGTAGTGAGCTCCTGTTGCATTCTTTGTACTGTAAGTTGCTCTTTTACCTGATCTCTTAGTTCATCTTCTAATTCCGTAAGCTTTTTACCAAGTGTTTGTTCAAGCTTTTCTTCACTACCTGCTTGTAAAACAAAATACTGCATTCTTCTTTGCAATTCTGCCTCAACCATAACAGGTTCAACCATAATAGAATCTATTTCGGCTTTGGCCAATAATACTTTATTGATAATTATTTGTTGTAAAAGCTGGCATTTTGTATCAGGTCCTACATCCCTGCCATTGGTAATTTCGCCTAAATAGGCATTTTCTAGTTCAGATTTTAATACAATGTAATTATCAACTTTAGCAATTATTTCATCTACCACTACACCATCACCCTGAGCAGAAGCAAACTGTGCTAATAATAACAACAAAAGTGTATGTGCTAAGCACAAATATTTATTCATATATTTCATAGTCTTTGTTTTCTATTGCTTGATCGAATATTTCTTTTTCTTTCTCTTTTTTAAGTGCTACTATCCTTTGGTTGATCAATACTTCTCTTATTTGTCTATCAACAAAACTAAGTGGTGAGTGTTGATCAGAGATTTTATAATCTTTAATTTTTATAAAATAAAGGAAAGAGGAATCGCTGGTTTCTAATAAAGTATTTCTTTTTAGTGTTTGAATGGGATTGGTAATTTCTTCTTTAAAAGGCGTATTATACAAATACTCATCAAAATCTAACCATACAGAATCGTCTAATAAATAAGAATCTGCAAAAGTATATGTGTATGACCTTAGTTTTTCGGCGTCTTCTTCACTTTCGGTTTTAAGCCATGACCTCAATCGGTCAATTTGAGGTGCTTCTTTCGGTATTTTTAGCAGAATACCTTTGATAATGTTTTGTTTCAAAATGAAATTTTCCTTGAATGCTTCATAATATTTATTTATTTCTTCTAAGGAAATTGCCGTATCTAGCCTGTTTTTCACATATTCTTTTTCAAAATTATAGACAATGAGCTGGTATCGGTAATCTTGCATTTTACGGGTTATTTCGGCTTCATTCACAGTACTGTTTTCTTCTGCCGATTTAAGAATTAATTGTTTTCGCACCCAAGTATCTATATATTTTTTTACAATATTTAAGCTGTCGTTAGAAGCGGTCCTTGCAGGTACAAGCCCTTGTAACTCTTTGTCATACAAGTAGTTGTCTCCAACTCTAGCTATAGGCTTTGCGTTGGGATTGCTAGGTGTATTGCTGCTGTTAAATAAGTTGCAAGCATTAATAATTGGTAAAATCAATAAAAAATAAAGTGTATACCTCATCAATAAATACTTTTGTGCAAAAGTAATCAATTATTTAAAATGTAGATATTAAACCAAGTATTGTACAACCTCTGTATGTTATTTGCGTATTTGACTTTTTGAAACTTATTTTTTTAAGTATAAATTCTAAAAAAAGGGCAAAAGATGCCTAGACTTGTTTTTTATTTCAATTAAGCCTAAAAAATGAAGAAGATTTTTTTAATGTTCGCTATAACTTTTCTTGTTTTTAATTTAAAAGCACAAAATAAAGAGAAATGGGAAGAGAAACTTGATGATGTGATTGATGTTTTAGAAGAAATGAATGATTTGCCAGAAGCTGAAAATAAAGTGCCTGGAGCTATCATTAATGAAGCAGAGGCCATTATGGTTATTCCTAAGGTAATTAAGGGAGGGTTAGTAGTAGGAGGAAGACATGGGAAGGGGATTGCCATGATAAAAAATGAGGCTGGCCATTGGGGAAACCCAGTATTTGTAAATTTATCTGGTGGGAGTATTGGATGGCAAATAGGGGCGCAGTCAACCGATGTGATCCTTGTTTTTAAAAGGAGTGATAAATTAAAAGATTTCAAGAAAAACGAGTTTACGTTGGGAGCCGATGCTGCTGTAGCTGCTGGGCCAGTTGGCAGACAAGTTGGGGCAGGAACAGACATTACACTCGAAGCAGAAGTATATTCCTACTCTAAAAGTAGAGGTGTATTTGCAGGAATAAGCCTAGAAGGTTCTTCCATTAAATTGAATGAAAAGGCAAACAAGTCTTTTTATGGTAAATCGCTTGAGCCGCAAGAAATTTACTTTAACAGCGATATAAAGCAAAATGGTAGGATTAAAAAAATAAAAGTACAACTAAAGAGAATGGGCAAAGTACAATAGATTGATTATGAATCTATTAGCCCCTTCCTTAATTTTTTTTTATTTTTGGGGTGACTAGTAATAAATATTGTTTAGATGTTTAATCGAGGTGCGGTCCTATTTTTTTGTGTCATACTACTATCATTTTTTAATTACGACATTGCACGTGCCTCGATTTCATATCATCTCTCTGAAACCCCAACCCCAGTAAAAGAAACCTATCGGTATAGCGATGAATTTACCGTAATTGCAGATAGTTTAGTAAAAACTGACATCAATGCATTTGTAGCGTACTTAAATAAAATTTTGCTACAATATAAAGAAGCTAATAATTGGGAAGGAGAAACTTATGTACTTACTGAACTAGGAATTGAAGAGTATGTAAATTCCCGTTTTGATTCTGCTATTATCTTACTTTCTAAAGCTTACCATATTGCTTCTGAAAAATCTGGTATGCGGCACCCAGCAGTAGCTAGGGCAAGCTATTATATAGGTCAATGTTATTTTTATAAAGGAAATCCCCAAGAAGCTTTAGACTTTGCAAATAAGGCTTTAGAGATTTTTCAAGTGTACTATGGGGACGATTACTCAATTGATATTTCGAATGTTTACAGGGTTTTGGGGAATGTAAACCAGTATTTATTAGCAGATTATTTTGAAGCAGGGGAATACTATACTAATGCTTTAGCTATTTTAGAGCAAGTTAGTGATTCTGAAGATGAAAAATTTAGGTTATACTATGATATTGGTGTTTGTAATAGAGAAAAGAAAGATTTTGAAACTGCCTTTACAGTTAGTAAAAAAGCATTAAAATATATTTTATCTCAAGAAGATAAAGATACCCAATATATTGAATTGAGCCTTGCATTACATGCCAATGTCTTAATCGAGTTGGATAGTTTTTCATCAGCGTTGAATTTAATCAATAAGGCTATTTCTTATAATAATATCAATTATGGAGGAAATCCAAATGTACTTCTTGTCCAACACATCAATAATTTAGGATTTATCAATACCAAATTGGCTGAATACAAGAAAGCTGAAGAAAATTTCCTTAAAGGCTTGAGCATGAGTAAAGGTCTTTATGGAGATGAGAATTTATTGAATAGGTCTTATATTTTCGAAAATTTAGCGATAATAGCAGATAAAAAAGGAGATAATAAAAAAGCTTTAAGGTACTTTCAAATGTCCTTAGAAGTTCGTAAAGAGATCTATAAAAATGAAGCCCACAGACTTATTGGTGAGACATATAAATCTATAGGCACTCAATATTTAAAAATTAAAGACTATAATAGTGCTTTGGAGTATTTTCAAAAGGCATTTATTGTTGGAATTCCTCATTTTAATGATACTTCTTTTTTTACCTTTCCTACACAAAAACAGCTAAGTAGTCATGTAAATGCCATTGAGTTAGTAAGTTTTAAATCGAATACATTACTTAGCTATTATAAAGAAAATAACAAAATTAGTTATCTGAAGTCAGCACTTTTAGGTTTCAATTTAGCTGATTCTTTAATTACAATTTATCAAGATATTTATCCTCGAGAAACTACAAAGCTCAGGTTCTTAAATCTATTTCATGATATATATGAAGGAGGTATTGAAGCGGCTTTTATATTAAATGAAATTAAAGGAGAGGGGAGCTATTTGGAAAATGCTTTCTACTTAATGGAAAATAGCAAGGCAAAACTATTGACGGAATCTTTTAGAAAGGCACAAATCCAGCAGCAGGTAGGTTTACCCGATAGCATCATTCAGGCCGAAAATAATATTAACCAACAAATTGCTTATTATCAGAAAGAACAAAATGCCTCAAAAACGCAGGAAAAGTTATTTAATCTTGATTCAGAGAAAAGGCAGATTACTAACTACATTAAAAGAAATTTTCCCGATTATTATAAAGAAAAATACAAGGATGTACCCTTTTCAATCAATGAAATACAAGAATTGTTGAAAAACCAACAACAAGTATTATTGAGTTATTATTTGGGTAAAAAAGCTGTTTATAAGGTCATATTGACTAAAGATAATTTATCGATTAACAAAACAGAAGAGAATATTAAGCCACTCATTGATAATTTATACTACCATTTACAGAAGGGTTATATGGCAGGTGATAGAGATGAGTCATTCAAAGATTTTGTTCTTAATAATGCAAAACTCAGTGAGATTCTAATAAGGCAAAAAGAGCAAATAATACAACCAAATGATGGTTTAATAATTTCACCTGATCATTTGTTGTCTTATATTCCGTTTGAAGTACTATTTTCGCAACCTATTGAAAATGAGTATGATATGGTAAATTATCGTTCATTGCCCTATCTCATTAAAGCACATGATATACAATATACATATAGTGCGGTTTTCTTGCTAGATAATTATAGACTTCATAAAGAAATCCCTAAAGATCCTTCCGTTTTAGCATTTAGTTATTCAGCACATTCTGATAAGGGTAAATCTAGCAGCGTTAGAAAAATGATGGCAAACATACCGGGTGCTCCTATTGAATTGGATGCCATCAATAAATATTTTAATGGCGATTATTTGTATGGTGAAGAAGCGAGCGAAACAGTTTTTAAGGAAAAAGCAGCTGATTTTAATATTTTTCATTTAGCCATTCATGGTACTGCTAACCAAGAAAATACCTACGGTGCTTATTTGCAATTTCGGCCAGATACTGAAATAGAAAATGATGGGAGACTCTACAATTTTGAGTTATATAACTTAAAGTTTAATGCAGATTTGGCAGTATTGAGTGCCTGCGAATCTGGCATGGGAAAAATGAATAGGGGGGAAGGACTTTTAAGTATTGGTAGAAGCTTTGCTTATGCAGGTTGCCCGACAACCATGATGAGTTTATGGCAAGTAAATGATTATGCAACAGCCTCAATAATATCGGATTTTTACCAGAGCTTAAATCAAGGTGCTTCTATAAAAAAATCTTTAAAGAAAGCTAAGCTTTCCTACCTTCATAAAGCTGACGAACTAACAGCACATCCGGCTTATTGGGCACCAATGGTTACTTATGGATCTAATCCATCTCTTCAAAAAACTGATAATAGATGGATTTATGTTCTTTTAGGGATATTGACGTTATTGGGAATTTCAATTGTTATAAAAAAAAAGCATTTACCCCAATAAGTAAATGCTTTTTTTTTTATTTTTAACGTTCTCTTCTAGGCGGGAGAGGAGAATCTTTCACTCCACCGCCACTTGTCATGGCGCTATCAGAATTATCTGTATCAATTTTTATTTTGCTTTTACCACCACTTCTAGTTCCGTCGTTTGATGTGTTATCAATATTTTCTGAATTGTCTTTTTTTTCTTTGGTCATCTTGATAAGAGATTTAGTTAAAAAATGAATTATTTAAAAAATATGAGCTTATTTGTTTTACAGATTTGAATTATTTATCAGAGAAAAATTTTGATTGAAAAGTAGTAGTTTCTCCAATTACTATATAAAATTTCTCAAATGCTTCTAAAGTATTTAATAATGGAAAATCTTTTGGGGTCATACTTCCTACCAACATTTTTTTGCAAAATCTGATCTCCTCACTGCTATCAGGAATTTCCTGTAAGGCTGTTTTTAATTCATCTTGATTATCTAATGGAAACTCTAAGCTTGAAATAATATCAAGTGTAAGTTGCACTTTACTCAAAATTTGATTTTGCATTTTATACAGCTTTTGAATGTATATACTGTATTACGGAATCGAAAAAAAGTAAACACTTTTATTTAATATTCTTAACATTTTGTTTCAAAGAATAAGGCTCACGAAGTTCTAAAGCATCATTTCCATTTAAAATTGTGAATGCTTTTTGCCTTAAACCTTTAATAGCTCCTTTCTCTAATACCAAGTTTTCAGAAGGGTAAGATTTAAAAACAGCATCTAGAGAATTGACGCTACCAAAAGGAATATTAGCTGCTAAGAACTTTTCAGTTAAAAAATCAATGTCATATTTCTGAATTGCTTCATGAAGTAAAGGTCTCAGTATCTCCCTGTTTTTTACCCTAAATGAATTAGTAGAAAAGCGCTTATCTCTTATCAAAGAATCAACCTTTAAAATTTTGCAGAGCATATTAAACTGTCTGTCATTGCCGACGGCCAACATTATCCCTTTCCCATCTTTGCAATAAAAAATACTACCATAAGGAAAAATGTTAGGGTGCTCGTTGCCCATTTGCTTAGGAATTGTTTTTCCCATTAAATAGTTGTTGGCTTGATTTGCCAAAGAAGATATAGCAGCATCTAACAGTGAAACAGTAACATAGTTACCTTTTCCTGTTTTTAACTTATGAATGTAGGCACATAAAATAGCTTCTTTCAATTGATGAGCTGCGAGTATATCCATCAGAGCAACAGGCATTTTTAAAGGACCACTTGCTTCATTTCCATTCATACTCATAAAGCCGGATTCTGCTTGTATGATAGCATCATAACCTACTCTGTTTACATCTTCGCCAAAACCAGTTATTGCTGCATAGATTGTTTTAGAGTTAATACCAGAAAGTGTTTTATAATCTACACCAAGTTTTTGTGCATCGCCAGGTTTAAAACTCGTGATAATAAAATCGGCTTTTTCAACAAGCTGGTATAATTTTTTTAGACCGTTCTTATCTTTCAGATTTAAGGGCAGCGGTTCTTTTCCCCAGTTTACTGTAGAAAAGTATGTACTTATATCGCTATTTTCTTCTTCTGAAGATAGTTTCCAAGTTCTTGTTATATCTCCACTTTCTGGATTTTCTATTTTAATTATCCTAACACCTAACTCACTTAGAAACTGACCTACAGATGGCCCAGCGAGTACACTAGCAAGCTCAATGGCAAGCGTGTTTTCTAAGATGTTCATTTCGGATATCTAAGAAAGTTGTAATGGCCTATTTATTTTTTCTTCTAAAGAAATCATCGTTTCGGTCCTTACAATACCTGCAATACTTTGAATTTTATAATGCAATATATCTCTTAGATGTTTGGTGTCTTTACATGTAATTTTTGTAAAAATACTGTAATTGCCTGTTGTATAATGTATGGTGAGTACTTCGGGAATTTTTAATAATTCTGCAGAAACATCTTCGTACATAGAGCTTTTTTCTAGGTAGATACCTAAGAATGCAGTGATATCATATCCTAGTTTACTAAAGTCAATATCTAACGTAGATCCCCTCACTATTCCCATTTTTTCGAGCTTTTTCATCCTCACATGAACAGTGCCGCCAGAAACAAATATTCTATCAGCAATTTCTGTATAAGGTGTTTTAGCATCCTTCATTAATTCTGACAAAATCTTAATATCTACGTTGTCAATCTCTAAATTTTTATTCATTTTTTTAGTCGTTTATTGATATTTTGTCAAAAATATATCTCAAATAATTAAAATTATAAAAATTTATGTGAAAGTATTTGAATTATTTTTAAAATAAGTAATCCTATTTTATCTTTGTATAAGATAATTACAATAAAAACTATGAGGAGTACAAATTTACTCTGGTTTAATAAGGTTCGACTCCTTGTCTCATAGCAAGCATGTGTTTATTTTATGTGTTGTTTATTGGTTAAGGTTAAAAGGTATGCGAAAATTTTGCATACTTTTTTTTGTTTTTATGCAACCAAAGTAAATCGAATAATGCTCTTTTAAAAACACAAAATATTATAAAAAAGCGGCTAATTTATTCAAATTAGCCGCTTTTTTTATTGTGAGCAGATTTATACTTATTTTCTTCTCTTGGAATTACCTTTCTGTACAGCGCCAACTTTTTTGCTTTTAGTTTCTTCCTGCATTTTCATGGCATCTTCCAAACGCTGTTGAAACTTAGATTTCTTTTTATTCTGATTTTTCTTTTTATTCTCATCAAGAATCTTCCTTATTTTGGTATCATCTACAAATCTTCTAATGATAAGTTGTTGTGCAACAGTAATTACATTAGATACAAAATAATAATAAGTTAGACCAGAAGAGAAGTTATTGAAAAAGAACATGAACATTACTGGCATTACATAGCCAATAGATTTCATAGGGCCTTGTACCTGCGTATTTATTTGGTTGTTGTAATAAGTATAAGCTAGCTGCGATAAGGTAAACAACAGGGTAAATAAACTTACGTGCGCACCATAAAAAGGAATATTGAAAGATAAATCTACGATTGAATCATACGTAGATAAATCATCTGCCCAGAGAAAACTTTCTTGCCTTAATTGGATGGCATTAGGGAAAAAGTTAAACAAGGCAAGGAAAACAGGCATTTGGGCCAACATAGGGATACAACCACTTAATGGATTTACACCTACTCTGCTATACAATTTCATTTGCTCCCTTTGCATAGCTGCCATATCATCTCCATATTTTTCTTTCATCTCATCCATTTCAGGCTTTAATACCTTCATTTTAGCCATTGAAATATAGGATTTGTAAGTAAGTGGAAAAAGTAAGGATTTGATAATAAATACCAGTATTAATATGATGATACCATAATTGGCTATATGTCCTTCTAAAAACTCAAATAACGGGATAATTACATATAGGTTGATTGTTGAGAAAAATGACCAACCTAGGTATACATTTTCTTGAAATGCTGGTGCTACTTCTTTACAAATGTCGTAATCGTTAGGGCCAAAGTAATAATTGAGTCCATTGGCATACACATCGAGTGGAATCTCTGTTTTTACTTCTGCTTTTTTTACAACTTGCTCATTACCCTCATCTATACTTGTAGTAATATCCAAGTTTAATAAAGATGGGGTACTGCTTATTAGCGAAGCATTAAAGAATTTTTGTTTGATAGAAACCCACAAAGTTGGCTCAGCTAATTTTTCATTTTCAAGTGAGGTGGAAGTTTCACTTAAGTAATCGAAATTTTCTGTAGCTGTGTAATAATTAATAGTGGTTCTTTGCCTGCTTCTTTCAAGAGATTTTTCTACTCTTTTAATATTATTGATCCACGTAAAGGTAACATTCTGCCCATTGGTTTCTTGCCCCAAATTATTCAAAGCTACTTTATAACCAAGCTTAAATCCCTTTTCAGGAAGAAGGTACTCTTTCACAATACCTTTACCGTCTTCACTAATTGCTTTAAAAAGTAATTTATTTCCGTTGGTTTCTACACTATAGACCAGTTTATTCAAATCTATAGAGCCATATGCAGTGGGGATAATTTCGGAAATATTGCTACTATACTCATCTATCAGTACCAAAGTTTCTTTGGTATGGGTTACATAGTTTTTGAGTATTACTTCTTTAATGGTTCCCCCTTTACTATTGAATGTAAATCGTACATCGTCATTCTCTAAAGTATAGTCTTTGCCTTCTCCATTCATAAAATTACCAAACACACCAAAGCGGGCATTGAGTAACGAATCAGAAGTAATGGGGGCAACTACCATACTTTGTTCTGCAGTACCCGTACTTTCGTTTTGCTCTGTAGTAGTACTACTTGTTTCTTCATTTACCGTGTTTTCCGGTTGCGGAGGAGGTTCGGGTGAGAAAAAAACGAAATAAGTAAATAATAGGAGTGATATGAGTATCAATCCAGTAGCATTGTTTTTATCCATAATGTATATTTAGCTACAAGAATTGTTTGCTAAGTTTTAAATCATAAGTAGCAGATATTTGTTTTTTATTACCTGCTATATTTATTTAGTGTGCAAAATTACAAGAAAAAAATGGCTTTCCCGAAGGTAAACACAAATTGATAAATTAAAATTTACTTTTTGTCTTTGTAATTAATGGCTGCATTTACGAAAGAAACAAATAATGGGTGCGGGTTTTCCACCGTACTTTTTAATTCTGGATGAAACTGTGACCCAATGAAATGAGGATGATTTTTTATCTCCATAATTTCCACAAGTCCAGATTCTGGATTGATACCCGAAGCAATCATACCTGCTTTTTCGAATTGTTCTAAATATTTATTATTAAACTCATAGCGATGCCTATGGCGTTCAATTACTTCGGCTTTACTATAAATTTTATTAGCGAGTGAATTTTTTTTGAGTTTACAATTGTAAGCTCCTAATCGCATGGTGCCACCCATTTGAGTTAGGTTCTTTTGGTCTTCCATAATATCGATAACAGGATTACCAGTTTTGTTTTGCATCTCGGTAGAATGCGCATCTTCTAGTTTTAAAACCGATCTTGCAAAGCCTATTACCGCACATTGAAGCCCTAAGCAAATACCAAAAAATGGTTTTTGGGTCTCTCTAGCAATAATACTGGCATCAATTTTACCTTCAACACCTCGTTCCCCAAAACCTGGTGCTACGAGAATTCCATCTACTTCATTCAATTCTTTTTGTAATGCCTCGCCTTCAAATTTCTCTGCATGTATCCATTTAATTTCAACTTTACACTCATTTACTGCCCCAGCATGAATGAGCCCTTCCACTATGGATTTATAAGCATCTGGTAATTCAACATATTTGCCCACTAAACCAATTTGTACTTCGGTAGTAGGATTTTTTAATTTACCTAAAAATGTTTTCCAAGATTCTAAGTTAGGTTCAGCATTAGAGGTCAACTGTAATTTTTCCATTACAATTTCATCTAGCCTTTCTTTTTTCATCAATAATGGCACATCATAAATCGTATCAGCATCAATCGATTGAATAACAGAATTGACATTCACATTACAAAAAAGTGCTATTTTTTTTCTTATTTCCAGTGGTACTGGATACTCTGCGCGGCAGACTAAAATATTAGGCTGCACGCCTGCTTCAGAAAGTTGCTTTACAGAATGTTGTGTTGGTTTGGTTTTAAGTTCACCAGCAGATTTTAAATATGGTACTAGGGTTAAGTGAATAACAATTGAGTTAAAATCTCCCAAATCCCAGCGTGCTTGTCTTACCGCTTCAATAAAAGGAAGTGATTCAATATCACCTACACAACCACCAATTTCGGTAATTACAATGTCGAACTTTCCCGTTTCGCCCAACACATAGAAATTATTCTTAATCTCATCGGTGATATGCGGGATTACTTGCACGGTTTTGCCCAAATACGCCCCTTCTCTTTCTTTCTTAATTACGTTGTAGTAAATCTGCCCAGTAGTTAAGTTATTGGCTTGTGAGGTAGGTGTATTTAAAAACCTTTCATAATGACCTAAATCGAGATCAGTTTCGGCACCATCGTCGGTTACATAGCATTCTCCATGCTCGTAAGGGTTCATGGTACCTGGATCAATATTTATGTAAGGATCAAATTTTTGGATAGTAACCTTGTAACCTCTGGCTTGCAAAAGTTTACCTAGCGAAGCAGATACAATTCCCTTTCCTAATGATGAGGTTACCCCACCAGTTACAAAAATATATTTAGTTTTTGGCATAGTAATAAATTCTCCTTTTAGGGGCTTTATTTTCAATGCACGCAAAATTAGAAGAAGTTGGCTTTATTATCAGTTTGTGAGCGAAAAAAAACAATATTTATTCACTTGATTTTTTATTCCTAAAATTGATGCCTATTAAAAAGGTTTATCAGATTTTATATACTTTCTTGTAGTTTTTGCCCGTTTTTTTCTGTAAAAACACGATTTATGAAATCAAGTAAAATTACTTCCCTAAAGAATTCATACGAATTAGAAAGGGAACACCAATTAACAGAAGAGCAATTTGGCAGCATGGTACTCTTCTTTCCTTCTTTGTTAATTATTGCCAGTGATGGTGAAATAGATGCTGAAGAGTGGGTGTATGTGAATTATTTAGCAAAGTTTATTGCAGATACATTTAAAAATGAAATTAGTGCGGTAGAGAGAGATGAATTAGAAGCACAATACCTTGATGAGCTAACTTATCTAACACATAATCTTGAGTCATGGGAGCAACCTTTTCTCCATGCGCTTCAAGACTACATTAGTTTTAATGAAGATGTTAAAGAAGATGTAGAAGATATTCTTTACTTATTTGCAGAAGCTTCAGATGGAAAGTCTGAAGAAGAAATAATAAAAATTGAAGAATTAAAAGAAAGACTCAATCTGAAATAGTAAGAATACTGATTATGCATTGTATGTTAATATACTGCATCAGGTTAAGAATTGAATATTTATTATAAGAATGGTTTGTTCGTTAAGTTGTTGAAGTGTGAAGTTGAAATTCGACGTCACGACCCAACAACGTTCCATTTTACAAACTCCTATAGATTTTAAATATCGAAAATTGAGTCCTTGTAAAGTATAACTATTAGGTATTAGATTTCAGATAGAATTGTTCTGAAAGCAACAAATTTGTTAGGGAAAGCTTTTTGATGTCTTGCGCGCATTACTTGAGCATACTTTTCAAGATAAGTGTCTAACTCTTTTTTTGATTGACACCAATACTGCACACAATAAGTAATGCCAGGGCTATCTGGTAATTCATTTTCAAGTTTAAGTGTCTTAAAGCTAAGAAAACAACCAGTATCCATCATTTCTGGTATATGATGGTTTTTCATCCATAATAGCCACTCGGCGCTTATATTTTCTTCTACATTAACTGTAACATTGTAAAGTACCATCTATAGCTATTTAGTTTTAGAAAAAATACAAGGCGAAAGTATTGTTTTTAAATTAGGGGAAACTGCTTGTAAATGTTCGACTTGTGAAGTTGTAAAATTATGGTATTTATTGCTGAAGTCAAGTTTATCGTATTGTATAAATAGTTTAAGGCCAATATTGCTTAGCATACAAAGAAATGATAATGTTAAGCCATAAATCCCTAGTATTTGGATACTATACCAAAATGTATAAATGATACATGCGATGGGTAACAGATATATGCCTACATTGAGTATAATACGAAAAAAATTGTGAAGTATAGACGGTTTATCCGTTTTCAATAGTTTGGCAATATGCCAATCAGCAAGTAAATCGTAAACCCATACAAATGAACCCGCAATAAAACCAGCGTAAAGTCCATATAACATAACAGTTTGAAATTGTACTGCCTCATATTCAACTCCTTTAAGCAAGAAATTTTCTGGTAAAAAGTATGCTATTAAATACTGAATAATGTATACATGCAAGATGAGAAAAAGTATGCTTATGAGAATTGAAAGCTTTTTAACAATGCGATAATGATTTTGAAAGATGCACAAGAAAAAATAAGTGAATATAGCGTTTATTAAGGCAAAAGTAAGTGGTAGTAGCAGTAAGCCGTTTAATTCTAAAACTGAACCTTGATCATTGATTTGTAAAAAACTACTACCTAGTACTACCGTAGAAATAAGCGTGGCAATAAATGCTTCATATCTTTCAGTGTCTAATTGGGATTTATTCTCAAAGGGTGCAGTAATTTTTGTAGAGAGGTTAATAAAGAGTATCGAAGCCATTTTTCCAGAACACATCCCTGCAATGAATGATGCAATTAGAAGGGTAGCACTCGCCACATTCCAAGAATTATAAGGAAGGATCAAGATAAGAACAATAAACTGCCCAATGTTAAATGCCAATTTACCAGCGCTATACCTTCTATTTGGCCTTATGTAAGTATGCCATTTTCTAGAATCTGTGTATTTCCAAAGTATAACTGAGAATATATAAATAGTGGTCTGGTGGAAAAAACCAGTAGTAAATGAAACTTCAAAAATGTCGAAAGTATCAAAACTATACCTGTAGTCAACTATGAAAATGCATGCAAAACAAAGAAATAATAGTACTACAATTTTTCCATTGGTTTGAATATAATGATTAACCTCTGGCATAAAATGAATTTTGGTGAAGCTTTAATAATGTATTATTAAATACTCTATTATTGCTTATGCATTGTTTTGACCTCAGTAAAAAGGGGAATTTAAAGTTTTTTCATAAGATAATTGTATAGATTTATCATGGCATCAATATCTTTCAGGTTCACTTTTTCATCGGGAGTGTGTACGTTGTCTTCTGCTGCTCCTATAAAACACCAATCAAAAGGATAGGGTGATTTTTGTAATTGCGTGCCATCACTACCACCGGCATCTTCTACTTCTAATTGATAAGGAATGCCAGATTCTTTGGCTAATTCTATTATTTTATTCAGGTATTTTCTTCTAGGTACGCCCACATCGCGCATTGAGATAACCACTCCTTTGCCGTGTTTTACTCCATCTGTGATCCAAGTGATATCTGAGATTAGTGCCTGCCTTACTTTAAATTTTTCATAGATGTATTGCGCAAGATAACCTACACTTCCACCACCTATTTCCTCATTACATGAAAAACAAATGATACCATTTTCTAAAGTTTCAGCTACTTTTAAGGCATTATAGCAACCAAGGCGATTATCTAAATAACAAGATTGTACATTCTCATCACTTGTTCTAAAATCGCATTTAAACACGAGATTTGTTCCCCTGTCAATTTCTCGTTCAAATTTATAAGATGCTTTTTTGCTGCCCTCTGGTACATTCATCTCACACTCAATAGGTCCCTTACTATCTTCTCCAACTAATACATAGTTATGTTTTAATCTAGGTCCGCCAATTTTTATTAATTCCCTATCATATTTTACTATAAAGCCAATGGAATCCATATGGGCAAATATGGCAGTAGTAGGCTCTCCAAAAACCAAAATAATACAATCTTGTATCTCATCTCCATCAATTACTTGAGGTTGCACCTTCCAGTTGGCTTGCTCCTTTGCCACATATTCCAATATAAAGTCTTTCATTTTGCCTTCATCACCAGATGGTGCGAAGATATTACACAGTTGTTTCAGTAATTCCATTTTATGATTTAAGTGTATTTAAGCAGTAATTGATAAATTGTTCAGTAAACGCCATACTTTTCTCAGGTGCCTCTATCATGCCCATGTGTCCTACATTTTCTAAGAAACAAACCATGCTTTCGGCAGGAAGGTGGCATTCCATTAAACTTTGTTGTAAAGGAATGGAAGCATCATCTTTACCTATAATGAACAGTACTGGGAAATTGGCCTTTTCTAAAATTTCTTTTCTATCGGGCCTGTCTTTCATAGCTTTTGTCGTATAAATAACAGCCGCAGCATCTGTTTTGGCAGCATCTCTCACAAAGTAGGCAATTTGTTTATTGAGTTTTTGGGTATTTGCAGGAGAAAACAAATCGGGAAAAAGATTTGTAACAAATTTTTCAGTACCGTATTTTTCGATAAAATCAATGGCTTTATCCCTGTTGGTTTTCTTTTCTTCACTATCTGCAAAACTGGTTGAATGGAAAAGACCAATTCCTTGTAATAAGTTTGGGTAATATTGTGCAAATGCAAGGGTTACGTAGCCGCCTAACGAATGCCCAATCATGATACATTTCGTTATTTTTAGATTTTGTAAAGTAACATGTACCTGTGCGGCATAATCATCTATATTGGGAGTTTCTTCACTTAAAATGGGACTTTTACCAAATCCTGGCAGGTCTATCGTAATTACCCTATATTTTATGGAAAGAATAGCGGAGAATACATCCCATAACTTTTTGCTTTCGCAGAACCCATGTAGTAAAACAATAGGATAACCATCTCCAGCATCACTGTAATTAAGTGTTTGCATGATGTGTATGTTTATTTATAGTGTATTTGCTTAATTGGGTAATAAAAAAATTTATTTCAATGACTATTAAAAAGTTGCAAGTGATATGATGGTAAAACTAATGCTATATTTTAATTATACAATTTGTGTTTGCACTTTTAGTAAAGTTTTATCTGTTGTAATTTGGCACTTTTAAAGCGTACAATCACTTATAGATAAATACAGACCGATAAACTACTATGTGCTTAATTGTTTTTGCCAAAGATATACATAAAGATTATCCTCTTATTGTAGCTGCAAACCGCGATGAGTTCTACAAGAGAAAATCTATGAAGGCGGCTTTTTGGGAAGATGCTCCCGGAGTTTTAGCAGGGAGAGATATGCAAGCAGGAGGTACTTGGATGGGAGTACATGAGAATGGGAAATTTTCGGCTATTACGAATTATAGAGATCCTTACAATGAAAAGGCTAATGCACCAACTAGAGGGGTTTTGCCCCTTAATTACTTAAAAGGAGAATTAGGTCCCTTAGGTTATTTAAAAAAGCTCCAACAAGGAAAAGGGAAGGAATACAATGGATTTAACCTGCTTACTGCCAACCAACATGGTATGTTTCATTACTGCAATGTGAATAATAAAATTAGCAGGATAGATGAAGGCATACATGCCTTAAGTAATGCCTTTCTAGATACGCCATGGCCTAAGGTAAAACTTGCTAAAGAAAAACTCAAAGATGTAATAGAAAGTAGTTTTGATGTTACAAGCCTACTAGATATGATGTACGATGTACGAAAGGCTTCTAACAATGAATTACCTAAAACAGGAGTTACTTTAAAATTAGAGCGTGAACTTTCACCCATGTTTATTAAAACGCCTGAATATGGTACCAGTTCTAGCTCTGTAGTTTTAATTGGGAAAGACCAACGCGTAATTTTTGCGGAGAGAATTTATAATCCTGTAACTGGAATTTGCAAAGAACAAAAAATAGAATTTGATATCAAGCTCTCAGAATAAATGCTGGTTGATTTTATCTACTGCTTGTGTAAAGTCTGAAAGCAAGAACAAATCGTCTCTGCCATCAAAAGCATTTGAACAATAAGTGATGCCTACAAAGTGCACATCGGCTTTTTTTGCGTGCTCAAGATCACTCAGGGAATCTCCAAAAAATATAACCTCTTTCTTATAGGTTCTTTTAATTTCCTGCAAAGCTAAAGTCTTATTTGTATAAGTAGGAGAGGCGTATATTCCTTCAAAATAAGATTGAAAACCGAAATATTTTATATGCTCATTTACTTCTTCTTTCGGTGCTGCCGAAGAAATAAACTGTGTACCGTGCTTTTGTTTAATAAACGCTGTCACACCTGTTATTAATTGAACCTCTGGTAATTGCTTTTTCATTTTCAAAGCAAACTTTTCAAGGTAACTATTCAATTGCTGGTCAGATAATTCTTTTTGTAATACTTGCTGAAAGATTAAAGGAATTTTTACTGACCGAAACATACCTCTGTGACTGCGATTACAGCTAATAATTTGGTCTTTAAAATCGGGAAATTCTTCGATTAATAGGTTCTCTAGTAATTTGAGTTTAAAGCTTTCCGTATCGGTAATAACCCCATCTTTATCAAAAACTAGTATAAAGTCATTTCCCAACATATTTTACTTTTTATGCTCTTTCCAAAAAGCTAAGCCTGCATGGGCCATTTCATCGTGGTTAAAATGCCAATTATCAATTTTTGTAATATCTTGAAAACTGATTTCATTGCTCTCTTCAGAAATGATGATTTCACCTTGGGTTACTTCACAATAAAATAAGATAAGGTAAATAGTGTGTGGCAATCCAAACTCTCCTGGATAGCGCGTAAAAATATGGATGATCTCTTTTACAGTTGCGTGAAGATTGGTTTCTTCCTTTATTTCTCTTTGCATGGAGGTATAAGGACTTTCTCCTGGTTCGGCCCACCCTCCGGGTAAGCCCCAAGCTTGGTCATCGACCCTATGTTCGAGTAATAGATGCCCCTTTTCATTTACAATAATGGCATTTACACCTACCTTTGGTGTAATGTAACCCAACTCTTTATTGAATTTATTATTTAATAGCTCTGGCTTAAATCCCGATAAATCGGCATATTCTTGATGCAATAAATTTAACATGGTTTTGTACCTCTCCTTATCGTAAACACCGTCTGTATGGTTTAAACCTGTTTGTGCAATAGACCTGAAAATATCCAGCATTTTGAGTATGCTTTGCTTACTAGGGTCTGTTTTCATGAAATAAAGGTTAGGTAAAATACCAGGAACAATTTAAAAAGGTATTAGTTGAATCGAGCAAATTGAGCTAAGCGTTTTGATAGCTTTTCTTCAATATCAAGCGCTTTTGGGAATAATATTTCATTTTCAATAAAAGCGTGGTTCTTTAAAGTATCCTCAAACTTTTTTAATTCGAGATATACGGTTTTGGTATAAATGCCACTTTTATCGTTTACATAATAGTTATGGGTAAGTTCTCTTATTCCCAACATTTCATCATCTTCCTCTTTGTGATGCTCCAAGATATGTTCTATAGAATTAGTGCATAGCTCAGAAAAATAAGCATGAGGAGAAACCTCCTTTTCATAATAATTCTTGAGGTTTTCTATATAACCAAAATGACTTTTTTCTTCTTCGTAAATATGATGGATAAAATCTTCTACAAAAATGGGGAATATGAATTTTAAATCTCGGGCAATTTCTGGCTCATCAAAATAATCTGGATCAATATTTTGAACCATATCACTGATAAAAGGCAGTTGATGTCTGATAAATACCTTATGTGTCTTTTTAAGATAAGACAGCAAGACTTCTATCGGTAGGTCTTTTAATGAATCGTTATGGTTGTTTTTTTCCTGCTGTAAAACATTATTCAGGTTTTTGTAAACCATATCCACATCTAAGTTATTTGAACGACAAGCTTCTTCTACACTCATATAAGGGAAACGGTAAAAGGAAATACCAAAGAAGTGTAATACAGCCGCGTAATCGTGGTGTTGTTTCACCAAATCGATAATATGGGTGTTTTTAAAGTCCAAAAATAAGACGAGGTTTTTGTTGATTAAATCCTAAAAAAATAATGCCAAGAAGTAAATATTCAGGTTGTTTATTGAGATTGTAATTTCTAAACCTTTTATAAAACTAATAAATTGTTCTTTGTATTTAAAATTAGAAGGCATTGAAATAAAAAAAGCCAGTTTTAATCTGGCTTTTCTGTTCAATTTGATAATGATTATTTCTCAGAAGTTTCGTCAGGGGTAGAGGTTTCTGGACTAGCTTCTTCGGTACTTTCTGCAACTTCAGGAGCCATTTCTGCTCTTTCCTTTTCCACCATCTCTTTTAGTTGTTTTTCATCTAATTGTACCTCTTCAAGATTGATGTTGGCCTTAATATGGTCAAAAACTTTTTTCTGTCTTACATTGCTGTAGGTTTGCTCAAAGTTTTTACCATCTTCCATTTTAAGGTAATTGTCTGCAAAAGTATCTAGCATGGCATCATCCATAGGTATATTGTAACCCATAAACTGTTGTTTAACAATATTACCCGCTTCCTTTTTTACCTCATCCATTTCAACTTTAATCTCTGCTTTTTCGGCAATAACATCGCTAATAGCCCTCCACTTTACCACTTCTAAGAATAACGGATAATTCTTTTCCATTTCTTCCTCGCTCATCTCGCCACCATTGCTCATGGTGTATATCTTCTTGGTAAATTCTTCATTTACTTCAAAATCATATTTTTCGAGCAAAATTTCTTTAATATTCTTTTCAGTGTAGTATTCCGCATTCGGATTGTTATTCTCATCTAAAATAGACTTGATTTTTGTTTTAAAAGCAGCTTCGTCTTCAATGCCTTCAGCTTCTTTTTCCCCCAATATTTTATTGAAAAACTCAGCATCTAAAGCTGCTTCACTTTCCCTAGAAATTTCAGCAATTGTTAACTCAAATTCACCGCTTATGGCATCTGCGGCTTCTTCAGATTCTAATTGGAATAAAGTTTTAATATCTTTCGACTCAGGCATTGCTTTTCTGATGTCGAAAGAAATAGTTTCGTCTTTCTTTTTACCTAGAAATGTATTTCTTTCCGCTTCGGCAACTTTATTGAGTGGGAGTACGGTTTCTTGCTCTAGATCCCCGCCTTTAAAGTTTCCTTTAACGAAATCGCCTTCACCAACTTCATCTACATTTTCTACCTTAGGGTAATTCTTTTTAAGATTATTAATGGTGTTGTCTACTTCTTCATCAGAAACATTCGCTTTATAGGCAGTAGCTTTTAAAGTATCGTCTAATACTACATCGGGCTTAGGATTAATGAATACTTCAAACTCTAAATGATGCTGTTTTTGATCAAAATCGTCTTCAGTAATTGGTTCAGATTTTAAGATAGGTGAGAAGATAACAGGTACTTTTTCTTCTTCTATATAATTACTTACCGACTTGTTAATAGTATCGTTTATTACTTCGTAGCGAAGTTGCTTACCATACATTTTATTGATCAACCCAAAAGGTACTTTGCCTGGTCTAAATCCTTTAAGTACTGCTTTTCTGCTATAGTCTTTCAGTTTTTTGTTTACTTCAGGCATGTAATCGCTTGTAGCTACATCTAGCTTAATTATTCCGTAAGCGTTTTCCTGTTGCTCTAGTGTTATTTCCAAGGTATGGTATGTTTAGGTGTTACTAGAAATATTCAGATAAAAAAAACCTCAACTTGAAATAAAGTTGAGTGTTTTAAAGTGCGGATGGAGGGACTCGAACCCCCATGCCGTGAGGCGCTAGATCCTAAGTCTAGTGCGTCTACCAATTTCGCCACATCCGCAATTTTGAGATGCAAAGCTATAAACAATTTTTAAATATTCAATATGATATTCACTAGAAGCTGTTTTTTTTTAAAATTTCCCAAGTAATAGATTTTTAGATGTTTTAATGATTCAAAAAAGTAAAGGATATTTTTTGTAAAAAATTAATTACCAATGATATTATTACTTAGTGAAATTCTAAAATTATGTCTACTTTTAATTAGGCTGGTATTTCTTCCTTTATTAGACTCATAATTAGTGTAGTACAAGATTAAATTATTATGTATTTCTTTTTGTTATAAGAAGTTCAATACATAAGAAAGCAAATTGATTTAGCTTTTAAAATTTGAATATTTTCTACTATGAACCAATAAAAGTATTAGCAAAAAAGAAGCTGGTGAAGCTAAAGATAGACGGAAAAATTAAATCTTTAGATAATTGAATTAAGAGAAAAACCTATTGCATATGTCCATCGATTTGATGCAAATTGACGAAGAAAAAGAGAAACATAAAATCCTGGCACTTTATAGAAGATTATTAAGAAAGGCAAAACCTTTTTTAAAAGATGATGATGCCAAACAGATAAAAAGAGCATTTAGATTTGCTGAAGATGCGCATAAAGAAATGCGTCGTAAATCTGGTGAACCATATATTTACCATCCTATAGAAGTTGCCTTAATTACAGTAGAAGAAATGGGTTTGGGGACTACGGCAATTATAGCTGCTTTATTGCACGATGTAGTTGAAGATACAGGTTACGAGGTAAGCGATATAGAAGAACGATTTGGTGGTAAAATAGCAAGAATTGTTGATGGATTAACTAAAATTTCTACCAAAGCCACTAAAGGTAAATCTATTCAAGCGGAGAACTTTCAGCGCTTACTAGTAACCATCTCTGAAGATGTGAGAGTAGTATTGATTAAAATCGCCGACAGGTTACACAACATGCGTACCCTAGAAAGTATGCCCGATCATAAACAGATGAAGATCAAGTCTGAGACTGAATATATTTATGCTCCCTTGGCGCATCGATTGGGTTTATACACGATAAAATCTGAATTGGAAGACCTCTGTCTCAAATATTCAGATCCCAATGCATATAACGATATTGTAAAGAAAATTGAAGAATCTAAGGCTGCTCGTTCGCGCTTTACCAAACGATTTATTAAGCCCATTGAATTGAACCTTAAAAAGCAAGGTTTTAAATTTAAAATAAAGACAAGGATTAAATCTATTTATTCCATTTACAAAAAAATGCATAAGCAAAATATACCATTCGAACAGGTATTTGATCTTTTTGCCATACGCATTATTGTAACAACAAAAGAGAGTGAAGAGAAATCGGCTTGTTGGAAAATTTATTCTAATGTAACCGACCATTATACCCCCAATGTAAACAGATTACGCGATTGGATAAGTACGCCAAAGGCAAATGGGTATGAATCTTTACATACCACTGTAATGAGCTACACAGGCCAATGGGTAGAAGTACAAATCCGTACCGAACGAATGGACGATATTGCTGAAAAAGGCTATGCGGCCCATTGGAAATACAAACATCAAAGCCCAGAAAAAAGGAGGCAGGAGATGGGTATTGATCTTTGGCTACAAGAAGTTAGGGAAATGCTAGAGACTACTAAATCGGAGGGGGTAGACTTTGTGCAAGATTTCCGTTCTAATTTGTTCATCAAAGAGGTGTTTACTTTTACGCCGAGAGGCGATATGAAAATTTATCCAAAAGGAGCTACTGTCTTAGATTTCGCTTTCGATATACACACAGAAATTGGGGCAAAATGTATGGCAGCCAAAGCCAATGGAAAATTAGTGCCCTTCAATTATGAACTTCGCAATGGTGACCAAATAGAAATACTTACTTCTAATAAATACAAAGCCAATGAAGGTTGGCTAAGTTTTGTTAAAACCTCGAAAGCAAGGTCGAAAATCAAAGAATATTTAAAAGAAGATAAAAAGCATTTTTCTAGTGAAGGAAGGGCAATCGTGAAACGGAAATTCAAACATTTGAAATTAACGTACAACGATGCCAACCTGAGACTACTCAGTGAATATTTTAATCAAAAAAGTGAATCTGAGCTTTTATATAAGATTGGAAAAGGACTGATAGATCATACAGAAATCAAAGGGTTTATCAATAAAGATAAGTTCGAAAAACCAGCCGCAGTTCCTTTAAGTGAGGATGAAGAATTATTGAATAATAACGCTCAAGAATTTAAAAAACTCAAGGAAGAAGAGATTGTGGTTGGAGAAATGTCTAGTCTTGATTACAGTTTAGCTACTTGTTGTAATCCGATACCAGGAGACGATATTTTTGGCTTTGTAACAGTAAGTAAAGGAATTAAAGTACATAGAAAATCTTGTCCCAATGCCGTAACCATGATGGCTAATTTTGGCTATAGGATTATCCGTGCGCGTTGGATGTCAGAAAAACCAGATAAGGACAAAGAGTTTGATGTAGCTATCAATTTAGAAGGAACTGATCGGGTAGGTCTTGTTAAAGATGTTACGAGGGTAATTTCAGACCAAATGCATATTAATATCAAGAACATAACCATTGGTACTACCAACGATATTTTCAATGGAAAAATAGACCTCTCAGTACACAACAAAGACGAATTTGAGAAAATGCTAGAAAAGTTAGAAGAAATTGATGGCGTAGTGAAAGTAATAAGGATAGAGGAGACCGTTTAAGCGCCTCCTCTTTGGGGTTTATATTTTGAAAGTTGAAATATTTTCTTGGCATCTTGAGTTTCCATTACCTCCTTAAGCGTAAGATTTTCTTGAGCACGCATATAGTGTTCTACAATTTGCCAACCTAACCAACGACCAACTCTGCCAGGGCATTTATCGGCTATTTCGGGTACTGTCGGTCTTTCTCCAATATATTTCGATTTTATCTGCTCACCAGATTCATAAAATAAATTATCTTCTATAAACCTCGCCCAAATAATATCTTGAAAGGTATTATTGAGATTGAGTTCTTCACTTGTATAACCAGTAATGATTGAATCGGGTACATAAGGCAACATTCGGTCGGTAAACTCATAAGCTTTACCATAAAAAATCATATCTGCTAGTAAAGTCTTATCCTCATAATTGTAATTGTTATACTTTGAAGAAAGAAACATAAGTGTACTAGCTACGATATATTCAGGTTTATATCTACTCAGGATATACCCTGGAGTTTCTGGTGGTAGATAAGTTGCTTCATCACCTCCAAAATAATCTAGCCCAATAACGATAAAATCGTCGGTAAGGAATATATCTTGACCAAAACCAAAAGCGCCAAAACCACTAATACTTGTATAAATCTTGGGTGGAATAAAATTAGGATAGTAATATCTTACAAACCTAAAAGCTTGCTCGAACTCTTTTTCAATTTGCTCAAAATCACTAAAGATTTTTCTCGTATCGGCTAAAAGAGTATCGGTGTGTGGGTCTGAAGCAAACCGGTAAATATTATTTACCAAAATAGAATCATTCGGAAACATATTTCCTCTGAAATACTTGGCGGTAAGGTTAGGGTTACGCTGTAAAAATAATGCAATGGCATTTTTATCTTTACTTGCTATCAATTCCTCTTCCATCCTAATTACTTCTACATCAACTTCGGGTACTTGAGAGATATTTGGTATATCTTCGTCTGTATTATCACAGGCGAAGAAAGTTATAAAAATCAAAAATATACCAATATGAAGTCCAGCTTTATTTCTCAGTAAAGCCAGTTGCTGTTTTTTCATGATGTTGGAATTATTGTTTGTTGTCTCAGACAAGTTGAAAAAATAGTATTGTAGTTGAAATAAGTAAACTATCAAAAAAGTTTCCAGTAAGCATTTCTATTTACTGTACCATTTCTTTACCGTTTTTTCTGCGGCTTTATTGTATGGGATGAAACGCTTATCCGTGGCACTACTTCTGTCAAAAGTAGTGGGCCATTTCCACCAAAACATACCATTACACCAAGATTTGTCTTGAATGCATCCAAAAACAATTTTATAGCAACGATCCTGACCTTGTTCACTGGCATCTTGTTCACCTGGATAGTCGTGTGGTTGAAGCCAAGGCGCATTTATACTTCTAAAACCAATTTCTGTCAATAATACGGGTTTATCACTCTTTTTAGCAATTTTAGCGAGCTTGCTTAGGTTTTTCTCAAACCCTTTGATCAACTCCTTATTGCTCGGACTTTCGTTTTTGGTCAATGGATAGTAGCAAGAGATTCCTATATAATCTACTGCATCCCAAAAAGCAAGTTGTTCAAATTCTTCTCCCCAATTAGCCGAATATGTAATTGGTCCTTTGTAAATTTTTCTAATCTCAGCAATAATTTTCCTCCATTCATCAGGATGCTGCAAGGTAGCTTTAGAAAACTCTACGCCAAGGCAAAGGGCTTCCACATTGTACATTGCTGCCATTAAGGCATAATGCCGTATCCAACGATAGTAATTATCAAAGAACTTCTCCCAATCCTTTTCAGATTCCATGGCAATATCACCTGGCCAGCTATTGCGCCCAACCCAGACTTGTGGCTTTAACAGCACTTTTAGCCCTTTTGCCTGTGCATGATGGATCGTATGGATTACAGAGGCATCATTTTCAGAACCTGCATTTTCAGGTATTGGAAAAGGGGTAGGCTTATTCGGGTTTCGCATATATGAATAAGGCACAATGGTAATGCTATTGCTGCCTAAAGATATAAGTCTGTCTAAAGAAGCCTCTGCTTGTTTAGAGATGTACCCATTGTATATTTGGTATCCTTCATGGGTAAAATTAAATCCCTTCCAATAAAAATCTTTGGGTAATTTGGCTACCTCTTCAGCTTTTGCTTCAAGACTTAGTTTCCATTTGTCCCAATCTTGATTAAGTTGTTTTTGCGCTGTTAATTTTTCTCCTTGATAAACTTGTTTAAATACTTCAACTCCTTTTGTTTCAAGTAAAAAATGACAAAATGCAGCGCCTACAATCTGCTTTACAAATGAGGAATTATCAGGAATTCCCTTTTCGCTCAAAATTAATTCAACAGAAAAATCATTTTTACTATCAGCTAACAAAGCAAACCAATGAAGGTAGCCCTTTCTTTGCCAATTTTCTGTAAAGTATAAAGGAAGTCCCTCCCTTAAAAGTGGATAAGGGGATTCTCCCAATATTTCTTTGGCATACAATTTTATTTCAGGATGATTGGAATTGCCTTTTAAATCTTCACTAATGGCTGAAAATGCAGTTTGTGAATTGAAATTTACATGAGCAACATTTGTATTTCCTGTCATTAAACCCTTTTGCTCTCCATTTTCAAAAATTTCATAATTGATTTTTGGAAGGGATTCAACATTAAACAATTGTTTGAAATGTGTTCTTACTTGCTGTAGGTCAGTATGTATTGCTTCTATTTTTACTTTTTCAATTTTATCTGAATTTTGCTTAAATGAAATACCATCTATTTCATTATTCTGACTTTCAATTTCATTAAACTGAAAAATCGAATTCCTATTTATTGTCCATTCTTCTCCACTATCGTCGAAGTTACCCATGAGCCTTCTTTTATTGTTCCTATAATGCTCAAATCCCCAGCGGCCATAATTAAACAACGTTTGTTTTTGTTCTAAAAAGGAGAGTAAACCAGCCATATTGTTGCTAGTTACTATGCTAATAGGGAATGATTTATTGGCGGGATTTGGATAAAAGGACAGCAAAAAAACATCACTACTATCTTCATATGTTTTTCCATCAAAACTGAAATAATCATTCTTGAACTGCAATGGAATATTTTGCAATGCTTGTAAGCATCTGAAATTATTATGAGTGCCTATAAATAATACAGGTTTAGTATTTAAGAGCTTTGGTTCTACATCACTTTCGGCTATTAATTGAATATTCAATCTATCGGCTTTTTCTACCTGTTGGGTAAGTATACTTTTTAATCTGTTGGCCGAATTTTCATCCTGATTATTGTAAACAACATAGTAAACATCGCTTTGGTAAGTAGTTCTAATAAGATCACGCCTGCTTATAGTCTCTTTTTTAATTTGGCTTTCTTTGGGTTGACCTAAAGAAGAACATGCCTGAAGAAGCATAAAGGAAAGCAATGCAACTAGTAAAAAAATAATTACACTTTTCATTATCTTAATTATTGCTAGGAAAATCAGGTAAATTATCGAGCATTTGATAACTACCATTTTTAAAATCTATATGACTAAAAAAGTGTTGCAGTCCGTTAGATATAGCCAACATAGGTGCTTTTAAAGAACGGTTATAATTGGCAGCTTGTTCAAATACCTTTTGAGATAGTTGAATATCTGGTGATTTACATTCTACTAACAAAAAAGGATTGATATCTCTATCATAAGCAACAATATCGGTTCTTTTTTGCATGAAATTAAATTGATGCCCAGCCTCAATTTTTATTAAACTTGCAGGGTAACTATTATTTATAAGATAGTGGATGAAATGTTGCCTCACCCATTCTTCTGGGTCAAGTTTTACATATTTTTTCCTGATGATATCAAAAATATATGGTTTGTTTTGCCTGTGTTCCAGTCTGTACTCGAACTCAGGTAAATTAAGCGCTAATTTGCCTTGCATAAAGTAAAATGTTATTTAAGATAGCTACGGTCTTTTCTTATAAATTTCAATACAGATTGAAAATTTAATGAAACGAACTGATAAAAATACCGTAATAAATCATTGTTTACCTCATGAAGCTGTTACTTTTATGTACTGATGTTGATTAACATATGAAGATATATCGTTAAAAAGTTTATTTTTTTATTAGAAAACTGATTACATTTTAACCATATCAGCATTTTTCTTAGTTTAATGTGAAGATTATTAGCATCTTTTAAGCATATTGTCTTAAATGATATGCCCTAAACAGAATAGAAGTTTTATGAAACAATTATTTCTTTTTTTTATAATCATCATTGGTGCGAATGTTATTTATGCCCAACCCTATAACACAGGTTTGGTGTTTGATGATGATAAATACGATGATGCACCTATAAAAGCCACACTTACTAGGGGCTTGTATGTGGAATCTATTCCAGCACAAAACTCCTTAAAGCCATATTGTCCATCGCCTATGAACCAAGGTGACTATGGAACATGTGTTGGCTGGTCAAGTAACTGGGCAGCTCGTACAATCATAGAGGCTATGAAAAATGGCTGGACAGATCGTAATACTATTAATGCCAATGCCTATTCTCCAGGTTTTATCTATCAAATGATCAAAGATAAAAGCGATGAGAACTGTTCTTATGGTGCCAGTATTTTCGATGCACTCAATTATATGAAGTTCAATGGTTCTGTAAAGTATACTGACTTCGATCAGCAGTGCACACCTGCTGTAGATGAGTCGGTAAAGGATAAGGCAATGCGGCACAAGATAAAAGATTTTGCCCGTTTGTTTGGAAGAGAACAAAGCCCAAGCATTAAAATTGAAACGGTAAAGAAGAGTTTGTCTGAGAATTATCCAGTAGTTTTTGGAATGAAATGCGCTCCCTCTTTTTATGATGCAAAAGAAGTTTGGCAGCCTACTGAAGACCATAATGGTAGTTTTGGAGGCCATGCCATGTGTGTGATTGGTTATGACGATAACAAATATGGTGGTGCATTCGAAATTATGAACAGTTGGGGAGAAGATTGGGGTAACGATGGATTTATTTGGGTCAGGTATGAAGATTTTGGCAACTTTACCAAATATGCATATGAGGTTTTCAGTGAACCACCACGCAAGCCAATTGCTCAAGAAGACCTTTCAGGTAAGGTGAAGTTTGTAACAGATAAGGGTAAGGAAATGAAAGGTGAACTAGTGGGACAGTACTATAAAATGATTCAAAAATATAAATCTGGTACGAGTTTTAGGATTTACATGAGCAATAATGAGCCTGCTTATGTATATGCTTTGGGAACGGATAATACCCAAGAAATCTTTCAACTTTTCCCATATGCTCCAGGTGTAAGTGCAGCGCTTAACTATCAACAAAATGATGTAGCATTACCAAGCGAGGAACATTACATTACCATGGATAATACGGTAGGAAAAGATTACCTATGTGTTTTATATTCAAAAGATGAATTAGATATTGAGCAAATAAAACGCGACTTAGATGGCACAAGGGGCAAATTTATGAACAGGCTGAAAATGGTGTTAGGAGATAAATTAGTAGCTCCTGAAAATGTTTCTTTTGAAGGCGAGGAAATAGCATTTAAAGCATTTAGTAAAGGAAGCTCAATTGTAGCACTAATTGTAGAAACAGATCATATTTAGTAGGAAGTATAAATTTATAAATGCAAGCCCATGCTTTAAGTATGGGCTTTTTTTATCCTTATCCTTAAAACCTTCGTACATATATTTAATCACAAATAGGTATTAATATGGGGTATATGGGATTTGGCATGCGCAAAGAGAGTTATCAACGCAAGCCTAAAAGAGTGTTTAAACGTATTGAAAAAGTCTTTGGAGATGGTACCGATAAGGATAAAAATCTAGAAAGCAATTTTCAAATTACGACGAGCGATATACTGAATAAACCAAAACACAAATCACTTTTTGATAGCTTGTTATTTAAGTTGATCAATGCGGCAGTGGTGGTATTTTTTATTTTCGTGATACTGTTTGTATTGTATCAATCGCTTTCGTGGAATTTGTAATCCATTTTACATAGAATAAATGATGAGAATATTAAAATAATGTTCAAACTACTTTTTATTTACTTTGGAATAATCACCTGGGCAATAGGGCTGATTGTTTTATTTGTAAGTCAACAATATGAAACAGTCATACAAAAGTATAACCTCTATCCAAAAGATGTCAATCTTCTATTTAGGCCTTGGGGATTCAAAAAGAAAGAAATTATAGCCATGATAGATAAAACAGAAATTATAGAGGTTGAAAATAAATTAAAAAGAACTTTATTTCTACGTAACCTTGGTTATAAACTCTTGTTGGTGATTCCTGTTCAGATTTTGGTTACTACTATATATCAAATAATAGTTTCATTTACTGCTTAGGATTTTCACAATCATCTGAATTTGTAATGCAGTTGAATGAGGAAAATGCATTTAAAATGCTCAGTTCATGTACACTCATCTCAGATGATTGCGATTTATCTTTTAAACATAAAATAACAGCAATTACATTAGATTAATCTAAATAAAGTTAATTTGGGAGAAATAATCTCAATTGACTTTTATGCATTCCTTTCTAAAAACTATTTCTGTTCTATTTGTACTAACATTACTACTTCCTTCTACTTACAGTATAGCCCAAAACAATTGGGATGAATCTATTGCCAATGCTTTGCCAAGTGTTTTAAAGAAACATAGAAAGTTTGTCTCTATACCAAATGTTTCTTCTGTAGAGGCTGATATGTATAAAAACATCGATTACATCTATCCGGAATTTGAGCAAAGAGGCTTTAAGGTACGTACATTACCTTCTTCTACACTTCCAGTAGTATTGGCAGAAAAAGTAATCGATACCTCGAAAAAGACATTATTGTTTTATTTTCATTTAGATGGGCAACCTGCAGATGCTAAAAATTGGGATCAAGAAGATCCTTTCATACCGGTTTTAAAAAGTCAAACTGAAAGTGGCGATTGGGAAGAAATTGACTGGAACAATTTAGATCAAGAAATTGATTCTGAGTGGCGTATTTTTGGTAGGGCAGCAGCAGACGATAAAGGGCCCATTACTATGATGTTAACAGCCCTAGAGTTATTGGAAAGGGCTAATTTGGTTTTGGCTTACAATGTAAAAATCATTTTCGATTTGCAAGAAGAAGCAGGCTCAGATGGTTTTTTATCAACACTAGATAAATATAAAGGAGACTATGCGGCAGATTATATGATTATTATGGATGGACCTGCTCATAATACCAATAAGCCTACTTTAACTTTTGGTTGCAGGGGTATCGCTAGTTGTAGCATTACAGTATATGGAGCAAAGCTGCCCCAGCATAGTGGTCATTATGGCAATTATGCCCCCAATCCAATTTTTGAATTATCTCACTTATTGGCGAGTATGAAAAATGAGGAGGGTACAGTTATTATCGATGGGTATTATGATGAAATAAATCTTACAGAAGCTGTAAAAGAGCAGTTAGCTAGTCTACCAGATAAAGAAGAGGACATACAGAAAGGCATATTGATCAGCCAACCAGATAAGGTAGGAAATGGTTACCAAGAATCTTTGCAATACCCTTCATTAAATGTAAGGCATATAGAAACTACTTGGAAGGGACCTGGTTTAAAAACAATCATACCCGAAGTGGTTACTGCCCATTTAGATGTTAGATTAGTAGCAGAAACAGATGGAGCAAAACAAATAGCAAAGATTAAAAAGCACCTACAAAAAGAAGGGTATTTGGTATTAGATAGGGCGCCAAGCGATGAAGAAAGATTAGCGAATAGAAAAATAGTGAAGTTTGTAGGGAATGCTGGTGTTAATGCTTTTAGAACAGAAATGGATGCACCTTTTGGGCAAAAATTAATCAAGGTAATTGAAGAGAATTTTGGTGAGAAGCCAGTGAGTATCAGAACAATGGGGGGAACGGTGCCCATTATTCCCGCTATCAATACATTAGGTATTCCCGCCATAATCGTTCCCATGGTAAATATGGATAACAACCAGCATAGTCCTAATGAGAATATAAGAATTGGTAATATCTCTCAAGGTATAAAAATGTGTATGGCAATTTTGACAATGGATTTAGATTGAAAGTTAACCCTCAATGGTTCAAGATGGGGTAGACAAGTATCATACAGAAGAATTAGGCTGTCTTAGAAAGTAAATGAAAATATTATTATTATCCTTAGTGATGTTAATTGCATCAAGTTGTAATTCTGAAGAAATAAAAGAGGATGCTTTTATTATCGGGAAATGGTCACTAGTAAATGTTAACGGTTTGAGTGGTTATGTTAATCCAGATATGGAATTTGTTAAAAATGGAGTAGGTAAAATTATAAAACCGTCTGGAGAAGAAGTTGTACTTACTTACATTTTATTTTCTGGTAATAATGAAATCAAGTTAATATTTAGAGGTAATCGGTCTTATTTTACTGAAAGCGAGTATACTTATGCAATACGTGTAGTAGATGATATAGAAATACTCACTTTAACTTCTAAAGAAGGTAATGAGAAGTATACTTTAAAGAGAGGTAAACGATTTTAATTGAGAAATGCTAAGAGTTAGCACAGCAGCTCTACTTGGCAGGTATTTAGACAAAAAAATGGGAGTTCTGAGTAGAGTAGATGTCTTTTGACTTAAGTAAATTAAAGTAAGTGTGTCCATGTTTATTATAATTGTGATAATTTATGATCATTAATTATAAATTAAGTACTAATCAATACAAAAAGTATGTATTTAAACCTTTATTGAAGCTAATATCAGTAATAGTGATATTAGCTTTTTTGTCGGTCTATATATTTGATGTAGCGAAAGAGAGTTTATTTTTTGTGATTGGTGCAACTTGTTGTTGGGTATTTTTAATCCATTTGTTACCGTTGTTAATTTTAGCTCTTAACCATATAATACTGTCTAAGGACGCATTATTTGTAGTAGATACTACAAATAGGACATATCGGTATGAAGAAGGAAGTAAACAGTTACTATTTAACTCTGAAGAAATCAAACAGATTATAATAGTAGTTTCACCTCCCAGCTATGACGGAAGGTTGGACATTCTAGGCTTTGGATACTTCTATTATTGGAAAGTGATTTTGGCTGACGGAACAATACTATCTTTATCCTGTATGCTTTTAGATACCGAGGAGTTTTTTGGTCATGCAATTCAACAAGAAAAAGAATTATTCCCATTACCAAATACTGCATATTTACCTGGTTGTGCTGTAGATTAGCAACTCTTAATGGCATGGTCCTCAAACTCAATCCCCCTTGGTCTGTGGCGCACAGACCAAGCTATAATTTATGACCTGTATGTCACAGGCCATAGTTCAGGATTTAAATTGAAAAAAAATCAATTAATCTTACTTCCCTTTATCTTCTATTATTCGAGGCACATTTTCTTGTTCTAGTAGTTTTGTGAAATTAGCTACTTCATAGGTTAAGATTTTCTCCAAGTTTTCTAAATGAGGAGCAAGCTCATTTTTAAGGTCTTTAAAACGCTCGTAACTACCTTCAGTTGGTTTGGTATCTTGAAAACAAGAAACGGAATATAAATAAGCAAATTGATCATCTAACATCGGTGGATAATTAATAGGATCTTGCCCACTTTCATTTTTAGTTTGAATGAGTTTTTCTTCGAGCTTGGTCAATTTTTTCTCGATAACTTTTGCTTGCTCATTCAATTCATCTGTAAAACCATTTTTAACAGCCATTTTTGCTGTATTATTTACCTGGTCTCTGACGGACCGAATTTTCTTGATAGCATTGTGCACTTCTTCAAGTTTACTTTTCACATCTTGAGTAAAGGCAAATTGATCTCGTAAATCTTTATTAGAAATCCCTGACCATCTAGGGTCTTTTAAAATTTGAAGCGTGCTAGTTTCTTCTTGTCCATTGAGATTTATTGAAATGGTATATCTTCCTGGAGGTGCTTTGGCGCCACCAGTATAAGCTAAAGACATAAATGCATCACTCAAAATTGTAGGAGCAGGATATTTCATGTCCCAGTAAAATAAATTTAAACCAGCTTCTGCTTTCAATGATTTTGCATCTTCATCTAATTCTTTGTTATTTATAAACTTTTGAACGATTGTATCTTTATTATCTTTAATTGTAATAGATAAGGTATCGCTATTACTATTGTAGTCTTTTAGATGAAAGTATAATAAAGCACCATTTGGTAGGGGATCAGGTGCGGCATTACCACCTCTAAAGCCTCTTACTTGCGAATAATACGCCCCTCTAGGTTTAAAAAGATGTACTGGTTTGGCAAGGGTATCTTCCTTTATTTCATACAAAGGGGATAAGTCATCTAGGATCCAAAAAGACCTTCCTTGTGTAGCAATTACCAAATCGTGCTGATGGATCAACATATCAGTAATAGGTGTTACAGGCAAGTTTAATTGGAAAGGTTGCCAATTTTCTCCTTCGTTAAAAGAAATGTACATACCGAATTCTGTTCCTGCGAACAATAAACCTTTTCTGTTGGGAGCTTCACGCACTACTCTCACAAAATAATCTTGAGGGAAACCACTTTTCTCACCAGTTATCAAATCCCAGTTTTCCCCATAATCATCTGTTTTAAATATATAAGGTTTAAAATCATTTTCGCGGTATTTGTATACAGCAATAAAAGCCCTACCAGGGTGATGTGCCGAAAGTTCGATTGTATTGATTGTACCTTCAAAGGGCATTTCTTCGGGGGTAATGTTATTCCAACTCTTACCTCCATCTTTCGACAAGTGCAACAATCCGTCATCAGAACCTGCCCAAAGCAATCCGGCTTCTAGTGGAGACTCTTCAAAAGAAAAAATAGTCGTATATAACTCTACACCCGTGTGGTCGTGCTGCACTGGTCCACCAGGAATATCATGATATTCATCTTTATTCGTGGTTAGATCTGGGCTAATAATTTCCCAAGTTTGTCCACCATCATTAGATTTATGTACAAATTGAGAGCAGTGATATACTACTTCTGGATCATGGGGTGATATTCTGATAGGGGCATTCCACTGAAAGCGGTAACGGATATTTCTTGGGGCAGTTCCATCATGCATTTGTGGGTAAGCAACTACATTTCTGCTATGACCTTTATCGAAATCAGTTCTGTCTATTTGCCCAATATAATTACCAGCATAAATAATAGCTGGATTTTTAGGATGCACTGCAATATGTCCACTTTCTCCACCACCTACAGCTTTCCAATCTTGTATAGGATCTATTCCCCCCGGACTCTTACTAAATACACTTAATGTAGAATTATCTTGTTGGGCGCCATAAACCCTGTAGGGAAATTGATTGTCTACAGATACTCGATAAAATTCAGCTGTGGGTTGATTGAACTGGGTTGTCCAAGTTTTACCTCCATTAAAAGTAACATTGGCACCACCATCATTACTTTCTATCATGATATTAGTTTTCTCAGGATTGACCCACAAACAGTGGTTATCTCCATGAGGCGTGGCTATTCTTTGGAAAGTTCTACCAGCATCTATCGATTTATAAAAACCAGTATTGATTACATAGACCGTGTTTTCATCTTGAGGGTCGGCAAAAATTCTGGAATAATACCAAGCACGCTGCCTTAATTTATGTTCTCTATTGGTTTTCGTCCAAGTTTTACCAGCATCATCGGATCTAAAAACCCCACCTTGACTTTCATCTTTGGCTTCTTGAATTGCCCAAATCCTGTTTGAATTCACGGGCGATACAGCTACACCAATTCTACCTACTATTCCTTTGGGTAATCCTTCGTTAAGTTTTTCCCAAGTTTCTCCACCATCACTAGTTTTGTATAAGCCACCTTCTGCACTGCCATCAATCATTGTCCATGGCTTACGCTCCGCACGCCACATGCCAGCATAAATAACCCTAGGGTTATTCATATCCATCACCATATCTATAGCTCCAGTAGAATCATTTAAATGTAAAATCCTTTCCCAATTAATTCCCCCATTTGTAGACCTATAAACCCCCCTTGTATTACTTTTTCCGAAAACATTTCCTAGAACTGCAGCATAAACCATGTTAGGATTGTTCGGGTGGATTTGAATTTTACCAATTTGTCCACCGTCTTTTAAGCCCATTTGCTTCCAAGTCTTGCCATTGTCCATTGATTTATAAATACCACAGCCAGCAGAAATATTACCCCTTGGACTGGCAGAGCCTGTTCCTACATATAAAATATTTCTATCTGAAGGAGCTACTTCTATTGAACCTATAGAGCCGCAAGCAAAAAAATCATCAGATAGGTTTTGCCAAGAAAGCCCTCCATCCGTAGTTTCCCACACACCTCCTCCTGTAGCTCCCATATAAAATGTAAAATCTTCACCTGGCACTCCTGTAACTGCGGTTACCCTTCCACCTCTATGTGGGCCAATGAAACGATATTTCATGTTTTGAATGGCCGTTTCAGGTATTTGTGCGTGAAGTTGATCAATGGGTATTAATACAATACACAGCAAGAAAATTTTTGAAAGTATTTGTAGTAGGGCGATTTTCATTTCCTAGTAGTTTATAATTATTGCGGGAAATTATAAAAAAATAAACAGATAGTACAATCAGCGTCAAGGATAAACAAACTTGTACGAAAGTGAATAGGATGCTTTGGATAAAATACTTTTTTGAAAGATAGACTAAAAATATTTGAAACGTAATTCACATCAAGCTCGTAGTGCATAAATGCCTTAGTAAGCAAAGCTAGTGTAATTTATATTTACTTGAAGTATATTTGATTGTATGTGTTTCACTGAAGATAAATATTTGGACAATAAAATCGGCTTATTAAAGAAAGTACATCTTTTTTCAGATTTACGAGTTGATTTGTTGGAAGAAATAGCAGGGAAACTACAAGAGACCCACTTTAAAAGAGACGAAGTAATATTTAGAAAAGGGGAGCAAGGAAAAGAACTTTACATGATTGTAGCAGGCAAGGTGCGAGTTCACAATCATGCCCATACTTTTTCTGTTTTTGGAGAGGGAAGAATTTTTGGAGAATACGCTATCATAGATACTGGCTTTCGTTCAGCCACAGTTACGGTTTTAGAAGATGTGCATTTACTCACTTTAAGCCGTAATGAATTCAATAAGATTATAGCGAATAACCAGGAAGTTATATTGGGCATATTGCGCATACTTACTAGACAGATTAGAGAGAAAGATACACTAGAGACAAGGTTAGCCATTAGGAACAAGGAAATCTATGAGCAGAACAAAGAAATTGCACTTCAAAAAAGAGCTATTGAACTTAGCAATGAAAGACTGAAGGCCATAAATAAAGAGAAAAACCACATTATAAATATCGTGGCACACGATCTTAGAAATCCACTTACAAGTGCTCAGAGTGTTTCAAGTATGTTGGCGCAACAAAATGAAGGATTGGATGAAGACCAAATAGAAGGTTTGAAATTAATCAGTCGATCATTGAAGCGGATGGACGAGATGGTTACTAGAATTCTAGATATTAGCAAACTAGAACGGGTTGGTAATCCACTTTGTAAAGAGTTGATTAATTTGAATGAGGTATTTAAAGAAGTACTCAATGAATTTAGTGAAATAGCTGCAAGAAAAGAAATTGAGATACATTTCGAGTCTGTGATTTACCATGTGCCGGCAGATATTGATATGTTAAAACACATCATTGAAAACTTATTGTCGAATAGTATCAAGTTTTCACCTCGAAAAAAGAATATTTACATTTCTATAGAAGAGCAGAAAAAAGATATTGTTTTTCAAATTAAAGATGAAGGACCGGGCATTTCTAAAACTGACAAGAAAAAATTATTTAAAAAATTTCAAAAATTAGCTGCAAAACCAACAGAAGGGGAAACTACTACAGGTTTAGGACTTTCGATAGTTAAAAAATATACTGATATGCTCGGAGGTAAAGTCTGGTGTAAAAGTAAAGAAGGAAAAGGAGCTACTTTTTATGTATCATTGCCAAAGCTCAAGACAGATAAATAAATGACAGCTATTGATAATAGAGATAAGTTATTCTATACAATTACTTTTATTTTCCTTTTACTGGTTACGAATTCAAGTTTTGCTCAAGTAGAACTTACTAATGCTAGAAAAGCCTCATTAGAAAATGCGGTTGATAGTCTTATGGGTTTGTTAATGGATTCTGCAGCGGCACCTGGCATGCAGGTTTATGTATCTTTGGATAATGAAGTTTTAGTACACAAAGCCTACGGATATCATACTTATGAGGCTGAGAAAGAAGTAAGCCTTTCTAATGTTTACGATTTGGCCTCAATTACCAAAATAGCTGCTTCTACTGTAGCATTAATGAAATTGCATGAAAAAGGATTACTTTCCATCGATGCTCCAATTAGCAAATATTGGCAAGAATTTGAAAATTCCAATAAGGCAGATATCACTTTAAAACAAGCGCTTGCGCATTATGCCCGATTACAACCCTATATTGTTTATTGGGCAAAGACAGTGAAGAAAAATGGAAACTTCAAATGGTCAACCTTTAAATCAGATTCTTCCAAACGATTTCCTGTTAAAGTAGCCGAGGATTTGTATTTACACAGAAACTACAGGAATAAAATTTATAAGGCTATTAAAAAATCTTCATTATTACCAGAGCAAGCTTATGTGTATTCGGGCTTAACTTTCTTGCTCTATCCTCAAATTGTTAAAAACCTCACTGGGAAAGATTTTGATGAATTTTTACAGGAGGAAGTCTACAAACCCTTAGGTTTGAATAAAACAGGCTTTAATCCGCTTGAATTTACTGAGTTAGAAGAAATTGCACCGACGGAGTACGATAGTGTTTTTAGGAAGAGGCTAGTACATGGTACCGTACATGATGAAGCTGCAGGGATGTTTGGTGGGGTTTCTGGTAATGCTGGCTTATTTTCTAACGCCGAAGAATTAGGTCGAATTATGGAGATGCTTTGCCAATTGGGAAATTATGAAGGACAACAAATTATAGATAGTGAAACAGTTAAAAAGTTCACGGCATATCAGTACCCAGCAGATAGCGTAAGGCGAGGATTGGGCTTTGATAAACCAAAGTTTATAGAAAAAGAAAAAGGCTATGTTGCTCCTGCAGCCAGTTCAAAAAGTTTTGGCCATTCGGGGTTTACAGGTACTTTTACTTGGGCAGATCCTGAGTACAAACTTGTTGTGGTTTTACTTTCAAATCGGGTACATCCAACAAGAATAAATAGAAAGATTTACCAATTAGGTGCTTATCGTAATTTTCATCAATTGGTTTATGAAAAGTTAGGATTAACTTCAATGAACGAACATAATTTAAACTGAATTCTATAAATTAAATTCCAATGAAAATGAAATTGCAATTTGCAGCTTTACTATTATTTATGATCAGTTGTAGTGCTGAAAAAACAACTGAAACACCTGTACAAGAAGAGGAAACAGTGGCTACTACTACTACTGTACAAGATGAATATACTTCGTTGTTTAATGGTGAGAACCTAGATGGCTGGACTATATACGGAACTGAAAAATGGTATGTAGAAGATGGTTTGTTAGTGTGTGAAAGTGGCCCTGATGCACAATATGGCTATTTAGGCACTAATGAACAATACAAAGATTTTGAACTCAAGTTAGAATTCAAACAAGAAGCCAACGGAAATAGCGGTGTGTTTTTTAGGTCTAGCATTGAAGGAACAAAAATCTCGGGCTGGCAAGTAGAAGTGGCGCCTCCTAATCATGATACAGGTGGAATTTATGAATCTTATGGCAGGGGATGGTTAGTGCAGATACCTGATGAGAGGGAAAACTTTTTAAAGATGGGCGAATGGAATGAAATGACCATTAAAGTAGTGGGAAGTGAGGTAACTACTTGGTTAAACGGAGAGCAAATGGTAAATATCACAGACGATAAAATAGGGGCAGCCAATGGCTGTGTAGCCTTGCAAATTCACGACGGTGGAGGCATTAAAGTAAGATGGAGAAATATCAGAATAAAGACTATCTAATCTATTCTGTAAACGTAAGCTTTTCTGCTTTTTTCTGAAAGGTAATGGGAATGAACTCCTCTGTAGGCATACCTATATGGGTTAATTCCCACTTGTCATCATAATCTGAAACTATCTTTTTAATACATTCTACCCTATTATCTTGATTTTCTAATCCACAATCTTCCCAACGAAAAATTTCTACTTTGTAATTGTAGCTGGTTTTCACCCCATTTATTTTTACATCTACCTCAATTTCGTGCTCTCCAGGTACATTTGGTATTTCAATCGCAATAGATTTCATATAAGATAATTTTGATTAAAGTTAAAGAAAACAGAATAGCTTAACATTAAGTTAATATCAATTTCGATACCATGATATAAGGTATTGATAATCAGTATTTTAATATTTTTATTTAATATTTATTTTGTCCGTGAACGGGCAAAATTGTCCGCTGTGGTACATTAATATTCGATCAAGTAATAGTACTTTTATAAGTAATATACACTTTATCATATAAATTCCACAATTCATCCCATTTCCTTAAAACAATATGTTCATTTTTTAATTTTTAATCATTGAATTAAGTTAGTTTCAATTTATTTTTTAATTATGATGCAATTAAACAGTCGTTATAGTATACTGTTTTCTTTCCTTTTTTTCTTGTGTTTTTCCTCTCAAGTCTTTTCACAAAATAATATTACACTTAGTGGATACATTACCGATAAAGCTTCAGGTGAAACGCTAATTGGGGCAACAGTATATATAGATGAGCTTGAAACTGGCACAGTATCAAATGTTTATGGCTTCTACTCTGTATCTATACCTGCGGGAACATATACCATTAGTTTTCGATATGTAGGTTATGAAACCATTACAGAATCGATAGCATTAACCAGCAATATAAAGAAAGATGTAGAAATTGCTGAAGCAGGTGAAGAGCTAGAAGAAGTAACCATTACAGCCGAGGCAGAGGATGCCAATGTAAGTAGTGTTGAAATGAGTGTGAATAAACTCGATATAAAAACCATACAACAAATGCCGAGTTTGTTGGGTGAAGCAGATTTAGTAAGAAGTATACAACTGCTGCCTGGTGTGAGTACAGTTGGAGAAGGCGCTTCAGGTTTTAATGTGAGAGGTGGAGGTGTTGGAGAAAACTTAGTTTTACTAGATGAAGCTCCCGTTTATAATTCATCTCACTTATTTGGCTTTTTCTCAGTATTTAATCCAGACGCAGTAAAAGATGTAAAATTATTGAAGGGAGGAATTCCCGCACAATATGGCGGCAGGCTATCATCTATTTTAGATGTTCGCATGAAAGAGGGTAATAGTAAAAAATTATCGGCTTCTGGTGGTATTGGTACTATTTTCAGCAGGCTTACTGTAGAAGCACCTATTGTTAAAGATAAAGCCTCTTTTATTGTAGCAGGAAGACGCTCTTACGCAGATATTTTGGCGAGGCCATTCATTTCCAATACATCATTTTCAGATGCTTCACTTTATTTTTATGACCTCACCTTAAAAGCTAATTATAATATCAATCCAAAAAACCGTATTTTCCTTTCAAGTTATTTAGGTAGAGATGTTTTTAGGTTTGATGGAGACCAAGGATTCTCATGGGGAAATACCACCACCACTTTCAGATGGAATCATCTATTTAATGATCGCTTGTTTTCCAACATTACCTTGTTTTATAGTGATTATACCTACGACCTTAGATTTGGAGAAACGGATGATCTTTTTCAGTGGGACTCAAGGATTATAAATTACAGTATAAAACCTGAATTTACCTATTACCTCAATCCTAAAAATGAGCTTACTTTTGGTGGACAGGCTATAATCTATGATTTTGAACCAGCTAATACCTTAGGTATTTCAGATGGAGAAACAAGTGATTTTTCACTAGATAACAAATATGCGCTTGAAAGCGGCATATATATAGCCAATCAGCAAACTGTATCAGATAAAATCAGTCTTCAATATGGGCTTCGGTTAAGTATGTTCAATTATATGGGGCCAGGAACAGCCTTTGAATATTTTGATGACGTAACTCCAGGATTGCGAAGGGGAGTTTCTTCGGAAGAAGAGTTTGGCAGATGGGAAACCATACAACAATATATCAATCCTGAACCTCGCTTTAGCATTAAATACCAAGTTAATAAGAGTGCTTCTATTAAGGCTAGTTACAATAGAATGGTACAATATATCCATTTAATATCTAATACATCTGCCTCAAATCCATTAGATGTTTGGACGCCAAGTACTAATAATATTCGCCCAATGAAAGCCGATCAAATAGCATTAGGTTATTTCAAAAACTTTAAAGAAAATGCTTATGAGGCTTCCATTGAAGTGTACTATAAAAACATCATAGACTTAGTAGATTACATAGATGGAGCAGATTTGCTGATTAATAGGTTTTTAGAAGGTGATTTACTTGCTGGTGATGGACGTGCTTATGGTGCTGAATTCTATGTTAAGAAAAATTCTGGCAAACTAACAGGTTGGATAAGTTATACTTTGTCTAGGTCAGAAAGATTGGTTAACGGCATCAATAACAACGAATGGTATCCGAATCGATTTGACCAGTTGCACAACTTGAGTTTAGTTGGTTTTTATGAATTGAATAAACGTTGGACATTTTCGATGAACTTCGCTTATAACAGTGGTACACCTGGCAATTTTTTCAATAGCAAGGGTTCTAGCCAAGGTTATATTGTACCTCATAGAAATAACAATGGTAGAAATAATGTGAGGTTGCCAGATTACCATAGACTTGATTTTTCAGCAACTTTAAATGCCAAAGAAAAACCGAATCGTAAAAATGAATCTTATTGGGTTTTCTCTCTTTATAATGTTTATAATAGACAAAACCCTTTTGATATTTATTTTACCCAAGAAACTGTAAGGGAAAATCCACAAACTCAAGCATTTCAGGTGGCAATATTTGGCTCAATTATTCCCGCTGTTTCTTACAACTTCAAATTCTGATTTAAGACTTAAAACGATAAATCATATATTATGAAAACATGGTTTAAAAAACATATCATTATTACAAGCTTAGCAGCAATAATAGGCTTTTTACAAGCTTGTGAAACAGAGATAACACCAGCCATTGACCCACTAGAACCCTTATTGAATATAGATGCATGGGTATCCAGCAAGCCCGGACAACAGGCGATTTATATTAGTAGGACGATTTCCTATTTTGATCAAGAAGAACAACCTAAAGTAAGTGGCGCTAATATTAAAGTTACAGATGATTTGGGCAATAGCTACGATTTTGTTGAGAATGAACCGGGAGAGTATTTATGGGGCGAAGAAACCGATTTTTCTTTTGTAAATACAAATAGGGTTTATGAACTAGAAATTGAACTAGATGGAGATATCTATTCAGCGGTATCTCAGGCAAATAGAAGCCCAGTAGTAGACTCAATTGTGGTCGAAAACAGACCTGAAGAATTGGGTTTTCCTGAAGGATATTATGCACAATTTTATGCAAGAGACTTTGATGGTTCAGGTGATACCTATTGGATAAAATCTTATAAAAATGGAGAGTTTTTAAATAAGCCTTCTGAAATAAATATAGCTTTTGATGCAGCGTTTAGTGCAGGTGGTAATTTTGATGGTTTAGCATTTATACTTCCTATTAGAGAAGGTATTAACCCTTTTGATGAGGATGAAGATGGTGAAACACTTTCTCCATTTGTACCTGGAGATGAAGTACGGGTAGAGATTTGGTCCGTATCAAATGATGCATTTTATTTTTTATCTGATATTGCCAACTTAACCAATAGAGATGGAGGTATAGGTGCTTTATTTCAGCCACCTATTTTTAATACTAAAACTAATATATTGCTTAATGGAGAAGAAACAGATCAGATAATTGGTTTTTTTAGTGCATCGATAGTTAATAGTTTAGAACAAACTATTGTAGAACAAGAACAAGAAGATGATTAATAAAGAAAGCCGTGTTCATCCTACACGGCTTTTAGAACTATATGGAGGTTTAAATGTATGGTTAGTAATGTTTGTTTTAGCTGAAAAAACCAGCACTTAATAAGAGATAGCCAATTACAAAAACAGCACCCATCATAATTGCTAATGAAATAATGGGTTCATATTCTTTTGGGAAAGCAGGTTCTATTCCAGCTTCTTTTCTTTCAATTAATTTCAGATTTCTTTTTTTGGTAATATTTTCCATACAACTTAAGAATTAAGGTGTTGAGTAAAAACAGATAGTTATAGTTAATGTAATCGGTAACTATGTTAGTACAGCTTCTTAATGGTGGTATAGCTAGTATAAAATCGGTGTTATTTCGAAAGGACTATTTTCTGGGAAGGATTTAAAAACTTCCAAAAGTTAATAAAAGTTAATGAAATTAAAGTTCAAATGCAAACGAGAAGAATGACATTCAATTTATAATACTATTTATTATACAATTATTCCAACTATTTAAACTGTGGTAAATAAAAAAAGCCAGACATAGTAGCCTGACTTTTCGAATATATGTTAAAAAGTAAATTAGTAACTTGGTAATTCATTTTTATATTTTTCCCAATTACCTGTGATTTCCTCTACGATTATACTTCCTGTTCTCCATGCGGCCTCTAAGGCAGGTATAAAAGCAGAGTAACCAATGCTTCCATCTAACTTTTCACCACTAAGGCTTTGTGCAGCACTTATACCTTCATATTGCATGGTGAAATTACTCGCAGTTCTTAGTACCAAAACTCTTTCACTATCTACTTTCCCTGCTTTTTCAAGAAATTTCAATGCTTGCATAGTACCTGTATCTTCCATTGCAGAGGTCACAAAATTACCTTCACCACCAGTCCAATACTTCACCCATTTGTTGGCCCATTCATTTAGTATTTTACCATGCCAATAAGTAGATGCAGCCAATTGATCACCAATTAATACTTTTGGTACTTGCTGTGCATTTGAATAATTGACATACTGTGCTCGCATTTGCTTGATTTCTTCAGTATCCATGAGCTCAGTATTTTTGGTAAGTGAATAAGCCCAATTTACCAGTCCCTCATTTAGTTTGTAAACTTCGCCCTCATCAGGATTTTTAAGGGGTAATTCATAAGGCTCTTTTTTTCTAAGGGGAAGGTAACCTGTTTCCCAATCACTTGGTATTTCTCGAGGATCAATTTCATGCGATAAATCACCATCTATTAGCCACTGGGCCCAAACTGCAGAACCAGTAGATGCATCTTCTGGATCTACTCCTGCTATGCCTGCGACCATAAAATAGGTATTGGTTAAATCGAATCGTGGATCCAAACCAAGAGCCATAATTGAGGCAGTGGCCCTAGCAATGCCCATTCCAGTACAAATTCCAAGAATGCCCTTTTCTGCATTGTATCTTAAATCTTTGTAGCCTTGTGGAAAGGGAATGGTTTCGTTTAAGGGTAATCGTTCCACCCAATATTGAAATTCTCCTGGGCGATCACCAGTATCTTCCCCTAGTTCGAACATACTTATGACCACTAACTTAATGGGAATTGGGGCAGGGGTGTCTTTTTCAATATTATTAGTAGACTGTTGGCAACTATTGTTAAATAAAAGAAAAACAACAAAGAAGATTGAATAAAAGGAAGTATAGTTTTTTGACATAATTATTTTGAAAAGTTATGGTGTAATAAGTAAGAAAACATAGGGTTTGGATTATGATTGATTGAGCCATGTGATCCAATTTGCCCATTCGGTATCTAAATGGTCTAAAGCACGACTTTTCTCTTTTTTATCTAAAGTGCTGTAATCGATAGTGTTGTAGACTAATTTTTTTAAAGCCCTTAAATCAAGTCCCCAAGCTAGAAAAACAGTCCAATAATCTGGGGTAACACCTTCATAATCAAACACCCCGGGATCATCGGGACTAATGCTTATTTGTATCCCATTATTCATAAATGATACTGCTGGATGAATACGTAGATCATCAATATAATCTAGAATTTGATTACTAAGTGGATTTACTTCAATACAAATATCATTTTCTTTCACCAATTCTTGTAAAATAGGAAACCTAAAAAGATTATAACCATGACCAATCCTTTTACATTCTAGTATGATTGCATCGTATAAATTGTCACTTTCAGGCCATGTACTTTCACCATCGTGTAAAAATAAAGGCAAATCTGTATTGTATTTCTTTTCTAACTGCTCCATTTTTAGCCAGTTATCTAAAAAATAGAGCGTAGTGTTTCCTGCATCTTCTTCAGCGACTAAATCGAACCCTTTTATCATTTCTGGGTATTTGCTTCTTAATTGAAATGCTTTTTCCATTTCTTGATAAACCGTCTCTTTATCAAAAAATCGGAGGAAAGTATAAATGAGCTTAAGACTGAAAACAGGATTCTGTTCTTTAATTTCAGCCTCAATCTCTTTCCATATCATTACTAATTTTTCATCATTATCTGCTGCTATTTCATCATCTAATGTATACAAACCTGCACGAGGTATTTCTCTTAATTCCAAGTGAAAGACTCCATCTTCCATTACTTTTTGAATAGCATCTATATAGAATTTTTTGAAAATGGGTTCGTAGCGATAGAATCCTCCAACACGTTGAAAAGATTTTTCAAATTCTAGCCATGTATCAAATTCTTCATAAGACGATGAAATATCAAATGTGAGCAAGTCCAATAGTTTATCTTTGAACTTGGGTATTTTATAAGCTAGTATTTTGGCTTTTTGAAAACCAGTCGGCGCTTTTCCATCTGCATAGAAATGTAGCTGCCCTTTAGTATAATTCTCATTGTCTTCTGCCCAATATACATAGCATTGATCTTCTTTAACCGCTTGATCAACTATCCAAGCATAATCTTGTAATGTAACTGGATGAATATGATGAATGCCTCCTTTTGGCATTTTTTTTAAAATTTCAAAAAGTTCTGTCTGATACATATGATCACGCCAACTATAAAAATTATGCTCTGGAGGAAAATAGTTTTCTTCCTTATACACATCCATCATTTCTTTTCTGAGCTTGTTTAACTTAACATCTGCTTTCAGTTCTTCTTTGGAAAGTTTAATGTCTGCATCAAAAGCTTGAAGGCTATCGTTGGCTATTAGCTTTTGTCTAATAGAAAGATATTTTTCTTTTTTTGAAAGGGGCACATCTTGTGCATTTATTTCAAAAAAGATACTTATTACTAATAAAGAAAAAGTCGAAAATAGGAACGAAAATCGAGATTTGAACATCAAAAAAAATCGAAGTGAGTACATCAAAAATGGAATGCTATATAGCTGTTTAAAAGAATAGCAATATTACAAATATGTGGGCACAAATAAAACGAACAGATTTTTCTTTATAGCGAGTTATGTGCAATCACTTATCAGTAAAAACTTCTTGCTTTTGTTGTATCTTTTTTAAATGAGTGTAATTATAATTTTACAAAGGGCTTTTTGTGATTTTAGATGAATTTAGGCTTTTAAAGTATCATATTTTCCTACAAAACGTTTCTAAAAGTGCTCAGCTATCTGTAATGCAGATATTTTTTGCAGTGAAATAAATTTTAACCAGCACATTTTTTTGTAATGCAAGCTCAATTAACTTTTAGAATTTTTCTATTGAAAGGCCTATTATTAGGGCTTATCTTTGGTCTTTTTGCCTATTTCTTAAGAGGCTATGCTTATGGTGCCGCTATTCTTTTGGCTCAAGTATTATTTCAAGCTGTTAATCTCTACGTTTTTCCTCAATTAAAAAGAAAAAATCTACTACACTTGCTCTACGGAGCTTTTATATTAGTAGGAATGCTCGTATTTATTGGTTGCTTTTATTTATTACTGAAGTTCGGAACTATACAAATTATTTAATTAATTACATTTTACTTTTTCTAAAGAAAAAGCGTATATACATATTTGATAGATTCTATTAAAACGTTTTTTATACCTGTGCTCGATTTCCACCAATTTTCGTCGGGTGTATATACACTTTTTAGTGAAATAATTCCTACTGGTATATCTGCTTGAATATGCTGTTTAAAAAGGATCCAGCTTCTTCTGGCATGTGTACCAGTTGAAATCACATTTATTCCTTTTAATTCTTTTAAATTGGGGTAAGTATTAAGCCATTTACCAAAGGCGAGTGCACTATTATACGTTCTGTTTATTTCCATTTCCTCAGAAGGTATAAAAATAACCCTGTTTCTATTTATTCCCTTTTTTTGAAGTAATAAGGCTGCTTCCTCTGCAACAGATTTAAAATTTGCTGAATAAATATCGTCTCCACCTGGTTTACCTCTGTCATATAGCACTCCTTCACTTCTTGGTAGATACTTTTTGCCATTTACCTTTAAATCAATTACTATCAAATCTCTGTCTTCTCCATTATCAATAGCATCATTCATAAACCGAATGGCTATTGTATTAATTTTTGAATTTGGCAGAATAGTGCTTGTCGAGTAGGTTTTACTATTTGCAGAAGTCTCTACCTCAGTTATTAAACTATCATTCACCAATAAGCCCATTTTAGCATATACATTTTTAACTACTGTGCTGTAAGCATTTACTTCTATTGTATAGCTACTTGCTTCTTCAAGTTCAAAATCATTGCTGAGATTAAAAATTAAACTACCACTGTAGGGCATGCGAAATTCTGGTATGAAAGGAACACCTGTCGTGGCGATAAACTTGTAATTTTTACTATTGAATTCTTCAATTATTTCATCAAATAATTCGGGTTGTAACCAACCTTCTACTATTAATACATCGGCATCTACTGGGTGTGAATCACTTAAAAAATGGTAAATGTTTGTGAAATAAATGACTAGTAGTATTAGTATAATCGAAGGCCAAAGAATTTTTTTCACTTTTTTTTAAGTTTGAATGATGTTATATTTATGAGTGATTTATAATATTATCATGCTAAAATAATAGAAGTAATACTAACAAAGATGCAGACAAACTCACATTCTTGTCCTTTTCATTGCTTCAAAAGAGTTCATTCAACAAGAATTTTTCGTAATTCTATTATGTAATGTTATCACCTCTTATGTAAAGTTTTAGCAAAAGTGTCAAATCAATTATTTATGAAATATTATTACTTTACTATATGGTGTATACTCTATTTGGTCACCAACTTGCAAGCTCAACCTAATGTTAAGAACTCTTCTTTTGCTCTAATTAACCTGCCAGATGAGTTAGAACAACTCACATCCAAAGCCGAAGCATTTATTAGTAATAATAAACCAGATTCTGCTATCTACTATTCGGATTTAGCTTTGCAGAAAGAAGCATTATCACCAAATGTAGATATAAGGATAGAAAATCTATTAATAACTGCTAGAGCTTATGAGTTAAAGAAACAAAGAGGCTCAAGTCTTAAATATTATTTAAGGTCTGTCAAAGTATTAGAAAATTCAGAAAATCGACAAAAGTTATCAGATGTATACATTGAAATAGGGCACTTATATAGAAATTGGGATGCTACTTCAAAAGCGCTAGAATACTTAATGCATGCCGATAATTTAAAAATGCAGCTTGACTTAACAGATGCACGAGTTACCATACTAGAAGAAATTTCAACCATTTATGAAATTGATAGAAACTACGAAAAACTTATAGAAAATGGCAAATTGTTGCAAAGCCTTTACGATGCATCTGACAATAATGAAAAGCAAATAGCCATTTTGAAAAAGGTTTCTACTGCCTATAATAAATTAAAGTTGTATTCACATGCACTAAATACTCATTTGCAAATATTGGCCCTCTGCAAGTTAGAGCATGATAAATTAGAGGAAGCTTATGCATTAAATGAGATAGGGTACATCTACAAAAGTTTAGAAGATTATAATAAATCTTTAGGGTATTTCCTCAACTTCCTCATCCTATGCAAAGAACTACGCATGGACAACTATCAATTTCAGAAATATTCTGAGGCTTTATTGATTCTTGGCGAAATATATCAAAACCTAGGAGATAAAGGAGAAAGGAGTAATTATAACCATGCACTCAACTCTTATGATAAAAAATTGCAAGTTAGCCTAAGAGCTAAAGATATTGAAGGTATTGCCAGAACTTACAACCAAATGGCATTGATTTACAGGAAGTTGAAAGAATATAATGCCTCAATTAAATATGGAAGAATGGCTTTACAGTTGGCTTTGCAACTTAGTAATAAACAGGTGTTGATGGATAGTTATAATAACTTGTATTTAGGGTATCAAGCAAAAAAGAAAAAGAAACAGATGCTCTATTATTACAGGTTATATACCGACATGAAAGAAATTATACTAAATGATAAGATAGAAAGACAAAAAGTATTACTTGAAAAAGAAGCAGCAGAGAATAGAAAACAATTTATTATTAATAAGACCGAGCAGATGATTGTAGGAGAAGAATTGGATACATTAAATGTACGAAAACTACAATTAGAAGCTGAAAAAAGAGAAAAAGACCTTGAGCTATTATTGGTAGATAAGGAACTAAAAGAAACAGAACTGAAGAATGAGCAATTGAATAGGGAGAAAACTTTGCAAGCGCTTATGCTTGTACAAAATGAACTAGAGGATGAAAGAAAAGCCAAAGAAATAAATCTGCTCAAAAAAGACAGAGAAATTAAAGCTTATGAGTTAAAACAAAAAGATTTAGAAGAGCAAGAAAGAAAACAAGCCTTTAAGATGCTTGAGAAAGAGAAAGCACTAAATAAATTACAAATAAGCAAGCAAGAAACGATTAGCAAATATTCCATCGCTGGCATTTGCCTTATCACCATTATACTATTGTTGATCTTGTTCAACTATTTACAAACTAGAAAAGTAAATAAAACACTTGCTGAGCAAAAAGATCAGATACAGCTACAGGCTTTAAATTTAGAAAAGGCATATAAGAATCTTGAGTTGCTTAGTAAGATTGGTCAAGATATTACCGCGGCTTTATCAATAATAAAAATTACGGAAATAGCCTATACAAATGTAAATAAGTTGATGGATGCTTCGGTGTTTGGCATTGGCATTTTCAATAAAGTAAGCAAGAAATTAGAATTTCCTTCAGCGATAGAAAATGGAGAGTTTATCAATAAAATAAGCTTTTCTAAAGAAGAAAAAAGTTTAGCTAACCTGTGCTATACCAATGCACAAGAAATTTTAATAGATGATTTAAATAACGATTATAATAAATTCTTAGAGGGTAAAATTCCTCCTGCAAAAGCGGGTGATAAAAATACCAGTTCTATCATATATATCCCTTTGATCATTAAAGAGAAATGCGTTGGAGTATTGACGGTACAAAGTTTTGAGCCGAATGCTTATTCCGCTTTTCAAGTGAATATTTTACGAAACATGGCTATCTATATTCAAATTGCACTTGAAAATGCCAGTGCATACAGAGAAATAGCTGATAAATCAAAAATATTAAGGGAAGCAAATGATAATATCAGGCATCAGAAAGATTTAATTGAAGAAAAAAATAAGGAATTACTCAGCTTAGATCATGAGAAGAACCACTTGATAGGCATTGTAGCGCATGATTTAAGAAACCCACTAGCAATAGCTATAAGCTTGACAGATTTTGTGAAGCAAGATATAAGAAATCTAACAATTGAGCAGCAAGAAGGATTAAATATTACTAATCGCTCCTTAGTTAGAATGAATGAGATGATTGAAAGGATTTTAGATGTAAAGGCAGTAGAAGCCAAAAAAGTAAACCTACATTTAGAGCAAGTAGATACTACAAAACTTTGGGAACAAGTTATACAAAATTTTGCTGAAAAACTGGAAGAAAAAAATATTACCCTTCACTTTAACGAAACTAATTTTATTGCAAAATGTAAATTAGATTATAATTATACCATTCAAGTATTCGAAAACATTTTATCGAATGCTATCAAGTTTTCTCCAAAAAATAAATGTATCCATATTGATATGGAAGAAAAAAATGGAAAGCTACGAATGAAGGTAAAAGATGAAGGGCCTGGTATACTAAAAAATGATTTTAATAGACTTTTTGGTAAATATCAAAGACTCTCTGCGAGACCAACAGCTGGGGAGACTTCAACAGGATTGGGTTTATCTATAGTGAAAAAGTATGTAGAAGCTATGAGTGGGAAAGTTTGGTGTGAGAGTGAATATGGAAAAGGGGCAACATTTATCGTAGAGTTTAAGCTCGATAAAGTGATGGTTGGATAAGTAAATAAAAATTAAGTAAAAAGATTCCTTTTTAAAAACTACTTTTCTTTCAGATTAAATAATTATTTTGGGTTTTTACCTTGAACATTAAACATGTTATCTTTCAAAAGCTACCTGATTTTATTTTTTTGGTTTTCATTTTCAATACTTGAAATACAAGCCCAAGTAGACAAAAATATTAGTGAACTATTTAATGAATTTGTAAAAAAAGAAAAGTATACAGGAAATTTATTAGTAGCTGATATGAATGGCCACATTACTTACAAAGAGAGTGTGGGGCTAGCAGATGAAAGGTTTAAAGTACGTCATACACAAAGTACAAGGTTCGATATCGCCTCGGTAAGTAAACAATTTACTGCTGTGCTTATCTTAAAATTCTTTGAAAAAGGATTAATTGATTTAAATGCACCTATTATAAAATACTTACCTAACTACAGAAAAGATACAGGTATAAAAGTAAAAGTAGTTGATTTACTTACGCATCGATCAGGCATACCAAATTATACTAGCTTACCAGGCGTATGGACAGATTCACTTAGAAATCATTATTCTTTTGATTATTTGCTTTCTCATTTTTGTAGCGAAAACCTAGAATTTGAACCCAATACAAAATACAAATACAACAATTCTGGTTATGCACTTCTTGCTGCAATCATAGAACAAGTCACTCAAAAATCTTTTGAAGTAGTTTTACATGAGCAAATACTTCAACCCTTTGAATTAAAAAATACAGGTATTAGTAGCAGGGAAACAATAATTGAGCAAAAAGCCTATGGCTATGTTAACCAATACAATATAAGGCAACAAGCCAATTATACATTTATGCCTAACCTTAATGGTGCTGGTAGCATGTATTCTACAACCGAAGACCTTTTAAAATGGTCAATTGCATTGCATTCAGGCAAAGTTTTAGAAGACACCAGTTATCGATTAATGACTAAAGCATACTCAACAGATAATAAGTGGGTAACCCCTTTTAGAAATGGCTATGGCTATGGATTAGGTATGTTCTATAATAAGGCAGTAGAAGGTAAGATTAATGAACCTTGGAATGTTTATTTTCATTCAGGACATATATCTGGCTTTAGTTCGTTTTTAGCAGTTTTTAAAGAGGATGATGCTATTGTGGCCTTATTAAGCAATACAGGGGGAATTAGTACTGTAGAAATGAATAATTTGAGTGTAGCTATCGTAAACCAACTAAAAAAACAAAAAACAGAGAGCTCAGGTAAATAAATACATGACCTCTCTGTTCACAAGTAATATTTATAGATATACTATTCTCTAGATAAGAACAGTCTCTGGTTTCTTAACATCGTCTGGCCAGCATACACCTGGAGGTAAATCTATTTTTGGAGGTAAATCACTCTGATCATAATCACCGCCATCATTTCCTCCCCCTCTTTTCTTATTGTCTTCTTTTAAGGCCTTCAAAATAACTAATACTACCGTAGTGAATGCTAGTAGAAATACAAAGATGTAATCAATTGGCATGGTTGAAATATATTAAATGATGATTCTCTCTTAGTAATTACCTCATAAATAAAAAGTAACCACTTTTATTGTTATAAAAATTTTGCCTGCATGTAATATTGCATCATACAAACGGCAATTTTTTAAAAAATAAAAATCCAGAAAGTTTAAAAAGTTAGTATAGTTCGGTTGCTGTAAAAACCAATATGAAGTTTAATACAATTTTGTGAACCAAAAGGTTTTTACATATTTGAGTATGGTTTACTTAATTATAACCCCATCTGCCTCAAATGTGAGTTGAATCTCAGGTTTATCTATTGCTGCAATTTCTGTGTCACTTTTTCCCGCATCTTTAGCATAGTGTTGAAGTTCTTCTAAACTTATTTCTTTTTTTGAAGCAACACCGTGAATCATCACCTCTTTGCCTGTAATATCTTGAGGCATAAAAAGCGCATAATCTTTAAAAGTAACCCGCATGGTTTCACCATTGGGTAAATCTATTTTCATCCAACACCCCTTTGCTTTACAAACATCACTTACATTGCCACTCACAACCATATTTTCTAAAGAATTGGTATCAGTCATTTTTCCTGCCAATGCACTAACTTCTAGGGCGTTAGCAGTATTCATTTCTTCACCTATTAGTGTGTAGTTGTTTGTATTTTGCTTTGTACAAGAAAAAAATACGAGTAAAGCGATGAGTGTAAGAAAAAATTTCATAATAGAAGTACTAAAAAAAATCTGATAATCTTAGTTATTTGTATAATACGAAAATTATATTTTTAGTTTTTATTTATTTAAAAAATTGATGAAGCAATTTGTTTCACAGATCCTGATTTACCCATAGAATAATAGTGCAGGCATGGAACACCAAACTTTACTAATTCTTTAGATTGTTGTGTGCACCACTCAACGCCAACCTGTTTTACTGCTGCATTATCCTTACATTTTTCAACAGCTAAAACCAATTCTTGGGGCATATCTATGTGGAATATACTTGGTAGCACTGTAAGCTGCTTTCTAGTAGTAATAGGTTTTAATCCAGGTATGATAGGTACATTAATTCCAATATCTCTGCACTTTTTCACAAAATCGAAATACTTCTGATTATCGAAAAACATTTGGGTAACAATGTAATGGGCTCCTAAATCGACTTTTCTTTTTAAGTGTTTTAGGTCAACATCTAGGTTGGGAGCTTCAAAATGTTTTTCTGGATACCCAGCAATTCCGATACAAAAATCAGTGGTATTGGTATTTATAATTTCTTCGCCAAGATATTTCCCCTTATTCATATCAACTACTTGCTGGATAAGTCCATCGGCATATTCATGCCCGTCAGGGTCAGGAATGAATCTGCCTTCAGATTTTATAGAATCACCTCTGAGGAGTAGTAAGTTTTGAATATTTAGGAAGTTGAGGTCGAACAATGCATTTTCTGTATCTTTTTTATTAAAACCTCCACAAATTAAATGGGGCACAGTATCTACATGATAACGATGCATTAATGCGGCACAGATACCAACAGTTCCTGGTCTTTTTTTAGTTGTAATCTTTTCTAATAGACCATTCCCTCTAGATTTATAAACAAACTCTTCTCTGTGATAAGTAACATCTATGAAGGCTGGTTTAAACTCTATTAAAGGATCTATGGCCTCAAAAAAATCATTGATATTTTGGCCCTTTAAAGGCGGTAGTATTTCAAAAGAAAAAAGGGTGCTATCTGCTTTCTCAATCCATTCAGTAACTTTCACTGATAGTATGCTTAGTTAAAAAAAATTAAAAGTTAGTGCAATTATAATATTCAATGAAATTAATGAAACTAAAAATGGAATAAAAGCTTTTGACAATCATGTAATAAATTGTACTAATTTCATTTTTCATTGCTAAATGATTAACATCTGTTTAGTTTTTGCGGTTTAAAGAACAAATACAATTTATAGTAACAGAGTAAATTCGTAAATTTACTAAGATGAGGAAATTACTATTATTATTCACAGTTTTTCAATGGATCCATTTTTCTTCAGTTAATGCTCAAGAAATAGTTTTAAGTGGTTATTACTACGGCATTAACCTCTTTGTACAAAATCCTAAGATGGGTGACGACCAATATTGCATTACTAATATTACAGTTAATGGCAAACGAGCAGATCCTTTAAAACAAAACTCTGCTTTTGATATTGAAATGTCATTTATTAAAATTGGAAGCCCAGTAGAAGTGAGAATACAACATCATCCTGAGTGTACGCCAAAAGTATTGAATGGTGGAGTTATTAAGAAAAGGGAGGAATTTAAATTCTTAGATGTAAATGTAAACTCTCAAGACATTTATTGGTCTGCCAAAGGTGAAAGAGTTTTTGGAAAGTATTTTATCCGCAGATTTGAGAAAAACCATTGGAATTCTATTCATGCTATCAGTTGCAAAAACACAGAGGGAGTACAGCAATATGAGTACCCTATAGAGCATTATCCTGGCGATAATAAATACCAAGTAAAATATCTCGATAGTTACGGGAAATCATTCCTATCTGATACCATTAGCTACAACGCAATTAAAGATAAAGTTACTTTTTCACCTACTACCGTAAAGAAAGATTTGATATTTTCACGAGAAGTTCAATTCAGGATTATGGACATAAGTGGTAAAGTAGTAAAACAAGGACTTAGTGAAACAGTAAACTGTAGAGACTTGGATTCAGGCATCTATTACGTAGCTTTTGAAGACCAAATACGACAGTTTTCAAAAAAGTAGGTTTAGCTTGGAAGATTACTTTATCTTTATTGGCAATCACAACAGTTTTTATTACTTTGGGGTCAAATCGTAGAAGAATAAACTTTAATTGATTATTTCATGGAAATATTAATTTATCTGGGTCTTGGAGTTGTCCTCTTTTTCGTGTTCCTGTACTTTGTACCAGTAAACCTTTGGATAACAGCCATTTTTTCAGGTGTAAATGTAGGCTTATTTCAGCTAGTATTTATGCGGGTTAGAAGAGTACCTCCAAGAATCATTGTCGAATCTTTGATAAACTCTACCAAAGCAGGTTTGCATTTGACAACTGCCGACTTAGAAACGCATTACTTAGCAGGTGGGCACGTACCTTCGGTCATTAAAGCACTAATCTCTGCAGATAAAGCAAACATAGATTTATCATTCAAGCAAGCTGCAGCCATAGATTTGGCAGGTAGGGATGTATTTGAAGCTGTTCAGACTTCAGTAAACCCTCAGGTGATTAATACACCAGTAGTAGCTGCTGTGGCTCAAGATGGTATTCAGTTAAAAGCACAAGCTAGGGTTACAGTAAGGGCCAACATCGCCCAGTTGGTTGGTGGAGCTGGAGAGGAAACCATTTTAGCGAGGGTAGGTGAGGGTATTGTTACATCTATTGGTTCTGCTGCTTCTCATAAAGATGTGTTAGAAAATCCTGACTCTATTTCTAAACTTGTACTAGAAAAAGGACTTGATTCAGGTACTGCCTTTGAAATACTTTCAATTGATATTGCTGATATAGATGTAGGGGAAAATATTGGAGCAAAACTTCAAATTGACCAAGCCAATGCAGATTTAAAAGTGGCTGAAGCTAAGGCAGAAGAGCGAAGAGCGATGGCGGTAGCTGTTGAACAAGAAATGAAAGCAAAATCTCAAGCGGCAAGAGCTAAAGTAATTGAGGCAGAATCTGGTATACCTATGGCGATTGCAGAAGCATTTACAAAAGGGAAATTAGGGATAATGGATTATTACAAGTTAGAAAATATTCAAGCTGATACAGATATGAGAGAGTCGATTGCGGGCACAGATGATTCTCAAAAAGCTGCTGGAAAAGGCGATGATGATGCATAAATGAATTTTGACACTAACCTTTACCCTTAGGAGGATGCTCAATCCTCCTAAGAGGTTATCCTCAAATTAATACCAAAGCCTCTTCAACTGTATTTACCGGTAATTTACAAGTTCTGTTTCTACAAACATAAATGGTGGTTTTATCATTAATGACAGAACGGTTTTGTAACAATGGTAAATCTGAACTTTTTTCACATGCATTTATAATATAATTAGCTATAAATGTCTGCTGGATTTCCCTTCCTTTTTCCTTATAATCTTTACCCACAATGGCAATTTCGACTTGTGGCTGTAACATTTTAAGATATAGTGCTGCCCAGTGTGAAAGATAACGTGGTTCTTTTTCTATTGGCGGCAACATCGTAAACAACATTTTTTTTGCTGTTTCTATGAAGGAATCTTTTCCCAAAATACTGCCTAATGTGTATAGATTATGTGCCATAAGCGCGTTCGAGGAAGGGATAACACTATCAAATATCTCTTTTTTTCTGGCAATTAATTCTTCTCCATCTTTATCTGTAAAAAAGAACAAATGCTCTTTTTCATCATAAAAATTGTTCATGCAATACGTTGCGAAGCTTTCGGCTTCTCTTAGGTATTTTTCCTCGAAACAGGCATTGTACAGCGCGATACAAGCTTGTATTACCGTTGCATAATCTTCTAAATAGGCTAATAGGGTAGCTTTACCATTTTTGTAATTATGTCTTAACTGCTTTTCAATCTTTAGTTTGTTGAAAATGAAAGTCATACTCTTCTCCGCTTGTTGCAAATATTTAGGATCACCGAAACTTATATATGCTTCAGCAAAAGCGGTAACCATCAATCCATTCCAAGAAGTGAGCGTTTTATCGTCTAGTCCAGGTCTAATGCGTTTATCTCTTTCCAATAAAAGCTTTTGCTTCCAATGTTCAATTTTATCTTTTACCTCTTCTTCAGATAGTTGATGCTTTTCTGCAAAAGCTTCGATAGATTCTTTGCGAAAAAGAATATTTTGGTCATTTTCCCAATTTCCATACATCTTCACATTATAAAAATCTTCAAATGCTGTTAAATCATCTGAAAAAAGTTTTACCAACTCTGTAAATTTCCATACATAGAATTTTCCTTCTTCGCCTTCACTATCAGCGTCTAAAGCAGCTTGAAAGCCTTCTTCACCATTACTTAATTCTCTAAGAACAAAAGCAATACTTTCTGCTACTACTTCTTTATATAATTCATTGGCATTGTATCGATAGGATTTGCTATATAAACTAATGAGTTGTGCATTGTCGTAAAGCATCTTTTCGAAATGAGGAGCAAACCACTCTCCATCTACAGAATAGCGTGCAAATCCACCACCCACTTGATCGTATATGCCACCATATGCCATTTGAGTAAGTGTGGTGTTTACATGTTTTTCAGCTATTGGGTGGTTAAACTGTTTTGAAAAAGACAGCAGGTACTCATATAAAACTGGAGTAGGAAACTTAGGAGCACCTTTTTCTCCACCAAACTTTGGGTCAATATTTTTTAATAGCCCATCTGTAGCAATTATGATTTTTTGTGGATCTAATTTTTTGGTAGCGTCTTGGTCTAATCTATATTTTTCTAACAAACTTCGATTTAAAGAAGTAGCGAATCCATTAGCAGATTTTTCAAGCTCGCCTCTTTGTTCTTTAAAAGCCTTGGTAATTTGTAACAATAGATTCTGCCATTGCGGCTTTTTAAAATAAGTACCTCCATAAAAAGGCTTTGCATCTGGCATTAGGAATACATTGAGTGGCCAGCCACCCTGCAAACCCATAGCCTGAACGGCATCCATGTATATTTGATCTACATCTGGTCTTTCTTCCCTATCTACCTTAATACATATATAATCTCTGTTCATAATGGCAGCCACTTCCTCGTCTTCAAAAGACTCATGCTCCATTACATGGCACCAATGACATGCAGAATAACCAATACTCACAATAATGGGTTTGTTGTCTTCTTTTGCTTTTTTTAATACATCTGCTTTCCAAGGCACCCAATTTACAGGATTGTAGGCATGTTGCAGTAGGTAAGGGCTACTTTCATGAATAAGTTCGTTGGCAATTTTATCTTTTTTATTTTTTTCCATTGTCAGAGGTTAGAGGTGTTTGATGTTAGAAATGCGAATTTTTACCGCTTGGTTACTTATTTCTTATTAATTTGAAGGCGTAATTTTATAGTGCATCAAGTTTTACAGACAATAAAAATAAATGCCTAAACTTAAGACCTTATTACCGCTCTTTTTGTTCCTAAATAATTTTATCCTACTCCCAATCAATGCACAATTTAAAAACATCCAGATAGCTTCGGCAAGAGGTACTTTAGGACCATGTGAACCCAGTATTGCCATTGATCCTTTAAATCCTGACATTATTGTAGCTGGATCTGTATTGAACAGGGTTCATTATTCTCATGATGGTGGGCTTACTTGGGAAAGTAAGGCATTAGAATCTGAATACGGAGTTTGGGGAGATCCTTGTATTGTAGTAGATAGGAATAGTAATTTTTATTATTTCCACTTATCTAACCCTGAGAATAAAGGCTGGGCCAGTGAACGCTTATTAGATAGAATGGTTTGCCAACGTTCAGATGATGGAGGAAAAACTTGGAATAGTGGCTCTTTTACAGGATTGAACCATCCGAAAGATCAAGACAAAGAATGGGCTGCGGTGAACCATTTAAACAATCACCTTTATTTGACTTGGACCCAATTCGATTTGTATAATAGTACAGCACCTGGTGATAGTAGCAATATACTTTTTTCATCTTCTGAAGATCACGGGAATAGTTGGTCTGAACCTATTCGCATTAATGAACTAGCAGGTAATTGCCTAGATGATGATTTTGCAGTAGAAGGGGCTGTGCCCACCGTTGGGCCAAACGGAAACATTTACGTGGCTTGGTCATTAGGCAGTACTATTTATTTTGATTACTCCAAAGATGGTGGAAAAAGTTGGCAGGATAATGATACAAAAATAGCTACTCAGCAAGCGGGGTGGAATATTCAAATTCCAGGTATTGGCAGGGCGAATGGAATGCCTGTAACTAAATGTGATATAAGTAATAGCAAGCATAAAGGAAGAATATATGTGAACTATGCTGACCAAGCTAAAGATGGGGAAGATACAGACATTTGGCTGGTTTGGTCAGATAATGAAGGAAAGGATTGGTCGGAACCAATAATAGTGAATGATGATACCACGAACCGCCATCAATTTTTTACTTGGATGGATGTTGATCCTATAACAGGTTATGTATACATTGTTTTTTATGATAGAAGAAATTTTGAGGATACGACTACAGAAGTATATCTAGCTGTTTCTAAAGATGGTGGAGAAACATTTGAAAACATGAAAATTAGTGAAAAGCCATTTACCCCTACAAACAATGGTGTATTTTTCGGTGATTACAACAATATAAGTGCTTACAATGGTAGAGTGAGGCCCATTTGGACACAATTAGACGATAGGACATTGAGTGTATGGACAGCACTGATTGATTTTGAAGTGGAATGAAATTTTGAATAAATCGAAGTCAACAAATTAACTTGTTGACTTTTTTCCTTCGCAATTTTCTTTTAAACAACTTCCATAAAAATGTAAAGAATGATCCTCTATGTCGAATTGGTAAAATTCCTCTACCATCTGTTGTATTTTTTGGATACGAGGATCACAAAATTCCATGATCTTATTGCACTCTTTACAAATAAGATGATCGTGTTGCTTAAAGCTGTGTGATTTCTCATACAGGGCTAAATTTTTACCAAATTGGTGTTTGGTAACCAGTTTGCAATCCAGCAATAAATCAAGCGTATTGTAGACGGTAGCGCGGCTCACTCTGTAATTTTTATTCTTCATATTGATGTACAAAGATTCTACATCAAAGTGGCCACCACGTTCGTAAATCTCTTCTAAAATGGCAAAACGTTCCGGTGTTTTCCTTAAGCTTTTAGCTTCGAGATACTCTACGAATTTTTGCTTTATATTATCAAATTCTTTTATGGTCGATTCAGTATTATTCATGTGTATATGCGCTTTGCGGTATAATTCTACACAAAATTAAAATAAGTATTGTGTAATTTATTGAAACAATCAATAAATCAACATATATAAGTTGTAATTAATTCTATTAAAGTTGGTAATCAAAAATGCACTAGCCTTCTCTTTGGCTAATATTTGAAGAACTAAGGTTAAAAATTATGATTTTATCTTAGTTTTACAATTCTGTATATCATATTACAGCAAAGTAAAATTATCTCTCTTCTACTTGAAGTAAAATTATCAAATTACCTAAATGAAAGAAATAAAAATAGGAATTATCAATGTATCTGACCGTGCTAGTGCGGGAATTTATGAAGACATTCCAGGGAAGGCGATTGTGGAAACATTAAACGATTATCTAGTATCTGAATGGGATAAAGTATACAAGGTTATTCCTGATGAAAAACACCTTATTTCACAGACAATGGTAGATATGGCAGATAAGGAAGGATGTTGTTTAATTGTAACATCTGGAGGTACAGGCCCAGCTTTAAGAGATGTTACGCCGGAAGCAACAGAAGCAGTTTGCCAAAAAATGTTACCAGGTTTTGGAGAACTCATGCGTCAAGAAAGTTTAAAATTTGTACCGACAGCCATACTATCTAGACAGACGGCTGGCATAAGAAATAACACATTGATTATTAATCTACCGGGAAAACCCAAAGCCATTAGGGAATGCTTAGATGCTGTTTTTCCCGCTGTTCCCTATTGTATAGATTTGATTGATGGTCCTTTTCTAGTTTGTAATGAGGAAGTAATCAAACCTTTTCGTCCAAAATCTGCTTAATGGAGATATATTTTTAATGAAGCTTTTGAAAAAAGCGATTGGCTGTGCCAAAGAACTATTATTTACGATATTAAGTGCTATGAAAAGACAGGCTTCAGCAGATATACCTACTTCCGAAGGCTTATTTACGATGATAGGGTATGCTAATAATCCTGATGATTACTCACCTCATTTTGCACTAGTTGCAAAAAATACAGATTTCTCTAAACCAGTTTTTGTACGGGTACATTCAGAATGTATTACTGGCGATATAATAGGATCTCACCGATGCGACTGTGGCGAACAGCTGGCGCTTTCTAAAAATATAATTGGAAAAGAAGGAGGCGTATTAGTGTATTTAAGACAAGAAGGAAGGGGGATTGGTATATTGAATAAACTTCGGGCTTATGTATTACAAGACCAAGGTATGGATACAGCAGAGGCAAATGAACAACTAGGCTTTGAAGTAGACAAAAGAGATTTCAATATAGCCATACAAATATTGAATGACATAGGTGTGAAAGCGGTAAAGCTACTTACCAATAATCCCGAAAAAATAGAGGCTTTAGAGAAAAGTAACATAGTTGTTACAGAAAGAATACCACTTACCGTGAAACCTACTAAAGATAATATCCGCTATTTAATGACTAAAAAGGAAGTAATGGGGCATCTTTTAGACTTTAATGAGGAGCCTTCTTAAACCTAATGAAATGTATAGAAGGTTTAATTTTCAGGTAATTTTCAGGATTTTATTGTTGTTTGGAACGCTGTTTTCATTTACTATCATTTTTGGCAATAGCAATCTTTTCTTCAATCAAATCATACTTGGAATTATTATCCTTTTACAAGTAGCGAACCTACTTTATTATGTAAACAGGACAAATCAAGAATTACAGAAATTCCTTGAAGCAATAAAGCACAATGACTATACTGTAAATTTCACTTCTAATAAATTAGGAAAATCCTTTAAAGGCTTAGACCAAGCATTTGCTAATATAATTGCCTCTTATAAGCAAGTAAAAATTGAAAAAGAAGCCCAATTTCAATTTTTAGAAGTAATTGTAGGCAGGATCAATGTTGGTATTATTTCAGTCAAGAATAACCAAGAAATTGTATTGATGAATGAAGCTGCTGCTTCACTTTTAAAAGTACCTAAATTACGGAATTGGCAACACTTGCATCAGAAGGTGCCTACTTTTACCAATGTGGTTGAAACACTGAAAGATGGAGGGAAAAAACTATTGGAAATAAAAACTACTAAAGAAACGAGGCAACTTTCGGTAAATGTAACCCCACTTTATTTGTTAGATGAACCATATATGGTGGTTACCATGCAAGACATCAATACAGAGATTGAACAAAAGGAATTAGAGGCATGGAATAAATTAATTAGAATATTGACCCATGAAATCATGAATTCACTAACACCTGTAGCTTCTCTCACAGAAACGATGCTCATGCTCATGGAAAATGAAACGGGTTCAATCAAAAAGAACCAAGAAATATCGAATGAGCAATTAGCCGATATTCATTTCTCTTTAAATACCATTTTGAAGCGAAGTGAAGGGATGCTGCATTTTGTGGAAGATTATCGAAAATTGACGCGTATTCCTGTTCCAGAATTAAGTGAAGTAAGGATAAGTGATTTATTAGAAAATATTAAAAAGTTATACGAAGCTGAGCTCGATAAAAAAGGAATTTCTTTGAAAATAGAAATTACACAGCAGCAAAGTGAAATATTGATAGATCAGCATTTAATAGAACAAGTCCTTATTAATCTATTAACTAATGCAAGTCATGCTTTAGAAAATACATCCAATCCTAAGATTTTGCTTAAAGCATATAAAAAAGATGATAAAACTTATATACAAGTTATAGATAATGGAAGTGGTATCCCCGAAGACAAACTCAATAAAATATTTATACCTTTTTTCTCAACAAAAGAGAATGGTTCTGGTATCGGATTAAGCCTTTCCAGAAATATAATGAACCTCCATGGCGGTACATTACAGGTTTATTCAATAGAAGGAGAAGGCACTACATTTTCTTTGATTTTTAGCTAAAATTATAGAATTGATTTATTTGCTAAAAAAGCGTGAAATTTCATTATTACTTAAACCTGTGCAAAGATTTTATATTTATATTTGAACGAGTTATTGAATACCTAAACTAAAAAAAGAAGATGAGTTTTATTCACAACGTTCATGCAAGACAAATTTTTGATTCACGTGGTAATCCAACTGTAGAAGTAGAAGTACATACTGATAATGGACAAATCGGTTTAGCTGCTGTTCCTTCTGGTGCTTCAACAGGAGTACACGAAGCGGTAGAGTTGAGAGACGGCGATAAGTCTGCCTATATGGGCAAAGGAGTTTTAAAAGCAGTCGATAATGTAAATAAAATAATTGCTGAGGAGTTATTGGGCCTTCCTGTATTTGAGCAAAATTACATTGACAAGTTGTTGCTTGAACTTGATGGTACTGAAAATAAATCAAAATTGGGTGCTAATGCCATTTTAGGGGTTTCTCTTGCTGTGGCCAAAGCAGCAGCACTAGAGCATAATTTACCACTTTACCGTTACGTGGGTGGAGTAAGTGCAAATACATTACCTGTGCCAATGATGAACATTATCAATGGGGGTAGCCATGCAGATAACTCAATCGATTTTCAGGAATTTATGATCATGCCTTTGGGAGCAGATACTTTTACCGGTGCGCTAAAAATGGGTACTGAAATATTCCACCATCTAAAAAGTGTATTGAAGGCTAAGGGTATGTCTACCAATGTAGGAGACGAAGGTGGATTTGCTCCTAACCTAGGCTCTAATGATGAGGCTGTAGAAGTGATTTTGCAAGCTATAGAAAAAGCAGGTTACAAACCTGGCGACGATGTAATGATTGCCTTAGACGTTGCTAGTTCTGAGTTCTATTTAAAAGAAGAAGGAGTTTATCATTTCCACAAGTCTAGTGGTGAAAAATTGAGTTCTTCTGATATGGCTGGTTACCTCAAAGAAATGACTCAAAAATACCCAATCAAATCTATAGAAGATGGTATGGATGAAGATGACTGGACAGGTTGGGCAGAGTTGACCAAACTAGTAGGCGATAAAGTGCAGTTGGTTGGTGATGATTTGTTTGTGACCAACGTAAAAAGATTGCAAAGAGGTATAGAAGAATCCGTAGGAAATTCTATCTTAGTAAAAGTAAACCAAATTGGTAGCTTGTCTGAAACAATTAGTGCGATTAACTTAGCAAAAACTAATAGTTATACTTGTGTTATGTCACATAGGTCTGGTGAAACAGAAGACAATACTATTGCCGATTTAGCTGTTGCATTAAACACTGGTCAAATAAAAACTGGATCAGCTTCAAGATCAGACAGAATGGCGAAGTATAATCAGTTAATAAGAATAGAAGAACAACTAGGGGATGTAGCTTATTTCCCTGGCAAAAATATTTAATATCCTATTTTACTATTAGCAACGGCCACTGCTCTTTTGAGTAGTGGCTTTTTTTATTTGTTTCCGCAACATTAATTAAATATTTACAATATGTTGCAAAAACTTAATATTCTTCTTTAAAATTCTACAAAACACAATTATTAATTCATTTTTCATTAATCAATATAAAAAACACACAACTTATATTTGGCTGATTGTTTGGGCGAACTAATTACCTATGAAACCAAATAAAAGGAGTGTTGATATTTTGGTTTTGTCAGACTTACACCTAGGCACTTATGGCTGTAAAGCAGGACAACTACTCAACTACCTCAAATCTATTGAACCAAAGATGCTCATTCTCAATGGAGATATCATTGATATATGGAGGTTCAAAAAGAATTACTGGCCTAAAACCCACATGCGAGTTATCAAGCATTTCACTGCTTTAATGGCCAAGGGAGTCCCTATTCATTACATTACTGGCAACCATGACGAGATGATGCGCAAATTTGCTGGTTTGCAAATGGGTAGCTTCCACATAGAAAACAAACTGGTACTTGAACTCAATGGAGAAAAAGCGTGGATTTTTCATGGAGATGTTTTTGACGTTTCTATGCAGCATGCTAAATGGATTGCCAAGTTGGGGGCAATAGGATATGATTTGATGATTTTACTTAATTGGACTGTGAATTTTTTCTGGGAAAAAATCCTGGGGCAAAAAAAAGTTTCTCTCTCTAAAAAAATTAAAGACAGTGTAAAAAAAGCGGTAAAATACCTTAATAATTTTGAGATAACTGCAGCCGATATTGCGCTTGATAACCAATACAGTTATGTAGTTTGCGGGCATGTACATAAACCAGAAATTAAAAAAATAATTACTACAAAAGGCGAGGTAACTTATTTAAATTCAGGTGATTGGGTAGAAAATATGACTGCACAAGAATACGACCAAAATGAGTGGTCGCTGTATCAATACAATGAATCCTCTTTTATTAACACTACAAATAATGATGAAGATATATTGGTTCAAAATAAACAAGAGATCTTCGATAACTTAATTAAGGAAATAACTTTTGTAGCATAAGTAACGGATATGAAGATATTGTATGCCATTCAAGGGACAGGTAACGGGCACATAAGCAGGGCTAAAGATGTAATTCCTATTTTAAAACAAAAAGGGGAAGTAGATATATTGATAAGTGGTAACCAAGCAGAGGTTAAGCTACCTTATAAAATAGATTACAAACTTCATGGAATGGGCTTTGCATTTGGTAAAAAAGGGGGGATTGATTGGAATAAAACTTTCAAGGATTTTAATCCTTTGACTTTGATCAAAGAGATTAGAAAGTTACCTATAAAAAAATATGATATAGTAATTAATGATTTTGAGCCTGTTTCTGCATGGGCTGCCATGTATGCAAAAACACCTTGTGTTGCCTTAAGTCACCAAAGTGCCATATTAGCCGAAAATTCACCAAAACCTAAAGAAGAGAATTTAATTGGGAAAATGGTATTGAAATATTATGCTCCCGCTAATGAATATTATGGTTTTCACTTCGATAAATTTAATGCTCGCATTTCTACACCAGTAATTAGAAAAGAAATTAGGGAAAGCGATGCAACCTTTAATGACTATTATACAGTTTATTTACCTGCATATAGCCACGATTATCTAGCGAAGAAGTTATCAAAAATAAAAGATGTTAAGTGGCACATTTTTTCAAAGAATATTAAAAGTGCCTACAAACAAGATAATATTCATGTACAGCCAGTAAACAGTGAAGGATTTATAAAAAGCTTAACCGGCTGTGAAGGTATTTTATGTGGTGCGGGTTTTGAAACTCCAGCAGAATCCCTCTTTTTAGAAAAAAAGCTGATGGTTGTTCCAATGAAAAAGCAATATGAACAACATTGCAATGCAGCTGCGCTAGAGCAAATGGGCGTACCTGTGCTTAAATCTTTAAAAAAGAAGAACCTAAAAAAAATTGAAAATTGGATACAAAATGGAAAATCTCCGAAGGTCGATTATCCTGATGTGACCGAAGAGATAGTGGACAATATTTTTGATAAGCACTTAGTGGGAAGTATCTAACTTGCTACCATACCCAAGAAAATATCATAAAAGGTTTATAATTTTCATCAAGAGCGCAGGCTCGAAAATCCAGCGGGGCGCTGTGGCGGTTGCGGGTGGGAGCTTATGGATTTTCTTGATTTTTTGGTTCGTTTTTCATCAAGGAAAAATGAACAGCCAAACATAATGGAAAAACAATAATCGTAACTTGTTGATAAACGGGCTCTTAATTCGTAATGAGGAGTCCAAAAAAAACTGCACAAAAAAATGTGTACGGTAAAGAAGTATCTAACAAAATTTTTATGATTTATAGATAAATTTGTACTATTAAACAGTTCCCAATTATCTATATTCCTTAATGCTTCAAAAAGAAAATTGCCTTTACCAACCTTACTATTGCGAAGAAAATATATGGCAATTATGCAAGCATGATTATTTCAAAAATTCAGAGGTAGAGGTATTATTTTTACTTCCTAGCCAAGCAAAATGTATAGCAGTTTGGCACCAAAAATTATCTGAAGATAATAATCCAGTACTGTGGGATTATCACGTGGTTTTGTATCATAAAAAAGCCAATTTGATTTTTGATTTTGATTCTGAATTGAATTTTCCAGCTGATGCAATTTCTTATTTTCAGCATTCATTTTCCACAATATATCCTATTTACTTGCCTACTTTTCGACTATTTCAAAAAAAAGACTTTGAAAGCTATTTTTATTCTAATAGGGAGCACATGAAAAATGAAGCAGGTCAATGGATTGAACCACCACCGAAATGGGAAATGCCAGGAATTGACTTGACACATTATGAAAAAAGAATAAGCCTTACCGACATATTAAACTCAAATAATGAATCTATTGGTAAGACTTATTCCTTTATTGAAATGTTAGATTATATCCGTAATTAGGAAACAGCTTCTTTACCTGCTTCCATTACAGCATAATTTTCAAGTTCATCAAACTTGTCGCTTTTTAGATTTTCTTTAGCTGCACCACAATTTGGCGGTCTAAAGCTCTTTTCAGACTTCCACCATTCTTGCGCATACTCTTTTGCTTTTTCAAGATCGATATTGAACATTTTTGCATAAGTATCGGCTACTAACCATGGTTCGTCTTTTCCTGCATATTTATTGAAAATCATTTGTCTAATGCTTCTAGCAGATGGGTCTTGTTTTTCAAAATGCTGGATTGTATAAGATTTTGTTTCAGGTTGAAGCATCATCATATCCCAAAAAGAAGTGGAGTCTATAATTTGAGATGAGGTAAGTAAATAGCCTTCACCGAATTCTAGCATTGTATCGGAAATATCGCATTTAACTGTAGCAGGCTTTTGTTTTTTCTTACCAAAGATATTGTTTAAAAATCCCATTAACTTAAATAATTTGTTGAAATGTATGATTGAAACTAAAAATTCTAATTGAATTGTAATAGTTAATTGTTATAAGTGGTTGGTTAGGGCAGAGATCGGTATTTTACTGAAAAAGTAAAATAAAATAGTTTTAATTGTGCTTACTTAATAGACGTTAAGTCTTGCTCTTTGGTTGCTTCATAAAGTGTTTTTCCATACTCATCGAACATTTTTATTTTTAATAAAGCTTTTTCTTCTCCTGTTTCAATATTAGCCCATAAAAAACCTCCGCTAGCTTCTTGCGAAGTATAAGGTTGTTGAATGGTAGAATCAGGATCTGTAGAGTTGGGATCACCCGGTAATCTACCTAGTCTAGCATTTTGATCTACCAAAGCACCAGAGCTAAATTCTTCAATGCCTTCTGGAGATATAGAATGGTACTGCCAATGCCGATCACCACAAAAAATATAGAATCCTTTTTCTTTAAAATCATTTTCTATTAACCAATTAAAAAAGGCTTTGCCTTCGTATTGAAATCCACCAATATTCGTATGGTTATCTGTTTTTCTTTTATCGTCTGGGCCAATCATAGGGGTAGGAGAGACCAATACTTTAAAGGTGGCAGTACTTGCCAAAAGTGTTTCCTTTAACCATTCCATTTGTTCTTTGCCCCACATGGTTTTTTCTGGCCCATCTTCCATTTTATTGGGACTTCTATAATCTCTTCCTTCTACTAGCCAAAGTTGTAAGTGCTTGCCTACCTTAAAAGTACGATAGGGTTTAGAAACACTATCTTGAGGTAAAATTACAGGTACTTGTTCTAGGTAAATTTTTTTGCCTTCTTCATGGCTTGGTAAAGGACCATGCCTTTCATTATTCTTTAAGGTATCGGCATCGTCATACCTGTAATCATGGTCGTCTTTTAACCACAGTGTAGCCGTATGATCTAATAATGCACTATACCTGGGTAGCATAAATTGTTGGTGCCATTTGTGTCGCATTTGACTTACAGTAGTGGCTTTATTGAAATGAGGATGGTCGTAATAAACATTGTCTCCATTACCAATAAAAACATCTGGTTGTAAGTCTAAAATAGCTTTATGTGCAGGGTAGCCTAATGGAGCATCCTCTTCACTGTAAGCGGCTTTTCCTTGATTTGTATTTTTACCTCCTCCAAAACCACCCCCTAAATAAAATCTATCATAATGCGAACCAGTGACCATTACCAAAGAAAAAGGTTTTGCTTCATTTTCTTCTGGTAAGGTTTTAAAGCTACCTATTCTGCTGTACTGTAGAGAATCTGTATTTGAGCCAAACTTTAGTCTATAATAATACTTGGTTGATGGGATTAGCCCTTCTGGTAACACTTTGATGGTAAAATCATTTTCGGGAATTGCTTCTCTGGTTTTAGTAGCATAAAATTGTTTGAAGGAGGTATCGGTACTCAACTCAAAAAAGCCAAGGCCTTGCATGCCTTTGTAAGTAGTATCTTTAGGTTGGTTTGCATTTAATCTAGCATGAAGAATTACTGTAGAGGCACTTGGTTCACCAGCTATTAAAATGGGTTCTGGGTAGCCAAAATTACCAGTTGGTTTTTTATAATCGGCACAGGCTGAAATGAATATTGTACAGCAAAAAAAGAGAAGGAATTTAGGAAGCTGAAGCATGTTTGTTATTCTTGTAAATAGCTACTTTTATTTTCTATGCTAATATATAAACTGGGGGTTTCATAGAAGGGATTTCTTATTAAAACATTATAAATTTCATGAATTGTGAGCTAAAACTTAAGAGTATAAAAAACTTTGAGGTTGCTACTTCATTGATGTACGATGTATAAAATAAGTATTATACAAAAGATTAAAGGAAAGAATGAAAATAGTGATATTCTACTTTTTAATTTAAGAATATATTCATTTTTACCTTTTCCATTCAAAAAAAAAGTACCAACATAATATAATTCTTCTTAGCAATATCTTTATAATTTGGGTCTTGTATAAAGTTGTTATAAGATTTATACCGTTTTAAAATTGTATCATTTTCTATCATCAATAACCAATGATATTTTGCTTTAAGTAATGTAGAAACTACAAAAAGCAAAAACATTAAAACAAAAATCAAAAAATTCATTATTTCGGGAAAATTATATTTTTACACTCAGCTTTCGAAGTGGATTATAGTTTAGTTTTTCGATAAATGAAGTATCATCTAAACCTCGGTTTGTGGCTCACAAACCGATATTGGAACTGTTCTGTGAGTCACAGAACAGGGATTTTTTAATTTTGAGTAACTCCTTTAACAAAATTTACTATTCTTTAGTCGTTTTTATTTCATTGTAATAACTGTATATCTTGAACGTTTATTTACGTTCTGAAATCCATTATGATGAAAACACTTTCGAGTAGCAATACTAGACTAAGAATTGTATTTACTATTCTAAGAAGTCTATTTGGGGTTATAATAGTATTAATAGCTTTAAATGAATATACTTTTTTAAAAAACCTTGTTCTACTTGGAGTATTAATAGTTGCAATCGTTTGGAGCTATAAGCAGTATATATACTCATATAATTTGTTTTATAATGAGATTAATTTGATTTTAAAGAATGTAAGAGAAGAGCGCTATGTTGACTTATTGGATATTAAAAGAGTAAAATTGGCACATACACAAATGCGGATTTTAGGGTTTCAGTTTTATGAATACAAAATTGAATTTGCTAATGAATCTAACATACCTGAAACAATAACTTTCTTTGTAACTGATATGAACTCACGATTGTCGGAGTTTCAAAATATTCTTAAACTAAAATCTCAAAGTGTTATAATTGAGAATTATACTTAGTTATTGAGTTAAAATGAGCAAGGTTTTAGTAACTAAACTTCCCCTTCCTCAACAACCAAATTCTTACTTTTAATAATACTAACAGCAGAACGTGGGCTAACAAACAATGCTAGAATAAATTGAACACCAATCATGGTAGCCATGGCACCTGAAACTGAGGCATTGATCCATACGGCGAGCCCATAACCAGAAATAGAAGAAATAATTCCAGCAATCACTGAAATAAAAAGCATTTGGGGTAAGCGGTCTGTAAATAGGTAAGCAATAGCTGGAGGACCAATTAGAAATGCAACTACCATAATGGCTCCCACAGATTCAAAAGAAAAAACAGTGGTGAGCGACACAAGACTCATCAATAAATAATGCCAAAAAACGGTAGAGATACCCAATGAGGCGGCTAGTAGATGATCAAAACTGGTAATCAGCAAGCCTTTGTATCCAAAAACAATGACAGCAAGTACTATCATTAAATTAAAGCCAAGCATCCAAACGGCTTCTGGTCCAAGGTTGAGTCCATTCTCTAAAATAATAGTCTGTAATGGCACATAAGCAATTTCGCCATACAATACACATTCTTGATCTAAATCGACTTGCCCAGCAAAGAAAGAGATCAAGATTACCCCAATAGAGAATAACCAAGTAAAAGAGACTCCGATTGCAGCATCTTCTTGTAAGTTGCCTAATTTGCTCAAAAATTCAATCAATACGGTGGTGATTACCCCGAAAAGGGCTGCACCTACTAACATGGGAAACGATGCTCTTGAATCGGTAATTAAATAAGCGATAACAATACCAGGCAAAACTGCATGAGAAATAGCATCACCAATCATACTCATTTTTCTGAGGAGTAGAAAACAACCCAATAAACCGCAGCAAGCGGCTACTAAAGATCCAGTAAGAATTATCCAAAAAGCATCCATCTTATTCTTGAGTTTTCTTATAAGGAATTGGTGAGTCATGTGGATCAATTAGCGGGTAGGCTAACTGCCTTTCTAGCTCTTTTTCAATTTCCGGAGTAATTAAATGTTCAATGGCTTCGGCATCGTCATGAACATGGTCTGCTGGTAATTGCATATGCTTGGTAAGGTATATTTCCCATAAACGGTGAATCCTGGTTACCCTTCTGCCTTCTTCGAGCCCTTTCTCTGTAAACCTTGCCGATTTGGCTTTTAAAGAAACTAAGCCGTTTTTTTCCAACACACTTAATCCTTCTCTTAATTCTGCAGAAGTTAAGGAGCGTTTGTCTTTCATTTCTGCAAAAGACCATAACTGTAAATAATTTCCATTTGCTTCGCCTAAGTGGTACATACATTTAAGTATGTTTTCTTCAAGCATTTTCTTTTCTACCCTTCTCCTTTTTTGCCACCTTGCCAAGACACCTTTTCTTTTCCCACTTAAAATTGAAAAAATGGCCAGTAAAGATAAAATCATCACGATCCATGGACCTGTGGGCATTTTGGGTAAAGTATAAGAAATGAATGTACCTGAGATGCCTGCAATTACTGCAAAGCCTGCACTCAAAATAATCATTACTTTCAGTTCATTTGTCCAATATCTGGCTGCAGCAGCAGGAGTAATCAATAAAGCAGCCATCAGAACGACACCTACTGCTTGTATACCAATAGCAATGGCAAAAACGGTAAGAATAGAGAGCAGTAATTCTATTCGTTTGACTGGAAAACCTTGTGCTGCAGCAAAATTCCTATCGAAGCAAACTAACTTAAAACCTTTATAGAAGAAGTAAACAACAACAAGTAATACAATACTGAATACACCAAAGAGGCGAATGTCAGAAGGCATCATGGAGGCGGCGTTGCCAAATAAGTATTTATCTAAACCAGATTGTGCGGCATTACCGGAGTTTTGAATAGTAGTGAGCAACAAAATACCTACCCCGTAAAAAACTGATAAGATCAAACCTAATGCAGCATCAGGTTTAATTCGAGTATTTCTAGTGATAAATTCTATGGCATATAGGCCTATCCATCCACTAAGAAAAGCACCAATTAATAAATAAAAAGGATTTTTACTTTCAGTTATCATGAAAGACAAACAGATTCCTGGTAAAATGGCATGAGAAATGGCATCACCGATTAAAGCTCTTTTTCTTAAAAAAGTAAAGCAGCCAATCACCGAAGAACTGATACACATCAAGACTACTGATATGACCACCCAACGCACATTCGGATCTTGTAAAAGAAAGAATTCTTTGAACAATTCCATAAGGCTAGTTTTTAGGTTTTCTTTTCTCTCTTACTGGATAACCTTGTTGTTTTAATAAGTCTCCAACTTGGGTAAGTATTTGTAACCTACCGCCATAGGTTTGCTCTAATATTTCTTGTTGAAATACATCTTCAATGTCACCAGAGGCAATTAAACGAGTATTTAACATAATCAACCAATCGAAATATTTTCTTGCTGTTTGAAGGTCATGATGAATTACAATGATGGTTTTGCCCTGTTGCTTCATTTCTTTTAACAAAGTCATGATAGCATTTTCGGTAGCTGCATCTACCCCTGCAAAAGGTTCGTCTAGCAGGTATAATTCTGCTTCTTGTGCCAATGCCCTTGCAATAAATACTCTTTGTTGTTGCCCACCAGAGAGTTGGGAAATTTGCCTTTTGGCAAAGGGTTCTAATTGAACTTTAGCAATGGCATCTTTTACAATGGCCTTGTCTCGCGAAGTATTTCTTCTGAAAATATTCTTCTTATTGTACCTACCCATCATAATTGTGTCATACACATTCACAGGGAAATCCCAATCTACTGAACCTCTTTGGGGTACATAAGCCACTTTATCTCGAACATCGTGGAGTTCCTTGCCAAATAATTTGATGTATCCACTACCTGGTTTGATTAATCCCATAATAGCTTTCATCATGGTAGTTTTTCCTGAACCATTTGGACCAATAATGCCCACCAGCTTACCTGCAGGAAGGGTATAATCTAAATTCCAAATTGCTGGCTTGTTATCATAAGTCACTGTGAGGTTATGTAACTCTAACACAGGGTTTTCAACATGTTCTATCATTTTTTTACTTTAAACTATTGACTATAGTAGTTACATTGGCTTGTACCATGCCGATATAAGTTCCTTCGGGTGTTCCTTCTGCTCCCATAGCATCTGAATATAATGTACCCCCAATTTTTACTGTATGGCCTTTTTCTTCACAACCAGAAACTACGGTTTCTAAAGATTTGGAAGAAACAGAACTTTCTACAAAAACTGCTTTGATATTATTTTCCACAATAAAATTTACCAATTCTGATACATCTCTAAGACCAAATTCAGATAGGGTAGAAATTCCTTGTAATCCTTTCACATTTACTTCATAGGTATTTCCAAAATAACCAAATGCATCGTGCGCAGTAATGAGTACGCGTTGCTTTTCAGGAATAAGGCTAATTTTCTCACTTACCCATTGGTGCAGTGAATCGAGCTGTTGTGAGTACGCCTTGGTATTTTTTTCATAATATGTTTTGTTTTGAGCATCACTTTCTGCAAGTTTTTTTCCAGCATAGCTTACCGCTTTTTGCCATAGTGATACATCAAACCAAATATGAGGATCATGCACCTGATAACCATCTTGAGGTGCTATTAAAAGAGACTGGTTAATTCCATCAGCAATGGCAAATACTGGTTTTTGTTTGGCTAATTGTTCAAACACTTCTCCCATTTTGCCTTCTAGATGTAAACCATTATAAAATACAATATCTGCTTTGCGTAATTCTGTAAGATCTTTGGGAGTTGGCTTATACAAATGGGGATCAACACCTGGGCCCATCATGCCAAAAACATTGGCTTTTTCTTTAGCTATGTTTTCAATGGCATCTTTGATCATACCTGTAGTTGCCACCAAGTATAGACTGTCTGCTGATTTTTCTTCTTGTGTACATGTACTGAAACATAGCAATAATAATATAGCTATAAAGTATTTCAATTTTTCTATTTTCAAGTTGATTGATTTATAATTTTTAATAGTGCTAAGGTACAATTTTTTTTATTTTTAGTCAAGTCTAAAAATAAATTTAAGTGAGCTTAAAAATATTGTTTTTTTTAAACTTCTACAAAGAATGAGTGATAGGTTGTAATGTGTGTCATTCACGGGTAAGAAGCTGTAATTTGGCGAATTTGATAAACTATATCACCATCAGCTGGTTAAATTTACGATTAAGTTTTTCGTATTTTCCCGCATTTTTAGCATAATGAATAAAAGAAAAATATCAGTAATAGGCGGTTTATTACTAATTGTGGTAGCAGTTTTTGCTTCTATGCAAATCTTTAAATCGTCTAAAGGTCCAAGAAGAGGAAGACCAGGAGGTGCAAAAGCCTCTACAATTAAACTAGTAAAAACTTCTGTTGTAAAGAACCAAGAGGTTAGCTCTGTTGTAGCTGTTACTGGAAAATTAGAAGCCAAGAATAAAATAGAAATCTTTGCAGAAGTTTCTGGAGTAATGCAATCTGGTTCTAAAGAATTTAAAGAAGGAAATTACTTTCAGCAAGGTGAAGTTTTGGTAAAATTAGATGATACAGAAGCTAGGTTGGATTTACTGGCCCAAAAGAGTAATGTATTGAATCAGGTCACTCAAATTTTACCAGAAATAAAAATAGATTATAATGAGAGTGCTTCTGAGTGGATTTCTTATGTAGAAAACTTTGATATCAATGCTCCGCTTCCTGCCTTACCTGAACCAAATAATGAACAAGAGAAGTATTTTTTTGCAGCACAGAATGTCTATAACTTATATTATTCTATCAAAAGTGCTGAATCTAGGCTGGCAAAGTATACGATACGAGCACCTTATTCAGGAATATTGACTGAAGCTACGATTAACCCTGGAACATTGGTTAGGACAGGTCAGAAGCTTGGGGAATTCATTAATCCTAATGTTTACGAAATGGAAGTGGCGGTGAGTTTAAAAGAAAGTGATTTTGTGAAATTGGGAGATGAAGTAATGCTCCAATCTGCAGATATTTTAGGTGATTGGAAAGGGAAGGTTATTAGGATTGGTAACAAGATTGATCCAAATACCCAGACTTTAAAAGCATACTTACAAGTTACAGGAAAAGGGTTGAAAGAAGGGATGTATTTGAAAGGAAATATCAATGCAGATGTAATCAATGATGCATTGGAAATACCAAGAAAATTATTAGTCAACGAAAGAGAGCTTTATGTAGTTCAAGATTCTCTTCTGGTTTCAAAAGCAGTAGAAATTGTAAAAATGAATGATGAAACAGCTATTGTGAGGGGCTTAAGTGATGGAACACATATTATCAGCGAGACCGTAGCAGGAGCTTACGATGGCATGAAAGTGAAGACCTACAATTAATATTTTTTAAGAATTTCGACAAATGAAGGCTGTAATACAGTATTTTATCAAATATCCGATAGCAGGGAATGCCTTGCTGTTACTAACATTTATTTTTGGTTGGTTTGGACTGAGAGATATGCGCTCAGCATTCTTTCCTGAATCTGAAACGAATATCATCAGTATACAAGTAATCTACCCAGGATCATCACCCGAAGAAATAGAAGAGGGCATTATCCTTAAAATTGAAGACAACTTAAAAGGGCTTACTGGTATCGAGGAAGTGTCTTCTGTTTCGCAAGAAAACTCTGGTTCTGTAACTGTCGAAATAGATGAGGCATTCGATATTGATGTGATTCTTCAAGATGTAAAAAATGCGGTAGACCAAATCAGTTCATTTCCAGATGGTATGGAGCCACCTGCCATTTACAAACGAGAGAATTTAAATGTTGCATGTACTTTTACCTTAAGTGGCGATACAGATTTAAGAACCCTAAAAGCTTATGGAAGGCAAGTAGAAAATGAACTTCGAGGAATTCAAGGTATTTCAAAAGTGGAACTGGCTGGTTTTCCTGATGAAGAAATTGAAATTAGTTTAAGGGAAGATGATTTAAGAAGCTACCAATTGACTTTTCAAGAAGTTACACAAGCAGTAAGGTTGGCCAATTTAGAAATTACAGGAGGTACTATAAAAGGGGAGCGAGAAGAGCTATTGATTCGATCAAGGTCAAAAGAATACTATGCTGACGAACTGAAAGACATTATAGTAAAAGCTTCTGATGATGGTACTATCATTAGGCTGAAAGATGTAGCAAATGTAGTGGACAGATGGGCAGATTCTCCCAATAGAAGTTATATGAATGGCAAATCTGCTGTAACCGTAATCGTAAGTTATACCATTGAAGAAGATATCATTTATATTTCTGATCAAGTAAACGAATTCATCGAATCTTTTAATGAAAAAAATGATTTCGTTGAAGCTACCATGATCAGAGATGGGGCAGTAGTAGTAAACCAGCGGATAGATTTATTGGTAGAAAATGGTGTTATAGGTTCTATTCTAGTACTCATTTTCTTGGCTTTATTCCTAAAGTTCAGGTTAGCATTTTGGGTGGCTTTAGGCATACCCGTTTCCTTTTTTGGCATGTTTATCTTGGCGGCTTCTTATGGCATATCCATCAATATTTCTTCTCTCTTCGGAATGATCATCGTAGTGGGAATTTTGGTGGATGATGGTATAGTAATTTCTGAAAATATTTATCAACACTATGAACGAGGCAAATCTCCTATAAAGGCAGCAGTAGATGGAACTTTAGAAGTAATGCCAGCTGTTTTTTCAGCCATTATCACAACTGTGTTAGCATTTTCTATTTTCTTTTTCTTAGATGGAAGAATTGGTGATTTTGCCAATAATATAGCTTTTGTGGTAATTGTTACCCTTTTATTTTCCCTGATAGAAGGTTTCTTCATTTTGCCTGGCCATGTTGCTCATTCAAATTCTTTGAAAAGAGGTATTAAAGATGGCGTTGTTGAAAGACGAATGGCAGCTTTTATGGAATGGATGAAAATGAAGCTTTATGCTCCTGTATTGCGTTTTTGTATTCATAATCATACCATGGGATTAGCCATTCCAATTTCTATTCTTATGCTTAGTTTGGCAGCAGTGGGTGGAGGAATTGTGAAAACTACCTTTTTCCCTCCTTTGGAGTTCGATGTAATTTCAATACAGTTGACTATGCCTTCTGGTACAAGTAGCTCAGTGACTTCAAAATGGCTTGATCAAATTGAAGAAGCAGTTTTTGAGGTAAATGAAGAGTTTTCAGCAAAAAGAAATGATTCATTAGAAATTATAAGATTTGTTGATAAAAGGGTAGGACCTTCCATTAATACAGGTTCGTTGAATATCAGTTTACTAGATGCAGAAACCCGAGGTTTACCGAGTTTTCAAATTACTAATGCTATTCGGGAAAAGGCAGGCCCAATTCCTGAAGCAGAAAAGGTTTCTTACGGTACGCGGTCTATTTTTGGTAAACCAGTATCTCTGTCTTTATTGGGAAATAATTTGGAGGAGCTCAATGCTGTGAAAGAAGAATTGAAAGTCGAGTTGGCTAGTATGCCTCAATTAAAAGATATTGTAGATAGTGATCAAGAAGGATTAAGAGAGATAGATATCAAATTAAAAGAAAAAGCGCATTTATTGGGTTTAACGCTGCAACAAGTCGTTTCTCAAGTACGTCAAGGATTCTTTGGCAGTGAAGTTCAGCGTTTACAAAGAGGATTAGATGAAGTAAAAGTCTGGGTAAGATACGAAGAGATTGACCGTAGATCGGTGGGAAAATTGGAAGATATGCGTATTAGAACAGAGACAGGACAAGAGTTTCCACTGAGAGAGATTGCATTCTTTGATGTAAAACGCGGACTAATCGCAATTAACCACTTAAACGGTAAAAGGGTAATAAGTGTAGAAGCCGATTTGGCCGACCCTAACGCTTCCGCTACTGATATGATGGGCATTGTAAGCAGTGAATTACTTCCTCCAATTTTGGGTAAATATCCTTCAGTTTCTGTAGAATATGGGGGGCAAAGTAAAGCGGCTTCTAGAACTGCAGGTTCAGGCTCTAATGTAGTATTGGTTGTATTTATATTGATCTTTGCCATTATCGCACTTACTTTCCGCTCTACTTTACAAGCCCTCATGGTATTATTGACTATACCTTTTGGACTCATAGGTGTAATTTGGGGGCATTTTTTACACAGTTCTCCCATTAGCTTTTTATCTGCTTATGGTATTTTAGCACTAGTTGGTATCATGGTGAATGATTCATTGGTATTGATCAACGCTTTCAATAACCTACTAAAGCAAGGGAAGGGATTTTATGAGGCATTATATGAAGCGGGTCTGTCTAGATTTAGACCAATAGTTTTAACTTCTGTAACAACTATTGCAGGTTTAGGACCCCTTATTCTTGAAACAAGTTTCCAAGCAAAGTTTTTGATACCAATGGCTATTTCTGTGGCTTATGGTCTCGCCATCGCTACTTTTCTAACTTTGTTGATGTTGCCCGTTCTACTCGCTTCTTTTAATAGTCTAAGAAGTAATGTTTATTGGCTTTGGGAAGGTACAAGACCTGCTCCCGAACAGCTTGAACCAGCCGTAAAAGAGATGAATGCAAAAATACCTGAAGTTTAATGATTGAAAGATTCTTGTTAAATAATGAAGTCATTTTTTTAAACTTTAAGTATTAATCCAATTAGAGGGTGTATTTCATTCATCTGGTAAAAACAATTACACATATGATACAAGAATGTACTTGATTTTTTAATTAGCACATTTTTCAAAATCGCATTATTAACTATATTGCAAGTCTATATTAAATACGTTTTTTAGGTCTAATAATACGAATTAATTTGCATGGGTACATGGGGTTATAAAATCTTTGAAGATGATGCTTCTTGCGAATGGTATGATGATTTTTGTTCTGGCGAACAGAAGTTTGAAGAAATAGAGGAAGCCATTGAAGATGTAATAGATATCGAAGACTTTATAGAGCATGAGCTTTGTTGTAAGACTTTAACAGGGGCAGAAATAATATGTGCTTCATATGGTTTGGCTTCTGATGATTTTCCTGATGCAGCATATCACGAAGGTGAAGAAGGGATGGAAAATTTACCCGAGTTAAATATCGAAGATATAAAGTTTGAGATTACAAGTGAATACATAGATAAAGCAGCGAGGGCCGTGAAGAAAATCAAACGTTACAGTAAATCTGAATTAAGACAGATTTGGGAAGAAGCGGACGATTTTGATAAATGGGAAGCTACGCTACAAGACCTAATAGAAAGACTGCACAAAATTAAGGTTTGAACCAAGTTTGTTTTTCATATTTATTCCAAGGTTCTACCTCATGATCTAAATCAGCTATCCAAGACTTATAAGAAGGCTCATTTTCATTGTTGGTGTTATTAATTCTTTTTAAAACACTTTCATGAATTATAAACTTATCCGTTCTGCCAGCAGGCCAAAAACGTAACTTTTTCTTAAAAAATCGACTATAGCCCCCTTTACGAGAATTGTGCATATGCCCATTAGCATCTTCCTTAATTTTAATCTTATGGTATTTATAGGTTAGCAAACCATGGTGTATGGCTTTTTCCAGCATCCATACTAAAGTAATATCTGATAAATCCGATTTAGGGTAGCCGCCACCAACATCGGTATGCATGCCCAAAAACCAAACTTGTAATAACTTTTGGTCTAGTTTTTCTGTATGAATTGTTTCGGCATCCCAAAGTACAGGGTGGAAAGTCTTTCGTTCATCATCAATAGAAATGGCATGGTAGGCATTTTCAATCGATTCACTGAGTTTGAAGTCGTGAAAATCATTTTTATACCATGGAATAACTTCTAAAATGGCGTTTAAAAATTTTGAAGGTAAGCCTAGAGCAGCAACTGTATCGAAACAACCAATAAACTTAATTCTTGTCCACATGGTATGGTGCCTTTTAATAAAATCATGTGCCAAGGTTTCTCTTTTTTCTCGATTACTTATCGTATAAATGTCATAAGCCTTTTCGATCAAATCAGGTCTAGACTTAGGTAAAACACCAAAAAGATGAATAAAACTAGAAAGGCTTCTTACAGTAGCAGCACCTCTACTAAAACCAAATAAAAAAATTTGATCTCCTGCATTATAATTTTCAAAGATAAATCTGTAGCAGTCTAAAATATTTTTGGAGATACCCGCCCCAGCTATTAGGCCTGCAATTTTTTTTCTATCAGTACCTAAACCTGGATCGTAAAATGCTACTTGATTACCAGTTCGGTCTTCAAGCATGTTAAAGATTTTGTAAATATTAGTGTTATATCCAACACCTCCTTCTTGCCCTGTACCATCTGATAGTACCACAATATTTTTACCCATATCTATTCGGAAAGCAGTATTAGTTACTTATTCTATTGAAGTTAAAAAAATTACAATGAAGATTGGAAGAATTTTATATCGCTTTAAATTATGAAATCCTTTTTAAAATGGAAAAAAAATATGCTTTAACAAAAAAAAATCGACCATTTGGCCGATTTAAAGTAAAAAAAATAAATATTTTAATAGTTAACCTTTTCTCTCATAATTTTTATCGCTTTGATTCATTTGTTTCCTTAAATTAATTAGAGCATATCTCATTCTGCCTAATGCAGTATTAATGCTTACTCCTGTAATTTCAGCAATTTCCTGAAAGCTCATTTGCATGTAATGGCGCATCATTAATACTTCTCTTTGAGCGTCTGGTAAGTTTTGAATCAATTCTCTTAATTTGGCATGCGTTTCAGATTTGATTTGAAGTGATTCATAAGAATCTTCAGCAAAATCTAAAGTATTGAAAACATTACTTCCGTCTTCCATAACAATCATTGGATAACGCTTCTGCTTTCTAAAGTAATCAATTGCCATGTTATGGGCTATTCTCGATATCCAAGGTAAAAATTTCCCTTCTTCATTATATCTACCAGTCTTTATGGTTTTAATAGCTTTTATAAAAGTTTCTTGAAGAAGGTCTTCTGCGATTTCTGAATCTTTAACGATGAGTAGAATTGTCGTATATATCTTGTTTTTATGTCTTAAAGTTAATTCCTCAAATGCTTTTTCATTTCCTGATTTGTACTGGGTAATAAGTTCACTATCCCCGATTTTGTATTTTTTCATTGCTGTTACTTTTAGTTAACGATGTAATTGATGTATGCTAAGGTAGATAGAATTATTGCCAAAAAAATGCAAACTATCAGTATTACCTTACAGCGTCTAATAAACGACAATACCTTTTGCAATAAAATGATAGAAAAATGAGAAGCTTTATAAAACAGTCAATTTTCAGATAAGAATCAATTATTTTTCGTCTGCTTTATTGTATTATTTATCGTAAAAAAAATAGTGTCTATCATACTGCTCATTTGTATTCTAGATTTATTAGAAGGAAATATTGATATTTTACAATTCCATTTTGTTTTACATCTATTAACTTTTGAACTCTAATAATTGGAATAATAAATAGATTCTTATTGTCTTTTTACGGCAGAAAAACTTAAAAAATGTAGAAATTGTCACATTAACTTGCTGTTGTCCAGACAAATATTTTTGCCATTTTTCTTCAACAATTTTGCGATTTATTGTGTTAATGCAATTTGTGTTTAAGTAAATGGTAATCTTTTTCTGTATCTATATCGCTTAAAACAGGCAATTCATATAAACTTAATTGATGTTTTTCTATATCGACTTTAGTAGCTTCAAATACAGTTGGTGTGCTCCATTCTTTATTATCGAAGAGAAAAGGTAGGAATGTAGACATGCCTAGTAAATAGTAACCACCATCTACAGCTGGGCCAAGTACAACATCATGCTTTTTTAATGCTTCAAATGCTTCAAGAATAATTTCATGGGTCAATTCTGGACAATCACTTCCAATAATGATTACATTTTCGGCATTATTTTCAAATGCTAATTCAAAAGCCTTTTTCATTTTTACACCAAGTTCCCCTATGACTTGTACGGCTTTATCATAATTACCTGTATGGAATATATCTTCTTGGGCAATCCATTCATTATAATAAGCAATCTTTTTAAGAGAAAGATCTTTTGTGATTTTATGAGTATAACTCAATAAATCTTTATATACTTCTAGTGCTTTATCTTCACCTAATGTTTTTGCTAATCTAGTTTTTACTTTTCCTTTTACTGTATTCTTTACAAAAATGAGTAGTACGTTTTGTTGGTTCATATAGCTTTATAATAAAATCTGTTAGTTTTTTAATTGTGGTTTCTTTTTACAAAGAATAATTTAATTCAAAAGATTTTGAATAGTTATTCATTTAGTCCAGTTGTTTAAACATAATATATGTATCAATAAATCCATGTTCTTTGTGCCTAAAACCATGAGGAGTTGTGCCGATTATTTTGAAACCAAAGTTTTCCCATAATTTAATGGCAGCTTTATTTGTACTCACCACTATATTGAATTGTATTGCTTTAAATCCATATTCGAGGGCCATTTGGAGTGAATGCGCACATAACTTTTTACCTATACCTCTTCCTTGTTCTTTAGGACTTACCATATAGCTACAATTTGCAATATGGTTACCCAAACCTATCTGGTTCGGTTTTATAATATATGTGCCCAATATTTTGTCATCTTCTTCAAAAACAAAAGTTTGCATATAATCAGCCAACCAATGTTTTTTTAAATCTGACTTTGGTGTTAAAGGGTCAAATACATAAGTGTCTCCTCTTGAAATAACGGCTGAAAAAATTTCCCATATTTGATTGTAATCTGAAGTCGTAGCCTTTCTAATTTCCAATTCATTTTATTTTGTGACGTAAAGAAACTGTATCTATTAACATTTGTTTGAAACAAAACAGTAATTGGAGTGGTTCAAACAATATAAGCAGATAACATTTGTTATTGATAAAAAATAAATTAAAGATATATATAATATAAAAAGTAGTTTTTTTTCATTTTCATATTTAGAAGTTATAGGATAGAGGCATTGCCGTTATCCTATTTTTTTTTATAAATTGAAGCCAATGAATATATTGAGTAGCGTCAAAATACCGTCTATTTTTATTGTAATCTTTTGGGCAATAAAAATATTTGAAGAATTAGGTAATTTAGATTTTGGTTTTCTGGGGATCTATCCAAGATCTGTAAAAGGCATTATTGGACTGTTTTTTTGGCCATTTATTCATGGCAATTACGACCATTTGATTTCAAATACTGCTACTTTCTTTATTCTAGGAGCCAGTCTTTTATTCTTTTACCCTAATATAGCCTATAAAGTAGCTTTTTATTTATTTGTTATTACTGGAATAGGTGTTTGGTTATTTGCAAGAGATGCTTACCATATAGGTGCAAGTGGATTAATCTATGGTTTTGCCTCCTTTCTCTTTTTTAGTGGCGTTTTTAGAAAAGATAACCGATCTGTAGTAATATCGCTAGTGGTAGCATTTTTATATGGCAGTATGATCTATGGTATTTTCCCAACTTACCCGGGTATTTCTTATGAATCGCACTTAATAGGTTTATTAGCCGGAATTTACTGTGCCAATATCTTTAAAGATGAACTAGCCAATGGCGAAGAAACGCCTTATGTATATCATTCGGATAATGATGAGGACTTTTCTGATGGATACAGAAATGTTGAAACACGTTTTTTCAAGTATAATTTTAAAACTGAAAAGGATGATAAACTTGATGAACAGCATTAATCCTCGGGATAGGGGACATAAACAAAATTTACAAAATCCTGATCAATTACAAATAAACAGCAAAACTCATCTGGATTTTTATAATTTGCTTTAAAATCGGCTAGCTTCTCTTTATCTATAAGTTCTCTTTGTAAAAATTCATCTAAAAAAGAAAAGTAATAATTCCATTCTAGTTCTAATTCAGTTTCATTTTTAGCTATAAGTAATTGACCAATTTCAATTTTACCTTTTGCAATTGGAAAAATAGGAAACTCTGCAATTTTGCGGGCTTGCAGTAAATAAGCGGCTTCTTTTAAGGTGTTAGATACTTTTACAAAATCTGTGGTAATTTTCCCTAAATATTTTCCATCTAATTCTGGATCGTTCTGCATAGTAGTTTATTATGTTTGGTTTAAATAGTGAGTAATATCAGCTGCAGATTTGAAATGTATCACCTGAAAACCTTGCTGTTGTGCTGCTGAGATATTGTTTGCATTATCATCTATGAATAAAGTATTTTCAGGTAAGATGCTAAATCTTTGAATTGCTAATTTATAAATTGCTGGATCAGGTTTTATTAATTTTTCATCGCCAGAGACAAGGATATCTATAAACCTATTATAAAAAGGATATTTTTTTCTCACAATTGGGAATTTCTCGCCAGACCAATTGGTGAGTGCAAATAATTTGTACTTTCCACTGGATGCAATAGATTCTAACACATCAACAGTTTCTTGAAAAGCACCTTTAATCGTTTCTTCCCATCTTTCATCAAAAGCTAGAATTTCATTTTTAAATTCAGGATACTCATTGATTAGAAGCGAAGTGGCTTCTTTAAAAGATCTACCTGCATCTTGCTGCTCATTCCAATCTGATGTGCATACATTGGCAAGAAACCATTCCATTTTTTCTGTATCATCAAATATTTTTCTATACAGATACCTTGGGTCCCAATCCATTAATACGCCACCCAAATCAAAAATGATATTATCTATTTTCTTTTTCATAGAAGAAACCTACTCTTTTTCACCGAACCATTCAATATATGTTTTTAAATCTTTGTCACCTCTTCCAGATAAATTGACTACAACAATTTCATCGTTTTTGGCTTGCAACTTGGGTAAATATGCCAAAGCATGAGCTGTTTCTATTGCTGGAATAATTCCTTCCATTCTACTACATTCTAAACCTGCATACATGGCCTCACTATCAGTAACTGAATGATATGCTGCTTTAGAAGTTTGGTGTAAGTATGCATGTACTGGTCCAATACCAGGGTAATCAAGTCCTGCCGATACAGAATGAGGTTCAATGACTTGTCCGTCTTCTGTTTGCATTACTAAGGATCTACTGCCATGCAATACGCCTTCCTTGCCTAATGCCAACGTAGCAGCACTTTTACCAGAATGAATTCCATGTCCACCTGCTTCTAGACCAATTAGCTTTACTTTGGGTTGACCAATAAAATGATAGTATGCACCAATAGCATTGCTACCTCCACCTACACAAGCAAGCACATAATCGGGATTTTCTTTTCCAGTTTTCTCTTTTAATTGATATTTAATTTCTTCGCTAATTACTGCATGGAAACGCGCTACCATATCTGGGTAAGGATGTGGACCTACTACTGAACCAATAATATAATGCGTATCCTCAGGATTATTGATCCAATCTCTCATGGCATCGTTGGTGGCATCTTTTAACGTTTGGCTCCCACTTACAGCTTCCACAATACTAGCTCCCAACATTTTCATTCTTTCAACATTGGGCTTTTGTCTTGCCACATCTATTTTGCCCATGTATACTACACATTTAATACCCATTAAGGCACAAACTGTAGCAGTGGCCACACCATGTTGCCCTGCACCGGTTTCAGCAATAATTCGCTTTTTACCTAATTTTTTAGCTAGTAAAATCTGCCCAATTGTATTGTTGATTTTATGCGCTCCTGTATGACAAAGATCTTCTCTTTTAAGATATATATTGGTTTGGTATTTTTCAGAAAGCCTGCTTGCAAAATAGAGTGGGGTAGGCCTGCCAACATAATCTTTCAATAATTGATTGAATTCCTTTTCAAAAGCAGAAGATTCAATAATTTCTAGATAGTTACTTTTTAATTCTTCGATATTTGGATGAAGCATTTCGGGTATGTATGCACCTCCAAATCTTCCATAAAATCCTCTTTCGTTTACTTGTATCATTATTTTATATATTTCAGTCTTGAAGTTGAAGTGTTTGTTATAAGTGATTGTTGATTTTTAAATTTTCCGTATCTGTATTACAAAATCATGGGTTTGCGCAACATTCTTTAAAGCTGGAGCATCTTCAAATTTACTATTCACATCTACAGCATATAACTGTTCCAATTCTAATTTTTCAAGAATTTCTACATGTTCTAATCCAATACCTCCACTCAAAAAAAAAGGTGTTTTCCCTTTGTATGCTTTAAGCAATTCCCAATTAAATACTTCGCCATTTCCACCTGGTAGTTTTCCTTTGGTATCGAATAAAAAATAATCTACTATACTTTCATAAGGAATAGTTTCTTTAAAATTAAATGCTTTTCCTACATTAAAAACCTTGATTATTTTCGTGCCATAAGACTTTAATATTTCCTTTAGTGAATTACAAAAATCGGGTGTTTCTCTACCGTGTAATTGTACTAAATCAAGCTTGTAATACTCTACTTTTTCTTTGATTTCATCTACTCCTGCATTGACAAAAACACCCGTTTTACCAATATAAGCTGGTATCATATCAGTGATTTGAGGGGATAGATTACCTACAAAGCGTGGAGATTTTTCATAAAATATTAATCCTATAAAATCTGGTGGCTCTTCTAATATCTCCAATAAATTTTTCTCTTCCCTCATGCCACAAACCTTAATTTTCATGGAGTATATCTTTTATTGAATACATACTCAAAGTTATAAAAGGCTTTTGTAAATATGGCTATATTATTAGTCGAAATAAGTGGGCAGGTTCGGATTTCTATATAGTTTGTAAACTAGCTCTATCTGAGATTTGGTCACTCGCCCTTCAGATAATTCTGGTAAATTATCTTCTTCAAAAAAGCCAACATCAAGAGTTTCCATTCCTGTTTTTATTTCTCCTCCTATTTTATCGCATAAAAAAAATAGTTTATAAGCATGATACGGATCTGGAGGATGAGGATGTTTATGTTTATCACAAATGGCAAGTAAACGGTTGGTTTTTACATGAATACCAGCTTCTTCATAAATTTCTTTGCACACAATTTCTGCAGGTGAAAAATTAATATCTGCCCAGCCCCCAGGTAAAGACCATTTCCCATCTTGTTCTTCTTTGATCATTAGGATTTTTTCCGCTTCAATTACTACACCTCGTATATCTACTTTTGGCGTTTGGTAGCCTGTTTCTGAAGCAAATAAGCTTTCTATTTTTTGAATAGGGGTATCTGTTATTTGGTTTAGGATCTTTACACTTATATCTCTAAGTTCCTGATATCTATCTATATCGTACATACCTTCAGAATAGGTAAGCCCATTTTGTGCAATTGCTTGTATTCTTTTTGCTACTTCTAACCAATTTTGCTCGTTCATTTTTTTAATTTGAAGGAGGTTTAAAGATTTTTCTCAGTTATTAAATTATTCTCTAAAAACATGATTTCATTTCCAGCTTCACTCCACATTTTTTGCAATGTATCTGGTACTGGCAATTCTGAATATATAAAATTACCTAAAATTAAATCAGTATCACCGTCTTGATCAAAATCTCCTTTGTCCATACACAACCATCTCCCTTGTTCAGCAGCTTTTAAGTATTTTTTCTCAAATTTCATTGAACTCGTTTGTTCAAGATATACAAATCCGTGATGAGGAGTATTATCAAAATCTGGAAAGAAGGCAATGACTGCGATATCTAAATCGCCATCTTGGTCAAAATCGTGTGTAATACTTTTAGAAGCACCATGAATTGGAATAAATAATTCTTCAGTAAACGAAAAATCACCTTTATTCAAGAATAGCCTAACACCATGATAAGGTTTTAGAATAGGAGAATAATCTGCATTGTCGCCATTAACATAGATGATGTCTTTGTGGCCATCTTTATTGAAATCTATTAATTCGAAATAGCTAGAGCCATAAATAGGAGGGAATTGTAGGATTGGCTTTTCAGAAAATGTACCATTTCCCTTGTTTATATATACAAATAGGCCTTCATTGCCTTGTCCTTTTAAAGCAAGTATATCGTTTTTTCCATCATTATTAATGTCTTCTATAATGGTTTTATTTGCTCCAGGTTCATTATTAAGTTGAATATTGGCATAAGATTGTTTGTTAGGGGTGAAGTAACTTAAATTTCCTGTATAATAACCAAAATTACTGACTACAATTTCAGTTGAATTTTTACCAGAAAGTCCACCAATCGACATGTATACTGGCCTTACTAGATTTTCACTGATAGTTTTTGCAAGTCGGGTTGATCGACTAGTTTTTGATAACTGATATAAACTTCCAGTGCCCAAATCATTAGGAAAAATATTTCCAATGCAAAGTAGGTAATAGCTTTTTTCATTTTCATGTATGGCAACAGGAGATGAACCAGTGGCTATTTGATGAGAGATAGTATTGAAATTATTTTTGTAAAACTTTACCTCATTCTGATAATTCCCTACAGCTACTATATCATTGTTTAAAGTTTTCACCAGAGTGGTTAGCGGGTTTTGCCCAGGATTCGAAACAGGGAAAGACGGACTAAACAATGAAGCGATTGCTTCTAATGAATCTATGTTTTCTTTTGTTGGAAAATCATTTACAGCATTTTCTAAATAGTATTGCTGTAGTTCTTGCCAGTCTTCTTTGTTTATTAGTGGTTGTGTGGGAAATATTGCTTGCATTTTTAATAAATCACTTTCCATCCCTCCTATATTTTCGTAACCCTCTTCTGCATCAATCCCAAGTCTATAGCTCATCGCTTTTAGGACTTTCCTCCAACTGGTCGTATCAAGTAATTCAGGTTCAGGAAAAAGATGGCAGCCTTGACAATAAGTGAGGGCAAGTTTATGTCCGTTATTTATAATATTTTCTTCACTTAACTGAGGTATCTTATTTTGCGACTCTTGCTTTTTTTCACTACAACTAATTATAAATAGTTGTAATAAAATGATAGATATATAAGATACAGATTGAAAATTTACTAGGGCTATAATTCGTGTTTTCTGCTTGGAAAAAATGTACCATGCAATACTCCTAATTAAAGAAATAGCTTTATCAATAATTAAAGTGAAAGCTAGAAGCATTATAAATCAATTTTTCTGGAAATCCCATCAAACTGTAATACTTCTATTTTAGAAGTATTTTCAGGTATTACTAATTGATTTGTAGATTGGGATAAGTATGAACTTCCCATGTAAATTTCTACTTTTCTAACAGTTCCATCATTTAATGTAAATACTACTGAAGCATCTCCTGCTTGTGGTTTGAACCAATTAACTAATTGATTACCAGAGACATCATAACTTAGTAATTTTTCCTTGTTCTGACTGATAAGAAACCCAATCGTATTCTTAGCTTGTTGATACATCACCATTGCTTTGGCATCTCCATCAACAAAAAAACCACTGTTACTATAGTTCAAAAATTTAAAGTTACCTTTTCCATCTCCTTTCAATACAATCCCTTTTAGAGCATCATACTTTCCATTGAATACTTCAGCACTGTAATCATTTCCTACCATGAGCACATCTAAAAAACCATCAAAATCAACATCTACGGTTTGCATGCCATAAATAGGCGCAAATTGGGTTTCTTTAGGTAATATTGAAATTTGAAATTTATTATTACCCAAATTTTCAATATAACTACTTTCTAGATGGGTAGCATTTTTTATCACTGCATTATTTAAAGCTTCGGATTTTATTAATTCTGAAGTTTTAGTTTTACCATAAGCAGCATGTCTAGGAAATATCTTCCGCATAATTTGCATTTGGGATATCATATCTTTCAAACTATGGACTGGGTATAGATCCCTTTCTCCATTTCTGTTTTTCATATAAACCGAAATAATGGGATCAACGCTGTTACTCTTGTCAAAATCATTGGCAATGAGTCTCATAGACTCTTCTTTTGTAGCCTTATACCTAGAATTCAAACCAAGATTGCCTGCAATATAGTCTATATCACCATCGTGATCAAAATCACCTGCTGTAAGACTATTCCACCATCCAATGTTTTCTGCAATGCCTGTTTGGTTTGTAATATCTTCAAATTTATCACCCTTATTTTCTATAAATATTAAGGGCGTCCATTCCCCAGCTAGTATTAAATCTACTTTGCCGTCATTATTGAAATCCGTCCATAAGGCATCGCTCACCATGCCAATGTCATTAAGAGCTGGACAAATCTCATTTGTTATATCTCTAAAAACCCCTTCTTCATTTTTTAATATTTTACTTGCTACAGGTAGCGGATAAAAACCTGGAAAAACTCTTCCACCAACAAATAGATCTAACCATCCATCCCCATCATAATCTGCTGCTTTCACAGCGCCATTACTATTTAAATTTAAAGGGATTTTACCTTGGGTAATCGTGAAATTCCCATTACCATCATTTAAGTATAATTTATCCTGAAATTCTGGCGAATTTTTATAATACTCAAACCCACCACTGGCAATATAAAGATCTAAATCATTGTCATTATCAGCATCAAAAAGTAATAAGCCTGTATCTTCTCCACTAATATCTTTTTGATTTGAAAATAAAGCAACAGGATCTTGAAAAGTGCCATCATCTAGCTGTAGAAAAAGCTGAGCAGATTGGTTTACTGAACCACCAGTAATGAAATCTTCCAGGCCATCATTGTTGACGTCACCTATAGCAATAGCTGGTCCCATTTGAGAGAATTTACGGGGTATTGTTCTTTGTAAGTCAAAGTCGATCATATCCCGCTCTGTATGTTTCCAACTTATATTACGGGCAGAATCACTTGTACTTAAGAGACTTTTTGTATTTGTGGATAATTGAAGTTTTTCCTTAGGATTATTAATTTTATAGGCTTCATTTTGTTTAAGTATTAATACTTGATCAGCTGCAATATCTGTCAAAATTTGTTCAGAGTCATCAGGCCACTTTATCCATAATGAATCTATTTTCGTTTTTTTACCTAATCCAAAATGTGCAAAACCCTCTTTAGACGAAAGGTATCCTCGTGTATTTACATGTTCATAAAACCATTTTTCCCCCTCACTTTTTAAAATTACTTTAGCGCCAATACCTTGGGCATTGGATTTTTTCCCTTCGAAACCTAGTCTTAGAAAATGGTTTTTGTTATTTGTAGCAGTATTTTCATAAATAAAAGGTTCACTATTGATATTATTGGTTACAATATCAAGGTCTCCATCAAGATCTAAATCTGCATACACTGCTCCATTAGAAAATGAAGGAATACTAAGTCCCCACTCTTTGGTAATATCTTTAAATTTAAGTTCACTAGTATTTTTGAAGGCATAGTTAGAAATTTTTACAACTGGTATAGAATCTTGTAAAAACATTTTACTTGCCACATTGCCAGCAGGACCTGCTCTATATAATGCAAAATCATTATCGGTTACGTCTTTGGGAAATCCATTGGTAATGATAATATCCCTTAGACCATCATTATCAAAGTCGGCAAGTAGGGGAGTCCAACTCCAATCAGTCTGATGAATTCCAGCTAATTGTCCTATTTCACTAAATACAGGATGTCCATCGGGACCTAAACCAGTATTGAGTTGCAAAGTATTTCTTACTACTTGTAGATCATAACCGAATTTTTCATTATTGATGTACTCTACATACTTGGTAGCACCAAGCATTTGTTTTTGTCGCTCATTTGTCTCAGGTAACATGTCAAGCGCAAAAATATCAGCCAAGCCATCATTATTGAGGTCTGCTATATCATTACCCATAGCAGAATGACTTTGATGCTTTATATAATCAGATATTTTATTACTGAAAGTACCGTCTTGGTTATTAATATAGAGTAAATCGTTAGATAAGTAATCATTGGTAATATAGATGTCTGGCCAGTTATCTAGGTTAATATCGGTAACAGTAATTCCTAGCCCAAATCCTTCATAGCGTATTCCAGCTTCTTGGCTTACATTGGTAAATGTATTATCGCCATTGTTTCTATAAAGTCTATCATTATTGATGGAAGTGCCATTGGTGAGTTTTGGGCGATAAGAACCTGGTAATTTTGTGTCTATCACATTGGTTAACAAATAGACATCTAGGTCTCCATCTTTGTCATAGTCAAAAAAAGTAGATTGGGTGGTGTTACCATGGTCATTTAGACCGTATGCTTTGGCACTTTCTTGAAAGATTGGTATACCATTTTCGATGCCTTTATTGATATATAATAAATTTTGTCTGTTAGTGGAATCCTTATCCATGGTTACCGATACATAAATATCGATAAGTCCATCTAGGTTAATGTCTACAACTGATACACCAGAAGACCAAAAATTAACATTGGCTATACCTGATCCATTACTTACGTCTTCAAATTTAAAATTTCCTTTATTGAGATAAAGTCTATCAGTTACCTGATTGCCAGTGAAGTAGAGATCTGGAAGGGAATCGTTATTAAAATCGGCTACTGCCACGCCACCACCATTGTAAATATACTCTTCGGTAAGGATGTTGAATTCTTCGGTTTCTGTTATGGTATTGATAAAGTCAACATTACTTTTTTCTGGTGGGATTAGTTGAAATAAGGTTTGAGAAGAAGGCTCACAAGAAGTGAACAATAATAAAGCAAATAAAACGAAATAGTTTACTCTGAAAAGACGCATAAATATAGAGCCTGTTATTAATTAGCTTCTAAATAAGTAAAAAGTGAAGTAAAACGAAAGGCTGACCAAAAAGGCCAGCCTTTAGCATTAAATTTTTAAGTAATTAATTAATAGCCAGGATTCTGAACAAGTACATCAGCTCCAATTAAGTCGATTTCTTGTTGAGGGATTGGCATAAATTCGTTGGTACCTGCTGTAAAACTTGCTCCAACTAGTGGTGATGCTAATAAATTTGCATTTTCATGCGCTAAATAAGCATTCAAAGTTTGAGCGGCAATGCCCCAACGTACAAGGTCAAAGAATCTATGTCCTTCACCAGAAAGCTCTAACTTACGTTCGAACCTAACTGCGTCTCTAGCTACTGCTTGGTCAGTCCAAGCTGCATCATAAGTACTTACAACATAGTTTGCAGCAGGAGTTCCATCATCTCTTAATAATGGTGAGTTAACTGCTCTTTCTCTTACTCTGTTCACCAAAGCTCTTCCAGCTTCTAAGTTACCTAATTCTACTTCTGCCTCAGCAGCTAACAATAATACATCAGCAAAACGGATGATATTATAATTTACAGCTGTATAACCTGGAGTCCAAGAACTACCATCATTTTCAATACCTTGACCAGCTTGAGAGTACATAAATTTCTTAGGTGAATAAGGGCCTCCATTTGGCTGGTTTCTTATCCAAGGTACACCTGGGTGATCTCCCCAATCCAAGAAAGGGATACCTCTTCTACCAATAGAGTGATCTAGTCTAGGATCAATATTACCAGCATCTGGAGTAAACGCGTCAGTTTCACCAACACCATTATCGTTCACTAATGCATTACCTGCATCATTATAAGAACCATCAAGCAATGGTAAACCACCTGCATCAGTTCTGAATGAATTAGCTAAATCAAAACTAGGTTGGTTAAACCCACAGCAGCCACCTGGTCTTCCACCACCACCATGAGGGAAGTTTAATACTTGACCTGGGTTTGCATTGTTGATACTTCCAGTATTAGCAGCAGCTTGCGCAGCAAAAATAGATTCAGGGCTATTGTCATTTGGAGAATTAAAGGCATCTGCGTAATTAGGTTGTAGATCATAAGGATCACCATTCGCAGTTACACCGTTAGCTATTACATCATCAAATAAAGTTTTAGCTTGGGCATATTTTGCTTGAAAAAGGAAAACTTTACCTAAGTAAGAACTTGCAGCCCACTTGTTGGCTCTACCAGCAGCTGATTGGGTATCGGGAAGATTATCTACAGCAAACTGAAAATCTGCCTCAATCATAGGCCATAAATCCATTGAGTTAGGAACTGGAGTTACTCCATCCCAAGTTTCATCAACATAAGGAACATTATTAAATATCCTTTTCATTGAGAAATAATAATGACCTCTTAAAAACCTAGCTTCTGCTCTAACTCTAGTTTTAAAATCTTCTGCTACATCGGTTGCACCATCTGCAAGTTTAAGCGTATTGTTTGCTCTAGCTATACCCTCATACAAAGTAGAATAGATTTGAAAGATTGAAGCATTAACAGCTTGTGGCTCATATCGCATGATCTCATTCACCTGAGATTGGTCACCAGGGTCTGTACCTTTGTTGGCATCACCCCCTAAAACTGTTCCCCAAAACCAATTAGAAGCATCAGAGTAAAAACCTCTTCTACCCAATAGAGTGGCATAAGATGCTACAAGCGCTCCTTCTAATCCGCCCCTAGACTGTAACTGTGCTTCTGCAAGTGACCCTGTAGGGAGCACTTCTAAAAACTCGTCATCATTACAAGCAGTTATAATCATGACTACAGCAAGAAATGTTGCTATAAAATATTTAGTAATTTTCATATTTTGTTATGTATAAAAATGAATATATGTTTTTTTAAACATTTTGTTTAAGTATGATAGTTTCTTAAAAAGCTAAATTCACACCAGCATTGAAACTTCTTGTAATAGGGAAGTTACCTCTATCAATACCAAACCTTGTATCAACATCACCACCTACACTAGGATCTAAGCCTTCATAACCAGTAATAGTGAAAATATTGTTAGTAGCTAAGAATATTCTTGCTTTGGTCATTTTTAATTTTTCTAACAATGTAGCAGGCAAGTTATAAGATAAAGTGATGTTCTGCATTCTGAAATAAGAAGCATCTTCTACATAGAAAGAATTCGCTTGGCCAATAGTACTGAAGTTTGAAACATTTTCAAATATTGGAATATCAGCACCAGTATTTTGTGGTGTCCAAGAATCTTTTACTCTAGAACTGATAGCAGCACCAGGGAACAATGGATAGAAATCTGTAAATAACTTAGATACGTTGAAAACATCGTTACCAATTGAAGCAAATGAATAGATTTCTAAACCAAAGTTTTTATACTCTAATTTAATGTTTAGTCCACCAGTAAAATCAGGTACAGGATTACCAATAAATGTACGGTCATCTGCATTGATTTCGCCATTGCCATCTAAATCTCTAAATTTAAATCTACCAGGTGCAGCACCTTCTTGATCAGCATGCGCATCTACATCAGCATCACTTTGGAATAGTCCTTCTACTTCATAACCATAGAAAGATGATAGAGGCTGTCCGATAGCATTTCTAATTGGTCTAATTCCTCTATAATCTGGGCTGTTTTCGAAGAATTCTATATCGTCGGCTACTCTTATGATTTCATTACTTAAGAAGCCACCATTCACGATTAATTCCCATTTCATTTCGCCGATATTTCCTCTTGTTAATACTCTCAAGTCAATACCTTGGTTTCTCATTTCTGCAATATTCACAAAAGGAGTAGCTGCATTAGGACCATTTTGAGCTGTTACTGGAAGGTTGAATAATAAATCTTCAGTATCTTTTCTCCATATATCTAATACAACATCTAATTTGTCATTAAAGAAACGACCGTCAAAACCAATATTGGTTGTAATCGCTCTTTCCCACTGTGCTGCAGGGTTACCAATTCTACTTCTGAAGAAACCTTGAACTACTGAGCTATTGGTACCTCCAATGTCATAAGAAGAAGCGCCTAAGCTAGTAGCAAATAAGCTATATTGGTTATTTGGATCAACAGAGTTCGAGTTACCCATGATACCCCAACCACCACGGATTTTCAAATCATCAACCCAAGTCATGCCATCCATAAATCCTTCAGAAGAAATCCTCCATGCAGCAGAGAATGCTGGGAATGTACCAAATCTGTTTTCAGTACCAAATCTTGAAGAACCATCTCTTCTAACTACAGCTGAAAATAAGTACTTGTCATTGAAATCATAATTGAATCGGCCAAAATAAGAAGAGAACCTTACACCTTTTGAGTAAAAGCCATCAACCACTCTGTTATCAACAGTACTTAATGTTACAAAATCTACATCTTGCGAGAAAGGATTAATACCTGAACCATTGAAACCTCTACCAGTTCCTTGATCCAATGCTTCTTGACCAAGTAAAACATCAAACTTATGAAGCCCTCCAAAGGTCTTTTTATAGTTTACTGTATTAGTAAATACCCATTCAGTAAATGCTTGAGCAGACTGAGAGAAACCAAAAGATGAATTATTCTCTGAGTTTTCATATTGTCTTCTTGTATAATTGATACCATTTACCTGAATAAACCTTCCACCAATACTAGTTCTAACTACTAAATCTTCGATAGGCTCTATTTCAGCATAAACATTACCAAATGCTTGAGCAGTGTAAAACTTATCATTTTGGTCACCATCTAAAGTAGCAACAGGGTTTCTACCATTGTTAAAACCAGCAGCAGTAGTACCTGCATATCCACCAAACTCATCAAAAACTGGGATAATAGAAGGCATTCTACTTGCAGTCAAAATAACGTTCTCATCATCTGCAGAACCGATACCTCCGCCACCACCAAGAACGTCAGCAGCTCTATAAGTACCCTGAATATTTTCACCTATTCTTACTTTACCGCCTAGTAAGTCAAATTCTGAGTTAGCCCTAAAAGTATATCTTGAGAAATCTTGGTGTAATAAAATACCATCTTGCTCTTGAACACCTAGACCAAAATAATACCTACTGCCATCGCCACCACCAGAAATACCTAAAGTATGTCTGTTTAACATGGCTGTACGGGTAATGGCATCATACCAATCTGTACCAGCTAAATTAGGACGTATTACTTGATAAATAGGACCAGCTTCTGGGTCTATGTTATATAATTCCCTTGCTGCATTTAAATCTACTGTACCAATAACACCATTCTCATTTCCTACTTTCAAAAAGTCAGGAATTACTGGAGTATTTCCAGTACCATATTGAGGATGGTTAAATACAGGAGTTATTCCTTCGTTATCAGCTGCATTTCTGATAGCATTCCAAGTCCATTCTGCTTGTTCTTGAGGGTTTAAAATCTCAGGACTTGAACCTGGATCAGTAAAACCAATCATACCGTCATAAGTGACAGTCATTTTTTGTTTTCCTTTTTTACCTTTTTTGGTAGTAAATACAATTACACCAGCAGCAGCACGTGCACCATATATAGATGCAGCAGCAGCATCTTTTAGTACTGTAGTACTTTCAATATCATCAGGATTCAAAAATTCAGTCGTCTGAATTGGAACACCATCCACTACATATAAAGGTCTGTTATCACCAAAAGAACCAAATCCACGAACACGAACCTGACTTGTTGTACCAGGCTGTCCATTGGTAATTACTGTAACACCAGCTACACGACCTTGTAACTGCTGCTCCACATTACCAGAAGGAATAGCTTGTAAGTCTTTGGCTGCTACCGTAGAAACAGAACCAGTAGTTTCTCTTCTTGTATCTACAGAATAACCAGTTACAATTATTTCTTCTAGTTCTTCAGCGTCAGCTACTAAAACTATATCTATCGTTGATTGAGCACCAACTGAAATTTCTTGTTCTGTAAAACCAATAAAGCTGAAACGCAAGATTTGATCTGCGGCAGCATTAATTTGGTATTTACCATCGATGTCTGAGATGGTACCCGTAGTTGTACCAACAATTAATATACTAACACCTGGAAGAGGCTGTCCGTCTTCCTGAGAAGTGATAGTACCACTTATAGTACGCTGTGTAGGGTCAAAATTATCGACACTAACATTAAGCTTACTAGAAGCTAAAATTGGAGATGAACTATCTTGAGCTTGTGCAGTAAAACAAGCTGCCAAAAAGGCAAACAAGAATGCAAACCTCCCATAATTGAAGTAATCTTTCATCTTCATACTAGGTTTTTTATGGTTTAAAAAAAATTGGGAAATACTATTCCTGAACCATATTTTCAAGTTCAGAAATAAGTGTCTTTATAACTTATAAATAAAGTTTTCTAAAATTTTTATGAGAACTACTCAACAACTGGTGTAAAAGAAATAGTTGGAGGTATATGGGGACTTATTGAAAGTAGTAGTTTATTCATCATTTTCATATTTAGTGAGTAATTAATTGTGTTAGTTAGTAATTCAAATCGCTGCAAAGATTTGCTTATTCTTATTCGAATTTAAATATCGATTAATCAAAAACAAAAAATTGTTAGTAAATATTTTGATTCATGTTAATAAAAAATAACAAGTGTGTGCGAGCACAAATTGATTTACATAGATAATTTTGATTTTACAATCAAAAATGTACTTTTAAAAAAGTTGAATAATTTAATTACCCTAAAATTATTGTTATCTGAAAGAAACAACTTTTTTTAGGTGAAATTTTTGAGATAGTGTATTGCTGTTTAATTGATTTTTAAATAATGTGCTTTCAGTTATACTTAAAAAATAACTGCGCAATTTAGTATTATTATAAGATAAAAAAGTATCAGATTAAATGGAGCCTTTTTTAGAGAAAATACCGAATAAAGTAGGGGAGTCTTTTTTTGCTTTAAGAAGAGTAAGCGAAGCAATGAATTGGGGTTGGCATTACCATCCTGAATTTGAATTATGTTTTACTGAGAAGGGTTCTGGAAAACGTATAGTAGGTAACAACATAGAGTTTTTCGATGATGGGGACATGGTATTACTTGGGGAAAATTTGCCGCATGCTTTTCAATCTTCTAAACAGTTTATTGTAGATCCAAATTGTTTTGCTCAAAATGTGGTTATCCAATTTAAGAAAGAGCTATTTGGGAGTATGCTGGAAAATCCTGAAATGAGCAATATTAAAAACCTGCTACAAAAAACAGCATTCGGTATTCAAATTAAAAATAAACTTAAAGTCAGGGTAGCTTCATTAATAGAGGAATTGTTGCACGCCAGTGGTTTCCAAAGATTGAATATATTAATGACGCTTTTAAATGAAATTGCTGAAGACCCCAAAAATTGTAGAAATCTTTCTACTTTAAAGTACCACTCAATTTCTAATCCTGAAACTTCTCGCATCGGAAAAGTTATAGATTACATTCAAACAAATTTTAAAGAAGAAATATCATTGAATGAAGTGGCTGAATTGGCCAACCTCACACCCAATGCATTTTGTAAATATTTTAGAAAGAGAACCAATAAGTCTTTTGTTGAATATTTAAATGAACTTCGGATCAACTATAGTTGTGAACTATTAATGACCGATATGTACTCCGTTAAAGAAGTGGCAGCATTAACTGGTTTTAAAAACCGTTCAAACTTTAATCGAAGATTTTTTAAAGTAGTAGGTAAAACACCATCTGATTTTTCAAATGAATATAAGGATGCCTTTGGGTAAGATTGTTATAAACTTTATCTAGGAAGTAAAAAACCGATGTGCAAACCTATGCCGCTTAGTTGGTCACCAATCTGTTGCGTGTTTTGTAAATAATTAAAACTTGGTCCAAATTTGATTGCATCTTTATAAACAAAGGAAAAATCGAATTTAATTCCCATATTACCCGCTGTACCTATTACTGCATTGGTGGTCATTTCTACTCTTAATTTTTCATCACCAGGAATGATAATTCCCAACCCAACTGGAAAAAGAATTTCACTTTCCACTAAATCTAAGCCATGAACTGGCGCATTAAATAATAAAATTCCCGTATTAATGTAAAAACCCTGTGGTGGACCCATACGATTTCCTCTAGTAAATCTCCATTCAATGCTACCTCCAATTACTTCTTTTCTAATATTACTCTCATAAGTGTAATTGATTGGCATTTCATTAGAAGTCCAAAAAGCAGTCTCGTTATTTTGCAGTTCTAGCATATTTTGATATCTATCGTCTTGAACACTATTTTGGTATTGGCCGACTTCTACATTGTTATAATATGCTATATTTTCATTAATGTCTAATTGAAAATTTTTTCGAGAGTTTAAAAAAAGTGCATCTGCTTTAAAAGCTACATTCAATTTTAATTTATGCCCGGAGCCCCTGTTTTGCTTGCGGAGTTTTTTTGTTCTATGCTTTTTTTGCCCTTTAATTTTTTGCTTTGGAATAAATACATCATTCAATCTTTCAAATGGCGCTTCACTTTCATATTTCCCCTGTGCATTAATTCCCAAAGGAATTGTTAGTAGTAAAAGAAGTAAGTAACGTGTCATTGTAGTTTTTACTTGTTTTACTTACACAATGCTTTTTTTTAGTGTACACACATGTTTTTTTATTTTAGTTGGGTTTTATTACCATTTTCAGTTATAGTAATATTGAGGTGATTATTGATCCAATCATAATTATAGAATATTCATAAAGTACTGATAAACAAAATTTTACGATAAATTTATTTTTAATAAATGCAATAGAATTATCGCTATTCATTTAAATGTTAATAATATTTAGTGAAATTCTTGATTTCTAAAATAGCAATGATTCTGAAAAATGACTTTTTGTTATCAATCAATAAGATGTAATATTTAGATATGAAGAAAAGAATTCATTGAATTTCTTTAGAAAGGATAATTCTATTTTGCAGAATGTCTTTTCTTGACTCTACGCTGATTATTTTATAATCATGTTTGATACTCAGCAAAAGCATTCCCTTAAAACAATTTCTTGTTTTTATTTCAATTCGATTGTAATGGTTTTCTTTTGCCCATTTTTCTTGAACATTAATTAGTTCACTTGCAATTTTCAATTTTCTGAATTTGGGCAATATTCCTCCTAACCAAGAATAAAAACAATTGCTGTCTATTTCATATCCAATTTTAAAACCAACAGGCTCCTCATCTATAAATGCTATTAAAATCAAATATTTTACCTTTAATCTTTTTTGATATTCTTCAATAGGATAGGGATTATTGAACTCAGGAATTTTATTTGCTACTTGAATGACTTCTTCAATTTTACCACTTTTTATTGTGAGGATTCTACTATTACTGATAGGAGCTTTAAAAAATACTGAGTTGCTCATTTTGTGGTTGTATGGCTTTTTCATGTAACAATAACCATTTTTTTCTTTCTAATCCACCGGCGTATCCAGTTAAACTTCCATCACTACCGATTACTCTGTGGCAAGGTATAATAATAGCTATAGGATTTTTTCCATTGGCAGAGGCAGCTGCCCTTATTTTCTTTTCATCTCCTAATTGAATGGAGAGATCTTTATAAGATATTGTTTTGCCAAAGGGTATTTCAATGAGTTTATTCCACACAGTTTCTTGAAAAGGTGTTCCTTTTGGTTTTAGTGGGAGGTTAAAAGTCTCAAGTTTGCCTTCGAAATAATCGAATAATTGTTGTTGGCATTGCTCAATAATTTCATCGGTATTTCCTAGGGAAGCTTCGGCTTTGTCGGTAAAAGTAACTTCTGTTAGAAACTTACCATCACTTCCTAACTTAAGGACACCGACTGGAGAATCTATGAATGACTCAAACTTATTTTCCATATCTCAATTACTCGTCTCTTCTGTAAACTCAGGTTCAAAATCGCTATCATTGACCCAACCGTGATTGACTTCCTCGCCATTCATGTAGCGTTCATAAAAGTTGACTCCTTTTTTATCTGAATATTTAAACTCGTCAAAAATATATCCTTTGTCAAACATTCTAGGGTCTCCTTCATCTTTCAATGCATTAAAAAGTTGATCCCTCATCTGGGCCATTCTATCAGTATATTCTGGGTTCAGGCTCAAATTCTCAACACAAGATGGATCTTTTCCAATATTGTATAATTCTTCTTGCTGTCTTTTTCCCAAGTTCATTTCCCAGAAAAACTTACCCTCTTTTGTTTTTCTATTGGCAATTAAAACAGATTTAACTGCTCCACCATCTACATTTAAGTATCCTGTTTCAGGATTCCCCGCTGGCCATCTATCCGACTCAAAATTATGGATGTAAAGCATATCTCCTTTAACAATGCCTCTAATAGGAAAACCATTATCTCCAGGGCGACCTATATCATGTCTTTCCTTTCCAATCAATACAAAATCTCTCGATTCTATCACCTGCCCACTTTTCTCAGATTGAAAAATAGGTAGTAAACTTTTACCTGTTACAGACTGCATATTTCCCGTTTGTGCATCAATTCCAGCAATTTCTAAAAAAGTAGGGGCAAAGTCTATAAAACTCACATAATCGCTTACTTCCCTTCCTGGATTTTTAATACCTTTTGGCCACATTACAGCTAAAGGTAAATGGTTAGAATATTCATAGGCTTGACCTTTGGCGCGTGGGAAAGGCATACCGTTATCTGCAGTAACTACCACCAATGTATTATCTAGCTCTCCTTTTTCTTCGAGTACCTTTAAAATATCTCCCAAATGTTGATCAAAATATTCTAGTTCAAAAGCGTAGTCGAGCATGTCAGTACGGACAGAGTCGTTATCAGGCCAAAAGGCTGGCACTTCATCTATATCGCTTAATTGTTTATTTCCTTTGTTCAATCCTACACCAAACTCATAAGCTCTGTGTGGTTCTGTAGAACCGTACCAAAAGCAAAAAGGAGTATTTTCTGGAACTGAATCCATAAAAGCTTTAAAGTTTGCGGTATAATCATTATTCGAAATATGATTAGCTGGAGGTGTAGTTTTTATTTCGCTAAAAGCTTTTCCGGTAAGTTGTCTTTTATTTCCTTGTGCATCATTGGCTATACCAGGTCCCCAGCCTTTGCCAGTATAGCCCACATAATATCCATTATTACTTAAAGCTTCTGGATAAGAAGTGAATTTTTGTGGAAAATAAGGCCAGTGGTTCGCGGCCTCTTCTAACTGCCAAGAATTTCTACCTGTAATGATGCTTGATCTAGAAGGGGCACATTTTGCATTGGGTGTATAGGCATTCATAAATAAGATACCTTCTTTTGCGACACTATCAAAAGCAGGTGTTTTTACCCATTTGCAACCATAAGCACTCATATGTAGCCAAGTGGCATCATCAGCAATGGCAAATAAAATATTGGGTTTTTTAGGTTGGGTTTGGCTTGTTTTATTTTCTTGGCAACCTAATAAAAAAAGTAATGGTGTGAATAACAGGAAAAAATTCTTTGACATAATTAGTAATTTGTAAACATGTAGTTAAAGGGAAATTATAATTTAAATAAAGATTATTCATACATTTCGTCAAGCGGTGTTTGAGCTAAATCTGTGAAAAATTTGGCAATATTATCTGTGCAAGCTTCAATGTATTTTTCACCTTTATGGGCGGTAGCTGAATATGGATTGCCCACACCAGTATCTTTGGTAACTTTTGTCCATTCGCGTTGGGCGGTTACCCAACCTTCTTTAAATGCTTTGATTTTAAAATTTTTTGCATGACCATCTCCAGCTTCGTCTAGTGGTCTAACCAAATGAGGTGCGATATGTAAAATGGCAGAAGTTTCCATTTCACCTGCATGGTCTCCGGGCTCATCGAAATAAAGGTTCCAATCTACAGCCTGAAACCAATTGATTGCACAAACAAATATTTCAGGGAAATAAAATGACATTTCTCGTATAACTTGTTTGAAGTGATTTCCCCCATGGCCATTCATGATTACAAGTTTCTGAATTTTATGTCTTGCTAGTACATCTACAATATCTTTCAACACCGCAATCTGTGTAGAGAGGTTCATGTTCATACAAAGGTCTACATCTAATTGACCGGTATTTAAACCAAATGGAATATTTGGAAGCACAATTACCTTTGTGTCATTTTCCCAAGATTTTTTAGCAGCCAAGGCAGCAACATATTCATTCTGGATGCTGTCAGTTGCATAAGGTAAGTGGTAATTATGGGCTTCGGTTGCTCCCCAAGGTAATACTGCCACCTCAAATTTTGTCTCCTTTACACTTTTCCAATTAGTTTCAGCGAGAATGTAAGGCCTTGCTTTTTCCATAAATTCATCTTCTTATTTTTACTATCCTCGAAAATAGGGATTGTATTTTTTTTTCCATCCTTAATCAATTTTTTTCTTAAAAAACTTGACTTGTATCAAAAATAAAATGATATTTGACTGACCGTTCATTCAAAAAATAATTAATTTATCTTAAATTGAATATTTAATGTCGCCCAAAACACCAGCTCAGTTTAAAGAAATAAGGGAAAAAAGTAAGGAACATTTACTAGAAGTTTCTATGCGTCTTTTTGCTACTGAAGGATATCAGAATACTTCAATTAGTAAAATTGCAAAAGAAGCTGGAGTTGCGAAAGGAGCTTTATATCACTATTATGATAGCAAAGAAGATTTGTTGGTCGCAGTAATACAGAAGGGTTTAAGCGATATTGAAAAATTATTTTACGAATCAGCTAAAGAGAGCAAAAGTCCAAAAGAACAATTGAAGCAACTAGTGTTAAAAACTTTTGAATCTATGCAAGAGGATAATGATTTCTGGGCGCTTTATGCTTCTTTGCTTACGCAGATGCATGTTTCGAGTACAATGCGGCAAATTTTTGAACCCATGGTGCAAGGTTCATTCGATATGCTTGCAAGGTTATTCGAAGCTTGTGATATTCCTAATGCTAGATTGAGGGCATATAGCATGGGAGCTATGATGGACGGAGTAGGCATGCATTATCTTTTTGTTAAAAAAGATTATCCTATTGAAGAAGTAGCCGACTTCATTATCAACGATTTACTTTTTCCACATGAAAAATGAATATGATAAAAATCATTTAAAAGCCAATATATTTATATTAAATAAGCACTTAATGTTGAATAGCATCTTATGATGCTTAAAAATTTTAAATATCAATAACTGACCGTTCAGTCAATAAAAATATTATGAAAACTATCTCAAAATTTATTTTACTACTATTCATCTGTTTTATTCCCTTGAGCAGTTTCAAGCTACAACAGGAATTAGATGCAAAAGAAATTGTTAAAAAATCAGATGAAAAGTTAAGGGGTAAGTCGAATAAAGCTGTTATGACCATGCGCATTATTCGTCCCGAATGGGAAAGAAGTATGAGTATGCAAAGTTGGTCGAAAGGCGATGATTATGCTTTGGTCTTAATTACAGCTCCGGCTAAGGATAAAGGCACCGTTTCTTTAAAAAGGGAAAATGAATTATGGAACTGGATGCCTTCCATTGAACGTACCATCAAAGTTTCTCCTTCCATGATGTCTCAATCTTGGATGGGTTCCGATTTTACCAATGATGATTTACTCAAACAATCTTCCATTGTTCAAGACTATATACATACTATAGAAGGGGAAGAGGCAATAAATGGATTTAATTGCTATAAAATTAACTTAGAGCCCAAACCCGATGCACCAGTGGTTTGGGGTAAGATTGTATTGTGGATCAGTAAAGGAGAATTCCATCAAGTAAAGGCAGAATATTACGATGAAGAAGAATACTTGATCAATGTAATGCAAGCTTCTGAGCCAGCGCAAATGGACGGTCGAGAGTTTTTAACAAGGTTAGAAATGATACCAGTAGATGAAGAAGGTAATAAAACAGTAATTACCTACGAGAACATAGATTTTGATATTGATATATCAGAGCGTTTTTTTTCGATGCAGAATATGCGGAGGGTGCGCTAAACTAATGCCTGTTACTCCGACTTAAAGGAGAAGTCTCCTAACTATGATGCAGTATTGGCATGAGTAGGTGATATCTCATTTCGTTCGATATGATGTGATGGAGTGAAAGACAAAACAAATCTAAACTATGAATACCATTTTAATACTTGCTTGGCGGAATATATGGAGAAATAAGAGACGGACAATTATTACACTTTCGTCTATTTTCTTCGCAGTGTTATTAGCCTTGTTTATGCGGTCTATGCAATTAGGTTCTTACGGAAATATGATTAAAAATAGCGTAGAATCTTATTCAGGATACATACAGATTCATGAACCAGGCTATTGGGAAAATAAATCTATCAATAAATTATTGACTAATAATGATAGTTTAAAAGAGGTAATCAATGCTAAGTCTACCATTGATTATTTTATTCCCCGCTTAGAAACTTTTGCATTAGCTGCTACAGATTCACTTTCAAAAGGGGTAATAGTTATAGGTACCGACCCAGTAGCGGAAAATAGAATGACACACTTACAGGATAAAATAGTAGCGGGCAAATTTATGAAAGCAGAAGGAGAAGGCATTATGATTTCAGAAGGATTGGGTAGGTACTTAAATCTTGTAGTTAACGATACTTTGGTCTTACTTGGGCAAGGCTATCATGGTACCAATGCGGTAGGAAAATTTCCTGTTAGTGGTATTATAAAGTTGGTAAATCCTCAGATGAATAATAATACGGTATACATGCCTTTAAAAGCCTGCCAATACTACAATGGTTCTGAGGACAAACTTAGTGCGCTAGTATTGGTGGTGAATAGTTATGATGCCGTAGCATCAACCACAGCTGCATTAAAACAGGATTTAGGAGAAAAATATGAAATAATGGACTGGCAAGCATTGCAGCCAGAATTGGTTCAATTGATTCAATCGGATAATGCTGGTGGTGTCATTATGTTGGGAATTCTATATATGGTAATTGCCTTTGGTATTTTCGGTACTATCATGATGATGACCATTGAGCGATTGCGAGAGTTCGGTGTATTAATATCTATTGGTATGCAAAAAATGAGATTGGTATGGCTTATCTTTTTTGAGACATTACTTATAGGAATCCTTGGTTTACTGGTATCTTTTATCGCAGGAATTCCACTCTTATTGTATATGCATGAGCATCCTATACCACTTACAGGAAGTGCTGCAAAAGGAATAGAAGAAATGGGTTTTGAGCCAATTATTCCATTTTCATTGGATCCATCTATTTTTCTGACACAAGGCGTGGCAATTATTTCTATAGTGTTTCTATGCCTCAGTTACCCTTATTTACGCTTATGGTGGCTGACACCATTAGAGGCGAATAAATGAATTGTAAAAATTGAAACCCAACTTCATTGCGAAGTACAAAGTGTCGAAAAATTTGCTAGTAATTACTGATAGACTCTTTCGCTTTGCTCAGAGTGACGTTTAAAAACTAGAAAAATGATTATAGCAATATCTTGGAGAAATGTGTGGAGAAACCCAATGCGAAGTTTGGTGATAATTACCGCGGTAGCCCTCGGACTCACTGCTGGTATATTCTCTCTTGCCTTAATGAATGGACTTACAGAGCAAAAGATGCGAACAGCTATAGAGAACCAGACCGCACATATACAATTGCATCATATAGGTTTTTCAGTAAATAAAGATATAAAGCTGCACATACCTGAAATTGAAAAAACAGAAGATTTATTAGCGCAGCATACAGGAATAAATACTTTTAGCTTAAGAACTGTGGTCGGAGGAATGATCGCTTCATCAAAAGGAAGTGAAGGTGTTCAATTCAATGGGATAGACCCAGGTCAAGAGAAAGAAGTAACAGCCATTTGGAAACAAGTAATTGAAGGCACTTATTTTGAAAAAGGAGGCCGTAAACCAATACTCATTAGTCAAAAAATGGCTGAGAAGCTAGAGGTAAAGTTGAAATCTAAGGTTGTGCTAACCATGCAAGATGCCCAAGGGGAAATTGTAGGTGCTGCTTTTAGGGTAGTGGGAATTTTTAAAACGTATTCAACTGCTTTTGATGAAAGCCAAGTATTTGTGCCAAGGGAAGCATTACAAGAAATTGCAAAATTGCCTAATAGTATCCATGAAATTGCGCTCATATTGAATGATATTGAAGAAGTACCATTGATAAAAAGTAATTTAGCTGAAAGCTTAAATCCCAACACTAAAGTGGAAGATTGGAAAGAAGTGTTACCAGAATTGGCTTATTTAAGTGATGCCTCCATACAAACTAATGTACTTTTTTTGGCGATTATCTTAACGGCTTTAGCTTTTGGAATTTTAAATACCATGCTCATGTCTGTCTTTGAACGCATTAAAGAAATAGGAGTATTGATGGCGGTAGGAATGAATAAAGGGAAAGTATTTAGAATGATAGTGACTGAAACAGTTTTTTTATCTTTATCAGGAGCATTTATAGGGATGTTATTGGGAGTAGCACTCATTAATTGGACAGCTACGAATGGTATCAATCTCTCTATGTTTTCAGAAGGTTTAGCCTCTTGGGGAGTAGCAGATGTGGTTTATCCAAGTTTGTCGATAAGTTTTTACTTTATGTTGATGATCATGGTGTTGGTAACTGCACTTTTGGCCTCCTTATATCCTGCGCAAAAAGCACTAGGTTTAAGGCCAGCAGAAGCCTTGCATGGATTGAATAACTAAAATTATTGACTAAGAACTTCAAAGTTTAAAAAATTTAAAAATGAAAGTAATAGAACTTAAAGAACTTCATAAAATATACAATCCTAAGAAAGTACCAGTGCATGCTTTAAACGGGATTGACCTAGATATAAATGCTGGGGAATTTACTGCTATTGTGGGTCCCTCTGGCTCAGGTAAATCCACCTTATTAAATATGATTGGTGGACTTGATACACCCACCGAAGGTAAAGTGACAATAAATGGAATAGATATTTCCACACTTTCTCCAAGGCAATTGATAGATTTTAGACTCAGGAATATTGGTTTTGTATTTCAAGATTATTCCCTTTTACCAGTATTAACGGCAAGAGAAAATGTGGAGTTTATCATGCAGTTGCAAGGCAATAAAAAAGCGGTCTATAAACAGCGTGCTGAACAATTGCTTCAAGAAGTTGGGCTTGGAGATCGTATGGATAATCGACCTTCTAACCTTTCTGGTGGACAACAGCAAAGGGTAGCCGTAGCAAGGGCATTGGCTTCTAAGCCAGAGTTTATTTTAGCTGATGAACCAACAGCTAACTTAGATTCACATTCGACCAATGATTTACTGGAGATGATGCAAGTATTGAATAAAGAAGAAAATATGACTTTCATTTTCTCGACCCACGATCAGCGTGTAATAGATAAGGCGAGGCGCGTGATAAGTATTGTAGATGGTAAAGTAGCCGAAGATATACAAGTTGATCAAGCTTTAAAACTAGCCAAATAAATGCATGTAAAGAATAAGATATTTTTGCAAGAGTGGTTGTTCCTAGTGATTTTATGGGAAGTATTTATGAATATAGGTACACTGTTTTTCATAGCCATGGACGACTTTATGTGTTTTGGGGAATGGGATAAATTTGCTAATTCATGGTTTGCCTATTTAGAAAACACAGTATTTGGATTCATATTTGGGACTTTATTTGCCTTGATTAACCATTTTTCTGATACAAGTTTTTTCCGTAAACTTTCTTTTGGCAGACTAATCTTTATACGAAGCTTTTTGTATTTGGGGGCATTTTTATTTACTGGTGGAGTAAGTACCTCAATTTACTATTCTATGGGTGCTTTTGATGGAAAAACTTTTTCTGAAATTATTGAAATAGCATCTTTCGAAGTCATTTTTATCGGGCTTATAATTATGCTAATCATGATTATATTCAGCAATTTTTTGCTGCAAATTAACCGTAAATTTGGCATGGGTTCAATGTGGAAAATGTTGATCGGAACCTATCACAAACCAAAAGATGAGATAAGGATTTTTATGTTTTTGGATTTGAAGAGTTCCACTACTATCGCAGAGAAAATGGGGCATAATTTGTATAGTCGACTCATTCAAGATTGTTTTCATGAATTGACCGACATTGTGATCTATCATAAGGCTGAGATATATCAATACGTAGGTGATGAAGTAGTGCTTACCTGGAAGGTAAAAGATGGACTTGAGAAATTGAATTGTATTAAATTCTATTATGCTTATTGTAAGCGACTCATTGCAAAAAAGCCTTACTTCATGGACAAGTATAGGATACAACCCAAGTTTAAAGCTGGTTTGGAAATGGGATCGGTTACTGTGGCGGAAGTAGGGGAAATCAAGCGAGAAATTGCCTATCATGGAGATGTATTAAATACTGCTGCTAGAATTCAAGGAAAATGCAATGAATATGGCGAGCAATTACTCATTTCTGAAAACTTAGAAGAAGCTTTAAGAAATCTAGAGAAAATTAAAACAGAGCTAATTGGCGATGTGCAATTAAGGGGAAAAAAAGAAGCGGTAAAAATCTATACGGTTAAAGAATATGAAGGCACAGTGGTTCAATTTTAAATGGAGGTTAAGCGGGGCAATCATGCTACTTTGCATACCGTCTCTTTTGTTTGCTCAGGAAGAAGAACCTGCAAAATTTACAGCTTCAGGCTATTTAAAGGCTTTACAGTTAGTTTCATTTCAAGATGTTGATGAAGAATGGTTTCTAGATAACATTATACACAATAGGTTGAATTTTAAGTATTATCCAAGTGATAAACTGACATTTAAACTAGAAATGCGCAACCGTTTATTTTATGGCGAAACTGTAAAAAACTTTCCTCCATACCCTGATATTTTAGATATAGACAACGGTTGGGCAGATATGTCTTGGATACCAGTATCGAAGCAATCATATTTTTTGCATGTGAATATTGACCGTGCCTATGTAGAATATATTTCAGGGAATTGGGAAGTACGATTAGGAAGACAACGCATCAATTGGGGGCAAACCATGGTATGGAATCCCAATGATGTGTTTAATGCTTATTCTTTTTTTGATTTTGATTATGAGGAACGCCCTGGATCCGACGCAGCATTATTGAGGTATTATACAGGCGTTACTTCATCGGCTGAAGTAGCTATTTCATTTGCTGATAGTTTGGAAAATAGTCGTATAGCGGCTAAATACCAATTCAATAAATGGAATTATGATTTTCAGTTTTTAGGCGGAAAAATTGCCAGAGATTGGATGCTAGGCTTTGGCTGGGCAGGACAACTAGGAACGGCGGGATTTAAAGGAGAGTTTACTTGGTTACACCCAAGAAAACAGGAGTATGATTTAAAGTCAGCACTCATTGCTTCCATATCTATTGATTATACTTTTAAAAACCAATTGAATATTATTGCAGAAAGTATTTTTAATAGTGCAGGAGCTACAGATAGTCCTGGAGCCATAGACTTTTTTGCCCAATTAGAAACCCGCAGCCTCACACTATCTCAATTTTCCTTTTTTTTACAAGGCAATTACCCCATTACACCATTGATCAGTGCTGGAGTAGCTAGTATTTACAGCCCAAATGATGGTTCCTATTTCTGGGGACCTTCCTTTGATTTCTCTTTAGGCGATAATTTAGGTTTCTTGATTAACGGCCAATTCTTCGGTGGGGGAGAAGATGCCCAATTTGGCAATGCAGGCAGTACTATTTTCACAAGGTTGAAATGGAGTTTTTGATAGTTTTTCAATGGTTTGTCTAAAATAAGTATGGGAACAAGTTAGCACTTCCCTTTAATATCTGACAAAAATAAGCCTTAAAAATAATTCAACTCTAGCATTTCTGGCAAACCCCTCCAATGCTGATAGGTTTCCAAAATCCATATTTATTTTGAGACCGTATTAGGGGCTCGCATTTTTTCATTTTCTTGATTCATAATTCCAATCAAAAACAAGCTAACTCCAAGTATTCTAAATAATATAGTGCACAAGATTAAATACTTAATTTTCAATTTGTACTTCTTAATATCTCTTGATACAATTAATGCTGTTATTAAGTTTAAAACTAATGTCAATCCAATAAATATTAAATATTTTTTAATGGTTTCAAATTTGTCATATTCATCATATGCAGGCAGTAATTGTATCAGGTGATCCACTCCAAATTGGATCGTATAAAAAATTATCAAAAGCAAAGCATACTTTGTTATTATTTTGTGTTTATCCATTATCTAATTTATTTGAGCCTTTAAGTATCATTTCACTCTCAATAAAATAAAAGACGAGTGCAAAAACAGGATTAAATAGTCCTAGGATTGAGACAATATATTTATCCTTTATTTCATTTCGACTCTTAAAAAAAAGTATTATGGAGAATATGAAATTTTTGAAATATAATAAATAGGCATAAATCCACTCATATAAATATTCTGTAGTATCTAACCCAAGCATATTTATTAAAGGATAATACAATCCTTTAAGTAAAACATAAAAAAACTTGAGCCCTACTAGGATAAAAAGAAAAAAAACTATCTTATTTTCAATTTTCCTTATGTCCATGTTTAATGAAGTTTATTTTGCTTGCCCCTTTTATATACCTCTTGCCCAAAAATAAGCAGTATAGTCCATTATTTGGATGAAAATTGGATTAATTCAGATTGGATTATGATGGATATGCAAGTAATCTATAAAACCGAGTTGGACTGAGCCTTTATTCCTAATCTACTATTGGTACAGTTATGGTCAACTTACAACCCTAAAAAGATATTTTGAAGCTATATTCTCCAAATGGTCAGTAGCATCTCGACCACTCCTCAAATTGACTGTGAAGTCTCAGCGAGAGCCCTTCCTTTGATTTCTCTTTAGGCGATAATTTAGGATTTTTAATTAATGGGCAATTCTTCGGTGGGGGAGAAGATGCCCAATTTGGCAATGCAGGCAGCATATTTTCACAAGGTTGAAATGGAGTTTTTGAGAAAGAACTGTTAGTACTTGAAGCATCTATAATTTAATAGAAGCTACTATTTCTGTTATATTGTTGGTAGTAATTTTTTGAGTACAAAATATTGGGATTTTAAATTATGAATTTGTCCTTGGAATTTGATGGATGGTTCAACTTTTTCTTTTTTTTCGACTATCCTGAAATCAGATTTAAGAATTAATGACTCTAAATCTTCAACCTTATATTCCCTAAATCCATATTCTGTAAAGTTGAGAGTTTGTCCTTCTATGTAAGGCCTGAAAGAAATAATGAAGATTCCTTCGTTAGTTAATACTCGGTATACTTCTCTCAAAGCAATCAACGGTTTTTTCCAAAAGTAAATGGTATTAATTGTACAAACCTTGTCAAATGTTTCATCCAAAAATGGTGTTTTCTCAATATCTGCATTTATCAAATCTACATTTCCAAATCGAATGAAATTCTGATTGAGTTTTATAGCCTCATCAATCATAGTCTTCGAGATATCTATACCTGTATAATAAATTTTATTTCTAGAGTTAACTATATCTTTAATGAATTTTCCATTACCCAAGCCAATTTCTAAGACTTTTTCAGAATCTTTCAGTTGCAACAGGCTATAAGTGGTTTTACTAATGAAATAATTCATTTTATTCATCCCCTGTGCTACTTCTATTCCTAACTTACCAGATGGATTAGCTAGTTGTTTTGCAATTTCTCCAAACTCCATTTTTGATTTATTTCGGAGTTTCAGAAAATGTCAAGATGAATCCATTTAAGTCCATTATGGCAAATTCATTTGTACCATAAAAGGTTTTGTTCATAGTTTTTACAATTACAGCTTTTTCTGATATTTTCCTGTAGTAATCATCTATGTTTTTAATGCGGATATAGAATGTTAAGGCTCCTCCAATATCTTTAGAGGCTATTTCTTTGTACTCATTTTTTAGTGACTTTTCTTCTTGAAACATGAACCCAACATTATCAAGCATTACAAAACCCCATTCGAATTGACCTATTTCTGGGTTGGTGTCTATTAATTTGAAACCTAGTATACTAGTAAAATAATCAATGGTCGCATTTACGTCTTTAACCATTATGTTGGGTGTAAGTGACTCTAATTTTGTCATATTGGTTTCTTTAATTTGAGAATAAGTACTTATTGAATAATTTAAAAAGCAAAGTATTAATAAGTGTTTTACCATTGTTTCATTTTATGACAAAGGTAGAAAGATGAAAAGAGTTGTACTTTGTAAAAAAACGACAAATTTAGAGCTTGGAAGGATTTATTCCCGACATTCGATTAATTTCCTTGGTAAGGTGAGAATGATCAAAATAACCGTTGTCAAAAGCAATATTCAATAAGCTAGAATTAGGATTAGCAGAAATATGTTCAATTGTTTTGGTGAAGCGAACTATGGAATGGTATTCTTTCATAGTAACGCCAATTTTTGCTTTGAAACGTCTTTCAAGTTGTCTTAAGCTGACGCAGTGATCTTTAGCAATTTTAAAAATATCAACGGCTTGGTAATTAGAAGAAATGGATTTACAAACAGATAGTTCTAAACTATTTACATCTGTAGATTTTATTTGAGCGACTAATAAGTCATTCAAAAATTGAATTTTTTCCAGTTGAGTCTTCGATTCTATAAGTTTTTCTAATATTAAAGAATTATATTGAGGGAATATATCTGAAGCACTTATTACCTTATTCTTTATTTCGGAAAGTGGAATATTTGAAATAGCATTAAATTGCCCAGTTTTAAAACGAACTCCTATAGCTTCAGAATTTTTCTTTGAGATAACATTTCTATACTTTGTCATCATCCCCGAAACCTTGATTTTATTTTCCCAATTAATGCAAGTTTCGCTGTTCAAATCAAAAATAATGTCAACGAATCCATCTGGAAGTATTCTAGATTCCTTTTCCTCATAGTTTGTAGATATCCAATAGGAATCTAGAAATAGTTGTAGTTTAGGAGGAGGTGTATATTCTTTATAACTCATTGGTTTTATGTTTTACTTACTGGTCGGCAGCATCTCGCTCCAACCACTCCGGCACATTGACTGCAAAGTTTCAACGAGACACTAAGACTATAAGAGTCCGACCAACTGGAGGCATGGTTGTTTTAGTTTTTTTTACTTGCTTTTTCATCTTCTTTTTCGAGCAACTGGTTCAATCTTTCCTTTGTTTTTTTCAAATCTTCCAAATTTAGCTCTACTGCTTCGTGAATATCAGTATCTAAATCCATAGAACTATATTCTTCTGGCCTGTTTTCGATTTCAGCTTGTTTATGAAATAATACGGTGAGCATTTCTTCAAAATTCTTAGGCACTCTCCTGTCAAGTCTCTTAATAACAGAAATGATAGTTGCTAACACTATAACACTCCATCCTGCAAATAAGTAGAATATCAATCCACCAGCATCATCTGGATTTGCCTTGCTAATACTATCTTCAAAGCTTTGTATCAATAAAATTAGCACAATAATATAAAGTATCGAACCAGTCCCAAATGGAATAATCTTATTGTTACCCAAGTAGCTCCAGACTCCAATTATCACACAAAAAACAGATAAAATAATAAGCCATAATGATTGTTCCTCAAGTCCTTTATCATATGAAAACATCGACATTGAGGCAAGAGGAATAAACATGAAAATTATAATCGAAGTGGCAATTCCCTCAATTTTTATGTCAAAATCAGGTTCTCTTTTCATTTTAAATCATCCAGAAAGAAGTTGTCAAAATTTATGAAATCGAAAGCTTTTTAACAGTTTAGTTCCTTCTGTTATTTGAACTTATAAAAATCTGTTCTTGCAAAATCATTGTGCTCAAATCAAATGAATTGTAAGTAACGGTATAGTATATGAGCTGTTTTAATGGCTCATATACATTGTTACCTTTAGTTAATTTTTGGAATTTGCATGGTCTGGCAATGAATTCCCCCTCCGAACCAATTAAGCATTATCGCTTTTTTAATTCCAATAATTTCTCGATTCGGAAAATACTGTTTCAGAATAGCTTTCATCTTTTCATCATTGGCCTTTTCTGATTCCGGAAGACCTTCGCTCCAATATTCCGATACCAATACTGCACCATTAGTGATCAGGAAATTTGAATAGCCCATAATCGGCACATAAGTAATCGTATCTCCTAATTTACTTTGGGGGAAATATTCTTCATCACCTTCCAAAAATGGAAATTGAAATTGGTACAATGAAATATCAGGATGTGGAATTATTACAATGTTAAAAGGCTTTCCATTCACATTAGTCTCTTGTTTTAAACGTTCTAGATTTGCAAGAGAAGCTTCATAATCTGCCTTTAAAAGCGGTGTTTTATCTTTAATAACTGGATCTATCATAGGGATGAGAATGGTACTATCGTTAACGAATCTGAGATTGGCATCCATATGAAAGTTGCCACCCTCACCATAAGTATTCTCAATTTTATGTCCATTTTTATCAAGTAGCATCGGTTCTTTGATCCAAATAAGTTTTTCCATTCCGAGTGCATCAAGAAATTCATTTTCGATCTCGTCTAAAGTCATTTCTGGATTTCTGAGTTTTGCAAATTCCTCAAATAGTAGTAGTACCTTACTTGAAGTTATAAATCCTCCGCCTTCACTATTTATTCTGGTAGGTTTTACGGTGTACCCTAAAGAGTCGGCTATGATGTTATCAATTTCAGCGCGAGCTATATAAGTTGAATCAGCAAATGTCGCTCCGCCTATATTGAGGCCAAAGTCAGTCATTTGATAATCTTTACCGTTTGTAAGCACCACAGGGCCATAATCTCTAACTGCGGCACCAACAACATCTGGATGCTTAAAAATGTGAAGCTTAGTTTGGTCAACATTTACCTCAGTTAACATACTGTCCAGAATGCTTCGAGACTTGTCTGAGTCCAGAATAATATTGACCTGGACATGTTTTACAAGGTTTTCAATAATCTCAATCCTTGCAGGATAATCTGGTGGTATCGCGCCCCCTGCCCATTCACTTTCATCAGGGAAGTCAATCCAGACAGATTCCTGAGGGTACCATTGTGGAGGAAGGCTGTACACCTTATCTGCTTGCTTTTCTTTCCCAGAACAGCCTAGCATTAAAAAGACTAGACCAACAATTATTATTCTCATAATTTTTTCCAATTAAAGGTAACGGGCTCGTATAACCGTCAGTTACAGGTTTATATGCTTTAATTTTTCGGTTTGGCACTGGCTCTAGCAATTCCGAGTGGATTCGGACGTAGTCGAATCCGCCGTAATTGCGGTTATACCGTGTTGTGCAATGTTGTTATTCATTATTTTGTACATTCTAAAACAAATCGTTCTATCAATGGATGAGTTTTGGAAATTGTTGATTTTGTCTGCGGAACAAAAAGCGTTGAGACAAAAAATCGGTTACTGCTATGTTCTACAATCCTAACCTCTCCATCTTGGTCAATTCCTGATAAAATTAAGTCCTCATGATTTAATTTATTAATATGTTCTTGGTTAATACCGAAGTTACAATAATAATCCTCTTCTGTTTTGTCCGATTGGTAGCAGTTATAGGTCAATGAATTCTCAACTATTTCGATATTCATGGATTTCCCAGCCAGCGAACAACTCAACTTACTTATAAATAAATTAGAAGATGAATTATCATATTCTTCATGTTGAGCATTTGCAATATTTAATACATTCCTTGCGAATTCTAGAATGGTATGTTGAAAACCTGCACAGGTTCCAATGTGAGGAACATCATGAACTCTTGCAAATTTTATTGCATCTAATACTCCAGTAAGGCTTTTAAATGGACTACTAGGTGCACTCCAAAATCCAGAGTACTTTGAAAATAAACTATCTCCTTCTTTTTCAGCTCTAACTGTATCTACCCATTCAAAATCAATATCAAGATTAAATTTTTTCTTCACATGATTAATGGAATCCATTAGTGTCAATTGTGGAATAGAATTCTCATGGAATTCGCCAATTATAGCAATGGTTTTCTTTAAATTCAAAATGTCTGTTTTAATGTTTCACAACGACTAGCTATGATGAGTGGGGATTAGAAAGCACTAACCTCTCGTCTCGCACATAGCCACGCCTTGATTTAAATTTAAAACTTGTGGCGGACTTTCCAATCCTCACCAAAATATACTGACCGATA